>Ga0335085_10000016_pt1 | contig 660605 bp, 539 predicted proteins | sample Lox_Sample_45_FD_206712 | JGI IMG/M metagenome (GOLD analysis project Ga0335085, IMG submission 206712) | Soil microbial communities from Loxahatchee National Wildlife Refuge, Florida, United States - Lox_Sample_4.5 | ecosystem: Environmental > Terrestrial > Soil > Wetlands | place: USA...
ATGTTCTGGACAGTGCGGGGCGCCAATGCCATCCTCGCCCTCCGCTGCTGCCATCTCAACGGCAGGTTCGAGGACTATTGGGCGGGTCGCCAAGCGGCGTGACTTCCACTTTTATGTCGCGCACCCGGATATACTCTTTCGAAATGGGCCTGAAGATCTCATCTTTGATTTTGTGCGGCTGGTCTGTCTGCTCCTTGATGGCGCAATCCGCCTACGTCCGCGTCAGCCAGGTTGGTTACGAGACGGCCAATCCGCCGTTTCGCGCTTATCTGATGTCGACCGTCGCCGAGACGGGCGCCACCTTTCAGGTGCTGGACGCCGGCGGCCACAGTGTTTATTCCGGTACGGTCGGCGCGCTGCTGGGCACCTGGAGCAGCAGCGCGACTCTAACTTATTCGGTGTATGCGCTGGACTTTTATGTTCAGGCAGGCAACAGCTATTCAATCTCGGTGTCCGGCCCGGCGGCGGCGACGTCTCCACTTTTTCCGGTAGCTGACCCAGCTACGCTCTATTCCGGCTTGCTGCTGAATACCAGGTTCTTCTACCAGACCGAGCGCGATGGACCGAACTACGTGCCCAACGCTCTACGTAGCGCGCCGGGCCACCTGAACGACTCGAGCGCCGCTGTCTATCAGACACCGCCTCTCGATAGTAACGACATGATCACCACTACCGGCAAGCCGCTCACGCCTACCGGCGAAGTGATCGATGCATCCGGCGGCTGGTGGGACGCCGGCGACTATATGAAATACGTCGAGACCACGAGTTACGCCGTGGCGTTGCAGGAGATCGGCATCCGCGACTTTTCCGGGCAGATGGGGCCCTCCGCGCCTTCCCATCCGCCTGCTCCGCCGAACTCCATTTCATACGCCGGGACTGCGGCAGGTGCGCCGGCATCTTCGGACTTCACTCCCGAGGCGCGCTTCGGCATTTCTTTCCTGCTGAAAATGTGGAACGATTCCACCCAAACGCTTTACTACCAGGTTGGCGATAGTCAAGACTGGGATAACTTCCCCAACCTGCTGAGTGACTACGATATCTGGCGGCTGCCACAGGCCGATGATGACTGGGACGGGTGCTCCAGCTCCGCGACTTACATCTGCCACCGGCCGGTGTTTGTTGCCGGGCCGGCCGGCGCGCCAATCAGTCCGAACCTGGCCGGGCGCCTGGCCGCGGCCTTTGCCGCCTGCTACCAGATTAACCGGACCTCCGACGCAGGTCTCGCCAACCAATGTCTGAAAGCCGCGGAGGATATCTTTGCGTTGGCTGACACGACTTATCCCGATCCGGCGCCGTCCACCGGCAGCGGCAGTTGTGCGAATTGCCTGTTGACCATAGTTCCGTTTGACGGGTATCCGGAAACCGTCTGGGATGATGACATGGAATTGGGAGCCACGGAACTATACTTCGCCCTGAAGTCGGGTGGCACCAATTTACCGCCGGGCCTGCCGGTGACTAACCCGATGACCTACCTGGCCCAAGCCGCTCAGTTCGCCAGTAACTATATCACTAAGATCTACAACACGGGTGAATCGGACACACTCAACTTATACGACGTCAGTGGACTGGCGCATTTCGAATTGTTTCGCGCGATCAGCCTGGCCGGTAATCCTCCAGGCCTGGCTGTCACCGCGCAAGGAATTCGCGGCCAACTATTGAAACAGGTGGGCGACGCCATCACGCGGGCCGCGAGCGATGCCTGGGGCTTCGGCGATGCCTGGAACGGCGACACGACTTCCCACGGTGCGGGACTCTCCGTGATGGCCAAGGAGGCCTTTTACCTAACGGGTAACGCCACATACGATACTTACTCGCGCCGCTGGTTGGCGAACATCCTGGGCGCGAATGCCTGGGGATCATCGTTCATCGTGGGCGACGGGTCCACTACGTTTCCCAATTGCATCCAGCACCAGGTCGCAAACCTGGCGGGAGCGCTGGATGGCACTTCCGGCGGTGTCCCGATATTATGGGGCGCCGCATCCGAAGGGCCCGCGTACGCGGCCACCGCGGGCGCGCTGGATGGCATGATCTTATGCCCGGCCAACGGCGGCAATCCATTCAAGATCTTCAACGGCAACGACGGTACGTATGGCTCATCGGGCTACGCGGTGTACAAGGATAACGTACAGTCCTACAGCACCACGGAGCCGGCCATCGACCTGACTTCGACATCGTTTCTGATGTGGTCGTGGCGCATCGGTCAGCATCCATCCGTCCCGCAATAACTGCTGGAACTACGACGCCGTCATGGCCTTTACGTCCCACGAACAGGGATGTTTTTCGAAGTAGCTGACATTAGACAGCAGCGCGGGACCGGCGGCCCGGAAGCCGAACACGGCATCCTCGATGGGTTGCTTGCGGCTACGCACCGCTTCGTAGAATACGCGATGGTGCTCGAGATGCGCATCATATCCGTCCGGCGTCTCGTAGCGAAACTCTTTATCGGGACGCATCGCGTCGGCGCTCAAGTGCGGCTCGGGATACTGTTTCCGGTACTGGCGTAGGAACTCGTCCTGCACGGCCTTCGGAAACGTTCCGATGGTGTAGCCTGGTTCGCTTTCGGGCGGCGCCGTGGAAAGCGTGAGGTCCTTGTACCCGGTCGTCATGGTGCCCTCGCTGCCCACGAAGCGGAACCCGAACTGCTCCTGCGCCAGGCCGCTCTTGAAATCGACGCGCAACGCCAGCGTGAAATCCGGATGCGCGGGTTGCGCGGGATAGTCCAGCACGGCTAACATCACGTCGGGCACGTCGCGCCCGTCTTTCCAGTAGCGCAAGCCGCCCGAGGCGAAGATCCGCTCGGGGCCCAGCGAGCCGGTCGCGAAGTGCAAACCCGAGAGCAAGTGGACGAATAGGTCGCCCGCAACCCCAGTCCCGTAGTCGCGATAGTTCCGCCAACGGAAGAGACGCACGGGCTCGAACGCGTGACGCGGAGCGTTGCCCAGGAACCGGTCCCAGTCCACGGTCGAGGGCGACGCATCCGGTGGAATCGAATACTGCCACGCGCCGATGGCCGTGTTGCGGTCAAGCCAGGCTTCCACCATGTTGATCTGGCCGATAGCGCCGGACTGCAAAAGCTCCCGCGCCTTCTGATAAACCAGCGACGTGACATACTGGCTGCCCACCTGAAAGATGCGTCCGCTGCGCTGCTGCGCCGCGATCACCTGGTGCCCTTCCTCGACCGAATGCACCATGGGCTTCTCGCAATAGACATCTTTGCCGGCGTCCAGCGCTTCCACGGTGATGCTCGAGTGCCAATGGTCGGGCGTGGCAATGATGACCGCGTCGATATCCTTGCGCGCCAGGATCTCCCGATGATCGCGGGTGGTGAACACCTGCTTGCCATAAAGCTCCTGCGCGCGCTCGCGCCGGCCATCGTAGATGTCGCAAACGGCCGCCAGTTCGACGCCCGGAATCGATAGGGCATAGTGGGTATCACCCGCGCCCATGCCGCCATATCCGATCGTCGCGATGCGGATGCGGTCATTGGCGGACACCTTGGTGTCCTGGGCGGCAACCTGGGAAGCGAATCCCAGCGCGCCCGTCATTTGAATGAACTGCCTTCGGGTATTGTTCATTGACACACTCCAACTTCACTGCGGTGCCACGGTACTCCTCTTATTGTGGCACCGGGACGCAGCACCGTGTTGCATAAGAGAGGGGACGACGAATGCTGCAATATCCCGGCACTGTAGAACGGGACGACAATGGAACGACCTTGCTGTTGCATTCTGGCCCGCGCGGTCGAAGTCCATCCACGAACCAGGGATGACCTCCGATCCTCCCGGAAGCCCCGACAGCTATAATTGGCGTATGGCATCAAAGAAGGCAGGCGCAAAATTTGTCGAGGTCAAGGCATCGTTCGCGCAACAAAAGGGTTGGCGAATTTTCAGCTTCGTGGTTGACTCTGCGACGCTTGACCGCATCGCGTTCGTGAGTCGTCGCGACGACGACAAGGATGCCGGGTATCAGCGCAATCTCTCAAAGCAGCGGGCTGCCGACATTGCGCGCTACATCGACAAGGAAAATGGGTGTATTCCGAACAGCATTCTCGTCAACCTAGAAGACGGCGCCAGTTACGATGAGAAGACCCAAACCCTGCGAATCCCCGACCAGCCGAAGGCTGCGTGGGTTATTGATGGTCAGCATCGCATGTTCGGCTTGCGCCAAGCCAGGACCACCTACGATCTTGTCGTCACAGCCTTCCTCGGGATCGACGTGGCGGAGCAAGCGAAACAGTTCAAAACCATTAACTCCAAGCAAAAGGGAGTGCCTACCTCGCTACTCTACGACTTGTTGGATCTAACGAAGGACGGCACCTTTGTTCAGCAGAGAGGGCACGAACTTGCAACAAAACTCAACGAGGATCCGGAATCACCCTGGTATGGCCAAGTTGACCTTACGGGTTCCGGCGATGGCCTGATAACCCAAACGCGAGTCGTTACCGCTGTCGAAAACCTCATTTCGGACCGCGGTCCGTTATTTCAGTACTCCGAAGAAGAGCAGTATGGCATCCTAAAGAACTACTTCACGGCCATCAAGACAGTCTTTTCCAGTGATTGGGGAAATAAGAATAGTGTGCTCACAAAAGCACTCGGCTTTTCGGCTTGGCTGATTGTGCTTCCACAGGTATTTACTATCTGCTTGCAGCGCTTCCAGAATTTTACGGTCAAATCGGTGCTCGCCGTGTTAACACCGCTCAAGACCTACAACTTCTCCGCCGAGCAGCACAAGGGCTGGGCAGGACATCCCGGCGAGAATCGGCTCGCGGGAGCCCTGGCTGACGCTCTTAAGAGCAGCGAACCAAGGGAGACTGCAAGAAAGGGCTCTCTACAGCTGGTGTAACGACCGCCGTGACCTTCTCTGACTTGGAAGTCGCTGTATCACTATCGTCTCGCAAATACGGATACATCCGGGACAACGTACTCTCAGTTTGGACACCCGGGGCTGGGAATGTTCAGCACGGCTATTCGCGCGAACTCGCCGGGGCTATGCTGTGTGAGGCAGATGAGTTTTTTGATCGGGCCTTGTGTCTTTACCTCCTACGCAGTCATCTGCGCGAGTTGCAGGCATCAACTTGGGCTGGAATAGCAGCTTATTACGCGAATTATTTTCTGGCTCTAAGCTTCGTCCGGCTCCATATGAGATCGGTTACGCACCTCTCGGGCGGACAGGTTTTCGAAGTAAGGCGGACGGATAACCAAACGCCATATTTCATGATCCAGCAACGGAGCGCGCGACAGAGACACGCCGATGTATGGCGGACGTATTACGAAGTCGCGACGCAAATGGCCTGGCCGGATCGGACGACGGCGACTGACATAGCTCCCACGCTCGATGGACTACGGTTCAGGGAACAGTTGTATCGGGAGCGAGTGAACTACCGGCCAGGAGAGGGCTTCGAGGAGATTCACCTGACACGGACGCGCTATCTCAAAACGCTCAAGGCCGTGTTGATGGATGACGGGCGGGCGCCCCTTACAATATCCGATGCCGCCTACACCGATCGGATGGCCGCCCAGCGGTTGAAGCATCTAGCGACCTTGCTCCGCCGGCTCAGTGGCTCCCGCCTTGACGTTGACGTCGAGGCTTCAGTGTGGAACCGGCGCGGGGACCTGATAACAAAGTATGCGCGCGACCAAGCAGACAAGCGTTTTTGCGTGGCACTTATTCGCGGCTTGGCCTGATCTAAGAACCTCATATCCGTTCGTCCCCGGAGCTGCGGACCGAACCCATTTCGGGACATCAAGCTAACAGACGGGTTTACTCGTGCGCCGATCGCGGCCCATACCGGCGATCCAGAGGAAGCGTCGGTGCCAGCTCCGCGCGTACCGTCGGCGATACGGAAAATAATCTTAGCTTAAGTTAACGCAGATGGGGACCCGCAGCACCAGATGTGGCGTAGCAGCAGCGCCGAATTCTTACTGCCGAGTGCGACGCGACTGGCTACAGCGTGTTCGATATCGATGCGGCGGCCCACTCCGGGGAGGTAGTCCAGATCGCCATCCGGATCGGGCTCATCCACGTTGATGGTGCGGTGCACGACTTTGGAGCCGATCCGGTGATGCCCTGCGGCACGCGGCCGCGCTGGAGACCTCCCTCTCGCGCCACATAGATTCCCGCAGCGATGTGCCCTCCCCGCCCCGGATGAAGAGAGGCGCGAGGGCGGTCGCGCTGGCGGCGCTCCGCGGGGCCAGTATCCGTCTTTATCAAACGATGCACGCGAAAGGGGTCTCCAGAAGAGACTTGGCGCGCAGGTTGGGTTGTAAGACACCGCAGCTCGACTGGCTCCTCGATTTGACGCACACATCTCAATTATGGTGGGTCCGGCCTCTTAGCTAACTCCCGCCACCCCGCGTCTCACATCAGCGTATTCACCGAGCCCACACGCCCGGCTTCAAACGCCGCGATGGCCGGTGCGTTCTTCAAAATGTAGCCCAGTTCGTCGACGCCTTCGAGCAGGCAATACTTCGAGAACGGATCGATCGGAAACTCGACTTTGTGGCCATCCGGGAAGGCCACGGTTTGCGTGGCCAGATCCACCGTGACGGCGGCATCCGGGTCGCGATCCACCAGCGCAAACAGTTCAGCGTGCGCATCCGCTGGTATAGCAATCGGCAGCAGCGCGTTCTTCAGCGAATTCTGTTTGAAGATGTCCGCGAACGAGGTGCTGATCACGGCGCGGAAGCCGAACTGCGTCAGCGCCCAGGGCGCGTGTTCACGCGAACTGCCGCAGCCGAAATTATCTCCGGCCAGCAGAATTTGCGCGCCCCGCGCACGCGGTTGGTTCAGGATGAAGTCAGTGTTCGGATTACCCTGCGCGTCATAGCGCCAGTCATTGAAAAGATGCGCGTCGAGCCCCTGCTTCGAGATCGTCTTCAGGAAGCGCGCGGGGATGATCTGGTCCGTGTCCACGTTGTTGATGGGCAGCGGCACAAGACGGCTGGTGAAAGTCATAGCATCGTCCTCACGTCGGTCACCACGCCAGTCAGCGCGGCGGCCGCGGCGGTCAACGGGCTCGCCAGGAAGGTGCGTCCGCCCTTGCCCTGCCGCCCCTCGAAATTGCGATTGCTGGTTGAGACGCAGTATTCGCCGGGCTGCAATTGATCGCCGTTCATGGCGATGCACATCGAGCAGCCAGGCTCGCGGTAATCGCACCCGGCGGCGCGGAAGATTTCCGGCAGGCCTTCGGCCGCGGCCTGCGCTTTCACCTGCTGTGATCCTGGCACGACCATCACGCGTACACTCGGATTCACCTTGCGGCCCTTCAACAGCGCGGCCGCCGAGCGCAGATCGGAGATGCGCGAGTTGGTGCAGCTTCCGATGAACACCACGTTCACCGGATGGCCAAGCAGTAGTTTGCCGCCTTCCAGATCCATGTAGCGCAGGGCCTTGGCAACGGATTCGCGCTGCATGGGGTCGGCCAGCGCGGCAGGCTCGGGTAGCGGCGCGGTGATCGGCATGCCCATGCCGGGATTCGTGCCGTAAGTGATCATCGGCTCCAACTGGTCTGCATTGATGGTGACCGAGCGGTCGTAGGCCGCGCCTGCATCGGTCGGCAACTGCTTCCAACGCGCCACAGCCGCATCCCAATCCGCGCCCTGCGGGGCGAACGGACGGCCGGCCATGTACTCGAACGTGACATCGTCGGGCGCAACCATGCCGGCGCGCGCGCCGCCCTCGATCGACATATTGCAAACCGTCATCCGCTCTTCCATGCTGAGCGCGCGAATCGCCGAGCCGCGATATTCGAAGATCGACGCCGTACCGCCGCCTATGCCGATTTGCGCGATCAAATTCAGGATGATGTCCTTCGCGGTAACACCGGGCCGCAGCGTGCCATCCACCTGCACCTCAAACGTCTTTGACTTGCGCTGCAGCAGGCACTGCGTAGCGAGCACATGCTCGACTTCGCTGGTGCCGATACCGAAGGCCAGCGCGCCGAATGCGCCGTGCGTGGCCGTGTGGCTATCGCCGCAGACCAGCGTCATGCCCGGCTGCGTCAAGCCCAGTTCAGGACCGATGACGTGCACGATGCCCTGCCGTTCGCTGCGGCGCCCATAGCAGCGGATCCCGAAATCGCGGCAGTTGGTTTCCAGTTGCGCGACCTGCCGCGCGGCGATTTCATCGACGATCGGCAATGATGGGTCGGTGGTCGGAGTGCTGTGGTCAGTGGTCGCGATCGTCAGATCCGGACGGCGCACCTTCAAGCCGCGGTCGCGCAGCCCTTGGAAGGCCTGCGGCGAGGTGACTTCGTGCACCAGGTGTAGATCAATGTAAAGCAGAGTCGGGGCGCCGGGCTGTTCGTGAACCACGTGCGCGTCCCACAGTTTCTGGATGATCGTTCGTGGGGACATATTCTTATTATGGGTGATGAGTCCTAGGTGCTGGGTTCTGGAAGCGCTGCGCGGACGGGAAGCCGGTTTGCCAGCACCCAGCACCCAAAACCCGCTCTTTCGGAACGGTCCGGGAGCCGGTAAGCTCCCGGACCTATCCGATTGCGGCACACACGGCTTCACCCACCTGTTCGGTGGTAGCCGGTGAGCCTTCTGGTTTGAGGTCGGCCGTCACTCGTCCGCTACCCAGTACGGACTCGATTGCGGAATTCACGCTGGCGGCTTCTTCCTGCAAACCGAAACTATACTCGAGCATCGCCGCCACGGAGCCGATAGCTCCCAGCGGGTTTGCTTTGTTTTGACCGGCGATGTCGGGCGCCGAGCCATGTACCGGCTCGTACAGCCCGACCCAGGCGCCCGAGGGCTTGCGTCCACCCAGGGATGCCGAAGGCAACATGCCGATCGATCCGGCCAGCACGGCGCCCTCATCGCTGAGGATGTCGCCGAACATGTTCTCCGTCAGTACGACGTCGAAGCGGCGCGGATTCAGGATCAACTGCATCGCGCAGTTATCAACCAGCAGATGATCCAGTGTTACCTCCGGGTAACTGGCGGCGGCTTCGGTAACTACCCGCCGCCATAACTGTGAATTCTCCAAAACGTTCGACTTATCCACCGAAGTGACTTTGCGGCGGCGCCCTTGGGCTAAGTGAAACGCCATGTGCGTCACCCGCTCGATTTCCGCGCGCGTATAAGTCATCGTGTTCACGGCGCGCTCTTCCGCTCCGCTGCCGCTGACACCGCGCGGCGTTCCGTAGTAAATGCCGCCGGTCAGTTCCCGCACGATGATCATGTCCGTGCCTTCCACCAGTGCGTTCTTCAGCGGCGATGAATCGATCAACGCGGCGAACGTACGCACCGGCCGCAGATTGGCAAACACGCCCAGCGCCTGCCGGATGCCCAACAGACCTTTTTCGGGACGCCTCTCCGGCGGGCAATTGTCGAACTCGGGCAAGCCCACCGCGCCCAGCAGCGTGGCATCCGCATCCGCGGCCAGCCGCGCCGTCTCTTCGGGAAACGGCGAACCGGTCTTGTGAATGGCCACGCCCCCCAGCAAACCCTCGGAAATCCGCAGGCTGTGGCGCCACTTATCAGCCACATGCCGCAACACTCGCACCGCTTCCCGCGTAACTTCGGTGCCGATACCGTCGCCGGGTAAGACCAGGACGTTCAGATTCATCCTCAGTCCGCCGCCACTTTCATAGCCATCGGGCGCTGTTCGATCAGCGCGACGATTTCCTCGTCCATCAGGCCTTTCTTGTTGTCGGCCAGCGCGGTGAAGCGGTCATAAAGCGATTGCAATTCTTCCTTGCTCAGATCGTAACCCAGGTCTTCGGTGCGTTTCTTCAGTGCATGGCGCCCGCTGTGTTTGCCCAGCACCAGCTTGCTTTCGGGCACACCCACCGAGCGCGGATCCATGATCTCGTAAGTCGATTTCTCTTTCAAGTAGCCATCCTGATGGATGCCGGCCTCGTGCGCGAATGCATTGCGCCCCACGATGGCTTTATTCGGTTGCGGGCCAAAGCTGATCATGGATGTCAGCATTTCGCTGGCCGCATACAAATGCTCGGTGCGTATGCCGGTGTCGTACGGCAGCTTGTCCTGCCGCGTCTTGAACAGCATGACCACTTCTTCGAGCGCGCAATTGCCGGCCCGTTCGCCGATCCCATTGATGGTGCATTCGATCTGCCGCGCGCCGGCTTCCACCGCCGCCACCGAGTTCGCCGTAGCCAGACCCAGATCGTCGTGGCAATGCACACTCACAATCGCGCAATCGCCCAGCGCCTTCACGATACGGCCGATCAGCGCGGCGTACTCGTAAGGCACCGCGTATCCCACCGTGTCCGGGATGTTGACCGTGCGCGCGCCGGCCGCTACCACCGCGCGCGAAATGGTTTCCAGATAATCCGGATCGGTGCGCGCGCCGTCTTCGGCCGAGAATTCCACATCGTCCACATATTGCCGCGCCAGTTCCACGGCGGCCACGGCCTCTTCGAGCACCTGCTGCCGCGACTTCTTGAGTTTGAACTTCAAGTGAATGTCGCTGGTGGCGATGAAGGTGTGAATACGCGGGCGGCGGGCATGCTTCAGCGATTGCGCCGCACGCTGTACATCGAGCGTACAAGCGCGGCCCAGCGCGGCCACCTGCGCCCACGGATACTCGCGGCTGATGGCGTCGACAGCCTCAAAATCGCCTTCCGATGCGATCGGGAAGCCCGCCTCCAGGATGTCCACGCCCAACTCCACCAGCTTGCGCGCCATCCGGATTTTTTCCGGTACGTTCATGCTGCAGCCCGGCGACTGTTCACCATCCCGCAGCGTGGTATCGAAGATGTAAACTCGATCGCTCATAAGAAACCGCCGTATTGGGACATTATGGCGGGCTTGTGTGCAATTTAGCAAATTTATAATATTAGCGGTCCGTATAATCTTTTGTTATGCTGGAAAAACATGGAGCTGTACACCCTCCAGATCTTCCTCACCGTGGCCACCGAGAAGAGCTTCTCGCGCGCAGCCGAGCGTCTGCTACGCACGCAGCCGGCGGTGTCCCTGGCCCTGCAGCGCCTGGAGGCGGAACTGGGCGAGAAGTTGATCGACCGCTCGGCCAAAGACATGGTGCTGACCGACGCCGGACGCACCGTGCTCGACTTCGCGCACCGCTTCGAAAACCTGCGGTACGAGATGGAGAATTCGCTGGCCGAGTTGCGCGACAAATCGTCCGGCACGCTGACCGTAGGAGCCAATGAGTCCACGTCGCTCTACCTGCTACGGCACATCGAAAACTTCAGGCGCCTATATCCCAAGATCCGCGTGCGCGTGCGCCGCAGCTTATCGAGCAAGATTCCAAATGAACTGTTGGACGGTAACCTGGAACTGGGCGTGATCAGCTACGAGCCGTCCGACGAGCGGCTCACTTCGAGCGTCATTTACACCGACGCCTTGGCGTTCGTGATCTCTCCGGCGCACCGGCTGGCCAGCCGCAAGGTAGTTTCAATTACGGACCTTTCGGCCGAGACTTTCATCGCGCACAACGTGCTTTCGCCGTACCGCGACGTAGTGATCCGCGAGTTCCAGCAGCGCCGCGTGCCGCTGAATATGCCGGTGGAGATGCCCACCATCGAAACCATCCGCAAGCTGGTGCAGAACAACCAGGGCGTGGCCTTCCTCCCGCGCATGTGCGTGGAACAGGAAATCGAGCAGGGGCTGCTGCGCGAAGTGAAGGTGAAGGAGCTGCACGTGGAGCGCAAGATCCGCCTGATCTATCCGACGCGCCGCGTGCTCAGCCATGCGGCGCTGGCGTTTCTAGAGGTCGTGCGCGGCAAGTGAGGGGGAATCAATCGGCAGGCCGCATCATAGGCGGGGACCTTCACCAGAAGCTGGATTACTTCACGCACGGCGGGCGCACCGAAGTCACGCATGTGCGATCGGGCACTTGGATGCGAAACCACTTGTTCCTGCAGCCTGCGCAATGATAACGTGGGCGTAGTGGGGGGGGCAGAAAGGTCTGGATTTGAGCAAGAATCTGGCCAACCAGATTAACGAAGAAAAGGTGTTGTTTGAGGCTTTCTTCGCGGCAGACCCGGACTTCGCGGGTGACCCGCTCGCTGGGCCACCTGAACAAACTGGAGCGGGCTTCGACCCCCCTGACGTGATGTGCACGACCATCTCCGGCAGACGAGTTGGTATTGAGGTCTGCCAGTGGGCACCTCCGAACGCGATGGCGGACGCCGCTCTGAGGCAGCACGCCGACGAAAAGGTGCTAAAGGCCATTGGACTCCAGCCACGGAACAACTCGGAACACTTCCGGCTAGCAGTGTTCCATTCTAAGACCAGCTCGCACCTGTTGGCTGGAGGGCATGGAGCGTTTCGGAAGGCCATGTTTGGTCTGATCGACTACGTGAACCTTGCGTGGCCCAAGATACGGCACCATGCGCAGGTGTATCGCTTTCAAGATCTGGGCAAGTTCCCGCCGCTAAACAAGTATCTTGAGGACGTTACGTTTTGTCCACCTAATGACGCACTCGATGCCGTCGTTGAAAAAGCGATTGAAACCTGTGGCGGCAGTATGGCCACGACGAGCCGGGGGAGTGGTGATTGGATTGTACAGGCAGTTCGCTCCCAGTCGGTCCGCACACCTTACGATGCTGATCGCTGGGAGCCGGACGTCCGCGGGAACCTAACGATGGAAGGATGCCTGCTGAAGATGCTCATGAAGAAAGCGGGCGGATGCAGCTTGCCCAAGCTTAAGACTCCCTGTGCCGAAGTGCATTTGGTCGTAGCGTTCCACCAGGCGATCCCTTACTGCCCGCCGATACCGAAGATGCAGGACGTTGCCAAGAGAGCTGTGGACCGGGCCCGCAGCAGCACTTCCTGGCCATTCGCCCGCACATTCCTATTGATCGCTGTAGAAGAGAATCCTACGGTTTTCCGCCTTCATTGATGAGGCCGTTTCAATCTGCCCGGGCAGATTCAGAGCATCGTTCCGCGAGTACTCACGGTGATAGAATCGCGAGATGCTGGACCGTCGAACACTTACCCGCGTCATCCGCTCCTTACCCTTGCTCGCAGTTCTCTGCGGTTTGGCGCATCTCCAAGGGCGGCCCCCGCTGGAAGGGAACAGGCCTTATACGCCGACTCGGCTGGAGTGGCTTGCAGTTGAACTGAACGCGCAACTGCGCGTCGACCTATCGGAGTCGACTGGGTACATGATGCAGTTCATTCCGGTTGGGAACGCTGACACGATCATGATATATGTAACCTATCTTCCCTCTGTGAATCGGGACGCCATGAATATAACTATCAACAACGCTAAGGAGGTAATGGCCATCGAGACGAGATCCCGCGGCTGGTCATCATGGCTCAAGGTCACGGAGCGAATTGTGATGGGCAAGCCCGGCGCTGTGAATAAGTAGAATAAGCAGAATTGCTCGAACGTAGCTTTCCGCTGGGACAGGGAGGCAAAGCCCGGCGGCTTGCCCACGCACGGGCTTGAACCAGTAGAACATTAGACACGCCGAACGGGGGATTGGCGCAGATCCGCCAGCGGCGTCAAACGACCGCTGGACTTAACAGAAAGGGACCTCCACCTCGATATAGCTCCCCGGAGTGGCCGCGTTCACCGCAGCAACGACCCTTTCTACGTGCCGCCGTAAGACGGGCCACTGCGCATTGCCGGGGACGACGATAGAGATTCTCCGGCCCGCCAAATTCTGCTGATACCGGATGTTTTTGTCAGCGGTCACAAACAGCGCGAAGCCGGCCTCGGCGGCGTCGAGCAAGTTGCCGTTAGCGAGCCTCTCCCATCCACGTTCGATCGCTTCGACGACCACATAACCCTGCAATGCGTATCGCAACGGGGCGGGTACGCTGTGGTCACAGGATGAGCATTTACCGTTGATGTCGCGCTTGGTTGCGGGTTTGGGAATGGATCGAGGCTCCGCGCGGCAAATTCGAGCACAGTTACGATCTGTTCCCGCGTGAGGTGGAACCACTCCATGATCTCTTCGATGGTGGCCCCGGCTTCCAGGTTCTCGAACACGATAGAAACCGGCATGCGCGTGTCTTTGAACACCCACGCGCCACTAACTTTGCCGGGAACGCTCTCCACGGCCGCGCATTGTGACCAATCGAGGCTCGCCATAGTCTACGCTGCTCTTCTTAGGGTACGCCAGGAGACCCGGAAAAACCAGCGTCGGCTATTTCGCCAGTGGATAATCCACGCTGCGGCGTAGCCAGTCGCTACTGGCGCGGACATCCGCGCGCAGCCGGCACGCTGACCGTAGGAGCCAATGAGTCCACCTCGCTCTACCTGCTACGGCACATCGAAAAACTTCCGGCGCCTCTATCCCGAGATCCGCGTGCGCGTGCGCCGCAGCCTATCGAGCAAGATTCCCAATGAACTGTTGGACGGCAACCTGGAACTGGGCGTGATCAGCTACGAGCCGTCCGACAAGCGCCTCATTTCGAGCGTCATTTACACCGACGCCTTGGCGTTCGTGATCTATCCGACGCGCCGCGTGCTCAGCCATGCGGCGCTCGCGTTTCTAGAGGTCGTGCGGGGCAAGTAAGTGAGTCTTACTTCTTATTACCGCGGCGCTGCCATTGCGCCGATTGCCCTTGAACGTGCAGCATTTCCAGCATCTGGCGGCCGCCGTGGATGTGCGGATTCGCGGGATCGATGTTACACAATCGGAACAGATTGAGCAGGTTGGTAAGGAACTCCACTTCGCTGTGGCAATCTTTCATGGCGATGACCATCAACTTGGCGAGAAACGAGCCGAAGCTCTGCCCTTCCTGATTCTGCAGGCGATCCTCTTCGCTGACATCCTCAAAATCAATGACCTGAATCAAGCCGATGTCCGGCGGTTCGTCGGCTAACCCCACCCCCGGCAGGACCTCCTCGACGCCCTTGGGAACGCCGTGCGCGAACCAGCCCGGGTTCAGGTTCAGGTGCTTCATCAGAAATAGAAAACTCTTCACGGCCTGATCGTCGGTAAGGTAAACCACAATGGTGTCTAGGCGCGCGCCGCAGCCCGGCCCCGCGATCTTGAGTTCCATTAGTCCCTGGCACGAAGGATGGTCAAGCAGTCCGCAACAGGCGCGTAGAATTCGCATCGAGTTAGCCAAACTGCTGCCGTGAATGTAGATCCTCTTAGTTATTCTGAGTGTGCCGAAGCGGCTCGAGAGAAAGTGGTAGAAGTTAGTCCACAGGTCGGTCTCCAGCAGATCCACCATGCCGTGGACGGTTTGTGGGACCTGCATCCTCCATTCTTTGCACAGAATCGTGCACGGCAGCAGGAAATTGTCGCCGGTCCCAATGCCCTGCACCATGAACTGGACCAGATCCTCGACTGCGAGAGTATCTCCATAGCCCTGAATCGACACTCTCTTGCCACACTCTTGACGGATGCCGTTGATTCCCCGCAGAAACAACTGCAGCAGGTCGCGATGAGAAGCGGGATCGTACCGGTTCGAGGTGCTCGGGCCGGAATAAAGCTCATAGATCTTATCTTCCGCTTTGGATTCCGAGAGTGCCTGCAAAGTGTGCAGCAGCGGTAAAACCTGTTGTAGAAGAGTGCTAACATCCACGCGAAAGCGCTGGAGTAGATCCTTGACTGACGGACCCTGAGCTTCCATAATTGCTGACCCTCCGTTCGGCAGTTAGTATATATCAGGCCCGGTTACCGGGCTAGCGGGTAATCTACGCTACGGCGCAGCCAGTCGCCATTGGCGCGCACATCCGCGCGAAGCCGCTCCGTGAGCTCGTCGCGCTGCTCGAAAAGGCGATAACTATCGCGCTTCGCATGATTGTCCAGCAGCGCTTTCACCACGAACGGCATCACCATCGAATAGTCGGCCTGCATGCTCTCGGTGGTTTGCAGATAGGTGTCCTTATCCACCTTGCCCCAAGTTACAGCTTCGGCGGGTGGGCAGGAAGATAGCGAACCGTCGCTCACCGGCGCCGTAACGATCTGCACATCGAACTGATAACCGCGTACGTTCGGCAATCCGAGCACTTGGCCCAGCGCCGGCTCCGGCTGCAAGTTGTAATTCTTCGGCACGCCACCGCCCAGAATCAGCGTGGCCAGGGCCCGCGCCGGGCTATCGAACAGACCCCAACGATGATATGCGCAGGCCTCAAACACTTCGGCATGCAGGTCGAGATCGAATCCGTATTCCGGCAGAATGCCGGCGCTGCGCATAGCCCACAGCTTCATCGAGTTCAGGAACACGCTGCCATCGGCCGGCGCGCCCACCAGCACCGGAATCGCGAGGCGATGGCATGTCGACAACAAGCCGGACGGCACACCGTTGCGCTGCTCCTGCGCGGCATAATACGCGCCCAGGCGGTAACGCAACTCGGTGCCGGTCATCTTCTTCTGAAACTCCGGACGCGCCAGGCAGGCGCTCAGAAAGCGATCCTGATCGAGCAGCACGGCCTCATCGAAAGCCATGTCGGTGACGCGGATCGTGCCTTCGTCGCGCAGCGCTGCATCGTCGCTGTGAATGGACACTTCGTGGATAGGATCGTTCTTGTGCGCGTCCAGGCTGCGATGCCCGTCGTGATAGCAGACCGCATCGGTCGTGCTGATGTAAGCTACCCATCCGGTTTCAAGTAGCGGAATCAACCAGGCCAGATGCTGACCCGAAACGGTCACCGGACCCGAGACAGCGAGCGTCAACGGACAGCCGTCGCTGATCGCGCGATCGAGGATCGTGTAGATGCGCCGCAGGTAAGCGCCACCGAAAGCCGGCAGGCAATGCCGGAAAATCTCGTCGAGAGTGGCGCATTCATCCACGCGTCGTACGCGGACGGGCCGGCGTTCGGAAGTGTGCGTCATCGAATTTGACGATAGCATGCTGGCGCGCGTCACAGTCGTGCCAAGCTATGTTTTATGGACTATCGCGCGTGGCCCAAAGCGGAATTGCACCTGCACCTGGAAGGCTCCGTCGAGCGTGAAGAACCGTACCGCTTCTCTGGTTTTGCCGGATTTATCCAGGTGTACAAATCGATCGTCGAGCGGCTGCGCACCCCGGACGATTATGCGCATATCACGCGGGCGCTGCTGGCGCGGCTGGCGGCGGAGAACGTGCGTTACGCCGAGATTACGTTATCGGCCGGCGTGGTGTTGTGGAAAGGGCAAGAGTTCGCGCCGGTCTATGACGCGGTGAGATCGGCCGCGGCCGAATCCGCGATCGAGGTGCGCTGGATCCTGGACGCAGTGCGCCATTTCGGCGTCGAGCATGCGATGCAGGTGGCCGAACTGGCGGCGGCGCGCGTGCAGGATGGCGTGGCGGCGTTCGGTATCGGCGGCGATGAAGAGCGCGGGCCGGCTGAATGGTTCGGCGACATCTACCGCTTTGCCAAGGCCGCCGGACTGCGGCTGACCGCGCATGCCGGCGAGACCATGGGCCCTGCGTCAGTGTGGGCGGCGCTCGAGATTGGCGCGGAGCGCATCGGACACGGCATCCATGCAGTGGAGGACCCGGTGCTTCTGCGGCACCTGCGCGACCACCAGATCCCGCTGGAGGTTTGCATCACCAGCAACGTGGTGATGGGGGTAGTGGAATCGATCGAGGCACATCCCGTGCGGCGGTTATTTGATGCGGGCGTGCCCATCACGCTCAATACCGACGATCCCGCGATTTTCGCAACGACCCTATCCGGCGAATTCGAACTGGCCGCTCGGCATTTTGGATTCTCCGAAGCGGAACTACGCACGGTCGCCGACAACGGATTCATATACCGGTTTTCCTGATTGTCCCTGCATCCCACCGCCGCTGTCGTTCCTCAAATTGTTCCTTTGAGCGTCATCACGAATGCCGGATCGCGATGCCCAGATCCTTGAGCGCCCTCTCGGGCACCGGCGCGGGCGCGTCGCACATCAGGTCCGTAGCACGCGCAGTCTTCGGAAATGGAATCACGTCGCGGATCGAAGTTTCACCGGCCAGGATCATCACCAGCCGATCGAGTCCCAGCGCGATTCCGCCGTGCGGCGGCGCTCCGTATTCGAGCGCCTCCAGAAGAAATCCGAAACGGCGGTGAGCTTCCTCCTCGCTGAAGCCCAGCGCGGCGAACACCTTCGCTTGCACGTCGCGGCGATGAATACGAATCGACCCCGAGCCCAGCTCGGTGCCGTTCAACACCAGGTCGTAGGATTTGGCGCGGCACCGCGCGGGATCGCTGGTGAGCTTATCCAAATCCTCGTCGTGTACGGAAGTGAACGGATGATGCGCCGCGGTCCAGCGATTCTCCTCCTCGTCCAATTCGAACATGGGAAAGTCCACCACCCACAGGAATTCCAACCGCCGCGGATCGAGCAGTTGGTGGCGGTCGTTGTATTTCTGCGCGGCGAACAGGCGCAGTTGCCCGCCAGCCTGGAACACCGTCTCTTCGGGACGCTGGCCCTTCGGTTCGCCGGCCCAGGCCGCCAGCATCAGCAGGTCGTCTTCGGCGGCCCCGGTCAGTTCGCGCACACGCGCCATCGGTTCGGGATGATCGCGCTCCACGCGCTTGGGATCGTCATAGACGCGCAGCCCGCGCTCCACGCCGTAGGCCTTCAGTTCATCGCGCTCGCGGCGGCTCAGTGCGCCCGTCTGCGGAATCCGGATGGCCACCAGCGGCAGGCCATGTGCCGTGAGACTGCCTTCCGGAAAAAGATGCTCCACCGGATGCATGGGTGGAACCCGCCGGTCGGGCTTATCGCTGCCATAGCTGCGCATGGCCTCCGCGTAGGTCATGCGTGGAAACGGGGCCGTAACCTGGAAGCCCGCCACCTCGGAGATGCGTTCCACCAACGGCTCGATTACTTCAAAGATGCGCTCCTGCTGAGGGAACGACATCTCCAGGTCGATTTGCGTGAACTCCGGCTGCCGGTCGGCGCGCAGGTCCTCGTCACGGAAGCAACGCACAATCTGGAAATACTTGTCGTATCCCGAGATCATCAACAGTTGTTTGAAGATCTGCGGCGATTGCGGCAGCGCGTAGAAATTGCCCGGCTGCACCCGGCTGGGCACCAGGTAATCGCGCGCGCCCTCGGGCGTGGAGCGCGTCATGAAAGGCGTCTCGATCTCGAGAAAGCCCTGCTGCGTCAGACATTCCCGCACGGCGAAAGCAATCTTCGACCGTAGGATGATATTGCGCTGCATGCGCGGGCGGCGCAGGTCCACGTAGCGATATTTCAGGCGCACGTCTTCGGCCACGTCCACCGTGTCTTCCATGGGAAACGGCGGCGTGCGCGATTCGTTCAGGATCCAGATCTTCTCCGCAACGATCTCCACTTCGCCGGTTTCCAGATTCGGATTGATGGTGTCGGCGCCGCGCCGCGAGACGTGCCCTTCCACCGCGATCACGTATTCCGGCCGCACCTGCTCCGCGCGCCGATGCGTCGCTTCATCGGCTTCGGCGTGGATAGCAATCTGCGTCACACCGTCGCGGTCGCGCAGATGGATGAAAATCACGCCGCCCAAATCGCGGTGGCGATGGACCCAGCCCATCAACAGGGCACGCTGGCCGGCATCCGCTGCGCGCAACTGCCCGCAGGTGTGAGTACGCCGCAAGCCGCCGAGAAAATCGAGTTCTGTTTCCATAAAGAATACCTGCACGCAAGACGCGCGCGAAACCGGTGGGTGGAAACCCATGCTAACATGCGGCGCTACAATTCTGTTTATGGGTCCGGTCACGTGGTGTGTCTGGTGTATGATGATACGGAATAGGAGACTGCGTGCCTGAAAAGCAGCTGAAGACCCCGATGGGCGATGCCGTCGAGGTCGGGGTGTCCGATACCACTGAGAGATGGACGGATATTCGGCTTGAAGACGGCTCGACCCTGCGAATCAAATCCGTTATCATTGGGGCCTTCCGGCTAGAAGGCCAGTACGACCAAGACGGGAATCCACTTTACATGGTAAAGGCGAATCAGGTGATGACGGTGTCCGCGCCTGAGCATCTACGTAAAGGTAGTGGCGGTGCTCCGAAGGGAGTGCAATAAACATGTTGTACATCACATCCAATCAATCTCAGGACATCGCCGTGGTCTGCGGGGCGTACTACGAGATCTTCGCAAAACATCCTGAATTGGAGAAGGGCGAGGCGAAGGACGAGCTTAAGTACTATGCCCAATTCCCCTGCTTCTGTGCATCGACCGCCCTTACCCGTTTCCCCACCCTCGGGGAGTTGGATAAGTTCGTCGGCCTTCTGGAGGAATGGCGCAAAGAACGAAAGGTGATCTCGTCCGTTACGGATATGGCAATGTCACCCGCTTACCAGAAAATCATTGGCATGGGGCCGATTGCGATTTCTTTGATTCTTGCACAACTTCAGTCAGAGGGCGACGAGCCGGATCATTGGTTTTGGGCACTCCGGGTGCTTACTGACACTGATCCCGTAAAGGAAGAAGATCGCGGAGACATCGTGAAGATGGCTAAGACGTGGTTGGTGTGGGGCAGAAACCAAGGATATGTCTGATAGCTGGTCGCCCGCCGAATTTCCCAATCTCGACCGAGACAATCACCAAGTCACAAGTCCGGCAACCAGAAAATACAATTGCTTCGCTTGGGCAGCTAATGAGATACATCGGAGATGGGAGCCAGATCCGCAAGGGATTTATTATTGGCCCACGACAGTTCCCCGTCGGATGACGATGGACGCGTTTGTTAAGGCTTACGAAACGTTGGGGTACCGTCTTTGCTTCGGCGATGCGTTGGAACCTGGCCTGGAGAAAATCGCGATTTTCGGCATAGAGCGTAACGGCATCACAGTGCCCACACACGCAGCGCTTCAACTGCAGTCAGGGGAATGGACCAGTAAACTCGGAGATTTTGAAGATATCCGACACGCGAATCCCGATAACGTCAACGGCCCGGTCTATGGACGCCCCGTGGCTTTCATGGCGCGTGCCATAACGTCGATCACCATTTAGCGCACTTCCTACCCGCCCGTCGCGACTGCGGCGCTACAATTCTGTTTATGCATCGAGCCTTTCTCGCGCTCTTCGCCGCCACGGTTCTGTGTGCGCAGAAGCTGCCTTTCGACGTCCAGACCATGCTCGAACTTCAGCGCATCGGCGACCCACAGATCTCGCCGGATGGCCGCATGGTGGCCTTTACCGCAACCACAGTCGATGTGCCCGGCAACCGGAAGGTCACTGAGATCTGGCTGGTCCCGGTTGTGGGCGGCGCCGCCAGGCAGATCACGCCAGGCCCGGACGATAACGACCGGCCGCGCTGGTCGCCGGATTCGAAGCATATCGCCTTCATCTCCGCCCGCGGCGGCTCGCCGCAAATCTGGATGATGGACGCCGACGGCTCGAACCCGAAGCAGATCACGAACCTCGCCACCGAGGCCGGCGGCGTGATGTTCGCGCCGGATGGCAAGCACCTGGTCTTCACCAGCGATGTGTATCCGCAGTGCAGCGCCGACGATGCCTGCAACAAACAGGCGCTCGATGCGGAGAAGAACAGCAAGGTGAAAGCGCGTATCTACACGGCCCTGCTCTACCGGCATTGGGACCATTGGGAGGGCGCGCGGCGCAGTCACCTGCTGGCGATCGCGGCCACGGGCGGCCCGGCGATCGATCTCACGCCCGGCGATCGCGATGTCCCGCCCTTCTCGCTCGGCGGTGGCGACGATTACGCGATCTCGCCCGACGGCAACGAAGTCTGCTACTCGATGAACGCCGACCCGGTGCCGGCCATCAGCACCAACACGGATCTGTTCGTGGTCTCGATCGCAGGCGGCCCGGCCCGCAAAATCACCAGCAATCCCGCGGCCGACAGCGGTCCGCGTTATTCACCGGATGGCAAGTATCTGGCGTGGCGCGCGCAGGTCCGTCCCGGTTACGAAAGCGATCGTTGGCGGCTCTGGGTGATGGAGCGGGCCACCGGCAAGGTCACAGACCTGACGGAGAACGTGGATCGCTGGGTGAATAGTTTTGCGTGGTCGCCTGATTCGGCGAACCTGTTCTTCACTACGGAAGATCGCGGCCGCCAGTCGATCCAGTTCACCTCCGTGAAGGGCGGCGAAGAGCGCGTTGCCGTGAGCGGCGACAACGAGCTCGACGACATGCAGTTTACGCCCGATGGCAAGACGCTGGTCTACACGCAGCAAAGCGGCACGCAGCCGGCCGCAATTTATCGCGCCTCCTCAACAGGCGGCGCGCCGGTGGCGCTTACCCACCTCAACGACGCGATCCTCGCATCGCACCAGTTGACGCCGCTCGAAGAGTTCTGGGTGGATAGTGCGGATGGCGCGCGCATACAGAGCTTCGTCGTGAAGCCGCCAGGCTTTCGCGAGGACCGCAAATATCCGGTGGTGATGCTGATTCACGGTGGGCCGCAAGGCGCCTGGGGGCACGACTGGAGCTATCGCTGGAACCCGCAGGTGTTCGCTGCGGCCGGTTACGTCGTCGTGATGCCGAATCCGCGCGGCTCAACCGGCTATGGGCAGAAGTTCATCGATGAGATCAACGGCGATTGGGGCGGCCGCGCATTCGACGACCTGATGGCCGTGGCCGACCATATCGTGACCAGCCTGCCCTACGCCGACGGCAGCCGTATGGCGGCCGCGGGCGCGTCTTACGGCGGCTACATGATCGACTGGATCCTGGGCCATACGCAGCGCTTCAAAGCTCTGGTTACCCACGACGGCGTCTACGACCTGCGCAGCGAGTTTGGCGCCACCGAAGAACTCTGGTTCCCGCTCTGGGAATTCGGGGGAACGCCTTGGGACAATCCGGATATGTATGCGCGCTGGTCGCCCAGCATGTTCGTGAAGGATTTCCATACGCCGACTCTGGTCGTCCATGGCGAACGCGATTACCGCGTGCCGCTCAGCCAGGGGCTGCAACTGTTCACCGCGCTGCAACTCGAGAAAGTGCCTTCCAAGCTTCTGGTGTTTCCCGACGAGGGGCACTGGGTGCTGAAACCGCAGAACAGCCTGCTCTGGTATAAGACGGTGCTCGATTGGTTGGACTCTTGGACAAAAAAGTGAAACTCATTCTTGCGTTATTTGCTGTAGTGTTAGTGGCCGTAATCGCGGTGCTGGCGGCATTGTCGGCGAATCCCGTCGTCACCGTGGAACCGCCGGTGAAGGCCATCGGGGCCGCTACCCCGGTAAGAGCGGAGATCACGGCGGCGTATGGCATCCGCCGCTTCACCGCGCTGGTCGAGCAGAACGGCAAGCAGTATACGGTCTTCGAAAAACGCACGCCGTCGCGCCGCCTGTTGTTCATGCGGCACCGCGAAGATCCGCAGTCGATCTCCTTCCTCGCGGGTAAACTGCGGGCGCCGGCGCTGCATGATGGGAAGGCTACCCTGATCGTCGAAGCCCAATCGAACGATTTCGTGGGCCGCACGGTCAGCGCGAGTTTCGACGTCGACGTGGTGCTCGAACCGCCGCGATTGGCCGTCGACGAGGCGCAGCACTATATCAATCAAGGCGGCGCCGAATTGGTCACTTTCACGGTCTCGGGCGACTGGAACGAGGCCGGTGTGAAGGTGGGCCCGTACACTTTCACCAGTTATCCTTTGCCCGGCCGGCCGAAGAACGAGCGATTCTCGTTGTTCGTTTTTCCGTGGGATCTGCCGGTCGACACCGTGCCGCACGTCTATGCGCGCGGCGCGGCGGGCAACGAGGTCACCGGCCGGTTCTGGTTCAAGATCTTTCCGAAGCCATTCCGCGCGCGCGACCTCGAAATCACCGATGCCTTTCTCGACAAGGTGGTCAATCAGATCGACCCCGGCGGATCGGGCGATCTGCTCACGCGCTTCCTGCGCATCAACGGCGACCTGCGCAAGAAGGACAACCAGCAATTATCGGATCTGCGGCTTAAAACCGAACCGCGCCTGTTGTGGAGCGGTCCGTTCGCGCAACTCGCCAACTCGCAAGTGGAGGCGCATTTCGCCGACGTGCGCAGTTACATCTACAAGGGCAAGAAGGTCGACCAGCAGGTGCATCTGGGATTTGACCTGGCGTCGACGCAGCATGTCCCGGTGCTCGCCGCTAATGACGGGCGCGTGGTGTGGGCATCGGACCTGGGCATTTACGGCAACTGCATCGTGCTCGATCACGGCTACGGGTTGCAATCCATCTACGGTCACATGAGCCAGATCGACGTGAAGGTGGGCGACATGGTGAAGAAGGGCCAAGCCATGGGACACAGCGGCTCGACAGGCCTCGCGGGCGGCGATCACGTGCACTTCAGCATGCAGATCGATGGCGTGCAGACCAATCCGGTGGAGTGGTTCGACGAGCATTGGATTCACGACCGGATCCTGAGTAAGCTGGCTAGTGGGGCAGGCTCCCAGCCTGCGGCGGCCTCGCAGGCCGCCACCACTGCCTCAAATGGGGCAATCCGCAATCCGTAGTGCCTCAGGACCGGCAGCATACTCTGCCAGCCGGTAACCAACCAACTGATCCGGTTGATGAATTTTCCGCGGCTATTTGGAAAGCGTGTTGCCTTTCCAACCATCGGAACCGAGGAACGATTTGAGACCGGAAATCCTGATTACGGTGGCTCTCGCAATCTCCGCCGCAGCGCAGACGCCGCAGGCGCGCCTGAGCCTGCGTGACCTCACAAGCGAAGCCCTGCGCGACAATCCGGAAATCGTGGCGGCGCAGAAAAGCTACGAAGCGGCCCGCCAGCGGCCATCGCAAGCCAGCAGCCTGCCCGACCCGATGATCTCGTTCGGATACACCAGCGTCGGCAATCCCCTGCCGGGCGCCGGGCTGGGCACGCAGGTTCTATCGAATCTCGGTGTCATGTACTCGCAGGAACTGCCGTATCCGGGCAAGCTACGGCTGCGCGGTGAAATCGCCGCCAAGGAAGCCGACGCCATCTTCCAGCAATACCAAGCGGTCGAGCTCGGCGTCATCTCGCGGCTGAAGCAGGCCTACTTTCACCTGCAGTACACTTACGCCGCGTCCGACTTACTGCGACGCAATCAGGATCTGCTCAACAAATTGGTCAGCGTCACCGAAGCGCGCTACTCCGTTGGCAAGGCTGCGCAGCAGGACGTCTTCAAGGCGCAAACACAAGTGAGCATCCTGGAGACGCGCCTGGTGAAGCTGGAGCAGGAACGCATCAGCAGCGAGGCCGAGATCGACAGCATCCTGAACCGCCGGCCTGACGACCCGGTTGGCCGCCCCGAGGATGCCGGTCCCAAGGAGCTCACCGCAACGCTCGCAGAACTCTTCGCCGCAGCCGCGCATAACTCGCCCATCCTGCGCCGCGACCAGCACATGATCGAACGCTCGGAACTGGCGGTGAATGCGGCGCGCAAAGACTACTATCCCGACATGACGCTCACCGGCGGTTACTTCAACCAGGGCGGCATGGCGCCTATGTTTCAGGCGCAGGCCAGCTTCAAAGTTCCTATCTACTTCTGGCGCAAGCAGCGCGCGGGCGTCAACGAACAGGTCAGCATGCTCTCCGAGGCGCGGCGCACCTTCGAAGCCACCGGCCAGTCGCTGCACTTCCGCATTAAAGACGATTACGCCTTGGCGCAGGCTTCTGCGAAGCTGATGAAGCTCTATGCGCGGACCGTCGTGCCGCAGGGCAACCTGGCGCTCGAAGCATCGCTTACGACTTACGAAACCGGCACCGTGGATTTTCTGTCGGTGCTGACTAACTTCACCACCGTGCTCGATTACGAAATGAACTATTACGACGAGGCGCTCAATTATGCGCTCGCCTTGAGCCGTCTCGAGGAAATGACCGGCCGGCAATTGATTGATTGAGGACGCCACGATGAAGGTGCTACGCGTATTCGCATTTCTCGCCGTGATGGCCGCGGCCTTCACCGGCGGCTACATCTACAAAGCCGTGAAAGGCAGCGACACCAGGGGCGGACGACGGATCTTGTATTGGCAGGATCCTATGCACCCGGCCTACAAGTCGGACAAGCCCGGCATCGCGCCGGATTGCGGCATGAAACTGGTGCCGGTCTACGCGGACGGCCAGAACGCGCCGCCTGCTGCCCCAAACGCGCCGATCCCCGCGGAAGGTACGCCCATGCCTGCGGGGACGGTGAAAATCACGCCGGAGAAGCAGCAACTGATCGGAGTGACATTCGCGCAAGCCGAACGAGCCGGCGGGTCGCGCACGATTCGCGCGGTCGGCAAAGTGACCTTCGACGAAACCCGCATCCAACATGTTCATACGAAAGTCGAGGGCTGGATCGACCAGGTATTCGTCGACTACACGGGCCAACTGGTGCGCAAAGGCCAGCCGTTGATCACCGTCTACAGCCCCGAAATGCTGGCCTCCCAGCGCGAGCTGCTGCTGGCCGCCAAGGCGCGCGACACGATGAAAGACAGTCCGCTGCCGGTGGCGTTCGACCAGAGCGAGTCACTGCTCCAGGCCGCCCGGCGCCGCCTCGAGCTTTGGGATTTGAGCGACGCGCAGATCGACCAGGTACTCAAGACCGGCCAACCCATCAAGAACGTGACGCTCTATTCTCCGATCGCAGGCTACGTCACCGACCGCAAGGCATTTCCGCAATTGCGGGTGATGCCCGACATCGATCTCTACACCATCGTGGACCTCAGCCACGTTTGGATCATGGCGGACTTGTTCGAGTACGAAGCGCCGGATATCCACATCGGCGAAACCGCGCGCGTAACTCTGGAAGCCGTGCCCGGAAGAACGTTCGATGCCCGCATCAGCTATATACAACCGCAGGTCGATCCCACGACGCGCACGCTACAAGCCCGCCTGGAAATGGATAATCCCGCCCTGACTCTGAAGCCCGACATGTACGCCAATGTGGAGTTCCGCGTAGCGCTGCCGGTGGCAGTCACGGTGCCGGCCGATGCCGTGCTCGACTCAGGCGAGCGCAAGACCGTCTTCATCGACCGCGGCAACGGCTTCTTCGAGCCGCGGCTGGTCACCACAGGCGAGCGCGATGGAGATCGCCTCCAGATACTGTCCGGCTTAGCCGGCGGCGAACGCATCGTAGCTTCAGGCACGTTCCTCATCGACTCCGAGAGCCGCCTGAAGGGACAGCCATGATCAACGCCATCATCGAGTTTTCGGCGCGCAACAAAATCGTAGTGTTCATCCTGATTGGCGCGGCCGTAATGGCCGGCCTCTGGTCGATGAAGAACGTCCCGCTCGACGCGCTGCCCGATCTCAGCGACACGCAGGTGATCGTCTATTCGCGCTGGGACCGCAGTCCGGACATCATGGAAGATCAAGTCACTTATCCGATCGTCACTGCCATGCTGGGCGCGCCCCGAGTGAAAGACGTCCGCGGCTTCTCGGACTTCGGCTATTCGTACGTCTACATCATTTTCGACGAAGGCACGAATATCTACTGGGCAAGGTCGCGCACGCTCGAGTATCTGTCGGCCGTGCTGCCGCGCCTGCCGCAAGGCGTAAAGACCGAGCTCGGTCCGGACGCGACCGGAATCGGGTGGGTGTTTCAGTATGCCTTGGTCGATACCAGCGGCAGGCACAGCCTGGCCGATCTGCGCAGCTATCAGGACTGGTATCTCGGCTATTACTTAAAGTCCGTGCCCGGAGTCGCGGAAGTGGCGCCGCTCGGTGGGTTCGTACGGCAATATCAGGTGAACGTCGATCCCAACAAACTCCAGGCTTATAACATCCCCATCGGCAAGGTTGTGGATGCGGTGCGCAGCGGCAACAACGACGTGGGCGGCCGGCTGGTCGAGTTCTCGGGCGCGGAATACATGGTTCGCGGGCGCGGATACGCGCAATCCACTGATGACATCGCCAAGATCGTGCTGGCGGCCAACCCGAGCGGCGTCCCCGTGCGCGTGGCAGATGTCGCGGACGTGACGCTGGGGCCGGATATCCGCCGCGGCGTGGCCGACTGGAATGGCACCGGCGACACCGTGGCCGGAATCGTGGTGATGCGCCAGGGCGAGAACGCGCTCAGAGTGATCGAACGCGTCAAGCAGAAGCTGCACGATATTGAAGGCGGGCTGCCGCCGGGCGTGAAAATCGTTACCGCCTACGACCGCTCCGATCTGATCCTGCGCTCCATCGACAATCTGAAGCACACGCTGACCGAGGAACTCATCATCGTGGCGATCGTGATCCTGATCTTCCTCTGGCACTTCCCCAGCGCCGTAATTCCGATCATCACGATTCCGGTAGCGGTGGTCATCTCGTTCATTCCGATGAAGGCCATCGGGCTCACCTCGAACATCATGTCGCTCGGCGGAATCGCCATCGCGGTGGGCGCCATGGTGGATGCCGCCATCGTCGTCGTGGAGCAGACGCACAAGAAACTGGAGGAATGGGAACGCACGGGGCGTAAAGAAGACTATCACCGCGTGGTGGTCGATGCGGTGAAAGAGGTCGGCGCCCCCAGCTTCTTCGCGCTGCTGGTGATCGCTGTTTCTTTCCTTCCCGTGCTCACGCTCGAAGCGCAGGAAGGCCGGTTGTTCAAGCCGCTAGCCTACACCAAGAACTTCTCCATGATCATCGCCGCGGTGCTCGCGATCACGCTCGATCCGGCCATGCGGCTGGTCTTCACGCACATGCGGAATTTCCAGTTTCGTCCCCGATGGGTGGCGCGCGCCGTCAACGCCGTGCTGGTGGGCACGATCCACTCCGAAGAGAATCACCCTATCAGCCGGATTCTGATCCGGCTCTACGAGCCGGTTTGTGCGTGGGCCTTGCGATGGAAATGGTTCGTGATTGTGGCCGCCGTGGCGCTGGTCGTCGTCACCGTGCCGGTCTTCGAAAGGCTCGGTTCGGAGTTCATGCCGCCGCTCGATGAAGGCACGCTGCTCTACATGCCCTCCACGCTGCCGGGGATTTCGGTCACGCAGGCGCAGCAATTACTGCAGGTGCAGGACAGAATCATCAAGCGGTTTCCGGAGGTCCAATCCGTGCTCGGCAAGGCCGGCCGCGCGGAGACCTCCACCGATCCGGCGCCCTTCTCGATGATGGAAACGGTGGTCGTACTGAAGCCTGAAAACCAGTGGCGCAAGGTCAATACCTGGTATTCGTCGTGGGCGCCCGAGTGGGCCGGCAAGATCTTCCGGCGATTCACGCTCGACCACATTTCGAGCGATCAGCTCGTCGAAGAGATGAACCAGGCCCTGCAGATTCCGGGCACAACCAATGCCTGGACCATGCCCATCAAGGGTCGCGTGGATATGCTCACTACCGGCGTGCGCACGCCCGTCGGCATCAAGATCTACGGCGCGGATATCCGGCAAATCGAAAAGATCGGAACCGAAATCGAGGGGCTGCTGCCGCAGGTGCGCGGAACGCGCAGCGTCTTCGCCGAGCGCACCAGCGGCGGCTACTTTCTGGATTTCAAATGGAATCGCGACGAACTGGCGCGTTATGGTTTGAGCATCGGCGCGGCGCAGGACGTGGTGATGAGCGCCATCGGCGGCGAGAACGTCAGCACCACCGTGGAAGGGCGCGAGCGCTATCCGATCAACGTTCGCTATCTGCGCGACTATCGCAGCGATCCGGACAAGCTCGCCAGGGTGCTGGTTCCGGCGATGAATGGCCGCATGCAAATCCCCCTTTCGCAATTGGCCGAAATCCGGACCGTGAGCGGCGCCGGGATGCTGCGCGATGAAAACGGCATGCTGAACGGCTACGTGTACGTCGATGTGGCCGGACGCGATGTGGGTGGCTACGTCGCGGAAGCCAAGGAAGTGATCCGCGATCGCGTGAAACTGCCGGCCGGATATTCATTGGTGTGGAGCGGGCAGTATGAAGCGATGCAAAGAGTGCGCGACCGGTTGAAAATCGTGTTACCGCTGACTCTGTTCCTGATCGTGATGCTGCTCTACGTCAATACACGATCCATGACCAAGACGTTGATCATCATCCTGGCCGTACCGTTCTCCGCCGTGGGCGCAGTCTGGCTGTTATACCTGCTCCACTACAACATGAGCATCGGCGTGTGGGTGGGGCTGATCGCGCTGCTGGGCGTGGACGCGGAGACCGCGGTCTTCATGCTGCTGTACCTGGACCTGGCGCACGACCAGGCGAAAGCGGCCGGACGGCTGCGCAGCTTGCGCGACTTGCAGGAAGCCATCATGCACGGCGCGGTGAAACGCATCCGGCCCAAATTCATGACGGTCGCCGCCATGTTCATGGGTCTGCTGCCCATCATGTGGTCGGCCGGCGCGGGCGCGGACGTGATGAAGCGCATCGCCGCGCCGATGATCGGCGGCATCTTCACATCGTTCATTTTGGAGCTGGTGGTGTACCCGGCAATTTACGAGGCATGGAAATGGCATTTCGAATTGAAAAGAGAACCCTCGGTTGCCTAGCCGCTTTCTTGCTGGCGCCGGCGATTTTCGCGCAACAGAGCTTCCAATACCAGGCACGGCGCATGCACGTGCCGCTCAAATCCGGCGACCTCGGTACGCTGACGATCGACCCAGCGGGCATTTCATTCGCGCCACGACGCGTGCACTGGGATTATCAGGATATCCGGCAGTTGAAGATTTCCGCGCAGTCGCTCGACTTGTTGCCGTATCACGGGCGCACGTACCACTTCGATCTGGCCGCGGACACCACGTTCGCGAATGCGTACCAATTCCTGAAGACCCGCCTGGATCAACGATTTGTGGCGGCGATCGCAGACAAGCCCACGGCGCTGTTGTGGCGGATCCCTGTCAGGCACGCGGGCGACGAAGGTGTCCTGGAGGTTGGGGCTGCCGAGATCATCTATCGCACCACAAAGAAGGGCCGTTCGCGCACGTGGCGCTACCAGGACGTCGATAACATCAGTAGTTCGGGCCCATTCGACCTGACCATCACCACATTCGAACGCGACAAGTTCGATTACGGCAGCCGCAAGCAATTCTCTTTTGCGCTGAAGCAGCCGCTCGAAGAACAGCGGTACAACGATCTGTGGCTGCGGCTGAACCAGTCGAAGGGCTTGCGGATTCTGACGTCGCAGCGGTTAGAATCAAACAAGGGAGCTGTTTCCGATGACCGGTAAGCACTGGCTGGCGATTCTGTTGGTAACGGCTGTAGTGGCCGGCCTGGGATACGCCGGGCTCAGAGTCTACTGGGATTCCCAATCCGAAAGTTGTTACGCCTGCCAAAGACCCGTGCATGCGCACATGCGCACAGTGGCGATCTCGCACGGAAAGCCGCGCGTGTTTTGCTGCCCGGCGTGCGCGCTCGCGGAACGCGAGCAGGAAGGCAAACCCATCCGCATTATCGAGCTGACAGATTTCCAGACCGGGGCGAAGCTCTCGCCCGCCGTAGCGTTCGTGGTCAAGGGCAGCGACGTGAACATGTGCGCGCGCACGCACGAGCTGATGGATGCGGATAAACGCGCGGCGGATGTGGCGTACGATCGCTGTGCGCCCAGCCTGTTAGCATTCGGCAACCAGAGCGATGCGGTGCACTTTACGCGCGCGCACGGCGGCGAAGTTCTGAAATTCACGGCGGTCGTGGGGGCCTTGTCGCGCTAGCGCAATCCGAATTTTTCCATGCGGTAGATCAGGGTCTTGCGGCTGATGTCGAGATATTGTGCCGCGTGCGTCTGGTTGCCGTGGAACTTCTCGAGTGCCCGCATGATGAGTTCTTTCTCGACCGCTTCCAGGCTGATGCCATGGGGCGGCAGATCAAAGTGCAAGGCTTCGATGGGCGGCCGCTCGCGGCGCAGAAAATCAGGCAGGTCATCGAGCGCGATCTCGTCGCCGCGCGAGAGCACCACGATCCGCTCCACGATATTCTCCAACTCGCGCACGTTGCCCGGCCACGTGTAGGCGCTGAAGTAGGGCAGCAGGCGCGCCGGCAAAACCAAATCCGGCCGTCCTTGTTTTTCCTTGGCCTTCAGAAAAAAGTGCTGCACCAGCTCGGGAATGTCGTCGCTGCGTTCGCGTAACGGCGGAATCTGGAGCGGAATCACAGCCAGCCGGTAGTACAAATCCTCGCGAAAGGCGCCATCCTCCGCCATCGCCTGCAGGTTGCGATGCGTCGCCGCGATGATGCGCACATCCACATTCGCCGCGCCCGCCACGCCGACCTTTTCGATCTCGCCCTGCTGGATCAGGCGCAGCAGCTTCACCTGCAATTCCAGCGGCATCTCCCCGATCTCATCCAGAAACAGCGTGCCGCCATCGGCCAGTTCGACCTTGCCGCGCTTATTGGCCAGCGCGCCGGTGAACGATCCTTTCGCGTGCCCGAACAACTCGGATTCGAGCAAGTCCTTCGGAATAGCGCCGCAGTTGATCGTCACGAACGGCCGGCCCTTGCGCCGGCTGTTGAAGTGGATGGCTTTGGCCAGCAGCTCTTTGCCCGTGCCGGTCTCGCCGTGAATCAGCACCGTAGACGTAGCCTGTGCCGCGCGCGCTGCCATGTCGAGGACGTACAGCAATGGCTTCGACTGTCCAAAAATGTTTTCGAAACCGTACTTCCGGTCGAGGCTGCTGCGCAGAATGCGCACCTCCTCGCGCAGTTCCAATTGCTCCAGGCTGCGCGCCACGATCAGCCGCAGCTCGTCCATATTCACCGGCTTGGTGATGTAATCGTAGGCGCCCGCCTTCATCGCCTCCACCGCGGTCTCGACCGTGCCGAACGCCGTGGCCACGATCACGATCACTTCCGGGTACTCCGCGCGGATCTGTTTCAGCAGCTCCATGCCGGACATGCCAGGCATCATCAGATCGGTGATCACCATATCGGGCGGCGCTTCGCGCATGCGCTCGAGCGCGGCTTTGCCGCACGGCGCCGCGTCCACTTGATAGCCGCTCTGTTGAAGCTGGGCCTGCGTCACCCAGCGCAGGCTCTCGTCGTCATCGACCACCAGAATGCGTTTCTCGATCAATCGCGCCTCCTGTGACGCAGCGGCACGATCACGGAAAACGTCATGCCCGCATCAGGATTTCGCTCCGCTTTCACGGCCCCGCCATGCTGCGTCACGATCTGGTGCACGACCGACAGACCGAGGCCGGTGCCCGCTTCTTTGGTGGTGAAGAACGGGTTGAAGATCCGGTCGAGATCGCCACTCTGAATCCCCGGCCCCTGATCGCGCACGCCTATGATCACCGCAGAATCCGCCTGCCGCGCGGAGAGGATAATTTCGCCCGGCGCAGTCATGGCTTGTACGGCGTTGATCGCCAGATTGAGAAGCACTTGCTTCATCTGTTCGGGATCGCCTTCGAATGCGGGCACCGCGGACGGCACATCCTTCCGGATGACAATGCCCTTCTGCTGCGCCGAGTGCTCGGCCAGCGTCACGATGGCGTCGATCAGGCGGGCGGGCTCCACGGCGCGGAACTCTGGCGGGCGCGGCCGCGCGAAGTCAAGCAGGTTGGTGAGCAGGCGGTTCAGACGCTGGATCTCTTTGTGGATGATGGCCAGCGCGTTCGAGCGCGTTTCGGCGGGCGTTTGCGGCGACTCGACCAAGTTAGCCGCGCCATCGATGCTGGCCAGCGGATTGCGGATTTCGTGCGCCAGGCTTGCCGAAAGCTGGCCGATGGCGGACAAACGCTCCGCGCGCTTGATCTGTTCGAAGCTATCCTGCAGGTCGCGGTTGACTTTGGCGAGCTGGTCCGCCAACACGCCGGTCACGGTTCCGACCATGAAGAAGACGATGATCTCGGCGTATTGATCGACCGCGTAATCGGGCATGTGATGCTGCCACATGGTGAGGATGTGCGGAATGTAGCAGAGGGCGGAGAGCGTGGAAGCCGCCAGTCCGCCGCGCCAGCCGAAGTAGATGGCGGCATAGATGATCGGCAGGTAATAGAGACGCTGAAACAACTCGTGCCACAGCACCAGGGGAGGCGTCAGGTAATGCAGTGCGCTGGCGATAGCGATGCCAGCCGTGACTCCGATGATGCGCGCGCGGGCTTGCCGGTCTTCCACTTCTCTGCCTTCTTCCGATGATAAGGTAAGCGGCGCCGGCGGACGAGCGCTAAAATAAGGGTATCCTGAATGTCGGATGACAAAGAAAAAGTCGAAGCAGCCGCGGTGACCAGCGTTGGCGCAGGCGTGGGCGGATACGGCGGCGCCACGGTCGGCGTGCTTGAACTGGCGGCCACGCAAGGCAATGTAACGGGCCTGTCGGCCAGCGTGGCGATTGGCGTGGGAGCGGCCGCCGGCGCGCTTGCGTTTTTCTTCGGATATAAGCTGTACCGCCGTATCAAAGACGGCAAAGCCTGAACGCGGCTATTTCACGTAGTAGCGATACGAAATCTTCCATTGGAACTCGCCGCCAGGCTCGATCTTCATCCGGATGGTCGGCTCCATAGCCAACGTTGTCTTGATCGACCACAACGATAGAGCCGCGAGCGGCCGATCGCCGGTGATGTGCATACCCGCTCCAACCTTGCGATTCTCGATGCGAATGTCGTTATCGCTCGCGCTGGCACCGAAACCCGTGGCGCGGATCGCGCCAACCGCGTGGCCCTCGATCGCTTTCAAGTAGACGATGTGATTCCCGCGCACTTCGACCGGACCGCTGCCCGCGGGCCCAGGTTGAATCTGATACGGCACCGTGATCGCGAAATCCGGACCGGGGGCTTGCCCGTCGAGCACCAGAAAGTTGTGGTCGTAGACCGTGCTTTCGATCGTGCGGCTGCCCGTATTGCGCAGGCTGTGCTCCAGGGCCATCTCGGGCTGTCCCGCAACGAGGCGCACCACTTTCCGGTAAACGTAGCCGTAGCCCATCACGGCATCGTGTAGCTGCTGCTCGAACTCCACGGAACCGGCGTGCTTCGAAACCGACCACTTCCCGCCGTCGACGATCGGGTAAAGCTTGGCGAACTCGTAGGGCTTGTCGTCCTTGCGCAGCACGCCGACGCCGATCTTAATGAACGTGCCGCCCGGTCTCGCGTCATCCCAACCGAGTGCACTGCCGTTCGTCTGAAACTCCTCCACTGGGCCGGTCCCCGCCGAGCACGGCGATGCAATCACCTGCCCGCCCTCATAGGTGTAGTCGTGGACGTTCGGATCCACGCGGCTGAACCACTGCCCGTAGTAACGGTGGCCCTTATATTCCAGGTCGCCGATCACCCCGGACCAGTCGAAGCGGCTCGCGCGATAGAAACCGTTCCGCGCGTCCGGCAGAAAGATCGTGAGGCGAAGCTGGCCATTCGAGAGCTCCGCCGATGGAAAGCCAGCGGCGGGCAGGAGCGATGCCGCGAGCCACCAGAGTGCGGCCGCGCGGAGCGTGATTCGATTCCGAATCGAGTGCATGGGGCGCATGCGAGTCGATTCAGGTTATCACGAGCCGTGTTCGGCGGACTCGGCACTGAGAATCGCCGCGACCGGCAGCGAATCGGTGGCTAAGGGGCGGCTGCGGCGGCTTCGGGCGGGTGCGATCGTCACGTATCCCCAGCGCCGCATACCGTCCAGATTTGTCGGCATGCGCGCCAGCCGCTCGAGCTCGCGTAGGGAGACGCGAGCCACAGCCCCAAGCGCGTCCGCCGGCAAAGGCGAGGGTGATTGCGGTGCGGACAACTTACTTTTCACTCTGTGCTTAAATGATCTGCATGTACAACCGCAGAAGCTTCGTCGCGCTGGCCGCTGGTGCGGCCGCTGCGCTGCCGGTACGCTCACCCGCCGCGACGCCCGCCATGCAGCTCGGCCTGATCATCTCCGCCGGTCACGATCCGGACGCCGCCATCCGCAAAGTCCACGAATTCGGCTTCCCCACTTGTCAGGTGGGCGTCGGCGATTTCTCGCCCGAAATGGCCAAGAAGCTGCGCGCGGCGCTTGACCGCTACAACATCCAGGCCACCTCCTTCGTCTCCGGCGGCCCCGGCCCCGAGATCTACGACTTCTACAAAGGCCCGCTCACCATCGGCCTGGTGCCTCGGGACTCCCGCGCCGCGCGCATCGCGCAGGTCCAAAAGACTTCCGATTTCGCGCACGAATGCGGCGTCCCCGCGGTGCAAACCCACTGCGGATTTATCCCCGAAAATCCCAACGAGCCCCTCTATCACGAAGCCGTCGAAGCTATCCGCAGTGTGGCCGAACACTGCAAGCGCAATGGCCAGACCTTCCGCTGCGAGACCGGCCAGGAAACGCCCATCACACTATTTCGTGCCATCAAAGACACCGGCCTCGATAACATCGGCGTGAACTTCGATGCCGCGAACCTGATCCTCTATGGCAAGGCCAACCCGGTTGATGCGCTCGATATCCTTGGCCCGCTGGTGCAAGGCGTCCACGCGAAAGACGGACTCTATCCCACCAATCCGCGCGACCTCGGACGCGAAGTTCCCATCGGCCAGGGCAAAGTGAATTTCCCCGCTTTCATCCGCCGCCTTAAAGAAGTCGGATATCGCGGCCCGCTCACCATCGAGCGCGAAATCTCCGGCCCCAAGCAAGCCGAAGACATCCGGGCCTCGAAAGCGTATCTGGAGAAACTGATCGGTTAGAACAGGAGAACAAACATGAGCGAAAATGCCAAGCCCGACCGCCGGGCCTTCCTGAGCGCCGCCGGAGCCGCCGCCGGTCTGCTGATCCTCGACCCGCGCACGGTGCGCGGCTACCAAGCCAATTCCACGGTGCGCGTCGGGTTGCTCGGCTGCGGCGGACGCGGCACCGCCGACGCCACCAGCATCGCGATCAACGGACCGGCGCGCATCGTCGCGCTCGCCGACCTGTTCGAAGATCGCCTCGTCAAAGCCAAGAAGCACTTCGATGAGGTGGCCGCCAAGCAAGGCTACGCCGGCCCGGCCGCCGCGCAGATGTTCCAGGGACCGCGCGCCGCCGAACAGATTCTGGCATCGCATGAAGTCGACGCCGTGGTTATCGCCACGCCGCCCTATTTCCATCCACAGCACCTGGCCGCCGCGGTGGACGCCGGCAAGCACGTCTATTGCGAAAAACCCGTGGGCGTCGATGTGCCCGGCGCCCTGCACGCCATCGAAGTCGGCAAGAAGGCCGAGGGCCGCGTCAGCCTCGATGTCGGATTTCAGATCCGCAACGCGCCGCCGTTTGTCGAGCTGGTTCGCCGCATTCACGCGGGCGCGCTCGGCGACATCACTTGCGGCCAGGCCTATTATTACTGCCCGTTCCTCAACATGCCCGAGTATCCGAAAGCTTCGCCCACCGAGCTGCGTTTGCGCCACTGGTTGCACGACCGCGTGCTCTCGGGCGACATCATCGTCGAGCAGAACATCCACGTGATCGATATCTGCAACTGGGTGCTCGAAGGGCATCCCGTGAAAGCCATCGGAACCGGCGGACGGAAAGGCCGAACCGAAACGCCCGGCGATAACTGGTCGCACTTCGACGTGGTCTTCTTCTACCCGAATGACGTACACGTGAGCTTCAGTTCCTGCCAGTTCGGCAAAGCCGGCTTCGACGCCAGCGAGCGCTTCTTCGGCACGCGCGGCGATTCGCAATCGCCTTACTCCGGCACGCTTGGGATCGGCGGCGATGAGCCCTGGACCTGGAACGGCAGCGCCAAATCGCAGAGCGGCAGCTTCTCCGTGACCGGCAACTTCTCGGACAATCTGGCGCAGGCCGATTCCGAAAAGCACGCCGCCTTCATCCACAGCATTACCAGCGGCCAGTTTCACAACCAGGCCGCGCTCGGCGCTGAGTCCGCGCTATCCGCCATGCTCGGACGCACCGCCGCCTACACCGGCCGCGAAGCCACCTGGGACGAATTGCTCCGCTCGACCGACGTTTGGGAATCCGGCATCGACATCAACAATCTCGGCTGAGCATCAGCATCCGTGCACTCCACCTTACGCATGCTAGAATTCAGGATCGGTGAGTGCACCCTCTATCGCCAATTCGCCCGGAGCCGTCCCGCAACCCGTCACCGCGCCGTTGACGCGCGCGGCTATCTTCCTCGTCCTCGAAATCAATCCGGGACCTGAGCATCTCGGCGCCGTCCGTTCCTTCTGCGCCGATTTCTCCGCCCTTTTGCGCGCAGTGGAGTTTCGTGACCTCGAGGCCGGCCTAACCTGCATCCTGGGGATCGGCTCCGACGCGTGGGATCAGCTTTTTGGCTCGCCGCGGCCGGCGGAGCTCCATCCATTTCGCGAAATTCGCGCCGGCGCCCGGCAAGCGGTCTCCACTCCGGGCGACCTGCTCTTTCACATTCGCGCCAGGCGCATGGACCTCTGTTTCGAACTCGCTACGCAAATCATGGATCGCCTCGGCGCGGCCGCTTCCGTAGCCGACGAAGTACACGGCTTCCGTTATTTCGACAATCGCGATCTGCTGGGATTTGTAGATGGCACGGAAAACCCGAGAGGTACTGAAGTGCCCGCCGCGGTCCTCATAGGCGAAGAAGACCCCATGTTCTCAGGCGGCAGCTACGTGATCGTGCAGAAGTACGTCCACAATCTGCAGGCCTGGAATGCGCTGCCCACTGAGGCCCAGGAGCGCATCATCGGCCGAAAGAAACTATCCGACGTGGAGTTGGACGATGCCGAGAAACCCACGTCGGCGCACAACGCTCTGAACGTCATCGTGGAGAATGGAGAAGAACAGAAAATTCTCCGCGACAACATGCCGTTTGGACGCGCCGGACACGGCGAATTCGGCACCTACTTTATCGGCTACAGCCGCGCGCCGCGCATCATCGAGCAGATGCTCGAAAACATGTTCATCGGCCGGCCGCCCGGCAACTACGACCGGCTGCTCGACTTCAGCCAGGCGCTCACCGGAAACCTGTTCTTCGTACCGCCCGCCACATTTTTGGATGCGGCCGGCGCTGCACCCGAACCGGCGCCCGCGGAATCTATGAAGTCGAGTGCCGCTAAGAACGATGGCTCTCTCGGCATCGGTTCGCTTAAAGGAGATTTCCTGCGTGAATAACCTGCATCGTGAGCTTGCTCCTATTTCTGATGTGGCGTGGTCACAAATCGAAGACGAAGTCGCGCGCACGTTCAAGCGCTACCTGGCCGCGCGCAGGGTGGTGGACGTGAAGGGACCCGCGGGCGCCGCTCTGTCCGCGGTCGGCACCGGCCACTTGCGGCCGGTAGCGTCAGCGCGCGAAGGCGTCCTGGCCCGGCAGCGCGAGGTGAAGGCTCTCGTCGAATTGCGCGTGCCGTTCGAGTTGAGCCGCGCGGCCATTGACGACGTCGAACGCGGCGCGCACGATTCGGATTGGCAGCCGGCCAAAGATGCGGCGCGACAAATTGCCTTCGCCGAAGATGGATCTGTGTTCGAAGGCTACCCGGATGCCGGCATCGTAGGCATTAGTCAGGGCACCAACAATCCCAAAATGCAACTGCCGGCGGATGTCCGTCAGTATCCGGATGCCATTGCCCAGGGACTGAGCCAACTGCGGCTGGTCGGTGTCAACGGTCCGTACTGCGTGCTATTGGGCGCCAGCGCCTACACCGCGCTTGCTGAAACAAGCGATCATGGATACCCGGTGCTGGAACACGTCAAGCGCCTGGTCGACGACAAGATCGTTTGGGCTCCGGCCATTGAGGGAGCTTTCGTGGTGACTACACGCGGTGGAGACTTCGAATTGTATCTTGGCCAGGATCTTTCCATCGGCTATCTGAGTCACACGGACAGCGCGGTTAGCCTCTACCTCGAGGAGACGCTGACTTTCCTGCTGCAGACGGCGGAAGCCTCGGTAGTGATTCAAGCCGGCTCCGCGCAGTAGAGCTTGCCAGTCTCAATTGGATTCGAGTTCCCGTCCGGCTAACTCCACGAGCCGCCGCTCGTCGATCACCTCCACGCCCAGCCCGCGCGCCTTATCGAGCTTCGACCCCGCCTCCTCGCCGGCCACCACGTAGCTGGTCTTGCGGCTGACCGATCCGCTCACCTTGCCGCCCGCCGATTCGATCAGCCGCGTGGCCTCTTCGCGGCTCAGGTTCGGCAGCGCGCCCGTAAGCACGAACGTCATCCCTTCGAGCGGCCCGCCCTTCTTGCGTTTCACCTGGTAATCGAACTTCAATCCTGCCGCGCGCAGGCGTTCCACCAACTCCTGATTGTGCGGCTCGCGAAAGAACTGGCACACACTCTCGGCCACCTTGGGCCCCACTTCCTCGGCCCGCTGCAAATCCTCCGCACTGGCCTGCGCGATGCGGTCCAGGCTGCCGAAAGCCTCCGCCAGAAACACAGCCGTGCGCTCGCCGACGAAACGGATGCCCAACGCCGTCAGAATCCGCGGCAGCGCGTTCTGCTTCGACTTCTCGATGTTCCGCAGCACGTTCCCCGCGGATTTCGCGCCCATGCGATCGAGCGCCACTAATTGCGCCATGGTCAGGTCATAGATATCCGCCACGCTGCGCACAATCCCGCGATCCACCAGTTGATCCACCAGCACGTCGCCCATGCCGTCGATGTTCATCACGCCCCGCGCGGCGAAGTGCAGGATCGATTCCTTCAGCCGCGCCGGGCAGTTCGTGTTGATGCAGCGCGAAGCCGCCTCGCCTTCCTCGCGCACCACCTTGCCGCCGCACACCGGGCACGTGGCCGGCATGCGGAACGGCTTGCGATAGGATCCCAGGGCTTGCACCCGCACCACTTTCGGAATCACGTCTCCGCTGCGCTCGATCACCACCGTATCGCCGATCTGCAATCCCAGCCGCTCGATCTCGTCTTCGTTGTGCAGCGTGGCGCGCGACACCGTCACGCCGCTCACTTCCACCGGCGCCAGGTGCGCCACCGGCGTCAGCGCGCCCGTCCGCCCAACCTGCACTTCGATGTTCTCCACCGTGGTGGTCGCCTGCCGCGCCGGATATTTGTAAGCGATGGCCCAACGCGGCGCCTTTGCCGTAAACCCGAGCTGCCGCTGCTGCGCGATCGAATCCACCTTCACCACCACGCCGTCGATCTCGTAAGGCAGTTCCTCGCGCTGGGCTTCCCATTCCGCGCAAAATCCCAGCACTTCGTCGATATCGCGGCACAGTTTGCGGTTGGCGTTCACGCGGAAGCCCATCCGTACCATTTCTTCGAGCGACTCCCAATGCCGCGGCATGGCGGGCGCACCATCCACCTGCAGGAAGTATGTGTAGTAGTCCAGGCGCCGCGAGGCCGTGACCGAAGGCTCCAGCACGCGCAACGATCCCGCCGCCGCATTCCGCGGATTCGCAAAACGCGAAAGACCGCGTTCATCGCGCTCAGCATTCAGCCGCTCGAACGCCCGCCGGTTCATCACCGTTTCGCCGCGTACTTCAAACTGCGCCAGCTTCGACGGCACGCGCAACGGCAGCGAGCGGATGGTCCGCGCGTTCTCGGTCACATCCTCGCCCACGATGCCGTCGCCGCGCGTCACCGCCTGCACGAACTGACCGTCGCGATAATGCGCCGCCATCGAGAGCCCATCCAGCTTCAATTCCGCGACATACTGAAACGTCTCGCCGCGCAGCAGTTCACGCACGCGCCGGTCGAAATCCCGCAGCTCGCCTTCATCCAGCGCATTGTCCAGACTCAGCATCGGCGAGCTGTGCGACACCTTCACGAACCCCTCGCGCGGCTTGCCTCCCACGCGCTGTGTCGGCGAATCGGGTGTCAATAATTCCGGGTGCGCCGTCTCCAGATCGCGCAGTTCGCGCATGATGGCGTCGTACTCCGCATCGCTGACCTCCGGCTCGTCGAGCACGTAATAACGGTGCTCATGATAGCGAAGTGTTTCGCGCAGCTTCTCGATCCTTTCGGCAATATTTCTCGGCATGGGGCTTTTCACTATAGTTTAAACTTAGATGTCTGGAGCAAAATCATAACCGGCCCACGTAAGACCATCATCATCTACAATCCCTTCGCAGGCAGGATGGGTGGCAAGGGATTGAAGCGGCTATCGGGCGCTGCCGAGATCCTGCGGGAAGCCGGACACGAAACCTGGCTGGTGCCCACTCAGGGTCCCGGCACCGCGGGAGCCATCGCGCGCCGCAGCATCGCCGAGGGCGCGGGACTCATCCTGGCCGCCGGCGGCGACGGCACCATCAACGAAATCGCCGAGGGCGTAGCCTTTTCCGACGTGCCGCTCGGAATTCTGCCCGCGGGCACTGCCAATGTACTGGCCAACGAGATGGGCCTGGGCTCCAGCATCGAGCGCGCCGCCGCGGTTCTCGGCGACTGCATTCCAACCCGCATCTCCATCGGCCGGCTTCGCTGCGTGAATGGCGCCGAACGCTCCCGCCTGTTTTTACTCATGGCCGGCATCGGCCTGGACGCCCGCATTGTCTACAATCTCAGCCTGCCGCTCAAAGCGCGCTTCGGAAAACTCGCCTATTGGATCGGCGGCTTCAGCCTACTCGGCCGCCACCTCGACGAGTTCGAAGTTGTGGTCGAAGGCCGCCGCGTGGGTTGCGCCTTCGCCCTCATCAGCAAAGTGCGCAATTACGGCGGCGACCTGGAGATCGCGCAGAATACCAGCCTGCTCGACGATCGCTTCGAAGTCGTGCTCTTCGAAGGCAGCAGTTCGTTCCGGTTTCTGATGTATCTGGCACGCGTGGCGGTGCGCCGCTTGAACGGCGTACCCGGCATCTCTCTCATCCGCTCCGGATGCATCGCCATGCCCGGCACCGCGACCAATCGCGTTTACGTGCAGGTGGATGGTGAATACGCCGGCCACATCCCCGCCAGCGTGGAAATCGTTCCCGACGCGCTGACCTTGCTCATCCCCGAAGCTTACGTCCGCAAGAATCGGCACCGCGCGGCGGAAGCTTCAGCCTGTCGCGCCGTGGATCGCTAAGCCGCCCGCCTCCCGCAGCCCATCCTCCGTCACGCCGCCGATCTCCACGTCCATCATCTGATTCGCCTCCACTGCGCACGCCAGTCCGACCTTCAGATAATTCCCGCTTAGCGCGCGCCCCGGCTCGTTCAGCGTCACCACCGAAAGTTTGCGGCCGATCATTGCTCGCCGGAACTCCAGATTCTTGCGCGCCGCCAGTTCCCGCAGCACGCGGTTGCGATCCTTGCGTACCGCCATCGGCACCTGTTCCGGCATCGCCGCCGCCGGCGTTCCGGGGCGCTCCGAGTAAGTGAACACGTGCAAGTAAGTAAATGGCAGGCTCTCGATAAACGCGCGGCTCTCTTCGAAGTCCGCATCCGTCTCGCCCGGGAACCCCACCATCACGTCCGCGCCCACCGCGCAATCCGGCATCAGCGCCCGCGCCTTCGCGATGCGCCCCGCATAATGCCGCGGCCGGTATTTGCGATGCATGCGCCGCAAGATCCGATCCGATCCCGATTGCAGCGGCGCGTGTACGTGCCGTGCGATGCGCGGCGATGCGGCCATCAGCTCCAGCAAATCGTCGGAAAAATCCATCGGCTCGACCGAACTCAGCCGCAGGCGCGCGATTTCGGTCTCATCGAGCAGCCGCCGAATCAGATCCGCCAGCCGCATGCTGCTCCCCGGCTCACGGCCCCACCGGCCCAGGTTGATGCCGCTCAAAACCACCTCGCGATATCGCCGCGCCAGGCTGCGCACCTGCTCGATCACCTGCTCCGCCGGCGCACTGCGGCTGCGCCCCCGCACAAACGGAATAATACAAAACGAGCAGCGATTGTTGCAGCCATCCTGGATCTTCAGGTTCGGACGCGTGCGGTCGCCGGCCGCATCCTCCACCGGCGCCGAAAGAAAATCGTGCTGCGCGAAAATATCGCCCACCAGGATGTTGCCGTGATACGGCGCGGCCGTCACTAACTCCGCGATATGCGTCTTGTGCGAATTGCCCACAACCCACTCGACGCCCGGCATCGCGGCTAATTCCGCCGGCGCGCGCTGCGCATAGCAGCCCGTCACCAGGATGCGCGCCTCCGGGTTCTCGCGATGCACGCGCCGCAGCGTCTGCCGCACATCGTCATCCGCGGCCTGCGTCACCGTGCACGTATTCAGAATCACCAGGTCGGCGTGGCTGCGCTCAAAAGCGGACTCCAGGCCCCGCGCCTCCAGCATCGTCTCGAGTGCGGCGCCGTCGGCCTGCGTCGCGCGGCAGCCAAAGTTTTGAACGAAGAACTTACCCACTTGTGTTTATTATAAGGGTGCTGGGTTCTGGGTCCTGGACAACGCTCTCCCGTCTGAAAGAAGTAGGCCAGCACCCAGCACCTAACACCCAGAACCCTCCGGCATCCAGAATCCATTCCTGTGTTACACTTCTCTATATTGAGAGCAAATCTCGAAATAGAGAATACGGACCGCCGCATCGCCCGCCGTCTGGCCGCCCTGCGTGCCGAACGGAACTGGCCCCTCGATACCCTCGCCGCCCGCACCGGCCTCAGCCGCGCCACCCTCTCGCGGATCGAACGCGGCGAGGTCAGCCCCACCGCCGCCATGCTGAATACGCTCTGCGCGCAATACGGCTGGACTGCCTCCCGCCTGATGGCCGAGGCCGAAACCGGCCCTCCTACCGTGGTCCGCGCCGCAGAGCAAGTCACCTGGCAGGATCCCGAAACCAGTTACATCCGCCGCGTCGTTTCGCCACCGCATCCGAGTTTGAAGGGTGAGTTGGTCGAGGTCTCGCTACCCGCGGGAGCGTGCGTCGCATACGAGGTATCGCCGCTACCCGGCCTCGAGCATCACCTCTGGATGCTCTCCGGCGCGCTGTCTCTCGAAATCGATGGAACCACGTTCCATCTGGAAAAAGGCGACTGCGTGCGCTACGTCCTTTCCGGTCCGTCACGCTTCGTCTGCGGCAGGCGGCCGGCCCGCTATGTGCTCTCCATGGTGCGTCCCTAGAGGTGTGACTCGATGGTTGCGAACGACCAAATCCTCATCGAACTTTGGAAGCCGGACCGGGCGGGAGTGGACCGCGACCTCGACATGCTGGGCGCGCTCTTGCACGATTGCGTGCATGCGGGGGCCAGCGTCAGCTTCATCCTGCCTTTCCCGCATGCCGAAGCCGCGGCGTTCTGGCGCGAACAGGTCTTGCCTGCCGTCTATGCTGGAACCCGCTACGTCCTGCTCGCGCGCCGCCCCGGAGAAATCGTAGGCACCGTGCAGCTCGATCTCGCGACGCCGCCCAATCAGCCGCACCGCGCCGAAGTGAAGAAGTTACTCGTCCACCCGGCCGCGCGCCGCCGCGGCATCGCTCGATCGCTGATGGCCGCGCTAGATGACCATGCGCGCAACGCCGGCCGCACGTTGCTCACGCTCGATACAGTCACCGGCGGCGCCGCTGAGCCGCTCTACCGGTCGCTCGGCTACTATGTGACCGGCGTCATCCCGCACTACGCCCTCAACTTCGATTCGAGCATGCTCGAATCCACCACCATTATGTATAAGGAGTTACTCCCCGTCACTTCTTAGGACCAATCGGGGAGCGCGGCTCGCTGCTCGGGGGAATGATGTTCTTCAGCCGCATGTAAGTCACCAGGTTGCCGTAGTGTTCCATGTTGTGCATGTTGTTCACGGTCAGCACCCCCAGCTTCGGTGTGTCATTGCCGAACAGCTTCACCATCTTCGCGCCTTCCGCGTCGGTCATGCTGTCGTAGGCTTTGTCGCAATATGCTATGGCCGCCTTGAGCGCCACCACCAGATCCGCCTTCGTAGTCTTGGTCTTCTCGATCTGCGGCGCTGGATTCTTTTCCCCAAGGGCTATTGAGCAGAACATATACTGCGCATCCGCCACATGCCCCACGATCTGTCCAAAGCTGCGGACCGCGTCCGTTGGCCTGAAACTGTAATCTTCCGCCGGCACCTTTTCCGCCGAGCGGACCAGTATGTCCGACACCCGCTCGTAGGCAACCTTGTTAAACGTGCTCAGCGGATTGCTTTGGCCGAAAGCCAGCGCCGCCGGCGCCAGAAGACAAATCAAGAGTGTACGCATCGCATCTCCTTCCCCGGCAATTACGCAACGCCGCCACAAAAGTTCCAAGATGTTTGCCGGAAACGCGAGGGCGAGCGAAGCAAGTGGGCAAAACACACACCCCAGCACTCAGAACCCAGCACCCAAAGCCCAATAACGGAACTATCCGCCCCCTTTACTCGTATCTCTCCATAGGCACGCATATGGCGAACCCGCGCAAGAAGCGCTCCTTCAAGTGGATCTTGTTTCTGGCGGTGCCCCTGCTGGGGGGCGCGGCCCTGTTCACGCTCAAAGCCATTGGCCGGAGTTCACCGAAAATCGACCCGGAAAAGCTGGTGAAAGCCGAACGCATCGACCTGGCCCGTTCGGTCGTGGCAACCGGCGAGATCGAGCCTGTCACCAAGGTCGAGATCAAATCCAAAGCCAGCGGTATTATCCAGAGCTTGCCCGTCAACGTCGGCGACATAGTCCACAAAGGCGAGCTCATCTGCAAGCTCGACGAGAACAATGTCCTGCCGCAGGTGCGCCAGTTCCAGGCCGCGCTTTCGCTGGCGCAGGCCAACGTGACCAGCGCCCAGGCTGACTACCAGCGTTACAAGGTGGACGCCGAGGGCCCGGACGTGCCTTTCCTGAAGCGCGATATGAACCGCGAGCGCGATCTCTTTCAAGAGCAACTGGTCGCGCGCAATGTGGTGGACGACGCGGAAAAAAATTACGAGATGGCCGTCAACCGGCAGCAGTCCGCCATCGTCAATCTGGGCGTGGCGCAAGCCGCTATTGCCAAGGCGAAAGCCTCCGTCGAGCAGGCCCAGGCCGCGCTTGCCCAATCTGAAGACGATCTGCGCAACACCACCATCACCTCTCCCATCGATGGCGTCGTGCTTTCCCGCGACCACGAAGTCGGCGATGCCGTCAGTTCCATCCTCACCATGGGCTCCGGGGCCACGCTCATCATGACCCTGGGCGATCTCTCCGAAGTCTATGTCAAAGGAAAAGTCGACGAAAGTGACGTCGGCAAAATTTATATCGGACAGCCGGCCCGCATCACGGTCGAGTCATTCAAAGACGAAAAGTTCACCGGCAAGGTCACTAAGATCTCTCCCATGGGCGTGGAAAAAGATAACGTCACCACCTTCGAGGTGCGCGTCTCCATCTCCAACGAATCCCGCAAGCTGCGCGCCGAGATGACTGCCAATGCCGAAATCATCCTGGAAGAGCGCAAGGGTGTAATTGCGGTGCCGGAAGGCGCCATCCTTTATAACAAGGATAAGTCTACGTCGGTCGAGATACCTGACTCGACCAGTGAGACCGGCATGCGCCGTATCCCGGTAGTTACAGGGATCAGTAATGGTTCTAAGACCCAGATTGTGAAAGGCATCAATGCCGGCCAGCAGGTCATTCTCCAATAACCTGGAGCCCATATGGGTTACCTGAAGGAGTTACTGGCGCAGGTCTCCTCCAGCCTGCTGCGCAACAAGCTCCGCAGCCTTCTCACCATGGCCGGCATTGCCTGGGGGGTCGCGTCGATCGTTCTGATCGTGGCTATGGGCGATGGGTTCAAGCAGGGGCAGCGCAACAACACCAAGCAACTTGGCGAGAATATCGTACTGCTGTTTCCCGGCCGCACCGAAATGCAGGCGGGCGGACAGCGTGCCGGCCGCCGTATCCGTTTCACTTACGACGACATAGACGATATCCGCACCGAGTGTTACTTAGTGAGCCGGGTGATCGGCGAGCTACAGAACGGCGCGAAGGTTTCGAGCCCTTACAACAGCGGATCGTTCACGGTGAATGGCGTCGAGCCTCTCTATGCCAAGATCCGCACGATCCCGATCGCGCAGGGCCGCTTTCTCCTCGAGCCCGATGAAACCGGCGCGGAGCGCGTCGCCGTGCTCGGCGACAATGTCCGCAAACAGTTATTCGGCGATCGCAACAACGCCCTCGGATCCCAGATCTTTCTGAATAGCATCCCCTTCCGCATCGTTGGCCTGATGCCCGCCAAGAACCAGAACAGCAGTTACAACGGCCTGGACGGCGACAAGATCTACATTCCTTATTCGTCCATGGTGCGCGACCTGCCGCCCACCGATGCGAACTTCCATCCAGGTATCGTGAACGACATTATCTATGTCCCGCGTTCGCTGCAGGAATGGAAAGCGGCGCGCGCCCAAGTCCTGCGCATTTTGGGCCGCAATCATCAGTTCGATCCGGACGACAAAGGCGCGGTCTATATCTGGGACACGGTGGAAAGCGCCCATTTGGTCGACCAGATCTTCGTGTCGATGACCATGTTCCTGGGCGCCATCGCGCTCATCACTCTGACGCTGGGCGGCGTAGGGGTGCTCAATATCATGCTGGTCTCGGTGACGGAGCGCACCCGCGAAATCGGCCTGCGCAAAGCCATCGGGGCCACGCGCCGCCGCATCATGATGGACTTCCTGGCGGAGGGCGTGATTCTTGCGGGCATCAGCGGCCTGCTCGGTTTCCTGGGCGCCTACGGGTTGGCGTCGCTGGTCAATTCGCTGCCGTTGCAGTCCGACATGTTCGCGGGACTGCCGGTGAAAGGCACGACCACGGCCTGGTCATTCGGCGCACTGGCCGTGATCGCGATCGCGTCCGCGCTGTTCCCGGCCTGGCGCGCCGCGTCGCTCACCCCCGTGGAGGCGCTCCGCGATGAGCGTTAGTTCCATCATTTCCGAGGCGGGGGCGGCGCTTAAATTCAACCGCCAGCGCAGCATCCTCACCACCATCAGCCTGGCGTGGGGCGTAGCCTGCTTCGTGATTCTCTACTCCTACGGTGACGGCTTCCACGTCGCGCTGCGCAAAGCCTTCATGGCCGTCGGTCAGGATCTGGTGCTGATGTTCAACGGCCAGACGTCTACGCAAGCCGGCGGCGAGCGGGCCGGCCGCAAGATCCGCATGGAGCGCACGGACGTCGACGCCATCCGCGATAATGTACCGCTGGCTGCCGCTGTTTCGCCCGAAGTCATGGTGCACGGCGCGACCGTGGTGCGGGGTTACCGCACCCAATCGATCGCCGTGCGCGCCGTTTATCCGGTCTACGGCCGCATCCGCAATGAAACCATCGCCACCGGCCGCTGGATCGGCCCGGAGGATGAAGCCGAAAAACAGCGCGTCGCCGTAATGGGCGCCGAGGCCGCCACCAAGATGTTCGGCGAGATTCCGCCCGAAGGCGAAGACATCACCATCAACGGCCTGCACTTCACCGTCATCGGCGTGCTCAAAACCAAAACGCAGATCTCCAACTACAATGAGCCCGACAACGAGTGCATCTTCATCCCTTACGATACCGGCTCGCTCTTGCGCGATATCAAATACCCGGATGATATCGTCTGGATGCCCGTCAATCCCATCTTTCGCGCCGAGGCCGTGCGCCAGGTGCGCGAAGTGCTGGCGAGGGTGCACAACTTCTCGCCCAATGACGAACGCGCCGTACGCGTGATCGTCTTCAATGAATTCCTGCGCATCGTCGACACTATGGGCATGGCGCTGCGCATCCTGCTGGGCTTTGTCGGCACGATCACGCTGGCCATCGGCGGCGTCGGTCTCGCCAACATCATGCTGGTCTCCGTCACGCAGCGCACCCGCGAGATCGGCGTGCTGAAATCGATCGGCGCCACGCGCCGTTCTATCCTGGTGCAGTTCCTGCTCGAAGCGATGGTGATCGTCACCGCCGGCGGCGTCATCGGCGTGCTCTGCGGCTACGGAGTCACATCCGCGCTACAAACACTGCCGCTGCTCGGCCCCATATTCAAAGACACCAGCGGCACGGGCGATATTCATTTGCAGATTTCGCAGTTCGCCGTGGTCACGTCCACGCTGATGCTCGAATGCGTCGGCCTGGTTGCCGGTCTGCTGCCCGCCATCAAAGCGGCACGCATGGATCCCATCGAAGCGCTGCGCTACGAGTAGCGCTCAGTGCAGTTCGAGAAACGCGCCCAGATGTTCTTCCGCATGCCCCATGGCGCGCGCCAGCGCCACTTTGCCCAGATTGTGCGCGAACACGCTGGTGATGTAATCCAGGTCCGCGGAGACCACGGCCTCCTGCGCCTGCGTCACCTCCACCGCATCGGTGATGCCCGCCTCGAAGCGCTGCCGCGTGAGTGTGAGCGTCTCGCGCGCCACCTTCTGATTGTTCTGCGCCACCGCCAGTTGGCTGGCCGCCGTCTGCAAATCCAGAAAAGCGTCGCGCACATCCGCCTCGATCCGCCCGCGCGTGTCTGCCAGTTCCGCGCGCCGTTGCGCGAGCGCCGCGTCCGCCTGCTGCTCGTCCCCCTCCGTGCGGCCCCCCTGCCAGATGGGAATGCGCAGCGTGCCTGCCACCGTAAACGTGCCGTGCGATTGCCCCGGATTGATGCCGATCGCCCCATAATCCGCTTCCAACGCCAGCGAAGGCAGATGCTCCGCACGTGCCGCGCTGTGCGCCCGCTCGGCCGCGCGCACCTGCGCCTCGGCCGACTGCAAATCCGCGCGATTCTGGAAAGCCTGTTTGAGCGCTTGCTCGAGTGTCACATCCGGCGCCGGCGAATAGGGCACTTCGTCGGTGATCACATAATCCGGGTTCGGCGGCAATCCCACCACGCGCGCCAAGTTGATCTTCTGCTTCGCCAGATCGTTCTCGAGCGACATCAGCCGCTGCTCCTCGGTCTGCAACTGCACCTGGCTGCGATTCACGTCGATCTGCGGATTCAGCCCCACGCTGCGCCGGTCCTGGGTCTGCTTGAACAGCGCCTGCGCGGTGTCGATCTGCGCTTTGGCCGAGTTCACCCGCGCTTGCGCCGCGATCACCTGTAGATACGCACCGCCCGCGGCCAGCACCACGAGGTCGCGCGCGTCTTTCAGCGCCGCCGCATTCGCTTTCACCAGCTCCTGCGCCGACCGGTAATTGTTCATCACGGTCAGGTCCGCCACCGTCTGCGTCAATTGCGCGCGCAGATCGTAATAATTGAACGGCCCCACGATCGTCGGAATCGAAATGCCCGGAAAGTGAATGTTCAGCCGAAAACCGAGCGCCTGCAGGTTCTCCTGCAACACCGTCTCGCGCAGATATCCGTTCACATTCGGCAGCAGCGCACTGCGCGCCACATGCGCCTGGCCGCGCGCCTGCCGCATGGCTTGCGTCAATCCCTCCGTGCCCAGGTTGTAATCGAGCGCGCGATCCACCGCCTCGCGCAGCGACAGCTTCCCGGAGAACGGCTTGCCCGCGCCCGACACGCTGCCCGCGTACGGACCCTGCACCTGCACCGAGTTATTGATCGTATTGACGCTCGACGTCACACCCGGCACCGGCGTCTGCACAGTATTCACCGAGCCGCCCTGCCCGCCGCGTCCCGAAAGCGGCAACTGCACCGCCGCGCTGCCGGACGCTGGCGCTGGGGCCTGCGCTTGAAGAGCCGCGGCCAGCGCGAGGCACAGAACTGCGCAATCACGTATAGTCATCTGTTTCTCATCCAAGTTGTTTGCGGAAACGCCAAATGCTCAGCGATAGCATCAACACCGCGAATCCGATCAGCGCCAGAAAATTAGGCCACAAGTCGGCCAGCCCGCTACCCTTCATCAAGGTGGCCCGCGCGATGATGCCGAAATGCCGGATCGGATTTGCCCACGTGATCGGCTGCATCCAGGCGGGCATCGCCTCCACCGGCGTCAGCGCGCCCGAGAGCGTCGCCATCGGCGGATTGATGAAGAATGCCGTCATCTGCGACTGCTGCGCCGACTTAGTGAACGTCGCCAGAAACGTGCCGATCCCGATGCCGCACAACAGGCACAGCGCCGCGCTCAGAATCAGCAGCAGCAGGCTGCCGCGCGCGGGTACCGCGAAAAACACGCGCATGATCAGGATGGCCAGCATCGACATCAGCAGCAGCAGCACAAACAAGGGCGCGATCTTGGCGATCACGATGTCCGTGGTGCTGGCCGGCGTCATCAGTAACTGCTCCACCGTGCCGCGCTCGCGCTCTTTCACCATGGCCGTCGCCGCCACCAGCGACCCATTCAGAATCAGCAGCACGCCGAACGTCCCGGTAACGATAAACCACGCGTTCACCAGTCCGGGGTTATACAGGAACGCGGTCACTGCGCTGATTAGGCCCCGCCGGTCCGGGGGCACCCCGCTCGAAATCCGCACCTGCGGCCGCATGCCCTCGCTCGCGAGCGTCTGGTTATACATCTGGATCACGCCTTCCGCGTAGCCCTGCGCGATGGTAGCCGTGTTGGCGTTCGCCGCGTTCAACAGAATCTGCACGTCCACCGGCGTGCCGCGCCGGATATCGCGCGCGAACTCGTACGGCAACACGATTCCCGCATCCAGCTTTCCGCGGCTGATGGCCGCCTGCAGGTCCCCGACCGACAAGTAATAGCCACCGATCTGAAAGCTCTTGCTCTCGGTCAGCGTCGAGACCAGTTCGCGGCTCTCCGGTGTGCGGCTCCAGTCGATCACACCCATGCGCAGGTGCGATACCGTGGCGTCCAGCGCGAAACCGAACAGCAGAATCTGCAGCGTGGGCGGCACGATCAGCGAGATCGCCATGCGCTTGTCGCGCCGGATCTGGGCGAATTCCTTGTGTACCAACGCGCGCAGCCTGCTCATGCTTTCACCTGCATCCGCCGCATCGACAACCATGCCAGCGTGTAGAACACGGCGCCCAACACCGCGATCATGAAAACGCTGAACCACATCGCCGGCCATCCGCCGCCTTCGAGCAGCGCGTCGCGCACCAGTTCGATGAAGTAGCGGCCCCACACGATGTTCGAAACCCAGCGTAGCCCCGCCGGGATGTTCTCCACCGGAAAAATCAGCCCCGAGAGCAGAAACACCAGCAGAAATCCGCCCAACGCCACCGCCTGGATGGCCGCCGCCTGGTTCGGAATGCCCGCGCCCACGAACGTGCCGAAGCTCGACACGCAAAACGCATAGAGCACGCTGCCCACAATCAGCGGCGTCGGATCGCCCGCGAAGTGCTGGCCGAAGACCGTCACCAACGCGCACACGCCGATGACCCACTCGCAGCCCGCGATCACCATGTAAGCCAGGATCTTGCCCAACAGAAATTCATGCGCCGAAATGCTCGAAACATAAACCTGCAAAATTGTCTTTTGCTCGCCTTCCTTGGCCATGGCCAGCGCCGCCAGCAGCGCCGGGAACATGGAGATCCCCATCACGAAAATCCCCGGACTGTAGAATTTCGGCGAATCCCGCCCGGGGTTGTACCAAAGCCGCACTTGCGCACCCACCAGCATCGCATTCGCCAACCCGCCCGAGCTTCGATTGAAGGCGTTGGTCACCTGGTTGACGTAGCCTTGCACGATGCGCGCCGTGTTCGAATCGGTCGCATCCACCAGCAGTTGCACCGGCGTCTGATCGCCGCGTGCCAGGTCGTGCCCGAAATTCGGCGGGATGATCAGCACACCGCGCGCGCGATTGGCCGCCAGCGCCTCTTCCGGTTGGCGATCCGGCGGCCAGGCGACTACGTGGAACGAAACCGAAGCGCGAAAGGCGTCCGCGAATCGCCGCGAGGCAGAGGTGGCGTCCAGGTCCTGGATCACGATCGGCAGGTTGTGCACGGTCAGCGAAATCGCCGTGCTCAGCAGCAGCAGCAGAATCAGCGGCAGCACCAGCGCGAGCGCCAGCGCCAGCGGGTCGCGCACCAACTGCGTCAATTCTTTCCGGGCTTGCGAGAAGATGCGTCGCATTCTTCAATCCTTCGAAGCGAATTTGCCTTCCAGGCGCGCCTGTTCCACGGTAGCGATGAAGACATCCTCGAGCGAAAAGTTCTCCTCGTGAATGTCGCGCACGGCCATGCCCGCGCTGCTCAGTCTTGCGGTGATCTGCGCGGAGGCCGCGGCCACGCCATCGTCTGTAATCACGTGGAGCCGGTCGCCGAACAACGACACGCGCCAGCGCTCCATCTGCTCCTTCAGCAAGTCGGCGGAACGCTGCGGCTGATCCACGCGCAGTTCCAGCAGATGTCCCTTCTGCGCAGCCTTGATGGCACTGGGCGCGCCCTCTGCCACCAGTTCACCGGCCACCATGAAACCCAGCCGGTTGCATTGCTCGGCTTCTTCCAGATAATGCGTCGTCACCAGGATCGCGGTGCCCATGTCGGCCAGCCGGTTGATCATGCGCCAGAACGCCCGCCGCGCCAGCGGATCCACGCCCGAAGTCGGCTCGTCCAAAAACAGCACGCCCGGCTCGTGCATGGTCGCCGCGCCGAACGCTACCCGCTGCTTCCATCCGCCCGGCAGGCTTCCGGTGATCTGCGCCTCCTTCCCCGTCAGCCCCGAAAACGACAGCACCCAGCGCTTCTTCTCCGCGATCTCGCTGCCTGCCACACCGTATACCCCCGCGAAAAAATCCAGATTCTCATCGATCGTCAAATCGTCGTAGAGCGAGAACTTCTGCGACATGTAGCCCACCAGGCTGCGCACGGCTTCCGACCGAATATTGCCGCGTCCACCCGCCAGGTGCGGCGTGCCGGTGGTTGGATCGAGCAGGCCGCACAGCATCTTGATGGTGGTCGTCTTGCCCGCGCCATTCGCGCCCAGCAGTCCGTAGACTTCGCCGTAGCGCACGCTCAGGTTCACCTTGTGCACTGCCGTGAAATCGCCGAAGCGCTTGGTCAGGTTCTCCGCGCCGATGGCCACGCCGCCTGCCATATCACGATGCGGATGCTTGCCAGGAAACGGTGGCGCGTGCATCTCCTGCCCCATGGCCCGCAGCCGCGCCACGAACGTGTTCTCGAGCATCGGATCGGTCACCCGAATGTCCTGCACCTTGATATTCGCCTTGGCCAGCGCCGCCTCGAGCGCCGCGCGGCCCACCACCGGATCGGGCACGATCACGTCCAGCCGGTCGCCGAACCGCTGCACGTCGCGGATTTCGCCGTCTTCGGCTGCGGTGAGTATATCCTCTGCCTCGGCCAGCCGGTCCGTGTGGACCTCCAAACGCCGCATGCCCAGGCTCTCGCGCAGCTCCGCCGGCGTACCCGTCTGATGAATCTCGCCCAGGTGCATCAGCGCCACCGTATGGCAGCGCTCGGCTTCATCCAGATAGGGCGTCGCCACCACGATCGTCAATCCGTCCGCGGCCAAGTGCGCCAGCGTGTCCCAGAACTCGCGCCGCGAAACGGGGTCGACGCCGGTCGTCGGTTCATCCAACAGCAGCACGCGCGGCTGCGCCACCAGCGCGCAAGCCAGCGATAGCTTTTGTTTCATGCCGCCGCTCAACCGCCCCGCCAGCCGGTCCATGAAGCGATGCATATCGAACAACCGCAGATACCGGTCCCGCCGCGCGATGATCTCCTTCGGCGGTACGTGCCGTAGATCGCCCACGTATCGAATGTTTTCGGCGACGCTCAAATCCGGATACAGGCTGAACGCCTGCGTCAGATACCCGACCATCGCACGCGATTGCCGCGCGGGCTTGCCGAATACCTCCACCAGACCCGAGGTCGCCTCCATAATGCCGCCCAGAATCTGGAACGTGGTGGTCTTGCCCGCGCCATCCGGACCGATCAGTCCAAAAATCTCCCCTTCCCGGACCTGAACGTTGATCCCCCGTACGGCCTCGACCGCCCCGTAGTTCTTCCGCAGATCTTGAGTGTGGATGACCACAGACTGCATGCTACAGCCCCGCGGGCGCATCCAGGATCTCGCCATCGGCGGGCATGCCCGGCTTGGCGTATCCGAATCCAGCCTTCAAGCCCAGCTTCACGCCCACCACCTGCTTCACGCGATCGTCGCGGAAGTATGTATTCTCGGGCGTGAACGTGGCCTGCGGGTCGATGCGCAATACATACGCTTCCAGCGGCTGCTTGGGATTCGAATCCAGATAAACGCGCGCGCGCTGCCCTACTTTCACGCGCCCGATCTGCCCCTCGGGGATGAAGCCGCGCAAATAGACCTTATGCAAATCGAGCAGCGTGATAATCGGCGTCCCCGCCGTCAGCACTTCGCCGGGCTCAGCCGTGCGCGTCACCACGGTCCCATCGAACGGCGCGGTCACGGTCAAATCCCGCCGGTTGGCCTTGGCCTCCGACAATTGCGCCCGCGCGCGTTGTTCGTCGGCGGCTGCGCTGGCAATATCGGACTCCTGCTGCGCAATCTGCCGGCGCAATGTGGCCGCCTGCAGCGTGCGGATATCCGGATTGCTCAGCATAGCCTGCGCGGCCGTGAGCGCGCCGCGCGAAGCCTCCACGCGCCTTTTCGCAGCGGCCACCAGCGCGGCTTGCGTCTCGGCGGTGGTTACCGCCTGCTTGCCCTGCCGCTCGGAAACCGCGCCCGTCTGCGCCAGCCGCGTGTAAGCGTCCTTATCGAACAGCGCCAGCTTGTACGCGGCCTCCTGTTGCGCCAGTTCCGCTTCGGCCGCGGCGAGGTCCCCGTCCGCTTGGCTCACGCGCCCTTGTGCGTCCGTCTTCGATTGGCCCGTCTCGACCGAGTTCTGCCGCAATTGCTCTTCCAGCACCGCAATCTGCCGCTGCGCGAATTGCAAGCGTGCCTCCGCCTGCACGACGCCGGCTTGCGCCGCCTCTTCGCGATCGTGCAACTGCTGATCGTCGAGAATGGCGATCACATCGCCGGCCTTCACCAAGTCTCCTTCACGCACCCGGATCTCGAGCGCGCGTCCCGTGGCTTTTCCGGATACCGCCGAGTCGTCGCCTTCAATGCGCCCGCTCAAATAGATCACGTCCGCCGGTCCGCGCGACTTAGCCAACACCACGCGCCACACCGTGATGGCGCCGGCGGCCAGCAGGACCAGGATTAAGGGGATCACCACCCGGGTGCGGCCCGCGCGCGCATCTCTCGAAACAGAATTCTTCATAGTCACCTCGCAGTCAGCTTCGGTTGGCGTTTGGCCGCCGCGTTGCGCCGCCGGAAATTTTCGAGCGCCGCGTAAGAGAAATCCGCGATATGGTCGGCGATCTCGTTCAGGGTCTCGGCCGTGAAACGCAGCTCCGGCCATAGCCTTTTAAGCACCTCGCGGCCGTGCGCGTAAATGGTAATCTGCCCGAAGATACTCTGCGTACACAAACGCGTCGCGCGGTCGTCCGCCGCACGGCCGATCACGCCGGCCACCAGCGCGCGGACCGCATCCTGCCGCGGCCGCATGAGTCTTTCCACTACGCCGTCGAATTCCGGCGTGGGCTGGACCAGTTCGTGCGTCATTAGCCGCACCGGCCACGCGGGGCGGTCTTCGCCGTACATATGTTGCAGCAGTCCGAAGACAAAGGCCCGCAGCTTCTGCTTGGGTGTCCTTCCGGGAAGCACCGGATTGAAATCGGCGGCGTTGCCGGCCGCGCAGGCCGCATAGGTCACTACTTCGTGATACAGCCCCAACTTATCGCCGAAATGATAGTTAATCGCGGCCAGGTTGACTCCCGCGCGCGCGCAGATGTCGCGCACCTTAGCGGCCTGGAAGCCGGTCTCGGCGAAAACGTGGCCCGCGGCATCCAAGATGCGTTCTTCGGTGGCATCGCGCACGGCAGACATTTGGCTCAAACAGAATTTTAAAACAGCTGTTTAAAAATGTCAATAGAAACGTAGGGCAGGCTCTCAGCCTGCGGCGGCCTCGTAGGCCGCCATGTTTCAGAAATTAATCTGCGTGCTTTGTACGCTGCCCTGTGAATTGGTGAGTTGGACTTGCGCGGCCACCACGTCGTCGGAATCGCCCGTCACCGGAAACAGGGCGGCGATACCGAAGACCCCGCCCAGGTCCGAGCCGGCGAAATACTGCGCGAAGGCGGATGCCGCGGATACGTCAATGTTTCCCGGCGCGATCGTTTGGCCGGACGAGTTAAAGAAGGTGAACACGATCTCCGATGCGCTGCGCGTATTATCCCAGCCGTTGACTTGAATTTGGATATTGGTCCCCGTGCAGTAAACCAACCCTGGATCGCAGGCTACGTTCCGCGCCGCCACGGCCGCATCGATACCAATCAGGGAAGCCGCTATCACGGCTTTGGCCTGCACCGTCTGATTGCCGAGCGTTACCGTGAACACCAGCGTCCCCGCCGTGGTACCGGCGGCGAACGATACCGAAGATCCGTTGGAAAACTGCCCCGTCGTGGCGCCATCCGCTACCGTGAAGGCGGCCGTGCGCGTGCCGTCGGCAAACGTGATGCTCGGATCGTCACTAACGCCGTTCACCGCGGACTGAAACGCCAGCGTGACCGTGCCCGTGCCCGAGGACGCCGCGGCGGAAGCCAGGCGGATCGACAGAGTGCCCTGTTGCGTGCTCGCGAGCGTGGTGGGAGTCAGTTGAATCGCCGGCGTGGGAAACACTAGTGGCGGCGGCGCCACACCCGTGCCTTCGAGTGGATAGGTGTCGAGCCCGATGGTCAGCGTAGCCTGCCGCAGGCCCGTGGTGCTGGGTTTGAAGATAATGTCCAGTTCTACCGCGCTGCCCGCCGCGATCGTCGTCGCAGTAAGCGCGCTGCCGCTCAGGCTGAAATCCCCGCTCTCCAGCGCCGGGACCGCAGGCGCCGTAATTGTCGTGCCGGTCAAGTTGGAAAGCGATAGTGCCACTGTTTCGCTCGCGCCCACCTGCACACTGCCGAAGGTCACCGTCTCTCCGGTGCCCAGGGGCCCGCCGTTCCAAAGCACGGTCAGGCCCGGTACGCCGGTCCCCGACAGGATCACGGAAATCGTGTTGCCGGCCGCGATGGTCATGGTGGCGCTCGGCGACCCCAGTTGAAACGGCTTGAACTGCACCGTGAAATCCAGCGTGCCGTTGGGATTCAACTGGACCGGCAACACCTGCGTGGCCGACTGCCCGCAAAGCTGCGGCGACAGCGAACACACTTCCGTGAAATCTGCCGCATACGGTCCCGAGATCCCCAGCATGGAAAGATACACGGCCGTCGAGCCGGTGTTCGTCAGGCGAAAATCCACAGCCGCCACGCTGCCCAGGGAAACGGAACCGAAATCATAAGCCTGGCTCACGGGCGTAGCCACGCCGTTTGCGACGGTCGACAAGGTTACCTGCGCGGACGCGCAACCCGCCGCCAGCAGTATGAACAGTCCAGCCGCTTTGCTCATGGGTTGCCTATCGTGATGCCGGGCGTGCCGATGCTCACCGTGCTGCTCGAAACCGTAGAACTGTGCGCAGCCGACGCGCGGCTGATTGCCAGAAAAGCCACGCCGCCCGCCACCGCGACCGCTGCCAGCACGTACCATTTCCTGTGGCTGCCCGAACTCATCTTCGTAGTCGTGGGAGTAATCTCGCCGGAACTGGCCGTGCGTGGTTGCGGAGCCTCGGGCTTCTGCGCCGGGGGCTCGGCTTGCTCGGCCGGACTGGTACGGCTTACCTGATTCGCGGCGTTCACCACGGGGCCGGCCTTGCTCTCGCCGATATACTGCACCGAAATGATACCCGCGCGCGCCTGCTCTTTGACAGCTGTGATGCGGATGCGGAACTGTCCGCCCGCGCGGTTCAACTGTAACCCGTGGACTGCGGCGCGGCCGCCCGAGTCGGTGATCACCAGGTCGGTGCGCAGCCCATTGGAGAAGAGTCCGCCCGGCCCGTTCGCCGGAAGCTGGAAGCTGACCGCCGCGCCCGCCACTGGATTTCCCTGGTCATCGGTCACCCCGACCGTAAGCGGACGCGCCACGTGCGCGCCCGCCGGATGCACCGCCCCCTCCCCTTCCAGAACCTTGATTTGCAGCGTGGCCACCTGCGCCATCGCCGCGATAGGCAGCGCCAGCAGCAGCGCCCTCGCGAGAAACATCTTCATAATATGACCCAATCCGGCGGGGCGCGCGCCGGACCAAGCGCCGCCCTAAGCGGCTCTCAACAGAACCGCCGTAATGTTATCCGGCCCACCCGCGTCGCGCGCCGCCTCGATCAAACCACGGCACTTCTTTTCGAGCGGCTCGCCCGGCGCACCGTCGCGCAGAATCGCCTCGATGCGCCCTTCTTCCACCACTCCATGCAACCCGTCGCTGCACATCAGCACCATGTCGCCGGGCCGCAGCCGGATGCCCTGGTAATAATTGATCTCCAGCGCGGCGCCCGCCCCGATGGCCATCGTCAGCACGTGCCGCATGGGATGCGTGCGCAGCGCCTCTTCATCCAAACCCAGCGGACGGCCGACCTCGTTCACCCAGCTCTGGTCCTGCGTGATGGCGCGAAAGCTCGCATGATCCAACAGGTACGCACGGCTGTCGCCCACGCTGGCGATCAGTAATTCGTCGCCAACCTCGAGCGCGGCCACCAGCGTGGTGCCCATGCCTTCCAGCGCCGGATCGTTGGCGGCCGCCTCCAGCACGCGCCGGTTGGCCTCTTCCATGGCCACCAGCAGCGCCTGGGAATCGCGATTGCGCGCCGCCAGGATACTTTCCGAAACTGTCTCTACCGCCAAGCGCGAGGCCCGCTCGCCGGCTTTCGCACCACCCATGCCGTCGGCCAGCACGTACAATCCCATCTCCGGCTCGATCTGGGAATAATCCTCGTTGTTCGGCCTGACGCAGCCTTTGTCGCTCAAAGCACAGGCTTCCAGCATTCTATACGCGCTCCCAGTGGAATTCGCCACCACGCGTAAGTAATTTTAACCGAAAGCCGGGCTTCGCTACGTCACACTTTGTAAAACGCATAGTGGGACGGGGTAGGAGATACTCTCAGGCGTGCTTCGCGGCCTTCGCCTGGGCGTTACCTTGACAAGCCGCGCACGTCTTCGCCGTCCGGACGCGGTCGTTGGTCTGCTCGCCGATGACTGCCTTCAAACAAGCGCGGGAGTCACCCGCCACCGCCGCGAGCGAAGGGACTGAACCGGGGTTGGGGCACGCATCACCGGCGGCCGGCAGGCCCTAGCCGCCCATCGGAGCAAGGAAATGGATCTGGGAGGGCGAGTCGCCGGGCAAGCGGGCCACCAGGTCGGACCCATTTGCTCCGTACAACCCTACCCACTTGAACGCGGCCGCATTTGGCGCGGCAATGGGGACCGCAACCCAGTCGCGCAGTTTGCGGTCAAGCATAAATACGGAAGACTGCTGAACCTGCGTCGTCCCGCTGACTTCGACGAATGTCATCGAAACAAACACCTGGCCCGATTGCGTCATCGCCATTCCGTGGAAGAGCCAGTACATGCCCGCTCTCGGCAGTTTGGGCAGCGCGTAGGTCGTAAGATCTCCGGATGGCGAAACTTCGACGTATGCGCCTTGACCTTCGAACTCGGCGCCGCCATGACGTAACCAGCCGATGATGCCCTCCGAGGCTGCCAAGTATCCATGCGAGGCGTCCAGTTGGGCAATATCCGCAATGCCGGACCGCGGAATGAGAGCGCCTAGCTGCTTGCCTTCCCGATCGAAATGACGAAGCACCCCGGCATTCAGATCGACTCCGCCATGTTTGTCGGAGCCATGGGAATCGGCCTCGCGGCCCACGGTCCAGAAAGTCCCGTCCGAGGCTATGGTGATCAACCTCGGCCTGTAAGGCTCAGTTCTCACGATCCGTTCCGTACTGCCATTCGCGGAAATCCAGGCGAAGAACGGGGCATCCCGGCCGTCGCGATCATACGACGTGCCGCACAGCGCCAGCGTGCCATCGGCCGCCCGTGCGAAGTCAAACACGTAGGTGTGGGCTGCACCCTCGATCTCGAAGCCTACATTGGAGAGGATCTTACCGGCTTTATCGTAAGAAAGAAAGGCGTTCGACTCGGCCGCAGTCCCTTCGGCGACCACCAAGGCGCCGCCTCCCCAGTGCGGTAAGCGCTTTTCATCGAGAGGATTCTGGAGGGTAAGCGCTCCGGAAGGCACAAGGCGGAGGGACTGACTAAATAGCACACTGGATACGGCGAAGACAAACGAAATGAGACAATTCACGACTTTTTTCATATACTGGAGCCTCCATACAGATGCGGAATGCCCTAACACCCGTCATTGCCGCAACTGGCTTGATAACATGGACAACCGCTAGCGCCGCCACACACAGTCAGAGGGGCCTGATAGAACCCCTCGCCGCTATCCCCGACCATGAAGCCTTTATCGTAGGATCCGTTGCAGCTTTGCCCACCATAATTGCCCGTCGGGCACGGTTGTTCGACGAACGAGACGTAGCAGGCCTGGCATGGGAATTGTAGGCAACTACTTTCGGCGTGCACCGTCTGCACAATTCCGAGCTTCCGTCCGAGCCGGCCGAGCCGGCTCGATTTATCGCACTGGCAAGCAGGAAAAGTAGCGTGCTTAGCCAAAATGGCTCGCACTTTTGCATCGGGCTTCCGTCCGTCAAACATGTTAGCAATGGACTTGCCCGAAGCCACCGTTATGTGAACAGTTCTCGGCCGCTCTATGGAAGGTTTCCGTAGGACGATTCTCGACAGGACAACACCCATCGAGACTAAGCCAAGGAGTAAGGATAAACGCACTGCATCGATTAGCCAATGGAGCTCATAACTCCTTACAGCATCATTCTCACCTTCTTCGAACTTCTTGTCAACAAAACTATCAGTGGTTGCGAGAAAACTGGTGATTGGTCTCTATCTTTTCCTTACACCTAATAACATACTGTAGAAAGCGACCACAGTTTGCACTTCGATCTTGTATCGTTGTCATCAGACGATCTTGGGTGATAGTTACCGGCTGCAGGGAATTGACAGACGAATAAGCCCCGCAAAGTTGGAAACTCACAAGCGAGGATGCTGTCCCGCAGAGGGATCTGCGACCTCAACCCCGCATGGTAGAAAACTACAGCACGACCGCCGGATGATAGAGATTCGGCAGCACGGCCTCGCCGATCGCGATCAATTCGCCCTCGCTCGAAACCGCCTTCACGTAGCGCGTGCCCGGTTCCACGCGGAACGGCGAAACCGGAAAATTGCGCCCCTGCCGGATGTGCCCGGCCGTCAGCGGCTCGACGTAGATGCTCGGGAACGCCGGCAGCATGCGCGCGGCCGGAACCAGCGCCTCCGCCAGGCGATCGGCACTTGCCAGTTCCTGCAATTGCGGAAGCGGGCGCGCCTGGGCGATGCTGAATTCGGCAGATGCCGTGCGCCGCAGATCGCACAGATGTGCGCCGCAACCGAGCGCCTGCCCCAGATCGTGCGCGATCGAACGCATATAGGTGCCGCCGGAGCAGTGCGCGCGCACCCGCGCCACAGATCCCTGTACCTCGAGCAGCGTCAGTTCATACATCTCGACACGTGCGGGCGGAAGCTCCACGGTCCGGTTCTCGCGCGCCAGCTTGTACGCCCGCACACCATCCACCTTCTTGGCCGAAACCGGCGGCGGTACCTGCAGGATTTCGCCACGAAAACGATCGAGCAGCCGCTCGATCTCTTCCGCGCAAAGCTGTGGCTCCGATGGCGGTGAGGTGGGCGCGCCGTCGCGATCGTAGGTGCCGGTCGCGAAACCGAAGCGGATGTGCGCCTCGTAAACTTTATCGCTGCGCGTATAGAATTGCGCCAGGCGCGTGGCGCGCCCCACCACCAGCGGCAACACGCCCGTGGCCATCGGATCGAGCGTGCCCAGATGTCCGACTCTCTTGGTATCGGCGATGCGGCGCAGCTTGTTCACCACATCGTGCGATGTCCAGCCTGCCTCCTTATCGACTACGATCACTCCATCCACGCTTAAGATTCTCGCATGGGTGCGCGGCCGCTACTGGATCATCGAGACCGTGTAGCCGGCATTGATGCCGGTCTTCGCGCCGCCGCTGTCCGCCAGCACGTGCGCGCCTCCCTGGAAATTCACGGTGTCCGAGACAATCGCCATGGTCGTACCGGTGGTGCTGGAGCCGTTGTTGATGTTCAGCGCGGCGTGCGGCAGATAGAGCGACCCGGTCAGGTTCATGGTCGCGCCGCCGGCGAACGTGCTCGACCCCGGCGAAGTCATGCTGCGGTCCTGATAGAACAGCACGCCTTGATACGTTCCCGAAGTCTGCGCCGAAAGCGTCACGTTGGCCCCATTGGCAATGTTCACCGTCGCGCCGCCGGTCAGATAAATCATTACCCCGCCGGTCGAGGTGACGGTCGATCCGCCTTGGATGCTGAACGTGCCGCCGTTCACGATATACGTTCCCGGGCTCATCACCAGCCCCATGCCGTTGCCCACGCTGAACCCGCAGTAAGTGCCGGGAGCCGGTGTGTAAGGGCTCGCTTGCCAGGCCGTGAAGTTGCCCGATTGGCACGAGCCCGCCGGAGTCGGCGAGGGCAGGTTGACGAATGGATCGGCCGTCACCGCCGCACCGGTGGTCGGCGTCACGCTCGTTGATCCGCCATTGTCTTTTTTGAAAGCGCCCACCACCTGGATGGCGGAAGCCTTCACGGTCGCGCCGCCGGTGACATACATGGCCGCCGTGGAGTTCTTCGAATCCACATACACGCCGCATGACAAGCTGACCGAAGCGCCGTTGGCCGCCTCGAAGGCATTCTGTGCGCTGGGATCGAGCACGTAGATGCAAGTGCCCGCCGCCCCGCTGCCGATGGCCGCCGCGGTGGCGATGGCGCTGGGACTGAGGCCGCCGCGCGCAAACGCCGCGCCAAACAGCGCCGGCAGATGCTCCTTCACGCGCACGATGGCCCAATACGACGCGCTCGGTCCCGCCACCGTGGGTACCGCGCTGCTGGTCCCGGCCTGCACGCTCACCGTATCGATGCCCGATGTGGTGAAGCCGTTGGCCGACGCCAGCATGCACGCATTGTCGAAGCTCGTCGCAGGCGAACCCGGCGCCACCGCCGGACAGTTGGTGGCCGCCCCACACCATACTCCCCCCGAACACGCCGGCGCGCCCGTCGACGAAGTCACGGTCGCCCGCACGGCTGCAATAGCCGCGGCGTCGGCCGCCGCCTGTGCGGCTTGCTGCCGGTAATAGGCCCAACCCAGGTCCACTACCAGTCCCAGCATGCCCAGAATCAAGGTCAGCGACAGCGTCATCATCAACGCTGCCTGGCCGCATTGTTTGTCAGTCGATGTGCGCATATCAATACAACAGGGTCTGCCGCGATTTCGCCTGCAAGGTGACTCCCGAAAACTGCATGCCCTGGTTGCCCGGCACGAACATCGCCAGCGCCGAGGTGAACTGATAAGACGCCGAGATGGTGATGTCCGAGCCGGCCGTATTGCCGCTCGCCGAAGGCCACGCCGCGGCGCTGCCCGCGCACGAGCTCAGCGGATTGCACGTCACTGTGCCCGCGTTCGAGGTCAACGTTACATTCATCGCGGATGCCGGGATGCCCACCGAATAGGCCGTGATCGTCGTCGCAACCTGCCCCACCGTCATCGCGCAGCTCGCCCCCGCGCAGCCCGCTCCGCGTGTCGAGGCCGCCCGCGTAGCCGCCTTCACCGCCTGCGCCAGGCTGTGATAGTCCCACATGCCCCGGCAGATCTCCACCATCGAGATCATCACGAAGATCAGCGGGATCGCCACCAGCGTGAACTCGATTACCGCGTTGCCGTGCCTGCCCTTGCGTGCGCGCATGTCAGTTCCGAATCGGTACCTCTACCCGCCGCGTGATGGCCAGCGATCCGGCCATCAATCCGGGCAGCGGGATCAGATGCATGGTGTTGTAGGTCACCGACACCTGCACCGTGTTCATATTGCCCGCGCCCGGCGTCCTCGCCGTCACCGATACCGTCACCGGTGAGCTCGTACAACTGCTGAGGTTCCGGGCCCCTGGTGCGTCGCCTAACTCCCCCAGCACGTAAGGACAAACCTGGCTTACGATGGTCCCGCTCTGCGCCACCGTCAGCGATTGCGACGCGTACATGGCCGCCGACCGCGCCGCGCTCTCAGTCGAAATCAAGGCGTACGAAAAGATGCCGAAGTTGAACGCCGCCACAAATGACAAGACCAGCCACGGCACCAGTAAGGTGACTTCCACCACCGCTTGGCCCGCTATTCGTCTCTTTTGCATCGCGGCACTTCGCCTGTTCCACAGATCTTATCGGCGCAGGTGCCCGGAACTTGCGCAACGAATGTTAGAATGGCCCGCAGTGACCCCCCGCGCCGTGCTCTGGGACATGGATGGCACCCTGGTCGACTCCGAAGACTACCACTGGCAGTCCTGGCGTGACACCATGGCCGCCGAAGGCGTCCCCCTCACCTTCGACCAGTTCCGCGCCACCTTTGGCTGGCGTAACGACGCCATCCTCCATCAATGGCTCGGCGACGCCCTCGATTCCGCGCGCGCCCAACGCATCGGCGACGCCAAGGAAGAGTTGTACCGCCACCTCGTTCGTACCGGCTCGCTCGTCCCCCTGCCCGGCGCAGCCGAGTGGGTCCGCCGCCTGCACGCCGAAGGATGGGCGCAAGCCGTAGCTTCCTCCGCTCCCCGCCTGAACATCGAAGTCGTGCTCGAAGCCCTGCGCCTCGCCGATCAGTTCCAGGCCACCGTCTCCGCCGAAGATGTCGCGCGCGGCAAGCCCGACCCCCAAGTCTACCTGCTGGCCGCCGCCCGCCTCGGCGCCACCCCCGCGCGCTCGATTGTCGTCGAAGACGCCCCCGCCGGCATCGAAGGCGCCCGCCGCGCCGGCATGCGCAGCATCGGTGTCCGCCACGATGGTGTCCGCCTCCCTGCCGACATCGCCGTCACCTCCCTCGCCGACCTCGCGCCGGACGCCTTCTCCACCCTGTTAATCTGAAGCTTTGACCCCCATGAAACTGAGCGAAATCGCCGCGCGCCTCGGTTGCGAGTTGTCCGGCGATGGCGAAATCCAAATCACCGGAGTCGCCGGCATGGAGCATGCCGCTCCCGGCCAGTTGACCTTCCTCGCCAATCCCAAGTACGCCCACAAAGTCAAACACACGCGCGCCTCCGCCATCCTGGTCGCCGAGCCGGTACGCGGCGCGCCCATATCCAGCCTGGTTTCGCAAAATCCCTACCTCGACTTCGCACGCGCGCTCGCGTTGTTCTATCAGCCGCCGCGCCCCGCACCGGGCATTCATCCGCTCGCCAGTATCGCCGCCACCGCCCAAATCGGTGAAGGCGCGTCTATCGGACCCTTCGCCGTCGTCGGCGGCCACGTCCGCATCGGTCGCCGCGCCATCCTGCATCCCCACGTGGTCATCTACGAAGGCGCCCAAATCGGCGACGATTTCACGGCCCACTCCCACGCCGCCGTGCGCGAATACTGCCGCATCGGTGACCGCGTCATCCTGCAGAACAGCGTAGTCGTCGGTGGCGACGGTTTCGGCTTCGCCAAGCGCGCCGACGGCACCCATTACAAAATCGTGCAGTCCGGCCCCACCGTCATCGAAGACGATGTCGAGATCCAAAGCCTCACCTCCGTCGACCGCGCCACGGTCGGCGAAACCCGCGTCAAGCGCGGCGCCAAGATCGATAGCCTCGTGCAAATCGGCCACGCCTGCACGGTCGGCGAAGACAACATCATCTGCGCCCAAACCGGCCTCGCCGGCAGCTCCATCCTCGAACGCAACGTCCTGCTCGCCGGCCAGGTCGGCGTCTCCGGACACCTCACCGTCCATGACGACGTCATCGTCTACGCCCAAAGCGGCATCGGCGGCGACGTGCCCGCCGGCTCCCGCATCTCCGGTTCCCCCGCCTTCGCCGCTAACGAGTGGCTGCGCGCCATCACCGCCTTTCCTAAACTCCCCGAGATTCTGAAGTCCGTCCGCGAACTCAAAAAGAGAATCGAGCGACTGGAACATGGCCAAACAAACGACGCCTGAAGGACGCAAGCCGCTGGCTTACCTGAACGAGCCTTTCCTCAACAGTCCGGATGCCCGCGCCATCCGCCTGCTGGCCGAGTACCTGGAGCCGCTCTCCGTCTTCCGCCGCGAAAAGATCCGCGACACCGTAGTCTTCTTCGGCTCCGCCCGCCTGCGCGACGAAGGCCCCCTCGCGCAATACTACAATGACGCGCGCACCCTGGCCCGCATGATCACCGAATGGGCCGTGCAATTCGTCGACAACGGCACGCACCGTTTTGTCGTCTGTTCCGGCGGCGGACCCGGCATCATGGAAGCCGCCAATCGCGGCGCGGCGGACGCCGGCGGCAAAACCGTAGGTCTCAACATCGGCCTGCCCTTCGAACAGTTACCCAATCCTTACATCTCGCCCGGCCTGAGCTTCGAGTTCCACTACTTCTTTATGCGCAAGCTCTGGTTCGCGTATCTCGCCAAAGCCCTGATCGTTTTCCCGGGAGGCTTCGGCACGCTGGACGAAATGATGGAAGTCCTGACGCTGACGCAAACCCAGAAGTTAGCCAAGAAAATCGCGATCGTGCTCTACGGCTCGACCTACTGGAAAGAAGTAATTAACTTCGACGCCCTGGTCCGCCACGGCACCGTAAGTCCGGATGACCTGAACTTATTCCAATACGCCGACGACCCGGATACCGCATTCCGCCTGTTACAGACTCACCTGATGACTTACATGCAGCCCGAAACGCCCGAAACACCAGCCATCTCGAAGTCCCGCCACCCGCTCGATCCCACGGGAGCCGCCGGGTGAACCTGCACCAAAGACGAGAAAGGAGCTGCAGCCCTGTGCCGAGCAGCGCGCTATAGCGTATCCTCTAAAGAGGAGGGTCCAGAGGACTTCGTGCCCTACGTTAAGAGGATCGTTTGCCTGGCGAACTCCTACAAGCCACCGAATGGCCGCTGTGTTGCCGGAAGGGAAATTCTCGACGACGCATACGGTGGGTGGGTCCGGCCTGTCAACGGTGCCAGCACCGGCGAGGTACCACAACCCTTGTGCGCTCATCTCAACCTCTTGGACATCGTAGACATTCACCTGTCCAACCATGCCCCCCAAGGCCATCAAACCGAAAACCATATTTTCGACCCGCAACATCAGTGGACCAAACGCGGCAAGCTAGCATTCGGCGACCTGAAGAAACTGTGCGAGCAGCCAACGACACTTTGGGTGAATAGCGACAAAACGGCCCTTGGTACGTTCGATTGCATCTCTCGCAGTGAAGCCGCATCTCTCAATACTTCGCTACTGCTCATTAGGCAAGCGAGATTTACCTTGCAAATCGGCCCACATCCATTCGATGCCAACAAGAACAAGAAATCTTATAGAGGGATCTTCAACTATAACGGCACGCCCTATAATCTCAGCGTGACAGATCCCGTTGCTCGCGCCAAACCAGATGGTTATCTTACGCTAAGCGATGTGTATCTATGCACCAGCTTGACGGAACCGTACCAGAAAGACGGTCGTTGTCACAAACTCGTGGCCGCGATCTTCTGCGAACAGGCTATCTGAAGACCCATGCAATCGATCATCTTCACCATAGGGCACTCAACTCACTCGCAGGAACGGTTTATCTCTCTTCTCAAACAACAAGGGATCACGGCACTGTGCGACGTGCGCTCGCAGCCGTACAGCCGCCTCAATCCCCAATTCAATCGCGAAGAACTCCAGCGCGCTTTGACCAGCACGGGCATCATATACCTTTTTCTAGGAAAGGAACTAGGCGCACGCAGCGATAATCCGCAGTGTTATGAAGATGGCAAAGTCCAGTATGACCGGCTCGCGCAAACCGAGTTGTTCCGGCATGGCATCACACGTATACAGGACGGCCTGAGCAAAGGTTTCCGCATCGCCCTGATGTGCGCCGAGAAAGAGCCACTTGAGTGCCACCGCACGATATTGGTTGCCCGTCATCTTGCCGCCCTCGGTCTCGATGTGCAGCACATTCATGCAAACGGCAAGCTCGAAAGCCACACACATGCGCTGGGGCGACTGTCACGTATGGTTGGTGTACCCGAACAGGACATGTTCCGCTCCGACGCGGAGTTGCTAGCGGACGCATACCGTCGCCAGGAGGAACGCATCGCCTTTCAGACTTCGAACCTGCGAGTCGGTGATGCTGCCGCTTCCCGGAGCACGCCCAGATGAGGATTTTCACCATTGGATTTACGAAGAAGTCGGCCGAAACGTTTTTCACCCGCCTTAGAGAATACGGCGCGCGTCGAGTGATCGATGTGCGGTTGAACAATATTTCGCAACTTGCGGGATTCACAAAAAAGAACGACCTTCGATACTTCACGCGGGCTATTTGCCAGATCGATTATGTGCACATCCCGGACTTGGCACCTACGAAGGACATTCTGGATGCCTATAAGAAGCACCAGGTCGATTGGTCCGTGTATGAACGTCAGTTCCTGAACCTCATGAAGACGCGGCGTATTGAAGAAACAGTCTCGCCTGACACACTGGACGGAGGGTGTTTATTGTGCAGCGAAGAGAAGCCCCATCACTGTCACCGCCGCCTTGTGGCTGAGTACCTCAAGGAGCACTGGGGAGACGTAAATATAGAGCATATTCCCTGAAAGCCATCCAGCGCTTTGTCCCGGCCAATAACAATTGCCCGGAGGCGCGCCGCTTCGTGCTCTTGCAATCGGGACATACCAGGGATACGCAGGCAACAGCCTCACCATTACCCCTTCGGGTTGACATCTAACATGACCGCGCGTACCATTAGGGTAAGATGTCAACCCGAGAGCCCCATGACTTCTCCGACGAACTCCGCGCCCACCTCCAACTGGAAATCGACCGCCTTCGCCAGGAAGGCCTGAGCGAAGAAGACGCCTATCGCACCGCCCGCCGCACGCTCGGAAATCTTTCCACCGCCGGCGAGCGTTTCTACGAAAGCGGCCGCTGGCTCTCCCTCGAGCACACCCTACAGGATCTCCGCCTGGCCCTCCGCCGCCTCCGCCACTCACCCGTCTTCGCCGCCGCCGCAGTCCTCACCCTGGCCCTCGGCATCGGCGCCATCACCTCCATCTTCACCTTGGCCCACGCCGTCCTGCTGCAGTCCCTGGCCGTTTCCAACCCGCACCAACTCTACCGCATCGGCAACCATTCGCATTGCTGCATTTATGGCGGCTATACCCAATCGCAGGAATTCTCCATCTTCTCTTTCGATCTCTACCGCTACCTGCGCGACCATACCCGCGAGTTCTCCGAATTGGCCGCCTTCCAGGCCGGAGGCGCCGACGTCGGTGTCACCCGCGCCCGCAGCGCCGAGCCCGCCCATACCTCGCGCGCCGAGTTTGTCTCCGGCAATTACTTCGCTATGTTCGGCGTCAACGCCTGGCGCGGACGCGCCCTCGATATCGCCGACGACCGGCCCGCCTCCCCGCCGGTTGCCATGATGAGCTACCGCCTATGGCAGGACCAATACGCGCGCGATCCTTCTGTAATCGGCGCCGTCTTCAACCTCGATCGCAAACCGTTCACCGTCGTGGGCATCACGCCGCCTCCGTTCTATGGCGACGGCCTGCGCTACGTCCCGCCGGATTTCTACCTGCCGCTCTCCACCGAACCCCTCCTCACTGGCGATAGTTCGCTCCTCAATCAGCCGGACGGCCACTGGCTCGATCTCATCGGCCGCGTACGCCCCGGCGCCCAGCCCGCCTCCATCCAGGCCGAACTGCGTCTCGAACTCGCCCAGTGGCTGCGCTCCCACTGGGCCGATATGGATGCCAACGCCCGCAAGCTGCTCCCCAAGCAAACGCTGTATCTCAGCCCCGGCGGCGCCGGCATCGTCGGCATGCGCGAGCAGTATGAGCACTGGCTCCACATCCTGCTGCTGGCCTCCGCTTTTGTGCTCGCCATCGTCTGCGCCAACGTTGCCAACCTCATGCTGGTGCGCGGCATGGAGCAGCGCCGCCAGACTTCGTTGAGCATGGCGCTGGGCGCTCCGGTTCTGCGCTTGTTGCGTCCTCCCCTGGCTGAGAGCCTCGTGCTCGCCATCCTGGGCGGCGCCGCCGGATTGGCCATCGCCTTCGCCGGCACGCGCTTGATCCTGTCCTTCGCCTTCCCGCACCTCCCCGGCATGGCCGCGGTGCCCATCCACGCCGCCCCCTCGGCGCCCATCCTGCTGTTCACCTTCGCCGTTTCGCTCGTCACCGGCCTCGCCTTCGGCATCGCGCCCGCCTGGATGGCCACCCGCGCCGATCCCATCGAAGCCCTGCGCGGCGCCGCCCGCTCGACTGCGCGCAGCGGTTCCCTGCCCCGCAAAGCCCTGGTCGTGCTCCAAGCCGCCCTGTCCCTGGTGCTGCTCTCGAGCACCGGACTATTGACCGTCGCCCTCCGCCACCTCGAAAGCCAGGACCTTGGCTTCAACCAGGATCGCCGCATCCTGGTAAAGATCAATCCGCAGTTGGGAGGCTACGCCGCCGGCCAACTGGATGCGCTCTATCAGCGGTTGCGTGATGCCGTCGTGCGCCTGCCGGGTGTGGCTTCCGTGTCGCTGTGTATGTACTCACCGCAAAGCGGCGGCGATTGGTACCACAGCATCCACGTCGAGGGACAGCTCCCTCCCGGACCCAACGCCGACAATGGCGCGGGCGTCGACCGCGTCACGCCCGAATTCCTCGCCACCATCGGTAATCCGATTCTCATGGGCCGCGGCATCACCGATCGCGATACCGACAAGTCCCCACATGTGGCCGTCGTCAATCAAGCCTTCGCCCGGAAATTCTTCCCCGGCGAAAATCCCATCGGGAGGTTCTTCGGCGATAGCGACCCGCGCGCCACACATCTCTACCAGATCGTGGGCGTCGCGAAAGACGCCGCCATTGCCGGCACGCCTGGCCAACCCATCGGGCCATTCTTCTTCTTGCCCGAAGCCCAATACACCGTCTATCCCAAGCCCGACGACACGCGCGACGACTCCGTCACGCATTACATGCACGACATCGTTCTGCAGCTCAAGCCGGGCGCCACGGTGCCCAGTGAACAGATTCGCCAGGCCGTCGCGTCCGCCGCGCCTGGCCTGCCCGTAAACTGGATTTGGACCTTGCACGATCAAGTCTCGACCGCTTTCCGGCAGCCCCTACTGATCGCCCGCCTGACTTCGCTGTTTGCGATTCTGTCCCTGGTGCTGGCCGCCATCGGCATCTACGGCGTGACCGCCTACAACGCCGGCCGCCGCACTACCGAGATCGGCGTGCGCATGGCCCTCGGCGCAGATCGTTTCACTATCGTCAGGCTGGTCCTCCGCGGCGCCATCGCTCTAATCGTCCTCGGCCTGCTCTGCGGATTGCCGCTGGCCTTCGCCGCGGACCGCTTCCTCGGCAGCCTGCTTTATGGAATGGATCCGCACAATCCCGCGGTCATGACCTTGGCCGCCCTGGCGCTCGCTGCCGCCGCCCTGATCGCCGCCTTGGTCCCGGCCCTCCGCGCAAGCTTACTTTCACCGCTGCGCGCGCTCCGAACCGATTAGTTACCCCTTCGCCGCCTGCGGTTCCATACCGGCCTTCGCCAGCACCGCGTAAACCACAAATCCGGTCACGAAGCTATAAACCACCGCCGGCTGAAGGTAAGTCGCCACCGCCGTGGATACCAGAAGGACCGGCAGAATCCCCACCACAAATCCCAAAGCCCAAGCCAGGTACCCCGCCCAGTTGATGCCCTCCCGCGGACCCGCCCAGCGCTTCCCCGACAACAGATAATCCGCCGCCATCGCCCCGCAGATCGGGCCGAACGACGCGCCGACGATCGTAAAGAAGCCCACCAGGTTCTCCGCCACGCCCGTCACCGCCAGCACGATCGAAACCGTCACCCCAACCATGGTCGATGAAACCCGCGGCACGCCCGGAATCATCGTCGAAAAGCTGTTGCCCGCAATGAACGCGCAGAAACACGCCGGCGCCACGGACGCCACCGTGAACAGCATGAACATGGCCGTGGCCACCAGCCCGCCGATAGAAAGAATCACATCGTCGTAGCCCAGGCCCGGCAGCGCATACAACTTACTCGCGCCCGCCACCGAGAGCAGCGGCAGCCCCGCGGCAAATATGATCGCTAGCGTAATCCCGGTTAGCCCGCCCAGCCGCACGTCGCGTTCATTCCGGCTGTTCATGCCGAAGTCCGCGCCCGCCGCCCCCGCCGTCGCGAAGAATCCGATGATGATCTGGATCAGCAGCGTGAACCCCACAAACGGCTGCGGGTCCGTCGGCACGAATTTGCCGATCCCCGGGCTGGTCCGGAAAAACACCAGCAGCAACATGGCCGCCGGAATCACGATCAGGTAGCGCGAGAGCTTGGCGACATACTGAATCCCCATCACCCCGATGTACGCCATCCCGTAGCCCCACAGAATCCCGATCGCGGTAAATGGCAAACTGCCCGCCCCCGCCTTCGATCCGAAAATGTTCAGGATGAACCGCGTCGATATCGCCGTATTCACCGCGAACCAGCCGACTTGCAACAACCCCATTAGCAGCCCCGGCATCACGTAGCCGCCCGTCGTGCCGAACGTCGAGCTGCCCACAACATAAAGTGGAAATCCTGTTTTCATGCCCAGCATCGCCGGGGCATAGTAGTAGAGCGCGTAGCTCAGCAGTCCGGCCACCACGATAGCCGCCAGGCAGAGTCCCAGCCCGGCGTGTGGAATGGTGCCTTTCGCAATCGAGATATAGAAGGCGATCCAAAGAAAGATGCCCGCGTAACTGGGGGCAGTGTTGGCGTACCACGGACCGCGGTTCGCCGGCGGATTCGGTACTGCTTTCGCAATGTAATCGGGCAGCATGGCCCCTCCTTCGGAAGCGCCAGTATAATACGGATCTCGCGGCATGACCTCCAGAGCCGCCAAGCGACGCAAACGATGTATGCTACAAACGAGGCGCGATGAGCAGGGTTGAACAACTGGAACAGCAAATCGCCGCGTTGGATGTTGCAGAACTAGAATCGCTCCGCGCCTGGTTCGAGGGCTACGACTCCGATCTCTGGGATCGCCAGATCCAGTCGGATGCGCAGAGCGGCAAGTTGGGCCGCTTGGCGGAACCTGCCCTTCACGACCATAAGGCTGGCCGGTCGACCCAATTGTGAGGCATCACGCCGCGCCGGACTGCTGGGCGTTCACCAGAGACGCTCATTCGTTTCATCACGCCCCTCACAACTGACTAACTACTCGCGCTGCCAGACGCGCGCGCCATTTACGATGGTCGCTACCGGTCCGCCGCGGAAGGTGTGGCCGTGGAACGGGGAATTGCGGCTCTTCGAGAACGACTGGTTCACGTCGTAGGTCCATGCGAGATCGGTGCTGAATATCGTGATGTCGCCGGGCGCGCCGACGGCCAGCGTGCCGCGATTCAGGTTCAGCACACGCGCGGGGCCGGTAGTGAATAGCGCCACCAGGCGCGTAAGCGGGATCTTGCCGGTGTGCACCAGGTGCTCGAGCGCCAGGCCCAGCGCGGTCTCGAGGCCGATGATGCCGAACGGGCACTTCTCGAATTCCTGCATCTTGTCGCTGCCGGCATGCGGCGCGTGATCGGTGGCGATGGCGTCCACGGCGCCTGATACGATGCCGTCCACTACCGCGCCCGTATCGCAGGCGGTGCGCAGCGGCGGCTTCATCTTGAAGTTGCTGTCGTAGGGCGGCATCTGGTGGTCGGTGAGAGAGAAGTGGTGCGGCGTGGCCTCGCACGTCACCGGGAGGCCGTGCTGCTTGGCGTGCGCCACCATGGCCATGGCGTTGCGCGTGGAGATGTGGGCCACGTGGAAGCGCGCGCCGGTGACCTCGGCGAGCAGGATATCGCGCGCCACCATCACATCTTCGGAACTCGCGGGGATACCGCGCAGGCCGAGGCGCACGGATTCGAAGCCTTCGTGCATGTCGCCGCCCGCGCTGAGGTTCAGATCCTCGCAATGGTCGATCACTGGCAGGTCGAACGAGCGCGCAAACTCCATGGCGCGGCGCATCACGCGCGCGTTCATCACGGGGCGGCCATCATCAGAGATCGCGACCACGCCCGCGGCGCGCATGGAGCCGATAGCGGACAGTTCCTCGCCCGCGCTGTTCTTGGTGATGGCGCCGATGGGGAAGACGTTCGTCACGGCGAACTGGCGGGCACGCTCGATGATGTAGCTGGTAACGGTGGCGTTATCATTCACCGGCAGCGTATTCGGCATGCAGCAGATGGATGTGAATCCGCCGGCCGCGGCGGCACGCGCGCCGGTCTCGATGGTCTCGGCGTGCTCGATGCCGGGCTCGCGCAGGTGCACGTGCATATCGATGAAGCCGGGCGCCACGACGAGGCCGCGCGCATCGAAGACTTCCGCGCCGCCCGCTTCCAGGCCCGCGCCCACGGCGGCGATGACGCCGTCCTGCAAGAGAATGTCGGCCTGCCGGTCGGAGGCCGAAGCCGGGTCGATGACACGCCCGTTTTTAATGAGCAGTTGTGACATCTAACCAATCACCCGTTCCAGCACCGCCATGCGCACGGCGACGCCGTTCTCGACTTGATTGAGGATGACGGAGCGCTGCGAGTCGGCGACTTCCGACGACAGCTCGCGCCCGCGGTTGATGGGGCCTGGATGCATGACGATGGCATCGGGGTTGGCTAGCGCCAGGTGGTCCAGGGTCAGGCCGTAGAATTGGAAATACTCACTGGCGGGGAAAGCCGCTTCGTGCTGGCGTTCGAGCTGCACGCGCAGCATCATGATGACGTCGGCGCCCAGGATGGCTTCGCGAATATCGTTGGTCAGGGTGACGCCGGGAGCGATCTGTGCGAGCTCGCGCGGCAACAGAGACGCCGGTCCGCAAAGCACAATTTCCACGCCGAACTTCGCAAGCAGGTAGACGTTCGAGCGGGCCACGCGGCTGTGCGCGATATCGCCGATGATGGCGACGCGCAAGCCTTCGAGCGTGGGCTTGCGATCAAGAATCGTGCGCGCATCGAGCAGCGCCTGCGTGGGATGTTCGTGCGTGCCGTCGCCCGCGTTGATGATGGGCATGGCCAGGTAGCGCGCCAGGAAGTGCGGCGCGCCGGAGGCCGAATGACGCATCACGATAGCGTCCGGGCGCATGGCTGCGAGAGTGTTGAGCGTATCGACCAGCGACTCGCCCTTCGATACGCTGGAGGCTGAAGCCGCAATGGAAACGGCATCGGCGCCCAGTCGCTTGGCGGCGATTTCAAAACTGGTGCGGGTGCGGGTGGAAGCTTCGAAGAAGAGATTGACAATCATCTTCCCGCGAAGCGTGTCCAGCTTTTTCAGCGGTTGGTGCTGGACGGGTTGGAATTGTTTGGCGCGCTCCAGGATAGCTTCGATCTCGGCGCGATCCAGTTCCTCGATTCCGAGCATTCCTGCCGGCATGGTTTAAACTGCTTCGCCCGCGGCGACCCTTTCGACGAGCAGCACCTTTTCCATTTCGTCGATCTCCTGGAACTTCACCTCGATGATTTCATCGTCGGAGGTCTGCACGTTGCGGCCGACGAACTGCGCTTCAATGGGCAGCTCGCGGTGGCCGCGGTCGATCAGCACCAGCAGATGCACGCGTGCCGGGCGGCCGTGATCGAACAAAGCATCCAGCGCGGCGCGAATCGTACGGCCGGTATACAGCACGTCATCCATCAGGATGATGTCTTTGCCTTGCACCGGGAACGAGATTTCCGTAGCACTGACCACGGGTTTGATATCGACGGTAGTGAGGTCGTCGCGGTAGAGATTGATATCCAGGATGCCCACGGGGATGGCGCGGTTCTCGAGAGACTCGATCTTGCGCGCCAGGCGCTGCGCCAGGGGCACGCCGCGGCGGCGAATTCCGATGAATGCCAGACGGTCGAGATCGCTGTTCTTTTCGAGAATCTCATGCGCCAGCCGCACCAGCGTGCGGTCGATCTCGGAGGCGCTCATCAGTTGGCCTTTGACGCGTGTGAGGGGCATGATGCGGTAAGCAACAGCGTACCACGCAGAAGTATTGGGTACTAGTTGGGGCGCGCTTGGAAGGCGGATTGCTCCCCCTGCGCTACCGCTGCGAAAACCCAGGGGAAAAGGGCTTCGCTAGCGGCAATTCACGCTGAGGGTGGGGAATATGACCCTAGAAGGCACGCTTCGAGATCATGGATTCACGCGGGGTCTTTCCGGCGGCCATATCGCCACTCTGGCCAAGTTAGCTAACGAAGTCACGTTCGCGGAAAACGAGGTGATTCTGATGCAGCATCAGCACTCCGCGGATTTCTACCTGGTGACGTCGGGCAGCGTGAACATCGAGCTACATGCGCCGGGCTTCACGGTCACGGTGCTGGCGGTGGGGGCGGGCCAGGCGTTCGGCTGGTCGGCGCTGCTGGGGCATCACGAGACGTTGTTCCAGGTGCGCGCGCGGGAGCGAACGGCGGCAGTCCGCCTGCCCGGCGAGGATCTGATCCGGGCGTGCCATCGCGATCCCAACCTGGGCGTCGAGATCCTGTCGCGTACGCTGCAGTTGGCGGCGGGACGCATTGAGGCCACCGAGGCCAGGTTTGCCGAAATGTGCGGCGTACGAGTCAAGTTACAAGGTCATTAGTTTAAAAAAGAGGAGCACTCACTCATGCAGGAACAATACGACGTTGCGATACTGGGAGCGGGTTTCGAAGGCAGCATGCTGGGCACCATCCTGGCGTGTAACGGGGCGAAGGTGGTGATCATCGATGCGGGGACGCATCCGCGTTTCGCGCTGGGCGAATCGACGGTGCGGCACACGTTTCGCATGATCAAGATCATGGCGGAACGCTTCAACGTTCCGGAATTCAAGACGGAGTTCAACTCCGGTAAAACGATCCACAAACACGTGTCATCTGGGTTTGGGATCAAGAAGAACTTCGGCTTCCTGCTGCACCACGAGGGCCAGCATCAACGGCCGGAGGAATCTACGCAGTTAGTCATTCCGCCTTACAGGGAAGGCTATGAGGCGCACTTATTCCGGCAGGATACCGACGCCTATCTGACTTACACGGCCATACATCACGGCGCGACGGTGAAGTATTTCACGCGCGTCAAGAACGTGGAGACGGACGCGAGCGGCGTGTCACTCGAAACCGAGAAGGGCGAGACAATACGCGCGCGGTTTGTGGCGGATGCTTCGGGCGGCGGGCACGTGCTCTCGCGCATATGGGGCCTGCGCGACGATCCAGTCCGCTGCAAGACCAACACCCGCTGCCTGTTCACGCACATGATCGACGTGAAGCCGTACGACGATCTGAATCTGCCCAATGGCGTGCCGAAGGCGCCGCGGCGCTGGTATCAGGGGACCTGCCACCACCTGTTCGACGGCGGTTGGCTGTGGGTGATCCCGTTCGACAACCGGCCGGGCTCGACGAACAAGCTGGTAAGCGTGGGGCTGAGCTTCGATATCCGCAAGTTCCCCAAGCCAACCGACATCACGCCGCAGCAGGAATGGCAACAGTTCCTGTCGCGCTTTCCGAGCATTTACGAACAGTTCAAAGACGCCAAGCCGGTGCGCGATTGGATTTCGTCCGACCGGCTGCAGATCTCGGTGAAGCAAAGTGTGGGCGCGCGCTGGGCGATCATGGCGGGCGGCACCGGCAGCGGCTTTTTGGATGCGATCTTCTCGCGCGGCCTGGCCAGTTCGATGGAAGTGACGAATGCGCTGGCGGCGCGGCTATTGAAGGCGCTGAAGGACGACGATTTTACCGAAGATCGTTTTGAATACGTCAATCGCGTGCATGAGATCAACCGGACGAACAACGATCGCACGGCCAGCGCGGCTTACACTTCGTGGCGGGATTTCGAATTATGGAACGCCTGGTTCCGCGTGTGGGCGCTGGGCGTGGGGTTGGGGGACCTGAAGCTCGCGAGCATCTACCGGCGATACAAGAAGACGCACGACGATTCGATCCTGCCGGACGCCGAAGAGCCCATGGGCCTGTTCTACAGCCAGCACGAAGGGTTCGGCAAACTGTACAACGCGGCGGAAGCTAAGATGAGCGCGGTGGAGGCTGGGACGGTGAGCGCTAAGGATGCATCGCGATATATCTTCGATCTGATCCGCAACGCCGACTTCGCGCCGCCCGCGAATCACTTGGGCGATCCGGAACACCGCTTCATCAACATCGGGACACCCTGGGCGACGGTATCGACTTTAGCCTGGCTGGTGACCTCGGCGCCGCCTGAGATTAAGAGTCTCTCGGCAGGGCTGCTGGGGGACATCGGGCGGAAGCCGCACCCGGCGTAGGGCGGCCTTCGAGGCCGCCGCAGGCCAATGGGCCTGCCCCACATGCCGTTAACGCGAAGTGGTGTCTTTGGGCGTGGCCAGATAACCCGTGACGCTATTCTTGGTAACTTCGTTCACCACCACTTCGTAAGGCTGCTTGGCTTTGGATACGTAGAACTGCAGCGGCTCGTTGATGCCCTTGTCTTTCTTCTCGACCATCTTGTCGTCCGCCAGCACTTCGAGGGTGAACTTATTCCTCTTGCGATCCACGCTGCGCAGCTTCAGGGAAATGTCTCCGACCCGCTTGGGCTGCTTGTCCTTCTTCTCCAGGGTGAACTGGAAGTAATTGCGTTCGCCGAGTCTCTTCAGGGCTTCCAACTCTTTACCGTTGGTGGCGACATACCCGCTGGTCACACCCAGATCGCCCTGCACCTTATTCAGATTGGCGATGGTCTTGTCTAACTGTGCCTTAGTCGCACCCAGGTCTGTCTTCACGGTCGTGACATCGCCGCTGACTTCGCCGATCTTGGCGTTCGCGGTGGTGGCCTGCTGCTGCACGTCGGTGATCTGGGACTGCACGCGGGCCTGCTGCTTGGCTTGGGCATCGGCTAATTGCTTCGCCAGTAAGTCGGCGTGCGCCTGGGCTTCCTGCTTGGCGTGTCCAGCCGCCTGGTTGGCCTGCTCGCGCGCGGCTTGCAGCTCTTCCTTCAGCAACTCCACATTCCGCCGCTGCGAAGCCGTGGTGACGTTGCTGGACTCCTTCAGGTTAGCGATCTCGGACAACAGCGCAGTCCGGGCATCCCTGTCTTCGCTATGCGTGGTCTCCAGGCGATACCACAGGGCGATGTTGGACACGACCAGGGCAATGAGTGCCCCGGCGACCAATGCAGTTTTCGTCCCCGAGCCACTGGGCGGGGGTGTATACATCGGGCTGCTCACAGATATGTGCTCCTTGGTTCCTTCGGAATCTCCCCATTATAGACTGTTACGGAACAATTTACGTTTCACCCGGCCAATTGGAAACTCTCTCCGGGCGCGGGAATGGTCACCTCTAAACCGTACCGTGACCGGATGACTCCGGCCAGCGCCTGCGACTGGGCCATCTCGCCGTGCACCAGGAAAACGCGTTTCAGATTCGCCGCGAGCGGCTTGAGCCATTCGAGCAACTCGCCCTGGTCGGCGTGGCCGCTCAGCTCGTCGAGGCTCGAAACCTCCGCCCGCACGGTCATCGGCTCGCCGAACACGCGCACCTCGCGGCACTTCTCGACGAGCTTGCGGCCCAGGGTATCCTGCGCCTGAAAGCCGGTGATCAGCACGGTGTTGCGCGGGTCTTCCAGGTTGTTCCGGAGATGATGCAGGATGCGGCCCTGCTCGCACATGCCCGAGGCCGAGATCACGATGAACGGGCCGCGCAGATCGTTCAGCTTCTTGGATTCGGCGGCTTCGCGGATGTATTGTAGCCGTCCGAACCCAAATGGGTCTTCGCCGTCGAGCAGGTATTGGCGCGTTTCGGCGTTGAAGCACTCGACGTGGCGGCGAAACACCTCGGTCACGTTGACCGCCAGCGGGCTGTCGACGAATATCGGGATGCTGGGGATCTCGCCGCCGTTGGCCAGCTCGTGCAGAAGCAGCACGAGCTGCTGCGTGCGGCCCACGGCGAACGCCGGCACGATGATGCGTCCGCCGCGCGCGCAGGTGCGATTCACCACGTCGCGCAGCTTGTCGATGACGTGCGTGGCGCTCTTATGAAAGCGGCCGCCGTAGGTGCTTTCCATGATCAGGTATTGTACTGGCGGCAGCGCGTCGGGCGGGCGCGTGATGGGCAGATTCGGCCGGCCGATATCGCCCGAAAACGCCAGCCGCACGCGAGTACCGTCCGTGCGATAGTTCAGGATCAGGGCGGACGAGCCCAGAATATGGCCGGAATCGTAGCACTCGTAACTCAAGTGCTGGTCGAGCGCTTTGGGAGTGTAGTAACTGACCGGCTGCAAGAGCGGCAGGGTGCGCTCGGCGTCTTCCATGGTGAACAGCGGCTCGACCGGTTCGGGGCCGTTGGCATGACCTTCCTTTTGACGGCGCTCGGCGCGTTTGTTGACGAACTCGGCGTCCTTTTCCTGAATGTGCGCAGTGTCGCGCAGCATGGCGTCGCACAGGTCGATGGTGGCCGGGGTGGTGTAGATCGGACCCGTGAAGCCGTGCTTCACCAATGTCGGCAGATTGCCGGAGTGATCGATGTGCGCGTGTGAGAGCAGTACGGCTGAGATGTCCGGAGCATTGACGGGCAGGTGGCGGTTCTTGCGGTCGGCCTCTTTACGCCGGCCTTGGGCGAGACCGCAGTCGAGCAAATACTGCTTGCCGTCGACCTCGAGCTGGTGCATGGATCCGGTGACTTCACCGGCCGCTCCGCGGAATGTGAGCTTCATTTGGACTCGGAGACGCCATAGTAGCGCAGTGCCGTACCTGATGGAGGATGTGCCCGGGCTGCTCGTCGAACCAGCCGAAGAGCACCGCGGCGAGAGCCGTCTGGCCTGATGAAACGAGGTTTCGACGATCTACTTGGAGACTTCGGACTCCAGGCGGCTGGCCAGCGGATGCAACTGTCCCGCGTACTTGTTGCCCGGCTTCTGGCGATAAGGCATCGACGACGGCGTGGAGAGCTGCTCGAAAGTGAACGAGCAGATGCGCATACCGGGATAGAGAGCTACGGCCATGCGGCTGAGGTTGCTGAGCTCGAGCGTCGCTTTGCCGGTCCAGCCGGGATCGAACAGGCCGGCAGTGCCGTGCACGATGATGCCGATGCGGCCCAGGCTGGAGCGGCCTTCCAGGCGGCCGAGCACGTCGGCGTCGAGTTCCAGGGTTTCCTCAGTCACGGCCAGCACGAAGTCGCGCGGCTGCAGCACGAAGGGTTCGCCGGGCGGCACTTCCACCGTGCGCATGATCTGCTGCAGGCTGGTGCGGTCGCGCGGATCGATGAAGGGATGGCGGGTATATTCGAAGACGCTGAATTCGCTGCCCAAACGGAAATCGACCGAGCAACTACCGAACTGCTCGGGCGGCAGTTCCGGCGCGATTTTGATCTTCCCCAAAGCGATGTAGCGCTTGATGTCTACATCCGACAAAACCATCAGACGGCCTCCGGATAGGCCATCGTAGCGCAGTTCGGGTGCGCTAATGGAGCAGTGAATAGAGCGCGGTGAGCGGTACGGCGCCTTCGCGCAGGGCCGCGTCGTTGAATTGGGCAAGCTGGAAACTCGCTCCCCTGGCGTGCTGGTAATGCGCGCGCACGGCCAGCCAGCCGCGCCAGCCCACGAAATAGCAGGGCAACTGCGCGGAAGATAGCTTGGCGCGCTGCAGCTTGGCGGTGGCTTCAGCAGCCTCCTGGAAGGTCTGCTTCTCCATCAGGTCGAGGGCCTCCTGATCGGTCATGTTCAGCATCTGCAGGCGCACATCGAGAATGGCATTGGCCAGCACCCGCAGCTCTTCTTTCAGAAACGTCAGGCGCAATTCGGGCGAGTTGTCGAGGAAACCCTCGTCGAGCATCATCTGGGTGGCATATTGCGCCCAGCCTTCGACGTAAGGATCGTTGCCGTACAGCGCACGCAGCAGACGGCGCGCCGGCGGCTGGATTTGGTTGGCATATTGGAATTGCACGTAGTGGCCGGGAATGGCCTCGTGCAGGGTGAGCAGTTTCAGCTTGTAGAAACTGTACTCGCGCAGCTTTGAATCGACCTGTTGGGGAGTCCAATCCGGCGGGATCGGCGTGACCCAGTAGAAGGCGCCGAGCTGCGGTTCGAGCGCGGGCGCCGGGTTGAAGCCGCCCACGCCGTAGAGGCCGCGCATGAACACGGGCGTGGGAATGACTTGCAGGTTCGATCCGGCGGGCAACGTCAGCAGGTGCTGTTCGGCGACGAAGCGGCGCGCTTCCTCCAGATCGGCGCGGGCGTCGTCGAGGTAGGACGCCGGCGTGGAGTGGCGCTGGGCGATGTGGTCGAGCACTTCGGAAATCACGCGGTTCTGGCGCTCGCCGACGGGCAAATCGGCATGCGGCGAGTGCGACGGAAAATACTGGCGGTGGAGCGGCAAGGCCAACTCCAGCATGCGGGCGCGGACTTCCTGCAGGCGGCGCGTAGCGGCTTCGAGCATGGTGGAGGGATCCTCGCCGGTATCCAGCACATCGCGGAACTTGCGGGTGTACCGCTCGCGGCCTAGGCGCCAATTGTAACCATTCAGAACCGAGAGATTGTCGTGCAGGAACTGCTGAAAGCGGCGCAGGGCGTCGAGCGCCGGACCGGCCGCGCGATCGTACTCCGCGCGTTGATCGGCGGGCACCGCCGCACGAATGGTTTTGTCGACCAGGGCGATGTTGCCTTCGTTCTCCGCTTGGGCAACGGTGGTCCAGATATCGGGAGAGGAGACCAGATTGGTGCTGGCTTGGTCGAGCAGCAGAGGCAGTTTGTTGAGCCGCGCGATGATATCGTGGATGCGCACGGGCAGCGGCGCGTATGCCAGCGTCAGCGGGGTGAACAGCGCGTTGCCGATCATCTCGACGTAGACGGTGGGGTTGTGCAGATGGCTCTGGATATCATCGATATCCAGCAGCGCCAGTTCCACCTGGTTTTGGATGATGTGCAGGTCGGCGCGCGCTTCGGGCGACAAGGTGTTGGGCTGCACGTTCTGCAACCGTTCGCGGAAGTGCCGGTAGTATTCGCGGCGGTGGCCGACCGCGTCTGGGCTCATGTCGTCAAGCTGCTCATCGAGATTGCGTCCTTGGTAGCGATGCAGGCCGGTGGCGGTGGCCGTGACGGGGGAGAAGGCCAGGGTGGTGTCGACGAATTCTTCGGCGAGTTTGGAGAAGTTCCGGTCCGGGGAACCGCAGCCGGTGACGAACAGGATGGACATACTGAGGATGGCCGCGCGTGTATGGCGCATCCTTCGATCTTAACGGATCAGCCCAATCTCGAACGGAGACGATCCCGGCCGGAGTGGGCGGGGGCGTGAACCGGCTCGCGATTCCTGCGCAGTCGCAGTTCGCGGCCGGCGCGCAGGGTTTGCGCGGTGTCGGCATTGGCTTTCCGGACCAACACCCTCTCAGTGATAAGGCAGGTCCAAAGCGCCACTGTCGCGAGCGCGATGGATGCCAAGCCTTTTCCTGTGATGCTCGCCACAGTCACCGTGCCGTTCTCCGGTTGCCAAGTCGCACGACCACGTGTTGAGCAACCGAGCTGCCAAATCGATGATGAAGGTTATCAAATACTTGGGCGTTTGGGCAGTGTGATGGATGTGCACACGCGGGTATTCTCTGCATCGCCTGCGGTCACGGTAGAATGGAAACGAATGGGAGCCGCCCACCACAACGAGATACTGCGCGCGGGCCATCGCGCACCGGATTTCCGCCTGGCGCGCTACGAGAATGGCCGCACGCGGGACACCGCTACTCTGAGCGAGCTGGTTTCGGGCGGCCCGGTGCTGCTGGCGTTCTTCAAGTCGACCTGCCCGGTCTGCCAGATGACGCTGCCGCTTCTCGACCGGATTCATCGCGGCCGTGCGACGCCGTCCATGACAATCTACGGCGTCTCGCAAGACGATCCGGAGACCACCGGCGAATTCTGCGCGGAGTTCGGCGTTAGTTTTCCGATGCTGCTGGACACCGAGGACAGTGGTTACCCGGCCAGCAACGCGTACAGGCTGTCGCACGTGCCGTCGTTATTCCTGGTGGATCGGGACGGGCGCATCACCTGGAGCGCGGAGGGATTCAACAAAAGGGAGCTGATGGATCTGGCGCGGCAGGCGGGCGTCGATCTGTTTCGTCCGGGCGAAGACTTTCCGGAATGGAAGGCTGGCTGAAGTTCCAGGAACTAGGCTCCCGGGCGGAGCCGCGAATAGGGGTACTGAGGAAAAAGATCGCATGGCAAACACACTCGACGAGATACTGGGTTCGGCGGCCGCAATTGCGAAGGGGATGGGAGTCACATTCAAAGAGATGATGTCTCCCACGGTGACCGAGAATTATCCCGACGAGCCGCCCAAGCTGGAGGAGCGCTACCGCGGCGTACATGTGCTGCAGCGCGATGCCAACGGTCTGGAGAAATGCGTGGCGTGTTTTCTGTGCGCAGCCGCCTGTCCTTCGAACTGCATCTACATCGAGGCGGCCGAGAACACGGACAAGCTGCGGATCAGCGGCGGCGAACGCTACGCGAAGGTGTACAACATCGACTATAACCGGTGCATCTTCTGCGGCTATTGCGTGGAGGCTTGTCCCACGGATGCCATCACGCATGGGCATGGATTCGAGGTCTCGAGCTTCAATACTGCCACGTTGGTGCTGCGCAAGGAACAGATGCTGGCGCCGATCCCGGCCGGGGCGCATCCGCCCATTATGGCTTCGGAGCCCGCGCCAGCCGCACATTAAGCAGCAGCCCGGCTGCGTCTCAGTGTTTCGCGGGGGGCGGTGCGGGCGGCGCCAGCTTAATTGCAGGCTGCGCGGGTGCTCCCGGGGCGGCCGCGGTCTTGGCTCCCGGCTGATCATCCGGCTCAGGTTTTTCGAGGTACTGGACCACGACGGAGATTCGTCGGTTGGAAGGGTCCTCCGGGTCATTGGGTTTCCGCAGGCGCTGATCCGCATATCCCCGGACCTGGGTGACCTGCCGCGGGCCGAGTCCATTCTCCTGCATCATGCGGCGGGCGGCATTCGCGCGATCCGCCGACAGTTCCCAATTGCTATAGTTGCCGCGGCCGACAAAAGGTTTGGAATCGGTATGGCCCTCAATCGAGACCTTGTTCGGCATTTTGCCTAGCTCCTGCGCGAGCATGCCCAGAATCTGCCGGCCATCTTCGCTCGGCTGGGCATCGCCGCTGGCGAAAAAGGTGCCCTTCTCGCTCTCCATCAGCTCGATGCGCAGGCCCTCCGCCGTCACCGTCATTTCGATCTGGTTTTTCAGTTTTTCGAAATCGGTGACTTTGTGCACGGCCTTCTGCAGCTCGTCTTTGATCTGGTTCATGTTGTCCTTGGTCACGACGAAGTTCTCACCCGCGCCATCCTTGCCGTTGCCGACCTTCTTCGAGGTTCCGGTAGGATCTTTGAAATAGCCGCCGACGGCCTGCTGGATCTGCTTGCTGCTGTTGAGCAGCCAGAGGACGATGAAGAGCGCCATCATGGCGGTGACGAAATCGGCGTACGCCACCTTCCAGGCGCCCCCATGATGGCCGCCGTGGCCGCCTTTCTTCTTGATGATGATGATGGGGCGGCCTTGATTCATGCGGCGTTCCCCTGCGCGGGTGCCGCACCTGCCGGCGCCGTGCCCTTGTTGCGGCAGAGCCTTTCTAGCTCCTGAAAGCCGGGGCGCACTTCGCCCGGCGTGGCGCGCCTCCCGATCTCGACTGCCAGAATCGGCGCTGTGCCCTTGATAAAGGCGGCCATGGCCACCCGCAAAACATAGTAGTAGGCGTGTTCCTCGTCGGCGGTCTTGGCCATGTTGGCGGCAATCGGACCGACTAGGCCGTAGCACAACAGGATGCCCAGGAATGTGCCTACCAGGGCGGCGGCGACTTTGCGTCCAATTTCTTCCGGCGGGCCGCCCAATGCGCCCATGGTGATGACCACACCGAGCACGGCTGCCACAATTCCCAGACCCGGCAGTGAGTCCGCCACTGTGCTGAGGGCGGATACGGGTTCCGCCGCATCGTGATGGTGCACATCCATGTCGAGTTCCATCATCTGGTCGATATCGAAGGGCTCCACTGCACCGGTAGTGGCAGTCCGCAGCGTGTCGCAGATGAAGTTCAGGACGTGGTGGTCACCAATTACGGATGGAAATGCATTGAAGGTCTTGCTTTTCTCGGGTTCTTCGATATCCGCCTCGATAGCCGTGAGGCCTTCGCGGCGCGACCGGTTGAACAAATCGAAGAGCATTTTCAAAGAGTCCAGATAGAGTTGGCGCGTGAAGCGGGAACCCTTGAAGACGGCTGTCAGACCCGCCAGGATCTTTTTCAGGATGTGCAGCGGATTGGCGATCAGGATCGTGCCCGCCGCGGCTCCGGCGATGATGAGCAACTCCGCCGGTTGGACGAGCACGAGCAGGTTGCCCTTCTCCATGAGGTAACCGCCCACGATCGCTCCGAAGACTACGATAATTCCAATGATTGAGAACATGGATTGTGAGCCTCAGACTACTAATACCGAGTTGCCAGGCTGCGCCCGGCTTAAAGCGAAGGCCTCGCCGGCGCGGTGGAGCAACGATTCGAGAGAGTCGCCGTCGCGCAACATCGTCCCGCCGATCGATAGGGTGATCGAAAGGCGGTCGCCCCACCAGGGGACACTGGCGGTGCCCACCAGCCGCTTTAGCCTCTCCGCGCAACTGTGCAGATTGGCGATACTGCCGCACTCGACCAGTACGGCGAAGCGTTCCTGCTCCCACAAACCAACCAGATCGTCCGGCCGGGTGCCTCCGAGTAGTGTCTGACCGGTAGCGTAGAGTACCTCATGCATCGCCTCGCGGCCGCAAAGGTGCCGCAAACGATCCAGGTCGTCGATGGTGACACACAGGATCCCGAAGGCCGCACGGGAGACCTTGGTGTCTTGCAAGAGGGCTTCGAAGGCGGCGTGCATGGCCCGTGGGACAGGCAAGCCCGTGACTTTGTCAAGCTCGGCATCCGCCGGAATGCGCTGGCTCGTGGAACCGTGCCGGGTCAACCTCTCCTCGAAACATTCCGCCGACCCCGCAATCATTCCGGATTCATCGCGAATCGGGATCGTGCGGGCCCTGACGGGAACGCGTTGTCCGGCCTTGTGGCGCAGAAACATGTGGGAATCCCTGCGTTTCCCGTCGTACATGGTTTTGGATAGTGGACATGCGGTGCCGCACAGGACAGTCTGGTTTTCGTCGCAATGCATGAGGAGATTCTCATGACAGAAGTGGCCGATCACCTCCTGGGCTAAATACCCCGTGATTCTCTCCGCCTCTCTGTTCCAGAACGAGATCTGCCGTCTGCGGTCGACCAGATAAACTCCCAACGGGAGGCTCTCCAGCACATCTCGATAGACATCACTGCTCCATTCCTGCGGCATACGACACACCCGTGTTCAACCATCGGCGCGAAGTGACGGATTCAGTAGTGGGGATAGGCGGCTGGATAGCGAAAAAACGGGATTGAAATGGCTTGACAACCGGCGGACGAGTGCTATACTCGCACAAACAAACCCGATTCGGCTTCACGCCAGCGTGTAGCGGAGCCCTCCTGAATGCCGAAGAGGAAAGGGGCGGCGCGCGTCCGCGTTAGGCGCCGCCCGCGACAGAGCAACTGCCGGCGCAGCCGGCGGCCTCAGACGCCGCCGCGGGCAAATGACCACCCCCACCTAGAACGGCCAGCGGCTCCAGCCGGGATTCTTCTTGGCGGGTTCTGGCACCGCCCTGTCCGCAAAATGGCCTGGCTGCAGGGGCCCGAAGTCTAATTCCGCTGCCTGAAACTTCAGAGGACGGTCGGTCACCATCTCGAGGGTGCTGCCCTGCGGCAGCACGGCCTCCGGCCCGCGTGTCAGAAGCACGGCCATCAGGCCCGCGGCCGCGCCCGCCGCAGCCCCGATGCCGCCGCCCATGGCGGTGTGTTTGGCCGCCGATCCGGCGATCAGCCCGATGGATGCGCCGGCGCCCGCGGCTTCCGCGACGGTGCCCGCGTCCCCCGCTTTATGGCCCTCGCTGCGGATCTTGCCCTCGTGCTTGTCGAACTCGTCGCCGCCGCTGCCGTCGATGCCGGCCACCCGCGCACGAAAATCGCGGGTCACGCCGTTGGGCAAAGTCAGCGAATCGAAGCGCAGATACAATTCGCCCCGGCCTTTCACACGGCCCGGCCGCTTCACCTCGGTCACCGTGCCGGCCACATAGCTGCCCGGCGGAATCACGATGCGGCCGTTGGCCAGGATGGGAAACACGGTTTCCAGATAAACACGATCGCCTTCGGCGGCATTCTTGGTACTGATGCTATTGATGAGACCAAGCGGGATGCGGGTGCCCGGCGAGATCACGAATTCTCCAGCGGGCGCCGCGGGCTCCTGCGCGAGCACCACACCCGCGGCGAACAGCAGCGTCGCCAGCGAATATCTCAGCGGCATGCGCGGACTCCTAGGCTCCATTCTAGCAATCAGGCCTGACGATAGCGGAACAACGCTTGGTGTATGGGCGTGCCCAGCACCTCGATGCGCTTCAGGTCGCGCGTGCCCACGCCCAATTGCTCGGCGAATTCCAGTGTGTTATCGCAAGTTTCAAACGGCGGCGTGCCGCGCTTAGCCATGGGGTCGAAACCCATCACGGCCATGGAGACGGCGTCGGTCGCCACGCAGTTGGTACCCGCCACCAGGATGCCGGGGCGGATTGCGCGCGAGTGCTCGATCCATGGCCCTTCGCCTCCGGCCATCGTCCGCACGGCTTCCACGATGGCCAGGTCGACGGGCCGCGCCGCCACCACGTCCGCGATCACGCGCGGGATGCGGTAGCCGCCGTCGCGCGGGGTGCTGGGATCGTTTTCCGCGGGCGCGGATTTGGAGGGCTGCCGGCTGCCGCTGTGGATGAAGCCGCGGCCGCCGTGCGGCTCGATGCTGGGCTCGTCGACGCCGGCTCCATCACCGTAGATGGTGGCCGGCAGCGTACCGAAACAGTTCTTGATGGACAAGGTGACGCCGGCGGTGGCGTGCTCCTTCATCTTGGCCAGCGACACGAAAACGTCGCAATCGGCGTAGGAGTGGTTCAGATCGAAACCGCGGAACATATGCCCGCCGTGCGGCGTGTTGAAACGCGCGTATTGTTTGGCGCGGCCCAGGTAGTCGGTATTCTCGAACTCCACGCGCGGCGCGGCGTTCAGGATATCGCGCGGCTCCCAATTAGACTGCAGCATGAACTCCTCGAGCGGCTCGGACGACGACCAGCAGGACTCCAGGACGCGGACGCGGTGCGCGCCGGCACGTCCCATCAGGTGAACGGTGGCGCCGATCACGCGCGGATGCGTGTAGTGCGTGTCCTCGGCCGGCAGACGGCCCAGCCGGTAGCGGGCGTCTCCGGTCATGTTGATCTTGACCGCCACGGTCTTGCCCTTCACCAGGCGCTCCAATCCGCCCAGTTGATCGAAGAGGCGCTGCATGGCGGGCAACAGCTCGGGTCCATAGTCCGGACACTTTTCGATGGCCACACGAGGTGTGGGAACATTCGCGGCCCGAAGGCGGAACGGGCGCGCGGCAATCGCCCCCGCGGCGGCCGCCATCCATTGTCTACGCGTGCAGTACATCTCTACCCCTCCAGTTCGATCCCGCCGTAAACGTCCAGGCGCGGCAGGTGCACTTCCAGGCCATCCCTTTGCGGGACGATTTCGAGCGGCTGTGCTTCTTTACTTGCAAACGACCAGAGCCTGGCCGCGCGCGCCCGGCCGGCGATCCATGCCGTGGCCGGATCGTCGTCCTCGCCTCCGCCGTAGTTGATGAGGTGCTGCAGGCGGCGCTTCCCATCCGGCGAGACCGTAGAATAAGCGCCCAGCACGAAGCTGTTGAACACGCGCACCTGGTCGTAGCGATGACTCGCCAGAATCTGCGCGTCCTGGGCCACTTCGTAGGGATCGTCCGGCTGTTGATTGGCCATGGCGATGCGGCCCTTTCCGAGGCCCAGGATGTGGTACCGCAGATACGGCTCTCCCGATAAGGGCGCGCCAGGCGCAACGCCCCATTTCGGTCCGGTGATGAGCATCCCGCCGCGCGCGACGAAATCGAGCAGGATTTGTCGGACTGCGGCGGAGGGCGGCGCGGTATCCGGATAAATTATGGCACGCAATCCGCGCAGCGATTCCGGGCGCAGCCCCTCCTTCATAACGATACTGTACGACACGTTGGTGCGCGCCGTGAGATTCAGCAGCTCGTGGCTGAAGAATTCATCGTCGCCGGAGAAGCTGGAAACCACCGCGACAGTGGCGTCCACCGGCCAGCCGGCCCATTCCCGGTGCGCGTCGAAGAAGCGCATCGCGGCGCCCATTCTCTGCCAGCCGCTTACGGCCTTGGGTGCACCTGCGGCCAGGCCGTCGGCGAGACCCTTATCCAAGGTGACCACCCACCGGCCGCCGTACACGGCCGAATCGGCGATGGCGATCAAGTGGCGGGAGAGCGGCAGGATTTCGTTGTCTTTCGGCGGATCGGCGGTCAGCCACACGGTCTTGCCCGGCTTTTCGAGGTGCGTGAGGCGTGCCAGCCAGCCGTTGGAATCGATCCAGGGCGCGCCGGTCGGGCCGCTCGACGCATCGCCTTCGCCGGGCGTCATGCGGATGCCCGGCCACTCACCTTTGGCGACTTCCACGCCGGTGGGAGGGTGGCTGAGGTCGCCACACACCAGACCCCTCTGTCGCGCACGGGCGATAATGGCTTCGAAACCAGCCGTAGCAGGCAAGAGCAGGACACCCAGCGGTGTGTCTTTTAGCAGGTCCAGAACGCCAGGGTCCCGCCATGCGGCGGGCCAGCGCAAGGGCCAATCCGAATTCACAGGTTCATTATAGTTGGAATAAAAAGAGAACTACTCCGCGGGCGGCGCGATGCGTACACTGCTGGCGGCCAACTTGCCCGTACGATCCATACCGAGTTCGTAAAGCACGCGGGTGCCGGGCTTCAGCGTGGTGGAATCGCCCTCGGTGAGGCGCGAAACGTGAAAGAAAACATCGCGGCCGCCATCGTCCGGCCGCAGAAAGCCGAAGCCCTTGGCCTCGAAATAAGTCACGACCGAGCCGCCCTGTTCGCGGGGGCCATCGCTCGATCCGCCGTCGCCGCCGGACGAACCGCCGGGCCGGCTACTTTTGTCTCCGACGCCTTGTTTGATCAAGGCCAGATCCTCTTCGGATAACTCCGCAGCGGGCGCGGCTTCCGTGGGCATCTTCAAGTCGGGATTCTTCTTGCGAGCTTCTTCAAATAAGCGTCTTTGTCGCGCGTTCAAATCGGGATTCCTTTTGCGCCCCTTCTATTGCACGGGCGCGGGTGCGGCCTTCGGTTTGCGGCTGCGGGAGGCGCGCTTCTCGGCGGGCGGCTGGCGGTCGCTTTTCTTCAACTGACCCATCACCATAGGGGTCACAAACTTTTTCTCACCATGATCGTCAAATTTGATCACGATACGTTCATCATTGCTGGAAAGCACAGTTCCCAAGCCGAACTTGTCATGCTCCACCTGGGCGCCTTGGGAATAGTTATTGGAAGCCATTATGTTACGGTTAACTCCTTTGTTTTCTGGATCGTGGGCGGGATCGAGAGCCAAGTCCTGAAGTATGCGGACAGCAATAGCACACGCGTACCAACGATGATATCACTCGCACCGCCGGACGGGCAAGCGCAGCTATGTTTGCACTCTCACACATGTGCTCAAGAAGGGTGCCCGGTTCGATTGGGCATCCTGTAGGCGACGACCAATAATCCAATGCCCGCGAACAGCGCCAGCGGTGAAAAGCTAAAGAGCGTTGGAATTGTCTCCAAAAGCATCAACAGGCCAGCGCAGACCACCGCGCGTTGCCGCAAGCGAACCGTGCCCCAAACGGCTGGCGCTGTTGCGAGAAGGATCACGCCCTGCACCCCCGTTGCGGAAAGTACGGCTTGGGCCTTCGTGCGCGAATCGACCATGTACGCTTTGCACGGGGCTCTTGCGGTTGCGCTTGCAGGCGGATTACCACCCCAGCCAACGCACGGGTTGATCAGTTGCGCCTCACCGTAAGCCATGGAGGCGATTGCCACCGATAGGATAGGCAAGGCGGCGAGCGCAGCCGCCCAGATTCCTGTTCTCCACATGCCAGCCATCTTTAGAATCTCCAGGTATGAGAGCGCCTGTCAACACTCGTTTTTTTGTTGTTACACCCGCAAATACTTGTGGGTTTTTCCCTAGTGTTATCAGGGCTTTTCCCGCCGTATTAGTACTGACAGTATTTACTGGGTGGGCCCTGCAGCATTAATATTTCATTAAGATTATGCACCCCAGCTCCGCAAATTCTGATGTCAACTACAACGGCGAGCACCATTTCCGCCGCATTATCGACCAGGTGCCCCTCATGGTTTGGTCTGCCGGGCCGGATGGTCTCTGCACGTTCTTTAATCGCACTTGGCTGGACTTTCGCGGCCGCACCATGGCCGACGAATTGGGTAGCGGCTGGGTCGAGGGTATACACCCCGACGACCGGCAGTCCCGGCTGGACGCCTATCAACGGGCGTTAGATGCCCGCCAGCCCTTCCAGGTGGATTACCGGCTACAACGCGCTGACGGACAATATTTCTGGGTCCATGACACGGCCAAGGCGCAATTCGACAGCGATGGGCAATTCGTGGGCTACATCGGCTCGTGCGTCGAAACCAAGGCTCCCGCGCGCCCGAACGCCAGTCCACTGACTGCGCGTGAGACGCAGGTGCTCACACTGGTGGCCGACGGCAAGTCTACTAAGGAAATCGCGGCCATGCTGAGTATCAGCTACAAAACGGCGGATTCGCATCGCAGCCGCATCATGGAGAAGCTCGGCATCCACGAGACGGCCACCCTGGTGCGCTACGCCGTGCGCCAGGGCGTTGTGCCTGCCTGATTCGTTCTTCAACGCTATACTGCCGGTATGGGCAAATCCGGCGGCGACGATCCGCGCCTCGTGCGCTTCACGAAGATTTGTCTGGCCCTGCCGGAAGTCGCCACGTGGCGCCAGGGGCTGCATGCCGGCTTCCTCGTCCGCAAGAAGACTTTTGCCTACTTTCTGAACGACCACCACGGCGACGGCATCGTCGGCATCACGTGTAAAGTGCTGCCGGGCGATAATACCGCGCTGATCGCCGCGCAACCCGAACGCTTCTACATGCCCGCATACGTGGGCTCCCGAGGCTGGGTCGGGCTGCGCTTGGATGTGGGCGCGATCGACTGGGAAGAAGTCGCCGAACTGGCCGAGTGCAGCTACCGGCTGGTGGCGCCCAAGAAACTGGCCGCGCTGGTCCGGCAGCGCGAATAAACCTGAACAGTCTGGATCTTCCGCCAGTCTTAGCTGGTGGAAGACATGATCGGGGTCACGCAAGCCATCGCGTTCGACGGGCCAAGCCTGGCGGCGCGGCAGAAAGCGGCAGCCCGCGCGGCGCGCTTTGCGGCCTTGGTGGAACGCCAATCGCGTTTCGTCTTTCGCGTGGCCTATGCGCTGTTGCGCAATCCACATGACGCGGAAGACGCGGTGCAGGAAACCTTTCTGAAACTCTATCGCACGGGCGTGTGGGAGAGATTGGAGAACGAGCGCGCGTTCCTGGCGCGCACCGCCTGGCGGATCGCGGTGGATAGGCTGCGCAAGGTACGCCACGAGCCGCTGGACAAGGATATCGCGCCGCCCGGTGCGGCCAATCCGGAGGATGCCATTGTAGCCGCCGACCGGCATGCGATGGTGCACCGCTTAATCGATGCGCTGCCGCCGGAATTGCGCCAGCCGTTGGCGCTTTCGACCGTCGAAGAGATGAGCTCGCGGGAGATCGCTGCGGTCATGGATATTCCCGAAGGCACGGTGCGCACGCGCCTCATGCGGGCGCGCGAGATCTTGAAACAGAAATTGGCTGGATTGATGGAAGGCCGTTATGACCAACGATGAGGAGCGGGCGGTAGACCGGATCATCGGCGAAGCATTGGCGCGGTATGCGGGCGCAGAGCCGGTGGCCGGCATAGAGCAGCGCGTGCTGCAAAGGGTGCATGCGGAGCGCGGGCGCCGTTTGGGGCTTTGGCGGTGGGTGTTGGCGGCGGGAATCGCGGCGGCCGCCGCACTCGTTTTGGCGCTCTGGCCGGCGCAGGCGCCGCGGATCGTGCGCCGGCCGCGGGTAGAGGTGGCGCGCAGGGTTGACCCGATGCCGCCCGTGGCGCCGCGGACCGAAGTGCGCCGGCCGCGCCCGAGGCATCGCGTGTGGCGGCCCTTTCCTACGCCCGCGCCGATCTCGCCTCAGGAGCGCGCATTGCTTGCCTTGGCAAACGCGCCGCAACCGTTGCGTGACACGCTTATTGAGAAACCGGAAGTTGTTGTGGAGCCAATTCAGACGAAACGAATCAGCATCGCACCACTGGAAATCGAGCCTTTGAAGTAGGAGCTATCATGCCAAAGAAAACGACATTACCGATTGCCGCCGCCCTGCTCACATTTGCGTCCGCCGTTGGGATGGCGCAGAGTGGAGACACCAAGTCCACGCCGAATCAGGCCAAGTATTTCCGGCTGGATTTTGCCGTCCAGGAACTGGACGGCGGAAAGGTGACTAACTCACGCCACTATGTAATGAGCATTGAAACCCTCACTGACACCTCTAGCATCCGCACGGGCAGTAAGGTGCCGGTCTCGACGGGCGCCGGCCAAGACAGTCAATTCACTTACATCGACGTTGGTGTCAACATCGACTGCCGCAAAGCCGCGATAGTGGACGGCGAGTTAGCACTCAACGTCAGCGCCGATGTGAGCACCGCGGCGCCGTCGCCGTCCATGCATCCGGTGATCCGTCAAAACAGGTGGACATCTAATGTGATCGTGCCGCTCGGCAAGCCCACCGTCATATTCTCGTCCGACGATCTGACGACCAAGGGCCAGATGCAACTTGAACTGACTGCTACACCTATTCAGGCGCATTAACCGCAATGGTAGTTGCCAGGCTGGGATTGGCGTTATTCGCCGGTAAGTTGCTGGTCAGGCCTTGATAATAGACCTGCACCGGGAACGTTCCGGCGGCGAAGCCCGGCAGATTGCTCAGGTTCGTGGGAACCTGCACGTTGATTTGCCACAAGCCGGGATATCCGGGAGCGAGCCCCGAGTATTGCACCGTGGCTTGGCTGGCGCCGATGTAGACTGCCGGTACAGACGACGTGGGCACGGCGCCCGCAGCACCCTGGCCATCCGGCGGGGCGCCGCTGATCAGGCCCTGCCCAGTCAGATAGAACTGGATGTACTTGCCCGGATTCACGGGATTGCTACCGCTGTTGACGGTATCCTCGCAGGGAGTCTGATTGCAGTTCAACGCAGCGATCTGGCCAGTGCCGTTCTGGTTCTTGGTGAAGAATCCGGGAGACGCGGCGTTCATGACCATCGTGCCGCTGCCCAGGACTTGCTGCGTGGAAGGGTTGAGCACCGTCACTGCGGCGGTCCCCGAAGTGGGCGCTTCGAACGGCAGCACGAAGTTGATCTGGCTGGAAGTCACCGCCGTAATCGGTGACGCTGTGCCGTTCACCAGCACCTGGAGACCGGCGAGAGTAGTGGGCACCGGCAGCACACTGTTCACCGTGGTGCTCGAGGCGAACGTTCCCCCGAAAGTGAACAGCGAAGTGAAAGCACCCGGCGCCAGGTACGACTGCACGTCATTCAGCCCGCCCAGCGTGCAGCCCATGGCGCACGCGAAACTCGCGCCATTCTCGGCCGCCAGCGCGGGATAGTGGATGCCGACCCGGTTGGAAGCATCCGCTACATACAGATTGCCGTAGTTATCCTGCGTCACGGCGAGCGCCGGATATGCGCAGTAACCCGACGAGGTACAGGCCAGCGACTGGCCGCCCGTGATCTCTGCCGCAGGCTCTGTGATTTTCGCCTGGTTGCCGGTGCCCAACGGGTTCGGAACCGGAAACCGCGAGATACCATTGCGGTCGGCGACCCAGATATCGTTGTGATAGTTGGCGATCGTATTCTGATTGACCCAGACACCTTGCGGATCGTTCAGCGTACCGCCATTGGCCAAAGCGTATAGCGTATTCACGGGCTGGTTCGTAGAAGTGCCGGACGGGATGGCGAAGATCGTGATTTGATTATGGCCCGAGTCTGCCACATACACTTGGCCGATGGTGTCCTCGGCGATGTGGTGCGGCGAACTCAGTACCGTGGTACTGGTGCCCACGAAATTCGGCTGGCCGATGACGGTGGTCGCCTCCTCGCCGTTCGTGGGATTCGTCATCGAAAACAAAAGCACGCGGTTCGCGGAGACATCCGAGACTAACAAGCCGCGCGCCGGGTCGTAGACCAGTCCGTAAGGATATGCCGTCACCGACTGACTGGCTTGCGGATTCGAGAGGCCCGTGAAACCGCTTTGGCCCAGCACCAGGTCCGCGGCTTCGAGGCCGGAGTTACCCGCGGCAAACGGCGTGGGGAAGCGCAGTACACGTCCGTTTTCCGAATCGGCGACATACAAGTTGCCGCTGGGATCAACGGCTACGCCGGTCGGATAACATAAGCTGGATTGCGTCGGTTGACGCGGCAGAGCTTCGACGGTGGGATTAGTCACACCGCCGTAGTTACAAAGGGCGGTGTACAAATCCGGCTGGCCGATGACAATGTCGGCAGCCACGCCCGGGCCTACCTTGCGCGCATCGGCGAAACCAAGCACGCGATGATTGCCGGGGTCGGAGACATAAAGGCGGGGCGTAGTGGAGCTGGCATCGACGGCCATGCCCGCGTCGCCCGGATTGCTCAGGGTTCCGAAGTAGAATTCCTTTCCCTGAATCGAGTTGACGCTGTTATAAGGAAAGTCTTTTTGTCCCAGGACCACGCTCGCGGCCGCCGCCTGGCCTGCGTTCGGGTAGACCAGAACGCGATTGTTTCCGGCGTCGACGACGAACAGGTCGGTACCGGCTACGGCGGCCGCGACGGGGCCTGACATGGTCGCGATCTCCGATCCCGCCGTACAGGGAGAGACACAACCCTGGGCGTTACCGGCGTTGGCCGAAACACTCGAGAAATTGGTGAGGCTGGAACCTTGCCCGAGCACCGAGATCGCCACCGGCGCCGGGGTCGCGAGCGTGCTATCGGTGGCCGCCCAATCCGTGTTTTGGAATGAATCGAAGATCAGAATCCGGTTGTCTCCGGAATCCACCACGGCCGGTCCATCGTTGATCATTACGATGCCTTGCGGATTGTACAAGGTGCTGCCGTTCGGCGCGGACGGCGACGGAATAACGATGCCCGCAAACCGCAGGGCAGTTGGATCATTTGAAGGCGACGCGCTCGAAACGGATGACGGGAACACGATCAGGCGGTTCGCCCCGTCGGTAACGAACAGGTGCCCTTCGGCATCGAAAGCCACCCCCGCCGGTTGGTACAGAATGTTCTTGTCCAACTGCCCGTTGGGTGAGCTGACAGTGGTGAAGCTGGTTTGGCCGATGACCTCGTCGGCCGCCGGATCGAGGGCGCCGGAAGTGAGCGACGCGGCGGGAATGCGCAGCACGCGATTGTTCCCCGCATCGGCTATGAACAGATTGCCGGAGCCATCCATGGCCAGCGCGCTTAAATAGACCGTGCCACCGTTTGAGAGATACAGCGTCTTGGCCGAGGGGCTGCCGCCCTGGTTCGGCGAGCGCGAAGTGAAGGGGTCCGGCTGGCCGATGACGATATCCGGCGTCAGCTTGCTGGCGCTCGCAAACGGCGCCGGATAGCGCAGCACCCGGTTGTTGCCGGAGTCCGCGATGTAGAGGTTGCCCTTGGGATCGACCAGCAACGCAGTGGGGCTGGAGAGGCCGCCGTTGGTCAGCGCGAAGGTGGTGTAGGAATTCGGCTGGCCGATGATCAGGTCGGGCGCCTGCAGGTTTTTGAGCGTGGTGCTGGTGGCGTTTTTCCAAGCCAGTACGCGATTGTTGCCGTAATCGGCGACATAAAGGATAGGCGCCGCACCGCTGGTGTCGACGGCTATGCCCTGCGGTGCATACATCCCGCCGTTCACTCCCAGGTTGGGATTGAGGTTGGTAACCACAAGCTGCTCGGCAGGCGACACAGTTGGATGCCCGGCGACGCGGGCCGGACTGGGATCCAGGACAATCTGCGCGGCGGCCACGGCCGCGAACACAACAAACAGAATCAGGCAAATATGAAAAGAACGCATAGGATATTGGGGCGAACCCTCACTGAAGAATAACAAATTGGCGGCGGGCTTGCGAGCTGTGATCCGGGCGTGGTAACCTATCTCCAATTTTTCCAGGTTTTTGCGGAAAGGGGTTACGAATCATGATCGCCAACCGTCGCGGTGTACGAGTATTGTTGTTGGCAGCGCTTCTATTTCCGGCCGGTCTGCCGGCGCAGGATGCCACCGGGAAGATCACCGGCGTGGTCACCGATCCATCGGGCGCGATAGTTTCCGGCGCGACCGTCACAGTTACGAACCTGGCCACCAACGTCAGCAAACAAACCGCGAGCAATTCGTCGGGACTGTATCAGGTGTTTCCGCTGCCAATCGGCAGGTACAAGGTCACCGCGGTCGCCAGTGGATTTGAAAAGGTGACCATGGTGGCCCAGGGGAACCTGGAGATCAACCAGACCATGCGTATCGATGTGCAGCTTCCGGTCGGCAAGCTCACCGATACGGTGGTGGTCGAGAGTGCGGCCAACCTGGTGGAGACGGAGAACGCGACCGTGGGCGGAACCGTCAGCGGCGTGGCCATCGAGGAGTTGCCGCTGAACGGCCGCAATACCCTGGACCTGCTGGGTACGCAACCCGGTGTCACCCTCAGCAATCCCGATTCCGGCGCCGCCGGTTCGTACAGCATCGGCGGCCAGCGTACCGACTCCATCACCTATTTACTCGACGGCGGCAATAATAACAGCCTGCTGTCGAATGCCGTGGTGGCCAACCCGAATCCGGACGCGGTGGGCGAGTTCCGCGTGCTCGAAAGCAATTACTCGGCGGAGTACGGGCGCAACGCGGGCGGCATCGTCAGCGTAGTCACCAAGAGCGGCACGAATACGCTGCACGGATCGGCTTACGACTACGTGCGCAACAACTACTTCGACGCCAATAGGTTTTTCAATAACGAGCAGGACCTGCCCGTGTCGGTGCTGAAGCGCAATCAGTTCGGGGTGACGTTGGGCGGGCCGGTGGTCCTGCCGAAGATCGTGAATGGGCGCAACAAACTGTTCTTCTTCTTTTCTTATGAAGGGCAACGGCAGACCGCGCTCGATACCTCGCCGGGCAAGGTGACGACTTACACGCCGGCCGAGGCCAACGGCGATTTCTCCGCGCTGGGACCTGCCGGATCCAACCCGGTCGGCGCGTTCCTGACGAACAATCTGAACAACGGCAACGGCTACTACCAGTCGAATCCTACTTTGGCCGCCGAAGGCATCATTGATCCGACTAAGATCGATCCGGTTGCCCTGAAGTATTTTGCGGACAACTTAATACCGACATCTCCCACGGGGATTCTATTTCCACAAGCCGCGAGCACGGCTAATTACAATGAGTATCTGGGTAAGATCGACTATAACATCACCAGCAAAGACCTCCTCAGCACGACGTTGACGTCGCAGGTTTACCCGCAGCTCGAGCCGTTCTCGAACGGATCGGACGTGGTCGGTTTTCCCGGTGTTTATCAGACCAACACCTACTTTGGCGGTGTGACTTACACCCACACTTTCACGCCATCGTTGCTGAACGAGTTCCGCTTTACGGCGCAGCGGCTCTATCATAGCCAGGCGGTGCCGGCCACCCAGCAGCCGACGGCCGCCGATCTCGGGATCAATATTACTCCCGACCAGTCCACCGGACCGCCCATCATCGGGTTCCTGGGAAGCGGGCTCAACATTGGCGAGAGCCCACAAGGCCCTACGACGGAAATCGACAATACGTACGCCGCATACGACAACGTTTCCTGGACGCACGGGCGTCACACCGCGAAGTTCGGGTTTTATTTCTCGCCGTACCAGAACAACACCCGCTACGACTTTTATGTGAATGGCGAATTCTTCTTCTACGGTCCCAGTACAGGCGTCGGCTCGGGGGTCGATCTGGCTGATTTCCTGATGGGGCTGCCGGATGAGTTCCTGGAGTTCGGCAGCGCTCCTTCGAATATCCGGTCGCATCAATACGCCGGCTACGGCCAGGACGAATGGAAAGTATCGAATCGCCTGACTGTGACACTGGGTGTGCGCTATGAGTACGCCCAGCCGAAGTTTGACACGCAAGGCCGCTCCTTCTCTTACATCCCTGGCCTGCAATCGCAGCGCTTCGTGAATGCGCCTCTTGGCCTGGTGTTTCCGGGTGACCCAGGCGCCCCCAGGGGCTCGAATTTTCCGGACCGTAACGATTGGGCGCCGCGGCTCGGTTTCGCCTGGGACGTCTTCGGCAACGGCAAGACGAGCCTGCGCGGCGGAACTGGCGTCTTCTACGACATTTTGAAGGGTGAGGATAACCTACAATTCAATGGTCAGGCTCCCTTCTTCGGCTTCGCGGACATCTTTCCCGCCGGACAAAGTAGCAACTCCGCTCCGCTCGGTTTGGATAATCCCTATGTGGCGGCGGGCGCAGTGAATCCGTTCCCATCCAAGCCGCCGGCCAGCAATCTTAATTTCGCCGATGCGGGCTTCATCCCGTTCGGCGGCGGCGGTGTATACTTCGTCGATCCACACCTGCGCACGCCTTATGTATACCAGTACAACATGCAACTGCAACAGCAACTTGCGCCGGGCATGGTGCTGGAGGTCGGTTATCTGGGCTATGATGCACACAAGCTGACAAGCTTAGTGGATGTGAATCCGTTCATCCTCGGTACTAACTCGCGGATCGACAGTAACTACAGTTACCTTGACGAGTTTCAAAATGTAACCAAAGCGCATTACGACGGTATGACCACGACGCTGCGCAAGGAAATGGGTGACATGCACGGCTGGGGACACAGCTTCCTGACCTTCGCCTATACTTGGTCGCACGAGATGGATAATGTATCCGGATTCCGTCAGCGTAACAGCTCCGTGCCTTATTACGACCACGATCTATTTATGGCAGATGGCGACACCGATGTGCGCAACACGATCGTGGCTTCGGGCGGCTGGGATCTGCCGTTCGACAAGCTGCCCGGTCCGAAGGTGCTGACGTCCGGGTGGAGCCTGTATCCCATCCTCACTTGGCGCACCGGGTTCCCGCTGGATGTATTCTCGGATCTTTACACCACCGATAGCGACCCCGGCCCCTCGGGCGCCGGCGATGCGGGCTCGGTTCGCGCCGATCTGGTGGGCAGTTCCGTCACTACCCTGAACGCCCATTCGTACCAGACCTTTACGAATCCCACGATCGGGCAGGCCTCCGCGGGTAATTACTATTTCAACCCGGCTAACTTCTCCACCGATCGCGCCAACACGCTCGATAACATCGCCGCGAATGATGCTTCGCAGCTTCCTTACTACACGTACGGCTCGCTGCCGCGCAATGCTTTCCGCGGCCCCGGGGCAGTGAACCTGGACATCGCCCTGGCTAAGAAATTCCAGATCCACGAGAGTGCTACGCTGGAGATTCGTTTGGATGCCTTCAACGTTTTCAATAACGTGAATTTCTCGAATCCGGATACGAGCATCTCGGACAGCACCTTCGGACAGATTTCGAATACGGCGGCGCCGCGCATCCTGCAAATCGCCGCGCATTTACGATTTTAGGTATGACAGTTTCCGCTGCCAAAGATCCCCAGCTCGCCATTGGGCGCTCGCCTGACCGGCTTTCGCTCGCGGAGCGGCACGCCCTGGCGGGCAAATGTATCGCGCTGGAGATCTACACGCCGGATGCATTACCCCTGCGCCGCATCGAAGCGATCGGCGACAACGTCGCGGAGTGCATCCGGCAGCTTACGGCGCGCGGCCTCGATCCGATGCACTTCGAGTTCAGCATTCTGGCGCCGCCTTATTAGTTGGCGGACTTGGTGGGCCGCAGCCCGAAATAGGGCGGCGCTTCGGGAATCGCGGCGCCATCCTTGCGCGGCGACGAGGCGCCGTAATTCACGCCCGTATCGGAGTCGTGCAGCACGGCCTGGCCGCCGCCCATCCAGCCCGAAAAATCGGCCAGCACGTCGAGCACGTGGCCGCGCGCGGTGAGGCCCTCGCGCACACTCTCCGGCACGCGGTTCTCGATCATCACGTCGCATCCGCCGAAGGTCAGCTTGGTGAAGCGCGGCGCTTCGAGCGCGGCCTGAATGTTCATATTGTGATCCACCAGGTTCGAGACGAACTGCGCGTGCGCCTGCGCCTGGTTGTAGCCGCCCATGATGCCGAAGCCGATGTGGATGTTTTCCTTCTCCATGAACGCCGGAATGATGGTGTGCAATGGCCGCTTGCGCGGCGCCAGCGCGTTGGGATGTTGCGGATCCATCTCGAATAGCGCGCCGCGATTCTGCAAATAGAAGCCGTATTCGCCAACCGCCACGCCCGAGCCGAAACTGAGATAGACGCTCTGGATGAGGGAGGCGATGTTGCCGTCCCGGTCGACCACCGACAGGTAGATCGTGTCGCCGCCGGGGGCGGGCGGCTTCCCGGGCGCAGGGCTGCAATTCGCCTCGTTGGCCTGGATCAGCGCGGCGCGCTCGTGGCCGTACTGCTTCGAAATGATGCCGCCGGTCGGCACGTGGGCGAAGCGCGGATCGGCGATGTAGCGGCGCAGATCCTCGTAAGCCAGTTTCTGCGCCTCGATTTTCAGGTGCAGATCTTCGAGGCTGGACGGCGCGTAATTGAACAGCGGAAAGGTCTCGAGGATGTTGAGCATCTCGAGCGCGGCGATGCCCTGGCTGTTGGGCGGCAGTTCGTAGACCTTCCAGCCGCGGTATTCGGTCGAGACCGGGTCGACCCATTCGGATTCGAACTCGGCCAGGTCATCGGCCGACATCTTGCCGCCCAGGCGCCGCGACTTATTCAAAATGGCGCGCGCGATATCGCCGCGATAGAAAGCCGGTGCACCTTGCGCCGCGATCAGCTTATAAGCGGCAGCCAGGCGGCGGTTGCGGAAAATCTGCCCGACCTCGGGCGGCTTGCCCTCCGGCAGAAAAATCTCGCGGCCTTCCGCATCCGTGGTCAGTTTCCCGGCGGAAGTCTTCCAGGAATCCTGGATGATCTCCGTCACCGGGAAGCCGTTCTCGGCATAATAAATCGCCGGCTGGAACAACTCGCGCCAACTGACGCGGCCGAAGCGCTTGTGCAGCTTCTCCCAGCCGTTGACGCAGCCCGGCACGGTCACGGACTGGATGCCTTCCTGCGGCATGGTGTCATGCCCCAACGATTTCAGAAGCGCGATGGTCAGGCCGCGCGGCGCCCATCCGCTGGCGTTCAAGCCGGTCAGCTTGCCGGTTTTGGCATCCCGATAGATAGCGAACAGATCGCCGCCGATGCCGCAGCTCATCGGCTCGACCAGTCCGAGCATGGCATTGGCGGCGATGGCGGCGTCGATGGCCGATCCGCCGCGCGCCAGTATCTGGGCGGCGGCTTGCGAGGCAAGCGTCTGGCTGGTGGCGGCGATTCCATGTTTGGAGATCACCATCGAACGCGCTTGCGTACGTTCCTGGCAGAGGGATGGCATAGCTATCGAGAGCGCGGCGCAGCAGCACGCCGCGAACCGGGATCGAGACGGCATCGTAGAGAATCTCGATGATAGCAGCAAGCCACCGTGGCGGCGGGCTTGCTATTCTTGTAACGGAATTGTGACATATCGTTTCAAGCCCGGTGAACCGGTGCCGGCGGAAGTGCGGCGCATCGTCCGGGAGGAAATCGAAGCGGCAGTCAGCGAACTACGCGGCCGCGGCGATCCCGATCGCGACGAGGCCATCCACGAGGCCCGCAAGCACGTGAAGAAGGTGCGGGGAGTTCTGCGTCTGATGCGGCCGGAGTTGGGTGACGTGTACGTTCGCGAAAACGGATTCTTCCGTGACGTGGGCATCGAGCTTTCACACTTTCGCGATGCGGGAGCGATGCTCGAGATCTGGGATGAACTGCGCCAACACTTCCACGGCGAGATGCGGGGGCTTGCTTCGATCCGCCGCGGCTTGGTGGCGCGCAAGCAGGAGATGGAGCAGCAGGGCGGCATCGAGACGGTGTTGCGCCGCGCTGCCGGCCGGCTGGCCCGATCGGCGGCGCGCGTCGAGAAGTGGCCGCTCGGCGCGGATGGTTTTGAGGCGATTGCTCCCGGTCTCGAAGACGTTTTCCGGCGCGGCCGGAAGGCCATGGCCGCCGCCCGGGAAAATCCGATTCCCGAGAACTGGCATACCTGGCGCAAGCGCGTGAAGGACCACTGGTATCACGTGCGGCTGCTTGCAGGTGTGTGGGATGGCTCCATGCCCGCCTACGAACGAAGGCTTAAGGACCTGGAGACTTGGCTGGGTGAGGATCACAATCTGGTTGTGCTGCGTGAAAAAGTGACGTCCGAACCCAATTTCTACGGCAGTCCGGCGCAGATAGCTTTGTTTGGCAGATTGATTGGGAAGTATCAGAGGCACCTGCGCGGCGCCGCGCTCGAATTGGGCGGGCAGATCTACGGGCCGAAAGCGCAGGAGATCGTAAAGGCGATGCGCCGGATGTGGGACTCTCAGCCCGCGGCGGCTTCGCGGGCCGCCGCGGGCGCGGGCTGAGAGGGACAGGCGATTCACCGCCGGTAGCGGACGATGGGACGATAGCGCCAGTCGCGGTGGAAGTCGTGCCGCACTACGACAGGCGCCGGGCGGCAACCCACCACGACGCCGACTCTAACAGCGGCGTTCGCCTGGTGCGGGGCCATGGCCAGCACACCCAGCAGCGCGATTACGGGAAGTCCGAATTTCTTAAGCATCTTTTTCATCCTCCAATCCATTCGACGCGGCGTACGGGAATGCGCCTGTAAATGATTGTCATTGTCAGCGGCGACGGATCCGGCCAGCCAGGATGATGGCGGCGACTAAGACTGCCTCCGCGGCATAGCGCACCGGGTCCGAAGGATGAATCAACTTCCGGACAAAGGGATCGCCGAGCATCATCTCACCCGCCACGCGGCCGAGAATCGCCACGCCGAGATAAATGGTCACAGGATACTTATCCATGACCTTCGCGAGGAAAGTGCTGGAAGAGACCACCAGAGGAATGCTGAGTGCGAGGCCAAACACAATCAGCCACACGTTACCGCGCGATGCACCGGCCACCGCCAGGATGTTATCCGTGGACATGGTCAGGTCCGCGATCATGATGGAGCTGATCGCCCGCCAGAGGTCGCGCGTTGAAGCGACGGCGGTCTCATCCTCTCCGGAATCGCGCAAGACTCTGACCGCGATCCAGACCACAAAGGCTCCGCCGGCGAACTGGACGAACTCCAGTTCCAGCATCTTGGCCGCTACGAAGGTGACTGCCACGCGAATCAGCACGGCCAGCGAAGCACCGGCAAGTAGTGCCACGCGGCGCTGCGGTTTCGGCAGCGAACGCACGGCCAGTGCGATGACTAATGCGTTATCGCCCGCCAACAGCAGATCGATGGCTATGATGGACAGGCAATCCAGCAGGAAGTGGAAGTGGGCGCCGCTCAAGCCCCACGGTACCACGGCTGATTGCGGGCCTATTGCAGGTCTGGATCGAGCACGTCGAAATGGAAGCGATCGGGAGGAAGCAGCGCGGGCAGGCCGGCGCCCATGCGCGCCCAGGCCGTGTATGCCGACCCGGCGATGGAGTTGTTCAGGCAGAACAGGAACTCGCTGCTGCAGCAATCGATGGGCGGCGGCTGGCGAAACGTCAGCCGCAGGCCCACGGCTTTCTTGAGAGCTACGCTCGGGGTGGTGACTCGCTTGTCCGCGAGGAGCACTACGAAGCTGCTGCGCCCGGCATGCGGCCATACGTCCGGATGCAACAAGTCGCGCAAGGCGGACTCCGACTGAAAAGTGATTTCACATTGGCGAATCCATTCGACGATGGATTCCCCCCACTGCCAGTGCGCTACGAGGCCGCGATACTGTTCCGCAAGAGTGAGGGCCAGGTCGAGCTTGCGCTGCTCGAGCAGAGCCTCGTCTACATCCACTTCCGGAAGCATCTCTTCGGCCTCCAGGATGGCGGAAGCCAGGTCCACCTGCGGCGCGTCCGGCATTTTCCGCACGAGTAGAGGCGGCAATTCGTGCGTCTTATTGCCCGGAATGTTTACGTACTCGCGATTGGTCATGATCGCAGCACCCTCAGTATCTATCGACGCAAACGCAGCAAGACTGTTCCATCTTTGTAGCACATCGTGGTTCCACACGTACAAAGAAAATTACAATCGGCCGCATCAACAACTGTTATGGCTTACGCCGGTAGGTGTTATCATGACGCCTTCATGGCGGAATACTCGATCGGACTGGACTTGGGCGGCACGAATTTGCGGGCCGCGGCCATTGATCGCGATGGGCACATCCTGGACAGGCGGGCCACGGCGACTAATCCGGAGGCGGGGCGCGAGGCGATGCTCAGCCACATGGTGAAGGCCATTGTCGAACTGCGCCAGGCGTGTGGTTCCGGTAGCCTGGCCGGTATCGGCATCGGGGTACCCGGGTTCATCCTGCTGAAGGAAGGCATCATCCGCAACTCGAATAACATTGCGTGCCTGAACGATTTTCCGATTCGCGCGGAAATCGAACGCCGGCTGGGCACGCGCGTGATTCTCGAAAACGACGCGAATGCCGCGGCGCTGGGCGAAAAGTGGATGGGCGCCGGCCGCGACGTGGACGACTTAGTACTGCTGACTTTGGGCACCGGCGTGGGCGGCGGCATCATATCGGGCGGCAAGGTGTTGCGCGGCTACCTGGGGATGGCCGGCGAGTTGGGCCATGTGACGGTGGTGCAGGATGGGAATCCTTGCGGCTGCGGCAATCAGGGGTGCCTGGAGAAACACGCTTCGGCCACCGCGATCACGGCGATGGCCAGCATGCTGCGGCTGGGCGATAACTTGAGCGCGCGCGACGTCTACGATTTGGCCGCGGCCGGAAACGAAAAAGCGCACCAGGTTTTCGTCGCCATGGGACGGGCGCTGGGCGTGGTACTGGCGATGCTGGTGAACATTTTCAACTTTCCGCTGTATCTGCTGAGCGGCGGCCTACTGCCGGCCTGGGATTTGTTCGCGCCTCCCATGCTGGAGGAAGCCCGGCGGCGCTCGTTTCCGTTTCGCACCACCGACACGCGCATCGAAAAAGCCACGCTCGGTAATGAGGCCGGTCTATATGGCGCCGCTTGCCTGTCCTGGGTGGAGGCACCGATGGCGGAGCGCGCCAAGACGGAGTGAACTATGTGGATGGGAATCGATGTCGGCACGGGCGGCACGCGGGCGCTGCTGGTCGACGCGCAGGGGCACGTGGTGGCCGGGTTTACCGCGGCGCACGAGGATATCCGGATGGAACGGCCGCTGTGGGCCGAGCAGCGGCCGGAAAACTGGTGGGACGCCGCGCGCCAGGCAATCCGCGGCGCGCTCGCACGGGCCGGCTTCTCCGGCGGGAAGGTGCGCGGTATCGGATTATCCGGACAGATGCACGGCCTGGTGATTCTGGATGAAGCCAGCGCGGTGATCCGCCCATCGTTGATCTGGTGCGACCAGCGCAGCCAGCCGCAGGTGGACGCGATCAACCAGACAGTCGGCCGCGAAAATGTTCTGAAGTACACGGCCAATCCGGTGCTCACCGGTTTCACGCTGCCGAAGTTGCTGTGGGTGCGCGACCACGAGCCGCGATCGTTCGAGCGCGTTCGCCACCTGTTGCTGCCGAAGGATTATCTGCGTTTCCGGCTCACCGGCGAATATGCCACGGAAGTGTCGGACGCTTCCGGCACGTCACTGTTCGACGTAATAAAGCGCAAATGGTCTTTCGAGATGGCCGGCCGGCTGGGCCTCGACCGCGCCATTCTGCCCACCTGTTACGAATCGAGCGACCTGACCGGCCGGGTCACGCGCGCGGCGGCGGAAGCTACCGGCCTGGGCGAAGGCACGCCTGTGTATGGGGGCGGCGGCGATCAGGCTTCCAGCGCGGTGGGCAACGGGATTGTGGAAGCCGGCATCGTGTCGTGTACGCTGGGCACATCGGGCGTGGTGTTCGCGCACATGGAGAAGGTGGCTTACGACCCGGCGGGCCGCGTCCACACCTTTTGCCATGCCGTGCGCGACAAGTGGCACGTGATGGGCGTGACCCAAGGCGCCGGGCTGAGCCTCCAGTGGCTCCGCAATCAACTGGCGCCTGGCGCGGAGTATGACGCGCTCACAGCCGAGGCTGCCAAGGCGCCCGCCGGATCGCAAGGCCTCTTCTGGCTGCCTTACCTGATGGGCGAGCGCACACCGCACCTGGACGCCACCGCGCGCGGCGGCTGGATCGGTCTCACCGCGAAGCATCAGCGCGCGGACCTGGTGCGGGCGGTGCTGGAAGGGGTTTCGTACAGCCAGCGCGATTGCCTGGATATCATCGAACAACTCGGCGTGGCGGTCGAATCCGTGCGGGTCTCCGGAGGCGGCGCGCGCAGTGCCTTCTGGCGGCAGTTGCTCGCGGATGTTTTCAATAAGAAGGTGGTGACACTGGCGACTCAGGAAGGTTCGGCTTACGGAGCGGCGCTGCTGGCGCTCGCCGGCACGGGTGAATACGCGTCTGTGCCAGAGGTATGCCGGGCCACTATCCGCGAAGTGGCGTCGATTACTCCACGTCCCGCGGAGGCAGTGGGTTACGCGCGTGGCCACAAGATATATCAATCGCTCTATCCGGCGCTGAAGCCTATCTATGCTGAAATCGCACAAGCCGCCAGCGCCTGAATCCTACAAGTGACGAATATCACCTGATTACGGCAACCTGAGGAAGATACCGGTGTTCATATCTGCAGAGGTGCAGGAGAAGGTATGAAGCTGGTTTGGCCAAGCATCGTTATACTTTCGCTGGCGTCGTGTGCGTACGCGCAGACGCCGGTAGTCAATGCGGGAGGCATAGTCAACAGCGCCAGTTACAGCAGCAGCGGCGTAGCGCCCGGCTCTGTCGTCTCGATCTTTGGAACCAACCTGGCTAGCGGTACCGCAGCGGCTGGCGGAATCCCTCTTCAGACCACTCTGGGCGACGTGCAATCGGTGACCTTCAACGGAATCGCAGCCGCGCTTTACTTTGTGTCAGAAACCCAGATCAACGCGCAGGTACCCTGGAATGTGGCTTCCGGGTCGAGCGGCGGGAGTGCGACTGTGGTCGTCACGAATAGCGGCGGCTCGTCGGCGCCCCAAAGCGTGCAAATCGTGCCGGCCATGCCGGGCATCTTCACCGCGACGGCCAACGGGCAGGGCCAGGCCTTTGCGACCAACAGCAACGATTACGAGGTTGCGGCGGCCACGCTCTCGATACCCGGCGTCGCCTCCCATCCGGTCGAGATCGGCGGTTATCTGGTGCTTTGGTGCACCGGCCTGGGCGCGGTCGAGGGCACCGTTCCGAACGGCGCGGCCAGTGGGACCGAGACGCTGAATACCACCATCGCGCCGACGGTTTTGATTGGCGGCGTACAGGCAAAGGTGCTTTACTCCGTGCTCTCGCCGCAGTATGTCAGCGAATACCAGATCGGCGTCGAAGTGGCCGCCGGCACGCCCACGGGAACGGCGGTGCCGGTTCAAATTGAAATGAACGGCGTGACCAGCACGTCCGCGGCCACCGTGGCTGTCGCGGAAGCGCAACCCAGTTCGCCCGTCTCGACCGCCTGCACAACGACATCTACTCCCTGCACGGCGGTCAACTTAGACAGTATCGATCCGTTCAGCACGCCCGGCGGATTCAGCGGCTATGCGGATCCCACGATCCGGCAGGATCCGCTTACCGGCACATTGTGGATGGCTTACTCCTGGACGCACGTGATCGGGGGCTCCAGCGCCGGTTCCGGAACCGACGTAGTCGACATTCACGTGGCCGACAGCACGGACGGCGGAAAGACCTGGAATTATGTTGGCCCGCTGTATACTTCCGAGCAAGTGACCGATCCGGTGACCGGACAGGTCAACTATACTGCGCACGAGGTGATGAACCTTCTGCCGCAAGTGGTTAATGGAGTTACTTACTGGTACGGCGTGCATAACGTCTACTATGTGCCGGTGGGCGGCGCCGGACCGAATGCGGAGCCGTATACCAAGCGCTGGGAGATCGCCATGGCGCCGGGAACGGCGACCGGCGGGCCGATGGGGCTGGCAACCGCGACTCCCCAGTTTCTGGGTGAGAACGCGAACACCTATCCGCAGGACTTTACGGAAGCTACTAATCTGAGCTCGCTGAATTCGGAAGTGAGCGGCTGTGAGGTGTACTATGAGCCGAGCCTGATCATTTCCGATAACAACTTGTACCTGTTCCTGGGCTGCCAGCCGCCGGACGCCGATCCGGCCAGCGAATTCTACGCCGTGTTCAAGACGAGCGATCCGCAGGACAATCCGGGGAACTGGAGCTGGAGTTACATACCGGAGGGCACGACCAAATTCGCGAATCAGAACGATGCCCTGAGCGTAGGGCGCTACTTCCCCAACGGAACGTCATACATCACGCAAATGGACGTGATGCCGAGTAAGCAGCCAGGAGTGCTGCTGGCCGTGGCCACCGCGGCCTACGTAAGCGGCCAGAACAAGATTAGTCTGGGATGTTTCGCGGCGGAGCTGGCCAGCGTGGACCCGCCGAAGTTTGTCTACAACTCGCAGGGACAGGTGCAAGTGGATGCCATCGCCACCAGCCCGGACTCCCAGAACGGCGGACCGGGATCGTGCAGTTACTCGTCTGCCTCGGCCACCGGCTTATTGCTGGTACACAAGCAGACATCCAACGCTCCGCAGGACGGCGGCTTCTTCACCTACGTGATGCAGTCGGCGCTGTTGCCATAGCCCGGCCGGGGCTAGCGCGTGGTTCCGTCGCAGAGCCGGAACTGACGGATTTGCGGTGCTCCGGCCGATTCCAGGATGCGCAGCCGTACGCGGCCGGCGCTGGTGCGCGGGAAGATGTCGATCTTCCGGTGGCCGATGGTGGTTCCGGTAACGAGCGTCTTCCATTCCCCGCCGTCCCACGCTTCCACAACGTAGCGTTCGACGTGTTGGCCGGAGTCGAGTTGTTCCATCATCACGGCGCGATCGAAGGTACGCGGCTCGGCGCTCCCGATTTCGAGCGGCGCGGTGGACGTCCAATTCTGTGGCGGCTCATCGGCGCCGTAGATGCGCCGGATCTCATCTCCGAACTGCTTCAAGCGGGCCACGTCCGAGTCGGGCAGGAGTCCGCGGCGATCCGGCGCCAGGCCGATCATGAGCTGGGCACCGCGCCCTACGGTCTTGTGATAGGTCTCCATGAGTTGCGCGAGGGTTTTCAGGCTCTTCTCGTCATGGGGATGCCAAAACCAGTGATCGGTGCGCAGCGGAGTGTCGGCCTCGGCCGGCCGCCATCGCAGGTAGCCCAGCCGGTCGATCACGTTCCAGTTTTCTTCGGGCGCGAAACCGCTTTCGTTGCCTACCCAGCGGAGGTCGCCATATTTCAGGAAGCCGACATCCGCGAAGATCATGGTATTCGGCTGATAGGTGCGCAGCGTGCGCACGTAGCTGTCGAAGTCGTAGACGTGGCCTTCGCTGCCGGCACCATCCAGCCAGAACTCGACGATCTCGCCGTAGCGGGTCAACAGTTCCGTCATTTCGTCGCGATAGTACTTGTCGTATGCGGCGTTGTTGGCGTAGCGCGGATCGTGGCGGTCCCAGGGTGAAAGATAGATGCCGAAGCGCAGCCCTTGTTTGCGGGCGGCGTCAGCCACCTCGCGCACCAGGTCGCCATGTCCGCCGCGCCAGGGGCTGGCCTTCACGCTATATGGCGTCTGCGCCGTGGGCCATAGACAGAACCCGTCGTGATGCTTGGCCACCAGCACGATGTAGCGTGCGCCGGCGGACTTGGCGGCCGCCACCCATTGCGCGGCATCCAGCCCGGTGGGATTGAAGACCTGCGGATCCGCATGGCCGTCGCCCCACTCGCGATCCATGAACGTATTGGGACCGAAGTGGATGAGCGCGCCGATCTCCATGTCTTGCCAGGCGGCCTGCTGCGGGCTGGGCTTCAAATCGGTGAAGTTCTGGGCGGCGCAGAGGGTGGCCAGCATGGCACTGGCTAAGATACTGCGGATCGCTATCATAGCTTTAAGATCCTCGTGGATAACAGCCCAACACTTTCAGGATGTCGGCCAGCTCGCGCAAATGCCCCAGCGCATGTTGCGCCTGGGGCGAGTCCACCCGCCCCAGAAAGTCCAGGTAAAATAAGTATTCCCACGGCTTGCCGCGTAAGGGCCGGGACTCGATCTTGGTCAAGTTGAGATCGCGCAGGGCGAAGGCACTCAAGCAGCGGAACAAAGCTCCAGGAATATTGCGTGTGGAGAACACTAGCGAAGTTTTCCATTGCGCATTTGCGGGTATTTCTATTGAAAACCTTTGCGTGTATTCTTTTGCCCGCAGGAGGAAGAAGCGGGTAAAGTTGCGCCGGTCATCCTCGATCGAACGCCGCAAGATGTGCGCACCGTAGATTTCCGCAGCAACGGCCGAAGCGATGGCGCCCGCGTCGTGCAGGCCTTCCTCCATGATCATCTTGGCGCTGCCGGCGGTGTCGTAAAAAGTGACCTTCTCGATTTCGGGGTGCTGCGCGAAGAAATCCAGGCACTGATTCAACGCCACCGGATGGGAGAAGACGCGTCTGATGCGTTTTAAGGAAACGCCGGGGGCAGCCATCAGATTGTGGATGATACGTACACTGGTTTCCGCAACGATGGGCAGATCGTAGCGCAGCAGATGATCGTAATTCTCATGCACGGAGCCGGCCAGGGAATTCTCGATGGGGATCACGGCGCCGTCAACCGCGCCCTGCTGAAGGCTATGGAAGACGTCTTCGAAGCGCGTGCAAGGGAGCACATCTATCTTTTCTCCCAACAACTTGCGGGCGGCTTCCTGGCTGAAGGCGCCGCGTTCGCCCTGGAAGGCGATGCGCTCGTAGGAGGGCTTGCGGGGGGCACGCGGTTTCATGCCGCAGGGCCATCCCAGCGGCGGACGCGCTCATCCGGCAGACCGATCAGATCGAGCACGCGGTCGACGCCGTGGTCGACCAGGTCAAGGATCGTTTGTGGGCGATTATAGAAGCCTGGAATCGGCGGCGCGATGATGGCGCCCATTTCGGTGAGCGCCACCATAGTACGTAAATGTCCTAAATGGAAGGGCGTTTCACGCACCAGCAGGACCAGCTTGCGGCGCTCTTTGAGGGTCACGTCGGCGGCGCGCAGGAGCAAGTTGGAAGTGATGCCGGAAGCGATGGCGGACATAGTCTGCACCGAGCAAGGCGCTATCACCATGGCGGCGACGGGGAACGAGCCGCTGGCCAGCCGGGAAGAGATATCCTCTAAGGAATAAGAATAATCGGCCAATTTCTTAAGGTCCGAAAGCTGTTTCCCCGTTTCGAGGAAAAGGGTCTTCTCGCCGGCGCGGGTCGCCACGAAGTGAATTTCCACAGAGGGGTTCGAATGCAGGCGTTCGAGCAGCCGGACAGCGTAGATTGCGCCGCTGGCGCCGGACATTCCGACCACAATTTTCAAAATCGGCCTCTCGCCGCAGGGCTTGTTCTGAAATCGGAACAAAATCTGCAAAATGGGACTTGCTCTAGGACTTGCCGCTGAATATAATTGCAAGCGGTATATTTCATTAGTTTTCGGTGCGCTTTTTCACGGTGGCGGGTTCGACCGGCGCGCCCAGACCGGATCATAACATGGTGGATGCGGGGCAGAGGCTGAAACGAGTTCGGGAACGCCTGAACCTGCGTTATCGGGACGTGTCGGAGGCTAGCAGCCGCATCGCCGAGCGGCGGCAGAACGACGAGTTTGCCATCGCGCTGAGCCGCCTTTCGGACATCGAGAACAAAGGCACGGTGCCGACCATTTATCGGCTATATTCGCTATGCGCCATCTACCGGCTGGATCTGTGGGAGGTTTTGGAGTGGTATCGCGTGGATATGGCGAGCCTGCCGGCGGACGCCGCGGCGATCCAACTGGAGACCACCCACCTGCTGGGATTCGGGCCCGGCACGCATGGCGAAATTCAGGTGCCGCTGGTGCTCGACCAAGGGGTGGATCTACGTAAAACAACTTATCTGAGCCGCGTGATCCACCGTTGGGGGAAACTGCCGCTTTCGCTGCTGAACGCGCTCGACCTGAAGCATCACCGTTACGCTTTCATCGGCTCTGAGGATTGGTTCATGTATCCGCTGGTGCAGCCGGGCGCGCTAGTGCTGATCGACGAGAGCCGCCGAAAGATCGTGAATGCCGAAGGGAACGAATTCGAGCGCCCGGTATATTTCCTGGAACATCGCGCCGGCTACGTCTTCGGCTGGTGCGCACTCAAAGACAGCCAGCTCATTCTGCTGCCGCACCCGGCGTCGGGCTGCCAGCCGGTGGTCTACCTTTATCCGTCGGAGATCGACGTGATCGGGCAGATCACGGGCGTGGCTATGATCCTGAATCAGGGGAAACGGCGCCGTAGTCGTGCCGCAGGAGAGTCACCAGCATCGCCACATCTGACGTGAAAAGCTGCCGCTCGACATCCTGCGCCAGGGAGGGTGCAAAATCCCGGTAGGACGCAGAATTTACCCACCCCTCCAGGACGCCTGCCGGATTGGGTAACTCTGCCAGGTACTCCTGCAAGTCAGCTTTCTGCTGTTCGAGGTTCAGGCACAACCAATCCTGAAAGACGCGCGCGTGGCTGCGGCGCAGAGTCTCCTCCGCCTGGTCCTCGCCGATCATCTGGGCCAGAGCCGGGTGTTGATATTCACCGCTCGATTGATTGCGCAGCGAAGCAAGGTACACGAGCCTGCCGAATAGTGTTGGAATACGCGCCAGTGTGTGACGCCAGAGATCACCAGCGGGCTCGCGTGCTGAACTCATCTTGCCTCCGGACCTCTCGCTCTATACAATGACGCCTCACCAAGTGTGCGCCAGTATCGGAGGACTATAGGTCCTAGGATGATTATAGCTCATGGCCCATTTTGTTATCTAAGGTTAATCACTGTTCTAGATTTGGAAAATCTCGTGCCTGGATGCCCAAGGTCAGTAGCTCGTGTATACCTTATTACGTAGCAACTTTAGTTAAACAAGGAGTAAAAGATTATGATTAAGAAAGTCCTGCTCGCGGCCATCTTGGCGCTCTCTTTCTTCTCGGCGGTCAGCATGGAGGGAATCATCCCGCCACCGACCTGCAACCCCTGCCCCTGGGTGAACTAGAATTTCCTGGTTGCGCAAAACGCTGAGGGCGTGACGGTTGAGCACGCCCCCGCGCGCGCATTTTTTGCTTGCGGGCATGGGCGGAAGCGATGCTAGAATAAGAGCCGTCGCTCGAGTACGCCCATGGCCACGGCGCTCAACTTCGTCCAACTGGCGGCAACTGCTTTATTGGTTGGCCGAATCCTGGTGTCTGGCCTCAGCTCCCGATACCGGGTGTTTTGGTTTTTTCTGATCTTTGAAGTTCTGCGGGGGGGCACGATAGCCTTCTTGAACTCTGGGAGTAACATCTACCAGAAGGTGTGGGTATTGTCTGAGCCCGTTGAGTGGGTTCTCTATGTCTGGGTGGTGCTGGAGATTTACTCGCGGGTGTTGGAGGATTACGTTGGGCTTGCCACGGTGGGCAAGTGGGCGTTGATTGTGGCCGTGGGTGTAGCGCTGCTGGCCTCTGGCCTCACATTGACTGCTCCGAGCCAACACACCGGGCAAGGCCACTTGATGCAGTATTATTATGTTGCGGAGCGGGCAGTTTACTTCAGCCTAGTCGTCTTCCTGCTGACCATCCTGGGCATCCTCATGCAGTATCCCATAACGCTGAGCCGCAACATCATTGTCCACAGCACTGTGTTCTCCGTTTATTTTCTGAGTGGTACAGTGATTTACCTACTTCTCAGCGCGCGTGGTTTTTACCTGATGCGCGTGGTCGAGTACGCGTCGCTTGCGGTAAACCTGGCAGCTCTGGGGGCTTGGCTGGCGCTGTTGAATCCCGCGGGAGAAGTCCGCAAGGTGCGCCTGCGGCCCGCCTGGATGCCGGGCCGGGAAGAAGATCTGGTCAACCAGCTCAACCAGCTCAACGCGGCCCTACTGCGCGCCACGCGAAAATAGAACGAATAGACCGAAGTTACTATTGCTTTTGATTGGGAGTCAGGGTACTCTCAACTCGGAGACTGAAAAAGGAGAGCATGGATCTCGTCCTAGTCGTGGCCGTTCTTGCCTGCGCAGCAGTGTTAGCGGCTGTGGTGTTTCTCTTCAGAAAGCTCATCTCGGGGCCGAAATCTCTTCCGGTCTCAGTGGATTGGATCGATGATCTGTCTACCGCACGATACCGTCCCATGGAGAGACTGCTGGCTGGGGAGGATTATCAGTTTCTGGCAAGCCAACCTGGATTTGACCGCCGGCTTTTGCGCCGCATGCGCGCGCAGCGGCGGAAGGTCTTCCGCGGGTATCTGGCCTGCTTGAGGCGCGATTTCAGCCAGGTTGGAGCGGCGTTGCGCCTGATGATGATGTACTCCTCCGAGGATCGCTCCGATCTGGCGCGGATTCTGTACCGGCAGGAGGCGCTATTTGCGGCCAGTATGCTGGCCGTCCAGGGCCGCCTACTGCTGCACGCCTGCGGGCTGGGCACGGTGGATGTGCGCGGCTTGGTCGCCGCCATGGAATGCGTCCGGCTGCAACTGCGCCAGGTGGTCCCCGCGGAAAGCGCTGCCGCGGCTTAACGGAAAGCTAGGCGCGAGCGCCACTCTCGCGAATGGCGTACAATCGCCTGATGATCGTCTCTCCGGTACCTTCCGGCTCCTTTCCTCTACGACGTCTGCGCCAGCCGGCTCCCGAATATGTCCGCTTTCAGAAGCCTCCCGTGATCGAAGATCTGGAGCCTCTGATGCTCGGACCGGCGAGCGCCGGCAGCACCGCGGCCGCTAATACGAATACGGCGTCGTCAGCATCGAACCGCAGTTGCCTTTCGAATTGGACTGACAGGACCTCATGCGCCTCTGCAGCCGATCGGATTGCAGCGTGCGCCGCAGCCTGAAGCGGGCTCATCCGGCTCCGGTAAAGCCCTACAGCTAATAGCTGAATGATGATTACTACATTATCCGGCTATTCCAAGCAATTTGCTTAGACAGCAATCCGGTAAATGCGGATACCATGATCACGGAGCGGGGTGGTGAAATCGCGCAGATCGTGCGCGGCGAGTTACTTCCCCTGACCGATGACGAGCGCAACGAGATTCTGCAATCGCGCCGGTCCTACTATCCTGACGACCTGGTGGTGATCGGTTGGATTGCGGCGTTGGTCTACGATACTCCGGAAGACGCGCTGCCATTGATGCAACTGCTCGAATATGCCAATTCGCAGTTGCTCGAATTCCGTTACTACGACGAGATGCTGACCCGCTTGCTGGCGGGTGTCTACCGGCGCGGTGGCCGCGGCTGAGGATTCCGGCGAAGACGAACGCTGATTCCGAAGGGAACGCGAACGGCATTCCGGCCCGAAGCGAACGGTTTTCGCAGCCTAGCGACGCTGGCCCCTCGATTGTGCCGGAAGTGTTGGGCTTCGTCAAGAGAAACCGATCCGGCGCGCAGCGGAGGAAGGCGGCCGCAAGCGGAGAAAGGGGTGGGATTGATCCCTTCATTGCCGCCGAGCGGGCACAGTCGAATTCGCCGTTTCAACCAAAATCTTCTCCTGGTCTCTTTCCGCCGAATCGCTTCGCAGCTCTATTTGTATTTGGTACATGACGCCGTTCTGCTCCCACCACAAGTTTGCAGGTGCACAGGAGCCCCCGCACGAAACAGCTCTGAACATCCCAGTGCGACCGCCCGATAGGACGACCCGGCGTGTGTTCGGCAGATCTTGGGGACCAAATATACGCGTGGAACCACCAAAACCGGCGGCATAAACCGCATTGCTTGCATCTTCAGAGAAGTACAGCGATATGAAGTATCCGTCCTCCCTCACTTCACCCGAGGCCAGTTTGATATCTCTCTCGGAGATACCGACTGGCAACTTGGAGGGCAGCAAGATTGGAATCCGCGTTTGGGATTGGATCTCTTCGAGTGCGGGCTTAAACACCGGCGCGGGTCCCTTCGCCTGGCCCATGACAGAATTCGATCCAAAATCAGCGAGGAGGGCTAAAACAACCGCGACAACGGGGCCTCGCCTCATGATTCGGTGTCCAGATTCCCGATGCGCACGCATAAACCCCATTTTAGGCTCAGATCGATGGGCCCGCCGGATTGGCAAGACGTTCTTAAGCGTTCGGCTTCGGCCGATTCTTTCGCATGGAATCGCCACGCATTTCGATACGATGCGCGTTGTGAACCAGCCGGTCCAGGATGCCATCTGCGGCCGTGGGATCGCCGATCTGTTCGTGCCAGCGCGCGACTGGCAGCTGCGAGGTCAGGATCGTCGAGCGAGCTTGGTAGCGGTCTTCGCAGATTTCCCAGAAGTCACGGCGTTCGCTTTCGGCAAGCGGCGCCATTGCCCAGTCGTCAATCACTAGCACGTCGATGCGGCTGAAGCGCACCAGCAAACTGCAGAGACTCCCATCAGCGCGCGCGAATCGCACAGCTTCGCCCGATCTGCTGGTAGCCCAGATGTAATTCGAATCGGAGGCGCATGACCTCCCGTAGCTTCCGCATGGACACTCTCGTGGCCGGCACTCCGATCCTCCTCGGAGGGTTCATTGTGCCGACATAATGTCCAGCGCCACTCAGCCTGTGGAAATCGTTCCGGGCTCATCGTGAAAGCCATTCCGGCTGTTGCGAAAACCCGTTCGCTTTCAGACCCGGAATCCCTTTCACTTTCAACCCGGAACCCTGTTCACCTTCGCTCCGGAACGTTTTTCACGTTCGCCCGGAATCGCGTTCACCTTGCCCCGGAATCCGCAACTGGCGCGCGAAGCCGGCCGGCTGAATACGATTCGGCTGGATGTCCGCAAGCTGACCGAGTGCGTGGATAATTCAATCAAATTCCTGAGCGATATTCGGCGCGCGTCTACCGGCTGGCGGCCGACAAAGTCCGCGTTACCGATTACCGCCGGCTGGTGGATGACAAGCTGGATACCGCTGGGGATCTGTACCAGTTCATGATGGACCAGTTCCAGCAGGGCCGCGCGTTTGTGCTGGAGCTGATGGTGGTCATAATTCTGGTGATCGAGCTGGTGTTTCTGTTCCAGGGGTAGGTCGTTTGATGGCGGCGAGCACACACGCCAGCAGGATCCCGGTTCCGGTCATCAGCGCCCCGAGTAAAGCCGAGCGCGGCCGGTAATGCATCGCGACCGTGTGGGAGCCCGGGCCGACGACTACCCCGCGCAGCGCCCCGTAAGGCTGATAAATCGGCACCGGATGACCATCTACAGTCGCACTCCAGCCGGGGTACCAGGTATCGGCGATGACCAGCAGCCCCCGGCAGTTCATGCGCGCCTGGAAGGTGACCGAGCCAGCGTTACGCCCGGTCATCCAAGCCTGGTTGGGCGCGGCGCAGGTTTCGAGCGGCGGGATTGGTTCCAACGTGGGAGCGATAGAGTGAAGATCGACGGCTGGATCAGCCATGGCCGCGCGGAGTTGATCAGGTTTCTGCAGGAGCATGACTTGATGTACGGTCCACACGCGCGGAAACGCTAGCGGGTTGCGGTACACATTGAGCCCACTGGATCCCTGGAATACTAAAACCTGATCGGGCCGGCTGGGCTTCTTCGCGATAGTGTAAGTCACACCGAGGAGGTCTTGCACGCGCGGGCGCCACCATTCGATCTGCAGCATGTTGGACGTGACACCGGCTCCGAATCCCGTCAATGAGTCGATGCCCTCCCAATCGCCAAAGTTGAAATTGTCGGCGAAATAGACGCGCACCAACTCCGGCTGCGGGCGGACGTATCTGGCGATGTCGTCGTAAGCGGTCAGTTCGGTGACGGAAGCGCCGTGGCCGGCGGTGCGCTCCGAGAAGCCGGCGTTGGTGAAGCCAAGCTCCATCAGCATAAGGGCGACGATGGCGATGGCGGCGAGGCGGGCGTGAACCGCGCCTCGTTGCCAGGCTACCAACACGGCGGCCAACAGCAACGCCATGAGACCGGCGAACATCACGTGCTCGCCAGGCACGTACTGATGAATTTCCCCGGCGGCGATGGCCACAGCATATATGCCGCCGCCCAGCGCCGCCATGGCGATTGCGACGCGCTGTACGGCTCGCGGCGCGCGTTGTGCGAACACGGCGTCCAGCCCGTACGCCGCCAGCGGGGCGGCGGCAAAAGCGAATAACGCAAGCAAGCGCACGGGCACACGCGCTTTTCCGAACAGGGGCACCACGGCATAGGCCATCCCGTGGAAGACGTTGTAAGTGCCCATCGCAAACAGCAGCCCGCACAAAGCTATCGTGGTGAACAGCGGGACCGGGCGCTCTTTCCAGCAGGCGGCCACGCCGAGCAGGGCCAGCACGATGGCCACGACGCCGAGGTAGTCACTCGTGCTGGCGGCGAGATAAGGAACAAACAAATTCACCAGGGCGCCGGGAGAATAGGAATAAGCGGTGTCAACGGAGTAAGGGATGGTCTCTCCCCAAGCGAGCGGATGGTCGGCGCCGGCCCAGCGCCGGGCACGCTGCGCGTACTCGTAACCTGGCACGGTTTGAAAGCCACTGACGAGAACGGCGATCAGCAGGGCCAGCGCAGCCAGACGCAGGAGACGCGATCTATCCGCCGGATGCGAGGCAATCCGATAGATCCATACCGCGGCCACGGCGAGCGAGAGATAGGTGGGGATCTCATGATGCCCGCTCAACCACGCCGCGCCCAGGAATAGGCCGCAGAGTGCCGCGCTGGCCGTCGGCCGGTAGCATCGGAGCGCCCGCAATAGAAACAGAAAGACCAGCGGAATCCAGACATAGCCTGCCATGACTTCGGGCCAAGGTGCGCTCGCGAAGAATCCGCCGAATGCGAAAACGATGGCACCGGCTAAAGCCGCCGTGCGGGAACGCCGCAGATCGCGGCAGAGCCAATACATAAACAATCCACCGAGAAAGTGGATCATCACGTAATACCAATGCAGAACCTCCAACTTGACTCTATCGCCGCCGCCGAGGGGCAGCCAGAAGAACGGCCAATTCAGCGGGTTTGCGGCGCCGACGATCTGCCCGAGAAAAGGCTGCCCGCACCACTGATGTGGGTCCCAAAGCGGGAATGCCGCGTGGTGCCAGCGTAGGGCCTGAAACTGGAAGCGCGGCACCTCCATGCGCACCAGATCGGGGCTGTCGATCCAGGTATATTCGGCGGAGAGGGTCAGGCGCCAATAGATGCCGCAACAGATGAGCAGCAGCAGGAGCGGCGCCGCCAGCCACGCCAGGCGCGCGAACCGCGGTTTCTTCCCAACCGGCGTCTCGACCACGTTTCATGCTAGCGCAGGTTGTGCTTCTTGATCTTATAGCGCAACTTATCGCGCGTGATTCCGAGCATGCGCGCGGCGTGCACCTGGTTGCCTCCAGATCGGTCGAGCGCCTGTTCGATGACGCGGCGTTCCTGCTCGTCGAAGGATAAGTCGCCGGCCTGGCCGGGCGTTTCGGCAGCGGCGGCGGTGGGCGTCGCGGCGCCCATGCTGCTTTGCCGCAGATAGGGAGGCAGATCGGCTACATCGATCACCTCGCCGGCGGCCAACATGCAGGCGTGTCCAATCGCGTTCTCCAATTCACGCACGTTGCCCGGCCAGGAGTGGCGCGCCAGCGTGATTTGCGCGCGCGGAGTGATCGACGCGACGGGCTTCCTGTATTGTGCGGCGTACTTCTGGATGAAGAAGCGCTCGAGCAGCGGCAGATCCTCTTTGCGGTCGGCCAGCGCCGGGGTTTTGATTTCAACCATGGACAGGCGATAATACAGATCCTCGCGAAAATGTTTTTCGGTGATCTGCGCGCGCAGGTCGTGATTAGTAGCAGCCACGACGCGCACGTCCACCGGCCGCGCAGTGAGCGAGCCGACCCGCTGCACTTCGCGATTCTGCAGGACGCGCAGCAGCTTGGCCTGCGTGGATAGCGGCATGTCGCCGATTTCATCCAGAAACAGCGTGCCGCCGTGCGCGTACTCGAACAGGCCCATCTTGTTGGAATCGGCTCCGGTGAAGGCGCCTTTCACGTGCCCGAACAATTCGCTCTCGAACAACGTCTCGACCACCGCCGAGCAGTTGCAAACGACCATCGGCCCGGAGGCTTGGCTGAGTTTGTGCAGGGCGTGCGCGACTAACTCCTTGCCGGTACCCGTGGGGCCGGTCACCGCGCAGGAACGGTAATGCGGCGCGATGCGGCGGATCTGCGCGAACATCTCCCACATCAAGGGACTGCGCCCCACCATGCCTTCGAACTGGCAGGTGTCGATGAGTTCGCCATCCAGTTGAATGGCGCGCAGCCGGCGGCGCGCATCGGAGGCCAGTTTGCCGACGCGCTCGCGCAACACGGGTAGCGAAAGGGGCTTGGTGAGATAGTCGCACGCGCCTTTCTTGATGGCTTCCACCGCGGCATCGGTGGAATAATGCGCGGTCATCAGGATGACGTCGGCGGCGGGATCGACGTTCAGGATGTGGCCAAGCAATTCCATGCCGTTCATCTTCGGCATGACTACATCGCTGAGCACGATGGCGGGATGCTCGCTGCGCACCAGGTCGAGTCCGGCCTCCGGATCGCTGGCGGTGAGGATATTCAGGCCGTCATCGGAAAGCGCCTCGGAAACCAGATCCAGGTTTTGCGGATCGTCGTCGATGGCCAGAAGCTTGATGCGCGCCTGCGAAACATTCATAGGCTCTAAAAGTATTTCAGGATCTCCTGCCGCAGCAGAGCGATATCCACTGGCTTAGTGATGTAGCCGTTGAAGCCGGCATCCAGCGCGCGTTCGCGATCGCCGTGCATGGCGAAGGCCGTTAGCGCCACCACGCGCAAGCTGGCGAAACGCGAATCGGCGCGCAACTCCCGCAGCACACCGAAACCATCCAGCCGCGGCATTTGAATATCGACCAGCAGCAGATCCGGCTGCCCCGCGCGGGCCTGGCTCACGGCCTCCTGTCCGTCGGCGGCGCCCATGACATCGTAGCCGCTCATTTCCAGCACTTCCATGATCAACTCACGGCTGGCGGCGTTATCATCCGCGACCAGGATCTTCCGGCTCATGCCTGGCCTGCTCGCATGCCGATGGCGCGCTGCAATTCAGCAAGCAGTTGTTTCTTCCATTCGTGGTCCTTTTGAAACAGGCCGATGGTTTCGCGGCGCAGCATCTCGATTTCATTATCAGTCAGATCCTTCCCGGTGAGGACCAGCACCGGGATGTTGCGCGAACCCGGATCTTCCTTCATGTGCACCAGAAATTCGAAACCGTCCATCTCCGGCATAATTAAATCCAGCAGGATGGCGCTCACCGAGATGCGCGCCAGCGCTTCGAGGGCCTCCCTGCCGTTACCCGCCAGCACCGCGATGTAGCCTTCAGACTCGAGCATCTCTTTCAGCAGTTCACGGCAGCCGGCTTCGTCATCCACTACCAGCACTTTGGCTGGACCGTTGGATCCGGGTCCGATATGCCGGCTCATGGCCTCGATCAGCACCTCCTTATCGACAGGTTTCACCAGGTACTCCTTGGCTCCCAGCGCCAGTCCGATTTTGGGCTCGTCTACGACCGTAACGACGATCACCGGAATGCCTGCTGTCACCTCGGTCTTCTTCAGCTCGTAAAGCGTATCCCAGCCGCCTTTGCCGGGCATGAGCATGTTCAGGGTGATGGCGTCGGGCACGTATTCGGCAGCTTTGGCCAAGGCTTCGCGCGACGAACTGGCGGTGATGATTTGATATCCCGCCGGTTCGAGCCAACTGGCCAGCAGCTCGCGTGCGGGAGCTTCATCGTCCACAATCAGAATCAAGGGGCGGTCGCGCACCGGGACGGCTTCCGCGGTGTCCACGGGCTCGGATTCTGATTCCATCGCGGAACCCCGGCCCGCCGGCATGGTGAAACTCAAGCGCGCGCCCTTGCCCGGTTCGCTCTCGACCCAGATGCGCCCGCCGTGTTCCTCGACCAGACGCTTGGTAATGGCCAAGCCGAGACCGGTGCCCTCCTTGAGGCCTTTGGTGGTGGCGCCCGCCTGGTGGAACGCATCGAAGATGGCCTCGTGCTCCTCGGCGGGAATGCCCAAGCCGGTGTCGCTGACCGACAGGGTGACGCGGCCGCGGCGCTCCACCGCCTCCACCCAGATCTTGCCGTTCTCCGGTGTGAACTTCACCGCGTTTCCGAGCAGATTCACGAGAATCTGCTTGAACCGGATGCGATCGGCAAAGACCGTGACATCCGGTCCAATACTGCTGTGCACCACGATGCTCTTGGCCGCCGCGGCAGGCCGGATGCTGGTGAGCACATCGGCAAGCACCGTATTCACCGAGGTGTTCTCGCGGCTGAGTTCCAGGCGGCCGGCCTCCACCTTGGATAAATCGAGGATGTCGTTAATGAGCGCCAATAAATGCCGGGCGCCTTGCTGAATATGATTGACGAAGCGCCGTTGCTTGATGGAAAGCGCACCGGCGGTCTGCTCCGCGAGCAGGTCCGAGAAGCCGATGATGGCGTTGAGAGGCGTGCGCAACTCGTGGCTCATGCTGGCCAGGAATTCGCTCTTCAGGCGATTGGCGCGCTCGACGTCGTGATTGCGCAGCTCCAATTCTTTGTTGGTCAGCGCGAGTTGCGCGTTCAGTGCCTTAACAGACTCTTCGGCGTGCTTCCGCGCCGTCACTTCGCGATTAATCTCGAGCACTGCCGTGGCAGCGCCGTCCGCGCCGCGCACCAGAATGTGCCGCGTCTCTACGACGATTTGGGCGCCATCCCGGCGAGTGTGCTGTAACTCGCCATCGAAATGGCCGGTTCGCTCGATCACCTCCATCAATTCGTGGAGCGAACCTGGAAACACCGTCTGAAATAGCTCATGCGTAATCTGGCCGCGGGCCTCTTCCGCGGTCCAGCCGTAGGTCTCCTGCGCACCGGCGTTCCATTGCAGAATGCGCCCATTGGGCTCGCGGACGATGATGGCATCGTGGGAAGCTTCGATGAGCTGCGCCTGCCGCCGCAGAATCTCCTCCGCGCGTTTGCGGTCCGTAATGTCCCGAATGACGCACATCACTTGAACGCCATCTTTGGTCTCGAGCGGACTCAACGTGATGTCGACCGGAAGCTCGCTTCCATCCGCGCGGCGGGCCCATAGGTCCAAGCCGGACCCCATCGGCCGCATGACCGGTTTAGCCTGATAGTGCTCGCGATAATCGCGATGGCGGCCCCGAAAGCGGCCGGGCACGAGTTCTTCGACGGCTTTGCCGCGCAACTGATCGGGGGAGTAACGGAACATCTCGACGGCCACCGCATTGGCGAGCACGATGTGGCCCGCCTGATCCACCTGCAGGATCGCATCGGGGGAAGCTTCGAAGATCTGCCGGAAACGCAAATCGGCGCGGACCACTTCACGGGCGCCGGGATCGTGGCGCGCGGCTTTGAGTTCCAGCACCTGTTTAGCGGAAATTGGCAGGCGGAAGAGTTCGCCGGCATGGAGGCAGTCCGCCGCACCCTCGAGCACGCAATTCATCAGCAGCCGGGAATCGGCTTCGCGCGCCAGTACAATCAGGGGCGGACGCTCCGGGCGCCCCCGCAAAGCTTCCCATGCGGCGCGCCAACTCCAGCCCGGAGCGGCATATTCGGTTACCACTAATTCGTACGGCGTCTCAGCGAGAAGAGCGGCTAACTCTTCCGGAGCTTCGGCGTTGCCATGGCCGGCGTCGAACCCAACCATAGCCAGCTCCCGCATGCAAACTTCTGCCAGCTCGGGTTGGACTCTAAGGAATAGAACGCGCAAAGCGCCCCCTCATTTGTCTAATAATATACAATCGGAAGCGTTTAGGGCAAAAAAGAAAAAGAGGGCGCTAATTTTCGCAGTGCGCTTCTTCGGTAAGCGGTACGGCGGCCTCGTCCGGCTGGACGGCAAAGGCGGCGTTTCTGCGCCAGGCCAGGACAAGAAATCCGGCCAGGATACAGAAGGGCGGCAGGCCCAGCAGAACGATGCCGACGTTCAACAGATGCGCGCGCGCGGCGTTTTGCGCTTGCGCCGTGCGGAAACACATGACGCACTGCGCCCAGCCGTGCGCGGCAGTTAAGAACAAAGTAAGTCCGAGACGCTTCATTGGGGCCTCATCATCATCAGCCGGCTAGAGTCCGGCATGAACAGCAGCAGCATCAGAATAATGCATAGAATAAGCATGGGAAACAGGGTGAGGAACAGGCTGAGTTTCTCAAATCTCAGATGCATGAAATAAGCGATGATCAACGCCGCCTTGATGATCGACAGGCCCACCAGGGCGGTGAGGAAGATCAGCACCGGGATCTGTTCATAGGCCAGAAAGACCTCGATACCGGTCATGAAGAGCAGCGCGCACCAGACCGTAATAAAGGCCTTGGTGGTGGCGCCGTCGACCTGCGCGATTGCCTCGCTATGATTGCTCATGATGTTTGCTCCCGAATCAGATCTTAGCCGACATCAGGTAGACCAGCGGGAAGATAAACATCCACACTAAGTCCACAAAGTGCCAGTACAAGCCACTGACTTCTACATCTTCGGCTTTGAACTTACCGCGGCTTACCGCAAAGGCGATAATCCCGAGATAAATCAGGCCAATGATGACGTGCGTCATGTGCAAGCCCGTGAGGGCGAAAAACGTTCCCCCGAACAGCGGCACACCCCAAGGGTTATCGAAGGGAGTGACATGTTCGTTGCGAATCAGGTTCAGCCACTCCGTAAGGTGCAACGCGACAAAGGTACCGCCGCCGAGCATGGTGGCCAGAATCCAGGCGGTCGCCGCCTTGCGGTTGCCATGATTCATGGAGTGGACTGCCATTACCATGGTCAGGCTGCTCGAGAGCAGACAGAACGTCATGACGGTCGAAAAGATGATGCTCGGCGAGAAATGAAACGGCGTGGGCCAGTTGGGCGTAGCCAGCCGCAGGTAAGTGTAGGCCATCAACAAAGCGGAGAAGGTCAGCGCGTCGGAGATGATGAACAGCCACATCCCGAATTTTTTGGAATTGACAGCGTAGGGCGAGCGCCCGCCGGCCCAAACCGAGGTCACCGCCACAGTTGCCGTTGCATCACCTTGAGCCATTAACGAATTACCCCCACACGAGAAATAGGACCATCAGATAAATCCACAAGCCGTCTACAAAATGCCAAAACAGTGCGCTCACATCCACCGCGGTGCGCTTTCCAGGCCCCAGGCGCAACCGCAAGGCCTGTACGTCCACGTACACCAGCGCCGTCAGGCCGCCCAGAATATGCAGGCCGTGCGAGGCCGTCAGCAGGTAGAAGAACGAACTACTCGGATTGGTCGCAACAAATATGCCGGCCTGGTTCAACTGCCACCAGGCAATGGCTTGTCCAGCGAGAAACAAACCTCCCAGCACCGTGCCGATCGTCCAATAACGATTGAATGCACTGCGCTGCCCTCTCTTCAGTGCGCGGCGGGCGATTTCGAGAAGCACGCTGCTGGCGATGAGGACGGCCGTGTTGGCCCATAAGATGCGTGGCAGCGGCAGGTCCACCCAGTCATTCGACATGCCGCGGCGCACGACAAACGCGCTGGTGAAGGCCGCAAAAGCCATGGTGGTAGCCGCCAACAGCACCATCAGGCCGGTCATGGAGGCGCGCCGCGATGAGCCGCGGCCGTCCGGGCCGCCGCCTCCACCGAAGCCGTCTTCAGTAGGCGGAGCGGGCGGTTTAATGAAATCCGATGTAGCTTGCATGCATCCTTCTATTGCACATGGATGTCCACGGGATCCGTCTGCATAATGAAATCGCGCGGCGCGCCGGGCACGCTGTATTCATACGCACCGTGATTCACCACCGGGTGCCGGCCGCCGAAGTTGTCGAACGGCGGCGGCGACGGAATGGTCCATTCCAGGGTGGTCGCATTCCACGGATTCATCGGTGCCGGTTTGCCCTTCTTCATGCTCCAGAACAGGTTGAAGAAGAAAATGAGCTGCACCGCCGCGGTCAAATACGCCGCATGCGTCATGAAGGTGTGAATCGGAATCAGCTTGCCAAGAAAGTCGAAGTTAGTGAAGTCGGCGTAGCGCCGCGGATTGCCCGCGATCCCCAGCAGATGCATCGGCACGAAGATGGCGTAGACCCCGATGAAAGTAATATAGAAATGGATTTTGCCGAGTGTCTCGTTCATCATGCGCCCGAACATTTTCGGGAACCAGTAGAAGGTGCCGGCGAACATCCCGAAGATCGCCGCGACGCCCATGATGATATGGAAGTGCCCGACCACGAAGTAAGTGTCGTGGAAGTAGAGGTCCAGCGCCGGCTGACCCAGAAAGATACCGCTCAATCCACCCGTGACGAAAAGCGACACGAAACCCAGGGCGAACAGCATAGCCGTGGTGAAATGAATCTGGCCGCCCCACACCGTGCCGATCCAGTTGAAAGTCTTAATGGCGGACGGCACACCGATCGCCATGGTCAGCACTGAAAACGCCATGGCGGAATACGGACTCATCCCGCTCATGAACATGTGATGGCCCCAGACCAGGAAGCCCAGAAAGCCGATGCTGAAGATGGCATAAACCATCGCCTTGTATCCAAAAATCGGCTTACGCGCGAAAGTGGAAAGTAACTGCGAAGTGACTCCCATGCCGGGTAAGATGGCGATGTACACTTCCGGATGGCCGAAGAACCAGAACAGATGCTGCCATAAGAGAGGAGATCCGCCCTTGTGGTTGAGGATTTGATCGCTCACCAGCAGGCCGGCCGGGAGGAAGAAACTGGTGCCCGCCGAACGGTCCAGAATCAGAAGCACGCCCGCGGCCAGCAACACCGCAAAGCCCAATAGCCCGAGAATCGCCGTGACGAACCAGGTCCAGCAGGTGAGCGGCAGGCGCATCAAAGACATGCCCTGGCAGCGCAGATCGATGAGCGTCGCAATGAAGTTGATGGCGCCCATCAGCGAGGCGCCGCAGAATATGGCGATGCTGACAATCCAGAGGGTTTGCCCTAGTCCCTCGCCCGGTCCCGCCAGACGGCCGATGGCGCTCAGCGGCGGATAGCCGGTCCAACCAGAAAGCGGCGGGCCGCCCTGTACAAAGAAAGCTGCGACCATGACGCACAAGGCCACAAATGTAGTCCAGAAGGACAACATATTCAAAGTCGGGAAAGCCATATCTTCCGCGCCGATCTGAATGGGCAGAAAGTAATTCCCGAAACCGCCCTGGGGAGCCGTGGTCAGCACGAAGAAGACCATGATAGTGCCGTGCATGGTCATCAGCGAAAGATAGAGTTCTGGAGTCATGATGCCGCCCTGCGCGGCAGTAGGCCATAGCGTTCCGAACCATCCTACCTTCGCATCCGGGTTGATCATGTGATAGCGCATGAGCAATGAGAGGCTCACGCCGATCACGACCGAAAACAAGGCCAGGAAGTAATATTGAATGCCAATGACTTTGTGGTCCAGGCTGAAGATATACTTCCGGAAAAAGCCTTGCGGCGCGTGGTGCACGTGTGCAGTTACGGGCGAGGACATATTATTTAACCGTGGATAGAATAGTCACAACGGGGCCCTGGGGAGTCATCTATCTATTGGCAGCCTGCTCCCGTTTCCATTTCTCAAAATCGGCCTCCGCCATAACCTGCATGGTGCTGCGCATCTGGAAATGGCCGAGGCCGCACAGTTCCGAACAGGGGATCTCATAAGTCCCGAGTTGATCCGCCTGGAAGTAGAGCGGAATCTCCATGCCAGGGACGATATCTTGCTTGAGCCGCAGCTCGCGGACGAAGAAATTGTGGATCACGTCGCGAGAGTGCATGATCAGTTTAATGGGTCTTCCTGCGGGTACTTTCAGGGAGGCGCTGACGATGTCATCCTTGCCGGCCGGATCCTTGTCGTCCAGGCCGAATGGGTTGCCGGCGGCGTCATTCACCAGCTTCAAGTCAGTGCGGCCGAACTTGCCGTCCGGTCCGGGGTAGCGGAAGTTGAAGGCGAATTGCTTGGACATGAGCTCGATGGGGATGGCGTTCGGATCGGGGTCGGACAGGTGTACGGCGATCCAGATGCGCGTGCCGACCAGCACGATTCCCACAAAGAGGATGGCGGTGGCGGTAGTCCAGATGGTTTCGAGCGTATTATTGCCGTGCGAATAGCGGGCCGCCTGGCCTCTGTTGCGGAACCGGAGGATCGCCCAGCCGAGCGCAAATTGCGCCACCACGAAGATGACGCCGGTGATCACCAGCGTGCGCATGAATTGCGCATCGTACGCGACGCCGTGTTGCGAAATCGGCGGCGGAAACCACCACGTTTTGCTTATGAAGAAGTAGCAGATAACTATGGTCAGGATCCAGACAATTGGAGCCAGCAGCATGCCTCAGTACCCTCGTGCCCTGGGGAATGCCCCCAAGTGTCGATGACAATATCACAATCGGACCGGCTGCGCAAGTGGGGTCGCGGCGAATTCAGCGGTACATCGTTTGCTGGCTTCTGCTCCACGACCTGTCCCAAAGACGAGGTTTCGCTGATTACATCTTGACGGTCTGTGGCTTCACCGGCTTGCATCGCAATATCGATGCGGACGGCCTGCTGCGCCTCGACGGTCATCGGAATCAGGTTGACGAATTGATACAGCCTGCCGCCGCTGGCATAAACTGATAACATCATGACCCGCCGACATCTCTTGCAACTGGCCGGAGCCTCGTTCGCGTCCGCCGCGGGCATTGGCGGGGCTCCCCCTCTATCGGTATTCGACTACTCTCAGGTGGATTTGCTGGACAGTCCACTGCGCCGGCAGTTCGACCGCAATCACGCTTTTTTCCTGAAGCTCAGCGAAGACCGCATGTTGAAGATCTACCGCCAGCGGGTGGGTCTTCCGGCCCCCGGCCCCGACATGGGCGGCTGGTACGACGACTTTTGCCCGGGAGCGCATTTTGGTCAGTACGTCTCGGCTCTGGCGCGGTTCGCGGGCGCCACCAATTCCGAGGAGACGCGCGCCAAGGTGAGACGGTTGGTGCGCGGCTTTGCCGAGACGCTAGACCCCGCGGGCAAGTTTTTCGAAGACCACCGTTATCCGGGCTACACCTACGATAAGATCGTGCTCGGATTGCTGGATGCGCACGCGTATGCGGGCGATGCGACGGCATTTGACGTTCTCGCCCGAATGACGCGCGTCGCTCTGCCGCACATGGCGGATCACGCACTCACTCCGGAAGAGGTGCAGCAGCGCCCACACAAAGACGAGACTTACACCTGGGACGAAACCTACACCTTCGCCGAGAATCTGTTTCTGGCTTATGAAAAAACAGGCGATCGCAAGTATTTCGACTTAGCCAGGCGATATCTGCTCGACCGCGGTTTCTTCGATCCACTGGCGGAGGGGCAGAACGTTCTGACGGGACTGCACGCGTACAGTCACGTAAATGCGCTCGGCAGCGGCATTCAGGGCTACCTGAAGCTGCGGGACGCGAAGTACTTCCGCGCAGTGAAGAATGCGACGGAGATGATCCTGCAGGATCAGAGCTATGCTACCGGCGGCTGGGGACCGAACGAAGCGTTCATTCAGCCCGGCAAGGGGGAACTGGGAGCCAGCATTGACAGCACCCACCGGCACTTCGAGTCCGGCTGCGGCTCCTATGCGCACTTTAAGCTGATGCGCTACCTGCTGACTCTGACGCACGACTCCAGATACGGCGACAGCATGGAGCGCGTGCTCTATAACGTGGCGCTGGGCATCCTGCCAATTCTGGAGGATGGTTCGACTTTTTATTATTCCGACTATCATCCCGCGGCGCGCAAGAGTTACCTGCGCATTATTCCCGATGCAACTTACAGGTGGGATAAAGATGACCATTGGCCCTGCTGTTCCGGCACATTCCCCCAACTAACCGCGGACTACGGCATCAGCTCGTACTTTCAGGGGACGGATGGCGTGTATGTCAACCTCTATGTCCCGTCGCGTCTGAGATTCCAACAAGGCGCCATCCTGCAAGAGACCAACTATCCCGCGGGCAGTGATGTGAAGCTGACCGTCAAGGTCCGCAAGCCTCAACAGTTCGCGGTTTATTTGCGCATTCCCGCGTGGGCTGGGCGAGGAACTACCCTTGCGATCAACGGCAGGCGCGTAACGGAGGAACTCGCGCCCGGCTTCTTTCCGATCCGCCGGCAGTGGAAAGATGGGGACAGGATCGAAATGGAACTCGACCAGACCGTGCGGCTGGAGGCAGTCGACGCGCAGACTCCCGACAAAGTGGCCCTGGTCCGCGGGCCGCAGGTGATGTTCGCGATGACGGCAGCGCAGCCGAAGATCAGCCGCAAGCAACTGGCGGCGGGTGAGACCAACGGTATCCGGTCGCTTTCGTTTGGTGAGATCGGTGGCGAGACGTATCAGACTTATTGGGAAGTCGCGTGAGGCGCGTACTGATAGAATCGTGTGGAGTCTTACCCGGGCTGGAAGGAGAGGCTTAATGCGCCGCAGAACATTTCTTACAAACGTGAGCGGCTTGGCCGCCGCGGGAGCCGCGCCGGCTGGCGTCACCAGCGCCCGGTCCGGCATACGCGAGACGTCCCAAACACTGCCGCGCAAGGTGATCGTGGGCACCGCCATCCAGGATCTTTGGGGCGCCTACCCTGGAGTCGAACAGCGCCTAGATTTGCTCACCGGCCTGGTGGGCCGCATGGCGGAGCAATCCCGCCGCCAGTACGGGCGGGGTCTGGACTTGGCCGTGCTGTCCGAGACGGCGGTCAGCGGCGTGGCGGGAAAGGACGCGTTCACCTGTGCTGTATCGCTGGCCGGCCCGCTCCAGCAGGCTTTCAGCCGCGCGGCGCGCGCGCATCGCTGCTACATCGTAGCGCCCACGTACCTGCTCGAAGAAGGCGGCCACCGTTGCTCCAATGCCGCGATTCTGTTCGACCGTAACGGCGCGGTAGCCGGTGTCTATCGCAAGGTGCACCTGGTCGTGGGACCGGACGGCGAATCGACGGAAAGCGGTTGCACCCTCGGAAGGGACGTGCCCGTGTTCCAGTGTGATTTCGGCAGGCTCGGAATCCAGATCTGCTACGACATCGAGTTCGATCATGGCTGGGACGAACTGGCGCGGCAGGATTGTGAACTGGTGGCCTGGCCGACGCAATCGCCGCAAACAGCCACTCCGGCGTGGCGAGCCATGGCCGGTCAATACTACATCGTCTCGAGCACCTGGCGGCACAACGCCTCGCTTTTCGAGCCGACCGGACGAATCGCGGCACAAATCCGCCCGCCCGATACTGTCCTGGTTCACCAGATCGACTTAAGCTACGCGATCCTTCCCTGGACCGCCAAACTGGCAAACGGAAAAGCATTGCGTGAGAGGTTCGGCGATCGCGCCGGCTTCCACTACTATGAGGATGAAGACCGGGGCATCTTCTGGTCAAATGATCCATCCATGACCATTCGCGAGATGGTCCGGACACTCGGCCTCGAAGAACGTCACGAGCAGCTCGCCCGCGTGGCGCAGGTCTATCGCAAGGCGGGATTGAAGGAATGATGCGGCATAGGCGCGCCGGCTGGACCGCAGGAATTGCCGTTCTGGTGGGTGCGAGCGCACTCACCCTGGTTAGTAGCATGGCTGCCAACAACGAACAAAGGACCTTTCAATGGCCGGACCACAAGCGCGTAGCTGTCAGCCTCTCGTTTGACGATGCGCGCACCAGCCAGATCGACGTGGGATTACCGCTTTTGAATCGCTATGGGGCCAAGGTCACTTTCTATGTGAATCCGCCCAACATGCAGACCCGCCTCGCGGGCTGGAAGGAGGCTGTGGCCAGCGGACATGAGATCGGCAGCCACTCCAACACCCACCCTTGCACAGTCAACTATCCCTTTTCGGCGAATAATGCTCTCGAAGACTACACCCTGGCGAAGATAGCCACGGATCTGAAGACTGCCGGCGCGGGAATTGAACAGCTGGTAGGAGTCAAGCCGCGGACCTTTGCTTATCCCTGCGGGCAGAAGTTCGTCGGCCGAGGCGCCAGTGTCAAAAGCTATGTGCCGTTAGTGGCGAAATGGTTTCTTGCCGGGCGCGGCTTTCGTGATGAAGGACCGAATGATCCGGCGCGATGCGACCTGGCGCAGTTGATGGGCATGGAATCCGACGGCCTGACATTCGCGCAGATGAAAGATCTTGTCTCCGAAGCGGCCGGGCGCGGCGCCTGGCTGATTTTCGCCGGCCACGAAATCGGCCAGCACGGCCCTCAAACAACGGAAGCGAGCGAGTTAGAGCGTTTCTTGCAATATGCCCGCAACCCGGACAACGGCATCTGGCTGGATACCGTGTACAACGTGGCCGAGTATGTTCGAACGCACCGTGGCAGCCCCAAATGACGGGGGCCGACGGACCTTACTCGCACTTGAGCGCCGCCATGGGATCGACGCGCGCGGCGCGCCGGGCCGGGACATAGCACGCCAGCAGAGCTACGAGCATCAATAGGGTTGCCACGCCAAGGAATGTCAAAGGATCCTGCGGCACGATGCCGAACAGTTCCTGGACCATAAGGCGCGTCATCCCCAGAGCCGCGGCAACTCCTACGGCAAGGCCGGCTAGCGCCATGCGCATACCCTCTCCGAGCACCAGCCGCAGCATATCCTGATACTGCGCGCCCAACGCCATCCGAATGCCGATTTCGTGCGTGCGCCGGCCGACCACAAAGGAAATCACGCCGTAAATGCCAATGGCAGCCAGAACCAAAGCGAGCCCCGCGAATGCTCCTAGCAGCACCATGGTGATTCGACGCGGAGCCAGGGAGCCGGCGATTATGTGGTCCAGGGTTTGCACGCCGTAAATCACTTCACCGGAATCGTGCTGCCGCACCGCCCGGCGTACCGCACCCATCACGGATGCCGGATCTCCCGTGGTTCGCAGAACTACCGCAACTCCGCCCGCCGCCATGGGCATTAACTTCTCGGGGAGCTGCATGAAAGGATAAAAGAACTGAGCTTGGATGGCAGACTTTTGATCGCCGCCCGGTCCCCACTGCTTCACGTGTCCCACGAACCCTATGATTTCGGCTTGCACGTCGAATTGTTGCAGATGGACTCGCTTACCCACCGGATCCTCGCGCGGGAAGTAAGTGCGCGCAAACGTATCGTCGATGTCGATCACCACGGGGGCGTTCTCGTTGTCTTGAGGAGTGACGAAGCGGCCACGCTCTAACGTGATTCCCATGGCCTGTTCGAAGCCGCTCTCCACTAGATAAAACATCGCCTGGGGCATTTCATTTTCGTTGGCGGGCTTCGGCCGGCCTACAATCCAGAAGGGCAATTCCGAGTCGTGAATCATGGGACGTGAGCCCAATGTGACCGAAACAGCCTGCACCCCGGGAACGCCGGTCAATTGCGCATCGAGGCGGCGCAGACGAGCACGTGTCTCCGCCGAAGTGGTTCTATCGGTAGCCGGAATCGACAAGTTGAAGGTGATGGCGTGGCTCGTATTGAACCCCAAATTCACACGTCCAAGGGCCTGCAGGCTGCGGACCATCAAGCCCGCGCCAACCAGAAGAACCACCGCCATGGCAATTTCCACTGCTACCAGAGAACTCTGAAAACGGTGACGGCCGGCGGTCGAGCCACGGCCGCCGCTCTCCTTGAGTATCGCTGCGAGGTCCACGCGAGGACCCCTGAGCGCCGGCAGCAGACCGGAGACCACCGCGGCAAATAATGAGACGGCCACAGTAGCCAGCAGCACGCGCCCATCCAGCGAGATTTCCTCGACTCGCGGCAGTGTGCCCGCCAGTTGTTGACAGGCGGCGCGGAGTCCCAAGGATGCACATAGCAATCCAAGCGCCCCGCCCAAAGCCGCCAGCAGAAAGCTCTCCGTCACAAGCTGGCGCACAAGCCGCCGGCGGCGCGCGCCCAAAGCCACACGCATCGCAAACTCGTGCGCCCGGTCCATCGACCGCGCCAAAAGTAGGTTGGCGACGTTCGCGCAGGCGATCAACAGCAGAAAACCGACCGCGGCCAGAAGCACCAGCAGGAATGGTTCGACGTTGCCGACCATATCCTCCTTCATCGAAACCAGCGTGACGCCGGTTGCTTTGTCGGCCACCGGAAAAGCGGCTGCCAGGTTGCGCGCCACTACATCCATGTCCGCCTGCGCCTGCCGCAGTGTAACCGCCGGTTTGAGTCTGCCGAGTGCGTGCGCGCTGACCGAGATGCGCCGGTCCCTAAAGGACGGATCGTTCCACTGTCCGATGGGAGTGTAGACATCGCGGTCATGTCCATAGAACGTGAAACTCGCGGGCACCACGCCCACCACCGTGTATGCCGTGCCATTGAGAGTTAGCGTGCTACCAACGACGCCTGGCGACGAACCAAACTTGCGCGCCCAGAAACCACCGCCCAGAATAACGACCGGGCCTGCGCCTACTTGATCGTCTGCCGGGCGGAAACTTCGCCCGAGAATAGGTTGCACTCTAAGCGTAGAAAAGAAATCCGCCGACACCATGTAGCCGCTCAACCGCTGCGCTTCGGCGGTCCCGGTGAGATTGTAGTCCTGGTTCCGGTAAATCGCCATAGAGGAGAAGGCGTGGCTGGCACGCTGCCAGTCGAGGAAGTTCAGATAGACGGCCGGCCCGCGATCCACCCCCGGTGTGCTGGCGTAGATGGAAACCAGTTGCTCGGAATGCGAATAGGGCAGAGGGTGGAGTAAGACGCCGTTCACAATCGAAAACAGCATCGTGCTCGCACCAATACCCAGAGCGAGCGTCAGCACGGCAATGGCACTCAGTGCGGGTGTCTTGCGGAAGAGCCGGAATGCATAGCGCAGGTCCTGCGCTAGTGTCGTCATTGGCCCATTGTACGCTTCGTCCAGGCTACAGACGGCCGTTGTCCATCAGCCAGCGCACGGACTGCTGCACAGCGCTGAGGGAATCGTAACGCGGCGCATAGCCCAATCGCGTGCAGGCCTTGTGGATACTGGCATTCGGCGAATGCGCGATGTGATCCCAGGTGAACGCCGCGTCGGCCGCCAGCGCCTGGTCGCGCCATTGGGTCCAGGGCAGAAACTCGATCTGTGGCTCGCGCCCAAACCAGGCGGCCATACCCTCCGCGTATCCGCGCAGGGTGAGCGCGGCCGGAGAAGTCACGTGGAAGCTCTCGCCTATGGCGGCGGCCGGATTGGCGATGGCTTTCACGAAGGCTTGCGCCACATCTGCCGCATGCACATGATGCACGGTCTCCATCCCCAGGTTGGGTAGCGCCAGCGGCTCACCTCGCGAAAGCCGTCCGAAGACATCCACATTGAAATTGCCCGCTGGATTGAGCGGCGCCCATCCCGGTCCGACGATGTGGCCGGGATGCAGGACCGTCGCCCGCAGGCGCCCCGCGGCCGTTTCGCCGATCAAGTAGGCTTCAATCGCAGCTTTCCGGCAGCCGTACTCTCCGAACGGCCGGCGCGGCAGGTCTTCGGTGGCCGGGACTACCGTGCTATAGCCATGGACCCAGATCGTGCCGCAATGTGCGAGCAGCGTTCTTGAGCCTAACGCAGACGCAAGTTGCCGCGCCGACTCGAGCGTATAGCAGGTGATGTCGGCCACCGCGTCCGGATGGAGATCCCGTATGCGATCGCCAAAACCGCCCGCCCCTTCCTCCGCTGTGCGATCCAACTGCACCTGGCGCACGTCCCGCCAAGCCGCGTGGGTCTGATAGGGCGATCGCAAGCCGCGGCTAACGCTCACGACTTCGTGGCCGGCCTCCACCAGCATCGGCACGAGCCACGTGCCGATGTGTCCTGTACCGCCAATAACTACGACACGCATGTGTTATTCACCAAAGCCTGACAGGACGGGCGCACGCCGGAATCCGCGCGTGAGCCAGGCATCGTACGCAATGCCTATGAAGAACCATGCGCCGCCCAGAATCTTAGCAGGGGTCGCCAGGCTCAGCCAGATCGCAAGACAGAAAAGGAAGCCCAGAGCGGGCGCCAGAGCGTCGCCCAGAAGATTGCGGCGATGCCCCAGTTGTCCGACGAACACGAACTGCCGGATCACCGCGGCATTCACCCCCATGAACGCCAGGAAGGCGCCAAAATTGATCAGTTCTCCGCAGCGCTCGTAATCCAGGAAAAACGCGCCGCCCAGCGCCAGCGCGCCGGCCAGGCAGATGTTGAAATCCGGCGTGCCGCGCGACGGGCTGAGATAACCGAACCAGCGGGGCAACGCACGGTCGCGCCCCATTCCGTAGAGCAGGCGCGATACGCCGGCCTGTCCGGCCAGGCCGCAGCCCACGTTCGCCAGGATCAGGATCGCGGCCATGGCATCGAACAGCCCGGCGCCGCCCACGTCGCGCGACACATCCATGAAGGCGGTCTCGAGTTGCGGAAAGCTGTGATAGTCGGGCCGCACACGCTGCGCCAGGTAGACTTGAAGTCCGCCGAACACGCCGGTAAACACGCACACGATGACCGTGGCCAGCAGCACGTTGCGCCGCGGATTGTGGACCTCTTCGGCGAGCGTGGTTACTCCGTCAAAGCCGCCATAGGTGAGCGCTGCCAAAGCGGTGGCCGTGCCGATGGCGTGCAGGTTAAAGGTCCGCGGATTGTAGAAGGGCGCAGGCGAGATCAGTCCCTGCCAGCCTTGCATGTGCAGCAGGTAGCGTGCCGCCAGAAAGAAGAACGCCAGCACCACCCCGCACATGATCAGCATCAACCCGAAATTGACGCGCGCCGTCGCTTTGATGCCGCGTAAGTTGACTACGGTCATGGTCATTGCGAAAGCCACCACCCAGACGCCGTATGGCACGGCCGGCAGAATCCGCTGCATGGTGAGCGCACCGTAGATCGTGCAGATGAGCGGCACCAGAAGATAGTCGAGAAACATCGCCCATCCGGCCAGGAAGCCGAGGTGCGCGTGCAATCCGCGCGCGACGTAAGTATAAGCCGAACCCGCCGTTGGATACAGCGCGGCCATGCGCCCGTAGCTGAATGCAGTCAGCCCCATGGCCACCATACCTAGCAGGATCGTGGTGACCGCATGGCCGTTGGAAAGCTTTTGCACCACGCCAAACAGCGGCACGGGCGCGATGGGCATGATCAAGATAATGCCGTACAGGATCAGGTCCCAAAGCGTGAGCACGCGCCGCAGTTTAGCGGCCGGCACGGCGGAGGCGCTGTGGTGAGCGGTTTCCAATACGCACTACGCCGCCGCGGCCTTCTTGGCCGCCCAGCGCTTCTTCATCGCCACACTGAGCGCCTTTCGTCCTTCCGCAGTGAGACCACGCTTAGACTTGGTCTTCTTAGCCGCGGCCTTTGCAGGAGCAGGCGATTTCTCCCTCAGTTTGGCCCAGCGTGCCCGTTGGGCTTCCTGCATTCTCTTGCGGGCCGCGGCGCTGAACTTTCGCCGGGGTGTTTTTGCAGGTGATTCGCCTTTGCCATTCTGTGGCGTGCCCGTAAGTAAGCCGCGCAGTTCGGCAATCTGTGCGTCTATTTCTTTCCTTTGTGCTTCAAAGCCGTAGATGGCAGCTTCGATCAGTGCTTTTGTCATTTGTGGCATAGTTCCTCTTAATTACCCAGAACCATCATGACACAAGAAATTGCAATTGACACTAGCGCCCTGCGCTAGTTCCTCAAAGAGCAGGCCGATTATTTGACTGCTCGACAAATGCAGAGCTATTTTCAACTCCGCGATGCGAGGGTTGGGCCCACAAGAACTCCACACGCATGGACGGCCATCGATTCACCTGGATATTGGCGATTCGATAGGATTGCATTCGGATGGTAAAGTCCCATATCGTAATCGTAGAGCGGCGGGATCTGGCAGGCGCATCCCCATTGTTTCGCTCTAAACACAACGCGGAGGCAAGTTGATGCCACTATTAATCGGAGTTCCGGTCGGGTTGCTGGCGTGGTTCGTCGTGCGCTTCCTGATCATGGGACTCTATACGGTCGATCAGAATGAGCGTGCCGTAAAGACGAGCTTCGGCCGGGCGGTGCGCGTGGGACCGAAGACCACGCTGGAAAATCCCATTGCGGAGTCGCTGCGGCCGGAAGAGAGGGACCGCTACTGCTACCCGCAGGTCCGGGTGATCCAGCCCGGCGGTCCTTATTTCAAGATGCCCTGGGAGCGCGTCCATAAGGTCTCCATCGCAACTGTCACTCTGAACATGGCTTTGGATCCGGAAGATCCCACCGCCAACGAGGCTGGAACGCGCCTCGAAGCTGTGACCAAGGATCAGCTCAATACCGGGTTGACCGGACAGATCCGTTACCGCGTCAGCGAATCGAATTTGTATGCTTTCCTATTTGGAATCAAGAGGCCATTCGTCCACGTGATGGCGTACTTCGTTTCGGTTCTGCGGCAGCGTATCGCCAACTTTGAAGCCAAGCCTGCCCCGCCCGCGGTGGCTTCAGCAGGACCGGTGGATCCAAGTGCCGTCTCTCTGGCGGGTGCGGAGATGACGGGGGTGTCCATCAATGATCTGCGAAAGAACCTCCGTGATCTGAACGAATACATGGACTCGGAATGCCGGGCCACACCCGCACGCTATGGGGTCATCTTCGACGCTTCGTTGATCACCGGCATCGACCCGCCCGCCGATGTGGAATCGGCCCTGGCGGCGATCAACACCGCGCACAACCAGGTATCCAGTGACATCAGTTTGGCGCAGGCTGCGGCCGATCAGAGGGTAGTGCAATCGCGCCGCGCGGTGGAAATCGAAACCTTGAAAGCTCAAGCGGAGGTGGAACCCATTAAATCGCTCGCGGCGGAACTGGCTGACCTGCACCACCGTGGACCGGCGGTCCTGCAGGCGTACCTGCGCAACGTCAAGCTGACGCTGTACGACAAGTCTTCGCAGACTTATCTGGAGGCATTCAAGTGATGAACGTGCTATCTGTCGATGCGGTGATCGGATTGTTGGCGGCCTTCGTCGCTCCTTTCATTCTCGAACCATTGATCCTGGCGATCGCCAGGATCTTCGGCCTGTACGCCGTGGTTCGCGAGAGAACCTGCCGCGTATATGTACTCTTCGGCCGCGTCGCCGGTGTGCTGGACGAGCCTGGCCTGCATTTCCTGCCGGCAAAGCTCGGAGCATCGGCGTTTATCGTGAACCTTTTTGGCGCCTGTCACGAACTGGATCTGCGGCTCGATCAGGAATATCTTCGCAGCCAGCCGGTGAACTCCGAAGAAGGTGCCCCCATGGGCATCGGTATCTGGTACGAGATGTGGATCAACGACCCGGTAGCTTATTTATTTAAAAACACCGATCCGCGCGGGTCGTTGCGGGCCAACGTCAGCAGCGCGACGGTCAGGTGCCTCAGCAACATGCCTTTGGCTGAGATGCTACAAACCCGCCACAACATGAGCCAGACGGTGCGCACCGAGGTCACCGGTAAGTCGCAGGAATGGGGTTATCAACTCGGATCGGTCTACATTCGCAAAGTGCACTTCCGGGACGCCGGAATGATTCGGCAGATCGAGGAGAAGGTAGTGAACCGGCTCCGCCAGGTGACCTCCGCCATCAAGCAGGCGGGAGCAAATCAGGTTAGCGTCATCACCAGTTCCGCGGAGCGTGAGGCCGCCGTCGAATTCGCCAAGGCGGCGGCCATTCGGCCAGCCACGGTGGGGCAGGCATTTCAGGAGATCGCCCGCGAACCGGAGGTAGCTGCCACCCTGTTCGATGTTCTGGAGACGCAGCGGATCCTCACCTCGAAAGCGCGTCTGTATTTATTGCCGGGCGGGGCTCACGGCAGAATGCTTGCAAACCTGGTCGCCGCTAACGACACTGTGCCGGTGCCCGTCGCCAACGGGACCGAGGCGGGGGCAGGTCTGGTCGGGCTGAAGCCTTAGCCGCAACTTACCCGGCCGATGCCGGTCCTATGGGAATCCGTCGTCCGGTTTGACCCCTCGGGTGTCCCAATTTCGGACACATCAACCTGAAAATCGACCAGACGCTGACCGCACTGTTGAATAGGATCAAGCATTTAAAATCGGAAGCCCAATTGCATTCAGATACCCGGAACCACATGCGAAGCGTTCTCGAAGATCTGCGGTACGCGGCGGGTGTCCTCCGCCGGACCCCGGCCCTGACAGCGGTCGCGGTGCTCACTTTGGCGCTCGGTATTGCCGCCGCCACTACGGTGTTTGGTTGGATCGACGGCATGGTCCTGCATCCATTCCGCGGCGCCACCAACGACGGGCAACTCGACGTCCTCGAATCCGTGCGTGCCAGCGGCATTGAGGATCCTAACGTGTCGTACCTCGATTGCCGGGACCTCCAGGACAACCTCCGAAGCATCTCCGGACTGGCCCTCGCCCAGGACGGCCCCGCCTCGATCGGCGACGGAGAGAATGCCTATTCCGCATGGTTCGAACTGGTCTCCGGCAACTACTTCGACGTGATGGGGGTAAAGCCGGTGCTGGGCCGCGCGTTCGCCCGCGACGAATACGGCGACAGGGCCAAAGCGTTTACCGCGGTCATCAGCTACCGGCTGTGGCGTAACTATTTCCAAGGCGACCCATCTATCCTCGGCCGCACCATACACATTAACCGGTACCCGGTCACAGTTGTCGGCGTAGCGCCGCCGGAATTTCACGGCTCTATGCCGGGTGTCGCGATGGACGGCTGGGTTCCAGTGCCGCTCACCGGCGAACGCGAGCGCGATGCGCGGCACTTCAAGGCCATCGTCAGGCTCAAATCCGGCGTCAGCGTCTCGGAAGCCAATGCCGAAGCGACCACAGTCGGCACACGGCTGGCCCGCGCCTTTCCCAAGACCAACCAGGGGATCGGCGCCCGGATCGTACCGGTCTGGAAAGCGCAGTCGGGTGTGTCCGCCATTCTGGCATCGCCCCTGGCCATTCTCGGCGCGGCCTGTGGACTCCTGCTGTTGATTGCGTGCGCAAATGTCGCCAATCTTCTGCTGGCTCGCTCCGCTTCCCGGCAGACGGAGTTCGCTATCCGCGCCGCCCTGGGCGCCACTCCCGGCCGCTTGAGCCGGCAGTTAGGTTCTGAAAGCCTGCTTCTGGCGGCTTTGGCGACCCTGGTGGCATTGCCCCTCGCACTGTGGGCTCAGAATGTCCTGGTGCCGCTGGTGCCGCCTACGGGATTGCCGGTGTACTTCGACGTGCACCCGAGCGCCCGCGTATTTCTTTTTGCCGCCCTGGTCTGTCTGGCCGCCGCCCTGCTTTCCGGCCTTCCGCCTGCGTTTCAGTCCATGCGGCGCAGCGCCGTGGATGCCCTGAAGCAAGGCGGAAGAGGCGGTACGCGCAGCGGCCACTCGCAGCGCATCTCCGGGCTGCTGGTAATCGCTGAAATGGGTCTGGCGCTCGCGGCTCTGGTGACGCTGGGCGTGTTTCTCCGCAGCCTTTACGGATTAGAAAACACTCCCGCCGGTTTTGATCACCGCAACGTCACGGTGTGCCGTCTTTTTCTGGTGACCAACAACTACACCGCCAGCGAAGAGCAGCAGTTCTCGCGCCAACTCCGCGCGCGCCTGCTCGCCGCGCCAGGGGTCACGGATGCCGCGTATTCCGACTCGATCCCGCTCGGCTTCGGACTGGGAAAATGGACTAACGTGGAGGTCGAAGGATATGCGTCGAGGCCCGGCGAAAACCTGGAAGTACATCACGCCTCGGTGTCGCCCGGCTATTTCGACCTGCTGCGGGTGCCCCTTCTCTCCGGGCGCGACTTCAGACGCGAGGACAATGATAATGCGCCCCCGGTCATGATCGTCAACGAGTCCTTCGCCCAGCGCTTTTTCGGCGGACGCGATCCGGTAGGGCGCCGCGTGCAGACCTATGGCAAACCGTTCACGATCGTGGGGATGGTGAAGGACACCAAATACTACAGCCTGTCTGAGGCCCCGCAACCCTACTTCTATATGTCCTTCGACCAGGTACACTTCGGCAGCGGTGAAGGCGGCGTCGCGCTCTATGCCCGGACTCGCGGCGATGCGCGCGGTTTCGTCGCCGTGCTGCGCCACCAGATGTCGGCCATCGATCCGAACGCCTCCGGCTTGACCGCCATGCCCCTGTCGGATTACATCTCGGCGGCCTGGTTCGGGCCGCGCATCGCCTCATTGTTCCTGGGCGTGCTCGGCTTCATTTCCATGCTGCTCGCCGCTGTAGGTCTTTACGGAGTTATGGCCTACTCCGTGACCCAGCGAACCCGGGAAATCGGTATTCGCATGGCCCTGGGGGCCAATCCTGAAGGCGTGCTTCTGATAGTGATCAGACGGGGCTTGCTGTTGGCCCTATCGGGAGTTGCCGCCGGGCTCGCCATCGCCCTGGCAGCAGCCCCGCAGCTTGCGCCTCTGCTCTACCGCGTCAGTCCAGCGGATCCTGTAAGTATCACCGGAGCAGCCCTGTTCCTGATTGTGGTTGCGGTGCTCGCCAGCCTGATCCCAGCCCTGCGCGCCACCCGGGTCGACCCGATTCTGGCGCTTCGCCAGGAGTGACTCCCCGGGAGTCATCGTGGCGCAGCCTCTCGGCCTCGCCGGACACCGCCGCGGCGCGGGCTTAGACCAAACAACACCGCGACGATCGCCAGTGACAGACACGTGACCACTCGCCCGATGCGATTCTCCAGCGGAGTTTCGAAGACGAACGTGATGTCATCATCCCCGGGCGGCGCATCGATCACGCTGAAGTCCGCGCCCGGGTCCCTACTCACTGTGAGCGCCCGCCGGCCCAGGTAAGCATGCCACGCCGGATCATAGGTCTCTTGTAACAACACCGATTGGCCCGGCGCCACGTGCACGCGTACCTGCATCCGATCCGTCCCCTCCCACGATGTGGCGGACGGCTCACCAGGTCCGCCTTCGATCACGGCGGTATAAGCTCGCAGACGTTCGAGATTGGATTGCTCCAACGGTGGCAGCGAGTTTAGCCGCGCACGGTCGACGACACGCGCCAACGATGCATCCCGCCGCGGTACGCCGTAAATCACATTACCTTGGTGATCGTCGTACAAAACCGGCAGCACGCCATCGAACTTAGCCGCGTTGGGAAAGTCGTGATAGACCTCTTCGGACTGTTTACCGTGGACAATCACAGCGTCCGCGCCCAACGCTTTCAGCCAAAGAACCGCGAGTTCGGGATTGGGCCCTATCAGCACTTCCCAATTGGCGGGCATGACGTGCGGATTCATGAGTCCCTGTTCGGACCCGCCGCCCACCTGTGCCAGATCATGCCAGGTGTCCCACCAGAATCGGACCGATCCCGACACAAACGTGCGCGCGTGCGGCAGGTGCGTGCCGATCCAATCCGACATGCGAAATTCCACGCGCTGCTGGTAAGCGGGTTCGCGTGGATAAATGTCCCAGGCATGCCGGACGTAGTGCCGCGCCAGCACCGCGCCAAACAACAAGACAGCCACGGCCAGAGCCCGGCCCCAACGTGCCGGGCGGCGCCAGAGCCAGCGCCAAACTTCCACGCTGGCCATGACCATGACGATGTCCAGTTCGGGCGACAGGCGGTGCGATTCGCCGACCACACGAATCGAGTGGAAATTGCCCCACACGTAGATTCCCAGGATCAGCACACTGCCGCAGAGAAAGGTGGTGTAAGCCAGATGCGCCTTCCGCGACGCGAATCGCAGCGAACACAGGAGGAAAAGGGCGGCCGCCGTGGCCACAATAGCAACCGAACGGAAGTTACCGCGGGAGGTCACATATTGTAAGTTCTCGAGAGTAATTCGCAGGTAAGACGGCACCAGCCAGAACGCCGCCACACCGTAAGCCAGCGCGGGGATTGCCGCCGCCCGCGGCCAGATGCGATGGTCGCGATGCGTGACCCACATGCTCCAGACCAGAATCGGATAGAGAATCGCGAGCGCGGTGGCGCCGTAGAAGTTGGTCAAAGCTACCAGCGCGGCGAAGATCCCGGCCGCCGCGACGAACACGAGATTCCGCCTCTCAAACGCGAGCCACGCAAACCCCAGCGCAAACATGAGCGGGGCGATCGAAGAGATATGCGGGCCTTCGCCGTTTTGAAGCAGCATCCATAATCGCCAGGGAGTCCCATACATCGATCTCCACGGAATTAACAGAAAAACCGGGGATACCAGCGTGGAAGCTACGGCCGCCAGCCATGCCGCGCCGCGCGACCGGCTCATTACCCGCACCAGGAAATAAATACCCGCCGTAATCAGGCAATAAAACAGAGCCACAAAGACGTGATATGCCTTAACCGGTATCCACCAGCGTGCGAGCAAAGCGGTACCGTATCGCAAGACCGGCGGATAGATGTAGTCATAGCGCGTGCCGCAATACCAGAGCGGCTGCCATTGCGGATGCGGCCAATGCGCTTTTAAGAAACGGCCGTCCTCAATAAAAGTACTCTCGATGGAACTCCATGTCCGCAGATACTTAGCGCTGAAGAGCGGCCGGATCAGGGCCGCGGTGAATAGAAAGACCAGTAACAGGTCGAGGGGAAGCTTCCAGCGGCGCAAACTTAACCCTTGTCGCTGGCCGGCTCCGCGCCGGCATGATAACGCCGCTGCAGACTGTCAAATTGCCGGTGGTAACCCCATCCCCAGCGATGCAGATGGAACTTGGCAAGCAGTAACAGGATGGAGAAACCGTAAATGGTGCTTTGGAAAAATGAAGCCGATGAGGCCTGCGCGAAGTAGCGGGTGGGCACAGGCACCTCGGTGATCCGCGCTCCCAGCGCTACCATCTGCGCCATAATCTCCTGATCGAAAATGAACTTGTCCGAATTCGTCTCCAGGTTGACCGATTCGAGTACCTCTCTCCGGAAAGCCCGGTAACCCGTGTGATACTCGGATAACCTCAGCCCGAAGGTCACGTTTTCGACCCAGGTAAGAAAACGGTTCGAGATATACTTCCACCAGGGCATCCCTTGTTTCATCGGATTGCTTCCCAGCAGCCGGGACCCCAGCACCGCGTCCGCGCGTCCCTCCTGAATCGGCCGGATCACCTCCGGCAACAAAGTTGGATCGTATTGATAGTCCGGGTGCACCATGACCACGATATCCGCGCCGGCCTTCAGCGCTTCCCGGTAGCAAGTCTTCTGGTTCGCGCCGTATCCATAATTGCGATGGTGCACGAAAAGTTCGAGGCCCATGTCGCGCGCGATCTGCGTAGTTTCGTCCGAACTGCCGTCATCCACCAGAATCACCAGATCCACCATCTCGCGCGGCAGATCGGCGTAGGTCATGTGCAGTGTCTTGGCGGCATTGTAAGCCGGCATCACCACGACAACTTTGGGCTTGTGCGTCATGCTTCCCTCTCCGGCGAAGCGGTCACAATGAATTGGTAAGCGAACATCTCTTTCCACCAGCGCGCCGATTCGTAAGACATCCGCTCCAGTCCGCGCACCATGGGCGAGCCTTCCCATCCGGGCAGCGCCAGACCTATCGGGACGCCCGAACAGCGCACGGATTCGATGCCAAAGCCCGCGGCGCTGAACAGATCCTTCCAACCGCGCCAGGTATAAAAATGTAGATGCGTGCGATCGAACAGGCCCCGGTCTTCCGCGGGAAAACGCCCGCGCAGCACCGTCCAGCGGAAGTACGCATGGCCGCTATTCGGCAGCGAAACCGCCAGCTTTCCGCCGTGGGCGAGCACTCCATGCAGTTCACGGAGCAGCATGGCGGGCCGGCGTAAATGCTCCAACACATCGGCACAAATCACGAAGTCAAAGCCGCCGGTCAAAGCCGGCAAGCCAAGATCGAGATCGGCTTCCAATAACTCGACCGACTCCGGAAAGCCGGCGCATGCCGCACCCGGGGAATCGACACCTGTTACGCGGTAGCCGCGGCTCGCGAGGATGGCGCTCAAATAGCCGCCCGCACAACCTACATCCAGCACCCGGCGGCCCGCGCCATCCGCGGGCAGGCTGGCCAGTAGCAGGCCGTGGCTGCTGTACGGACTGTCTTTCAGTTGATACGGAGTCGCGGCAGACACTACCATCCTGTCCGATTATCCCGCAGTGCGAGCGGCTCTGGGGCCGGGCGCTGCCATAATAGTATCAGCCGATCCATGCACAAACGACTTGTCTATCTGCTGCTTGTCTTTCTTACGTTGGTGGCGTGCCGCGGCCTGAGGACACGCGGTCCGATGAATCCGTCGCTCGCCGCCTTTATCCCGGAGGATGCGGTCGCCTTGATCGGAGTGCGCATGGATCGACTGCGGGAAACGTCCATCTACCGGAAACTGGACGCGGAACATCGCCTGCCGCGATTCGACAGTTTTCGCACCGCGTCGGGCTTCGATCCCACGCATGACATCCGCGAGCTGCTGGTGGCCACCGATGGCGAACATACGCTGGCAATGGCGAGCGGCATTTTTCACGGGAGGCCGGTGGGCGGCCTGCCCGCCACCCAATACCGGGGTTTCACGCTGTTTGCCAAAGACGCCCGCGAGGTGATGGTGTTCCCGGATCAGAGCACTGTTCTGGGCGGCGCCGGCTCTGTGGTGCGTCTGGCGATTGATCGCTACAAGAGCGGTGCTCATGGCGCACCGCCCGGATTGACCGAGCGCGCGCACGCGATACCCGACGACGCGCAAATCTGGGCCGTGGTCTCCGGCTGGCGCGGTGTAACTCCGGAGACCCTGCGCGAGATGGGCAACGCCGGCAACCTGGACCGGGTGTTGCGGTCGGTCGAAGACGCGACGCTGACCGTCGATTTGCATAGCGGACTGCACGCCTTTGCAGTGGGTGAGTGCCGCAGCGATGCCCAAGCCGTAAGTCTTTCCGAACAACTGCGCGGGCTGGCCGGCGCTCTTCGGATTGGTGTACCCGCGAAACGGCCGGATTTGGCGCACGCGCTGGATGCGATCCGTGTGACGCAAGACGGCCGCCAGGTGAAACTGAATATCGACATCGCTCCGGATCTGGCCGAAAAGCTGCTGCAGCCCTAACTGCATCAGGCGAACACGGGTTGGCGCTGCACCAGCGGCGAAGCCGGAATGGCGTCGACCAGCCTCCTTGTATAAGGATGCGCGGGATCGCGAAAGATGCGCTCCACCGGCGCGAATTCTACGATCTGGCCTTCGTGCAGGACGGCCGCGCGGCTACAAAGTGAAGCGATCGATAGCAAATCGTGCGAAATATACAGAATGGCCATGTGCAATTCCCGGCTGAGCCGCGCGAACAAGTTCAGAACCTCGGATTGCGTGAGCGCGTCGAGCGCGCTCGTGGCTTCGTCGGCGATCAGTAACGCGGGGCGATGCAGAATGGCCATCGCGATCAGAATGCGCTGTGCCTGGCCCACGCTCAGTTCCGCCGGATAGCGCCGCAGGAAATCCCGGCCGGCCTCCAGTCGGACCGCGCCGAGCGTGTCCAGAATGTACCTTTCACGGCGCTCGCGCGGAGCGTGATTGTGCGCTTCCCACGCCTCCGCCAGTTGCGCGCCGATGCGCAGCGCCGGGTTGAGCGACGATATGGGATTCTGCAGCACCAGCGCTATCTCGCGCCCGCGGATGCGCTGCATCTCGCGCTCCCCGCAACTCATCAGTTCCCGGCCGCGAAAGCAAATGCTTCCCCGCACCACTCCGCCCTTCAGATGTAGCAGCCGCATCAGCGCCAGGGCAATCGTGCTTTTGCCCGATCCACTTTGGCCCGCCAAACCGACAATCTCGCCCGGCTCGATCTCAAACGCCGCGCCGCGCAGTACGCCGGCGCGCCCGCGATAATCCGCGGAGATTTTAACGGACAGCAACGGACCGGCCATCACGTTACTTACGATGTATGTTCACCGCCGCCGATCTCAAGTTGTTTTTTGTTAAATCGAGTCAATTCGGCCGCCAGAGTTATCGAAGGTTAATATCCCTCAGTTTACTCTCTCGATTAACCATATCCAACTTGCCGGCTCGCCATACTATCACGAGCTATAACCTTATTGCTATCTTGGTACACGAAGTACTTTCAAGATCATAATTAAATTGAATCTGGGTCTTGTGGAGCGTATGTTACTGGTATGGCGATGACCGCGAAACTGCATACATTAGGTGGTTCGAACGCCAGCCGTTTTAGTGTGCATCGCGCGGTACCCCGCCCGGGCCAGGAAGACCTTCCATCCACCGTACCGTACCCCGAGGACCAGATTCGCGCCGCCCAGGCGCAGGACGAGAGTCACATTATCTGCGGCGCCATAGTCAAAAGCGAACGCATGAAGAATGTGTTTCGTCTGGCGGAAAGAATCGCGCGCACCAACGCGACCGTATTGATTGTTGGAGAAAGCGGATCGGGGAAAGAGATCGTCGCGAGGGCGCTGCATAACTTCTCGTTGCGGTGCGAGCGGCCCTGGGTCGACATCAATTGCGGCGCCCTCCCTGACCACCTGGTGGAAAGCGAACTGTTCGGCTACGAAAAAGGGGCCTTCAGCGGCGCCGATAGCCAAAAGACCGGCATGTTTGAACTCGCCAATGGCGGGACCCTGTTCCTGGATGAAATCGGCGAGCTCGACGCTAAGATGCAGGTGAAGCTGCTGCGGGTTCTCGACGGCGTGCCTTATTACCGGCTGGGTGGCACCCGCAAGGTCGCGGTGGACGCGCGCATCGTCGCGGCCACCAATAAGAATCTGGAAGAGGCCGTGGAGGCTGGAACATTTCGCAGCGATTTGTTTCACCGTCTGAATCAGGTGCGGATCCATGTGCCGCCCCTGCGCGAGCGCCGCGAGGATGTCGCGCCTCTGGCCTATTACTTTCTGCACGAAGTCGACCCGCGCCTGGATCTCGGTGAAGACGCTCTGAACGCCCTCGAGGATTACGCCTGGCCCGGCAACGTGCGCGAGCTGCGCAACGTGATCACGCGCGCCGCGGTGCTGGCCGAAAGCTGGCAGATTGAAGCCGCGGATCTGGGGCTGGCGCCGTCGTCCCCCGCGCCGGCAAGCAAGCCCGAGTTGCGGCGCCAGCTTGGCGGCCTGGAAGAAAAGGTGATCCGCGAGGCTCTTGAAAAATCTGGCGGCCGGCAGGACCTGGCAGCCGATCTCCTCGGCATCTCCCGCCGGACGCTCTTACGCAGGCTGAAGGCCTACCGCACCCGGACTACTGTGGCGGCGTGCGCATCTCCGGTCTTATTACCATGAACATTCGAGCTAAACTGTTTGCCGCCTTCGTGAGTCTGACCGGCCTGAGTGTCATCGGTATGACTGTGTGTCACTGGCACTCCGATGACCTGTTCCGGTTCTGCTTCTATCTGGTGCTAGCGATTCTGGCCGCCGGCTTAAAAGTGAACCTTCCGGGCATCCGCGGAACGATGTCGGTTTGCTTCCTGTTTGTTTTTATAGGAATCGCAGACTTGAGCGCTACGGAAACGCTGGCGCTCGCATGCGCCGGCACGCTCGTGCAATGTCTCTGGAAATCCAAACAGAAGCCTAAATTGTTACAGGTCGTCTTCAGTGTCGCGAATACCGGCATCGCAGTGACTTTGGCCTACTCATTCTATCATTGGTCCGCACTGCTGCGCATCGGGAACATCGGTCCGCTGCTGCTCATCGCCACCGGCCTTGTATATTATGCGCTGAACACCGTTCCGATCGCGGAAGTCATCTCTCTTTCCGAGGGTAAGCGGTTTAGCGAAACGTGGCACAACTGTTACTTCTGGTCTTTTCCGTTTTACTTGGTAGGAGCCTCCATAGCCTGGATCATTAGTATCTTCACCAGGCAAATGCACTGGCAAGGGTCCGTCATATTATTGCCCGTAATTTACTTGATCTATCGTTCTTACCAGCTCTACCTCGCCCGGCTGGAATCCGAGCGGCGTCATGTGGAGTCCATCGCGGGACTGCACATGCGTACCATCGAAGCCCTGGCCCTGGCGATCGAGGCGAAGGATCACACCACTCACGAGCATCTTCGGCGCGTGCGCGTCTATGCGGTCGAGGTGGGCAAGCGCATGGGGCTGCCGGACGAGGAACTGGAAGCCCTCAAAGCAGCGGCGCTGCTGCATGACATCGGAAAACTCGCCGTACCGGAACACATCATTTCCAAACCCGGGCACCTGACTCCAGAAGAATTCGAAAAGATGAAGATCCACCCGCTGGTAGGGGCCGAAATCCTGGAGCGGGTCGCGTTCCCCTATCCCGTAGCCCCAATCGTGCGGGCACATCACGAAAAGTGGGACGGGTCCGGATATCCTTACGGGCTTCGCGGCGAACAGATTCCCTTGGGAGCGCGGATTCTTTCGGCCGTAGATTGCCTGGACGCGTTAGCTTCCGACCGCCAATACCGGCGCGCGCTGGGGCTGGAAGAAGCCATGGAGGCAGTCGCCAACCAGACTGGTAAGAGCTTCGATCCGCGCGTGGTCGCCATCCTGCAGCGCCACTATATCGAATTAGAGCAACTGGCCCACGTTACCGCTGAAAGTTCGACGAAGCTATCGACAAACCTCCGCGTCGAACGGGGCGCGGAACCTGCGGCCGGTTTCCAGGCGTCCGCGCCGCACACCGCTCCCGGCAATGAGTATGACTTCCTTTGTTCCATAGCCGCCGCCCGTCAGGAAGTTCAATTGCTGTTCGAGTTAGTGCAAGATCTGGGTAACTCCCTCAGTATGGATGAGACGCTGTCGGTCGTCGCCGCGCGTCTCAAGAAGATAGTTCCGTACGACGCCATCGCTATCTATGTACGGATCGGCGGCAACTTAGTCCCGCAATATGTGAACGGGGAGGATTTCCGCCTGTTGTCATCTCTCGAGATCCCCCTTGGAGAAGGCTTGTCTGGATGGGTGGCGGAGAACCGCAAGCCGATCTTGAACGGCAATCCCTCGGTGGAGCCCGGCTACCTGGCCAATCCGGCTAAGTTCAGTACCCTGCGGTCCGCGCTGGCCGTGCCGCTCGAAGGTTTGAGCGGCACGATCGGAGTCATGACGCTATACCGTTCCGCCAGCGACGCCTTCTCGCGCGACCACCTGCGAATTCTTCTGGCCATCAGCAGCAAGGTGTCACTCGCCGTGGAAAACGCTCTTATCTTCCGGCAGGTGGAGGACTCTGCGACCACGGACTACCTTTCCGGGTTGCCGAACGCCAGGTCGCTGTTCCTGCGCCTGGATAGCGAATTGGCCAGGTGCAAACGAAAACGTGAGCCGTTGTGTGTCGTGGTCTGCGACCTGGACGGGTTCAAACAGATCAATGACCGCTTCGGGCACCTGGAAGGAAACAAAGTGCTGCGGCAGGTTGCCGGCGAACTGCGTGATCGCTGCCGTGAATACGACTATGTGGCGCGCATGGGCGGCGATGAGTTCGTGCTGCTGATGCCCGGCGGCGATCGCAAGTCTATACAGCATCGGCTCGCCGAGATCCGGCAGTTCGCCGCCGGCTCCGCCGCTACCGGTGTATCGATGAGCCTTGGGGAGGCTTATTATCCGGAAGACGGCTCCGACGCCGAAGAGTTATTGGCCGAGGCGGACAAGCGTATGTACAAGGCCAAGCAACTCGGTAAGAAGCATCACCTGCCGGTCTATGCCCGGACGCCGGTCGAGATAGCCGCTACCGCCTAACCCCGCGCGGAAGGAACCATCACCATGATCAGACTGAGATCAGCGCTGTTCGCGTTGTGCATGACTGTACTGCCCGCCTTCGCGCAGTACGGCGGCGAGTTACGATTCTGCCTGAACGGCGAACCCAAGACTTTCAATCCGCTGTTAGTGGAAGACGACCCATCGGAAGTAATCCGCTATCTGACCGGCGGAGTTCTGATTCGCATCAATCGCTCGACACAGGTAATCGAGCCGGAACTCGCGCGATCCTGGAAGGTGGATCGGAGCGGCCGGCGGATTACTTTCGAAATCAGGCATGGTCTTCACTTTTCGGATGGCACGCCGTTTTCCTCGGAAGATGTGGCTGCCACCATGCGCAAGGTTATGGATCCCAAGCTGCACGCCCCCGTGGGCGATGCCTTCCGCTCGGGAACAAGTGCGGCGCGTATTGAAGTCTCTGGCCCGGATGAGGTGGCCATCACCTTTTCTGTGGTTGTGGCCGGAATGGAGCGGCTCTTCGATCAGGTTGCCATCATGTCGTCTCAGTCGCCCAAGAAGGAAACCGCCGTGCTTGGGCCTTTCTATGTCGCGGATTACAAGGCTGGCTCGGAAGTGCTGCTGAAAAAGAATCCATATTATTGGAAGCGCGACGCGCAGGGCCATGCGCTGCCGTATCTGGACGCGATTCGCCTTTCCATCGAGCAGAATCGCACTCTGGAGATGCTCCGGTTCACCCGCGGTGAGCTACACCTCATCAACAACGTGGCCCCCGATAACTTCGCACAGTTGTCGGCCACCGGCGCCGCCGCGGTGACCGACATAGGCCCTTCGCTCGAGTCTGAATTGCTGTGGTTCAATCAGGCGCCCACTGCTCCGCTGCCCGAGTTTAAGAAAGCGTGGTTCCAGTCCACGGCTTTTCGGCGCGCAATTTTAGAGGCCATCAATCGCGCCGATCTTTGCCGCGTCGTCTATCATGGACACGCAACTCCCGCAGTGGGTCCGGTCTCGCCGGCCAATCGCTACTGGTACAATACCCGACTCCAGCCTATACCGTTTGACCGTCAGGCTGCTCTGCGGACCCTCGCACAGGATGGCTTTCAGTCGAAGGCCGGCGTGCTGCGCGACCGGCAGGGCAACGCCGTAGAGTTCTCGGTAGTCACCAACTCCGGCAACTTATCGCGCGAAAGAATGACGGCCATGATTCAGCAGGACCTGGCTTCCATCGGAATTAGGCTCAACATCGTGACCCTGGATTTTGCCTCGCTGATTGAACGGCTCACCAAGACCTTCGCCTATGAATCGTGTCTGCTGGGAATGGCTAACGTGGATCTCGACCCCAATCTGCAAATGAACGTCTGGCTCAGTTCCGCCGGCAATCACCAGTGGAATCCTAACCAGAAGACTCCGGCGACAGCCTGGGAAGCCGAAATTGACCGGCTGATGAAGTTACAAGCCTCGGAGAGCAACCCCGCACTGCGTAAGCGTTACTTCGACCGGGTACAGGAGATCGTTTGGCAGCAGTGCCCCTTCTTATATCTGCTGAACAAAGACACGCTCATCGCCGTCTCACCCTCACTGCACAATGTGAAGGCGGCGCTGATCCGGCCATACGTCTACTGGAACGTGGAGCACCTCTCGCTCTCGACGCAGGTAGCCGGCCGGCGTTGAACGGCGCGCGCCTGCCGCGGTACTGTCCTGAAGTCGCGTGAAGGAAATCTTTAGCCCGTTCCCCTGCGACGGTATCCCACGCCTCCGAATAAACAAGCGCTAGGTGTGCCATAATGTTGCCCACCGGATTTACCGCGCTGGAGGAGAAAATGAAAATACAAACGCTTCTGTTGTCCCTCGCCGCGTTGTCGGCGTGGACAGCAACCGCTCAAGTGAATATCCCGATTTTGAATCCGCGGTTCGACATGGACGTACTACCCTGCGCGCCCATCTGCTACGAACCCGGAGGGATTACAGGCTGGATTATAGGCACAAACACTGCCGTAAACAAGCTATCAACAGCACAATTTCCAGACGCTCCGTCCGAAGGCTTATACGTGGCGGCCATAGGCAACGGATCGAGCGGCTCCATTCTTCAGACCTTGGGTCCTCGCGTGCAGGCGAATATGACTTATACGCTGACAGTGATACTAGGAGGGCGGGCGGACTCCCTTCGGTTCACCGGATACGCTGCCGCCCTGATGGCCGGGAATGTGCCATTAGCTTCCGACGATACGCTGGTTCCCGCTCCCGGTACCTTTCTCAAAGATGTGATTGTATACAAATCTGGCGCGAACCCCGCCCAACTGGGACAAGCCTTGCAGATTTTTATACGGAGCCTGGGGACCGGGCAGGTCGATATCTTAAGCGTATCATTGATGGCTAACTGAAAAGCCCTGGCTTCCCAACGATTTCCTTCACGCGACTTTATTACAGTACCTCTGCCGCTACCACATACCAGTTCGAGGTTATCGCGCAGGCCGGCGATGTGATTGGCGGACGGACTGTAATGAATTACAGCGGCACCATCGCATTCAGCGCGTGCGGCTCAATGAGCACTCAGTCCGGAGTGCTGGTCGCGCCTGGCGAAACCATATTGCCTTCCTTGCCGATATCGAGGTGCAGCCGGGCTCGTTCAAAATGCCATTCCGATCCGGTGTGGTGGTCAAGCAGGGAGACATGATCGGGGCAAAAGCGTGGTCTCCTTCGGAGGGGCAAGAATTTTCGGCGGATTCATCCTCTTCACCGCGTACTTCGACGTTTACGAAATGACCGGCGCTCTCGTGCTCGCCCAGCCTTAGTAGACCTGTTAGCGACCCTTACTCCTGCCGCAGAGCCACCGCCGGATCCACGCGCATCGCGCGCCGTCCCGGTAGATAGCTGGCGAGTCCGGCTGTAAACAGCAGGAGTCCCGCAACCACCGCATAAGTTGTGGGGTCCGTCGCACGCACGCCAAACAGGAACGCGGCCATCAGCCGCGACAGCGCCAGAGCCGCGACGGTTCCGGCCGCAAGCCCTAATACGGTAAGCTTCAGCCCTTGCCCGATCACGTTGGCGAGCAGCGCGCGCGGCGAAGCGCCCAGCGCCATGCGGACTCCGAACTCGGGCAGCCGCTGGCCTACCGCATAGGCCAGCACGCCGTACAATCCGATTGCGGCCAGCAAGAGAGCCAGCCCGGCGAATACCGCCAGCAGCGTGGCCTGCATTTTGCGCTGCAGTACCGCGCTATCCAGAATCTGATCCATGGTGAAAACATCGGTCAATGGCTGCTGCGGATCCACGCTCCATACGGCTTGCCGCACGGCCCCCGCGATGCTGGCCGGATCGAGCTTCGCGTGGATGGCCAGCGCACCGGGGTGAAACCCCGCCTGCAGCGATGAAAGGAAGTATTCCGGTTTCGGCGCGGCGTCCAGCCCGTCTTGACGAATGTCCCGCGTCACCCCAATCACGCGCGCGAACACGTCGCTTCCGAAGACCAACTTGCGCCCAACCGGATCCTGATCCGGCCACAGTTCCCGTGCCAGCGTCTCGTTTACCAGCACAACCAGTGGCGCCCCGTCGCGATCAGTTTCCGCGATGTCGCGGCCCCGCAGCACCGGGATTCCCATCGTCGCCAGGTATCCCGGACCGGCCACCCGCGACTGGCACTCGACCATTTCCCGCGAATTACGCCCCTCGGCCGTCACGCCATTAATGTCGCCCTGGAACGCGATCGGAACATGATTAGTGAAACCGGCCGAGACCACGCCGGGGATGGCTTCCACGCGCCGCAGCACTTCCTGCTGCCAGCTTGCGATTTCGGCGGGCCGCAGTGCGTGCGTAACGAAGCGGGGAAGGCCCACCGTCAGGACGTTGTGCGTGCGAAATCCGGTATCCACGCCCCGTAGTCTCGCGAAGGTCTGGATCAGCAGCGCCGCGCCGATGGCCAGTACAAACGCCAGCGCCACCTGCGATCCCGCCAGCAGCGCGCGCGTCCGGTTCGAACGTGACGAAGCCAACGTGCGGGCGTTTTGTTTCAGCGCCTCGATCAAGTCCAGCCGCCGCAGTTGCAGCAGCGGAACCAGGCTGAAAGCCGTCGCCACCGCGATCGACAGTGCGGCCGTGAATCCGAGCACGCGCAGATCCACGGAGAGCGAGCTCATTCCGGTCATGTCGCCGGGTGCCAGGTGCGCGAGGAACCGGAACGTGGCGGTCGCAAGCACGATTCCCAGCGCGCTGCCCGCCGTCGAAACCAGCAGGCTTTCGCAGACGAACCGGCGCGCGATGTGCCAGGTCCCCGCCCCCAGCGCCGCGCGCACGCTCACCTCTTTCCGGCGGCCCGCCGCGCGCGAAAGCAGCAGGTTTGCCAGGTTCGAGCACGCGATCAGCAGCACGAAAGCGACCGTCGAAAATAGCAGCGTCAGGATGCGGCGGCTGCCCTCGACGAAGTGATCGCGTAGCGGGGCCACGAACGCGCCCACCTTTTCGTTCGTGTCCGGATACTCGTGCGCCAGCGCCTGGCCGATCGAATGCATCTCCGCATCCGCCCGCGCCAGCGTCATGCCGGGCTTCAAGCGCGCGATCACCATCCAGTTATGCCGCCCGCGATTGTTCCACTGTTGTGGGCTATACGCCGCGCCCAGCGGCGTCCAGATTTCGCCCAGCTTGCTGACATATTCCGACGGCGGCTCGGTGCCGGACGCGAGTACGCCAACGATCGTGTGCTTCTCATCGCCGAGCCGCACCGTTTGGCCAACGATACCCGGGTCCGCGCCGAAACGCCGCCGCCAAAGTGATTCGCTGATCACCGCCACTTTCGCTGCGCCCAGCCGGTCCTCCTCGTCGCGAAACACGCGCCCCAGCAACGGCCGCGTGCCGAGAGCCCGGAACAGGCCTGCCGTGACCACCGCTCCCAGTACCAGTTCCGGCGGACCGCCGCCCGTCAGCCGGTAGCCGTTGATTTCGAGCGCCCCCATCTCCGCGAACGACTGTGCGCGCTTCTTCCAGTCCACGTAATTGGCGGGCGACACCGGGCTGTCCTGAATGCCGAAGAACGGCGCGCTCTCCCAAATCAGCACCAGGCGGCCCGGATCGGCGTGCGGCAGCGGCCGCAGCAGCACTGCATTCAGCAGCGAGAACACCGCGGTGTTCGCCCCAATTCCCAAGGCGAGCGTGAGCACGGCGACCGCCGTGAACCCGGGCGATTTGCCAAGCGATCGCGCGGCATGGCGAAATTCGGACTGAAGACCACCCATAACTATTCAGACGTCTCACTCGGAAAAAATGTTCGGCCGCATTGCGATAGAATTTTTCCACATAGATCAAATGCACCGTTTTCTCCTGATTCTCTACGCGCTCGCCTTATCGGCACAAGCACCCGATACTCGCGTCAATCCCACTGTTCGGGAAATCGTCAGCGCCGTCTCCGCGGAGCATATGGCGGCTACGCTGCACAAGCTCGAAAGCTTCGGCACACGCTACGTGCTCTCCCCGCAGGACGACCCGGTCCACGGCATCGGCGCCGCCAAGCGCTGGATTCACGGCGAACTGCAAAGCTATAGCCGCCGCCTGGATGTTTCCTATCAGGATTTCACCATCAGGAAAGGTGCGCGCCAGGGCCAGATTATCCGCGATGTCAATCTCTCGAACATCGTTGCGATCCTGCCCGGCACCATCCACCGCGACCGCTACATTCTGATCACCGGCCATTACGACACGGTCAATCTCGTCCGCAAGCCTTACACCGGCGAGGACCAGATCGTCGCCGAAGCCGTGCGCCGCGGCGTCGACGCGGCCGAAGAGCGGCGCTTCTTGCAACTGCTACCACGCGAAGATCCGCGCGGGCCTCTCGATTTTGAAAAGACCGCGGATGCAAAGGATTCGCCGGGCGTGACTGACGATGGCAGTGGCACCGCCGCCGTAATGGAGCTGGCCCGCGTGATGAGCCGCTACACCTTCGACAAGACGCTCGTCTTCATTGCCTTCTCCGCCGAGGAAGTCGGGCTGTCTGGCAGCCAGGCTTACGCCGCCATGGCCAGGAAAGCCGGCATGCAGATTGAAGCCGTGCTGAACAACGACATCATCGGCAGCGATCGCTCCGGCAACGGGCAATCCGCCACCAACGTAGTGCGCGTGTTCGCCTCGCCGTCCGAGGATTCGCCCGCCCGCGAGCTCGGCCGCTACGTGAAGCTCACCGGCGAGCGCTACGAGCCTTCCATGCGGGTGAACCTGATCTTCCGTCGCGATCGGTTCCTGCGCGGCGGCGATCACACGCCGTTCGTCCGCGAAGGCTACGCCGCCGTGCGCCTTACCTCCGCTTCGGAAGACTACGAGAACCAACACACCGCCACCGATACCTTCGCCAATACGTCGGTCCCGTATGCCACGCGCGTGGCGCGCATCAATGCCGCGGCGGCTGCCGCACTCGCCCTCGCGCCCGCGCCGCCCGTCCTCAACTGGACCTGGCAGTCCGGCCCGAACAAAGGCGGCCACGTCCCGCTGCTCACCCGCGGCAAGAGCGGATATGACGCCGTGCTTCACTGGCTGCCGAACCCGGAGCCGGATCTCGCCGGTTACTCCGTGCTCGTCCGCGCCACCACCTCGCCCTTCTGGGAGCGTGCCGTATGGGTCGGCAATGTGACCAGTTACACCATGCCGGATGTCTCGATCGACGATATCGCCATCGGCGTCCAGGCCGTCGATAACGATGGCAACGCCAGTCTGGTCTCGCCGTACATGGAGCCGGTCTCGCCCGCCATGATCACGCCCGCCGCCAAGTAATCGCGCCGCCGCGCGCCGGTGATCGAAACGTATGGCACGCTGCCGGATGCATCGGTAACCGCCGGCGTGCCCGTTACGGCCAACCCGGTGTAAACCCAGCTCACGTTGATCGTGCAACTTGCTGCGCGCGCCGCTTGACATACGAAAGTTTTACTAGTAAAGTCTTCGTATATGGCAAGCGAGCCACCCAGACCCACCGATGCGGAACTCGAAATCCTGACCGTGCTGTGGAGTATCGGCCCGGCCACGGTGCGCGCGGTTTATGAAACCATCGCGCGGCGGCGTCCGGCGCAATACAGCACCATCCTGAAATTCATGCAGATCATGGCCGAGAAAGGACTGGTGCGGCGCAACGCGGAGCAGCGCGCCCATATCTACGAAGCGGCGCGCCCGCGCGAGTGGACGCAGCGGCAGTTGGCCGGCGATCTACTTAAGCGCGCGTTCAGCGGATCGGCCAAGGCCCTGCTGATCGGCGCGCTGGCCGCGCGTAAGGCGTCCAAAGCGGAACTCTCCGAGATGCGCAAGCTGCTCGATGATTACCGCAAGGAGGAGAAATGAGAGTCCTCGAAGCCCTGGTGGCGTCGCCTCTGGCCGGCGCGGCTGGATGGGCCATCCTGCATTCGCTTTGGGAAGGCGCCATCGTGGCGGCGCTGCTGGGCGCGGCGCTGATGATGTTGCGGTCGCCGCGCGCGCGATACAGTGCGGCGTGCCTGGCGATGCTCGCCATGGCGGCGGCATTCGCGGTCACGCTGATGCGCATGCTGCCGGATGCCTCGGCCGCGGCGCCATACGTGAAAGCGCCGGGATTCCCGGGCTGGGCCGTGCGCCCGGTCACAGCGGGCGGCGCGTGGCCTGCGGACCTGGCGGCAATCGTGCCATGGCTTGCGCCCCTCTGGATCGCCGGCGTGTGGGTCTTCTATCTGGGTCAGGCGGCGGGATGGGCGTCGGCGTATCGCATGCGGCGGCGCGGCGTCTGTTATGCGCCCGCGGACTGGCAGCAGGCCGTCGTGCGCCTGAGCGCGCGCTTGCGTTTGACCCGTCCGGTGATGCTGCTCGAGTCATCCCTGGCGGAAGCGCCGGCCGTATTGGGGCATTTGCGTCCGGTCATTCTGGTGCCGGCCGGAGTGCTCGCGGGGCTGCCGCCCGCGCAGATGGAGGCGATCCTGCTGCACGAACTGGCGCACATCACGCGCCACGATTATCTGGCGAACATGCTGCAGCGCGCGGTGGAGGGCTTGTTCTTCTATCATCCGGCAACTTGGTGGATCTCGCGTGTGATCCGCGCCGAGCGCGAGAACTGTTGTGACGATGTAGCAGTGGCTGTAAGCGGCGACGCGCACGAATATGCCGTGGCGCTGGCCGCGCTCGAAGAAAACCGCTGGTCAGGCCGCACACCGGCCGTGGCCGCTACAGGAGGGAGTCTCGTGAAACGTATTCGTCGTTTGTTGTATCCCAAAGGGCCGAACGGGGCGTGGGCGCCTTTGTTCGCCACCCTGGTCATTATGTTAACGGCTGCCGCAACGCTCGCGGCATGGCAATCGGCGCCCCAGAGTTCCACCGCGCTGGCACAGGTGGTTCCCGACAAAGCCTCGCCGTATCAGAAGTGGCTGAGTCAGGATGTCGTCTACATCATCAACGATCAGGAGCGCGCGGCGTTCCTGAAGCTTACGGCCGATGACGAGCGCGCCATGTTCATCACGCAATTCTGGGAGCGGCGCAATCCCACGCCTGGCTCGCCGGAAAACGCGTTCAAACAGGAGCATTACCGGCGCATCGCGTTTGCCAACAAGCATTTCGGTACGGCAAGTATGCCCGGCTGGCAGACAGATCGCGGCCACATCTATATCGTGTATGGGCCGCCGGATGAGATCGAAAGCCATCCCTCGGGCACCGAGACGCAGTACCCGCACGAACAGTGGATGTACCATCACGTGGATGGCATCGGCGACCGCGTGTTCGTCACCTTCGTTGACAAGACCGGCAACGGCGATTATCGCCTGGCGCCGGGAAACTCGCAATAGATCATTGCGCGCGGGAGGCGGCGATCTGAATGCCGTCTCCCAGTTTCGCCACGCCGGGAATCGTCACCGGCGTGTGGCCGCGAATGGCTGACTCCCCGAACAGCGCCTTGACGGCGGCGGTTTCCGAAGGGGGCACGGTACTGAAGGTCAGCAGGAACGCGGCGGCTTTCGGAAAGCTGCGCACCAGGTAAGGATTCCCAAGCGCAATCAGGGCCACGGGCTTGCCCGTCGCGAATAGCGTATCGAGCAGGCGCGGGAAATCGCCGCCTAGCGCCACGTTGCCGCGATAGGCCGCAACCGACGCAAAGGCCGCCACGGCGTACGAATCGCATGCGCCGGCCTTCTGCATGGCGGCGTCTATGGCGGGCGGCGGCATGGATGCGTCGAGCGCAATCACCGTAGCGTCTTTCGCGCGCCGATGCACCTGCTGCGCGAACTCCAGTCCTTCGTTCGAATAGTGGCTTTCAGCCAGCGTCAGGAAGCAGGCGCTGGCGGGCGCACCGAGCGGGATCAAGCTGCCGTCGTTCTTCACCAGCGTCACCGCGCGATCGGCGATATCCTGGGCGCGTTCCTGATCGTCGGGCATATCCACCTGGTCGCTGATGGCTTCCAGGTCGACCGTGCGGTGCGCCGCCAATCCCATGCGCTCCTTGGCGGCCAACAGTCGCGCGACGCTCTCGTCGATGCGCGCGCGCGTGATCCGGCCCTTCTGGACTGCCGCCAGGATGGCCCTCACGGCGGCGTCCGGATCGGGCGGCATGACTAGGGCGTCGGCGCCGGCTTCAATGGCGCGCACGGCGGCCTCGCCTCCGGAGTAGCCTTGCGCGATGCCGCCCATCTCCAGCGCGTCGGTAACGATGATGCCTTTGAAGCCCATATCGCCGCGCAGCAGGCCGGTCAGAATCGCGGGCGAGAGCGTGGCCGGCACGTCGGCCGGCGCCAGCGCGGGCACGGCGATGTGCGCAGTCATGATGGCGTCGACGCCCGCTTTGATGGCTGCCTGAAACGGCGGCAGTTCGATCTTGTCCATCTCTTCGCGGCTGGCGTTGATCACGGCCATGTTCAGATGCGTGTCGACGGCCGTGTCGCCATGGCCGGGGAAATGCTTCGCGGTGGTCAGCACGCGATAGTGCGGATCGGTGTGCGTGCCCTTGATGAACGCGGTCACCATGGCGGAGACTTGCTGCGGATCCTCGCCGTACGAACGGATATTGATGATCGGGTTATCGGGGTTGTTGTTGACGTCGGCCACCGGGAAGAACAGCCACTGGACGCCGATGGCGCGCGCCTCGCGTGCGGTGACCGCGCCTTCAAATGATGCCAGCGCGGGATCGCCCGCGGCGCCAAACGCCATGGCTTGCGGAAACACGGTGGTGCCATCCACGCGCATGGATGCGCCGCGCTCGAAATCGCCCGCCACCAGTAACGGCACGCGCGCGAGCTTCTGCATGCGATTCAGGAACGCGGCAGCCGCATAAGGATGGGCCTTCTGGGTGACGCGGCCGTTGCTCCAGTTCACCAGCACCATGCCGCCGACGCGTGTTTCGCGAATCAGTTTCATGAACTGCCGGAAGTCCCGCGAGCGAATATTCGGCGCGGCGCCGTGAAAGGGGATGAAGATCAACTGCGCGACCTTTTCGCGCAGCGTGAGCGACTTCATCCAGCGGCGCACGTAGGCCGACTGGCGGGCCGGCTTGGCCACTGGCGCTTTGCGCACAGAGGCAGCCGTGAGAGCCAGCGCGAGCGCGGGCAGCAGGATGAGACGACAGCGGCGAAACACTATCTTCAGTGTACTCGCGCCGATGGTCACCACAGATGATAATAGCCATCCCGGCGCGTGAGATCGACGGGCAGGCCGAATAAGCCGGCCAGCGCTGCGGCGGTGAGGACTTCATCTTTCCGGCCATCGGCCTGGATACGCCCTGCGCGCATCAGGATCACCCGGTCGATTTCTGGGATGATGTCGGCCAGGTGATGCGTCACCAGGATGATGCCGATGCCCGCGCCGGCCAGCTTGCGCATGATTTCGCGGAACTCGTGCTGCGCGAAGACGTCCAGGCTGTTGCTGGGCTCGTCGAGCACCAGCGCGCGCGGATCGTGTACCAGGGCACGCGCCAGCAGCACGCGCCGCGCTTCGCCGGAGGACATCTCGGTGAGCGTGCGTTCGGCCAGGTGCGGAATTTCGAGCAGGGCGAGGATGGCTTCGGTCTTGTTTTCGATTGCCGGCGTGATTTCGTGATACGGCTGAATGCCGACGCTGCCGAAGAAGCCCGACAGGACCGCGTCGCGGCCAGTGATCTCGCGCGTGCAAAGCGTCATCCAGTCGTTCGAGACCACACCCAACAGCGGGCGCAGATCGAAAATGTTCCAGCGCTCCTGGCCGAAGATGGCCATGCGGGAACCCTCGCGCACGAGCGGATAGCATTCGCGCGTGATGGTCTTGATCAGCGTCGACTTGCCGCAGCCGTTGGGGCCGAGGATGGCAACGTGCTCGCCCGCGGCGATGCGCAGACTGATATCGTGCAAGACAATTTTTTCGCCGCGCATCACCGAGACGTGTTCTAACTCGATGAGCGGGCGCGGATCAGATGGCACGTGTCAGCAGTTCCTCCAATTGACCGGAAGTGAGTACGATAGGGTTGGCTTTCATGCTGCTGGCTGTGGCGGCCTTGGCAGCGAGCGCGGGCACGTCGGCCGGCCGGATGCCAAAGGCGCCCAGCGGCTGGATTTCGAGATCGCGGCAGAGCGCTTCCACCCACTCCGCGCCGTCTGCGGGCGCGGCATCCGCGCGTCCCGTAAGAATGCGGGCGGCCGCGGCGTAGCGATCGAGAGCGTCGGGCGGCGCCGTGGCCGCGGCCCGCAAGGCAGCGATATTCACCCGCATGGCGTGCGGCAGTAGCGCGGCGCAGATGGCGCCGTGCGGAGCATTGAACATGCCGCCGATCGGCGCCGCGAATCCGTGTACTGCGCCCAGCCCGGCGTTCGCCAGCGCCATTCCACCGAGCAGCGCGGCATACGCCATTTCCGTACGGGCTGCCAGGTCGCCGCCGTCATGCCAGGCGCGCCGCAGCGCGGTGGCGGCCAGGCGCAGGCCTTCGACGCAATACAGATCCGTCATCCGATTGGCGCGGCACGAGACGTAAGGCTCGATCAGTTGCGTCAGCGCGTCCAGTCCTGTGAAAGCCGTGACGTTCGGCGGCACGTCCAGCGTGAGTTCGGGATCGACGGCCGCGAGCGACGGCAGCATGTGCGGGCTGCGTAGGCTGGCTTTCACCCGATGGTACGGCGAGGCGAGCACGGCGTTGCGTGTTACTTCCGAGCCGGTGCCCGCGGTTGAAGGAACCGCGATGAACGGCAAGGACGGGTGGCTGAGCGGCCGGCCCTGTCCAACGACTTCCAGGTAATCGGCCGGGTCACCGCCGTTGCCGAGCATCGCGGCGATGGCCTTGCCGGTGTCGATCACACTCCCGCCGCCGATGGCGATGACGTGATCGCACCCCGCTTCTGCGGCTAACTGCATGCCTTCGCGGACCAGATCGATGGTCGGTTCGCCGTGGACTGGAAAGGGTACGCCCTGGATTCCGCTGGACTTGAGATCCGCGGATTGGCGCGCCGCGATGAGCGCCCACTTTCCCATAGCGGCCGCCGCGCCGGGAACTTCCCGCAGGGCGCCGCATCCGAAGATGATGCGGGCGGCCGTGGCAAACTCGAATCGCATCCAGCTACCAGCTCTCGTCGGACGGGAACACGTTTTCGTACTCCACCCGGGTGCGCGGCACGGCCATCATGTCGGCGACCGAGTCACGCCAAGTCAGGTAATGCGGTGTTTCCCTATGCTGGGTCACGGCATCGGCCGTCCGGTAGACCTCGATCAGGACGAAATGTGTGGGGCTATCCGCCTGACGCAGCACGTCGAAGCGGGCAATCCCCGGCTCGGTGATGCTCTGTTGCGCGTTGATGATGGTGGCTTGGCGAAAGGCTTCGACGAATTCAGATTTCACTTGGACGTGTACCTGTACGATCAGCATGCAGCCATCGTATAACGGGTCGGGCGCACTACGGTGGGAGTTTGCGTACAAACAGGTAAGATGGTCTTTCGAAAGGCGGATGCGTGAAGGCTGAAGATTATAGCGAGCGCGTGGTGGATGTAGCACCCTGGCAAGTGCGCCTGACCTCGTATAAGCTGGGGGACGCATATCATTGCAAGGCCGATAACGTTTCCCCGGGGGCGGCTTTGGCGCGCACCACCGGCGCGACGCGCGAGGAGGCCGAACAGAAGGCCCTCGAACGCGCGCGGCAGTTGCTTTCGCGCACCCGGCGCCACGATGTTTGACCAGCCATTCCCATGCACAATTCTCAAGGTGAACATTACGATCTCGCGGCGCTGGCGCGCGAGGAGATGATCGCGCGGGGATTCATCCCCGATTTCCCGCCGGCCGCGATCGAGCAGGTGGGTAACCTGCGCGCGCATCCGACGGCGCCCGCCGGCGGCGCCGTGCAGGATCTGCGCGGGTTGTGGTGGTCGTCGATCGACAATGACACGTCGCGCGACCTGGATCAAATCGAAGTCGCGGAGCGCCTCGAGAACGGCGATATCCGCATCCGCGTGGGCATTGCGGATGTGGACGGCGATGTGGCCAAGGGATCGCCGATCGATCAACATGCCGCGGCGAACTGCACCACGGTCTACACGGGCGTGCGGAACTTCAGCATGCTGCCCGAGGATCTGTCGACGGACATGACCTCGCTAAACGAGCACGCGGATCGCGCGGCCATCGTGGTGGAAGCGGTGGTGGCGGAGGATGGTGCGGTGCGCGGCGGCACGGCCTATCGCGCCCTGACTCGCAATGCCGCGCAATTGGCCTATAGCTCCGTGGGGCCGTGGCTCGAAGGACATGGCGAAGCGCCGAAGAAGCTGGCCGCATCGGCGGAATTGCAAGCGCAGCTTCGATTGCAGGACGAGGCAGCGCAGCGGCTGCGGACGTCGCGGCACCGGTTGGGCGCGCTCGATCTCGACCGGGAGGAGACCGAGGCCGTGGTATCCGATGGGCACGTGACCGGCATTCGGCCGCGCCATCGCAATCGCGCATCGCAGTTGATCGAAGATTTCATGATCGCCGCCAACGGCGTGATCGCGCGCATGCTGGGCGAGGGTGGCAGATCGTCGATGCGCCGCGTCGTGCGCATACCGAAGCGTTGGGACCGCATCGTGGAACTGGCGGCGCAGACCGGCGACAAGCTGCCGGCGGATCCGGACTCAGGAGCGCTCAACCAGTTCCTGACGAAGCGGCTTGCGGAAGATCCGGTACACTATGCGGACCTGTCGCTGGCCGTGGTGAAGCTCATGGGCCCGGGCGAGTATGTGCTGGAGCGCGCCGGCCAAACGCCGATCGGACACTTTGCGCTGGCGGTGCACGACTACACGCACTCGACCGCGCCGAATCGGCGCTTCGCGGACCTGGTGACACAGCGGCTGGTGAAGGCGGCCATCGCGTCGCGGGCGGCCGCTTATAGCGACGCCGAGTTAGAGGCGGCGGCGGCTAACTGCACCCTCCGCGAAGACGCCGCGCGCAAGGTGGAGCGGGCCATGGCGAAGCGCATGGCAGCGGTGGCGCTGCACGATCGCATCGGACAGGTCTTTCGCGGCGTGGTGACGGGCGCTGCGGACAAGGGGACGTGGGTGCGGCTGATTTCGCCTCCAGTCGAGGGCCGGCTCGTGCGTGGCGAACGCGGCGTGGATGTGGGCGATCAGGTACAGGTGAAGCTATTGAATACCGATCCGCTGCGTGGATTTATCGATTTTGGCCGGGCTTGAGGGCATCTAATATCGCCGGTGCTTCGATGGCTGCCCGTTCGCTAGGCTGCGCGAGTTACCGCCCTCCCTAAGAAACATCTCCCCGCCGCTCAATGCCTTCCCGGCCCCGCCCCCGCCTCCCGCGCCTTCCCCTGTATTCCCCTGGATGCAAGGAGACCTTCCATGTCGCCCACCACCCAACTCCTCACGGCCGCCCAACAGCGTGCCATTACCCTCCTCTGCGCCGGTGCCACCGCCACCGCCGCCGCGCGCGCCGCCGGCGTCCACCGCAACACGATCGGCAACTGGATGCGTTCGCCCGCCTTTCGCGACGCATTCCTTGAAATCCGCCGTGCCCAGGATCTCATCTGGCGCGAACAAACCCAATCCGCCCTCCGGACCGCTCCGCGCCCCTCCTCGCCGAAAACCGGCCGCAATCAGCCGTGCCCCTGCGGCAGCGGCCGCAAATTCAAGCGCTGCTGCATGCCGCGTCATTGAATCTAAAGTACTTAATGGCTTCGAGTGTCCAAATCGCTGCATTCCGAATCCAGCCGTCGCCCTGCCCAATTTTGCACAATTCCGCACAATTCCGCGCCTGTACTAAGCTCAAACGAGTGCCCACCGATCTGCTCGCCGGCCTCGAAGCCTGGAAGACCCGCTTCGGCGTTTCCCACCCCGCGCCGCTCCACCGCCTGCTGGCCGCTGCCGCCACGCACCGCTTCACGCGCCCCGATCAACTCATCCGCCTGCACGAGTCCCTGCTGTTCCTGCGCGCTTATCCGGCGGATGCCGAAGTCTTCCGCCTCACCGGCGCCCTGCTCTCGTCCTTCGCCCAGCGCATCGCCGCCGTCGCCGATCTCGAACCGTTCGAGGCGGCTGAGGTCTCGGGCATCTCCGGAACGTCCTTCTCCGCCGTGTTCAGCTACGAGGTCGCCGCGCAACTTGCCGCCCGCTACCCCCGCGCCATCGAAATCGATTGGGACAACTGGGATGGCATCGAGAAACTCGGCCCTGTCCTCCGCCGCCTGCTGCCGCTCGTCGCCGAGGATTGGCCCGTCGAAGCGCACGTGCCCTTCCGCGCCTGGATCGACGCTGTCCGTCCCCGCGGCCAGAGCGCCCTCGCGTGGTTGCTCGGCCGCATCCCCGCCGATCTCTACGACTCGCTGGAACTGTTGCTCCTATGGAAGATTGGGCCCGCTAGCCGATCCACCGCGCACCTGGCTGTGAAGAAACCGTTCTTCCACGACGGCCCTCTGCTGCGCCGCGCGGATATCTCGCTCGCGGCCGAACTCGCCGCGCCGCCGTTGCCGGTCACTCGATTGTCGAGGCTGGAAGCCCGCCGGGTGCTCGACCTGATCGTCGATACCTCCGCCGTACGCTACCGCGAGCTCTACGGCTTCACGCACCCCGACGTCAATCGCGTCTATCGCGCCGACGCGGGCCGCGGTGTCCAGATCGTCTTCTTCGGTGTGCCGCCCGCATGGCGCCTGCCGCTGCGCGCCTATCACGCGGGCATGTTCTTCAAAAACGGCGTGCCGGCCGGCTACGTCGAAACGCTATCGCTCTGCGATCGCGTGGAGATCGGCTTCAACCTTTATTACACCTTCCGCGAGGGTGAATCGGCCTGGATCTATGCGCGCCTGCTGCGCCTGTTCCGCCAGATCCTCGGCGCACGCTATTTTTCGGTGGATCCCTATCAGGTAGGTCTGGAAAATGAAGAAGCGCTCGATTCGGGCGCTTTTTGGTTCTATCGCAAACTCGGGTTCCGCCCCGTCGATCCCGAAGCGGCGAAACTCGCTACCCGGGAGGAAGGCCGCTTCCGCCGCCAGCCCGGTTATCGCAGCTCGCGGCGCACGCTGGAAAAGCTGGCGCACTCCTACATGATCTACGAATGCGCGGATGCCGAACCCGGCGCATGGGACAGTTTCCGCGTGCGCACGCTGGCTCTCCGCTTCGCCGGCCTGCCCGGTGCCGATGCCATCCTGCGCCGCATCTCCGCGGACTGGACCACCGGCGGCCAGGCCGCCGTCGCGGCCATCATCCGCGCCAAAAACGGTCCCGATGAAAAGCGTTATTTAAGACTGATGCAGCGCTGCACACGTCTGCGCACCGCCATCGTCGAGCTGGGGTCGTAATGCGAAAGGCGCGATCAGTTCGCGTAGTGCGCCGCGTTCTCTGCCGCGAAGTGCGCCAGATCCTCGGGCAGTTCGTCGGCTGGAAAGACCGAGTTCGACTGGCACACCGGCACGCATGCGCCGCAATCGATGCAATCGTCCGGATTCACAAACAGTTGCTTTGCCTCTTCAAATCCGTCTTCGTCCTTCTTTGGATGGATGCAGTCGACCGGGCAGGCTTCGACGCACAATTCGTCTTTGGTGCAAGTTTCTGTGATGACGTAGGCCATAGGGTTCGCAGCACGAAATGCAATTCCAATGCCACCCCGTAAACTGAGCAAAAGACGCTGTCGTCCGTGCCGATGTTGGGGCATTCCACGCACCCGTGGGGCAGGCACCCTGCCTGCGGCGGGCCCTAGGCCCGCCCCCCTAAAGCGGCCGGATGTCGGTGGGAAGGTCTCGCAGCCGGTCCAGCGCACGCTGCATATCCGGCCGCACCACGCCCAGCGTATCCAGCATCCGCTTAGCCCCGGAATAGCTGCCCGTGGCCTCAATGGTAAGCAGTTCATGCGTCAGATCGCGTACCGCCCCCTTAATCTTCGCGTAATTCACCGCGAAAGTCCCATCCGGCCGCTCCACAAACGCGCCCTTGTCGGTCAGATAATTGAACTGCATCGCCATGCCCTTGCCGTGCGCGTCCGTCAATCCGAAGCGCAGCGATCGAAAAGCCGACGCCAGATAAGTGGTGTACAAGCGGTGCTCAGCCGGCGCACCGCCGCCCATACCGTGGTCGAACAGGTATTGCAGCATGAACAACCCCGTAATATCGGCCTTGGCCTCTTCGATGGCGCTGTAGAGATCCTTCAACTCGAGCCGCGCATTCGTAGTGCGGCCGCCTACTTCGATCTGGTGCGGCCCGATCCCGTGGCTCAACTCGTGCACCAGGATGTGCTCGAAGAACGAGTCGAAGCTCAAATCCGCCTGCGCCTCCTTGGGCAGCACGCGCGCCGCGATGGGCTCCAGCACCGCATGAAACTTGGCCTCCTGCACGTTCTTCAACATTACCCGCTTGCTGCCTTTTTCATGCACCACGCGTTCGTCGTTCGGCAGATTGTAAGCCGCGGTAAGCACGCCGTGCGCCCCGTCGCCCGCCGAAACAATCTGGTTCACCACGCGAATCGGCGCCAGAGCCCCCAGCTTCGGATTGCGGTACCGCGGGTCGATCGGCAAATTGTTTTCGATCTCCTGCAGCCGGTCCGCGAACGACTTCAGCCGCGCTGTCTCGCGCTCGTCGCGCAAGTTGACGTAAGCCTCGTAGGCGGCCTTGTATCCGAAAATCTCGTCGTTGTAAGTTTCGTACGGCCCAATCGTGATATCGAGCGGCGCATCCAGATCCATCCACGCCACGTCGCTCGCGTAGTAATCGTTCGAAAGAAACGCATCCGCGCGCAGATTCAAGAAGCGGCGCAGCGATTCGTTGTCAGTCAGTTGCGCAGCGTCATGCAGCAACTGGGCCGCGCGCGTGAGATCGTGCCCATAGGCCTTGCTGTACGGCACGCTGGTCAAATGCCCCGCCCCGTCCCGCCGGATCACCGTGAAGAATCCTTCGGCGGCGGCACGCTCGGAGGCCGGCAGCGTCTTCGCCCAGCCTTCGAATTCTTCCTTCGTCATGTTTTCCGGATAGAAGTTCGCACCCGGCAGTTTCCGCGGGGGAGCGTCCGGAACGAAAGCGGCATAGGCGTCCAGATCCGACCACGGGCCTTTATTCAGCCAGAAATAATCAAGACGCGCTTTGCCCAGCGCCGTCCTATCGCGCTTCAGGTGCGCATACATCGCCTCGTTCCCGCTCCACAACTGCTGCAGGAAAATGTCGTCGACCAGGTGCGCCGCTTCCAGCAGCTTCGTCAACGCTTGCCGGTCGCCCGCGGAAAGCGCGGACGTATCCACGTGCATCTCAACCGGCGCGTAGCGCGCCTCCATTTGTTTCAACTGAGCGAGGTCAGGTAATGTCACGGCCAAGAAGAACGCCAACAGGGGGCTCACTTTGAATTATCCTCTAACACGTCCACGGCTTTCTGAATCTGGGGATCGCGTTGCGCTTCCACTTCATCGCCCTTTTCGACCCCCAGCGCCTGGTTGAAGATTTCGGTCTTCAGCCGATTGGTGATGAATTCACGCTCGACCGACCATTCGTTCACCCCCGGCTGAATATCGCGCTGCGCCAGGTAGACCTGAAAATCATCGAGTATCCCAGGCGTGATTTCGAATTCCTCTGTGACCTTATGATGCGCAACATACTCTGTAGCGAAGTTCGTGAACGACCCGCTGCCATCCAGCACGGCACGCAGCCGGGTGACGCGCGGCGGGTCGACGATGTAGTCGGGCACAATGCCGCCGCCCCCGGTGACTCTGCGTCCGGCGTCGGTGTGGAACTGGGCCTTACCGTTCGGATGGGCCGTGGCCGCCGCCAAGGCGAACTGCGCCGGGTCGAGCGGCTTCTGGATCGACCGGCCGCTAGGCGTGTAATAGAGCGCCGTGGTCAGCGCCAGTCCGGTGCCCTGCGACAAAGGGTAGACGCTCTGCACCAGCCCCTTGCCGAAGCTCACATCGCCGACCACCGTCGCGCGATCGTGATCCTGCAGCGCGCCGGTCACAATTTCAGATGCGCTGGCGGTCCGTTCGTCCACCAGCACCGCCAGTGGAAAAGTGTACGGCTTGGCGCTGGCCGGCACGGCTTCCGATTTTTCCGCGACGTTGCGGCCGCGCACGGTCACGATCTTCTGCCCGGGGTTCAGAAACAGTGCTGCGGTTTGCAAGGCGGACGTAACCAGCCCGCCCGGGTTTTTGCGCAGATCCAGCACCAGGCCTTTCAGATTGCGGCCGCCCAGCTTCTCGATTCCTTCTTTGATAAGTCCCGCGGTCTTCTCATCGAAGCTGCTCACTTTCAGGTAGCCGATGCCCGGCTTCAGCATGAAAGCGCGCTCCACGCTGGGGGTTTGCATCTCCGCGGGAGTCAGCACGAAATTCAGCAGGCGTGCGTTTCCCGGCCGCCTTACCAGAATCTGCGCCTGCTGTTGCCGCGACTGCGTCAACAGTTGAATGAGCTGGTCCATGTCGAGCCGGCTGAGCTGATAGCCGTCCACGGCCACAATTTCATCGCCCGGCGCCATGCCCGACTTGTTGGACGGCGTGCCCGGCAGCGTTTGCAGCACGATCACGCGTCCCGGCAACACGGAGACCACGCTGCCGAAGCCTTTCTCGGTGGACGTCTGCAGCTTCTTGAGCTGCTCGAATTGCCCGGGATCGAAAAACACCGAATGCGGATCGAGGCGCCGCAACATGCCGGGAATGGCGCCTTGAAAGAAGGCCACCTCCGGCGAGACGGGGTCGGCGGCGTTGTCTTCGACGATAGCGTAGGCCTGCGTGATCGCGCGGACGCTGGCTTCCATGTCGTCGTCCGTCTTGAATGACGACAGGCACAGCAGCACCGTCAAGATCGCGATACCCCGGAACTGATTGCGCATTCGGTCCTTTGAGATCCATTTTAACGTGCGGTCAGCGCGTGAAACGGGTGGCTTGGCGGGCGGCGTGACGCTCCAGCGCGAGGGCGACCAGGCGGTCGAGCAGCGCGGAAAAGGAGAGGCCGGAATGTTCCCACATCTTGGGGTACATGCTGATAGACGTGAAGCCCGGGATGGTATTGATCTCGTTCAGATACAGTTTGCCGGTGGCGGATTCGAGCAGGAAGTCGACGCGCGCCATGCCTTCGCATTCGACCGCGCGGTAGCATTCCACCGCAATGCGGCGCAGTTCGGCGGTCTGCTCCGGGCTGAGTTTGGCCGGCAGATCGAATTGCGCGCGATCGAGCAGGTACTTGTCTTCGTAATCGTAGAATTCCTTGGAGGGCAGGATCTCGCACGGGAGCGAAGCGGCGGGTTCATCGTTTCCGAGCACCGCGCACTCCAGCTCGCGGCCCTCAATGCCGCGCTCGACGATGATCTTGCGATCGAATTCGGCCGCCAGGCGCACGGCCGCTTCCAGTTCGGCCCGGTTGTGGGCTTTCGAGATCCCCACCGACGATCCGAGGTTGGCCGGCTTCACAAAAACGGGATAAGGCAATGATCTCTCGACCGCATCGTTATCGAGCGCGCCGCGCCGGAACGTCACGTACTCGACCACCGGCAGGCCGCGCTCAATGCATACGCGCTTCATCATCTCCTTATCCATGGAGAGCGATGAGGCCAGCACCGCGGCGCCCACGTATGGCAGGCCGGCCAGTTCGAGCAGGCCTTGCACGGTGCCGTCCTCGCCGAAGGTGCCGTGTAAAACCGGAAACACCACGTCTATTTCCGGATGCACGCCCGGCTCCGGCAGGATCGGCCGCGGCGACCACTTCCCACTTTTTGCAATAAAGTACTCTATAATATGGTAATGTTCGCGATCGAGCCCCTCCATAATAGACTTGGCCGAGCGGATCGAGATCTCGTGCTCGCCACTGCGTCCGCCGTAGATGACCGCGATTCTGGTTTTCATAGGATCTTCTTACCCAGCGCCGACATGATCATTTCCACTGCCAAATCCGCCGTGCGGTTCATTTCGTCGATCACCGGATTGACTTCGACGACTTCCATCGCCAGCATCCGGCCGTTATCGCAGATCAGTTCCATGGCCAGGTGCGCCTCCCGATACGTGGCGCCGCCGCGCACCGGCGTGCCGACCCCGGGGGCAAACTGCGGATCGACAAAATCCATATCGAGCGAAAGATGAAATCCCGCGGTATCTTCGGTGACAATCCGGAATGCCTCGTCCATCACCGAGCGGAGGCCGCGCTCGTCGATGTCGCGCATGGTGAAGGCGCGCACGCCGGTTTGGCGTACGTGGCCTTTTTCGAGTTCGTCGACATCGCGCAAACCGACGAGCACCGTCTTGCGCGGATCAACTTTGGGCGAATATCCAAACAGGCTGGTGAGCTCTTCCGGTCCCAGACCGACGCAACACGCCAGCGGCATGCCGTGCACGTTGCCGCTAGGCGAACTGTCGGGCGTGTTCATGTCCGCGTGCGCATCGATCCAGAGCAATCCGATCTCCTGCTTCTTGCGGCGGAAGTGCCGCGACACGCCCGCTACCGTGCCGACGGCCACCGAGTGATCGCCGCCCAAAACCATCGGCAGTTTCTTCGCGGTCAGCGCGTGATCGACGCTGGTGGCCAGGCGCTTGCAGGCGTGCGCGATCTGCGGCAGATACTTGGCCTGCGACGGTCCTTCCGGCAAGCTTTCGGGTTGATCGACGGGAATGTTGCCCAGGTCATCGACATGGTAACCGAGAGTCTCCAGGCGTTTGTTCAGGTTGGCTACGCGGATGGCGGACGGCCCCATATCGACGCCGCGGCGGTCTTGGCCAAGGTCGAGGGGCGCTCCAATAATCGCAACGTGGGATTGGCGCATGAACTATAGTTACATACCAAACTTCAGGACCCAGGCGGGCTGTTTCATCAGATGTTCCGGCATATCGGGCAGGCTGATGACGACCGAGTTACCGGCGGCGTTCCAGTGGATCGGCATCTGAGCCCCGAGCAACGACACCGACTTCAGCTTCGATGCGTCGAAGTCGCGCAGAGTAAATGTATGCGGCCAATGCGGCAGAATGGCATAAACGTTATTACCCTTCGAGGTAAAGAAAGCCTCGATGGAAGCTCTGCCGGCGGGCTGCACGTCGGTCAACTTAGTCACATCGTACTGGGTATTGAATTCCTCGTTGTAGTTCATTTTGGGCTGTTCGCCCGGACCCCATTGGCGGGTGCGAGTCCAGGGCTTGGTGCCATAGATCGCGTCGCCATTGACTTTCAGCCAGTCGCCGATCTGAATCAAGCGCTCTTCCATTATCACCGGAATCATACCGTCGGACCGGGGGCCGATGTCGAGTAACAGGTTGCCGCCGCGACTTACCAGGTCAGTCAGTAAGATGACTAACTCACGGCCGGAATGATAATGATCGAGACGCTCCGCGCGGTTGTAACCATACGAGTAGCCCATGCCGCGGCTTTCTTCCCAGGGATGATCGAGGCCGCTCAGGCCGGGCGTGTACTCGGTGGTCCAGTAGCCGCCATGTTTGTGGCGGGTATCGCTGCCCCATCGGTCATCGACGGCAACCTCGTCTTTGACGGGCGACTCGTTGAAGAGCCACGCCAGCAACTCGGCACTGTGCCAGTCGGCCGAGGGCAACTCCCATTCGCCGTCGCTGAAGATCGTCGCCGGATGATAGCGCGTCACCATATCTTTAAACTGCGGAAACATGTGCTCGCGCACGTAGCGCGGCTTATCGCTGAGCCAGAGCGGGTTGTACCACTCGTAAAGCGAATAGTAAAAGCCCATCTTGAGGCCTTTGGCGCGCACGGCCGCGGCCAGGTCGCCGCACAGATCGCGGTGCGGGCCGATCTCGACCGAATTCCAGGGCCGGCCCCAATCCGCCGAAGCCTCGCGGCTGGGCCACAACGCAAACCCCTCATGATGTTTGGAGGTCAGGACCACGTACTTGGCTCCGGAGCGCTGGAAGACGTCGGCCCAATGGCCGGGATCGAAGAGTTGCGCTTTGAAATCCGGCGCGAAGTTCTGATAGTTGAAATCGGCGCCGTAAACCCGCTTGTGGTATTCCCAGGAGCCCGCATTGACGGGATCGGAGCTGGACTTCCGCCCTTCGGTGATGGCGTGCCAATACCATTCGGCGTAGGCCAGGTGACCCGGAATGACCGGCGCATAACCGGGCACCGAGTAGACACCCCAGTGAATGAAGATGCCGAACTTGGCATCGGTAAACCAAGTGGGGGTGGGGCGCTTGTCGATGGAATCCCAGGTGGGTTGATAGGTCTGCGCGGCGAGCACGCCCGCGCCGGCCAGGAAAAGGGAGACGATCGCTGTGTAGTTCGCCATTCGGGCTTATCGTAGCGCGTTCCATCAGAATCCGCGCAGGGCATTTGCCGGATCGATGCGGGACGCGCGGCGCGCGGGGATGTAGCCCGCGGCGAGCGCCACAGCCGCGAGGAGCAGGACGATGGCAGCGAAAGTGGCCGGGTCCGCCGGGCTGGTGCCGAACAGAAGCGAGCCGATCCAGCGAGCGGCGGCCAGGGACCCGATACCGCCGAATGCAATCCCGATGAGAGCCAGACGCATGGCCTTGCCGATCACGTCGAGTTGTACTTGCGGCGCGGTGGCTCCCAAAGCCATGCGGATACCGATCTCCTGGGTTTGGCGCGTGACCGAATAAGAGATGACGCCATAGATGCCGAGCGCGGCCAGGATCAAGCCGAGCGTGGCGAAGCAGGCGACCAGCAGCATGAAGAAGCGGCGCGGAGAGACGGCATGATCGACGATCTGGCGCAAGGGTTGGAATTCGGCGGCGGGCTGATCGGGATTCAATTTGCGCAGCGTCTTCATGATGGTGGACGCCAGCGCCTCGGGCGGCAGCTTGGTGCGCACCACCAATTCGGCGCCTTCGGGATCTGCCTGCGTTTCGGGCAGATACATTTCCGGGCCGACGGATTCTTCGAGGCTGTTTTCGCGCACGTTGGCTACGATGCCGATGACGCGGACCTCTTTATCGGAACCGCCGAGCCCGATGCGGCCGATGGGGTCCTGGCCGGGCCAATGATAGCGGGCCGCCGCTTCGTTGATGATCACGACCTTCTCGCTCGAGGCGGAGTCGCGCCAGGTGAAGTCGCGGCCTGCACGCAGCCGCATGCCCATAGCCGCAAGGTAGCCGGGAGTGACGATGCGGACCATGACTACGGTGCTCGCATCCTTCGGATAAACCCGGCCTTTGGCTGCCAGTTCCCAACTGCGATTACGTCCCAGGGGCAGCATGTCAGCGACACCGGCGACTTCGACTCCGGGAATGGCGTCGACGTTGCGTAGCATTTCTTCGAGGATGGCGCCGCGCTTCGCCCGGCTGTTGCCATCGTCATAGTCGATGCGCATGACGGCTGCCTGGCTGGGCCGGAATCCCATGTCGACATCCAACACGCGCAGGAAGCTGCGCATGAGCAAGCCTGCGCCGATCAGCAGCACACAGGCCAGCGCGACTTGCGAAACGACCAGCGTGGCGCGCAGGCGTTCGTGCCGGCGGCCGGTGCTGAGGCCGGCGCCGGTATCTTTGAGGGTGTCCTGGAGGTTGCCGGTGGAAGCCTTGATGCCGGCCGCGCATCCGAACAAGAGAGTGGCGGCCGCGGCGATGAGGATAGTCCAACCAAGCGCGGCGCCATCCACGCGCACACTGCTGAGCAATGGGAGGGCAATCGATCCCTGATGCGCGAAATAGGCTGTCAGGGCGTAGGCGAGGCCCAGGCCCAACACGCAACCCGCGACGGACAGCACCAGGCTTTCGGTGAGCAGTTGGCGAAAGAGACGGCCGCGGCCGGCGCCCAAGGCGCTGCGCATGGCGAATTCCTTACTGCGGGCGGCAGCGCGCGCCAGCATCAGGTTCGAGAGGTTCACGCAGACGATTAACAGGATCAGCCCGACGGCGCACCAGAGCACGATCAAGGCGCGGCGTAGCTTGCCGCTGACGAAGTCCTTCAGGGTTGTGATGGTGGAAGCGTAATCTTCATACCAGTCCGGATGCGCGGCCTTCAACTGCGGGAACAGGATGGTGGCTTCACTCTGCGCCTGGGCGACGGAGACACCCGGATTCAAGCGTCCGATGATGGCCAGCGTGTTGCCCCAATTGCGCAGCTCGTCCATTACCGCAGGTATGTAGACATCGAACCTGGTGCCCGGCGAAAAGACCGAGCCGAAATCGAAACTGGCAGGCATCACGCCCACGACCGTGGCGGCCTGTTTGCCGAAGGTGACGGTCTGGCCCACAATGGCGGGATCGCCGCCGAAGGCGCGCTGCCAGAAGGGATAGCTCAACAGTACCGCGGGTCGGCCGCCTTTCTTGCATTCGTCGGGCGTGAAGAGCCGGCCCAGCATGGGCTGGATGCCGAGCATGGGGAAGAGATTCTGCGAGACGCGGACGGCGGCCACGGGTTGCGGGTCGCGGCGGCCGGTGAGGGTGAATTCGGCATCGCTAAAGAACGGATCGTAGGCGGCGACGGCCTGGAAGGAACGATTGTGGCGCGCGAACTCTTCATAGGCGTCGACGGTGTAGGTGACGCCGGAGAGTCCCGCGGCGCCCCGGATGGAGGCGCTCAGGTCGCGACCGGAGGTGAACCACGTGAGACGCTGCGAGTCCGCAAAAGGCAGGGGCCGCAGCAGCACGGTATCGACGACGCTGAAGACGGCGGTGTTGGCGGCGATGCCCAGCGCGAGGATCAGCACGGTAATGATGGTGAAGGCGCGGTCGCGGCGCTCGATGCGGAGCGCGTAGCGTAGGTCCTGGCGGAAGGCGCCCCAGTAATCCTTGCGCTGTCGCCTTTGGCCGCGTTCGCGGCCGAGGCGTTCGCCGGTCTGGCGGACGGCGCGCAGATCACCAAACTGGCGCCGGGCTTCGCGGCGGGCATCGCGCAGTGTCCAGCCCTGCGCGACCAGATCGTCGACCTTGGCTTCGAGGTGAAATCGCAATTCGTCATCGACATCGGCGAGCGGGTCCGCGCCGAGCAGGCGGGCATAGCGGCGCCAGAGAGGAATAGCAGACATTTATTGTTCCTCCGCCAAAGGGGGCCGCGTGGCGCCGAGCACTTTGCCGACGGCGGCGGCGTAGGCTTCCCAGGTGCGGGTTTCCTGTTTGAGATGACGCCGGCCTGCGGTGGTAAGCCGGTAGAATTTGGCCTTGCGGTTGTTTTCGGATACACCCCACTCGGCTTCGACGAGGCCTTTGCCTTCGAGGCGCCAGAGAGCCGGATAGAGCGTACCCTCTTCGACCAACAGGACGTCGTCGGTCTGGCGGCGGATCAGGCTGGTGATGGCGTAGCCGTGCAGCGGGCCCCAGACCAGCGACTTTAGTATGAGGACATCCAGGGTGCCGCGCACCAGGTCGAGTTGCGTCTTGTCCATATTTCTCCCCTTTGGTTCCTATGGGTAGTATAGCAGGGCTCGCTGCGCTCGCGGGGCTGGGGGCTCGCCTCGCTGCGCTCGCGGGGCTGGGGGCTCGCCTCGCTGCGCTCGCGGGGCTGGGGGCTCGCTTCGCTGCGCTCGCGGGGCTGGGGGCTCGCCTCGCTGCGCTCGCGGGGCTGGGGGCTGGGGACTGGGGGCTGGGGGCTCGCTTCGCTCACTGATACCCCCATTTGTTGGGTTTGTACGGTAATCCGGCGGTTGATTGCGGCGGATGGATTGGTATTTTTCGAGTTGGCGGAGGTTTCGGTCGATCGAGCGCTCCAAGCTGGTTTGGTAGCGGGCCAGTTTGGCGAAAGCGTTGGAGGCTTCGCAGTCGATGTGGAAGGCACGGGCGAGGCAGTCGCCTCCGGACGGCGGCTCGGGCGGGGGCGGGACGCTTTCGGGATCGAGCTCGTAGTTGCGTTCGTGTTGGACGCGGCTTCGTTCGCGGGTTTCGTCACGGGTGGCCAGGGTACGGAGACGTTCGCGGTAGAGTCCGGCTTCCATAGGGAAGGCGCGCTGGAGACGCCAGTGGTCGGCGGCCAGGCGGAGCACGATTTGCTCTTCGGTCGCGCCGCGCGGTTGAAAACGGTCACGGTGGTCCTGGAGAATGGCGAGGAATTCCTGAGGCGGCTCGTCGAGGACGAGGTGCTTGTTGGCGCGCAGGCCGTGGATCAGGTGATTGCGGCTGGACGCGGCTTTGCCTTCCGGGGTGCGCGGACCGGTGGATTTCTGGGCGTTGCGGCGATTCGCGTCGATGCGCGCCTGGCTGGTGGTGCGATTGGTTGGATGCATGTCGGCTCCACTTCGATGGTCGAGGGCGCGGGCGTCGAGGGACGGGCCGCTTTGTACGGAAGGTGCTGAGGGGACGGGAGAAAGAAAGCTGGTGCGGGCGTGAATCATGCGGCGGGCGCTGAGCCTGAAACGCAGTGCCCGGGCGGTGTCCTAAAGTTGCGTAGATCGCCGCACGGACTAGTCTTTGTTCGGGCGCGTAAGGCGCTCTGGGTCCTTGGTTCTGTTCTCTGACAGAAAATTGGACCGCGATACCACAGACTTCTTTATTTGCCGCTCGAGGTTCCGGCGGGCGTCACCCGCAATGCGCCCGCCAGCATGGGCAGCGGAGGCATTCTCCTGGAAACCGGTTGCGTTTGACGCCTTTGACAGTTCCGCACTTGATTTTTCTCCGAGCATCGTAAAAACCAACTCCAGGTCGGTCATGTGGTCTCGGAGGTTGTGGCGCGGCCCAAGGCTCTTTAGCTGCTTATGCTGGGCCGTATCTAGGTCGAAGGTCTGCTTGGCGATGATATTGGTAAGACGCCCATATTCAGATCCACTGATGCCGCCACGCTGCCATTGGTCGGTCAGCTCCCGACGGACCACGATGCAGCGTAGGCGAGCCTCAATCCAATCACTCGTTCTGCCTTGGGCCTGCCACATTAGAATGGCGCGCTTTACGGCAATTTCTGGATCTTGGTATTCCTGGATGCGCTCGTATCCGACCTTCGCAAGCCAGCGCTTAAACGGCTCTGCCTTTCTACTGGGTACCGATTGGATTATGCGCAAAACCGTCTCAACCGTAGCGGTGTCGGTCAGGTAGAATTTCCCGTCCGACGATGGCATTTTCAGTTGTCCGATTTTATCGGACAACTCCGTAAACCCTTCATCCTTAACCAGTTTGGACTTTAGGTCGCTCCAATATTTGCTTGGTCGATCACTTCCGGTGAGCGCAGCAATAATATCCACCACGGCGAAGTGCCATTCGTTCTCGTGGAAGACCTTCCTAATCGAGATCCCCTCAAAAAGAACCATCTGGGAATCTCCCTGTTTGGCGGGTTCTCCGTCTTCGCGCGTTTGGGCGTTCAGGTCGGGCGCGGCACGGCGTTTGATTTCGTCGAAGGGCGTATTTAGTGGCAGAAGTTTGTTGAGGTCTACGGGTTCATCGGCCATGGAATAACGGTACCAGAAATCTAAGCCAGAAGATCAGCCAGTTTCCGGATGCGTCCGGTCAAACCAGCATAATATAGGATATTGAGAGGTGATGGTGCGGCTATGTTTTGGCATACGGACAGAGCAACCAGCACTGGGACCCTGGCTATTGGCTGCGCGCTGCTCGCGGCGAGCACCTGCTTCGCGCAAAACCGGTATCGTGCAAGCATCGTCGTCGAAGGCGGCGGTAGCCTGCCTTCGACGCCGCTTTTCACGTTTCCGCCCGGCGGCTGGGATTTGCCTCGCTGCCGGATCCTGAACGCCTTCGCCAACGGAGTGGTCATCTACGAGGTGCCGGTGGACCGGAATGTCGCGGATATGACCGATAAATGCGCCGTTACGATCTGGCTGAAGGGTTTCCAGAAAGCCGGAGTGGCGCTTCATGACGGGGCGGTGATCACTCTCAAACAGATCGGTGATCCGGAAGGGTCCACCGTTTCGGTGACTGCTCTGCATGTCCCCAAAGAGGCGGCGAAAGCGTACGACAAGGGTCTTGCCGCCATGACCAATGGTAAGCTTCCCGATGCGCAGAAAGAGTTCGAACGCGCTGTTGCGCTGTATCCGGAGTATGCCCAAGGCTGGAGTCAGCTCGCAGAGGTGCTGGAGCAGGAAGCCCGGCCGAAAGAGGCGGCGGATGCCTGCGAGCACGCGCTTCAGGCCGATGCGAAGTACATCCGCCCTTATCTGCAGTTGATGCGCCTGGCGGTTCTGGAGAAAAGGATGGAGCATGCGGCCGCGCTCGGCGAGCGCGCCTTGAAGCTGGATCCGGTGGAATTCCCCGGAATTTACTACTACGACGCCGTAGCCAACTATGCGCTGAAACATCTCGAGGTGGCCGAGAGGGTTGTCCGCGAAGGCATTGAGTTAGACAAGGACCGCCAATATCCCGCGGCGGAGGCGCTACTGGGCTGGGTTCTGGCTGATAAGGGCGATGCCCGCGGCGCGATCGATCATCTCACGAAGTACCTGCAACTCGCGCCAAAAGCGGACGCTGCGCCGGCAGTCCGGGAGCGGATACGGGAACTGGAGCGCGCCCAGACGCAGTAGATGTTCGCGGCGTTGGGGGCGGGCCGCGGGCCCGCCGCAGGCTACGAGCCTGCCCCACTATACGGCGTCGGAGATGCTGGTGAAGGAGAAGTCGTGGACCACGATGGGCGGGGCGATCATGCCCTGTCCTTCGCCGCCTCGCACGCGGATGGGCTGGCCCATGGCGACCGTGTTTTTCAGCATTTCTACCGGGCTTTGGTTGAAGCGGAAGTTCATCACCGGAGAGGTGACTTTGCCTTGCTCGATGAGGAAGACGCCGTCACGGGTGAGGCCGGTGACTTGGGCCGTTTTGGGGTTGACGATGCGGATGTACCAGAAGCGGGTCACGAGCAGACCGCGATCGACGGATGCGATCAGGTCGGCGAGTGACTTGTTACTGCCTTCGAGAATGAGATGGTTCGGAAAGGCAGTCGGCTGCTTACCGGCTTTGGCTGCCCAGTAGCGATCGTAGAAGAGATTTTTCACGACGCCGTTTTCGATCCAGGTTATCGGTTCGGCGGGCAGGCCGCTACCGGCGCCTCCTCCGAAGAAGCCGCCTCCGCCTCCCCAGGGCAGCGCGGAATAGAGCTTATTGAACGGATCGGAACGGAGGGTGATGAATTCCGGGAAAAGCTTTTCGCCGACCAGCGTGCCGCCGCCGGGCTTGCTCAAGAAGCTGCGGCCTTCTTCGGCGGCGCGGGCTTGCATGCCGAAGCCCATCAATTGGATGAGATCGCCGGTGGCGGTGGGCTCGAGAACGACAGTGTACTTGCCGGGATCGAGGCGCCTGGGCTCTTTCCAGCGCAAACATTTTTCGATGGCCGTGTGCGCGACGGCGGCGCCATCGATGGTTGAGATTTCGACAGCGGGATGGGATGCCCAGCCGGAGCTGGAGCCGGCGGAGTTGCGGATGGTGGCGGAGAGATTCGCGTCGGTGGTGCGGCCGTAGCCAAAGTTACCCTGCTTATTGGCGATGGCGGCGGTCTGGGCGGTGCGCTCGAAGAAGCCGGCGGCAACGAGATTGTTCTGGCGCGCGCCATCGATAATAGCTCGGATATGCGGGATCATGGCGCGATTGCGCGCGGCGGCGGTATCGGCGGCGTAATTTTCGGCCGTCGCATAGTTCTGTTTCTCGAGCGGCGGCATGTGCTCCGGGCTGGGCGGCGCGATCATGGCCAGACGCTCGGTACGCTGGACGGCTTCGCGGAGGGAATTGTCATCGAACTCGTCGACATTGGTCGAGCCGGCGTGGCCGTCGCGCACGGAGGAGATCGACATGGATTGCTCGACGGCGAAACCGGAGGTGGTGACGTCGTTCAGGGCGAAGCGGATGAAGGCGCTTTCGGAGCTCGAGACGCTGACATCGCACTCGGGGAAAGTGGAAAACGAAAGCACCTTTTCGGTCAGCTTGCGGGCTTCTTCCTGGGTAAGCATGGCTCAATCCGTTTGAATGACGTTGACTTGGCGGAAGCGGGCCGGTGAGCAGCCGTGGCTGACGGAGTTGATCTGCTCGGGCTCGCCTTTGCCATCGTTGGGGGCGCCCCACTGCTGCCAGTAACTGGGTCCGGCGATTAAGTCGCAGGACTGCCAGAAATCGGTGGTGCGCGACTGATAGGCGACGCGGGAGAGCATACCTTGTTTCTTGCCGTGCTTGATCTCCCAGAAGGCGTCGCCGCCGAATTGGAAATTATAGCGCTGCTGATCGATGGAGAAGCTGCCGTCGCCATCGATCAAGATGCCGTCGTCGACGCCGGAAATCAGGTCGTCGAGATTGGTTTCCTGCTTGCCGGGTTCGAGCCAGACGTTGGGCATGCGCTGGAAGGGGACGCTCGACCAATTGTCGGCGTAGCAGCAGCCGCGGGATTCTTTTTCACCGATCAAGGGGGCTTGGTCGCGAATGGTTTGGTAGTGCTTGAAGATGCCTTTCTCGATGATGGGGAACTTGGTGGCTTTGACGCCGTCGTCGTCGTAGCCGGTGGTGGCGAGGCCGCGGTCGTTGGTGCGGTCGCCCCAGATGTTCATGAGGTCGCTGCCGACGCGGTAGTGGCCCATCTTTTCGGTGGTGAGGAAACTGGTGCCGGCGAAGTTGGCCTCGAAGCCGAGAGCGCGGTCGAGTTCGGTGGAGTGGCCGATACTCTCATGGATGGTGAGCCATAGATGGCTAGGCATCAGGACCAGGTCCTTTTTGCCGGGCGTGACAGGCGGGGCGTTGAGATGCTCGATCACTTCTTCGCGAATGCGCTGGGCGTTTTCGACGAGGTTCATCACCGGGACGTATTCGTATCCGGCGGTGACCTGTTGCGGCTGGTAGCGGCGGGACTTGGAGAGGCCGCGCTTGAAATCGACGGCGGTGGCGTTGACCACGGCGTAGGTTTGCAGGTTGAGCTGCTGGATGGAAGAGCCGACGGATGAGGCGAAGTACTTATCTTCGGAGCGGAAGGCGAGATTGCAGGCCGACGAAAAGACGCCTTTCTGTTTTTTCACTTCGGCGGCGGCGGAGCGGATGAGCTCGAGTTTTTCTTCGATGGGGACTGCGAAGGGATCGCGCTCGTGGGGCGTTTGCCAGCGCTCGCGATAGACGGGAACGGGGGCGAGCTCGAGGGGTTTGGATTTGAGGGCGGCGTTGGCGCGGGCGACGTCGACGGCTTCGCCGATCATGCGGGCGATTTCTTCCTGATTGACGCGGGGCGAGGCGGCGAAGCCCCAAGCGCCACCGGCGATGACGCGGACGCCGAAGCCGAAGGAGCCGCCGTCGTTGATTACCGGAACTTCGAGAGTCTTGCCGGTGCCGCGCTCGGGGTTGAGGCGCACGGTAAGGAACTGGCGGCGATAGCGAATGATGCGGATATCGGCGTAGGAGGCGTTCAGCTTCTTGGCTTCGCGGAGCGCGGCGGCGCCCAGGTTTTCAAGCTCGGGATTCGGCTTAGTAGAGCCTTCCCGCGAGGCGAAGAGGCGGGTGGCCAGCGCCGCGGCTGCGCTGGACTGCACAAAGGCGCGTCTGGAAAGCACGGATGATCCCCTCCCGAACATATGAGTATACACGCAGCGCGACTTGCCGAGGCGCTGCGGCTCGGCATAGAATGGCTGTCGGCGGTATTTCCGCTGTGAAGCGAGGGGACTGTGTCGGATCGCGCAATTCTATTTCTGATCAGTGTGGCGATTGAGATTGGCGCGCTGGCGGCGGCGGGCTGGCTGCTGGCGACGAAGCAGGCGGGATCGGTGGACGGTCTTTTTCTTTTCCTCACTTGCCTGCTGGTGGCTTTCTCGTTCGGTTTGTATTTAGTCTTTGTGATCCGGAAGGCGATGGAACCATCGGCAGCGCCTGCTGCCCAGACGGCGAAGGCGCCGGCCACGGCGGCCGCGCAAACGAAGGCCGCGGCGCTTACGCAGAGCTGACCAATACGCCGTAGCGGCGATTGGTGGTGGCGTCGATCGCGGCCGCGGACTGGGGCGCGGGTTCCAGCTCAAGACAGAGCCAAGCCAGACGATTTCGGTTGCCCCTCGGAACCGGTGCGCTCCAGCAGGGGCGCGCTTTACCAACCTCGCCGGACCCTCTTGACATTCTCTTAAAATACTCATATAATGAGTGCGGATAACCACCGATGCCGGGTGGCGCGTCCCGGAAGTATCGCGGACGCCATGCAGTTGGAACGAGAGTAGCTAATGAGGCAATTCTATGGTTAGGATTCAGTTAGACTTACCTGAGGCGCAGGTTAAGGAGCTTGACGAGTTGATGCAAGAGACTAAGCTCACGACGCGCAAAGATCTGTTCAATAACGCCCTGACTCTATTCCAATGGGCGGTTAAAGCAAAGCGGGTTAGGCGTGTAATCGCGTCAATTGATGAAGAAAACGGAACATCTAAGGAGCTGGTGATGCCGGCTCTCGAAAATGTTCAACCGACCATCACGACTGCTGCCAGGCGCCACTAATCGAGGGAGGGGGAGCACGGCCCGCGGTTATCTACCTCCTTTCTCTCTCATTTCCTCTTTGTCTCACGAAGACGCGTGATGAACTCCTTTGATTCGAGTCGCTCTGTTTCTTCTTCAACCTGCCGATAGATGTTTATCCTCCGCTCGAGTATGGAAACACCGAACTTGCTTACCTCGTCGGGTGTTGCGGGTTGCACCAACCTAGCCTTATCGGCCTGAGATACACGGTCCACTTTGGCTTGATGTTTGAGCGCGGCGACCTCGTATTTCAACTTACGTACTTCTAACGTCTTCTTTATGAGATCCAGCGCGCTAGAAACGAGACCTACACAAGTTACGGCTGCCCCGACCAACACGGAAAGCCATATCCCGCCTCTCAAAAGCCTTGTCAAGCCGAAGCTTACGGCTCCAAGCAGTATGGGCACGATAAATCGAAGTAAACGGTTCGCCATCAAGCCAATAGTGACTATTGTATACGAGGAATTCAGGGCGGGCGGTTGGAATGTCTCTAACGGCAGTTGTTGCGGTCAGCCCAATGGAGATAGCGGAGTAAGTCGGCGCGGCGCTGCCAGGTGAAGCGCCAGAAATCGGCCGGGGTGATGCGGCCGGCGTGGAGTCCCCAGTAGGTTTCGATGCGCCAGCGAAGATAGGGACTACGCCAGGGGGTGAGGCGATAGCCCCGGGTGAGGCGCCAGCAAAGGCGTAACATCAGCGGAAGGAATTGCGCGCGGTGTTGCCGCTGATGCCATCGGGTGTGGCGTAGTAGCCGGTGCGCGTGCGTACGGTGGGGTGGCCGGGGCCGCTGGCCGTCACCTTGATCTGGCGAAAGGAGCCGTCGAGATCCAGATTGGCGGGGGTGTAGGCGAGCGTGTACTGATTACGGATATCGCGGGCCACCTGGTGGGCGACGCGATCGACTTCCTGGAGCTCCTTAGGAAAGAAAGCCTCGCCGCCGGTAACCGTGGAAAGCTCTTCGAGGGCGCGTTTGCAGCGCTTGGCTTCGCGGCGCTCCTCTTCGTTGAGCAGGCCTACGCTGTAGATGAGCACGCCGGAATCCTGGGCGGTCTTGACCAGACTCTCAAGGCCGATCTGGCTGCTATTGTCGTTGCCATCGGTAACGACGACGAGCACCTTCTTATCCTTCTTGGCCTTTTCCTTGAGGTGATCGATGGACATGCGGATGGCATCGCGCATGGCGGTGCCGCCGCGGGAATCGATGCGGGCGAGGCCGTCCTGGAGGTCCTTGATGTCGTTGGTGAAATCCTTATCAAGGAAAGCCTCGTCGTTGAAATTGACGATGAAGACCTCGTCCTGGCGGTTGGAGTCCTTGACCAGGTCGAGGGCGGCGGCTTCGACTTTGGCGCGCTTATCGCGCATGCTGCCGCTGTTATCGATAATGAGGCCCATGGAGACGGGAACATCTTCGCGCTTGAAGAGCTTGATGGTCTGCGGCACGCCGTTTTCGAAGACCTGGAAAGCGTGTTCGGGCAGGTTGACCACCAGGTGGCCGCTTTTGTCGACGACGGTAGCGTGCAGCACGACGAGGCGCGTATCGACCTTGAAGGTGGTCTGTCCCGGCGTGTCGGCGGCCCATAGGCCGAAAGCCGCGACCGCGCCCAGCGCGGATATCAAAATCTTCTTATTGCATGGGAGCATAGTAGCCCATTCTCCAATAGGCCCGCAGAGGGGGCAGACCGCGCGGCTGCACCAGTTTCACCTGAACCCGCCGGTATTTTCCGTTCCGCTCCTGATTTTTCGGAGAGTAGCCCAGTATATATTGGTTGCGCAACTCGATACCGATCTTCTCCGCGATGTTGGGCAGTTCGTTGATGTTTTCGACCGGGAAGTGGCGGCCGCCGGTTTGCTCGGCGATTTCGCTCAAGAGGCTGGGACCGGCTAACTCTTCGGCGGTGCGGGTGCGCACGGAGGCCGGCTCGAAGATACCCATTGCATAGATTTGGACGTCGGCTTCGCGCACCAGGTTTTTGATTTCGGTCTCGGTGTAACGGCTATTGTTATCGCCGCCATCGGAGATGACGAGCAGAGCTTTGCGCGGGTTCTTGGCCTTCTTCATTTCGTGCAGGCCGAGGTAGACGGCGTCGAGCAAGGCGGTCTTGCCCTTAGACTGCGTGAAGGTGAGGCGATTCTGAATCTCTTCGAGACTGGTAGTGAACTTGATGGCCAGGTCGGCGCGATCGTTGAACTCCACCAGGAAGAATTCATCGTCGGGATTGGCGGTCTTGAAGAATTGGGCCACGGCCTGGCGCGATTTTTCGAGCTTGGCGCCCATGCTGCCGCTGCAGTCGAAGATGATGCCGACCGAGAGAGGCGCGTCTTCGCTCGAAAACTGCACGATCTGCTGCTCGGTCTTGTCTTCGAAGAGGCGAAAGTTCTCCTTATCGAGGCCCGTGACGAAGCGGTTGAGCGGATCGGTGACGGTGACCGGAATCAAGACCAGGGTGGTATCGACCCGGATGTTGGCCTTAGGCAGAATCTCGCTGACCGCCGGCTTCGGACGGGAGATGATGGAAACCTGAGAATCGGTCGAGACCGGGTTGTCGCCAGGCTTATCCGCACCCCAAACAAGGGGAATCAAGAGAAGGGGAACTAAGCTCGCCAGCGCCCGCGCGCGGCAGAAATACATCCCTGTCACCGCTTCCCAGCCTTTCTTCTTTCCTGAGTGTAGCACAGGGTATTTTGTGGTAGAATCGCGTGTGCCCCGTAAAATTTTGGGCGTGATTCCTGTCCGTTACACTTCCTCACGTTTCCCCGGAAAACCTCTCGCTCGAATTGGCTCGAAAACGATGCTGGAGCACGTATTCGAGCGTACGTCGCAAGCACGCTACGTGACGAGCGTCATAGTTGCCACCGATGATGAACGCATAGCCGACGCGGCGCGCGCGTTTGGCGCATCGGTACGGATGACGCGGGCGGACCACGCTTCGGGTACGGATCGCGTGGCGGAAGTAGCATCAGCCGATACAGCCGAGTGGATCGTAAACGTACAAGGCGACGAACCGCTGATCGATCCGGCGGCGATTGACGCGGCGATCCTGCCGCTAGTGCACGATCCGGAGATCGAGATGGGCACGCTGAAGAAGCGCATCGAAGACGCGCGTGAGATCAACGATCCGAACGTGGTGAAAGTGGTCACGGATCGCGCCGGGAATGCGATTTACTTTTCGCGATCGACGATTCCGTACGTGCGGGAGATGCGCGCGGACGGTCAGGCGACGGTGCACTACAAGCACGTGGGGCTGTATGTTTACCGCCGGGATTTCCTGCTGACTTACGCGGATTTGCCGGTGGGACCGCTGGAACGCGCGGAGCGGCTGGAGCAGTTGCGCGCGCTGGAGAACGGCCACACGATCCGGGTGGTCGAGACGGAGTACGAATCGATGGGCGTGGATACGCCCGAGGATCTGGAACGAGTGTCGCGGCTGTTTGAAGCCTCGATGCAACTTGCGAAACCATATGGCTAAATTCGTGTTTGTGACCGGCGGCGTAGTCTCGTCGCTGGGCAAAGGCATCGCCGCCGCTTCGATCGGATGCCTGCTGGAGAGTCGTGGACTGCGGGTGTCGCTGCAGAAGTTCGACCCGTATCTGAACGTGGATCCCGGAACCATGAGTCCTTTCCAGCACGGAGAGGTTTTCGTGACCGACGACGGCGCCGAGACGGACCTGGATCTGGGACACTACGAGCGCTTCACGCATGCCAAGCTGACGCAGGCGAACAACGTAACTTCGGGACGGATCTACGAGCAGATCATCGCGCGCGAGCGGCGGGGCGACTACCTGGGCAAGACGGTGCAGGTGATTCCGCATGTGACCAACGAGATTAAAGCGGCGATGCGCAAGGTGGCCGCGGACGTGGACGTGGTGATCGTGGAGATCGGCGGCACGGTGGGCGACATCGAGTCACTGCCGTTTCTGGAGGCGATCCGGCAGATGCGCCACGAGCAGGGCCGCGATAACTGCGTGTTCGTACACGTGACGCTGGTGCCGTGGATCGCGGCGGCGCAGGAACTGAAGACCAAGCCGACGCAGCACAGCGTGAAGGAGCTGCGGGCGATCGGTATCCAGCCGGACATTCTGCTGTGCCGGTGCGAGCGCTCGATCGGGACCGAGATGAAGGACAAGATCGCGCTGTTCTGCGACGTGGATCCGCGGGCGGTGGTCACGGCGCGGGATGTAGCTTCGGTATACGAGATTCCGCTGGTGTTCGCAGGCGAGGGCGTGGATGAGATGGTGGTGCGGATGCTGAAGCTGGAAGCCGGTCCGCGCGAGTTAGGGCGGTGGAGCGCGATGCTCGATCGCATGCAGAATCCGATGGACGAAGTATCGATCGGGTTAGTCGGTAAGTATGTGGAGTATGAGGATTCTTATAAGAGCCTGAAAGAAGCTTTGTTACATGGCGGGCTGGCGCACCAACTGAAAGTAAGTATTAATTGGATCGAGGCGGAGGGAGTTACCGGTCCGGGGTGGGAGCGGCAGTTAGACGGGTATGACGGCATCCTGGTGCCGGGCGGATTCGGCAAGCGCGGGATTGACGGGATGCTGAACGCAATCCGTTACGCGCGCGAGAATCAAGTGCCGTATTTCGGGATCTGCCTGGGGATGCAGACGATGGTGATCGAGTTTGCGCGCAACGTGTGTGGGCTCGAGCAGGCGGATTCGACGGAGTTCAATCCGGGCACGCCGCATCGCGTGATTTTCAAGCTGCGCGAGTTAAAGGGCATCGACGACTTGGGCGGCACCATGCGGCTGGGCGCTTGGCCGTGCCACCTGGCGCCGGGAAGCGTGGCGTATAAGGCGTACGGCGCGCGGGAGATCAGCGAGCGGCACCGGCATCGTTACGAATTCAATCGCGAGTACGAGGAGCGGCTGACGGCTTTGGGGCTGCGCATCACGGGACAGACGCCGGATCAGACTTACGTGGAGATCTGCGAGATACCGGATCATCCATGGATGTTAGGCTGCCAGTTTCATCCGGAGTTCAAGAGTAAGCCGATGGAGCCGCACCCGTTGTTCAAGGCGTTTATTGGGGCGGCGTATTGTTACCGGAGCCAGCGGGTGGCGCCACTCGCGCGACAGGCGGAGCCGGAGTATTCGCGGGGGGACTAACCGCGAAGTAGAGACTCGGCAGCAGGAAGAAGATCAACCAGATTCCGGAGAACAGGCGTAACTCGTACGCGCGGTAAGTGCGATATTGCTGCGCGGTAAGTTGGCTGAGCACTCGTCCGTGCATCGTAAGTACGTATTGTCCGCCCGCGACATCGGCGTTTGCGCCGCCGGTAAACCGCAGAGACTGGATAGAGTTGACCACCACATAGCCGAGGAGTGCGCCACAAACAACAATGGTCCAGCGTGGAAGGTTGTTAAGTGCGCGGCGGCCGACAGGCTGTTTTCGGATAAATAGGATTAACACGCCGTAGTCCAAGATGGCGCCAATGTGCAACAGCCAGATGTAGGGCACGCGCGCAGACACGTCCACACCGCGGAGCGTAGCGACGTGGACGAGCAAGGATAGGGCCAGTCCCGCAAGGCTTGCCGTGCCGCCCGGCCCGAGCCGCGGTTTCGAAAATCCTCGCCGGGGCATGTCGAGAACCTCCTGCCAGCTCCGACCGTGTATTGAAAGCGCAGACCAGCGTCTGCGAAACCAACAAGAAAATGGAGCATGAAATGAAATAGTCGCGGATGTCCGGGTTGGCTATCACGGACGGGACCTTTCCCGAGTCGGAGGAATCCCTGCTCGGCGGTTGGATCGGTGATGTTGCGCCGCTGGTACGCGACTGCAATTTGCAGGGCGGCGCGCCAAACAACATGTCCATCGAGGTGCGGCGGTTAGGCGATCGAAACCAGCGAGACGAAATCAAAAGGGAGCGAGCGGATGAAATACATTTTGATGATGAACACGATGAAGGCTGGGCAGGAGATGCCGGAATGGCCTGCGGGAGACCTGCAAGCACATATCGGATTTATGTTGAAGCTGAATGTGGAATTGCAGGAATCCGGCGAACTGGTCCTGGCCGAAGGGCTGTCATTTCCCGATCAAGCCAAGCTGGTGCGCGCGGGCCAGGGCGGCGTTCCGGTTACCGACGGGGTGTTTCCGGAATCGAAAGAGTTTCTTGCTGGATTCTGGATCATCGATGTGCAGACGCCCGAGCGCGCGTATGGAATCGCGGCCCAAATATCGGCGGCACCGGGACCCGGCGGGGCACCGATGAACCTGCCGATTGAAGTGCGGCCGGTGATGAGCGCGCCGCCCAACGGTTAGAGGGGGACTGCGAGGCCGCCGCAGGCTGAGAGCCTGCCCCACATGTCAAGCAGGACGTTGGCGAAGGATTTCGTCGGCGACGTCGGCCACGGCGCGCATCTCCTGGACATCGTGTACGCGCACGAGGTGGGCGCCATTCAGGATGGCGGCGGTGACGGCGGCGGCGGTGGCGAACAAGGTTTCCTTCTCGGTGGGATGCGCGAGGAATGACTTGCGCGAGGGACCGGCGAGGATGGGCAGATCGAGGGCGGCGAGCTCGTGCAGGCGCGCCAGGATGGCGGAGTTCTGTTCCTTGCGTTTGCCGAAGCCCAGGCCGGGATCGAGGACCATGCGCGCGCGGTCGATGCCGTCGCGGCGGGCGCGGCTGACGGTGGCTTCCAGGTCGCGCACGATGGCGCCCATCACATCGGGCAGCGGCGGCAGCTTGGCCCAAGTCTCGGGGCGGCCGCGCATGTGATTCAGGATCAGGCCGGCGTCGTGGTTGGAGACGAGGCGCGCGAGGTGCGGCTCGAAGGTGAGGCCGGTGGGATCGTTGATGATCTCAGCGCCGTGTTCGATGGCGCGCTCGGCGACTTCGGCCTTGTAGGTGTCGACCGAGATGGGGACATCCAGGCGTCCGCGCAAGCGCTTCAGCACGGGAATGAGGCGGCGCAGTTCTTCAGCGGCGGAGATGGGCGCGGCACCGGGCCGCGTGGATTCGGCGCCCAGGTCGATGATGTCGGCGCCCTGCTCCTGCATCTCGAGCGCGCGGGCGAAGGCGCGATCCGGTTCGAGGTATTTGCCGCCGTCCGAGAAAGAGTCGGGGGTGATGTTGAGCACGCCCAGGATGGCGGTGCGCTCGCCCAGCCGGACTTCGCGAGATTTGAGTTTCCAGAAGTGGAGCTTGCGCATAGACTCTCACCAATGTCGCACGTTTAGGCTAGCCGTACTCAAAACCAGCCAGGGCGAACGTGTAATCATCACGGGGCGCGAGCGGCGGCGCGGCGGGGACGCCGGGACGGAGCATGCGCACCAAGCGCCGCAAGGGCGTGAATCCGGAGGCGCGGGCGAGGCGGACGGCTGCGGTGTTGTGCGGCAGAAGGTCCCAGTAGGCGTTTTCGCCAGAGTGGCGCGCGCGGAACCAGGCGAGCAATGCGCGCGCGGCTTCAGCGTCGCGGCTGACGCAGGGGCCTAAGTAAGCGGCTTCGGAACCGGGGCGCGCCATAGCGTAGCCGCGGTTGGGGATGGCTGCGGCGCCTTGCAGGGCGAGTTGGCTGAGCAACTCCGAGCGATCGGCGCCGAAGGCTTCGCGATCGAGGGCGGCACATTCCGGCGACCATGGCGCGACGCGCGGCGGGGCGACGGTGAGACCCGCGGCGTGCCAACGTTCCACGGATGATTCCTCCACGAAGCCGAACTGGCGGTAGAGCGGCGCGCCGGATGCGGTGGCATCGAGCTTGATCCACGCGATGCGGCGGGCGGCCAGCGCGGCGAGCGTGTGCGCGAATAATTGGCGGGCGAAACCGCGGCGGCGGTAGGCGGGATCGGTGAGCACCATGCCGATCCAGGCCAGCCGGGTTCCGTAGCAGACGGCCGTGGTGGTGGCGGCGAGCACACCCTCGCACTCCAGCCCGAAGCAAGTTTCGGGCGCGAGCTGCAGCAGGGTGCGCCAATCGTTTTCAGTTTGATTCCAGCCCGCGGCTTGCTTGATGCGCATGGCAGCGGGCACATCGGCCGGGGTGAGTGGGCGGATAATGGTAGGGCCTATGCGGCTCCCCGGCGCGCCGCCACGTCAGCCTGCTCTTCGCGCGCGAGGGCCGCGGCGTGCCCGGTCAATTCATTGAGGCCCACGATCACCAAGTCTTTTTCGAGATCCTCACCGCTGGCGATCATCTGTTCCAGGTGCAGCGCGGCCAGGCGGGAGCACCAGGCGTCGCTCATCTCGTGCCCGGTGCGGCGGCTCAACTCGACGAGTTCGGCGTGCGGCATGGCGATCTGCTTTTCGAGACGCGTCCCCTCGCTTTCGAGCACGAATTTGACGTCGACGGTGTCGCTGTGGCGCAGCGAAATAGCCGTTTGCAGCCACTTGAAAAACACCTGCCATTTGCGGCCGAACGGATCGGGCCCGACTTCAAACTGGCGAAAATTCAGCATCAAGGTTATCTTACTTCATTGGACACCATGAGCGACTTAACGAAAGAACTGGAGATGGGACGCGCGGTTGCGCGGCAGGCCGGTGAGATCGCGCTGCGCTATTACCGGACGGGCATCCAAGCAGACTCGAAGCCGGACGATTCGCCGGTGACGCGCGCGGACCGGGAGTGTGAGCAGGCGATCGCGCGGGCGCTGGAGGAGGCTTTTCCCGACGATGGACTGCTGGGAGAAGAAGGCGCGGAGAAGCCGTCACGCAGCGGGCGGCGCTGGATTATCGACCCGATCGACGGCACGCGCGACTTCGTGCGCGGCAATCCGGCATGGGCGAATTTGATCGGGCTGGAGGCGGACGGCGAAGTGGTGGCTGGTTTCGCCAACATGCCGGCGCTGGGCGAATTGTTTTGGGCGGTGCGCGGCGGAGGGGCGTTCGTGAACGGCGCGCGCATCGAGGCATCCGCAATCAGCAGCGTGGCGGAAGCGGTGCTGTGTATCGACGCGCTGAATTCGGCGGCGCGGCTGCCGTTCGGATCGAGATTGGTTAACTGGATGGAACCGTTCTGGGCGGTGCGCAGCATGGGCGGATGCATGGACGCGCTGATGGTGGCGCGCGGCCAGGCGGAGATCTGGATCGAGACCAACGGTAAGCCCTGGGATTTCGCGCCGCTGAAGATTATTGCGGAAGAAGCGGGCGCGCGGTATTTCGATTTCACGCGGCGATCCACGATTTATGGCGGCAACTGCGTGATCTACGCGCCGGGATTGGAGGAGACGGTGTGGCAGTTTCTCGCGAACGGATGATGCCGCGGCTGGCAGCGGCGGTGTTTGGGCTGGCGGCCATCAACCTGGCGTTGCATCTGTACGCGGCGCACAACTACGGCTACTTCGTCGATGAGCTGTACTATCTGGCTTGCGGGCAGCATCTGGCGTGGGGATATGTGGACCAGCCGCCGCTGATCGCGCTAATCGTGGCGGGCGAGCGGGCTCTGTTCGGCGCCTCACTACAGTCGATTCGTTTTCTGCCCGCGGTCGCCGGAGCCGCCCTGGTGCTGCTTACCGGGCTCATGGCGCGCGAGTTGGGCGGGCGGCGCTTCGCGCAATGGTTCGCGGCGCTGGGGGTGCTGGTGGCGCCGGCGTTTCTGGCGCTCGACAGCCTCTGCTCGATGAACGCCTTCGAGCCGCTGTTCTGGATGGGCTGCGCGTTCGTGATCATGCGCATCATCCGCACCGGCAATCGGAAGCTGTGGCTGTGGTTCGGGGTGTTGGCCGGGATCGGGCTGGAGAACAAACACTCGATGCTGATCTTCGGATTCGCGGTCTTGGCGGGCTTGATGCTGACGCCGGAGCGCCGCCTGCTGCGATCACGGTGGTTTTGGATCGCGGGTGGAATCGCGTTTCTGATTTTTCTGCCGAATCTGCTCTGGAACGTGCAGCACCATTTTCCGTTCGTCGAGTTGCAGGAAAACATCCGGCGCTCGCATCGCAATGTGGATCTGACGCCGCTCAGTTTTATGGGGCAGGAGATTGCCGACATGCTGCCGCTCACGCTGCCGCTTTGGCTGGCGGGGCTTTGGCATTTCCTGTTCCACCCGGAGGGCAAACCGTTCCGCGCGCTGGGGTGGGCATGGCTGATCACGATGGCGGTGATCATGATTTTGAATCCGCGCGTATATTACGCTTTTCCCGCGATCCCGATGCTATTCGCAGCGGGCGCCGTGCGGTGCGAAGCGTGGCTGGCGGTTCCCAGATGGCAGTGGGTGAAGCGTACCTGGACCGTATCGCTGATCGTGGGCGCCGCGGTGGCTACGCCGTACGCCGTGCCGGTCTTGCCCGTGGAGACTTACATCCGGTACCAGAAGGCGCTTGGATTCGAGCCGCCCAAGATCGAGACGCACAAGCTGGGGCCGCTTCCGCAGATCTACGCCGATCAGTTTGGCTGGAAAGAGATGGTGGCCGCGATCGCCAAAGTGTACGACGCGCTGCCGCCGGACGTGCGCGCCAAGACTGCGATCTTCGGCCAGAACTACGGACAAGCGGGCGCGGTGGATTTATTCGGCCCGAAGTATGGACTGCCGAAAGCCATCAGCGGCCACCAGAATTACTTCTTGTGGGGACCGCGCGGCTACACGGGCGAAAGCGTGATTGTGATGGACGACTCGATGGATGAGTTGGAGAAGAACTTCGCGTCGGTGGAGAAAGTGGCGCATGTGGGGCATCCTTATGCGATGCCGTACGAGCACTTCGATATTTACTACTGCCGCGGATTGAAATGGCCGCTTCAGCAACTCTGGCCGAAGGTGAAGAATTGGGACTGAGCGCGGTCGAGGGCGCCCGCACTCTACTTCGACATCATTTTACCGATGGCGGAGACCAGCGCGTCGATTCGTTCGCCGAGCTGGCGGTCGGCGGCGCGAGATTCTTCGGCGAAGCGGGTGATCGTGTCGTTGGTATCGGCGATCTTGACCGTCAGATCGCTCATGCGACCTGCCAGTTCATTGAGCTGGCGCTGTGTGTCGCGCCATAACTGGCGGTTCTCTTCACGATCCCTCCGGCGTTCTTCGGCAAGACCGGCGGTCACGTGTTCGATTCTATCGAGGCGTTCATCGATCGTCACGATTTGATCCTCAATCCGTGCCGGCAATCTGCACGATGGCTTCGGCTTGTTCGGGCGTGAACTCCTCGACCTTCGCCGAGATGTTCATGGAACAGAACTTCGGTCCGCACATGGAGCAGAAGTGCGCGTCTTTGAAGCCGTCGTCGGGCAGCGTTTCGTCGTGCATGGCGCGGGCCGTTTCAGGGTCGAGCGAGAGTTCGAACTGGCGCTTCCAATCGAAACGGTAACGCGCGCGGGATAACTCATCGTCGCGCTCGCGGGCGCCGGGACGGTGACGGGCGATGTCGGCGGCATGGGCGGCGATCTTGTAAGCGATGATTCCGGCCTTCACGTCGTCGCGATTGGGCAGACCCAAGTGCTCCTTGGGCGTGACGTAGCACAGCATGGACGCACCGTACCAGCCGATCATGGCGGCGCCGATGGCCGAAGTGATGTGATCGTAGCCCGGCGCGAAATCGGTGACCAGCGGGCCGAGGGTGTAGAAGGGCGCTTCGTAGCACATCTCCTTTTCCTTCTCGACCTGCATCTGGATCTGGTCCATGGGAATGTGGCCGGGGCCTTCGATCATGACTTGCACGTCGTAATCCCAGGCGCGGCGGGTGAGCTCGCCTAGGGTCTTCAACTCGGCGAATTGGGCTTCGTCGCTGGCGTCGGCCACCGAGCCGGGACGCAGGCCGTCACCGAGCGAGAAGCTGACGTCGTACTTCTGAAAGATTTTGCAGATCTCGTCGAAGTGCTCGTAGAGCATGTTCTGGCGATGGTTCTTGACCATCCACTCGGCGAGGATCGATCCGCCGCGGCTGACGATTCCCGTAACGCGGCGAGCGGCCAGCGGGATGTATTGCACCAGCACGCCGGCATGGATGGTCATGTAGTCGACACCCTGCTCGGCCTGCTCGTGGATGACTTCGAGCATCACCGAGGCGCTGAGATCTTCCAGGCGGCGCACGCGGGACAAAGCTTCATAAATCGGGACAGTGCCGATGGGGACGGGCGAGGCGTCGATGATGGCCTGTCGGATGCGCGGGATATCGCCGCCGGTGGAGAGATCCATCACCGTGTCGGCGCCGTACTTCACGGAATAGCTTAGCTTTTCGAGCTCTTCCTCGATGTTGGAAGTCACGGCGGAGTTGCCGATGTTGGCGTTGATTTTGCACTTGGACGCCACACCGATGGCCATAGGCTCGAGGTTCGCGTGGCGGATGTTGGCGGGAATGATCATGCGCCCGCGGGCGACTTCATCGCGGATGACTTCGGCCGTCAGGTTCTCCCGCTGTGCGACGTACTGCATCTCGCCGGTGATGACGCCGCGCCGGGCATAGTGAATTTGCGTGCGAATCGCGTCATTCTGGCGCTCGGCTATCCATTTTGTACGCATGAACTCCTCTGGTTGTGGGTGCTGGGTTGTGGGTTGTAGGTCCTGGACGCCGGGCGGCAGACATCGACGGTCAGCCACCACCCATCACCCAGGACCCATCACCTATTTCTTCTTCTTGGGCTTTTTGACTTCTTTGTTGCCTTTATCCCTGCTTTTAGCCATATCCGCAATTATACTCGCTGGCGGAGGGGCTGCAACGCGCAACTTCTGGAGCGCTCGGGTTGTGATCGCAACTGCTACCATAAAGTTGGCGGTTATGATGATCAGCCTTAAACCCGAACAGGAACAGCTCCTGCAAGCGGCCATCAAGTCCGGCTTGGCCCGCGATACTGACGAAGCTCTTGCAAAGGCACTCGATGCGCTCCGCGAACGGCTGCCTCAAGCGCGGACGGATGACGACGTCGCGGCCGCCGCGCGTCGCTTGGGAACGTTTGGTAAGCGTCATCGCCTCTCGCTCGGCGATATCACGATCAGAGAACTGCTCCGCGAAAGCAGACCGTGAGCCAATTTCTGCTCGACGCCTCGACAGTTCTGACTTGGTGTTTTCCCGACGAGGAAACGCAAAAGGCGTTAGAGATCTCTGAGCGCATCGCCGGCAGCGATACCGTCATCGTTCCGTCTTTCTGGCGTCATGAGATTCCCAACGCCCTTCTCTTCGGTGAAAGGCGGAAACGGCTAACCGCCGAACACGTTGCCGCTTTCTTGGCGGATCTTCGCCGGTTACCGGTGCAGGTCGACGAGCAGGCCACTCCGGAAGCTATATTTGATACTACGCTGGCACTCAGCCGCAAGCACGGCCTTACGGCTTACGACGCCGCTTATCTCGAAATCGCCCTGGGGGACGACTTGTCGCTCGCTACCACCGACCACGCCTTGAAGCGCGCAGCCCTGGCGGAAGGGGTAAATGTGATCTAGCTTTGCGCGCTAGTCGCCGGAGACAGTTTCGTATTCGCGCGCTGGCGCAGTGGCATGGCTCCGGTTTCAAACGATACGTATAGTCCCTTTCCTCTGTGGACTCTTCGTGGTCTAATTTGTCGTACGAGCCTATACATCGTCGTTCGTCACCCCAAGAACCTCCACCCAAGATGGAAGGCCAATGTTTTGGATCGACGATGATCGGATCCTGAGTATCACCACAACACCCGAGGTTGCGGAACAATGCAAGAACGCCGAAATCGTTTACTTTCATCGATGCGGATGGAAACCGGAGGGAGGCGAGTACGTGAACCCAACGGTTTGCTGCTCCGCAAGAATCGCAGAAATAACTGGCTCAGACAGCGAGCCAATGATAGTGTTTAAGGACGTCAAGCTGATCGGAGCGCCTGTCAGACGCCGACTCTACGGGCCGACTAACTCATATTACGACGCCGAGCCGATCTGAATTCTTGGTACTGCGCTAAAAGCGGGACGACCAGGGCAATGTCACTATCGTCCTCGACACGATCGACGATCAGAATAAGCTGAAGACATTTGTGGTCCCGCCTCCAAACGCCGAGGTCGTTAAGACATCCCTCATATCATAGACTATACAGTCTTTGAGATCCAGCTATATAGAGCATTTCCTTGAATTCCAGTTTCTTCGCTCCATCCTTACCGAGCACGGTCACATCGCACGAATCGGCATCATGGATTGCAAGTGCCGCCGTTAGCGCTGCACAACGCTGTTGGTAATCCAAGTGAGAATTCCCAATCGACAGTAGGATGGCTTTTGTAATTTCCAAAGTAGTCCTTTGCGCTTTAAAAAAAATCACCACTGGCGGTTTGGCCGGCAAGACTATATATATTCGGAGCTTATGTTTCGATAAGGTGGAATTACGTTTAAGTAGGTCGGCACCAGGTCGTTGAAGCAGATCTTGAGTCTGCACGATTCCCAACACATGTCGCTGGTGGTAGACTGAACGTCATCGCGCAGGAACATGGGCCACGAGTACATCCCGATAACCCAAGGTGGGAGTACAAGCTGTACACATTTGATGGCACGAAGGAACAGGAAGTGCTGCTGGACTTTGACCGCTTCGGCTCTGAAGGATGGGAGCTTGCGGTGTACTTACCGTGGGTCGGACACCCCGATGGACGAGCAGTCTTCAAGCGAAGGTCGTGAATTCATCATCACGCACGTTTACCGCATTACCGAATTCCTTTAATCGCCGGAGACGGTTTCGTACTCGCGCGCGGGCGCGGGCTTCGAGGCGGACAGCGCTCCCACGCTGACGTGGATGGTCGGCATGGCTCCGGTCTCGAAGGATTCGCGCACCTTGGTTTCGTCCTGCATCCGATCGCGCATCAACTGGCGGCGCAGGCGGGCTTCGAACTCGGCCATCTGCTGGTCGATCGTTTTGACCTTATGCTTATTGGCCACCATGTCTTCGCGGTAGCGCTTCAGGAAGTAGCCGATGGTTTCGACGCGTATCTTGATCGAGCCGGTGGGCTTGTTCTCGTCGATGTCCTTAAAGCAGAAGTACGGCGTGCCGGAATGTTCGACTATCTCCTCGACCACGGTGTAAATGGGCGCGTCGTGGCCGCACTTGAAGCTGGATAACTCGAGCGCGACTAAGTTAGGATGCCGCGCGACATACTTAGCCGCCCACACTTTGCGCGACGTGTTTTCGCTGTAGGAGTTCTTCCACACATCGTCGATGTTCATGGGATGCGGGATCTCGCCGGACTCGACTTCGGGCCCGAACAAGCGCCAGACGAGGTCTTCGTCGATGGGCAGCGAGTCATGCGTGAAGACCGGATAGCCGAGCTTCTGGAACTCTTCCAGGATCTCGTGATTGACGCCCGGATCGTTGTGATAGGGGCGGCCGAGCACGACCACACCGAGGCGATCCTCGCGCTCGAGTTGTTCAAGCACCTGGCGGGCTTCGCCGCGGACAGTCACATTGGCGTAGTAATCGAGGGCGCGATAGCCTTCCGCAACAGCGCGAGCGTTCTCTTCGGGGGAAAGGCCGAAGATATCCTTGAACTGCTCGAACATCTGCCGCTCGAAGACATCGCGCTTGGAGATGTTCACAAAGGTATCGAGGAACAGGACGCCTTTTTCTTTGAAGAGGTCGCCTTCCTTGGTGAAAGCTGCCTTGACCGCGGCGGGCGTGGTGGCGACGGTCGGGCACGAACGGCTGGCCTGCACGCCATGCAGGTCGGTGGTGAGGCAATCGATCATCGGGAAAAAGATGATGTCGAGCGGCTTCTTGGCGTGCACCACGAACAGCAGATTATGGACGTGCGGGATGCCCAGCTTCGAAGGGAAGCACGGGTCGATGGCGCCGCGCTTGGCGCCTTCTTTGTAGAGCTGTTCGCTGGTGTAGTCGGAGTAGACGATGTTCTGCGCCTGGATGCCGAGCGAGGCGAAGTAGCCGGTGAAGACCGGCGTCATCGAGTACATGTTCAGCACGCGCGGCATGCCGATGCGGATCTCGGCGCGCTTCTTCATCAGTTCGGCGCGCTTCTTAGCCGTGGCGGTAAAGAGGAACTTGGGCGGCGCGTCGGCGACCAGCGGCGCATCGGGCACGCGGAACACGGCCTTGGCGGACACTTCGACGAAGTTGGGATTGGCCTTCTTAATCTTGTCGAGACTGCCCTTGATCTGGCGCATGTCATCGACGTTCTCGACGGTGCCCTTCTCGCAGGTGGCGATGATCAGCCGCTGCGATCCGGCTTCGAGCGGAACTTTGGTCTTCACCGGCGGCTTGTAATCCGGATTCAGCACCGTGGTCTTCACGTCGATGAAGGTGCGCAGGCACTTGTTCTTGCAGAAGTAGCAGCGGGTGGATTCGTTGCGGGTGGTCTGGTAGCTGATTTTCGAGAGCGCGTCCATCCCGATGAAGCTGGTCTGGCGGCCGTGGTCCCAGAGGCGCCCGGCTTCGAGCGCGGAGCCTATGGCGCCGGCTTCGCCGCAATGTTCGTGGACGATGACATCGGGCTGGACTTCTTTGCCCTTGAAGCGCGACTCGATGAAATCGACCTGCGATTTGACGGCGGCGAGGTTATACTGCGTGCCGCCCTGTAGCAGGAAGCGGCGTCCAATGGCAGAGATATTGGGAATCTGCGAAACGTAGAGCCAGATGTTCTTGGGGAGCACGTTGCAGAGTCCGGCCATGATCTCTTCCGGCTTCCAGCCCTGGCGCTGAAAATCGACAATGTCGGACTGCATGAAGACCGCGCAGCCGTAGCCGAACTGCGGGTATCCGTTGGCCCCGAACGCAGTGTCGGCGTACTGCTCGACGGGCACGTTGAAGCCTTGCGCGGTGGATTGCAGGAAGTAGCCGTTACCCGCGGAGCACTGCGTGTTCAGCTTGAAGTCTTTGACGCGGCCGTCTTTGAGGATGATGATCTTGATATCCTGGCCGCCGACGTCGCAGATGACGTCGATGTCGTCGTAGAAATGCAGGCCGGCTTGCGTGTGAGCGACGGTCTCGACCAGCGCGGAATCTGCGCCGATCACGTCTTTCAGGATGTCTTTCGCATAGCCGGTAGTGCCCACGCCGAGCACCTTCAGGGTGGCGCCCTGATCGGCGATCTGCCTCTCGAGCTTGCCCATCACCTCGATGGTGTCTTCGATGGGATTGCCCTTCGAAAGCTGATAGGTCTTGGCCAGAATGCGGCGCTCTTTGTCTTTCGAGAGCAGCACCGCTTTGGTGGACGTGGAGCCCCCGTCGATACCGACGAAGCCTTCCACCAGCTCGCCGGGCTGGAACGTGGCTGGCACGAATTTCTTGTGACGGTACTTGTTCTTGAAACGAGCAAGGTCGTCCGCGTCTTTGGCCAGACCACCGGTGCCACCGCGCTTGGATTTTTCCTCTTCGCGGCCCACCGTGACATACCATTCGAGCTTTTCCCAGCCAACGTATTGGCCAACGTTGGCGTCTTCTGTCTTGCCGAATTCGACGGAGCCGATGGCGGCGAAATACTGCGCGTTATCAGGCGTGCGGATCAAGTCTTCGGGCGGTACGCCGGCGGGCAACTCGGTGCCGCGCTCTTCCCAGATTTTCGGGATGTTGTGCTTCCAGCAATCGCGCATGCCCTGGATGTAGCAGTTGGGGCCACCGAGCAGCAGCACCACGGGCAGCAGCGTATTGCCGCGCGTGAGCACGGAAAGATTCTGCATGACGATGGCTTCGAAGAGCGAGGCCATCAACTCATCAGGCGGAACGCCCATCTTCTGTAGGCCGTTGATGTCGGTCTCGGCGAAGACGCCGCACTTGCCGGCCACGGGGTGCAGTTTCACTCCTTTGTAGCCCATCTGGCAAAGCTGTTCGGCCGGGATGCGCAGCTTGGCGTTGATCTTGTCGATGACGGCGCCGGTGCCGCCCGCGCACTTGTCGTTCATCGAAGGCAGCTTCTTTTTGCGGCCGGTTTCCGGGTCCTTTTTGAAGATGATGATCTTGGCGTCCTGGCCGCCGAGCTCGATCACGGAGCCGCATTCCGGGTAGAGCTTTTCGACGGCGAGCGAAACGGCGTTGACTTCCTGCACGAATTTCGCGCCCAGCAATTTCGACATGCCGTTGCCGCCGGAGCCGGTGATGAAGATGCGGGATTGATCGGCCGCGAAGCCATCGACTTCGGTTTCGAAGCGCTTCAGAAACTCCAGCACCTTCTCGGGCTGCTTGGTGTCGTGGCGCTGATAGTCGGACCAGACGATCTGGTCGTTGGACTGATCGACTACCACCGCCTTGACGGTGGTCGAACCGACGTCCATTCCGATGAAGAATTGTTTCGCCATGGATCCTCCCGGGCTAGTTCACTTGGGTCAATTCGAGCGATGGGGCGGCCTGAGAGGCCGCCGCAGGCTGAGAACCTGCCCCACGCTGGATCTGCTCGGCAATGTGCATCACGAAGTTGGCGGCCCCGCCAATGACGCCCTTGGTATGCGGCACGTGGTAGAGCGGACGCTTCGATTCGGGATGGGCTTCGACCCAGGCGCGGCAATCGTCCATGGTGAGGCCGGTGCGCTCCAGCACCTCGGCCATTTCCTTCTTGGCCTTGTTCTTGGCTTCGCCGAGCGCCATCTGCACGCGGGAATGCGCGTTGATCTCGCCCTCGCCGGAGGTTTCGATGGGCAGGTAGATCATGTCCTTGTAATTGGAGACGACCGCGGACTGCGCGCCATCGGACTGCGTGGAGGGCATGCAGCCGAAGGGCTTCACCGAAAGAACCATGTGGGCCAAGTCTTTGTTCGAGTAGTAAATGTTCTTGGCGACTTCCAGGTGGCCTTCGCCGCCGCCCGCACGCGAATTATAAAAGGGATGGCCGAGGCGCTGTAGCTCGTACTGGTCGGCAAGGTGATGCGCGATGTCGCCGAGGGCGCCGACAATCTTGTGATATTCGTTCTTGAAGATCGCTTCGGCCAGCTTCAGCTTCGCCACCTTGTTGCGGAAGCTCCACTCGATTTTGACGCGCTTGTCGAGGCGCCAGATGGGCGGCAGGGCGGCGCCTTCTTCGAGGCCTTTGAAGTCTTTGTACTTCTGCACCACCTGGTGGATCATGTACATGATCCAGGTGCCGATAGGCTCGACCAGCACCTGCGCGCCTTCGCGCTGCAGGAAGTTGAACATGTTGAAATTGCCGTCGCCTTCGGTGGTCTGCGCCCAGAATTCGCCGGTGATTTTGACGATGGGCTTGACGCGCAGCCGGTCGATTTCGATTTCGTTAAACGCGTCGCGGCAGCGGTGCAGCGCCGGGATATAATCTTCGCCTTTGAGCTGGTTGACGAACTTACCGATGTATTCGGCGGTGTCGCTGAAGCCGCCCAAATATTTGCCCAGACTGTCGCCGAGCTGCCAGGGCTGCTTCTTGCGGAAGACCTCGTGCATGTAGTCCATCATCTCGTCGAGCTTCTGGTCGGTCTCGCCGGGGTTGACTTCGTAGGGACGCAGCGCGTACGCCACTTCGTTCAAAACGTCGCCGCAATTGAGCGCATTCAGAATGCCGAGGAAGAAATCGAGATTCATCTCCAGGCCGGCTTCGGCGTCGGACTGGCTCAAGCCGCCGGACTGCTGGAACAGCAGCACGCGGAAGCCATCGAATCCGGCGTTGCGCAGCGCCAGGCGATACTCGGCTTCATACATGCCGAAGCGGCACGGGCCGCAAGCGCCGGCCGTGAAGAAGACGTAGCGGTCGATGATTTCCTGCTTGGTGAGACCCTGTTCTTCGAGGCTTTGCAGATACTGGACGAGGTTGCCGACGGTGAAATAGGTCGGATTGCACTGGCCGTTGTTGCCGTATTCCTTGCCGGTTTGGAAAGCGCGGACGTTGGGCGTGGGCACAGCTTCCGCGATATAGCCGAGGCCTTCCAAAGCGCCGTGTACAAGCTTCTCGTGTTTCCAGGTGAGTCCACCGAACAGCAGGGTGGTGTGGCCGCGCTGTTCCTTGGTGAAAGGGCGCTCAACCGGACGTTTGAAGGCATGCGTCTCGCGCTTCACCATTCCGGCTTCGCGCTCCAGGCGCGCGCGCTCTTCCGCCAGGCGTTTCTGGATGACGTCTTCGATGCTGGAATTGATCTGGACCAGACCGGCATTAGGCGCAGGCTGCGGTTCAAACGGCTGAGTGCTCATAGTACTCCTCTCCAGTTCGGGTGGCTGAGTGACACCCCTCCCGATGCATGCATCTTCGCGCGTTAAGCCATTGTAAATAAAGATGCCCGCATTGAATGGCGGGCTTTGGTGCTGGAATGGCGGATATCGCCGGTAAGCGGAGGGTACGGTCCGTTACGCCTGGGTTTCAGCGGCGCTGGACAAGCCGTTGGAGGAGGTAATTCCGGGCGTAGTTTTCGGTACGAATCCGGCGCCGGGCCGCGAAGGGCGTCGCTCGCCAGGCCCACGGCAACGAGAGCGCTCGCCGAAGGCCTGCTGGAGCTTGGTTCGCTCCGGTCACGTTCGGCTGCGGGCTGCGACGGCCGTTACGTGCGGTATCACCGTACTGCTTGACACTTTTTACCAAACCCCCCAGAATAGGCTAATCCACACGGACTCGAACAGTGGAGTAATTGGAGGGGAATACCATGCAGCCGGCCGTCAGGCACCTCACTCGTCTGTCAACGCTAGTCACTTTCATGCTTGCTTGGGCAACGGTTCTTCCGGCGGTCACGGAAGTTACCCTGAACTCGCCAGCCACGCCCAGCGTCGCGGACCCGAGCGTAACCAATGTTACGGTGGTCGGGCGCGGTTTTCCCAGCGGAACTATTCCTGCGAGTAACGTAACTGTCACAATTGCTCCTACGACGGCTGGCACCGGGCCTTCCGGCACCACGACGGCCTTGAGCGTGACGCTAGTGTCCGGCACCACCGAAAAGGTCACCTTTCGCGTCCCTTCGACTATCAGCGTGACTACGGCGACCTCTTACCAGATTTCGATTGCCGGGACAACTTCGACAGGCACTGCATTTCAAAGCAGCAACAGCGCACAGTTGACGATTAATCCGCTGGTGACGATTACCACCTCATCGCCGCTGCCATCGGGGACGGTCGGAAAAAGCTATTCGGACACTTTGGAGGCCAGCGGCGGGACGGGCTCGTATACCTGGTCGGTAAATACCGGGTCGACGCTGCCGGGCGGCCTTTCGTTGAATTCGGCGACCGGCGTACTGAGCGGCACTCCGACGACTGCCGGAACCTCGCACGTGACATTCAAAGCCACAGACACCGACGGCCTCTCCGCGGGCAAGAGTTTGAGCATCACCATCACGGCGCCGCTGACCATTACGACCGGTTCGCCGCTGCCCACCGGCACGGTCGGGGTGAGTTACTCGGACACCTTCGCAGCAAGCGGCGGCAGCGGCAATTACAGATGGGTGGTGAGCGCGGGCGCGCTGCCCGGCGGCCTGGCGCTGAATTCGTCCACCGGCGTGCTCAGCGGCGTTCCCACTACGGCCGGGACACCGAGCTTTACGATCAGAGTGACGGACACGAGCACCGGTGCGACGGCCAGCAAGCCGTTTACGATGACGATCGACGCGGCGATCACCATCACCACTAGCTCGCCGCTGCCGACGGGCACGGTGGGAGTGACTTACTCGCAGACCCTGATGGCTTCGGGCGGCAGCGGGAGTTACACCTGGTCAGTCATCAGCGGGTCGCTACCGGCGGGGTTAGGTTTGAATTCGGCGACTGGTTTGATCAGCGGGCAGCCGACTACGGCCGGCACTCCGGGTTTCACCGTGCAAGTGACGGATACCGACAGCGCCACGGCCAGCAAGGCATTCACGGTTACCATCAACCCAGCGCTGACGATTACGACCGCGTCACCATTGCCTACCGGCACGGTGGGCGTGAACTACTCGCAGACGTTGATGGCGACGGGCGGCAGTGGGAGCTACACCTGGTCAGTAAGTGTGGGATCGTTACCGGGCGGACTTACGCTGAACTCGGCCACCGGACTGATCAGCGGGCAGCCGACCACCGCGGGCACTCCAAGTTTCACGATTCAGGTGACGGACAGCAACCAGGTGAGTACGACGAAGCCGTTCACCGTGACGATCAACGCCGCTTTGACGATCACGACTAACTCGCCGCTGCCAACCGGCACGGTGGGTGTGAACTACTCGCAGACGTTGATGGCGACGGGCGGCAGTGGGTCTTATAAGTGGTCGGTGAGTGCGGGATCACTACCGGCCGGACTCAGTCTGAACACGGCTACGGGCCTGATCAGCGGGCAACCCAGCGCGGCGGGCGCGCCCGGTTTCACCATTCAGGTGACGGACACGAACCAAGTGAGTACGACCAAACCGTTCACCGTGACGATTAATCCGGCGATCACCATTACCACGTCGTCTCCTTTGCCGAATGGCGAAGTGGGTATTCCTTACGCGCAGACTCTGATGGCCACCGGCGGCAGCGGCACTTACACCTGGTCAGTCAGTGTGGGAACTCTGCCGGCGGGACTGACGCTCGCTTCATCAACCGGCACAATCGGCGGACAGCCCACTACGCAGGGCACATCGAACTTCACAATTCTAGCGACGGATACGAATCAGGCGACGGCGTCGCAGCCGTTTGTGTTGACGATTAACCCGGCGGCGACGCTGCAGACCCTGTCGCCGAACTCGGCGAATGCGGGTGTGCAGCTCGCAGTGACCATCACGGGGTTGAACACGAATTTCGTGCAGGGGACGACGGTGGCGAATTTCGGGCCGGGTATTTCGGTGGGCGGCGGGACGGCGGGCCAACCGGGGCCGGTGACGGTGAATAGCGCGACCAGCGCCACGGCGGAGATTTCGATCAACTCGACGGCTACGACCGGATCGCAAACGGTGACGGTCGCGACCGGGGCGGAACAGGAGTCACTGACTAACGGGTTTACGATTTTGGCATCGGTCCCGATCATTACAGTAACGACGACGGCCACAACGCCGCTGGCTCAAGGGTTCAGCGGCTTTGACGACGAGTATCTAATTAACGGCGTAGAGTATTGGGACCCCAAGTATCTGGCGATGGTGGAGCCCCTTAAGCCGGGCTGGGTCCGGTTCCCGTCGGGCTCGCCGTCGATGGCTTTCGACTGGCAGGCGGCGCACTTGAACAGTTCGTGGATTTCAGAGTTAGAGCCGCTGGTGAATTCTTTCATCTACGAAGGGCTCGAGGACGGGCAGGAACTGACACAGGCCAAAGGCGGCTCCTGTTTCTCGGGCGGCACTTGCGTTTCGGACTACAAGACATTTTTGCAGACGACCGGGGCGAATGGATTAGTGGTCTTGAACGGTTTCACCGATACAAATTCGAACTCGGCGGGCAAGATGGTGAGCGCGGCGCAGTCCGCGGGAATGAACATCGTTGCGTGGGAACTGGATAATGAGCCTTACTGTTGCCCGAAGATTTATTCGACGGCGGGCGCCTACGCAGCGGCGGCTTACAACCCGTATTACCTGAATGTCAACGCCGCGAATCCATCGGCCATTGCATCGGATTTTATGGAGGGCGAATTCTCGGGCCTGCCGTTCGCTTACCAGACCTGGGACACCGGGATCACTACTTACTCTCCAGAGTACTGGCAGGCGTATTCGTATCACGTCTACGCCATCACGAACGAGACTATCAGCACCAGCGACGAAGAGCAGACTTTAAACGGCATCCTGGCCCACGGCACGACCGAGTACTTCGATTCCTACGTCGAGCCGCTGATTGGTCCGAACCTGCCGGTTTTTATCAGCGAGCTGAATAGCGACGGTTTTGGAACGCTGGCTTTCGAATCGTATATTTACAATGCGCTCTTCCTGGCCGAGTACATCGCACGGATGTCTAGCATTCCGCAAGTGAAGGCTGTGGGAGTGACAGAGCTTTATCTTGGGAATTCGTTCAACCAGGGAGTGATCCGCGCGGTAAATGACTATGAGTCCTACCTGAAGGCGCAGGTAAAAGCTAATCCGAATTACTCGACCAACACGGCTACTAATCCCAACACTCAGTTCCAGTTCTACTATTCGACGAACGCGCTGGCGCTGGAGGTGGCGAATACGGCGATCAACGGCAGTAACGCGACTTGGGCAACGGTGGTGAATGGCGGTCCAACGGTGCCGATCGAGGGGTACGACGGCAATCCGATCCCCGCCGTTTTTGCGCAGGGCTACCAGGGCACGGGCGGGCAGCACTACCTGTTGGTTACGAACAAATCGAATGCGCCGGTCCAAATGGCCGTGGAAGTAGATGGCAACCTACTCCAACAGACGCTGGCGCTGACTTACATCTCAAGCACCAGCGACACGGCGCAGAATACCGCGACGAACCAGACCGCGGTGCAGATCCAGACGGCCACATCGCCGAACCCGGTCACTATTGGTCCATATAGCGTGACACTGATTCAGTGGTAATGGCGGCGCGGAGCGCGGACGCCGCGGTGGCCGGGGCCGGTATTCTGGGTCTGGCGCACGCGTATGCATTGGCACGGCGGGGACGCTCCGTGGTGGTGTTCGAGCGCAGTCCGCGAGCGGCCGGCGCTTCGGTGCGCAATTTCGGCACGATCTGGCCGATCGGACAACCGGCCGGCCGCATGCACCAGATGGCCCTGCGCAGCCGTGCCTTGTGGCTGGAAGTGCTGGAAGCCGCGGGCTTGCCGTTTTGGGCCACGGGCTCGCTGCACGTGGTTCGGCGGCCGGACGAGGCGGATGTCGCGCGCGAATTCTGCGAGATAGCTCCGGCGCTGGGCTATCCATGCGAATGGCTGGCGCCGGAGAGCGTGCTCGCACGCACGCGCGCGGTACGGCCGGAAGGTCTGCTGGGCGCAATCTGGAGTCCTACGGAACTCACGGTAGACCCGCGCGTGACTTTGGCGCGGTTGCCGGATTACCTGGCTGAGCAGTTTGGCGTCGAGTTTCGCTTTGGCGCCGCGGTACGTTCGATCGACCTTCCGGCCATCGATGCAGGCGGAGAGATCTGGCAGGTAGAGAACGCCATCGTCTGCACCGGGCATGATTTCGAAATGCTCTATCCTGAAATATTCCGCGCGACCGCACTCACCCGCGCGAAACTCCAGATGATGCGCACGCACCCGCAGCCCGCAGGCTGGCAACTCGGTCCGGCGCTGGCGGCGGGACTGACTTTGCGTTTCTACGAGTCATTCCAGATTTGCAAGACGCTGGCCGCGCTCCGGCAGCGCATCGCGGACGAGACACCCGCGTACGATCGCTGGGGGATTCATGTGCTGGTCTCGCAGACGGCGGGCGGCGAACTGACCATCGGCGATTCGCACGAATATGGCGCGGCGGTCGATCCGTTCGATCGCGCCGAAGTCGACGAGTTGATTCTCGATTACGCCCGCGGGTTCCTGCAGGCGCCCGAATGGCGGATCGCGCAGCACTGGCACGGCGTCTATGCGAAGTTTGCGGGCGGGCCGTACTTCGCCGCTTCGCCAGCGCCGGGAGTGCGCGTGGTGACGGGCACGGGCGGCGCCGGCATGACGCTATCATTCGGCATCGCGGAACAGAGCATGGCGGAAATGGGGTTGTGATGCGGGTCACCGCGGTGATCTTCGATTGGGCGGGCACCACCGTGGATCACGGCAGCGTTGCGCCGGTGCGCACGCTACAGCGGCTGTTCGCCGGACGCGGCGTTGCCCTGACCGAGGAAGAAGCGCGGCGCGACATGGGCGTTCACAAGAAGGATCACATTCGCGCGATCCTGCGGGCCAAACACGGCGCCCCGCCGGATGAGCGCGAAGTGGAGGAGCTGTTCGCCGCCTTCATCCCGCTGCAGATGGCATGCCTCGCGGATTATTCCGCGGTGATTGCGGGCGTGCCTGAAATCGCGGCGGCTCTACGGGCGCGGGGGATCAAGATCGGCAGCACGACCGGCTACACGCGGCCGATGCTCGATCTGCTGGTGGCGAATGCGGCGCAGCAGGGCTATCGACCCGATTGCGCGCTGTGTCCGGAGGACACCGTGGCTGGACGCCCCTGGCCGTGGATGTGTTACCTTAGCGCGATCCGGCTGGGCACATTCCCCATGCACACCATGATCAAAATCGGAGACACCATCAGCGACATCGAGGAAGGTCGAAACGCGGGCATGTGGACCATCGGCATCGCGCGCACCGGCAACATGCTCGGGTTGACGGCCGGAGAGTTCGCCGCGCTTTCGGCAGGCGAGGGCGCGGCGCGCATGGAGAACGCGCGCCGTAAACTGAGCGATGCGGGCGCGCACTATGTGGCGGATGCAGCCGGGGAGTGCATGCCGATCGTCGAGCGGATTGAAGAACGCCTTCAGAAAAGCGAGCGTCCATGAACCGGCGGCGGCTGGCCATCTGGCAGGGTCTCACCATCACGCTCCTGTTTCTGGGATACGCGGGCTATTATCTGTGCCGGTCGAATTTCTCGGTGAGCCTGCCGCTGATCATCGACGAGTTGGTGGCGCACGGCATGACGCCGGATGAGGCCAAGATTCGGCTGGGAGCGATCACTTCGTTCGGCGTGCTGGCTTATGCGATCGGGAAGTTATTCCTGGGCGGCCTCGCCGATTTCCTGGGCGGCAAGCGAAATTTTCTGACGGGCATGGGCGGCTCGATTCTGTTCACGCTGCTCTTCTCGCTGGGCGGCGGAATGCCCATCTTCACGCTGGCGTGGATTGGCAACCGGCTGGTGCAGTCGACGGGCTGGGCGGGCGCGGTGAAGATCACGTCACGCTGGTTCTCACATTCTTCGTACGGCACCGTGATGGGCCTCGTGAGCCTGAGCTACCTGTTCGGCGACGCGGCGGCGCGGCAATTCATGGGCGCGATCATCGGGCATGGCTACGGATGGCGCGTGGTGTTCCAGGTGGCCGCCGGCACGCTGTTCGTGATCTTTGTGGCGAACGTGCTGCTGCTGAAGGAATCGCGCACGGAGATCGGCGAAAGCGAGCCGGACGTGAACCCGGCGAACTTGTTTGGCGCGGAAGGCAGCGATCCGAAGCCGGCCGGCTTGCGCGACCTGCTGGGCCCCTTGTTCCGCAGCCCGGCGTTTTGGATCGTCTGCTCGCTGTCGCTGGGCACGACGCTGGTCCGTGAAACGTTCAATACCTGGACGCCGACCTATTTCCACCAGGTGGCGGGCTACAGCGAAGCGGCGGCGGCCAGCACCAGCTCGGTGTTCCCGTTCTTCGGCGGCGTATCGGTGCTGCTCTCCGGATTCCTGAGCGACCGCATGGGGCGCTACGGCCGCTCGGCAATCATGTTTGTCAGCCTGCTCGCCAGTTCGGTAGCGTTGCTGGCGCTGGGCTCGCTGCCGGCGGGCGCGGGGCGCATGCTTCCAACTGTTCTGGTAGGGGCGGTGGGGTTTCTGGTGATCGGACCGTACGCGTACCTGGCGGGCGCCATCGCGCTCGATTTCGGCGGCAAGCATGGCAGCGCGACATCGTCGGGGATTATCGATGGCGTCGGATATCTGGGCGGCATTCTGGCAGGCGATACGGTGGCGCGGATTTCGGTAAGCTTCGGTTGGACGGGAGCGTTCCTGGCGCTGGCGGTGATCGCACTGCTTTCAAGCGGCGCGGCTGCCATGCTTTTAATGGGGCAACGGCGCGCGCCTGTACCGCAGGAGGTTTAACGAAGGCGATGGAGATCGGCGATCGGATTTTCGAATTGTTCGCCGCGCACGGCGGAGACGCTTACTTCGGCGAGCCGGTCTCGCAGCTCGAACATGCGCTGCAGGCGGCCTATCTTGCCACGCGCGAGAATGCGCCCGATTGGCTGGTGGTGGCCGCGCTCGTGCACGATGTCGGCCATCTGCTGCACGATATGCCGGAGCACGTTGCGGACCTGGGGATCGACACGCGTCACGAGGACCTGGGGTACGCGTGGCTCGCGCAGTATTTTGGTCCGGAGGTGACCGCTCCCGTGCGCATGCACGTGGATGCCAAGCGCTACCTGTGCGCTACCGACCCCGAGTATCTGCAGCTACTTTCGCAGGCATCGGTCGAGAGCCTGCAGTTGCAGGGCGGGCCTTTCAGCGCGGAGGAGGCGCGCGCGTTCGAGCAACAGCCGTTCGCGCGGGAGGCCCTGCGGCTGCGGCGTTGGGACGATCAGGCGAAGGAACCGGGGCTGGATGTGCCGGGCCTCGAGAGTTACCGGGCGGCGATCGAGGCGGCGCAACTCCGGGCGTCGTGATCTGTTACCGAGTTTCGCGGCCGTGCAGCCAGCGCGCGAGCGATTCCTGTGTCTCGCTCGATCGGCGCCCCGCCAATAGGCTTGCCACGCTGAGATCCTCATCCAACGCGGGCCAGTGGATGCCTTGGCCACTGCCTATCAGCCTCCAATTGGAGCGCTCCGCCGCCGTTCCGTGCAGCAGTCGCGGGAACCATGCCAAAGGCACTGTGATGGTCCTGCCGTCGGCCAAATCCACGGTTAGGGCATCGTCTGTGGCACGAACACTCAACGCAACCGGTTCGCTAATCTCGATCCCCGAAATACTCATACCATGCGGCCCGTAGGAGCGACGCGTTCTCAGTAACCGATGCTGCGACGCGTCCAATTTCCACCCGGCCAAATCCCCTGCTGCTTTCCATTCGTACGGGATCCAGCCAGAACTTCGCGCTGGACGAATCCCGCTCGACGTGAACATCTATAATACGAAGGAATCCGGTTCATGCATGTTACAGCTTCGACACGCCATCTGCAACGAGATCTTCGAGCACTGGAAATTCGCCGATGCCTGCCGGGCGATTCGGCAAGCCGGTTATAGCGGCATCGAGATTGCTCCGTTCACCTTGGCGGAGGATCCAGCCGATATCACGGCGGCGCAACGGCGCGAGTATCGCGGCATCATCGCGGCAGCGGGTTTGGAATTCGTGGGTCTGCACTGGCTGATGGTCAGTCCTAAGGGTCTGCACGTGACGACCGCCGATACAGCCGTGCGCGAGCGTGGTTGGCGCCACATCCACAACCTGATCGATCTGTGTGCGGATCTGGGTCCGGATGGCGTGATGGTGTTCGGCTCGCCCAAACAGCGCGGGACCACGGAAGGGACTAGCCGCGCGGAGGCGACGCGACGCTTCGTCGATGGCCTGGCGGCTGCCGCGCCGCACGCCGCCGAGCGCGGCGTCACGATTCTGCTCGAAGCCCTGCCGCTCGGCCAATGCGATGTAGTCACATCGCTCGCCGAGGCTGCGGCAATCGTGCGCCAGATCGATCATCCCGCGTTGCGCACCATGTTCGATTGCCACAACGCGGTGGATGAAAGCGAGCCGCATGCCGCGCTGCTCGACCGGTATTACGGCCTGATCCGGCACGTACACGTCAACGAACTGGATGGCCGGCATCCTGGCACGGGAGCCTACGATTTCAAGGCTATATTCGATGTGCTGCGGCGCCGCGAATACGCGCGCTGGGTATCGCTCGAAGCGTTCGATTTCAGGCCCGGCGCGGAAACCATCGCGCGCGATTCGCTACGATATTTAGAAGCTCAATGAACAAATACGTGGTTACGGGAGGCGCGGGCTTCATCGGCTCGGCGATCGTGCGCGGCCTGCTGCGAGAAGGCGCGGGGCGCGTAGTGGTGCTCGATAATCTTCTGACGGGTTACGAGGAAAATCTTGACGAGGTGCGCGGCGCGATCGACTTGGAGCGTGCCGATATTCGCGACTACGACGCCATCGCCCCGATCCTGCGCGGGGCGGACGTCGTCTTCCATGAGGCCGCTATTCCGTCGGTGCCGCGCTCGATCGTGGATCCGGTGCCCTCTCACGAGATCAATATCGACGGCACGTTTAACGTGCTGCGGGCGGCGGCGGAAGGCGGCGTGCGGCGCGTGGTGTACGCGGCGTCGTCTTCCGCTTACGGCGATACGGACGTGCTGCCGAAAGTGGAGACGATGCTGCCGCGGCCGAAATCGCCGTATGCGCTGCAGAAGCTGGTCGGCGAATATTACGCGCACATCTTTGCCTCTACGTTCGGCGTGGAGACTGTTTCACTGCGCTACTTCAACGTCTTCGGTCCGCGGCAGGACCCGTCCAGCCAATACTCCGGCGTGCTTTCGATCTTCATCAAGTCGATCATCGAGCGGCGTTCGCCGACGATTTTCGGCGACGGGGAACAGTCGCGCGACTTCACCTACGTGGAGGACGTCGCGGAACTCAACCTGAAGGCGGCGCGCGCGCCCGGCGTGGGTGGACGCATGTTCAACGCGGGTAACGGGGGCCGGATAAAGTTGAACGAGGCGTGGCGCGTGGTGCAGAAGATCGAGGGGGTCGAGATTCCGGCGATCTATGGGCCGCCGCGCGCAGGGGACGTACGCGATTCGCAAGCAGACACCACGGCCGCAGTAGCCGCGCTCGGCCATGCGCCGCGGTTCTCGTTCGAAGAAGGATTGCGGCTGACAATCGCATGGTACAAAGCGACGCACGCCCGCTGACGCACGAGCCCCTCTATCTGCGCGGCATCGAACTCTATCGCAGCGGGCGATTCTTCGAATGCCACGAAGTGCTGGAAGAACTCTGGACCCCGATGCGTGGTCCACGGCGGCTGTATTTGCAGAGCCTGATCCACTTCGCAGTGGCGTTCTATCATCAGCAGCGCGGCAATCCGTTGGGCGCCGAGCGGCAGTTGCGGAAAGCGTTGCGCAAGATTGAAGCTTACCTCCCGCGGTACGAGGGCATAGACACGGCGACGCTCGATCGCGAAGGGCGGATCGGCCTCGCGCGCATCCGGGCCGGCGAGCCCGCCACGCCGCCGCGCATGCTACTGCATTTTCTCGATAGCGGATTCGGCCACGGGTGCGAGTAACGCATAGCCTTTCGCGTTAGGGTGCAGGCCATCGTTCGAATAGCCGTCGCGCAGCATGCCCTGGCCATCGACGATCGCCCCGTAATAGTCGGCGAAGCCCGCGTGCACGCGCGCGGTGTATTCGCGCAGCCAGGCATTCAGCTTCAAAATGTCGGCCGGCGGCCGCCCGGTGCTCTGCTTGTGAACCGTGTAATCGCTGATCGGCGTGAGAGCGCAGAGGATCACCTTGATGCCGTGCGCCTGCGCCAACTCGGTGATAGCCTCGAAATTCTCTTCGATCATGGTGCTGGTCTGCGGACCGGTGTTGCGCGCAATGTCGTTTGTGCCTGCCAGGACAATCAACGCGGCGGGTTTCAAATCGATCACGTCGGGATACATGCGGACGAGCATCTGCGGAGTGGTCTGGCCGCTGATGCCGCGATTGACGTAAGGCTTGTTCGGGAAGGATTCGGCGAGGTTCCAACCATCGGTGATGGAATCGCCCAAAAAGACCACGCGATGCGAATCGGCCGGCTGCGATTTCAGCCGCTCATCGTCGGCATGATAGCGGCCAAGCTGATTCCAGTCCTCAAGCTGATCGGCGAGGTTGCGCGCGAAGAATTGCAAGCAGCAGTTGGCCTTCGGCGGATTGTAATCCTCCACCAACTGGCATCGGCCGGCGGCCGGCAAAAGCAACCACAACGGCATGAAATAAGCGGCGGCGTTTCGAAACATGGCGTCTCCTTGGGGCTACGCAAACTACCATAGCCTACTGCGGCGGTCTGTACCACGACAGTCGCCGTCCGTTCCTCCAGCAGCGCTTTGACGGCCGCAGGCAGTTCGAAAAGGGAACCCGGAAGCGGCTCATACGATATTGAGGTGTAAGTGAGGGTCTGATGATTTTGACCGCTGCGAAATGTCAACTTAGTAGGCATCCATCGCGCGCCGAAACTCTGGCAATCGGTGAAGACTGCCGCTACCACATCCGGCGATTTATTGTCCGCTCAAAACCGGTACCCCGCGAGCGGTAGCGCCCTAAAATCAAAAACGGTACCAGATCCAGCGGATAGGGGCACTCCACCCACCACTTGGCACAATAAGGGCGTATGTTTGTCGCTTCGGGGTGGTGCATCGTGATAGGATTCCTTCAAAGAAAGGAGGCTCCGCCAATGAAAACTATACTTCGATTACTTCGATTGGCCGCGCTATCTGCGCTGGCAGCCGCTATATCCGCGCAGGCCCCGACGGAGAAGGCGGTCCCCACTATCTACATCGAGCCGCAGAACGGATTCGAGTCCTACATCTCCGCAGCCTTTTTCAGTAAGCATGTGCCTGCCGCCATCTCTGCCGACAGGGAGAAAGCAACCCTTATCCTCCGAAGCGGGGCGGTAGTGGTGCACGAAGAAAAGAGCGGCCTGGGGAAACTGGCTAGATGCGCGTACGCCTTATGTATTGGCATCGACGGCTCGCAGACGGTTTCAGTGGAACTGTTGGACCCGGCAGCAAACCAGATCGTCTGGGCGTACAACGTGAGAAAGACAGGCGCAGTAAACTTCCAGAGCAGCGCGGAAGCCATCGCTAAGCACCTCAAGGAGTTCCTAGAGACGAAGCCCAAAAAAACACGCAAGAAGCATGCGTCCCAGAAATAGCGCACCACCCCGCGAGCAGACCGGCCGCAACGTCGTGGTACTGGTTATTGTCCTTGCCCCAATGTGTGGTTCCGTGCAACCAATAGCACTGCCGGCCTTCAAAGCCGGTAATACCCGCGAGTTCGAGATTCTTGAAATAGTCGGGCTGATGCAGCGGATAATAGAGGCCGGCATCGCCGCGGGCGGACTCCGCGTGTCCTTATCGATACACTGGCTCCTTGCGGAGCGACGGTCCAGAAAACGCTTCCGTCAAAACCGGAGATCATTTCGCCGCCATCCGGGCGCTTAACTTTGAAAAGGGATTTGAACTGCTTGGCATACCTGACGAAGGTAGCTTGCCCCTCGAGACCGGCGCCTACGATTTCGCCGTGGGCAGTTTCCGATTTGATTTTCTGAACCGCCTCTACGCCTCCCAACGCCTGTTTACATCTCTCTAGGACGGCATCGGCGGTTCTTAGCTGGTTGGTTTGACATAACCCGAGCGCGACGCTCGCGAGCAAACTGGATGTCAACTTACCCGAACGCATTCCAAACGCGGTGGCCAGAGAAGCAGGTGTCATGCCGGCCACGCTAACCTATTACCAATGTACAGGCAGACATTACCGCGGAACTGGAAGCTGGTGGCGGCGCTCGGAGCGGTCTATTTCATTTGGGGATCGACCTATCTGGCCATCAAGGTGGCGGTCGCCGCGCTGCCGCCCGTGTTTGCGGCCGGCGTGCGATTTCTGGCGGCAGGCTCGTTGCTCTACACTTGGTCGCGCGTCCGCGGCGCGGCGGCGCCATCGCGCGAACAATGGCCGCGCATCTGGCTGCTGGCCGCATTGATGTTTTTCACCTGCTACAGCATTCTTTTTTGGGCGGAGGAGACCGTACCTTCGGGGATTGCTTCGGTGCTGGTGGCGATGCTGCCGGCTTGGACCCTGATCCTGGAACTGGCCGTACTGAAGACGCAGCGGCTGACACCGATGTTGGTGGCCGCACTGACAAGCGGATTCCTGGGCGTGGCGCTATTGACTGCCGGCGCGCGCACGGCCAGCGGCGCGGTGCCTTGGCTGCCGTGCGCGGGCATCCTGGTCAGCGAAATCGCCTGGGCCACCGCATCGATTCTCTCCAAGAAATTCACGTTGCCGGAATCGCTGGGAATCAGCGCCGGCGCGCAGATGCTGTGCGGCGGCTGCCTGATCATGACGCTCTCGGTGCTGCTCGGCGAGTGGCATGATTTGCGCCCGGTCCCGTGGAACGCCGTGTTCGCGATGCTTTACCTGATCGTGGCGGGATCGCTGATCGCCTTCTACGCATACTTATGGCTGCTGAGCCGCATGTCGCCCACCACGGTTTCAAGCTATGCATACGTGAATCCGATTGTGGCCCTGGCGTTGGGATATTTTCTGGCGGACGAGAAACTTGATGCGAGCGCCATTGCGGGCGCGGCGCTGGTGATTGCGAGCGTGATCCTGATCCTGAAGCAGCGCGGCGCGGCACGGCCCGAAGCCCACGAGATGTGCGTCGAAGCCGCGGACAAATAGGGTATGATTTGGCGATGCTGCCCGTGACACGCCAGATGAACGAGCAGTCCGAAGTTTCGCGGTGGAGCCCGGCTCAGCGCATTGGATTTCGGTTCTGCCTGGTGTACTTCGGATTGTTTTGCCTGACGACGCAGATTCTGCCGAGCCTGAACCCCCTCGTCAACGTCGAGATTGCGGACCCAGCCACGCTCTGGCCGATACGGCAGATCGTTTTCTGGACCGCTTCACATGTGTTCGGCGTGTCGCACGCGCTGGTGTATGAGGGGAGCGGCAGCGGCGATAAGACCTTCGACTGGGTGCTGGCGTTCTGTGTGCTCGTGGCCGCCGCACTGGTAACCGGCATCTGGTCCGCGGTCGACAGGCGCCGGAATTACTCGAAGCTGCACGCCTGGTTCCGCGTCTTCCTACGCTTCGCGCTGGCATCGCAGATGTTCGTGTACGGCATGAGCAAAGCGGTCCCACTGCAGATGCCTTATCCATATCTGGCGAAGCTGCTCGAACCATTTGGACAGTTCTCTCCAATGGGCATTTTGTGGTATTCGATTGGCGCTTCGCCCGCTTATGAAATCTTCGCCGGATGCGCGGAGATGCTGGGCGGCATCTTATTGATCGTCCCTCGTACGGCCATGTTGGGCGCGCTGGTATGTCTCGCAGACATGACGCAAGTCTTCGCGCTGAACATGACTTACGACGTGCCGGTGAAGCTCTTTTCGTTCCACTTGATCCTGATGTCCCTGTTTCTGCTCGCGCCGGACGCCCGCCGCCTGGCTGCATTCTTTCTCAATCGCGCTGTCGACGCGGCTCGCCAACCGCAACTATTTGCCACGCGCCGCGCGAACACCATAGCCCTGGCCGCGCAGATCGTCTTCGGCATCTGGCTGATCGGCGCGAACGTCTACGGCAGCCGGATTTCCTGGCACACCTACGGCGGCGGACGCCCCAAGCCGGCGTTATACGGCATCTGGGATGTGGATCAGATGTCGATCGACGGCCAGCTTCGGCCCCCCCTCCTGACGGATGGCGACCGGTGGCGCCGCGCGATTTTCGACTCTCCGAACCGGCTTACTTTCGAGCGGGCCGACGATACGTACACCGGCTACGGCGCGGCGATCGACGTGAACCACAATACTCTTGCGCTAACCAAGCCCGCCGACAAGAAGTGGGCGGCTCATTTCGCCTTCGCGCGACCGGCCAAGGACCGGCTTACGCTGGACGGCGAGATGGACGGGCACACAGTGCACATCGAACTCCGGCTGTTCGACCGCAATCGGTTTCTGTTGGTGAGCCGCGGTTTTCATTGGATACAAGAATACCCGCTCAATCGCTGACGGCCGCGCGGGCGCGCCGCCGTGATACGATCCTCTGGGACACACCGAAATGCGATTCACTGTGGCACTCTGGCTGGCTTTGTCGTGTGCGGGTTTGACCGCCGCCGAACCGGTGCGGATCATCTTCGACACGGACATGGGCAATGATGTGGACGATGCACTCGCGCTGGCGGAGTTGCATGCGTTCGAAAGCCGGGGCGAGGCGCACCTGCTCGCGGTGACGATTACCAAGGACAACCGCTGGGCGGCCGTGTTCGTCAACCTGCTGGACACTTACTACGGACGTCCCGACATCCCGATTGGGATCGTGAAACACGGCAAGACTCCGGACGACGGAAACTACACGCGGACGGTGGCCACCATGCAGGCTGCGGACGGCGCGCCGCTCTACCCGCACGCCATCACCGCGCAGAGCGACCTGCCGGACGCCGTACTGTTGCTGCGCAAGACGTTGGCGGCGCAGCCGGATGGGAGCGTGGTGATCGTGCAGGTGGGCTTCAGCACCAACCTGGCGCGGCTGCTCGATTCTGGACCGGACGATTTCAGTCCGCTTTCCGGACGCGAACTGGCCGCGCGCAAGGTGCGCCTGGTTTCGATCATGGGCGGCGAATTTCGCGCGGGGCATCACATCGAGTACAACATTGCGATGGACATTCCCTCGGCGCAGAAACTCTTCCGCGAGTGGCCCGGCGAGATTGTGACGAGCGCGTTCGACATCGGCGAGAGCATTAAATATCCGGCAGGCAATATCGAAGCAGACTTCCGCTATCGCAAGCACCATCCGCTGGCGGACGCATACCGCGCCTACCGGCACATGCCCTACGATGAACCGCTGTGGGACCCGACGGCGGCTTTGTATGCGGTGCGCCCGGACAGCGGCTACTTCGGCGTCTCGCCTGCTGGACAGATCACGGTGGACGACCAGGGCGTCACGACGTTTACGCCCAGCGCGTCGGGGAAGCAGCGGTATTTGATCGTAGATGACAATCAGCGGGCGCGCATCCGGGAAGCCATCTCGATGCTGGTCAGCGAACCGTAGCCGGGGAGCGTCAGTCTGCGGCGAGTATGGCGGCTGCATCCAATACGCGGCGCGCCATGCGGGCCAGTTGCTCGGGGGTGAACGGCTTGGCGATGAAATAGGCGCCGGCGCTTTCGATCTGGGGCGCGAGTGCAGCTTCGGGCATCCCGGACATACAGATGACCGGCAAACCGGGACGCATTTCGCGCAGCCGGGCAGCAAACTCGTCGAGCGGCATGCCGGGCATCATCACGTCGCGAATCACCAGTTGCAGAGCTGCCGCGCGATCGCCTACGGCAGACAGCGCGGCTTCGGAAGTGGTACAGGTGGTGATCCGGTAGCCGTAATGCGCCAGGGATGCGGCCACGAATTCGGCGACCTCGGGCCGGTCGTCCACCACCAGCACGGCCTCGTGGCCCGCGACGGAGCCATGCGTGGTTTGGGCCGGCGCTGCGATGGCTCGCTCGCCGGCTTCACCTACCGGCAGGAAGACGGTGAACACGCTGCCTTGTCCGGGACGGCTATCCACGCGAATCTGGCCGTCGCTTTGTTTGATGATGCCGTAAGCCATCGAAAGCCCCAGACCCGTGCCTGCCGATCGCGTGGTGAAGTACGGGTCGAAGATGTGCTCGAGCACGCCGGGATCGATGCCCGAGCCGCTATCCTCAATTTCGATTTTCACAAACTCGCCCGTGGCGGCGTCAGGGGTCTCCGCGGGTTTGGCTAGTGCAGTCCGCATCACCACGCGGCCCGCGGCGTCAATCGCCTGGCGGGCATTCAGCACCAGGTTCATCAATACTTGTTCGATCTGCGCGGCGTCGGCGCGCACCGGCAACGCGGCTGGACACAACTCGTAGTGAAGATCCACGCCGCCACTCACCAACTTGTCGAGCGCGCCACGCATGGAGTGGATGAGGGCGTTGACGTCGAAGGTCGCGGCATGCAGGGCTTGCCGCCGGCCGAACGCGCGCAGCCTGTCGGTGATGGCGGCGGCCCGCTGCGCAGCGGTGAGGATCTCGCGGATGGACTGGCGTAGGCCGGGGCTCAAGTCCTGGTCGAGGACCAGCGAAGCATAGCCCATCATGACGGTCAGCAGGTTGTTGAAGTCGTGCGCGATGCCGCCGGCGAGCCGCCCCAGGGCCTCCTGCCGCTGCGCCTGGCGCAATTCTTCTTCGAGACGCAGACGCTCGCGCAGATCGCGGGCAATGAGCCCGATCGCGGCGGGCTCACCGTCGCGCGGCTCCATGGCGAAGGATCCAACCAGCACAGGGATACGCTCGCCGGTGATCCTGTTCCGCCACTCGGATTGGCCTTTCCACGCGCCGGCGGCGGCGATGGCAGGGTCCATCTGGGCGCGCATGGGATCGTCCGGAGGCATGCCGCACACGTGATCGAAAGCCTGCATGAAGAGCGCTGGAATCTCATCGGCTGTGTATCCGAGCAGATTCGCGGCGGCGCGATTGAGGTAGCGCAACTGTCCGGAGGAAATTACCAGGATGGCGTCGCGGCTGCGCTCCACCAGTTGCGCCAGGCGGCTGCGCTCTGTCTGGGCGGCCTGTAGTTCGCGAAAGGCGTCCCGCGCGCGGCGCTCGGAGCGCTCGGCGCTCTCGGTGAGCAGCAGGCCGACGCCGATGCTCATCAGGATCCAGACGGCCGAGTTGGAGATGAAGGTAATCAGGGCGAACTGCGCGAGATCGCTGTTGTTTTCAGCGCCGCGCAACGCCCAGGTGCTGGAGCCGTACCACGACCAGGAACGCAGCAGGTTGAGCACGCCGAAAGCGCCCCAGGCTGCGGCCGTAACCAGGGCGCCGGTCAGCCGTTGCCGCCGTCCATATCGGGCAAAGGCCGCGGCCGTTACCAGGCTCGCCAAACCGTAGCAGAGATATCTGGGGACGCTGTGGATGCGCGAGGTGATCGGGAGATCGATGGGATACGGCAGGGCCGCCACGAAGGTCGCGAGGGCGGCAATCAAGCCGGCGAGATAGAGGGCGGCGATCCAGTTGCGCGACGGCGTTCGTCCCTCGATGAGCGCCAACCCGGTGAGCGCGATGGTGGGCGGAACAATGAATCCCAACAGGGAGATCGCCAATCTTTCCGGTATGTTTCCGGAAGGATAGTCAAAAGCGATCCACAGCGCAGCAACGAAAGCTGACTGTGCCAACCAGGAGCACGCAAACCAGCGCAACCAGGCTTCCCGGGATACCCGCCGGTAATAGAATTCGAGCAGGCAGACCAGCAGCCAGGAGAATGCAGTTTGTGTCGCTAAGCTGGCGTGTGCGAGCATCCGGAACACGAGCGTCTCCTTATAACGAGGATACCCGGCTTTAGCAAATCTGGCGGATTAAATTATGTTGAATTCGCAAATAAAGGGCATATTTTCCAGGCCTTTCTGATGATATTACCCACACACAGATTGCGCCGGAATGACAGACTAGCGGATATTAAAGTTTGAACCGCTGCGTGCCATATCGCGCCTGCTGGGTGGCCTTGCTGGCATCGCCCGTACTGTTTGCCCAGGGCTGGGTGGCACAGCCCAGCGGGACCACGGCCTCGCTACGGGGCGTAAGCGCGGTAAGCACAAAAGTCGCCTGGGCCAGCGGGTCCGGTGGCACGTACCTGCGAACGATCGATGGCGGGGCTACCTGGCAGGCCGCCACAGTGCCGGACGCCACGGAGTTGGATTTCAGAGGCATCTGGGCGCGCGACGCCCGAACGGCATGGCTGATAAGCAGCGGTCCGGGCGCCAAGTCGCGGGTGTACAAAACCGCGGACGGAGGCGCCCATTGGATGCTGTTGCTCAGAAATCCCGATGCGGCCGGTTTTTTCGACGACATCGCGTTTTGGGACGCGCGCCACGGAATCCTGCTGGGCGATCCAGTGGACGGGCGATTCACCATATTCACGACGGCGGACGGCGGCCGATCGTGGCAGCGGCAAGCAACGCCCGCCGCGCTGGCCAATGAGGGTGCGTTTGCGGCAAGCAACTCGTGCCTGAGGGTGGCGGGCCGAAGCGAGGTCTGGTTCGCTACGGGCGGATCTTCTGGCGCCCGAGTGTTTCATTCGACGGACCGCGGACGGAGTTGGGAGGCGGCCGCGGCTCCGCTGCGGCATGATAGCGCCGCCGCTGGGATTTTCTCGTTGGCGTTTGCGGACCGGCTGCACGGGGTCGCGGTGGGCGGCGACTACAGCAAGCCCTATGAAGCAGGCGGCAACATCGCGATCACGGGGGACGGCGGGCAAGCGTGGAGCGTTCCGGCGGGGGCTCCCCGCGGATACCGGTCAGCGGTGGCGTACGTGGCGAAGCGTAAGTTCTGGCTGGCGGTGGGTACTTCCGGTTCCGATATTTCCCGCGACGGCCGGAGCTGGACCAAATTCGATGACGGTTCTTTCAATGCGCTTGGTGTGGGGCCGGACGGCGCGGCTTGGGCAGTGGGTTCGCACGGCCGGATCGGCCTATTTGCGATAGGCAATCAGAAAGAGCCGGCGGAAAGGAAATAACACGCCGCCGGCGGGGCGCGGCGCAAAATGCGGCCGCAGCATCGCAAGGTAATCGGCCATAAACCGTTCGCGTTCCGCATCGGTTTCCAGGGCTTCAAGGAACGGACGCAAGCCTGTGGCACGGTACCACTCGACGATCGCCTCGACATCCGCCAGGATGTGCAGATACTCAGTGGCCCACAGGTCGAGTCGAGCCGCGGTGGAGGCCAGGATATCGTAATAGAACTCGATCTCGTGATGATGCCACTCGCACGGCTGGCCCGGCGGGAAGAATCGGCTCCAGGCGGGCGAGGCGGCCACTTCGCGCATCAGACGGTGCGGCAGAGCGTCGATGTTTCCCGGAATCTGGACAGCAAAGGCGCCGCCTGGCGCGACATGCAGGAACAAGTCCGGGTAGAGCCTGGCGTGATCGTCGACCCACTGCAAAGCCGCATTTGAGAAGACCACGTCGAACTGCGCGTCCGCCTGCGCCGCCCATTCCGCGATGCCGGCGGTAAGCCAGTGCTGCCGGTCAGTGTCAGGCCACTCGCGGCGCGCACGCTCGATCATTTCGGGTGAACTATCCAGCCCGGTTATCTGGGCGTGGGGCCAGCGGGCGCGTAACACCGCGGTACTGTTGCCTGGCCCGCATCCGAGGTCGATCACTTGGCGGGCGTCCGCTACAGCGATGCGCTCTGCCAGGTCATGGCAGGGCCGCGTACGCTCTCCTGCGAATTTCAGATACTGATGCGGGCTCCAGCCGGACATCTTCCGACTGTAGCGCGATTCCCTTTGCGGGTGTCTACTGGTCGCCGTCGTCCGCGGCGAAGGCCGCTATGTCAGAGACAGGCAGTGTGGAAGTGCCCCAAACGATGTTTGTGGGGCTCACCCATGCGGCACCGGCCCCGGCCCATGGAATGGGGTAGCCCAAGATGGAGTTACCTGTGATCACGGCTGTGCCCCAAACGATGTTGGTGCCCCAGACGATATTACTGCCCCAGACGATATTCGTACCCCAGACGATATTACTGCCCCAAACAATGTTGCTGGCAAACTCGAGGGTGACCTGGCCGGTGAGGGGATTGATAATAGCCATCGGCGAGATCGCCGCGGCGCTGACCAGGTCCTGGTTAGACAGGGCGGCTGCAACATTGACCTGACCCGCGCCAATGGTGAAGAGATCGGAGATGTTGTTGTAGAGCCAGCCGTGAACTAAGTCCTGCGCGCCGGAGTAAAGGGAAAATGTCTTGTAGGCCGTTTTCAGCAGCCGGGCCTTCACCTGGTCGGGCGTCAACGAGGGGTTCTTCTGAATCATGAGCGCGGCCGCTCCGCTAACGACCGCGGCTGCCATGCTTGTACCGCTCAGACAGAAATACTTGGCCGACGTCCCGTACGGCTTGCCCGATTCATAATATGAGTTTGGAGTTAGCGTCGAAGGATAAGTCTGCGCGATCGTATTATTAGCTGCCATCAACGAGACTATGTTATTGCCCGGCGCGACCAGGTCCGGCTTCGCAATGTGATCGATCGCGGTAGGGCCATCCGAGCTGTAACTAGCAATTGTATCACCCGAGATATTCGTCGAACCATGCGTGTTCGTGGCGCCCACGGTGATCACATAAGGATCGTTTCCGGGCGCTGCGATCGTGCCGTACAGCGGCAGGCCGCCGGCGGCGTTTCGTCCGTAATTCCCGGCCGCCACAACCACCACAATGCCATTGCTCCAGGCTGATTCGACGGCCTGGCAAAGCGGATCGACCGTGTAGCTCTCGTACACGGGCCGGCCCAGCGATAAGTTGATGACCTTGATGTTATAAGTGCCTTTCAGGGCGATGGCCTGATCGATGGCTGCGATCACGTTGCTATCGGTGCCCGATCCGTTTTGATCCAGCACCTGCAGGTTGATCAGGTTCACATCCGGGGCCATACCCATGAATGTGCGCGTGAAGCCGGGGCCGGTGGAGTCGGCGCCGTTGGATCCGATGATACCGGCCACGTGCGTTCCGTGGCCGTAGACGTCGGTTCCGTTCATGCCCGGAACGAAGCTTTGGCTGTAGACGATACGGGAGCCGCGGCCGTTGGAGTTCGCCAGATCATCGTGCTGGTAGATACCGCTGTCGATAACGGCTACCCCGATTCCGGCGCCATTCCAGCCGGCTTGCCAGGCGGAGTTTGCTCCTACCGTTTCAGTAGTCACGTCCAGATTGGCCGACACCGCGCGATTCCGCGAAATATAAGTTACGAGTGAGTTATTCACCGCAGCTTGGATCTGGGCCGGAGTGAGGCTCACATTTAACGCTCTAACATGCCGGAAGCGCCGATGTACCTGGGCAGACGGGAAAGCCTGAACGTCCGCATCCGTGGGTATTCTTTGGAACTGCACGATGACATCGATACTGCCGTTGCCACCCGCCTGCTGGAGATCGCCCGAGAGTTTGGAGCCGGCTACGGCCACGCCGGCTGCGGTGAGGAAGATGAGCAGTAGGGCCGCGGCGCGGTAGAGTCCGCCCCAAACGGCATGGCTGGGGTAAGGCTGCGGTGCCGAACCGGTAGAATCGCGATCGACTGAAGATAACATTTCGTTGTTCTCTCCTGATGGCGCAGAGGTTCGTGTTTCGAGTGTCTTGGATCCGCGCGTCCTGTCTTATCGCAATGCGAATGCCATCGCGGCGCACGCGTTAAGTCATTGCAGCGCAGGGGGACGGCACGCGGGCGATCGGCGCAAGTGACAGGCATGTCACCTGTGCGGCGCCACATGTGTCACAGGAACAGTTACACGAGGTTTTGCAGCCCGCTCCACTCTTCCGCGAGCACGATGGAGTTGGCCGGGTTGCGCGGATCGTATTTCACCAGCGCCGGGCCGAAAGAGGAAGGCGCCGAAGGCAGATAGTTTCTGAGTTTGGAGATGTCTTGCGAGGCCGTGTACTCCACACCGCGCACGGCGTAGGAATAAAGCAGCAGATCGGCGCGAATCTCAAGCAGGGTAGCATCGCCCATCTTGCCGACGGCCAAAAGCATCGCGCGGCGCCGGCGCTCCCTCTCGTCCGGCGTAACGCGCGACGCGCGCCAGGCGCGCAGCATGATGACGACGAGTAAGATGATGAGGGCGCATAACAGCGCCGCGGTGACGACCTCAGCCGCTTGGTACACCTTCGATAGTTAGTTAACCCGCGACCGGCGCTTCCTGGAACACCTTGGCCCAATCCGCCAGGAACTGTGCCAGGCCTTTGTCCGTGAGCGGATGATAAAAGAGCATGTCCAGCACCTTGAACGGCATAGTCGCGATATGCGCGCCGGCGCTGGCGGAATCCACTACATGAGTTGGGGAGCGCAGGGAAGCCGCCAATACCTGCGTCTGGAAACCATGGATTTTATAGATCTGCGTGATGCTGCGGATCAGTTCCATGCCGGTCCAGCCGATGTCATCCAGACGGCCCACGAACGGACTCACGATGTAGGCCCCGGCTTTCGCTGCCAGCAACGCCTGCGCAGGCGAGAAGCACAGTGTGACATTGACCCGGATGCCTTCCCGGCTCATGGTGGAGGTAGCTTTGATACCGTCACGCGTGAGCGGGCATTTGACCACGATATTCTTGTGGATGCGCGCAAGTTGACGGCCTTCGCGGATCATCTCGGCCGCATCGGTCGACACTACTTCGGCGCTGATATCGCCATCCACGATATCGCAGATCATCCGGATTTGATCTTCGAGCGGCCGCCCTTCCTTGGCGATGAGCGTCGGGTTGGTAGTCACTCCATCGACAATGCCCCAACTCGCGCCTTTCTTCAATTCGTCCAGGTTGGCGGTATCCAGGAAAAACTTCACGTCGTCACTCCCTCCAGGTTCTAAGGGATTATACCATTGGGCGGATAGCCGGCGGGATCAGGCGCCCAGCAGATCCAGATAGCGAGCCACGGCTTCAATGCCGCGATAGAAATTCGGCAAATGCAGCTTCTCGTTGGGCGCGTGCAGGTTGTCATCCGGCAGACCGAAGCCCATCATCACGCTGGGAATACCGAGACTTTCGTCGAACGCGGCGACGATGGGGATCGACCCGCCAGAGCGAATGTAGACAGTCGGCTTACCGAAAACTTGCGACATGGCATCCGCGGCGGCGTGAATGAAACGGTTATCCGGATCCACCAGCGAGGGCGGCGCCGCATGCAACACTTTGAGTTCAGCGGTGACACCGCGCGGGCAGGCCTTCGCGATAGCCTGCTTCAGTTGTTCGGCGGACGCCTTCGGATCCTGATCGGCCACCAGGCGCGTGCTGATCTTGGCGACGGCGCGTGCCGGAATGACGGTCTTGGCGCCTTCGCCCGTGAAGCCGCCGCGAATGCCGTGCACCTCAAACGTGGGCCGCGCCCACAGGCGCTCGAGCAGCGGCAGGCCGGGCTCGCCCACCAGTTCGCGCGCTCCCATTTCCTTCTCGGTGTACTCGCGCTCATCGAATGGCAATCGCCCCCAAGCTTCGCGCTCCTTGGCGCTGGGCGGCACCACTTTGTCGTAGAATCCGGGAATCTGGATATGGCCGTCGCGATCCTTCAAGGCGGTAATGATCTCGGCCAACGCCTGCATGGGATTTGGCGCGGCTCCGCCGTAGACGCCGGAATGCAGGTCGTGATTGGCTCCCTCCACCGCCAGTTCCGCATAAACGATGCCCCGCAGGCCGACGCAAATGGTAGGCAGTTCGGGGGCGAACATCTCGGTGTCGCAGATGACGGCGGCATCGGAGGCCAGCAACGCCGGCTTCTGTCCGACGAAGCTTTCGATGTGCTCGCCGCCGGTCTCCTCTTCACCCTCGATGAGGAATTTGACGTTGACCGGCAACCTGCCTCGAGTCTTGAGCAGGCCTTCGACGGCTTTCATCAGGATGTAGGTTTGGCCCTTGTCGTCGGAGGAGCCGCGCGCGAATATATCAGCGCCGCGCACCTCCGGCTCAAAGGGCGGCGACTTCCACTCGTCGAGCGGGTCGGGCGGTTGGACGTCATAGTGGCCATATAAAAGGAGCGTAGGCTTGCCGGGCGCGCCGGTCCATTCCGCGAAGACCAGCGGATTCCCGTCGCCTTCGATAAGATGGCCGGTGAGCCCGGCGGCGCACAACTCGCCGAGCACGAATTCGGCGGCGCGCCGGATGTCGGGCTTGTGCTCGGAAAGCGCGCTGATGCTGGGAATGCGCAAGAACGTCTTCAAACCTTCGAGGAAGGCGGCCTGATTCTCCTGGAAGTAATTCATCGGGATTGCACCTCAGCGCCATTGTATGTGAAGGCAGGCGGACCGGGAGACAGGGCGGGAGTCGTGGTAGAATTTTGATATCGGGTTTGGCGCTATCGTCTAACGGTTAGGACGGAGCCCTCTCAAGGCTTAAATACGGGTTCGATTCCCGTTAGCGCTACCACCTTTTCAATAACTTAGAAGTCCATTCAGCTTGATTCCCGTTAGTTGAAGCGTATAGAGGCCAAGATTCCGAGTATTGTGATCACACATTGATCACACAATTTGGACGGCGCGATTCAGCGGCCTAGAGCCCGGTAGCTGACAAGGAAGCCAGTTTTCGAGCGGCGCCTAGGCAGCCGTGAAGCTCGGCAATGATACGGTCGGCCTCGAATGTCCACAAACTGTTATCCTCGACAGTGCACTAACTCCGGGGAAGTTCAGCGGTAGAACGCTCGGCTTGGACCGAGAGGGCGCTGGTTCGAATCCAGCCCCCGGATCCAATTTGGGATACGGCATGTCAGATCGCGAACGATTCCCCAGTACCTCGTCTGGACAGGCGGGCGTAAATCCGAGATATGCAGGCTTTCAAATCGCCAAAGCACTCACCACTGTTGAGGACCACCCGGACGCGGAAACCCGTGAGCGTGCTAAGGAAAGAATCCGGAAATGGGAGACAGTCCTCGCCAATATCCTGACTGGCACCCTCGAATACGGATCGAGAACACCGGTCCGAGGCACTCCGGCGTGGGCGACTCTGGAAGTCATCACTGGCGGATTTGCTACGGGGAAGCTGCTCGCCGACGGTCCACTGCTGGAACACGAGAACAGGCTTCTAGAAAAGGTCCCGAGCGTGAACGCGGGCGAGGAGCGCCGAGTTCTCAATGCCCATTTCCTGACGGACGCCGGACTCGCTGAGATCCAAAGCGCTCTCCGAAACGGCTGCTACGATCTGACGGTCCCCGAAGAAGGTGCGTTGATGGTAGTGGCTTGGCTTGTCGCGAACGGGCGTGCGAAAGAAGCTCGTGACGTCCTCAGCGAGATTTCATCATTCTTCTCCCAGTTACGTTTCTATCCAGTCCCGCTAGAGCAGCCGCGGTTGTTCGGCCCGCGCGTTCATGTTCAGGACGTCGGTACAACGCTCGATGCTGTTCGAGCGATCAAACCGAACAGACGCATCCTGGCACAACGCGAATCCGCGACAATTTGGGCGCCCTTCTACGACGGAATGGTGGCATTATTGCTTGAGACTGTTCGGAATGGATGGCCGTGTCAGGTTTACCCGACCGGCTGGAGCGATCGCGCTGTGGCGCTGCTTCGAGACTACGCCGAACTAAGAAAAACACATTCGCTGTCCCGTAGACTGGAGCGGCCGGGCAAGCATTACGCACAACTTCGCATTCTTCTTGGCAAGTGTGCAGCCGATCCACGTCGGCTGACAGGCCGAGAGGTCGGACGCATTCGGCTGATTCTCGAACAGTATGTTCAGAAGCGCGGATTACCGGATTCGATGACGTGCATCGAGAATCGCAAACGTCAGGGCTCCGCCGTCAGCGCGCCAACGTTCTATGAAATCGCACAAGTGGTCGTTCCCCGGCTTAATAAGTACCCGCGCGAGATGGGCATCGATGATGTGAGCCATTTAACCGCAGCGGTTACGGAGAGTGAGGCGTTAACCACCGGTGTCGTCGAGGGGACGCTCATCCCAGTTTCGATTCGGCAGAAAGTCGAGCGCTGTCTAAACGAAACTGTGGCCGTCCTGATCGAACGTGACCTGATTACTTCAGGCGAAACGCTTGCCCGTGTTTTACCGCAGATGACCTCGGGGATTCGTGCGGCTGGTATCGCGGACCCTTCGTTACGACAGCTATACGCGGCCATCTATCGGGCGTTCCGTCAGAGGCGTTCATTGTTGCTACTGAATCTTGAGAAGCAGGTTCAAATCGAAGAGTTGCCTTGGGTAGCAGCGATTGAGCCATTTCGAAACGACAGCCTCTCAGACCATGAATTGGCGCGGCAGACCCTAGAGGAGGTGTCCGTTTTAACTTTCAATGCGTTCCCTCATGCAATCCTCCCGAACAAGCTTCTACAGGAATTACGAGCTCTTGTGAAAGGCGCTCGCCTCGATCTTCCGCTTGTCGATGAGGTGGCGGCGGATATTTTCATGGGCTCGTTCTCGGGTAAGTTCTTGGAGTCCGGAAAGAGAGCTGCCGCTCTGCTCAAGGGGACCCTCTATGAGACCTACTACAGGATCAATTTCTCGGATGTCCTGAGCATCCCTGAGTCGAAGGAAACACCGAAGCGTTTCTGGCAGAGGGGCGAACGCAATACCGACGGATTCGTTCAACTGTGCGCGTCCCGAGCTGGTGTGCCGCTTGGAACGTGGGACCCTGCAACTAACGGCATGATTATCGAGCAGCAGCAGATTCTTACCACCCAGAACCTCGCTGCGTTGTTCGTGGGGCTGGGGCTTGCAGAAGTCCTTCGTCCGCAACTCGCCGATATGGCCAAGCAGTGTTTCGCGTGGATTTGCCAGCGTCAGCAGCTAAGAATGCCCCAGTGGCACGCACGTCTGGTGATGGTCAAGAATACAGCCTACGCCTGGCGGCAAATGATCTTCTATCTGGCGCTGACCACGCCCGCTCAGCTCGAAGACTTCCTTCAGTGGGCTGAAGATCACCTAGCGAAGCAACCAACGGAGTTCCAGACGCGGTTTCGACCAGCATTCGCCGGTTTGGTGCTAGCCGCAAAACCGGAAGAAGTCGATGCGGCGAATAAGGTGCTCGCCCGACCGTTCCTTGGTTGGTCCAAGGAGCGCCATTGGTTGCTGACAAATCTAGCTGGCGAATGATTGCCGCGAGGGTGCGTTGCAGTGAACTTAGAATCCGGCGGGAGGTGTCCTTGCAGTTCTGACGCTGATCAAAGCCCTGACTTTTTGATCACACATTGATCACACCAGGACCTTCCGTAGGGATAGGGTTCGGATTTGGAGCGGACAAGGTTCATTTAGAATATGCTACTTACGACTAGATCGGACTGGACCGGATGGCACGATTCGGGTTCGATTCCCGTTAGCGCTACCATGTTTTCATAGAGTTAAAAGGACTGAGTGCCCACCATTTTCCCTGGCTGCGCGAAATCAGCGTCCCAGCCCACTTGTACGCCAATTGAATGCGCCATAGCTTCGTGGGTCTTCACAGGCTGCCCGAACGCCAAATCAGCGGCATGCTATGTTGGGATTGCGGCGCTGCAAAGCCGCTCACGTTAGCCTCAGTTCCAGCCGATATGTATTTGCGGAAGCTAGAACCGCTCCCTTGGGGTGGCGACTGCCAAGCACTATCGCGTCGGGACCGGAACGTAATAAAGGATGGCTTCGTGCGATTTTCGATCCTCAAATGGGCACTGCCCTGAGTGCCATTCACGACAGTGTGAATACGCCCTGGACGGTCGAATCCATGGCCGAGGCGGCGGGCATGTCTCGCTCCGCATTCGCAGCACGTTTTAAAGAGCTGCTCGGACAAACACCATTGGAATACGTAACCGAGTGGCGGATGCAGAAGGCGATGCAGCTACTACAACAGCGTGACAAGAAGCTCATAGAGGTAGCGCGGTCGGTCGGCTACGAGTCCGATGCTGCATTCAGTAAGGCGTTCAAGCGGGTTGTCGGAGCCAACCCGAGTGATTATTTCAGTCCCGGTTAACGCGATCTCATCGGCGAAGCGTCCTGCCCGCCGCGCAGCCGGCGAATTGGGGGTACGCGGCCGGGACATGCGGCCGTGATGAGACGCAGGATTTGCCTCTCCTCGTCCGAGCCGCCCTGATTCATGTGCAGTTCGCGTCAATTCATCCTCTCCTCGATGAGCCGTCTTGGCAGGCTTCTCATCACCTTCCTGCTTTGCACGGGCGCGCCGTGAGTGAACCAATCCTTTATCTGAGCCTGTTTTCTTAAGTTGCATCGGTAGGTCCATTAATACCTTCTGACCCGCATCCGGACGTGGGGGGACTGGGATCCCTGGCTGGAATTCTTCCTGGGGTGTCAAGGAGACCTCCGGCTAAGCGGTGACTGCAGCCCGACGCATCATTACTCTGTTAGACAATAACTGTCGACTGCGTTCTTTCGCCGAAACAGCGAAGCCCGGGTATAGATGTTCAGATTGACATCGAGAGTGTGACCGAGTTGGTTGGCACGAGCTTCGGATCGTCGGCAATCTCTTTCATGAGCGTGACATGCGTTCGTCTCATCACGTGGAAATTGACCCAGCGCAAGCCCGCCGACTTCATGCCAAAGCCCAGCTCACACTGATGAAACCTTGCAGTTTTGACGACATTTCACGCTTTGCGGCGAAAGGTTTGCGCCTATCAGGGAGTGGACTCTGCGCGTGAGGCAGCCGGCCCGCCCCCGCGACACCGGCCGCCGGAAAATCTGTCCTATTCGATTAGAATTGGAATCATGTGTTTGCGCGCGCCGTTTCCGGGGGGTACTCTGAGTGTAATTTTGATTACAATCCTGGCGACGGCGGTCCAGGCGGATCAGTCCCCACCAAGTCAGACTCTCAAGGATCTGACGCTGGAACAACTCTCGCAGATCGAAGTCACTTCGCCTTCCAAAGCGCCTGCGCCCGAGGCACGCTCGCCAGTGGCCGTCTATGTGATCACCGCGGAAGATATCCGCCGGGCTGGAGTGACTACCATACCCGAAGCCCTGCGCCTGGCGCCGGGGGTGGAGGTAGCTCGCATTGATGGCAGCAAATGGTCCGTCGGAATCCGCGGATTCGGAACGCAGCTTACGCGGGACGTGCTGGTTCTCATCGATGGGCGCAGCGTCTACACGCCGCTGTTTGCCGGCACCTATTGGCAAGTGCAGGATACCTTACTCGAGGACATAGACCGCATTGAAATCATTCGCGGTCCGGGAGGAACGATCTGGGGCCCGAATGCGGTAGATGGCGTCATTAACATCATTACCAAGCGAGCCAGTGAGACGCAGGGAACATACGCATCGGTGGGCGGCGGCAGCGAGGAGGAGGGCTTCTTCAATTTCCGCTACGGCGGCGACAACGGCAAAGGACTCTCCTACCGTATGTACGCCAAGGGCTACACGAGAGGCCCGGAGTATCATTTTGATGGCGACAATTTCGACGACTGGCGGGGCGTGCAAGGCGGATTTCGCATGGATTGGGGCAGCGGCCGCGATGCGTTCACGCTGCAAGGAGATGCTTACAGCCAGGAAGACGGCGAGCGCGCGGCGCTTTCAACTTATACGCCTCCCAATAACGAGACTCTGGACGGCGATGCGGAGTATTCCGGCGGCAACGTGCTTTTCAAATGGAAGCGGAAGTTCAGCGAAGGAAATGATTTCCAGTTGCAGGCATATTATGACCGCACGAATCATCAGGAGGTGAACTTCGGCGAGGATCGAGACACGTTCGATGTAGACATCCTGAAACGAAACAAGCTCTCGCCGCGCCATGAGCTTTCTTATGGAGTCGGGGCGAACGCCAGCGACGGCCGTTTTGACGAGGTGGGCTCCGGCCTGGTTTTCTATCCGTTCAACCGGCTGGACTATCTATTCTCCGGATTCGTACAGGACGAGATCACGCTGGTGAATAACCGGCTGGTATTGACGGCCGGCAGCAAGATCCTACGGACGAATTTTACAGGCTTCGTTTTCGAGCCCAGCGTCCGGCTGATGTGGACACCCACCGATCGGATATCGTTCTGGGCCGCCTATACGCACGCGGTGCGCACTCCCTCCGACGCGGAGGAAGACTTCTATCTTTCGTCGGTGATCGGCACGGTGAACGGAATGCCCGCTTTCGCGCGGTTCAATCCGAACCCGAATTTCGCTTCCGAACAGCTCAATGGCTACGAGTTAGGTTACCGGCAGTTGATCGCGCGGAACTTCTACGTGGATGTTGCCGGGTTTGCCAATCATTATCATGATCTTTTCAGTGAAGACATCACCGGCGCGCCGTATCTGGAATCCACGCTGCCATTTCCCACATCCGTTGCGCCGCCGCTGCACTATCTGCTGCCCGCGCAATTCCGAAACGACCTTTACGGTTTTACCAAGGGAGGTGAAATCGCCCCGGAGTGGCGTCCCACCCAGAGATGGCGGCTGCGCGGTTCTTACTCCTATCTGCAAATGGATCTGAAGCAGGCGGCCAGCCTGGTCGTCGGCGCGGGTCCGGCCAGCGTGGTGGGGTCGAGTCCCCGGCATGAAGTCACCGTCGATTCGAGCTTCGATCTTACCCGCAAGTTGCAGGTCGATTTGTACTATCGCTATGTCAGCGCCCTACCTGCCGTCTCCGCCCCCGATTATTCCACCGGAGATGCCCGTTTCGCGTGGCGCGTGCTTCGGCGCCTGGAATTCTCGGTGGTGGGGCGCAACTTGTTTCAGCCTTACCATGTCGAATACGCCGCCGACCCGGGCCCGCCGGTGGCGATTCGACGCAGCGTGTACGCAAGTCTGGCATGGACGGCCCAGTGACGTTCACACGGATCCTGGTAGTGGCGTGGGCGTACACGGTTTTGATGTTACCGCGGGCGCACGCTCAATCCGCGCCTGAATACGAAGTGAAAGCCGCGTTTCTGCTGAACTTCACGAAATTCGTCGAGTGGCCCACGGGATCTTTCCCCGCCGCGGATTCCCCGCTGACGATCTGCATCGTGGGTAAGGATCCCTTTCTGAAGTTTCTGGATGACATGGTGGCGGACGAGTCCGTCAATGGTCACCGGCTGACGGTGCGCAGGCTCAGTGCGGATGCCGCCACGCAAGGTTGCCGCGTGCTCTTCGCGGGCGTAGGCGAGCTGGACGTCGCCAGGATTCTCGGCAGTGCCGGCCGCGGTGTATTGACGGTTGGTGAAGGGGATAGATTCATGCGCGCCGGCGGCATGATCACGTTCGTCATTCAGAACCAGCGTGTGCGCTTCGATGTCAATCTTTCCGCAGCGCAGGCCGCCGGGCTGAGACTCAGCGCGCGGCTTTTGACGGTCGCCAGGTCTGTAGTCAAATGAAAACAGGTTCGACGGTTCTTCATGTTTAGTCTCCGCAATACTCCAATTCGCCGGAAGGTAACGATCATCACGATGATGACCACGCTGGCGGCTTTGGTGATGGCGGGCGCCGGTATCCTCCTGGTGGACTCGCTGCTGTTCCGTAGGTCCTTGCAGCGCGATCTTACGGCGTTGGCGCGCATCATCGCCGACGGCAGCACCGCCGCATTGGCCTTCAATGACCCCGATACAGCCGCGCAAACGCTGGCGTCGTTGCGCTGGCGAACCCACGTGCAGAGTGCCTGCACTTACCGTCTAAACGGCTCGGTGCTGGCGGCATATCAGGCGCCTGGTGCCCTGCGCTGCCCTCCACCGGACACTGCTCCGGGCATTCACTTCAGCGGCCAAAACCTGATCGTCTCCGAACCGATCACCGTCGGAGGCAGCCGCATGGGCACGCTGACTATGCTCTGCGATACGGAGCAGACCACCGAACGCCTTCGCTTATACGGGGCCACCGTCTTCTGCGTGCTGCTGGCAGCCAGCCTGGTAGCTCTGCTGCTCGCATGGTACCTGCGCGCGTTGATTGTCAAGCCGATTTCGCGGCTAGTGGACACTACCCGGTCGGTTGCGGAATCCGGAGATTACAGCATTCGGGCAAGAAAAGTCACACATGACGAACTGGGCACCCTGGTAGATCGCTTCAATGAAATGCTGGCCGGCATTCAGTCGCGCGATAATGAGCTGAAGAAAGCCCTGGGTGAGCGCGAGATCGCCTTATGTGAAGCGGATAACGAACGCGAACGTTTCCGGTTCATGGCGGAGTCCATGCCGCAGAAGATCTTCGCTGCCGGTCCCGGCGGAGAATCCGTCTATCTGAATAAACAATGGATGGAATTCACGGGGCTGCCGCTCGAGCAAATCAAGGGCTGGGGCTGGTCTCAATTCATCCATCCCAGCGATCTGGAGGAGAGTATGCGCGTCTGGAAGCACGCAATCGCCACCGGCGACCCGCTGCAGATGATGAGCCGGTTCCGGCGCGCAGATGGAGTTTACCGCTGGCACCTGAACCGCGCACGCGCCATGCGTAATGCGGCTGGCGAGATCACCCTCTGGATAGGATCGAGCACCGATATCCACGAGCAGAAGGAAAGAGAAGAGGAACTGCGGCGCGCCAACGAAGACTTGCAACAGTTCGCCTACTCGGCCAGCCACGATTTGCAGGAGCCCATTCGCAACGTGGCCATCTATAGCGAAATTGTAGTGCGCCGTTATCGTGACTTACTGGATGAGGAAGGCCGGCAATATCTGGAATTCATGCGGGAGGGCGGCCGGCGGCTCGCCCGGCTGGTGGCGGACCTGCTGGCCTACACGCGGGCGTCCACGGTGGATCCGGTTCCCGCGCCGGTGCCGGCCTCGGCCGCTCTGGAGAGTTCCATCGCCGACCTGGCGGAAGCTATCCGCGAAGCGCATGCCACCCTGACTTATGATCGGCTGCCTGAAGTCTACATGAGTGAAGCGCACTTGCGCCAGATATTTCAAAATCTCGTGGGGAATGCACTAAAATACAGGAATGAGGAGGCTCCGAGAATCCATGTCTCCGCCACCGAACGTGGAGATCTCTGGTGCTTTTCCGTACAGGACAACGGGATAGGTATCGACCCGCAATATAAGGAGAAAATCTTTGGACTATTCAAGCGTCTCGACCACGACCCCAAGCTCGGCGGTACCGGCATCGGCTTGGCTATCTGCCAGCGTCTGGTCGAGCGCTACGGCGGCCGAATCTGGGTCGAGTCCGAATCCGGAAAAGGAGCGACTTTCTTCTTCACCGTTCAGCAGCGGCCCGAGTGGGGCCGCGCCGGCAAGTTTCAATCTGCTGGTAGCGGAGGATAATCTACCCGATGTGCTACTGGTCCGCGAGGTAATTCGTCTTGAGAATCTGCCGCTCGTGGTGCATCTGGCGCCCGACGGTCAGCGTGCCATCGAATTCATCGAAAAGGCGGAAAAAGACCCGGACGCCCCGTTCCCGCAGTTGATCTTGCTGGATCTCAACCTTCCCAAGAAGGACGGGTTTGAAGTACTGCGCCGGTTGCGGGCTAGCGAAAAATGCAAAGGTGTGCCCGTGGTGATTGTCACTTCATCGGATGCGCCCACTGACTTGAGCCAAGCGATCGCGCTGGGCGCTGGTTACTTTCGGAAGCCGCCGAGTTATGAGGAGTTTCTCAAGTTAGGCGAGGTTTTGAGAAAACTGATCCCCAACGAAGGTCGTTCCGATCGCTCGCCAGGAGAGAAACAACCAGGCAAAGACAATACCATTCAAGAACGCCGCCTTCAGGAAAAAGCCCTCGAAACCATTTCCGAAGATACCCCGATGTCCGAACTATCGCCCGTGCGCCAGGTACTCCCGGAACCGCTCTAGCTGGAGTTATAACCCGGTACGCTTGGGGAGTATTAGTACGCGGTCAAATGTGACCTTCGGCTGGTACGAGGAAGGGTTCGACAAGGAACCGGCCGATACGGATGACGACACTTGGGAAGTTCGGAAGGCGCCGGATCAGGCAATGGCGGAACTCGTGGACGGGTTTGGCCGAATGAAGGACGCTCGCCTACGTGACGGCAAGGGGATGCCCCGCCCTGAGGCCAAAGTGCCGATCGAATTTGCACCGTCGGATCGCGTCCATGCTCATCCAGCGGTAACCGACGACTTCATGCAGCGTGTACTCGGTCTCGATTGGCCTTTGTATCCGGTCAGTTTAGTCTGTGGGACTTTCACACCGATGACACCAATGATGTCTTGAACGCAAAAAATAAGAGAAGTCTATGGAGTAGATGTCTCTGATGTGGAATCCGGTAATCTGGCGGAAATCCTTGAGCGCATCGCTGCACGTCAGACCCGGTAACACCATGTCCCCTTCCTTCCTGTTGGGCTCACGGCCAACCCAGATCACGCATTCGCCTTCCCTCGATTCTTATGCGTGCCCGCGCGAGCTGCAGATTTCGGCGAAAGTCACGTTTTAGCGAGTCGTCTCGACAGGAGGGCGGTGTCAGCCCGCTTTATATGCCTTGACACGCATATACCCTTTGAGGTATATCAAAAGAGTGGAATCGGTGTTCGAAATCATTGCGGAGCCCAGCCGCCGCGCGATATTGAGCCTGCTGGTCTCGTCCCAACAGTCGGTTGGAGAGATCGAGCGTCAGCTACGCATGCCCCAGCCGGCCGTGTCCAAGCATCTGCGTGTGCTGCGGGAGGCCGGTTTCGTGGAATCCACGGTGGACGCCCAGCGCCGTCTTTACCGGCTGAGAGCTGAACCGCTGCAGGAGGTGGATGCCTGGCTGGCGCCATTCCGCCGGTTCTGGTCCGCTCACGTAGATGCTCTCGAGCGCCACCTCGACCGCATGGACCAATCCCCAGCAACGAAAAGGAAGACAAAAACAACACGGCGCGGCCCAAACCGCGAACGTGACAAAGGAGGAGAAACACGATGAAAATCAAAGTGACAACTTTATACGTGGACAACCAGGACAAGGCCTTGCGCTTCTACACGGAGGTGCTCGGCTTTGCCAAGAAGGTCGATTTCAGTCAGGGCCCCTATCGCTGGCTTACCTTGGCTTCGCCCGAGGAGCCGGATGGCACTCAGTTGCAACTGGCGCTGAACGACAACCCCGCGGCAAAAACGTATCAGCAGGCGATTTTTCAGCAGGGACAGCCCGCGGCCATGTTCTTCACTGACGACGTCAAGGGCGACTACGAGCGGATCAAGGCCCGTGGCGCCGAGTTCACCATGCCGCCCACCGATGTCCCCGGTTCGACCATTGCGAGGCTGAATGACACCTGCGGCAATCTGATTCAGCTCACCCAACTGGCACGCTACTAAGAGCGGCTGCTCAGCACGATCAAGGAAGACCAGGAGAAGCAGATGAACGATCGCGCGCAGTACACACCGGGTCCCGCCCGCCCGGCTCGGATACAAAAGGCCGGAGAGAAGTGGACGCTCATTCTCGTCAGAGAATTGCGCCACCCGCCGGACAAAGTCTGGCAGGCGCTAACCGACCCGGTGCATCTGCGCGAGTGGGCTCCCTTTGAAGTCGATGGGAGCCTGGCCATGGTGGGGGCCACGGTGAAGCTCACCTGGATTGGAGCGCCCACGCCGCAAGAGACTACCGTGACGCGAGCCGATGCTCCCAAGGTGCTTGAGTACAGCGATATCCGGTGGGAACTGGAAGACCTCGGCGGCGGCACGCGCCTGACGCTGTGGCACAGCATCGATCGCCGCTTCATCTCCTGGGGCGCCGCGGGATGGCACATTTGTTTCGATGTTCTGGACAGCCTGCTCAACGGGACTCCCATCGGACGCATCGTGGGTGGAGAGGCCATGAACTTGGATGCCTGGCAGCGGTTGTGCGTCGAGTACGCTAACCAGTTCGGCGTTGCGAACCCAGGTTGGCCGCCCAGTGCGCCAAAGCGCTAAAAAACCAGCGTCGCCCACGGCGTGCTCGGTGTTCTCGTAGCTGTTCTGGCGCAGTCAACGAGGTTGATGTAAAGTTGGAAGCTGAATATGAAAACGCATGCTTCGGTGGAATCGGCCTCCGCACGAATCGACAAGCGCATTAACGAACTAGGGGACTGGCGCGGAAAGATGCTCGCGAAAGTGCGCAAAATCGTACACGAGGCAGATCCTGAAATCGTCGAAGAGTGGAAGTGGATGGGGACCCCGACTTGGTCCCACGCCGGCGTCGTCTGTACGGGAGAGACGTACAAGAATGTCGTTAAGATGACCTTTGCCAAGGGGGCCGCGTTGAGGGATCCGTCAGGTCTGTTCAACTCGAGCCTCGACGGGAATGTCAGGCGCGCCATCGACATCCATGAAGGCGAAGAGGTCGATGAGGCGGCCTTGCAGAACCTCATCAGCGATGCAGTGGCGCTCAATATCCAGGGCAAGCGGAAGCCGAAGTCCCGGCAGGCGTCCAGCAAACGGGCCGGCTAGCTTTTTCACGGACATCGAGTAGAGACCCATGCATGGACACGCCAGAATCGCGGCGGCGCTAGCCGGATGCCAACCGGACACGACCCCAGTGATGCTACACAATTTCATGATGGCTGCCCGCGAAGCCGGCATGACCATGCGGCAGTATCGCAGCGACCCAAAGTACACGGCGAGAGCCCATATCGAGGCGGTCGAGCGATATGGCTACGACGGCATTCTGCTCGACATCGATACCGCCACGCTCGCGTGCGCGGCCGGAGTCCCCGTAGATTTTCCCGACGATGAGCCTGCGCTGTGCCGGGACGCATTGCTGAATTCGATTGAGGATATCGACCAGTTGGAGCCGGTGGACTTAGCCAAGCATCGCGGTGTCCAGGTGTGGCTCGAAGCGGCCTGCCTGCTTAAGCGCCACTTCGGCGGCGAGATCTGGATACGCGGCAATTGCGACCAGGCGCCGTTTTCACTGGCCTGCATGGTGCGGGGCATGCAGGGCTTTCTGCTGGACATTACGGACGAAAGCAGCCATGCATACGTCCGCCAACTGCTCGACTACTGCGCGGGCATTACTTGCCAGTTTCTTTCCCTGATGGCTGGGACGGGAGTGGACATGCTCTCGAATGGCGATAGTTCCGGTGGAACCAGTTTGATCTCGCCACGACTGTACCGGGAACTGGCGCAGCCCTATCAAAAGCGGATCGCAGCGCACGCGCATTCGCTGGGGTTGCCCTGGGCCTTGCACGTCTGCGGCAAGACCAACGCGATTCTGGAGGACCTTGTGCAAACCGGGGCCGATGCACTGGAACTCGATTTCAAGACCGATGCAAAATTGGCGCGCGATATTTTAGAGGATCGGGCAACTTTTATCGGCAATATTGACCCGAGCGGTGTGCTGGCATTGGGGACGCCGGACCTGGTGGAAACCGAGACTCGCAAACTGATGGAGACCTTTAGCGGCACGCCGCGCTTCATCCTGAATGCGGGCTGCGCGATTCCCGCCGAAACGCCGTCCGCCAATCTTGCAGCTATGATCCGGGTCGCGCGCGAGTATCGAGCACCGTGAATACTTCTTCGCCCGCCTCGTTGGCAACGTACAGCTTTGACGAGCCGGGGTCCACGGCGAGCGCGTAGGGCCTCTGACCGGCGGGCAGTGTCGCCAGGGCACGATGCGTGCCCCCATCGATCTCGGTCACACTATTGCCGAGCGTGTTGGCCGAAAAAACCAGGTTGCGCACTTCATCCACGGCCAGCGCCTGCGGGTGCCCGCCCGCGTGTACGGTAGCCACGGCGCGCCGGGTTCGTCCATCGATCACCGTCACATCTCCCGAGGCATAATTGCCCGCATAGACCATGTGAGTTTTTGAGTTGATGGCAATGGAACTGGTCGTGCGCCCGGCCGGAATCACGGTCTCGTCCGCAGCATCCGGGCCTATGGCTTTCACGTCGCCGGTGCCCATGCGCGCCACGAACAGCGTGTGAGTCGCCGGGTCGACCGCCATGCCCCACGCATGCTTGCCGCCCGCGCGGCGGCTGATCGTCAGCCGCGCTCCGTCCAGTACGGTCACGGTGCCGCTCTCGTAGGCCAGCAGGTAGATTGTATTGGCTGCCGAATCGATGGCGATCAAGTCCACCGATCCGGTCTTCAGTGGCTTCGACGTGTTGGTGGCGCCGTCGATGATGCTCGTTTTGTCGGAGAAGGTGTGGGTAACGTACACCTGCCCGGTTGCGGAATTGACAGCGATCGCGTACGGCCGGCTTTCCACGAGCACAGTGGCCGTCACCTTGTCCGTCGTACCGTCGATGACGCTCACCGTGCCGGCGCCCGAATTGGCCACGTACACTCGCCCGGACTTGTCATTCACCGCCATCGACGCGGGGCCGGCGCCCACGTCCACGCGCCGGACAACTCCGGTTCCGGTATCCAGGATGACCACCTGGGAGCGCCGCTGGTCAACCACGTAGACCTTCTTCACCACCGGATTGAAAACGATGCCGCTGGTGTGGATCAGGCCGCTCACGGGCTTCTCCACGGGTGTCTGCGCCGCCAGACCCGCCAGGGCCAACGCGACTGCTCCTGCCATTCGAAAACCGGCTACCGGCTTCTTCGTTTCCATGAGATAATTTACGTTGTTTACTAAGCATCACTCAACGAGCCGCTCAATGCAAGCCCGTTACCTCACGATTCTGCTCGCGTTCTCCGGCGCCGCTCTCGCGCAGACGAATCCGCCGCCGTTCCGCGTGCTGGCCATCGCCGAGCACGGCGGCCTGCATCAGCCGTTCGTCGATGCGGCCAAAACCTGGCTGGCGCACGAAGGCGCGCGGGACGGCTTCTCGGTCGACTACATCGAGAACACCAACACCATCGACGAGGTCCTGCTCGCGCGCTACGCTTTGTTCCTGCAGTTGAACTACCCGCCCTACGCCTGGACGCCCACCGCCGCGCGCGCCTTCCGCGCGGCCATTGAAAAGGGCAGCATCGGCTGGGTCGGCTTCCATCACGCCACACTGCTCGGCGAGTTCGACGGCTATCCGATGTGGCAGTGGTTCTCCGATTTCATGGGCGGCATCCGCTTCAAGGATTACATTGCCACCTTCGTGACCGGCACGGTGCACGTAGAGGCGCCGTCTCACCCGGTAATGAAAGGCCTGCCCTCCACCTTCACGATCGAAAACGAGGAGTGGTACACCTACGACCGCTCGCCGCGCCCCAACGTGCACGTGCTCGCTTCGGTGGACGAAAGCTCCTACACGCCGGCTACCACGAAGAAGATGGGCGACCATCCGGTCGTCTGGACGAACGAGCACATGAAAGCGCGGAATGTTTATATCTTCATGGGCCACCAGCCGGCGCACTTCCAGAATCCGGCTTTCGAGATGCTCGTCCGCAATTCGATCCTCTGGGCCGCTGCCGCCCCAAGTGCCGATGCGCGCCCACTTCGGGTGCTGGCCTTCTACACCAAGCACGCGGAGGCGGATCACGTGGAGTTCGCCGAACAGGCGGTGCGGTTCTATGCGGACGCGGCACGGAAACATAATTTTACGTTCGAAGCCACTACGACCTGGGACGATCTGAATCCGCAGCGCCTGAAAAACGTCGATGTGGTGCTGTGGCTCAACGAGTCGCCGGGCGCGCCGGCGCCGCGCGCGGCGTTTGAGCATTACATGGAAAACGGCGGCGGCTGGATCGGCTTTCACGCCGCCGGCTATAACGATGCGAGCACCCGTTGGCCCTGGTTTGTACATTTTCTCGGCGCGGTGTTCTATGGCAACAATTGGCCGCCGCTGCCGGCCACGCTGCAGGTCGACGACCGCTCGAGCGCTATCACGCGCCACCTTCCGGCTACCTTCGTTTCGCCCGACAACGAATGGTACAGTTGGTGGCCGGACCCGCGGTCTACGCCAAACGTGCGCGTGCTGCTCACCCTGGCTCCCTCGAACTACCCGATCGGCATGAAGGACACCATCGTCTCAGGCGACGTGCCCGTGGTCTGGACCAATACCCGCTACCGCATGCTCTACATCAACATGGGCCACGGCGACAAGATCTTCACCGATCCGGTCCAGAACAGATTCTTCGAAGACGCGCTGCTCGCTATTGCTCCATGACGCCGTACTGAAAGCGGGGCGGCAACCGACAGCCGTTGCGTTCGATCATCGCCAGCGTCAGGGCCTGCGCGGTAATGACGGATGTGATACCCTCCCACGGCTCGGCCACCGGATCAAGACGCACCGGAAGAATCGACTCGGTGGCTTCGCGCTCTTCATCTGAAACCAGCACGACTTTGCCGCCCTTGCGCGCGCATTCCGCCGCCAGTTTCACGCCCAGGTCTGCACGCCGCCCAAGCGCCAGGATGATGGCTACGTGTGTCGCATCCACATCCAGATTCGGACCGTGGCGGAACCCGGCTCCCGTGTGCGGTGCCGCGCGGTGCCCGCTCATCTCGCGGATGCACAACGCGCTCATCACGGCGCCGCCATAAGCCGAGCCCCGGCCGATGATTTCCGTGTTGGCCGCGCCGCGGCAGAAGGCCTCCAGATCGCTCCTCTGTGCAAAGATGCGATCGAGCGAAGCGGCGAACGCGTCCGCGGCGGCCTCGGCGTCGGGCCGCCAGTTGTGGCCCAGAATCTCCGCCGCGACGATAATGGCCGCGGCGGTCGAGTTCGTATAGGTTTTCGTCGCATTGCCGTACTCCGGTCCCGCCAGAATCGGCAGCCGCCGGGTGGTCATTTGCCAACAGGGGCTTGACTGGTTATTGCAGATCAACGCCAGTGGCCGCTCGCCGGCTGCTTTCACAAGCTCCACCAGTTCGGCGCTCTCGCCTGAAGCCGTTACCAACACCGACAGGGCCGCCTGATCCCACGTGCGCGTTGCGTAGTGCAGCCACTCGCCTGCATCCACCGCGAAGGCCAGCCGCCCCGCAGCCGTGAGCGCCGCCGCGCCCGAATAACAAGAACACAATGACGCGCCCATGCCCAGGAACAATACGGGGCCCGGCGCAGCGCGCAGTTTCCGGATCTCCGGGTCCGTTGCATATGCGCGCAACAGCTCGCGCAGCCGCGTGGGCTGCTCGCGGCACTCCAGTTCCATGATTTCGGTCCCTGTGGCACGGAGTAGTTGCGGCGCAGGCTCTACTCCACCAATCCATCGCGGAGCCGGGTTCTTACGTTCTGGTTCCATCTTGTAAACAATATTTAGAAAGTGTTTTAATTGTAGCCGAAGTGATTTCGAAAATCTCTCTCATCGCGGGCCTGGGCGGACTGCTCTACGGCTACGACATGGGTATCATCGCGGCTGCGATGGTCTTCCTGCGGACCGCGTTCCATCTGTCGACGGAGTCGCAATCCTGGGTGGTCAGCATCGTGCTCGTGGGTGCGATGGCCGGCGCCCTGACCGGCGGGGCGCTAGCCGATGGCTGGGGCCGCCGTCCCACCATGATGGCCGGCGGCATCCTGTTCGTGGCCGGTTCGACGCTGGCTATGTTCGCGCCCAGCGTCGCGGTCATTATCGTCGCCCGCGCCCTGCTCGGCATCGCGGTCGGCTTCAACTCGGTCACTGCGCCGGTGTATGTATCGGAGCTGGCGCCGCCCAAATCCCGCGGCAGGCTGGTCGGGCTGTACCAGTTCACTTTGACCTGCGGTATCGCCCTGGCGGACCTGGTCGGCTACTGGCTGGCATCGAGCGGAAGCTGGCGGCTGATGTTCGGTTTGGGCGCCATTCCCGCGCTGCTCTTCCTGCTGCTCGTTTTCGGGGTTCCGGAAAGCCCGCGCTGGCTGCTCGCGCACGGCCGCGATTCCGAGGCAGTCGCGATTCTGGAATCCTATGCCGGCACGAGCGGCGCCGCCGCCATTCTGGAAGACCTGCGCGCCAGCCTGCGAACTGCCGTTGAACGCCGTTGGAGCGCGCTGTTCGCCCCGGCCGCGCGGCGCGGACTCATCATCGCGGTCGGGTTCACGATCCTGCAGCAGGTCACTGGCATTAACACGGTCATTTACTACGGGCCGCGCATCTTCGCGCTGGCCGGTGTCGCATCAAATCAAAGCGCCATTTTCGCGACGTTCGTGATTGCTGTCATGAACGTTCTGGCCACCATCATCGCCCTGGTGCTGGTGGATCGCGTAGGCCGCAAGCCGCTGCTGTATTGGGGCGTCGGCGGCATGACCGCTTCGCTGTTCGTGCTGGCGTTCGCCTTCCATGCGAAGGACGCCCTGGGCGCGTCATTGGGCCTCATCGCCGCCGCTTGCCTGTCGGTCTACATTGTGTGCTTTGCTTGCAGTATGGGCCCGATCGCCTGGATTCTGGTGGCCGAAGTCTTCCCGCTACGCCTGCGCAGCCGCGGCGCGGCGGCCGCCACGCTGGGCTCCGGCCTATCGAATTTCCTGGTCTCGCTTACGTTTCTTTCACTGATTGAGATCGCCGGCAATAGCGTGACGTTCGCGCTTTACGGCGGCTTCTGCCTGGTCACGCTTTTGTTTGTGCGGTATATTGTTCCGGAAACCATGGGGCGCGAATTGGAGAGTATTAGCAAGGGGGGCGGCCTGTGAGGCCGCCGCAGGCTGCGAGCCTGCCCCACCTCGTCCTCGGTGCGGACATCGGGGGTACCAATCTACGGGTCGCTCTCGCTGACTCCACGGGCCGCATCCTCGATAGTGAGCGCGCTTCCACTGCGGGCGGGCGCGACCCACTGTTGGTGGTCTCCAAGATTCGCGAGTTCGCCTCGGCATTGCTGACGCGCCAGGACGTGCCGGCATCAGCGCTGCGGGCCGTGGGCGCCGGTGCGCCCGGCCTGACGGATACCGATCGCGGCGTCGTGCTCATGACGTCGTATCTGATGGGCTGGCAGGACGTTCCGCTGCGCGCCTATCTCGAAGACGCGTTCGGCATTCCCGCGGCCATCGATAACGACGTCAACCTCGCCGCTCTCGGCGAGAGCCGCGCCGGCGTGGCGCAATCGGTGGACGATTTCGTTTTCCTGGCCATCGGCACCGGCATCGGCGCGGGCATCGTGCTCGGCCGCCGGGTGCATCGCGGCAGCAACTGGCGCGCCGGCGAAGTCGGATACCTGCTGGTGCCCGGCGTATCTGAAGAACCCGTGCCCGACGGCGATCCCGGCGCTTTCGAAGCCCAGGCCGGCGGCGAGGGCATCCGCCAGCAATGGCTCAACCGCTGGAGCCTGGAGTGCACGCCGCTCGCGCGCGATCTCACCGCCACCCAGATTTTCGATCATGCACGCGCGGACGACGCGTTGGCCGCCGCGGTGCTGCATGATGCGGCGCGCGTGCTCAGCTACGGCATCTACAATCTGGCCCTGGTGCTGGATTGCCCGCTATTTGTGCTCGGCGGCAGCGTCGGCTTGCATCCCGCACTCGCAGAAGAGATGCGCGGCATCCTTAACCGGCTGGACTGTCACGCGCCGCCGCGGATCGTTCCGAGCGCGCTCGGCGACCAGGCGCAGATTACCGGAGCCGTTCACTTGGCGCTCGAACGGGCCGCGCTCACGGCGCCGGCAACAGGATCGACGGCATAGCCTCGAGCGCCACGGCGATCGCACCACGTTCGACGGCACTTTCGCCCAGCTTCGCCGCCACGATGCGCGGCACGGCAAATTCGCAGCGCGCGAGTTCTTTGCCAAGGAAACTGTGCAGCGCGGGATGCCGGCCCACTTCGCCGCCCAGCACCACCAGACCGGGATTCAAAATCAGCGACAGGTTGACGATCATATCCGCCACGATGGCGGCGCGCTGCTTGATCAGTTTCTTGGCCGCCGGCTCGCCGCGCTGCGCCATATCCAGGATTGCGGTCACATCCGCGCGCGCCGCACCGCGATTGGCCGCCTTGCGCCAGCTCTCTCGAATCCCGACGCTCGAAAGCACGGTCTCGAGCGCGCCGAATTCGTACAATGACGGGTCCCGCCGCGAGACATGCGGCACCCTTAAATAACCGACCTCACCCGCGGACCATTGCGCGCCGTGATACAGCCGCCCATCCAGCACGATACCCGCGCTGACGTTGGCGCCAATGTCAATTTCGACAAACGACGTTTCGCCTTGCGCCGCGCCGTGCGCTCCTTCGCCCAGTGCCGCCAGGTTCGTGTCGTTCTCCACCGCGACGCGGCACGCGAAGCTGCGCTGCAACATCGCCCGCAAAGGCACTTCCCGCCAATCTTCGAGCGTGCTGACAGCCACCACCACGCCGGCATCCACATTAGTGATCCCCGGCGCGCCCACCACCAGCGCCAACAGCCTGTCGCGCTTCAGGCGGCGGACCTTCAGCATGCGGCGCGTCTCGTCCGCGATGAGCGCGCACACGGCTTCGGGCGTGGTCTTGCGGCCGCCGAGCCAGACCTGCGACGTATCCAGTTCGTTGCCGCTCAAGTCCGTCAGCAGGAACGAGACAAACTGCGCCGTGAGCCGTACGCCAGCCAGGCAGCCGCGTTCCGCCTTAAAGCGGATCAGATCGGGCGGCCGCCCGCCGCTCGAGGTGCCTTCGCCCAGAGGCTGCACCAGGTCCGCCGCGAGCAGGTCGGCCACCACGTTGGTCACAGTCGGCGCGCTCATGCCGGAAGCGCGCACCAGGTCCGCGCGCGAGCAGGCGCCCGCCTCGCGCAGCAGCTTGAGGATCGTGAGCGCGTTCGTACGCCGCAAAAACGCCGGCCGGCCGACTGGAGTTGTTGTCGTCTGCTCTTTCACCCGATTCCCCGGAATTATACCAACCCTGGGGCTTTGTAAGGAACACTGGAAAAGTCTACACTAAGGGGTGATGAGATCGCTTTCTATTTGGATGCTGGCGCTGGCCACCGGCATCTGCCACGCGCAGATCCGCGTGCTCGTCGATCAGGTGGGCTACGAGCGGCTCGCGCCGAAACGGGCCGTTGTCAGCGGCTCGGCAAATGATCGCCCTGCAGGGTTCACGCTCGTCGATGCCGTCTCCGGCAAGCAACTCTTGCGCGGCCCGCTCACCCCCGCGGGCGAAGTGCGGAACTGGGGCGGCCGGCGGTTCTGGATCGCCGACTTCTCCGCGTTCCGCGAGGCCGCCCGTGTTCAACTGCAAGTGGCTGACGTGACCACCAGCCCCTTCGTCATCGCCGACAACGTGCTGGAGCGCCACACGCTGTCGAACGTCATCTACTATTTCAAAGGGCAGCGCGCCAGCGGCGACATTGAACGCGCCGACCGCCATTTGAAGCTCCCCGATGGCTCGGGCTTCGCCGATCTACGCGGCGGCTGGTACGATGCCACGGGCGATTACGGCATCCACTTCTCACATCAGAATCCGACGTCGTACTTCAATCCGCAGCAGGTTCCGCTGGTGGCCTGGAGCCTGCTGAAGACCTACATTGCGCTGGGCGCCCGGCACGACGATAACTTCACCGAATACCGCCGCCGCTTGCTCGACGAGGCACTCTTCGGCGCCGACTTCCTGACGCGCATGAAGCGCCCCGGCGGCTCGTTCTTTGAAACCCTCGGCGCACCCGGCAAGGAGAAGCTGGCCCAGGACCGTGCCATTTCGAATCCCAACTGGCGCACCGAAATCAAGACGACGCCTGGCGACGTGGGCCACACCGATTCGCAGGCTGCCAAGCCGGACTCCGAGCTCGCCTATCAGGTCAGCTTCCGCTCCGGCGGCGGCCTCGCCATCGCCGCGCTGGCTCTCGCCAGCACCATGCCCGAAGATGGCGACCTTACGCGCGCTGCTTATCTGCGTGCGGCCAAAGAGGCGTTCGCCTTCCTCGACGCGCACAATCGATCGATGACGAATGATGGCAAGGAGAATATCCTCGACGACTACTGCGCCCTGCTCGCCGCCACCGAACTCTTCCACGCCACTTCGAACCAGGCTTACCTGAAAGCTGCCAACCGCCGCGCCGCGCGGCTGATGGCGCGCCTGACATCGTCCGGCTCGTGGCACGACTATTGGCGCGCCGACGATGCCACGCGCCCGTTCTTCCATCCGTCCGACGCCGGACTGCCGGTCTACAGCCTGCTCGAATACGCGAGCATCGCCGCACCGGAGCAGCGCCGCCTGGCGCTTGATGCAGTGCGCCGCTCGCTGCGCTTTGAACTCGCCGTCACCGCGGAGGTGAACAATCCCTTCGGCCTCGCTCGGCAGCTCGTGCTGACGCAGAGTAAGCCGCGCACGGCTTTCTTTTTTCCGCACGACACGGAAGCCGCGCCCTGGTGGCAGGGTGAAGACGCGCGCCTTGCCTCACTGGCCGCTGCCGCACGCGCTGCCGTACCGCTGTTCGCCGACGATCCCCGCTTCCAGGCCGAGCTATCCGCTTACGCCTGGAACCAGCTTCACTGGATCCTGGGCCGCAATCCCTTCGATACCTGCCTGCTGATCGGCTCCGGCCACGGCGATGCAGACTACATGTTCTTCAAGTCCTACAAGTACACCAATGCGCCCGGCGGCATCGTGAACGGCATCACGTCGGCTGAGAACGACGAAGACGGCATCGCCTTCAACCAGGGCTACGCCGTCACGGGCAAGGACGAAGACTGGCGCTGGACCGAAGAGTGGCTGCCGCACGCGGCCTGGTACCTGCTCGCTGTCAGCCTGCCGCGTTAGATCGCGGTACTCTGAACTTGCAGTGATTCGTACGCAAGTTCTAGTTCCTCTACTGGCAGCGGCGATAGGCGTTGCGGCTGGCGCACCGCAGGATGCGAGTTCCCAGCAACCGCTCGCGCGGGTGAATGTCGACCTGGTGCAGGTGGACGTGGTGGTGACGGATCGCGCCGGGAATCACGTCACCGATCTGGCGCCGGACGACTTCGAGATTCTGGAGAACGGCAAGCCGCAGCGCGTTACTAACTTCTCTTTCATCGCCGGCGCGACCGGGACGCACGTCAACGCCTCGAATCCGCGGCGAGCGGCCATGGGGGTCTCACCCATCAACGCAGCGGATGTGAAGCGCACCGTCGCCGTGGTTGTCGACGATCTGGGCATTAGCGAACACAGCTTCGCGGCTCTGCATGTCGCGCTCGAACGCTTTGTCGAAACGCAAGTCCAGCCCGGTGACCTGGTCGCCATGATTACCACCAGCGGCAGGCTTGGTGCGCTCCAACAAATGACTTCGGATAAACGGCTGCTGCGCGCCGCTGTGGCGAAGTTCCGTTCGCTGCCGAATCACCGGCCGGGAATCGAGGATGACGATTTCACCTGCGTCTGGTTCAATCACCGGTCGGAACCTGCCGCCGCGGGGGTGCAGGACGAGGATGTCTGGCTCGGCGCGCAGAGGTGCCTAGGTTGTCCAAGGGAGCTCGATCCCCAGCAAGAGCTGATCAACGATCACCGGTCCGATTACTATGGCCGATTGTCGATCGCGGCCCTGCGCCGCGTGGTCGAAGGCATGCGGGAGTTGCCGGGCCGGAAATCGATCCTGCTGTTCTCGGAAGGCGTGCCGTTGGTGCGCGGCCAGGGACTCGGCGATGTGAACGAACTCCTGAAGAATGCATACAACGACTTCCTGATCTACGCGAACCGTTCCGGCGTGGCGGTCAACACCATCGATCCGCGAGGCTTGGTCACGCTGTCTGACAGCGCCGCAAGCGGTCACTCGTCGGGCGATGGATGCGTCCAAGCTCGCGAGGCGGAGTTGATCAACACCCAACAGGAACTGGCCGAAATAGCCCGCAAGACCGGCGGCATCAGCATTAAGGACGACAACGACATCAGCGCCGCGATCAACCGCGTGATGGACGATCAGCTCGGTTATTACCTGATCGCTTTCAAGCCGTCCGAACCTGGTGCACGGTTGCGCAAGCTCGGTGTCCGCGTCGCGCGGCAGGGATTAAAGGCGCGCTTCTACGCGAATCTCGTCGACGCGGACAAGCCCTCGGCGGTGAGCGGCCAACGGCTCGCCGCCGCGGTGGTGTCGCCGTTTGCAATTCCCAATATCCATGTGCGAATCTCAACGCGCTATTGGGATGCAGGCGCGCCAGCCGGCTCAATTCTCGACACGGTCGTGCTGATCGATGCGCACGATCTGGATTTCAGCACAGAGGGGGACGGGCGGCATAAGGCGGTATTCGAGATACTGGCCGTGATTTACGGAGCCGAAGATAAACCCCTGGATACGTTCGATAAGAACTATACCGTCACTTTGACCGAAGACGCTTACCAGAAGGCTCTCGCGGATGGCCTGATTCAGCGCCTGGAATTGGCCGTGAAAAAACCGGGGCCGTATCAGATCCGCGCCGCTGTTCATGATCAGCGTGAACGCATCGGCTCCGCCAGCGATTTCGTGGAGGTGCCGGACTTGAGCCACGGAAACCTGACGCTTTCCGGTATTTCGCTCAGCGATTCGCCGGGAGCGCCCAGCCAGGTGCGATACCATCCGGGCAGCACCGTCTTCTATGCCTCTCAAGTTCTCAACGCCAGTCCCGATGCGAGTGGCGCATTCCACGTGGAGGTGCAGGCCGCTCTTTACCGCGACGGGCGCGCGTTGGGATCGAGCAAGCCGATCCTGGTGGACGCGGCGCACAAACTGGACCCGAAGCGGCTCCTGCTGGCCAGCGACTTCCGGCTGGGGAAGCAGTTGTCTCCGGGAGACTACAGCCTGCAACTGACGGCGGTGGATAAGAACGCGCCGGATAAGCGAAACAAGTTCGTTGAATCCATCGACTTCGAAGTCCGCCCGTAACTCCTGTTGTTTTCCCAATAGAAGCGTGCTATTCTTCCTGTTGGGAACCCAATAGAAGATGAAAGAAAAGACGGATGTCCTGCAAGGCACGCTGGCGTTGATGGTGCTGAAGACGCTCGACGTGCTGGGGCCGCTGCACGGCTATGGCATCGCGCGCCGCATCGAGCAGATCAGCGGCGATCTGCTCTCCGTGAACCAGGGCACGCTCTATCCCGTTCTGCTGAAGCTGGAGCAGGAAGGCTCCATTGCTTCGGAATGGGGCGCGTCAGAGAATAATCGCAAGGCGCGCTTCTACCGGCTTACGCGCGGCGGGCACAAGCGGCTGCAGGCCGAGGCCAAGGGCTGGGAACAGACCGCGGCCATCATGGGGCGGTTCTTCACCGTGAAACCGCAGGATCTCGAATGAGGGCACTCCGGCGATTCTTTCTGCGGCTGTTCTCCGCGACGCGTGCGCGCCGCGACGAAGACCGGCTGCGTGCCGAGATCGACGAGCACCTCGCCATGCAAACTGCCGACAACATCCGCGCAGGTCTGCCGCCAGAGGATGCCCGGCGCCAGGCGATGCTGAAGTTCGGAGCGGTCGAGGCCATTAAGGAAAGCTATCGCGAACAGCGCGGCCTTCCATTCATCGAGATTCTCTTTCAGGACACGCGGCACACGCTCCGGCGCTTGCGCAATGCCCCGGCTTTCACCATCACCACGGTACTGACGCTGGCATTGGGCATCGGCGCGACCACTTCCATCTTCACGCTGGCGAACGCCGTTCTGCTCAAGTCGCTTCCGGTAGCCGACCCCGCCGCACTATACCGTCTCGGCAAAAAAGCGCGCTGCTGCTTCATCGGCGGATACAGCCAGGACAAGGAATTTTCACTCGTCTCTTACGAGCTGTACCAATATTTCCGCGACCACACCAAAGGCTTTGCGGAACTGGCCGCCTTCCCCGCCGAAATTCCGCAGTTCGGCGTACGCCGCGCCGGCAGCCGAGCCGCGGCCCAAGGCTATCCGGGCGAATACGTCTCCGGAAATTACTTCGCGATGTTTGGCCTGCAGCCTTATGCGGGACGGCTGATTGCCCCGAACGATGACCGGCTCGGCGCGACGCCGGTGGCCGTGATGAGTTACCGCTTGTGGCAGCAGGAATTTGGAGGCGACCCATCCGTCGTCGGCAGCGTCTTCACGCTGGACGAGAAGCCCTTTACGATTGTGGGCATCGCGCCACCCGGTTTCTTCGGCGATACGCTACGCAGCGCCCCGCCCGACTTCTTCCTGCCGTTGCATACCGAACTGCTCATCGATGGCGACCTGAACAAATACGACACGGCGTGGCTGGAGCTGATCGGCCGCATTGAACCCGGCGCGAAGCCCGCGTTCATCGAGGCTGAGATGCGCGTCGAACTGAAGCAGTGGCTGCTTTCGCACTGGCGCGAGATGAGCGCGAACGACCGCGCTCTTTTCCCTCAGCAGACGCTGTTCCTCACGCCCGGCGGTGCCGGCATCACCAGCATGCGCCAAGAATACGAGCACTGGTTGCGCATCCTCATGATGGTCACCGGATTCGTGCTACTCATCGTCTGCGCGAACGTGGCCAATCTGATGCTTGTTCGCGGCATGGAGCGGCGCCGGCAAACGTCGTTGAGCATGGCGCTCGGCGCGCAAGCGGCGCGGCTGGTCAGACAGGCCCTGACGGAAAGCATTCTGCTCGCGCTGATGGGCGGCGCGGCGGGCCTGGCGATCGCCTTCGCGGGCACGCGCGTCATCCTGCATTTTGCGTTTCCCCCGGTGCCGGGCATGGCTGCCGTACCGATTGCCGCCTCGCCATCGATGCCTGTGCTGCTTTTTGCCTTCGGCGTGTCGCTCATCACGGGAATCGCCTTCGGCATTGTTCCGGCCTGGATGGCGACGCGCGTCGATCCGATCGAAGCTCTTCGCGGAACCGGCCGCTCGAGCGCTCGCACGGGATCGCTCTATCGCAAGACGCTGGTGGTCTGCCAAGCCGCTTTCGCGCTGGTATTGCTGTCGGCGTCCGGACTGCTCACCGCGACTCTTCGCCATCTCGAGACGCAGGATTTTGGATTCGCGCAGGACCGGCGCATCGTGGCGCACATCGAGCCGCGCTTGGCCGGTTACAGCTCTGACCAACTGGCTCCGCTTTATCGAGGCATCGAGAACGCGCTCGCCCGTGTCCCGGGCATCACGGATGTGGCTCTGGCGACCTACTCTCCGCTGAGCGGAGGCGAATGGGGTTGTGGGGTCTGGGTGGACGGGCGCCCCTCGCCCGGGCCCAAGGACGATTATCTTGCCGCGTACGATCGCGTCACCGCAGGCTATTTCGACGTGATGGGAACGCCCATCCTGCGCGGACGCGGCATTTCCATCCACGAGACCGCGGCATCCCAACACGTGGCCGTCATCAACCAGGCCTTTGCGCGCAAGTTCTTCAAAGACCAGGACCCCATCGGAAAATACTTCGGACGCACGGGAATGTCTTCGCGGCAGTACGAGATCGTGGGCGTAGCGAGCGACGCGCGCTATTTGACCTCCGACCTGGGACAGTCCGTGATGGCGTTCTTCTTCCTGCCTGAATCCCAGCACGATGTCACACCGGACGGCAAAGAGCCCGATCCCGGCACGCATTTCCTGCACGACATCATGATGGTGACCGCGCCCGGCGCTCGCCTCTCTTATGCGCAGGTACGCCACGCCATCGCTACCGTGAATCCGGATCTGCCGGTCTCCATCGCCCCGCTCACGGAGCAGGTGTCCGTCCAATTCCGCCAGCAGCGGCTGATTGCGCGCCTGACCTCGCTATTCGGGCTGCTCTCACTGGTGCTGGCATCCGTGGGGCTGTATGGCGTGACGGCTTATAACGCCGGTAGCCGTACGAATGAAATCGGCGTGCGGATCGCGCTGGGAGCCAATCGGGGGCAAGTCATTGGGCTGATTCTTCGCGGCGCGTTCGGGCTCATCGTTATGGGCCTGCTGATCGGATTGCCGCTGACATTTGCCGCCGGCCGATTTCTGGGCAACCAACTCTACGGTTTGAATCCGTATGACCCGGTCGTGACGCTCGGCGCCGCTCTGATTCTCGCGTTATTCGCGCTGATGGCAGCGTTGATTCCGGCCCTGCGGGCGAGCTCGATTTCGCCGCAGGAAGCTCTGCGCGCCGAGTGACGATCAGTTCCGGCGGCGGCGCGCCAGCCAGCCGTCGATGCTATACTTCCCAGCTCCTGACAGCAGCAATGTAAGCATGATGGCGATGTACAGAACCATCACTTCGCCGTGATCCTCACCGTGTCCGAAGAATTGGAAGTGATGGACCAATGCCCAGGCCGCGCTGATGTTGATCAAACAGATCAACGCTGCCCAGCGGGTGGCCAGGCCCAGGATCAGAAGCGTGCTGCAGATCGCATCCGATAACATCGCGAAAACGAGGGTCGGGACAGGCCCGATATGCAACGGATTGGGAAAGTGCGCGGCCATGGCCGAAAACGTGAAGACCTTTTCCAGTCCATGCTTCATCAGCAGCGGGGAAACACCAACCAGCCGCAACACCAACAATCCCGCATCATGGTTTAGGCTTCGCATGCACCCCTCATTGCTTGATTAACGTTCCGTCGTTGAGCCGCAGCTCTCCCCAGCCGCCGTTCAGCCGGCCGCGCTCGCCCTGCTCGTTTGTGCCATAGGGGAACTTGGCCGCCAGCTTTTCGTCCACTTCGATGCCCCAGCCAGGCGCGTCGCTGGCCCACAGGTAGGCATCCTTGAACGTGGCACAACCTTTGAAGATTTCCGCCGATGTGCCGGTGATGATGCCGCCTTCCTGAATGCCGAAGTTGGAACTGGCCAAATCGAGGTGAAGCTGCGCCGTGTGGCCGACCGGCGAAACGTCGCCTGGGCCGTGCCACGCCGTCTGCACACCGAACTGCTCGGCGAGGATCGCGATCTTACGCGCGGGCGTGGTGCCGCCTACTTGCGAAAGGTGGCAGCGAATGTAATCGATCAGCCGCTCGGTAATCAGCGGCGTCCATTCGTGCGGACTGTTGAACAGCTCTCCCATGGCGATGGGCGTGGCGCATTGCGCGCGCATCTGCCGGTACCAGTCGTTATCCTCGGGCGAGAGCGGATCCTCGAGGAAGTACAGCTTGAACTGTTCGCAGTCCTTCACAAATTGGATCGCTTCGCGCGGCGTGTAGCGTTCATGCATGTCGTGCATCAGCTCGACTTCTGGACCCAGCTCTTTGCGGCAGGCTTCGAAGATGTTGAGCATCAGCCGCAGATTGGCGGCGCGATCGAAAACCCGGCCTTCGTGCAGACCCTTGGGGCCGGGCGCGGGGCCTTCGCCGCCAGTGCCGGGACGGCGTCCGTAGCCCGCGCCGACGCGCACATGCGTGTATCCGTGCGCCATCGCCTGGCGTACGCCCTCCACCACTTCCTTCGGATCGGCCCCGCCCGCGTTGGCGAAGGTCAGGGCCGCCTCGCGGCACTTGCCGCCCCATAGCTCATACACAGGCATTCCCGCCTGGCGGCCCTTGATGTCCCACAGCGCCTCGTCCACGCCGCTGATGGCGTTGTTGAGCACCGGCCCGTTGCGCCAGTAGGAACTGTTGTAACAAGCCTGCCAAGTGTCTTCGATGCGATCTGTCGGCTTCCCGATCAGCAGCGGGCGCAGATACTTCTCGATTGCGACCGTCACGGCATCGGCGCGCTGCGTGAACGTAGCGCAGCCGTATCCATACAAGCCGTCCTGATCGGTAACGATCTTCACCACGGTAAGCCGCACGCCGGCCGGCTGCGTGGCGATCACGCTCACATCCTTGATCTTGGGCGTGGGCACGCCGCGAGTGGCGCGCGCGATTTTTTCCTGGGCCCGCACCTGCCGGCTGCCGGCCACTCCCGCCGCTGCGCCGGCGGCGATCATCTGCAGTACTCCGCGTCTGTTCACGGATTCTCCTTACGCCATCCGGCGGCCGCCTGGCGGTCTCCACTGCCGCGGCCCGCCGTGATCGCGAAACTTGAAAACAACATCTTTGATGGGTGTGCCGGCGACCTCGATTTGCCGCAGGTCGCGCGTCCCCACGCCTAGCTCTTCCGCCAGCCTGAGCGTGTTGTCGCAGGTTTCGAAAGGCGCCTTACCGCGGTCGGTCATCGGATCGAAACCCATTACCGCCATCGCCACGGCATCCGTATTCACCACGTTGATACCGGCCACCAGCACACCGGGGCTGATGGCTTCCGTAGTTCCCGGCCGCGGCAGCTCGGCCCCGGCGATAGTCTCGATTCCATCCAGAATTGCCAACTGCACCGGAATGGCAGCGGCGAGATCCGAAATGATGCGCGGAATCCGGTAGCCGCCTTCGCGCGGCGTCGTCGGATCTTTTTCCGGCGGTGAACTCTTGGGTGGCTGGCGGCTGCCCATGTGGCCGATTTCCTGACGGCCTCCATAAGGCCGCGGCGCAGGCTCATCCAGCGGGACCTTGTTCCCGTAGATCGTGGTCGGAGTGATGCCGAACAGATTCTTGATCGACAGCGTCACGCCCGCGGTGCCGTGTTCCTTGAGCTTTCCCATAGAGACCAGCACGTCGGACTCGGCGTAAGCTGTGCTCAGGTCGTAAGCTGGAAACATGTGGCCGCCCTGCGGGACCGCGAACCGCGTGTACGGCTTATTGCCTTTATACGGCATGTTGGTGTTGAGCAGTTCCACGCGCGGGGCGGCGTGCAACACCAGCTCCGGATTCCAGCCGGCCTTCAGCATGAACTCCTCGAGCGACGCGGACCAGATCCACGGTCCCTCCGTCACGCGAATGCGGCGCGCGCCGGCTTTGTCGAGCAGATGCACCACGGCGCCGACCGCGCGCGGATGCGACCAGATCGTGCGGCCCTGAGAAAGATAGCCCTGGCGGGCTGTCTCGCCGCCCGTCAGGTTGATCTTGATAGTGACCGTCTTGCCTTTCACGATCCGCCCCAGGCCGCCCAGTTGGTCGAACATCTTATCGGCGGTGGCCAGGAACTCGTCATCATAGCTGCGGCACCGAGCGACGGCGACCGGCGATGTCGGTGCCGATGCGCGCATGCGTCCTGGTTGGAGCATGGCGAATCCAGCGGCTCCCAATCCCGACACGAACTCTCTGCGATTCATATTCCCCCTCTAGCTTTCGAATTCGAGTGCTACATAGACTTGCGGCGCGTTCGCCGGCAGATGGTATTCCACTCCGACGTACTCATCAGACGGTTGCCCCTCCAGCAGCGACGGCTCAGCTCCGATGGTCCACAGCCGGGCGCTCTTGTATTTTTCGCGAACCCAGATGGTGCGCAGTCCCTGCGCGCGTGCATTATCGGCGTACGACAGGCACTCAAGTAACGCGGTGCCGCCGTCCGGCGAGGCCGTATAGCGCGTGCATCCGGAACTTGCGCCGTTGTAAATCTTCACCAGATCGTTGCGGAAACTCAGCAGCAGTTGCGTGTCGACGGCCAATTCGTAGGGATCGTCAATCGCTTTGCGGGCCAGCGCCAATCGGCCTTTGCCGAGCGCGCGCACGTCGAACTGCGTTTCGAAATCGAGCGGCGCCGGCTGCCCTTCTTTACCCCATGCCGGCCCGGTAATCAACAAGCCGCCCCACTCCACGAAATCGGTGATCTTGCGCCGCAGCCCGCTGTCTGGAAGCGCGCTGTCGGCATAGATCAACGCTTTGAGTCCGGTAAACGGCTGCTCCATGGCCTGCGATTTCCAGATCGCCCGAAACAGCAGGTCGCGGCGTGACATCAGGTTCAGGATCTCGTCCGTCAAGCCGGAATCCTCACCCGCGAAATCGGCAATCACGCCCACCAGTCCCAGCGAGCGATAGGTCTTCCAGTCTGCATGCGCCTGAAAGAAACGCGCAGCGGCCGCGATCTGCTGCCAGCCTTCGAGCGCCGCGGGCGCCGCCGATGCCAAGCCTGCGCGCAAGTGGTCATCAAGCGAGATCAGCCAGCGCCCGCCGGCGGCCTCCGAATCGCAGATCGCCTTCACGTAACTCCGCGGCAGCACAACTTCGCCTTTGCCCGGCGGATCGAACGTCAACCAGAGCGGCGGCTTCAGCCGGGCGCGGGCCATCTGGATGTACCAGCCGTTCGAATCGAGCCACGGCACGCCGGTCGGTCCCGCGCTGGCTGCTCCGCCGCCGCTCGCGATGTTCACACCGGGCCAGACATTGCCCCCGATGGCGACCACCGGAGCCGTCGAATCCCAGGGCACATCTTCGCGCGCGCTCCATGCGATCACCGGGAAATCGAGACTGCCGTGCCAGCCGCGGATGGCGACCGCCGCCAAGCCGGCCGATTTCGCGGCGGCAATCGCAGCATTCGGGTCCGCCGTGCCTTCCACCCATCCGATCACTGCCAGGTTGCGGCGCCGCGCCTCCTCGATCAGCGCACCAGCCGTGCGCTGCTGTTCCGCATCGGCGGCCAGGCCCGCCGCCCAACTGATCACGATCGCATCGACGGCCGTATTTTTCAAAAACTCGAGCGCGGCCGGATCGTGCCAGCGTGCGAGCGTCTGGCGGGACTGCGCGTCGAACCCCTCGCTCTTTTCCCGCCGGGCGATCTCCAGCGGACCGCTCGGCCAGCGCAACGGAACCAGGTCTTCCAATTTCATCGCCATCTTCAATGTTCGCTCTCTTGCAGGCTAAAGCCGATGCTGCGGAACGCTCCGCGGTATGCAGGCCCGACGCGGCACCTTAAAAATACATTAAATCGGGCTACCATCTCCTTTTCAGACGATTTTAATGTGCGCGCGGTAACCCTGATTTCTTACGCGGAGGCGTTTACCCGCAAATCTCCGAGGGTCCTGCCGCGGGCGGAGCCTTTTCGCAGGTACTGTTTCGCTAGGAGATTCGATCATGAAATGCTTTCAACTTGCGGTTTGCGCCGGGTTGGCGTTGGCCGCGACATCGGCTGCCACGCTCGATCGTGGCGCTTTGCGGGCCGGCGCGGCACGCGTGGACATCACGCCGCCGCCCAATCCGGAGTATCCGCCTTCCGGCAAGTACGCCCACGAGCGCCTCTACATCCGGGCGATCGTTCTGGATAATGGAGCCACACGCGCGGCGCTGATCGGCGCGGACCTGGGCGGACTGAGCGACGAAATCTGGCGTTCCGCATCGCAGCAGATTGCTGGGGAACTGAAGTGCCCCGCCGAGAACATTATTATGTCTGCCACGCACTCGCACAGTGCGGTGCCCGCGGGTCCGCCGCCCGCCGGCCCGCCGCCGCAACAGCCTGCCAGTGCGACGGTCGCCGCGATCATGGATGCCGTGCGCCAAGCCTATGCGAAACTGCAGCCCGCCCGGGTCGGCTTCGGCACAGGGTTCTCGTATCTCAACGTGGCGCGCGACGCGGTGAGCGACGATACGCACCTGTGGACGCAGGCGCCCAACCTGAATGGACCATCGGACAAGACGGTGGCCGTAGTCACATTCACTACGCCCACCGGCGAGCCGATCGCGGCATACGTGAACTACGCCATGCATCCCATCAACGGCTACCTGGCCGGGATCACCAGCGCCGATTTCCCCGGTGCTATGTGCCGCTACGTCGAGCAGGCCTTCGATGACAAGATGGTTGCCATCTTTACGCAGGGCGCTTCTGGCGATCAGAATCCGCTGTTGATGCGGCCGTCGACCAACGCGCTGGCATCGCTATCGGGCGCGAAGATTACCGGCTACGAATTGGTTCGCGAGCCTGTGGAAGGGCCGCTGCGCGACGGGAAGGTGCCGCGCCAGAAAATTGATCCGAAGGTCGCCGACAACCTGGAGCGCTGGATGGAGAGCGAAGGCCAGTTGCTCGGCGAGGAAGTGATCCGCGTGATGACGAACTCCCGCCGCACGTCCTCCGATGTGACCATCTGGGGCGCGCAAAATATGCTGACCTGCCCGGGACGGCGGCGCACCAATACCGGCCGCGAGGGAGCGCCTGGCACTTACGTGGATGGCGATCCCGTGAACATCCGGCTGGGCGTGCTGGGCATCGGCAACATCGCGCTGGCAACGGTCGATGGCGAAGTCTACAACCTGATTTCGCAGCGCCTGAAGAAGGAATCGCCGATGGCGAATACCGTCATGGTGACGCTGGCCAACGGGCGTGCCAATTCGGGCTACATCCCGAACGACGCCTCTTTTGGCGCGTACACATTTCAGGTGCTCGGCTCGCGGCTGAAGCCAGGCTGCGCCGAACAGGGAATCGCCAACGGTCTCACCGATCTGGTGAGCCAGTACAGCGGCAAATAAAATGTCACGTCATACGTTTCTGTTTTTTGGAGCAGCGCTGGTCTGCGCGGCCGCGGCCGCTACCCAGTCCGATCCGGCGGTGTCCGTGACTGGCGGACGCATTCGCGGGCGCGCGCTCGATGGCGGCGCGGTCTTCAAGGGCATACCGTTCGCGGCGCCGCCCGTCGGCGACTTGCGCTGGAGGCCGCCCATGCCGGTGAAGCACTGGGCGGGCGTCCGCGATGCCGGCGAATACTCCGCTACCTGCGCGCAGATCGACGCGCACTGGAACAAGATGGCCGCCGCCAAGGGCTCGGAAGACTGCCTGTACCTGAACGTCTGGACACCGGAATGGCCGAACCATTCGCGTAAGCCGGTCATGCTGTGGATCCACGGCGGCGGCAACATGGGCGGATCGGCGCTGGGCGCGGGCGGTATCGAACCGCCGTTCGATGGCGCGAGCCTCTCGCATCACGGCGTGGTCGTCGTGACCATCAATTATCGTCTGGGCTTGCTCGGGTTCCTGGCGCATCCGGAACTCACCGCGGAATCGCCGCATCATGCCTCGGGCAACTACGGCATCCTGGATATCGTGGCGGCGCTCGAATGGGTGAAGCAGAATATCGCGACCTTCGGCGGCGATCCGGCCAAGGTCACTGTCTTCGGCCAGTCGGCAGGCGGTCACGATACCGGTATCCTGCTGGTGTCGCCGTTAAGCAAGGGGTTGTTCGCGCGCGCCATCGAAGAGAGCGGCACCATCATGATGGCCGGCCGGGTGACCCAAACGCTCGCGGAGGCCGAGAAGCACGGCGTGGAGATCGCCGCGAAGATGAACGCGCCCGCGGAAGGTGCGCTCGCGTACATGCGAAAGCTGTCCGTAACTGACGTGCTGCGCGCGTCTCCGGCTTATGGATCAGGCGGAGTCGGACCGATCGTGGATGGCTACGTCGTGACCCAGAATCCCGCTAAGACTTTCGCCGCGGGACGGGAACATCGCTTGCCTCTGCTGATCGGAAGCAATGCCCGCGAGCGGTCGCTCGAAGGCGGTGCGCCGGCTCTTGAAAGAGCGATCGCACAGCTCTATGGAGACGCCGCGCCTCGGGCGAACGCGTTGTACGCCGCGGCTCCGGCCTATCCGCCGTATGGCGATGCCGGCGCGCAGTTTCTGACCGACAATTTCGCGCGCTGTCCATCGCTGACTACGGCCGAATTTCACTCCGCCGCCGGGAATCCGGTTTGGGAATACGAATTCTCGCACGCATTTCCCGAAGCGACCGAGGGAGCCGTGCATTCGGGGGAACTGCGCTATTTGTTTGGCGTGTTCCCGCCTGGGACCGTGGCGGATTCGGAGCGCAAAATCTCGAACGAGATCGAAACCTACTGGTCCAATTTCGCGAAGACCGGCGACCCGAACGGCGGCGGCCTGCCGGCCTGGCCGAAGTTCGACAACAAAGCGCACGGTTATTTGGAGTTCACCGACGATGGCCCTATCGCAAAACAGAATCTGCGCGGCGCGTTTTGCCGGCTTTGGACTGAGGTTCTGAAGAAGAAACTGGCGGCCATTCCGTAGGACACAGCGGCTTTCACCTCGCTGCGCTTCCGATTTCGAGATCCGCTATCGCAGCGCAAGCTACTTACCGAGCAAGTTCAGGAACATGCGCTCCACTTTCTCGCGGTTGGCATCCAGCGCGACATCGATCGGGCTGCCCTGTGGATCTTCGATGGTGCGGCCCTCGGAAGCGCCATCCGTGATCACCCGAATCTTCAGTGGTTCGGTTTTAATTACGCTCGGATCGAGCAGCGCCGCAGCCGTGAGGGTGTCCCAGAAATAGTATTGAACGGTGCCCGGCTGCGCCGCGACGAGCCGCCACGATTGCGCGGCGAGTTGTGACGCCACCGACGGCTGCGCGGCGAGCCGGTCAAGGAAGGGTCCTGTCAATGGCACTCTGTTGGTGGCATCGAGCGGGATCAGCGTGATCGGAATTCCCGATCCGATAACGTCAGCCGCGGCCTGCGCTTGATTGAAAATGTTCCACTCGGCAGAGCCGTCGCGCCCGGTCTGCGCGACGTTTCCAGACACGCGCACCGCGCCGCCCATGACAAAAATGCGGCGAACGTGCTGCTTGATGGACGGATCGATGCGCAGCGCGTCCGCGATGTTAGTTAATGGTCCGGTTTCGAGAATCGTGTAGACAGGGCCGCGCGACAGGAGTCTAGCGAGATGCCGCGGCGCATCTTCCGGCACGATGGGATTCACCGTCCCAGGCAGAGCGCCCGCGAGCGCCGGAATGCCGAGCACGCGGCCGGCATCCTTGCGCCACTGTGCCGGAAAGGGATGCGTCCCTTCGGAATGGCCCCGCGCAATCGTGATGTTCCGGCCGCCCAACTGATCGGCGAAGAGCTGCGTCGCGCGCGTAGCCGGCTCCAGATAGGAGTCCGCGGGGCAGATCGTGATCGCGCGCACGCGGACTTCGGGCGACCTCATTACCAGAGCGATCGCCACCAGATCGTCGATTCCGCCATCTTCGTCGATGATCACATCGGGAACGGCGGCGCGCATCGCAACCGGAAGCGCGAGGGCCAATGCGGCGAAGAACGTGCGACACAACATACCGGTAGTATAGGGGGAAGGAGGGACAGCATGCTGTCGAATCGATCGATACCGCTCGCCACCGTCATCCCGGTCCTGGCGTATCCGGACGTGCATCAGGCGGCGGCCTGGCTGTGTGCGGCGTTCGGGTTCAGCGTGCGCCTGCGCATCGGCGATCATCGTGTGCAGTTGAACGTGGGCGATGGCGCGGTGACCCTGCGGGAGATGCGCGCGAGCGATACCGCCGCGCCGCCGGACGGACGCATCTCGCTCACCATTCGCGTGGAAGACGCCGACACGCATTGCGCCCGCGCGAAGGAACACGGCGCGCACATCACACAAGAACCAGTCACGCATCCATACGGCGAGCGCCAATACAACGCCGAGGATTTCGCTGGATACTCGTGGACCTTTTCGCAGTCGGTGAAAGATGTGCATCCGGACGAGTGGGGCGGAACGGCTGTGCAGTTATGATCGGCTTCGAGACCATGCTGCAAGACGCTCGCTACGCTCTGCGCGGCATGGTTCGCAATCCGGCCTTCTCGCTCACCGCGATCCTGACGGCCGCGCTGGGCATCGGCGCGACCTGCGCGGTCTTCAGCGCCGTGGATCGCGTGCTGTTTCGCGCGCTGCCGTACGCCGCCGAAGATCGCCTGGTGTCTGTGGGCATGATGACGTCCGCCGATACGAACGAATTTCTATTCGCCGATGCGTATATTGAACTGCGCCACAACCCCGGACCGTTTCAGGAAGTCACCGCTTTCCAGGCCGGCGACATTGCGACCGACCTGACCGAAGATCATCCGGTGCGCCTGCACGCCTTGCGCATCCAAGGCAACTTCCTCGATGTGTTGGGCATTCGTCCGCTGGCGGGCCGTGCCTTCACGCCGGACGAGGATCGCCCCGGCGGTCCACGCGTCGCGATGATTTCCTATGGCCTCTGGCGCAGCCGTTTCGGCGGCGATCCGCACACCGTGGGACGCACCTTGATGCTCGACGGCGCGCCCGCTGAAACCGTCGGCGTCCTGCCGAAGGATTTTCTGATGCCGACTCTCGCCGAAGCCGACATCCTGCTGCCAGTGGCGTTGAACGCGGGCACCGAACATGCCGGCCGCGCGTTCCGGGCGTTCGCGCGGCTGAAGCCGGGGGTCTCGGTACAGCAGGCCAGCGCGGAGTTGCAGCCGTATTTCGAGCGCGCGCTCCAAACCGTCCCGGCGCCATTCCGCAAAGAGATTTCGCTGCGCGTGCGACTGGTGCGCGATCGGCAGATGGGTGACGCACGTGCCGCATCGCTGGCGCTGTTCGGCGCCGTACTCGCGGTGCTGCTGATTGCCTGCGCAAATATCGCCAGCCTGCTGCTGGCGCGCGGCGTGTCGCGGCAGCGGGAATTCGCCGTGCGTACGGCGCTGGGAGCGTCGCGGCTGCGCCTGGCGCGCCAGGCGCTCACCGAAAGCCTGATGCTGAGCGGCATCGGCGGCGCACTGGGGTGTGTCCTCGCCGGGATACTGCTGCGCGTGTTTGTGGCCTTGGCGCCGGACGCCCTGCCCCGCCTGCGCGAAGCCAGCATCGACACGCGCGTGTTGCTCTTCACGCTGGCCGCGGCAATCGCTTCGGGCGTGCTGTTTGGTCTGGTTCCTGCACTGCGCAGCGCCACGCGCATCGCACAATCGCGCGGCGGATTGCGAGCCGGGCTGGTCTCGATCGAAATCGCCTTCGCCATGGTGCTGCTGACCGGCGCCGGGCTGCTGTTGCGGAGCTTGTGGAAGCTCGAAAGCATCCCGCTTGGCATCGAGACCGACCACGTGATCGCCGCCCACTTCGTGCTGGGCCGCCAACATTACGGCCGCGGCGCACACCAGCTCGCCTTCTTCAACGAACTGGAGCGCCGCCTGGCCGCCGCACCGGGACTTGAGACTTTCGCCATCACGGATTCCATCCCGCCATCCGGCGGCATGCGCGGACAGCCACTCGCGGCGATCCGCATCGAAGGACAGCCGCCGCGGCCCGAAGGCACCGGCGGTATGGTGGGCTGGCGTTACGTCACGCCCGGCTATTTCGCGGTGCTGGGCATTCCCATCGTGCGCGGACGGCCGTTCAGAGACCAGGACCGCGATCCCTCGGCCTTCACTGTGATCCTGAGTGAAGCGCTGGCACGCGAGCTGTTTCCCAACGGGGACCCCATCGGCAAACACATCCTGAACGGACCACAGGGGCAGTGGGCGACGGTTATCGGAGTGGCCGGCGACGTCACCAACCTGGGCGCGAAACGCGAAAGCTGGCCGGAATACTATGTCGTGCGCAAGCCCACCGCCGATTTCAATTTTGAAAACCAGGAGCCATCCACCGGCTGGCGATCCGGCTATGTCATCGCCCGCACGGCCACCGATCCCAGGCTGGCCGCCAGTTCCATCCGTGATGCGTTCCGCTCGCTCGATCGTGTGCTGCCGGTCGAGATGGAAACGATGCATCAGCGCTTACACGAAATCGACCAACGGCCGCGCTTCTATGCATGCCTGCTGGCCGCCTTCGCCGCGCTCGGCGTGCTGATTGCCGCGGTGGGGTTGTTCGGCGTGATGTCGTTTCTGGTGGCGCAGCGTACTCGCGAGATCGGCGTACGCATGGCGCTGGGCGCCACACGCGGCCACATTGTGCGGCTAATGTTGGCGGCCGCCGCGCGCTGGACACTGGCCGGAACTGTGCTCGGCGGTGCTGCTTCACTGGCCGCGACGCGTCTGCTGCGCTCGCTGCTATTCAAGATCCAGCCCGCCGATCCCATCACGACTGCTGCTGCCGTGGCGGTACTGTGCGCCGCAGTTCTGATTGCCGCCATCGCCCCAGCCCGCCGCGCGGCGAGCCTCGATCCGATGGAGACTCTTCGCCACGAATAAGTCTACCCTAGCTCTCCACGCTTCGCCGCGCGAATGGCAAAATCCGCGGCACGGTAAGCCAGCGCCTGGATCGTGGCCGTCGGCTGCTGCCGCGCGGCGGTCACGAAGTTACTGCCATCCACCAGGAACAGGTTCGGAACGTCGTGCGTGCGGCTGTGCGCGTCCACCACCGAAACGGCCGGATCGTTCCCCATCCGGCAGGTGCCCATCAGATGCCGCGACGGCATATTGTCGGCCACCGCGTACGGCTGCACCCAGGTCTTCCTGGCGCCCGCGGTCTCGAGTATTTCGATCTGCCGCGGGATGAGCCACTTCATGGTGGCGCAATCGTCTGGGTGGTAGTCATAAGTCACGCGCGGCGCGGGCAGTCCCCACGCGTCTTTCACGTCGGGATCGAGCGTGATGGTGTTACTCGGCACGGCCAGCGAAGACGTGTGCGACAGCAGTGTCATCGTATGCGTGAAGTAAGTCTCGAAAGTGCGCTTGAATTCGCTGCCCCAGCGCGGCGTCTCCGGCGGCAAGCCGTGCAGCGCGAAGCTGATTGGATAATAGTCGAAGCGCGCGTCGATTCCGCCCCCGCCATAGAACCCGCGCCGCGGGTCCGAGCGGTAGTAATCGTGAATCAAGCGCGTGTCTTGAATGCCCTTGTACTCATTCAATGGATGTTCGAACAGGCCCATTACCTCGACGCCGTTGTCCCACATCAGGTGCGTTCCCACCAGGCCGCTCGAATTGGCCAGGCCCGCGGGGAAGCGCTTCGATTTCGAAAGCAGCAGCAGCTTGGGCGTCTCCACGCCATTAGCGCACACGAACACGGCCTTGGCGCGCTGGAAGATCTCGCGCCGCCCCGCATCGAAATACACCGCGCCGGTGACGCGGCCCGCATCGTTGGCTTCGATCTTGCGCACGTAGCAGCCGGAGCGGACCTCGCAGCGTCCGGTCTTCTCGGCCACCGGGATGACGCTCACTAGGGTGCTCGACTTGGCGCGCATCTCGCAGCCGAACGATTCGCAGAAGCCGCAATTCACGCACGCGCCGCGGCCGCGATAAGGCTGCGAGAGAATCGCCACCGGCGCAGGGAACGGGTGCAAGCCAAGCTTCTTCGCGGCGCGTTCGAACAGCACGCCGGACGATTTCGCCGGCATCGGCGGCAGCGGATAGGGCTTCGACCGCGGCCCTTCGAACGGATTCGCGCCGGCCAGCCCCGAAATGCCGAGGTCGTACTCTGCCTTCGTGTAATACGGTTCCAGGTCGGCGTAAGTGATCGGCCAATCCTGCAGGTCCGCGCCGTGCACCGCGCCGAAGAGGCTGCGCTCGCGGAAATCGCTCTCATGAAATCGCCAGTAATTGGCCGTGAAATGGACGCTGCCGCCGCCCACCTGGCGCCCGTATTCGATGGCCTTCACCAGCCGCGCCGGCTCCGCATCCGACTTACGATAAGTCACCGGCTGCACCTTCGGATCGTTGGTCAGGCCCGGCTGAAACGCGTACTTGATTTCGTCGTGCGAGTAATCCTTCTCGCGCAGATACGGCCCTTGTTCCAGCACCACCACGCTGAAGCCGGCGACGGCAAGTTCCTTGGCCACCACGCCGCCCGCCGCGCCCGCGCCGATCACCAGAAAGTCGACCGGCTCGGTCATTTGGCCCCCTTGGCGGCTTCCGCGTCATAATAGCCGAACGGCGGCTCCCAAATCATGCGATCCTCGAAGCCGATCTGCCGCCAGCCCACTTTGTCGCGGTTCCCTCCGTAACTCGGGTTACCCAGAAATCCCAACACTGTGTGGGTGCGGAGTAACTCGAAGAACTCCGTGGTCTCGATCGCTTGCATCAGCGCCATCTGTTGTGCGCCGCTCAGCGCGCGGATCGAGGCTGAACCTGGAAACAGTTCCGTGCGTTTCGCCTGCACCTGCGCCATCCCGGCGCGATACGCCTCCCGCTCATCGCTGGCGAACGTGGCGAGCGCGCGGTCGATCGCGTAGATGACGCCTGCCTCCCGCGCACCCGATCCGTCAGTCGACGGAATAATCAGCGCGGCGAGTGCCTCGACCTCCGCCGCCGTCTCCGTGTCTAGTGTCTCGAAGTGCCCGTTAGCCTGCGCGGCCATAATCTCCGGCCACGCCGCCATCGCCATCCATCCCGAGAGCCATTGCCTACGTGTAGAATCCATTTCGGTTCAGCTATTATCACACAGCACCGTCACCGAGGCCGCTGCATGCTGAACGCCGTGGTCGCTTCGGTGTAGTCCGCGGTGTAACCCGCCCGCTGCACGGGACGCGTAGCCAGCAGGTCAAAGATCCCGTCCTTTAGATACTCGCGCTGGATGTGTACGCCCACCACTTCGCCGATGGTCACGTATTGATCGAGCTGGGAGCCATCCGCGCGATGCAGCCGGACTATCTCCACCAGCTTGCATTCGAGCGCGGCTGGGGCTTCGGCCACGCGCGGCGGCGCGACCACGCAGCTTGGCGCCGCGTCCAGCACCGCAAATTCGAACTCACTGACTCCCTGCGGCAGCGCGGCGGACGTCAGATTCATTTTCAGCGCCAGCGCGCGCGTGACCAGATTGCACACAAACTCGCCGGTCTCCTTGATATTCGATACGGAGTGCTTCCATCCGCCGGAACTGAACATCACCATGGGCGGCCGGTCACAGATAGCATTGAAGTAACTGTAGGGCGCGAGGTTCAAGCGGCCCGCGGCATCCTGCGTCGAGATCCAGCCGATCGGCCGCGGCGCCACAATCGCCTTGAACGGATCGTGCGGCAGGCCGTGACCTTTCGCGGGTTCGTAGAAGTAAAAATCAGGCATCATCGCCATCATAAGTAACGGCGGCTTCTGCTTTCCATTTCCATTTGATAATCTGCGGTTGGCATGAAATTCGCAAACTGGCTATGCCTTTCCATTCTGGTGCTTGTGCCCGCCGCCGCGCAGACACCTCGTTATCCCTTCTTAGACCCGAACCTACCCGCGGAACAGCGCATCGACAATCTGCTCTCACTGATGACTACGGAAGAGAAAGTCGACTGCCTCGGCACGCGCACCGGCGTGCCACGGCTGGGCGTTCCCAATATCGGCGCGTCGGAAGGCATCCACGGCGTCGTGCAGCGTCAGGCATGGGGCAAGCGCCAACCCATCACCACGACCCAGTTCCCACAACCACCCGGGATGGGTGAGACGTGGGACCCGAATATCGTGCGGCAGGCCGGCGGAGTCGAAGGCTATGAAGCGCGCTTCATCACGCAGACTCCAAAGTACGACCGCCAGATCCTGATGCTATGGGGGCCGCAGTCGGACTTGGCGCGCGATCCACGCTGGGGCCGCAGCGAAGAAGTCTATGGCGAAGATCCGTTCTTCAATGGCATCATGGCGGTGGCCTTCATCAAAGGGCTGCAGGGCGACGATCCGAAATACTGGCAGGCCGCCGCGCTCCTCAAGCACTTCCTCGCCAACAGCAATGAAGACCGCCGCACCATCTCGTCATCCGATTTCGACGAGCGCCTGTTTTGGGAATATTATTCGGTGCCGTTTCGCATGGGCTTTCTCGAAGGCGGAGCCAAAGCACTGATGGCGTCTTACAACGCGTGGAACGGTACCGCTATGACCGTCAACCCGATCCTGCGCAGCATCGTGCTCGACAAGTGGGGCGGCGACATCATCTCTAGCGATGGCGGCGCCGTCAGTCTGCTGGTCGACCCGCGGCATCTCTTTCCCAATCAGGAAGCGGCCGTCGTGGCCTGTTTGAAGGCCGGCATCAATCAGTTCCTGGATCGATATGCCGGCGAGACGAAAGCCGCGCTCAAAGACGGATCTATAACGGTAGCCGATATCGACGGCGCGCTGCGCGGCAAGTTCCGCGTCGCTCTCAAGCTGGGGCTGCTCGATCCGCCGGACATTGTTCCGTATTCGAAGATCAAAGACTCGCCCGAGCCGTGGAACACGGACAAGGATCGCGCTGTCTCCCGACAGATCGCGCTCGAATCGGTGGTGCTGCTCAAGAACGAAAAGAACTTCCTGCCGCTCGATAAGGCATCGCTCAAATCCATCGCGGTAATCGGGCCGCTGGCTGATTCGGTCCACTGGGATTGGTACGGCGGCACGCCTCCTTATGCGGTCACGCCGCTCGCGGGCATCAAAGCGGAGCTGGGTTCGAACGTCACAATCAACTACGCGGCCGAGGAGTTGGGCGACGCCGCGGTAAACGCCGCGCGAAAATCACAGGTCGCCGTGGTGGTGGTGGGCAACGATCCTACCTGCGGTCCAGACATGCCGCACGACTGGCACAACGATCCCACGGGCGGGGGCACGTTGCCTTGCACAGTGCCCAGCGACGGGCGCGAAGGCCGTGACCGCGAATCGATCCACCTGTACCAGGAACAGCTCATCAAGCAGGTCTACGCCGTCAATCCGAAAACGGTTGTCATTCTCATTTCCAGCTTTCCGTTCGCGATCAACTGGACCCAGGCGCATGTTCCCGCGATCCTGCACATGACGCACGCCTCGCAGGACGAAGGCACGGCGCTGGCGAAGGTCCTGTTCGGCGACTACAACCCGGGCGGCCACCTGGTGGTCACCTGGCCGCACTCTCTCGAACAATTGCCGCCGATGATGGATTACAACATCCGCGACGGCCGCACCTACATGTACTTCGGCGGCGATCCGCTATATCCGTTCGGCTTCGGGTTGAGCTACACCACGTTCCAGTTTTCGAATCTGAAAACGAGCTCGCCGCATGTGGCCAAAGACGGAACCGTGACCGTCAGCGTAGACGTGACCAACACGGGCAGCCGCGCCGGCGACGAGGTGGTGCAGCTTTACGTGAAGCACCTGGGATCGAAGGTCGAGCGGCCGCGCGAACAGCTCGCCGGATTTGAGCGTGTGACCGTGCCGGCCAACGCGACTAAGACAGTCCGCATCGATCTGCCGGTTGCGCGCCTCGCTTACTGGAATACGAAACTGCAAGCGTTCGACGTCGAGGCCGAGCCGCTGCGCCTCATGATCGGCGATTCGTCGGCGGACCTCGCGCTCAGCGCTACGGTCGAGGTGCGGTAAGCAGTCAGACCGCGTTGCGGCGGGCGATCTCGCCCAGGAAGCGCGCGCTCGGCTTGGGCGTGCGTTCCTGCGTTTCGCGATTGACGGCGACCAGCCCGAACTTGGGCCGGAATCCGAGCATCCATTCGAAGTTATCCATCAGCGACCAGTGGATGTAGCCGCGCACGTCGATGCCGTCAGCCAGGCATTTCTGGACGCCTGCCAGCGCGCGGCGGATATACTCGATGCGGCGGCTGTCATCTTCGGTAGCGATGCCGTTCTCCGTGACATAGACCGGCACCTTCGCCTGCGCGGCCGCATAGCGGATGGTCTCGCCGAGCGCCTCCGGCCAAAACTCCCATCCGGTTTGCGTCAGTTCCACGCCTTTCTCGGGCGGCAGGTCTTTGTCTTTGGCGACACGGGCCCGCGTGTAGGTCTGCACGCCGACGAAATCGCTCTGCGACGCAGCGTGCAGCCAAGGGCCGTAGATCTCCGCGCGCTTGCGGTCGCGGCCACTATCTTCGCCCACAGCCTGGTCATCGGCGATCGCGATGTTGACGCCGACCGGATATTTGCCCGGCCCGGACTTCATCGCCGCCAACGCGCGTTGATGCGCCGCCAGCATGTGCTCCAGCATTTTGTCCCGATTCCCGAAGAAAAACGAGCCGAACCGGTCTGAGCCGATTCTGTGCGCGGCTTGCTGGACCATCGCGCTGGCGCTCAGGTTAACAGCCATCCACGCCAGCAGCGCCGGAACATTCGGCTCATTAAATGTAGTGGCGTAAGAGATCAGGTCGCCTAGGTGCTTGGCGGAGCGCTCGGCGTAACGGGTGAACAGGTCCGCGGCGGCGTCATTCTCCCATGCGCCCAAGCCGGCGAACCAGCGCGGCACGCTGAAGTGACTGAAAGTCACCATGGGCTGGACATTGTTCTCGTGGCAGGCGGCCAACATGCGCCGGTAATGCTCCAGTTCGGCGCGCGAGAAGAAGCCCTGCTCGGGCTCGATGCGCGCCCACTCGATGGAGAACCGGTAAGTGTTGAGGCCGAAGCCGGCCAGCATGCGGATGTCTTCCGCGTAGAGATGGTAGTGGTCGCAGGCGTCGCCGGATGGCTCCGCGAAAATAGTGGGCTTCAAATGCTCCAGCACCCACAGGTCCGTGTTGATGTTGTTGCCTTCCACCTGGTAAGCGGCGGTAGCGGCGCCCCAAAGAAAGCCCTTCGGGAAGGGCGTGGAATCGGCCGGTCGAGCGGCCAGCGTGGCGGCGGAGGCGCCTGCGGCCAGAGCGATTAACTCGCGACGGCTGACGGTGGCATCGCGTATCATTTGTGCTCTCCTATCGAACCGGGCTGATGCGGTACCGCGCGCCAGCCACGGTCTCGATCTGGATCATACCATCGCGCGCACGTGCGGTCTGGGGCGCGCCGGAGGGCGGCGGCGTGATCGCCACACGATCCGTGCGCCAGGGATTGACCATACGCGCGACGCCGCCCTTTTCGCTGGCGATTTCCACGTCCGAAACGCGCTGGCCATCCCAAGCCGCGCTCACCAGAAATGCGCCGCGTGCGCGCAGATCGCGGAAACGCGCGGGCCCGAGTTTGTGCGTGTTGGGAAACAGGCGCAGCACTCCGGAGTAGCTTTGCAGCATGCATTCGTTCAGCACAGCGGGCAGCGAGAGGTTCTCGGTCCACACGCCCATGCGCATCATGAAATCGAAATCCGTGTCGTCGGAGTATCGGCCGCCGGTCTGCCGCACGCGATCGTTCACCACGCCGTTGGGCAATTGGCAGTATCTTACTTGGTCCTTGAACCAGGCCAGATCGAGCATGCCCAGCCGGGCGCGGATCAGCGGCTGATAGACGATATCGTTGCCGCCTTCGAGACGCACCGTGGCAGCCGTGCGGCGCGCGATTGCGAGTTCCGGCGCGGCGCTGTCGAGGCCGGCCTGCTCGCCGGGAAACACGGGCGCCAGCGTCACCGGGATGTTGTAAATCCAGCCGGCCGGCGCGCCCGGGACGTCCAGCCAGACTTCGCCCGTGGGCGTGGCGGCTTTGGGATAGGCCGCCAGGTTCGCGGTGATTTCGATCCACTGGCGGCGCTCGTCCGCATCCACTCCGAGCGTTTCGGAAGCCTCCGCCGCGGCGCGCATCAGAAAGCGCGTCAGCGCCAGGTCCATGATGCAATCCCGGTTCAGACGCTGGTCGACGGTAAAGCCCCAATTCTCCGGCGACACGGTCGGCTGCACATGAAACGTGCCGTCACTCGCGCGCTTCACGTAGGCCGCCACAAATTGCGCGGCTTCTTTCAAAGGCCTGTAGATGCGGCGCAGCAGCGCATCGTCGCGCGTGTAGAGATAGTGCCACCACAGGCTCTGCACGGTCCACGGCGTTTCGCATATTTCGTACGCCCACGGCGGCGCAGGATACGGCACCACCTGGCTCGGCACCGGATAAGCCGAGTGCGGAAAGTATGCGCCCGGCAATCCGAACTGATTCTTGGCCGTGGCCTCCGCCATCGGCAGCAGGCTCTCCACGAGATCGATGTAAGGCAGATGCTGATCGGCGTGGTTGCTCGAAAACACGCCCCAGTAGACCTGTTGCGTGTTGTAGTTCATGTGATAGTCGCCATGCCAGGCGGTGCCGATTTTGCCGCTGGTCCAGTTGCCGAACAATCCGGGCGCCACTTTCCCTTCGCGCAAACAGCACGCCAGCCAATACTGGTTGTGATACCAGAGCTGTTCCAACTCGCGGTCGTCGAGCTCGACAGCCGAGCGCGACCAGTAAGTCTTCCAGAGGCTCTCCGACTCGCGCTGGATTTTCCACGCCGGGCGGCCGGTGAACGCGTGAGCCACGCGCGCCGCTTCGGCTGCGGGATCCAAGTGATCGCGCGGCGTGTAGAGCGCCAGATCCAGGCGCAGGCGCTGCGCTCTTCTGGCCACTGCCAGAGTGCTTTTCTGCGGAAGATCCCATGCGCCATCCAGGAGCCCATGCAACGCAAAGCTGCGGTCCTCGGCGGAAGGCGCGGGCGTGGGGTCCCCGGCTGTGGGAGCGATGGCCGGAAAGCGCTGGAAGCAGGTGAACTCCACCATGCTGCCCCCGCCCGTGATTTCGCTGCGCGGCTCGGGAAGCTGCGCGGACGCGTCGATGTTCGGATCGTAGGTCACGCGCGCGATGGGCGCCGGCTCATCGGACCACAAGCAGACATGCCCGGCCGCCGTGTTGACGAAGCAGTGCAGGTGCACCGTATTGCCGCCGCGGTCGAGCTCGAGGGAAAAAAGTCCGTTCGCGGGATCCAGTTCCTGCAGCACCACGCGCACCGCGGGCACATCCCAATGCACCCACACGATGCCGCAGGGCCACGGCCGCGGCCAGGTCTTCCGGTATGAGGAATCGACCTGGTGGACGTAATCGCGCAGCGCCGGATCGCTGTCTTCCAGGTGCACGGCGTCAAGCTTGCCTTGCGCCTTCGCCGCCGCACTGGCCTCGTCCCACAGTTTCAGCACGCCGGCGAGCGGCAGCACGTGGCGGGCGTGATCCTCGCTCACGCGAATATCCCAGGAATCGGACTTTCCGATGTGCAGGCCGAGTGCGTCCGGCCGCACCGTGATGCACACGCCGATATCGCCGTTGCCCAGCAGCATGCCCTCGAAGAAATTCGGCGTGGGCAGCGTGCGTACGATTTTGTGGCGGCGGGCGATTTCGAATCCGTCGAGCGACGGGGACGTGCCAGCCGCCAGGGCCGCGGCGGGCAGCGCAGCGGCACCCGCCAGGATGCTCCTACGAGTGGTTTGCATCTCCGTTAACGGACTAACTAAATTGCCGGCCGCAGCCGGCGCAGAAGCGCGCGCCACTCGCGACAGGTTTGCCGCAATCCGGACAAAAACCTCCCGGCGCATCTGGCGGCGGACCAGCCACTGGTGCGTTACCCTTCTGCCGGTTCATCAGGAAATAAATCACCGCCGCGATCGCAATCACCGGCAGGAAGAGCCCGATCAGCCCGCCAAACGGCAGGCATCCCAGGCAGCCGAGACCTCGCCATCTCCCGTAACGCATGGTTCAACGACTTCGCATTGTAGCAGGCCACGGAGTTACGCGCGGCGCAAGGCCACGGCCGGGTCGACGCGCATGGCGCGCACAGCCGGCAGGTAGCTGGCCAGCGCCGCGATGAAGGCCAGGAACGCCGCGGCGAAGACGAATGTCCCCGGATCGGCGGGGCTGATGTTCACCAGCATCCCCGCCACAATGCGCGCGGCTGCAAGGGAGACGATCGCGCCGGCCGCCAGGCCCGGAAGCGTCAATCTGAGCGCCTGCCGCAGCACCAGTCCGAACACGTCGCGCGGCGGAGCGCCCAGCGCGATGCGAATGCCCATCTCCTGCGTGCGCTGGCTGACCGTGTAACTCATCACGCTATACAGGCCGATGGCCGCCAGCAGCAACGAGAAGGCCGCCACTACTGTGAGAATGCTGGCAGCCGCGAGCTGCGCGAAGAGCGACCGGGTATTGGCGTCGGCCAGCAGCCTGGTGCTGAAAACCGCGTCCTGGTTGAGCGCTAACGCTTCTTCACGCAGCACCGCGTTCATGCGGAGCGGGTCCCCAACGGTCTTGATGAAGATCGAGAAGTTGAGCCCGGGGGCGAACCATTGCCGGAACGGGATGTAGAAGAACGGAGTGGGTCCTTCGATCGGGGTATGGTATTTGCTGTCTTTGACCATTCCCACGATAGTGGCCACATCGTCTTCCAGGTGGACCTTGTGGCCGACCGGGTCGCGGCCCTGCAGGAACCGATTGGCGAAGGTTTGATTCACGACGATCACCATCGGCGCGCGCCGCTCATCGTCGCGCTCGGTGAAATCGCGGCCGGACAGCAGCCGGATGCCCAGCAGCTTGAAGTAGCCGGGCGCAACCGTGGCGCGATGGATCATCATCTGCTCGTTGGGGCCGGGAACGTATCCTTCCACGTCGAGCAGGTGCCACGGGGAGGAGCCTGCGCCGGAAGCCGTCGCCATGGGAACCATGTCCGAATAGGTCACCCCGATGACGCCGGGCTTTGATTCCAGGCGCTGCCGCAACGTACGGCAAAAATCCCACTGCTCTTTGGCCGAGTAGCCCGCGTACGAGAGATAGAACTGCGATACCGAGACATTGGTGCGGTCGAAGCCCGGCGGGATGTTGTTGGCGTTGTGGAAGCTCTGGTAGAACAGCCCCGCGCCAATCATCGTCACCATCACTAGAGCCATCTCTCCGACCACCAGCAGGCCGCGCAGGCGATGCGAGGCGGCGCTCGAAGTGCCGCTGCGTCCTCCTTCGTTAAGCGCTTCGTGCAGGCTCGAGCGCGCGATCAGCAAAGCCGGCACCGTACCCGAGAGGAGCGTGGCCGCGAATGTCAGCAGCAACGTGAAGGCGAGAGTCGCCGGATTCAGGTCCCCGCCCAGATCCATCGGAATATCCGTAACAGGAATCAGGGAGATGAGCGCCTGGCCCATCCACAGCACCAATGTTGCGCCCACGATGGCGCCGCCCACCGCTAGCAACAGGGTCTCCATCAAAAGCTGTCCCGCCAGGCGGCCACGCCGCGCGCCCAGCGCCAGCCGGATGCCGAATTCCTTCTGGCGCGACACCGCGCGGGCCAGCAGCAGGTTGGCGACGTTAGCGCAGGCGATCAGCAGCAGAAGCACGGAGAGCGCCATCAGGATGCTGAGCGGTTTCAGCAGCATGGCCTGCGCGCCCAGGTGCCCCTGCCCGATCGGCGTGACTGTGAGATCGATGCCGCGGTTGGTCGCCGGATAGAGCGCGGTCAGCCGCTGGCCGAGCGCGGAGACTTCGGCGCGCGCTTGCGCGATGGTGACGCCGGGCTTCAGGCGCACGATGGTGGAAGTCTCGTCACGCGTGGCGCGGTAGTGCAGCGTACCGTTGCCGGTTCCCATAGCGGTGGCCATGGTGATCGGAATCCACGCGTCGTAGACCACGCCCGCCAGCGTGCCGTGGAACTTGCGGGGCGCCACCCCGATGATAGTCAGCTCATGCCGGTTCATACGCATGATCTTGCCCAACACCTTGGGATCGCCGGCGAACCGCGATTGCCACATGGCATAGCTGATCACCACCACCGGAGCGCCGCCTTCTCTGCTCACTTCCTCGGGCAGGAAGGTGCGGCCCAGCAGGGGCTTTACCCGCAAGACATCGAAGTAGTTCGCCGAGACCAGTTCCGCGAAGGCGCGCGCCGGCTTGCCCTCGGGTCCAATGCTCAACGGCGTGAAGCGCCCCTGCGCCACGCCGGAGACCAGCTTCAGATTGTCGCGATAGTCGTGGTAATCGAGATAGGAGGTGTTGACCAGGAACTCGCCTGCCGGGGTGACGGTCTCAATCAGCGCGAGCGATTGGGGATCGCCCACGCCAGGGAACGGGTGCAGCAGGACGGCATCGATCCAACTGAACACGGTCGTGCTCACGGCAATGCCCAAGCCGAGCGTGAAAACTACGACGGCCGTGAACCAGGGGTTGCGGCGGAACATCCGCAATCCAAACCAAAGGTCCTTGGTAAAGGTTGCCATAGATATTCGGATGTGCAACTATCATGCCACGCCGAGCGAGCGTCTGAGGCGCTATTCGAGCGTGCGGATGTCCGCTTATGGGAACGGGTGTCCTAGAACCGGATCTCGACGCGCGTGGGCGAGATGGTGTTGGGGAAACGCAGCAGCAGCGTTTGCGAGGCGGCGTCGTAGGTCGTTTGGGCAGCCGCCTTCCCGTCGAGCAGCACCGCTTTCGGCGCGGAACCTGCGGCGCAGCGGACGACGGCTTGGGTGCTGCCGATGCCTTCCGCGTCGAACAGCAGGTCTTTCCCCGCAACGTGTTCGTTCCGGACGCGGCAGGCTGCCGCCGCAACATACGGCTGCGCCGTTCCAGCCTTGTCGAGATCGTACAGCAGGAACCGCTTGCCCGCCGCCACCGGAACCTCGCGCAGCACCGGTAGACCGGCATCGAACAGATCGACGAACCGGCCCCGCAGCACGAACGTTTTTGCCTCCGGCACGGATTCGTCCATCCCCGCCGCGATCACATACGGCCCGCGGCGCAGCACCAGGGCGTTGGTCTCTTTCCACTCAAGGCCGATCGCTTCAGCCGCTTCGCGCGAAATCCGCCGCACCAGATCGGCGCCGTCCGCGCGATAGGTAAGCGCGGCGGGCGAGACGTTTTCGCGCAGAACCACGCCGCGGCCCACGCGATGCAGCCCCGTCGCGTCCGGCGCGATGCCGAGCTCCTGAAACAGGTGCTGGCGCGGCGTCTGGAACGCGAACGGCGCGGTGTTCCACCATTCCCGAACGGCCAGGTAGGGATCGCTATCGTCATCCACCACCACGAGCGCGCCACCCTCGCGGACCCACTCGGCCAGCGCTTTGTGGAACTCGGCGGTGGGCGGCTTCTGCCCTTCGTAGGTCAACAGCAGCAAACGGTAGCGGCTCAGATTGGCGGCCGTGGCCACGTTCTCGATCTGCACCGCTTCCACCGGAAGCCCGCGCTTCAACAGCGGCAGCGCCAATCCATAGAACGAGCCGAGACTCGCGTCCGACGGATGCGGCGCGGCACGCTGAAACATCATCGTGTCCGAGACCAGCACGCCCGCGCCTTGCGTGCCGCAATGCTCCCAGCGCACGTCCGGCTGCTTCATCTCGCCCAGCGCGTGGATCGCGGCCTGCAATTCGGTCTCGTACGGTTTGGGAATTGGTACGCGCTCGACATCGTTGCGCGCCTTCAGGACGCCGCCCAATCCGGTGCCGGTAGGGACCTGCTCGGCATCGCTGACGGGCCTTTCCTCGACCGCGCTTTTCACCGGATACTTGCCCTTGAAGACGCGCTGCGGCCACGGCATGATCTCGTAATGCCAGACCTCCGGCTGAAACAGCGATGCGGTGAGCGTGCTTTCCCAGTTAGTCCGGTAATCGTCCCAGCTATGGTTCGGATCGTCTTCGATCGGATCGTTCAAATACCACACGCGGCGCCCGGAAGCGCGCACCAGATTTTGCATGGCGCTGTACTCGAGGAAGGCAGTCTCGAACGTGCGCTCGCGGCGGCGGCCTTCATAGACATTCGGCGTGCGCGCGGTGCCAGTCCAGACCTGCGCGATGTAGCCGTCCGCGCCGACCTTGATGAGCGACGATTCCGGGCTGACGATCCGCCAGTTGGAATAGTTGATCAGCGAATGCGTCGGCACGTAACAACGGATGGTGCGGCCGTGCTGCTTGCCGTATTCTTTGACGAAGTCGAAGATCTGCGAGAGCGCCCGCCGATAGAGGAAGTACTTCAACTTCGATGCGCGATACTGCGCGTCTACCGACGAATCCGGCGCGCTCCAAGGCTCGCCATAATACGATTGCCACTCGCGCTTGAAATTCTCTTCCCAACCGCCCGCGGCCCAGAATTCCGGCTCTTCCAGGTGGATGGCCTGCGCGCCGGCGTCGAGCGCGCGCTTCACGCCGACCGTCAGATAGCACCCATAGTTCAGGCCCGGTGAAATGTAGGGAATCGTCTTGCTGCCGCCATGCAGGATCAGTTCGCCCTTGCTGTTCATCTGGGCTTCATCCCAGTGGCGCGCACCATCGTATGCGCCATTCAGGTAGTCCTGATACTGTCCCCACGCGACGCCGGTCATCACGTGGATGATGTAGCCATGCGCGCGCCACGTTTCGATCTTGGCCGGCAGGTCGGGCCCGATGCCGTAGACCATGGCCACGTCCGCATCGAGGTTGACCCGCAGCTCCCAGGGGCCGCCGGTTTGAAAGCTCAGGCATTCATCAGCCGCGCGCTCGCGGTCCGCGCGTCCCCAATCCGCGGCGATTGCCGCAACAGCCAGCGCGGCCGCCAGAGCACAACACGCGGCGTAACAGCGCCTCATAGACCGTCTGCCGGGGCCGGAATGCTGGACGTGCCCCACGCCTTGTTGGGCTGCGAACCAAGTTCGAACCGCAAGACGCCGCCCGCCAGAATCTCGCGATGCTCGATCCAGCAATTATCGAGCGGCCGGCCATCGAGCCAGGCGCGCTGGATATAAACATCGCCCGGCTGGCTGCGGTGCGCCTCCACGGTGAACGTCTTGCCGTTCTCGAGATGCAATACCGCGCGATCGAACATGGGACTCGAAAGCGCGTAAACCGGCTGCCCCGGATTCACGGGATAGAATCCCAGCGCGCTAAAAATGTACCAGGCGGACATCTGGCCGGTATCTTCATCGCCCAACCAGCCGTCCGGGCCGGGCAAGTAGAATCGGTCCATGATCTGATGGGTCCAGCGCTGCGCCTTCCACGGCTCGCCCGCGTAATCGTAAAGATAGATGACGTGGTGGACCGGCTCGTTGATGTGCGCGTACTGTCCCGTGCCGGCCATCTTGGCCTCAGTCATCTCGTGGATGACTTTCCCGTAGCCGCCCACTTTATAATCGCCCGTCATACTGAATAGCGTATCCAACCGCGCGAGGAAAGCTTCCCGGCCTCCCAGCAAGCTGATCAACCCGGCGGCATCCTGCTGCGCCGACCACAGCCATTGCCACGCATTGCCCTCCGTGTAAACGCCGCCCCACGCCAGCGGATCGAACGGCGCGACCCACGAGCCGTCCGCATTGCGCCCGCGCATGAAGCCCGTCAATGGGTCATATATATTGCGATAGTTCTGGGCGCGCTTCGCGAATACGGCGGCGTCCTCGATCTTGCCCAACGCGTGAGCCATGCGGGAAACGCAGAAATCGTCGTAGGCGTATTCGAGGGTGCAGGATGCGGATTCCTTCACTTTGTCCGCCGGCACATAGCCAAGACGGATATAATCCGCAATGCCGTTGCGCGCTTCGTAGCGTCCCGTGCCGGGTTCGGTGGCATCTTTGCGTAGCGCGGCGTAAGCCTTCCCGCCATCGAAGCTGTGGATGCCCTTGGTCCAGGCGTCCGCGATGATGGAGTCGGCATGCGTGGCGATCATGACGTTCGCGTAGCCTGGATTGGGCCATTTCGGCAGCCAGCCGCCTTCGTCGTAAGCATTCAGCAGCGACCGGATGATCTCGGCGTCACGCGCCGGCGCAACGAGAGCCAACAGCGGGAACTCCGCGCGAAACGTGTCCCAGAAGCCGGTGTCGGCATACATCGTGCCCGGATGGACCTTGCCGTCGTACGGGCTATAATGCTCCACCGTGCCGGCGGCGTTGGTCTCGTGCAGCGCATGCGGAAACTGGAACGCATGATAGAGCGCGGTGTAAAACGTGCGGTGCTGAGCCGCGGTCCCGCCCCGCAATTCAATCCGGCCGAGCTCGCGCTCCCACGCGGTGCGCGCCCGCGCAGCCACGTGATCGAAGTCGCTACTTGGAATCTCAGCCTGCAACGTGCGCAGAGCTTGCTCCGGGCTGATCAACGATGTGGCGACGCGCACGGTCACCGTCTGACCGGCCGGAAAGCGCACGAAGGCGCCTACATGCTCGCCGCGGCTCTCCTTTGCGCCTGGGGCGACGCCACCCTTGTCCCAAGCGCCGTATTCCGCGAAATCGCGATCGAAAACAGCCACGAAGTACTGGCCGAAATTCGCCGGGAAGCCGCCGCGGATGTGATGATTCACCCCGGTGATGGTTCGCGTGTCGGGATGCATCTCGATAGCACTGCCGCCCGCGCTCGCGTCCAGCACCACCCAAGCCTTCTGCCCCGCCGGAAACGCGAAGCGCAGCACTCCACCGTGGATGGAGGGCGTCACCTCCGCGCGCATGCCGTTTTCGAAGCGCACGCTGTAGCAGTACGCTTTGGCGTCTTCCTCCGCATGCTTGAACTTCGCGGCGCGCTCGCGCGGCAGCACATGCAATTCACCAGCCACGGGCATCAGCGAAAACGGCCCGTAGTCTTCGGTCCAGGCCGAAGGCAGATGCGTCGCCAGGAAATCCTGGATCGCATCGTTCGAATATTGATAGAGCCAGCCGCCCTCGCCCGTTTGCGGCGTCCAACCGATCATGCCGAACGGAACGAAGACTCCCGGATAAGTATTGCCGTGCGAGAGCTCGTATTTCGAGTCGGTGCCTACCAGAGGATCGGGCAAATCGGCCAGGCTGGCCGGGTGGGTTTGGCCAAGGCAGGAAAACGCAATGCCAAACGCGGGGATACAAAGGCCAAAGAAGCGGCGGATGAGCATGAATCTCCGAGGAGCACGGCCAAGGCGCGGTCCATGGCGCGCTCCAACTGTATTCTTACAATAGGCAGCGGTATCCAAAAGGAAGGTAACCGTAAAGTTCACCGTAAAAACGGCGGAGACTGTGCCCTAAGTTGGCACGCCAACCGCGGGTATCCACACGAGATAAACGGACCCGTCAGAGTGATATACTGAGTCCTTCGGACCACCATCTTTTAGCGGGCGGGAGGCTTGTTTGGTCGCTTCGGGCGCTGACATCACCGAGCGCGAGAAACGCGATCTGCTAGGGCGTGTGCTGCAAAGCCCGTCGTTCTCTTCCTCCCGGGCCATGCAGGCCTTTCTGCAATTCATCACCGATCACGCCATCTCCGGTGATGTGGATGCGATTAAAGAGCAGCGCATCGGCAGCGAAGTGCTGGGCCGGAAGGGCGACTACGACCCGGCGGCGGACAATATCGTCCGTGTGCGCGCGCATGAATTGCGCCAAAGGCTGGCGAAACACTTCAGCACCGATGGCGCCGCCGAACCTATTATTATTACTATCCCAAAGGGCAGTTACGTGCCGGCGTTTGTGCCACGACCCACCGCCGCGCCTCCGCCCGATGCGGCAACAGCTCCCTCGCCAGTTCCGAAATCGCGCGGCGTACCCACATGGATCCCGTGGAGCGTGGCGGGCATTCTCGCTATCGCCCTCGCTTTCCAGCTGCTGACGCGTCCCGCCCATTCTACCGCGGCGAACACCGGCGTGGCTTCCTCGGCGGCCATCCGCGATCTTTGGGAGCAGATGTTCCGCGACAACGATCACGACGTGACGGCGGTGTCCGCAGACTCGTGCTTCGCCTTGTGGCAGGACATCACCGGGCAGAACGTTGAACTGGGAGATTACATCACCCGGAAATTCGTACAGTTAGATAAGGACAATCCCAAACTCGGCGAAGTCGCCTCCCGCCTTTGCACCAGCCCTGCAGATATCACTGTGGCGCTGGGAATTGGCGAGGTCAGCAGAGCCTTTCATGGCCATCTGCGGCATGTTTTCTCGCGCGATCTGACCCCTGGCCAGTTGCGCACGGGCAATGCCGTACTCATCGGCAGCCGCCGTTCCAATCCCTGGGTTGGCCTGTTCGAATCGCGTATGAATTTTGTCCTGTCGATCGACAACCAGGACGGCCCGCATTTTCGCAACAAATCACCGCGACCCGGTGAAGCAGTCGACTTCGCCATCCCCAGCCGTTTCGATAGCGCAGGTACCGAGAAGCAGCAGATGGTTTCATACGCCGTTGCGGCGCTGGTTCCGAACTTATCCGGAACGGGATTTGTTCTCATCGTGGAGGGCCTGAGCATGGAGGGTACAGCCGCGGTAGGAGACGTGGTCACCAATCCCGAAAAACTCGCCGTCCTGCTGCGCAAACTTGGGCATAAGCCGGGCACTCCGGTGAAACCCTTCGAGGCGCTGATGCGGTTGACGTCTATCCCCGGCGGCTTCGCCTACCCCGAGATGATCTCCGCCCGATACCCGAACCCATAGACCGCGATTCACCGTTCTACGTCTTTCCAGATATCGCCGAAAAGCCTTGCGAATGTGTGCTCATTTTTCCGTTACTCGACCGTGAACTTAACCGTAAATTATACTTGTTCCACATTAGTCCTTCGCATACCATGCCGGTAGATTACCACTAAGTCCGCTGTCATTGGATTCAGAATCCCTTTGAATTCAATGCGGCGGAACAGGGGCGCCGCTCAGTAATCGGCGCCGAGGTTAATCTCGTTTCCAAGGAGAATGTATGTCCAAGTTGATTCAGCGGCGACCGATTGCGCGAGCCGCCTTGTGCCTGTCCCTGTTGTTAATAGCGGGCACGGCATGGGCCCAGGCGGGGGGCACGTTAACCGGAACGGTCAAGGACCAGACCGGCGCCGCCGTGGCCGGGGCCAAACTTACACTCACAAATGCGGCAACACAAGGGCAATGGGAGACCGTCTCGACGGATACCGGCTCTTACACGATTCCGACGTTGCCGCCAGGCACCTACACTCTGACGACTACCGATGAAGGCTTCAAAACGTCCGCCCAGCAAGGCATCCTGATTCAGGTCGCCACCACGACTACGCTAGACATTACACTGCAGCTAGGGTCCACTTCTGAAAGTGTCGAAGTGCACGCCGACATCACTCAAGTAGAGAGCGGCTCATCTGAAGTCGGGACCGAGGTGAGTCCCAATCTGGTCGAGGCCCTGCCCCTGCAGGTGTCGGGGCAGGTGCGCAGCCCGGTCCAGTTCATCGAGCTGACCCCGGGATTTACCGGCAACCTGCCGAACACGCCTACCAGCCAACTTTCTTTTAAGATCAACGGCGGGCAGGAAGGCGGCACCGACGTGCTCGTGGATGGCGCGAGCATTTCGTTAACGCATCCCAACCTGCAACAAAACTATGGTATCGGCACGGATGCCGTGGCCGAATTCAAGGTGTTGAGCGGCGGCTTTCCGGCGCAGTACGGTCGCGCTACCGGCGGCATCGTGGATCTGGTCACCAAGTCGGGAACCAACCAACTGCACGGCACCGCGTACGAGATCCTGCGTAATAAGGATCTGGATGCCAATGGATGGTGGAACAACTATCAAGGCGTCCAGAAAGGCGCAGACACGCAGAACGATTTCGGCGGGCAGGTCGGCGGACCGGTGTGGATACCCAAACTCTACAATGGCCGCAACAAGACGTTCTTCATGTTCAACGTGGAAGCGTACCGTTATAGCACCGGCGGATCGGGCTTGTCATCGGTGCCCGACAAATCCTGGAACACGGGCGACTTCTCAAACCTGCTGGCGCCCACCACCTCACTCGGCGTAACCTACCCGGCCCACATCCTTTATGATTGGACCACCTGCAATCCCGGCCCCTGTCAGCCCTTCTCGGGCAATCAGATTCCCATCAGCCGCCTCGACTCTGTGGTTGGCAAGGCCATGTCCTACTTCCCCACGGCGCAGAACAGCTCCGTGTATAACAATTTCGTCCAGAATTCGCATTCCTCCACACAGGCCAACCTGGTCACAGGGAAAATCGACGAATACCTCACCGAGAAACACAAGATTTCTCTGAGCTACAATTACGACGATCGCCCGGTGATTGCTTCGTCCAACCTGGGCGCCATCTTCACCACCGAAAACCCCACGCAGTACAGCCATTACGACCGTCTCAATTACGACTACATCATCAGCCCGACCCTGATCAATCAGTTCACGGCTGGTTTCTCGACCACGCACAGAGCGGAAGTCAACATGCTCTCCACGCTCAATCAGGACTATGCCGCCAAGATCGGATTGAAGGGCGTGACCTCCGCGCAGCTTCCCTCGTTCCTGACCGAATCGGCGGGCAACGAGTGCTGCATCACCACAGACCCGGACAGCGCCGACTCCGTATTCGTGGACAACGATTTCGAGTTCAGCGACACGCTGAGTTGGAACAAGGGCCGCCACAGCCTGAAGTTCGGTCTTGATCAGCGGTCGCTGCAATTCAACACTCCTCAGGAAGCCTATTCTTCGGGCCGCTTCCTTTTTACCAGCAACCAGACCTCAAACCTGATGGATCCGAATTCGGGCTTCCCCTACGCCAGCCTCTTCCTTGGGGCGGCCAACGCCGCGTGGATTCCGACGCCGCAGGAAGTCGGAATGCGGACCAAGTACTATGGCGCATTCGCGCAAGATGATATAAAGCTCACTCCGAAATTGACTGTGAACGTCGGCATCCGTTGGGACGTCTCGACTCCGGTTACCGAAGCTTGGAACCGCTTATCGTGGATGAACACCTCGCTCGGAAATCCCGGCGCGGTCACCGCCAGCGGCTCCGAGTTGTTGGGCGCGTACGAATTCGCCGGCAGTGGAACGGGCCGCACCGGCAACAGCACGCCGCAGAGCATCTACTATAAAGCGATCGCGCCGCGGCTGGGCCTGGCCTATTCGCTGACGCCCAATACGGTCATTCGCAGCGCGTATGGGATTTACTATTCGCCTATCATCGTCAACGGCTTCGCGCAGGTGGAAAGCACCGGCTTCTCCAACTCCTGCCGTCTTGCCGCAGCCAGTAGCACCACTACCCCGATCATTCAGCCGGACCAGATGACCGGCTATCCGTGCATTTCCCCGCCCTTTATCGACCCGACCATTTCCAACGGCGCCATCGGCGGCTCGCCGAGCACGATTCTTTCGAACACCGTGGAGCCCGGCCGCATCCAGAACTGGAATCTCGACATCCAGCATCAGTTCGCGAGAGATTTCGTGGTGGATGTAGCTTACGTCGGCGCGCACGGCGATCATCTGCAGGCGGAGCAGCGGGCTCCGAATCAACTGCCCGTGCAAGACCTATCTTATGGCGCATGCCTGAATGTTCTGATCACCCAGCAGTCCACCAATCCGGCCTGCGCGGGAAAGGCGAACGTGCCGATCCCCTACGCCAACTTCCTGAGCGACTGGGGCAGCGCGGCTACGGTAGGCCAGGCTTTGCGGCCCTACCCGCAATACACGGATCTGCAGCTCGACAACGCGGAGGAAGGCAATCCCTTCGGCTTCTACACTTATGAAGCGTTGCAGGTGAAGGTGACCAAACGCTTCTCGAACGGGCTCACCTTCCTGGCCGGCTATGCCTGGGCCAAGACGCTCACCAACGCCGACGGCGCTTACCCGCCGGAAGGTGGATGGAATAACCAGGACCAAGTCGGCGTCCAGAACAACTACAATGCCACCGCCGAGAAGGCTCTCAGCGCCCAGAACGTTCCGCAATGGTTCGTGCTGAGCTATTCCTACGAGTTGCCCTTCGGTAAAGGGAAACCGCTGTTGAACCAGGGAGGCGTGGCGAACGCCGTCCTGGGAGGCTGGAAGGTGGCCGCGATACAGACCTATGAAAGCGGCACGCCCATCTCCATCAACTGCGCTGGCGACTATACCAGCGGCCTCTTCAATCCTTCCTGCCGCTCGAACGTAGTTTCCGGCGTGAGCACCAGCTACGCCAATACCTCGTCCAATTACGGGCAAATCTACGCATTCAACCCGGCGGCCTTCACTGAGCCTGCCAATTACACGCTCGGCGACGCCGCCCGCATCATGAGCATTTACGAAAGGCCCACCCTGAACGAAGACATTTCGTTGCAGAAAAACTTCTCCATCCTCGAGAAGGTGAATGCCACGTTCCGCATGGAAGCCTTTAACGCCTTCAACCGGCACCGTTTCAATTCAATCGACAACACGGTGACCGACCCCGGGTTCGGAACTTACAACGGAGTGACTGGCAACCGCACCATGCAAGCCAGTCTGCGCCTGAGTTTTTGAAACGAGGCACGTGGGATCCGCATGGCGCAAGCGTGCGGATCCCACGTTTTTTTGGAAGTAGGATACGATTATCTTGAATCGATGTTTTGCAGTAAGCTCCAATTCTCCCTCCTCGGTTTTCTTCTCCTGTTTCATCCTGCAGCCGTTCCCGCGGACATCGATTCGGACATCAGCCATCATTTCTTCGCCGCCCGCCAGGCGCAATCCTCCGGTAATTTCGACTTGGCCGTGGAGGAGTATCAAGCCGTGATCCGCCTGGCTCCGGATTTGGCGGAAGCGCGCGTGAACCTTGGGCTGGTTTACCATCTGCAGGCGAAATACGAAGCATCGGCGCGGGAGTTCGAAAAGGCGCTGGCGCTGAAGGTGGGCCTGCGCGGCGTGAATCTTTTTTTGGGCATCGATTATGTGAAGCTGGGCCAGGCCAGCCGGGGCGTCCCATGTCTGAAGTCGGCCGTAGCGCAGGAGCCCGCCAATCAGCAGGCGTGGGTGTGGCTGGGTACGGCGTTGTGGGACGCGGGACAGGAACGCGAAGCGATGGCGCAATTGCGGCATGCGGCGCGGATGTTTGTGTCGAACCCGGACATCCTGTTTTTGCTGGGCCAGGCTTACCGCGACGCGGCCAATGAAGAAATGGAGCGGGTTCTGGCGGACATCGGGACGCCCCTCTATCATCAGGCTTTCGGCGACGTCTACCGGCAGCAGCAACTCTGGGAGCAGGCGCGCGGGCATTATCGCCGCGCATTGGAGAAAGACCCGCACTGGGCAGGCGCGCATCTCGGATTGGGCGATATCTGGTTCGCGCGGGGTGAATGGGAACAGGCCCGGCGCGAATATCTCGCCGAGCCGGCGGCTGCCGCCAGCGCGAGGCTCGCCGACATCTCGCTGGTCCAAGGCCGCGCTGACGAGGCTCTCGGTTTCCTCCGCGCAGCGATCGCCAAGGGCCCTGACGCGGCGTCGAACGCGCTGAGATTGCCCGCGCTGCCGTTTGCGGATGATGTGCCGCCCGATACGCAAGCGCGGAATGGATACCAACAGTCTCTTGCCGATCTCGAAAAGTTGCCGCCTTCCCCGGAGCGTGCCCTGGCGCTTGCGGCCGTCTATCTGCGGCTCGGCCGCGTCCCGGATGCCGCGCGCGAATGGGAGCGTTATCGTAAGGCTCTGCCTGCCGCAAGCCCCCCGGCCAACGGGTTCGAACGTGCGAAAAATGAATTCGAGCGTCACGATTTCGAAGCGGCCCGATCGCACCTGGCGGCCTGGCTCGCGTCCCACCCCGCGGATCTGCATGCCCATTACTTGATGGCGCGCGTCTTCCAATCGCTCTCGCTTTCGATTCTGGCGGAGATGCTGAGCGCATCTCCCGATTCGCCGCGTACGCATCAATTGCTGGCGCAGACGTTCGCCGGGCGGGAAGATAACCAAAAAGCGCTGGCCGAGTTTCGAACTGCGGACGCCGCCAGTCCCGGCCTGGCCGGCGTGCATTTCGCCATGGGCGAGCTGCTGTGGAAGATGAATCAGCCGGATCAGGCCATGGCGGAATTCCAGCAGGAGCTGCGCTTGAATCCGTCGTACGCGGAGGCCAGCGCCGCGGCGGGTACGATTCTGGTCAGCCGGCATGCGTCCGATCAAGCCATCCCGTACCTGGAGCGCGCCATCCATTTCAAGCCGGGTCTGGTGCTGGCGCACCGGGAATTGGGCACCGCGTTTTATCAGCGCCACGAGTACGCGCAGGCAGCGGTGGAACTCGAGAAAGCCGCGGCGGACGATTCCGAAGGCAACGTGCATTACTTGCTGGGCAACATCTACCGGCAGCTTGGCCGGGCCACGGAAGCGAGCGCGGCCTTCGCGGAGTCGCGCCGCATCAAACTCGAACGCCTGAATGCGGCGAATGCGGCCAAGGCGGAAGAGATCTCGGAAGGCAAGCAGTGACGATTCGCTTGTGCGCACTGATCGCGGCGCTCTCTGGAGCGCTCGTCCAGGCGCAGGACACGCCGCTGCGGGAAGGCGTCGCGCTATTCGAACAGGGGCGCTACGAGCAGGCGCTCGCACGATTCGAGCAAGCTGCGCACGCCGAGCCGGGCAACGCCGTCATCGAAAACGCGCTGGGCTTGACCGACACGAAGCTGCATCGCATCGAAGACGCCAATCGCCACTACGAACAATCCATACGGCTTAATCCGAAGCTTGCCGATCCGCACCGCAACCTGGGCGTCAATTACCTGGATGCCAAGCTGTACGAGGCGGCCGAAAAACAATTCCGCGCGGCGCTGGCGCTGGAGCCTGGCGATGCGTTCCCGCACTACTACCTGGCATTGCTCTATCTGGCCACTGGCCGCGACGAACTCGCCGCGGCCGAGGCGGAGCCGGCCCGCGCACTGTTATCCAACGATCGGGACGCAGAATTCCAAATGTCCAAGGCGTGCTTGCGAATCGGCCGCACGGAGCAGGGCCTGGCGTTGGTGAACTCTCTGGAAAAGCAGGCACCGCTTCCCATAGCTCGTGAATTTGAACTCGCCACATTGCTGAACGCGAAGGGCCTGTACCCGCAGACGGTGGACCGGCTGCGGCGAGTCGTAGAAGCGGACCCGCGCTGGGAGAATCGATATAACCTTGCCGACGCCCTGCTGGAGGCTGGGAAAGGCAATGAGGCTGTCGCCGTGGTGGCACCGCTGGCTACCGAGAGACCGCACGACGCGGTGATCCTGAGCCTCCTGGGCATGGCGTATGAAAGCGCCGGCCAGACTGAGCGGGCGCTTGATTCTTATCGTAAAGCGGTCGCCGCGGACCCGGCCAACCGCGACTACTATCTGGATTACGCGCGCATGCTGGCCGACCTCAACCGCTACGATGAATCCGAGCAGTTCATCGCGCAAAGCCTGCGCCAGTTCGGCGATGACTACGCACTGACGATCCGCCTGGGCGCGATCGAAATGATGCTCGGCAAAATTGATGACGCGCGCCAGACGTTCCAAAAGGCCATCCAGGAGCATCCCGAGATTGCGCTCGGCCATGTCGCACTCGTGCAGACTTACTTGCGCGACCATCGCGATGAAGACGCCGTCCGCGAACTGGCGGACACCCGCGCGAAGATTCCGCTCGACGCCATGGTCGAGCATTATTACGGCCTGGCGCTCGAAAGGCTACAACGCTTCGAGGAAGCGATTGTGCCGCTACAGAATGCCGCCCGCCTCAATCCCATGGCCGCGGAGTCGTACTATTTGCTGGGCAAAGCTTACTTCTCTCTGAACCGCATACCTGAGGCGCGTACGGAGTTTGAGAAGGCGATCGCCGTCGATCCCGGCCACGTCAGCGCGCATTACCAGCTCAGCCGCATTTACGGGCAGTTGGGAGAGACTGCGAAGGCCAGCCAGATGGCCGCGCAGACCAGAAGCCTGATTCAGAAGCAGCGCGAAGATGGGCTCAAGGCGCAGCGCGCGCGGCTCGGAAAACTGGAATCGCCCACCCAACATTAGAACGACCAGGTCATGCTGGTGTATCCGGTGTTCGCGTGATAGCCCTGATAGAACGACTCGAGCCCGAACTGCTCGTGATAGTTGTAATACTGCCAACCCGCGTTCCAGCGCAGTTTCTCCCGCAGCCGGATCGAGAGGCGCGCCATGGGCGTCTGGTGGTTCAAAGGGAACGTCTGTACCGGTGCGAAGATAAGTGTGGTCGGATCCGTGGCACCCGGCGGGGCGGCGGCGCTGCGCCCGTCGCCAGTATCCATAGTTATTGTATAGCCTACATATAAGTCGACGCGTTTGGCCAGGACGAAACGGGCCAATAGGTTAGCCGCGTGGATGTTGCTGATATACACCTGATTACTGGACAGAGGAGAGACCGCTGCCGGTCCTGCGAAGAAGACGATGCCCGAAAGCGAATCCAGGTGCAGCTTTGAGTAACTCGCGTCGAGCGCAAACCAATCGCGCGGCGTCCACGCGGCATTTGCGCTGTAGTTTCGTGCGTGCGAGCTATAACTGGTGAAGGTGATAGAATTGTTGTTGTAGTTCTCTTTATAGGCTGCATCGAATGTGAATTTCTTCACGCGGTACTCGACGCGCCCTCCCAGCGCCAGGTAGTTGCGTTCACTCACCGGGGTGAACGGCTGGTTCGCCCGGCCGACTTCGCTTTCCAGATTCACGGTCATCGCCTTCGACGGCTTGATACGCACGCCGGCCAAGCCCGTTTGCAAGTGGTTACTCTGTTCGTAAGTCGCCCCGTTGAATGGCCCGCTGACGGCATAGTCCTCGATATCCTCGATACGGCGATCAGAATAATGATATCCCCCATAGAAAGAGAGCCACTTTTTCACGCGATAGTGCAAGTCAGTGGCATTGGCCACCGTGCGCATGCCCAGATAACGGAAAGAGATGAAATCCGCGGTCTGGGTGGCCATATTGAATTGCCCATAGTCCGAAGTACCGTCGATGCGGCTGCTATTGACCGAGGTGTTATTGACGATCGTCAGGCGCGAAGTTGGGAAGATACTGATCGACAGATCGCCGGTCACCTGTGGCCTCGAAGCGTCGCCCCCCACCATCACTTCCTGATTCTGCGCGCCGAGTGGCGTAACGCCGAAAGCATTCTCGTCGAGGATGAAGTTTCCTGTGCCCTGCAGATAGGTAATGCGGCCGTTCACCGCCAAAAACTTTCCGGTACGGGTCAGATTACCCAGCCAATAGGGATTAGCTCCATGAAACGGCTCCGATCGTTGAAATTGAGAGAGGGTCACTCCGGAGGACGGGTTATCGCCTGTCTCCAAGCCATTTTCCTGATATCCGCTGTCGTCCTTAAAGAAAACCCATGAATGCATGAGCGTGAGTTTGAATCCGGCCAGGTCGACATCCGCCCCGACACGGTACTCATCGGTCTCGCGCCGAACGTTTTCGAATGTGGGGAACTCGTTGCCGGCCGTTCCGCAATAGATACTCCCGTTAAGACACAACTGCACGGTGGAGAGCGCCGGACCATCCTGCGTGTTGCGGCTATAGCCCAAATGGAACTGTACTTTCGATTCGGGCAGCAAAGTCAGATCATGATCCTGCATCCGCCGGCCGGTGTCCATCAGATGCAAGCCGGCGGCGACCGGCAGGCCGGGATTGTAATAATCATCCAATCGCCAGAGCATATCGTAGCGATACAGCTTGTTCTTTTCGACGCGCAGAGTGGCAGACTGATACGGATCGTTGCCCAAGCCGATGGTGGTGAGCACTATCTGGTCGAACCAGCGGCCATGCCCGTCGCGCGAGTTGACCGTCAGGTTACTATCTAGAAGCCGGATACCGTTGCCGTAGTTGATGTCACTACGATAAGTTCCGATACTCCCCGCCACTTGCGCGAAGCGGTAACCGGTTTCGAAGGAGTCCATCACATTGTAGTCACCAGTGTTTTCGCCGCGGGGTGAGCCGGACTGATCCGGGGTCGGCGCTACTACCTGCTGGGCCAAAGCCGCTTGTGCTACAAGAATCCATCCGATTAGAAGTCTGGTTCGCATTTCTGTCCTCTAACGGAAGAAGTAACCGTCACTGTTCGAGCCGTGGATGCGCACGTGACAGAGGGTGCAGCGTTGGTATCGCGGGTCCAGCATGTTATGTGTATTCGACAACGCCGGGATGCCGTTGTTCCGCGTGCCAAAGCTATCGGCGCCATTGTGGCAGCGTAGACACAATGTGAAGACGACTGGCCGCACCAGCAGCTTGGCATTGGTCGAGCCGTGCGGAACATGGCACACGCCGCAGCCTTCCACGCGTACCGGCGGATGTTCATAGGCGAACGGCCCGCGCTTGTCCGCGTGGCACTTCAAGCAGGGTTCCTGATTGCCGTCCGCGCGCACGGTCATAGCCGTGCTTTCCGCCATTCCGACGGTCGGCGCAAACCCGCCGTGGGGATTGTGGCAATCCGTACAATTCATGAAACCTTCATTTACGCGATGCTTGAACGGCATGGAGAATTGCGCCCGCACATCGGCATGGCAGCCGTAACATAGTTCCGTTTGCTTCTTCGCCAACAGGAACTGCGGCGTAGCCGCCTTGTGGATGGAGTGACAATTGGTGCAAACCACATCGGCGACTGAGTGCTGTGAATGCCGGATATTGGTCTTCTGCAAGTCGCGCGCGTGACAGTGCAGACAGGTATCCAGCACGGCCTGCGGCTCCATCAGCGAGAACGCGCGGGGGATGGTGGTCTTACCGCCGCGAGCTTCCACATGTGCCTTGGCAGGCCCGTGGCAGCCTTCGCACCCGGTTACTTCCGGTGGCTGGTCGCCGCTGGCGATACTCTTGTAGTGCGGATTCTTATAAAAGTTAAACCATATGTCCGCGTGACAAGTCTTACACACTGTACTGCCAACATAGCCGTCAGCCATTAGTGGCGAACAGCAACACAACAGAAGCAGCCATCGGAGCACTACTTCAATATAGGGGAAAAATCGGTAAACACCTGCAAATTCTCACGCGGCCTCGGACATCTCCGGATTCGCGCCAGGGATTGGCGCAATGGATTATGATACCGGGTAACAAAGTGTCTGCATATTATGGCTAGAGAATACAGCCTTGTTCCGCGCAGTGTGCCTCGCGTCGAGACTCCATTTCGCCGCATCGTCACGGACCTGCCGGTTCCCGAATCGCTCCCGCTCCTCGAACGCCTGTACGCTTGCGAGCCGGTCGCCATGCGCGGGCAACCGCCGGTGGTGTGGCATCGCGCGGAAGGTTTTCAGGTTTTCGATGCCTGGGGCAACCAATGGATCGACTGGTCCTCGGGTGTGCTCATCGCGAATGCGGGCCACGGCCGCCAGGAGATTGTGGACGCCATCGCGGGACAGGCCTGTGCCCACTTGCTAACGACTTATTGCTTCCCGAGCGAGATTCGCGCGCAGTTGGCGGAAAAGCTAGTGTCGATCTTGCCGGAGCCGCTGAAGAAGGTCTTCCTGCTCACCACCGGATCGGAAGCCGTCGAATGCGCGATCAAGCTATGCCGTACCCATGGCGTGAGATCGGGCGGCCGCAAGAAGAACGTCATCGTATCGTATGAGAAGGCATTCCACGGCCGCACGCTCGGCGCGCAGCAAGCCGGCGGCATTCCCGCGCTGAAGGAATGGATCGTCAACCTGGATTCCGGCTTCATCCAGATTCCGTTTCCGGATGGTTACCGCACACCGGACACTTCGTTCAGCCTGTTCGAACGTAGCCTGCGCGAGAACGGCATCGAGCCGCAAAACGTAGCCGGCGTGATGCTGGAAACGTATCAGGGCGGTAGCGCCGCGTTCGCGCCCGCAGCTTACATGCGCGATCTGCGTTCGTGGTGTACGGGTCACAAAGCGCTATTGGTTTGCGACGAAGTGCAGGCCGGCTTCGGCCGCACCGGCACGTTGTGGGGCTTCGAACATTACGGCATCGTGCCCGATCTGGCGCTCTTCGGCAAAGGCATCTCGAGTTCGCTGCCGCTGGCCGCCGTCGCCGGGCGCGCCGATGTGATGGACCAGCATCCCGCGGGGAGCATGACCTCGACGCACACCGGAAACCCGGTCTGCTGCGCTGCGGCGCTGGCCTCGATCGATTTGATCCTGCGCGAGAATCTGTCCGAAAATTCCCGGCGCGTGGGAGCTGTGCTTCACGAGAAGCTGTGTGCGCTGGCGTCGCGCACGCCGCAGATTGGGCGCGTGGAGGGCAAGGGACTAGTAGCCGGCATTGCCTGCGTCATCCCCGGCACCAAAGAACCCGACGCCGAACTTGCGTGGAAAGTGGTTCTGCGCGCGGTCGAGAAAGGCGTGCTGATGTTTAGCCCGGTGGGCCACGGCGGCGCGACCATTAAGATTTGCCCGCCGCTAGTAATCACCGAAGCGGCGATCGATGAAAGCGTCGCGGCGCTGGAAGAGGCTTTCGGCGAATCTGTCAAGCCGCACGGCGCGGCCGCGTAATGGCGCGTCCCGAAGTCCTGATCGTCGGCGGCGGCATGATCACGCACGATCAGCTTCTGCCCTCGCTCTATCACATGCAGCGGCAGGACCGCCTCGGCACCATTGCGGTGTGCGCGTCGCGCTTCAGCACCGTGCGGGATCTGGCTTGCGCGGAAACGCTGCTGCGGGCATTTCCCGGCCAGTCGTTCCGCGCATTTCCGGATCGCAATGGGCAGCCGCAACCTGAACTGTTCCGCCAAGCCATCGTGGCGCTGCCGCCGCGCCAGATCGTCGTGGTAGCCGTGCCCGATCAACTTCACTATGAAGTCGTGATGACGGCGCTGCGGCACGATCAGCATGTTCTGTGCGTGAAACCGCTGGCGCTCGAATGCCGCCACGCGGAGGAGATCGCGGGCGAGGCCCGTGCGCGCCGGTTGTTAGTTGCTGTCGAGTATCACAAGCGATTCGACGATCGCAGCCTGATGGCGCGCCTCAAGTACCATGCCGGGGCTTTCGGCGAGTTCCGTCTCGGCTCCGCACGCCTGTTCGAGAAATGGTATTACCGTCACTCAAATTTTCAGAACTGGATGACGGCCGGGCATTCCGATGCGTTCACCTACATCGGCTGCCATTATGTGGATCTGGTCCATTTCATTACCGGCCTGCTGCCGGTAGCTGTCAGTGTCTACGGCGTGCGCGACTGTTTCCCGAACGGCAAAGAAGGCTTCCTGTGGACGGATGCGCGGATCATCTGGAACAACGGCGCGTGTCTGAATGTGCAGAACGGGCTCGGCTTCCCCGATGGCGCGCCCGGCACGAACACGCAAGGAATGGTGCTCTATTGCGGCGGCGACGACAAAGGCGGCCTCATCGAACATTCCGACCAATATAGGGGATTGAAGTACAGCTATACGAGTGACTCGGAAGGTCTGGTTTATGCCGAACCCAGTCCGGATTACTTCCAATATGTCGATTTAGGCGGCCCGGGGCTGACTCCCGTAGGTTACGGTTATCGCTCGGTTGAAAGCATTGTATCGAAGATGATTGAAGCCGAGGCGCGGCCGGAGTTACTCGATGAACTGGAGCGAGACGGAATCATCGCCACGCCTGCCAACAGCAGTTACAACGAACAGGTGATCGAAGCTGGGCGGCAATCCATCCTGAACGATGGACGCCTGGTCACCATCAGCCGCCAAAGCCAGTAAGAATGCCCGGACCCCAGTAGTAACGCGCGAAGTAGTAAGTGCCGATCAAGACTGTCATCGTGCAAACGGACAGCACGGCTGCCGCCGGTAGACGAAACACCGCATGTGACGGCGCTTGCCGCGCGCGAATGAATATCTCGGCCAGCAACAGGTTCGGCACATAAAAGAAGAAAGCCATCACCACGTCGAACGGACCATGGAAGTCATGCCGATGGCCCAGTCCGTGCGCGGCGATCAACCAAAAACCGTAGTCCATGCGATACAGCCACGAACCGATCGCCAGCGCGAACAAGCGGATGGCCCACGCCCGATGCACATCGAAGTGACGATTGCGGGCATGCCGGTACGTCTCAAACGCCGCCAGCATCATGAGGAAGCCGTATAGCCCGAAACCAGCGTTCATGCGCGCGCCGCCAATTGTGCCTCTGAGCGCGATGAAGCCCAATCCGCCGATTCCGGCTACGCCCGCTGTCACCACGTAGATACGCCCGCACCAGCGATGAAACCACGGCCAGCGCGCACGGACGGCGGTCATCAACTGGATCGGTCCCAACAGCAGGATCACGCTGCCAGTCGCCAGGTGTGCGCTCATGGCCGCCAGCGCCAGCGGAGTATGCGGCGCGTAGAGACCCGGCAGGTTGTCGTTCCAACGGCCCAAGTGCTGGCCAGTGAAAGCCCCCAGATAGAAGGCGAATATGTAGACGCCGAAGATCGCTCCACTGAGCCAACTCGCCGAGACCAGACCGATGCCTGACCAGCGCAACGCTGTCATGGAAGATGCAGACAAAGTGAGTATCCTAGCTGAAAGCGTACTACAGCGTTAAGATCGTTGGGTATGTTTCGTTTCCTCACGATCAGTTTAATCACGTTCGGTGCGGCAGTGGCTCAAACGCCGCGCCCGGCGCCGCCCACTCGCGACCCGCACACGCCCGGCTATGTGAAAGCCAAAGAATTACCAGACGGAGCCAATGCACCGGCTAATCGCGATGGCAATTTCATCCTCGGGCCAACGCATAATCCCGCACCGGAGATGACCGTCCGCGAAGGCGCGCCGCAGGGATCGGTCTTCGAGTTCACCATGCAATCGTCGAGCAGCAAGATTTACCCCGGCATTGCGCGCGAGCCCCACACCTTCGGCACGGCGGATCCGAACGACCCGGCGAAGCTGATCTTGACCACCAGCCACCCCGCGCCGTACACGCGCCACGTCGCGGTCTATGTGCCGAAACAATACGTGCCGGGCACCGCCGCGCCGTTCATCGTGGGGGCGGACGGTCCAGACCGCGCGTTGTTCACGGCACTGGACAATCTGATCGCGGAGCATCGCGTGCCCGTGATGATCGCGATCTCCATTGGCAACGGGAGCGGCGACGCCCAAGGCAGCGAGCGCGGTCTCGAATACGACACCATGTCGGGCCGTTACGCGGAGTTTGTCGAAACCGAAGTGCTGCCGCTGGTGGAAAAGCAGTACAACGTGAAACTCACGAAAGATCCCGACGGCCGGGCGACTATGGGCGGCAGTTCAGGTGGGTCGTGCGCGCTGATCATGGCCTGGTATCACCCGGAACTCTACCATCGGGTTCTCACTTACTCGGGCACCTACGTGAATCAGCAGTGGCCGCCCAACTCCGAGACGCCGCACGGCGCGTGGGAGTTCCACGAGCGCTTGATCCCGGGCTCGCCGCGCAAGCCCATCCGCATCTGGATGGAGGTCGGCGACCGGGATCTCTACAATCCCAACATCATGCGCGACAACATGCACGATTGGGTGGTCGCCAACGAAAACATGGCCCGGGTCCTGGCGGCGAAGGGTTATCATTATCAGTTTGTATTTGCCCGTAACGCCGGGCACACCGACCGCGCCGTAAAACAGCAGACTTTACCCGAAGCGCTCGAATATCTCTGGCGGGGCTACCGCACGAAGTAGCCAATGCATCCGAGTTGCCGCCAGCGGGTCCACTGGAGTATAGTCGTTTTAACCACATAAGAACCCAAAGGAGGGTTGTATGCGAAAGTTTGTACTGGGTTTCACATTCTTATCCGCAATGGCCATGACGGCTATGGGCGCGGAATTCTCGGGCTACATTTCCGACGCCGGTTGCGCGCAGAAGCAGGGCGCCAAGGTCGCCAGCGAAGGCCACGCGGGTTGCGCGAAGGGATGCATCAAGCGCGGCGATAAGGCCGTTCTGGTAACGTCCGAAGGCAAAGTTTACAACATCACCAATCAGGATAAAGTGGTCAGCCATGCTGGTGAGAAGGTTACGGTGGAAGGCACCGCCAGCGGCGACGATCTCACCGTCAAAGAAGTGAAATCGTAATTCGGTCCGGGAAGGGCGGCTATTGCAGCTTGCCCCTCCCGGCGACTTCCCATACGTCTTCCACTTCCTCGCCCCGCGTTCCGTAGATCCGTTCGTGCAGATTCACGGCCACGCAAATATGGTTAGGGATGATGTGCAGACGCTCCCCGATTTCGAACTTCCGGTTGCATTGCCGCACATCGATAAATCCGTGCTCTTCGTTCATCTTGTGGAAGACGGCTTCGGGAGCCTCGACGATGCGGCCGAACGTAGCCTCCGCCGGTCCTGCGGCACGATCGGAAGAGAAGGTCTTCGATCCGCCATCGACAATGATTTGTCCCGGCCGCGCGATCGAGACCACCGTCACCAGGATAGCAGCGGCGCATTGATCGAGCGTGCAAGCGCCGCTCGCCACGGTGTTCCAGTCGTTGAATACGTAAGTCCCCGGGCGGATCTCGTTCAGCCCCGGCAGTTCGTGCGAATGATAGAGCGAGGGCGTCGAGCCGCCGCTCACGATGCGCACAGGGATCCCGGCGCTGCGGAAGTCTGCGAGGATCGACTGAATCAGAGAGCCGAGCGCGTGGAGCGCGGCTCGGCTTTCCGGTCCAGCGGTCTTGATGTGGCCCGGATAAAAGGTAATCCCGTCGAATGCGAGACCCGGCAAATGACGGATTCCGCGCGCCAAGGCCAGCAATTCATCACCGGGCGTCACGCCCACGCGGCCTAATCCTACATCGGTCTCAGCCAGCACGCCAACTTCGACTCCTGCAGCTTCAGCGGCTTCGGAAAGCTGCCGCGCGGCAGCGACGCTGTCCAGCGACACCGTAACGCGTGTGCGGCCGGCCACCTTCATCAGCCGTTCCAGCTTCGAGCGGCCGATCACCGGATAAGCCACCAGCACGTCTTCCGGAGCGGCATCCAGCATGACTTCGGCCTCACCAACTTTCGCCACCGTCAGACCCGCGGCGCCCAGATCCAGTTGGCGTCGCCCGATACGCGGCGACTTGTGTGTCTTGGTGTGCGGACGCAGCCGCAACCCGTGCGACTGCGCGTACTGCGCGACGCGCAGCAGGTTCGCCTCCATTACATCCAGATCGACTAATAAGGCGGGGGTATCGACGGCGGGAACCTGCATCAGCGCTCCTGCCGGAACCGCATGACGATCTTGTCGCCCGACATGTCGTAGCGCAGTTCCAGATCTTTCGCCTTTTGCTTCTCCATCGGGAAGTAGAGCAGCCCGGAAACAGGCTTGTCGGTGGTGGCGGCCGGCAGTTCCTTCTGCTTCAAAACGGTTAAGATCGGATTCTCCTTCTCGTGCGCGCCAGTGCGGGTCTTGGCCTCGGCACTATCGGGCGCGCCTGAGTTTCCCACGCCGTTGCCGCCGATCCGCTGCGGTTGCTGCGGCGATCCGGGATAGCCGCCCCAGATCGGGCCGGCATTATCGTGCATAGGAGTGGCGCCCGAGCCACCGGTCTCGTGGACCACCAGCGCGCCGCGGCCCGCAATCTGGCTGGGCGCGAACGGAGTGCTCTTCTCGCCATCCTTGTCGGTCTTCAGCACGAAGTCATCTGGAGTCACAGCCACGTGTTTGCCGAAGCGCGGCGCGACCTCCACCGCGACCACGATATAGTGGCCGTCCAGATCGGAACCCAGCACTTGCTTCACCGCTTCGGGACGCGCGTACAACGTGGCGGTGATCACCACCGATTCGTTCTCGCCGCGCGTTTCCGGCGGCTTCCCGTTGTCGTCGTGATGCGCAACTGCCACAGAGACCAGCGCCAGGGCGATCGCTCCCACGCGGTACAGCATGATCAAGAGCCTCCGCAAGCATTATACCCGGTCCGGCCGCGCGCGGCTCTGAACGAAATCGAACTAGAATATCAGAAAAGAGTCCGATTCCGGCTACCGCTCATGTGGATTGTCCGTCTGGCGCTGCGGCGCCCCTATACCTTCGTCGTCATGTCCATGATGATCGTCATTCTGGGCATTCTGGCGGCCGTCCGCATGCCCACCGACATCTTCCCGGAAATCAACATCCCGGTGGTCAGCGTGATCTGGTCGTACGCGGGCATTTCGGCCGAGGAAATGGCCGAGGTGGTCACCATCCGCTGCGAGCGCTCCTTCACCACGACGGTGAACGACATCGAGCACATGGAATCGCAGTCGCTGCCGGGCCTGTCCATCATTAAGGTATTCTTTCACGCCAACGCCAAGGTGGAGGCCGCTGTGGCGCAATTGGCCGCCGCCTCACAAGCGGTGCTGCATTCGCTGCCCACCGGCATGACGCCGCCGTCGATCATCCGCTACAACGCCTCGAGTGTGCCCATCCTGCAGTTGAGCATTTCGAGCGACACCATGAGCGAATCGTCGCTCTACGACTACGGCTATAACTTCATCCGCACGCAGATGGCTACCGTGCAAGGAGCTAGCTTTCCCCTGCCCTACGGCGGACGGCCGCGCCAGATCATGGTCGACCTGAACATGAAGGCGCTGTACGCGCAGGGCCTCTCAGCGAGTGACGTGGTCAACGCCGTGAATGCGCAAAGCCTGATCATTCCCTCCGGTATCGCCAAAATCGGGTCCAACGAATTCATAGTCCGGCTCAACAGCCTGCCGCCCTCCGCCGAATCATTCAACAACCTGCCGATCAAACAGACCAACGGCACCACGGTTTACATTCGCGACGTCGGCCATGTGCGTGACGGCTACGCGATTCAATCCAACATCGTGCGGCACGACGGCAATCGCGCCGCCCTGCTCACCGTGCTGAAAAACGGCGGCGCATCCACGTTGAGTATCGTTGCCAGGATCAAGGCCATTCTGCCCCGCATTCAATCGACGCTGCCGCCCGCTTTGAAATTGAAGCTGCTGTTCGATCAGTCGGTGTTCGTGCGGGCGGCCATCAACGGTGTGCTCAAAGAGGCCACCATCGCCGCGGTCCTCACGGGGTTGATGATCCTGCTGTTCCTGGGAAGCTGGCGCAGCACGATTATCGTGTGCATCTCGATTCCACTCTCGATTCTCACCTCGCTCGCCGTGATGAACCTGCTGGGCGAGACCATCAACGTCATGACGCTGGGGGGCCTGGCGCTGGCGGTCGGCATCCTGGTAGACGACGCGACCGTCGAAATCGAAAACATCCATCGCAACATGGGCCAGCGCAAGCCCATCATCAGGGCCATTCTCGACGGCGCGCAGCAGATCGCGGTGCCGGCCTTCGTTTCCACCTTGTGCATTTGCATCGTTTTTGTGCCGGTGATTTTTCTGAGCGGCGCGGCGCGCTACCTGTTTACGCCGTTGGCGCTGGCCGTGGTGCTGGCGATGATGGCTTCATATCTGCTTTCGCGTACGCTTATCCCCACCATGGTCAAGTACCTGCTGCGCGGCGAAGCGGAACGCTATCAGAATGAGTCCGGCGAAATGGAGGACGCGGGCCACGGGTTCTTCGCGCAAATCCACCATGGCTTTCAGACGCGTTTTGAGCGCATGCGCAATGCGTACCGCAGTCTGCTGGGGTCGGCGCTGGCACATCGCAAACTGGTCGCGGTCTGCTTCGGACTGATCGTGGCCGGCTGCGTCGGGCTGATTCCATTCATTGGCACGGACTTCTTCCCGCAGGTGGATGCCGGCCAGATCCGTCTGCATGTGCGCGCGCCCGCCGGGACACGCATCGAAGAGACCGAGGCATATTTCAAGCAGGTCGAAGACGTCATCCGCCAGATCGTACCGCCCGCCGAGCTATCCGACATGCTCGACAACATTGGACTGCCGTACAGTGGCTTCAACATTGCGTTAAGCGACAGCGCCACGATCGGCTCGTTCGATGGCGAGATCCTGGTTTCGCTCAAGCCCGAACACGCCTCCACCTGGGGTTACATTCGCAAAATGCGCAGCCGGCTCAATCGCCAATTCCCCGACTTGAGTTTCTTCTTCCAGCCGGCCGATATCGTGGGGCAGATCCTCAACTTCGGGCTGCCTGCGCCGATCGACGTGCAAGTAATCGGACCGCTCGGGAATGCTCCGGCCAATTACGCACTCGCCAAACTGATCACCGCACGCCTGGCCCGAATCCCCGGCGCGGTGGACGTGCATCTGCATCAGGTTGTGGACGCGCCGGAGCTGCGCTTCAACGTGGATCGTACCCGTGCCGATCAGCTAGGCCTGACGCAGCAGGATGTCGCCAACAGTCTGCTCATCTCGCTGAGCGGCAACCTGCAGCTAGCCCCGAATTACTGGATCAATCCGCAGAATGGCGTGGATTACCCGATCATCGTGCAGACGCCCGAGTATGACATGGGCTCGACCGGCGAGTTACTTGATACGCCCGTGCATGCCGGTGGCGCGCGCAGTGTGAACCAGTTGCTCACCAATGTGGCGCACCTGGATCGCGGCGAGACCGCGTCGGTGGTTGACCACTACAACGTGCAACCACTCTACGACGTTTATGCCAACGTGCAGGATCGCGATCTGGGCAGCGTGGCCGGCGATGTCCGCCGCGTCCTGGATACCTTCCGCGCCAAGCTCCCGAAAGGAAGCTTCTTTGAAACGCGCGGCCAGGTCGAGACCATGCGGACATCCTTCATCGGCTTGGGCGCTGGAATGGCGTTCGCGGTCGTGCTGGTTTACTTCGTCATGGTGGTCAATTTCCAATCCTGGCTCGATCCTTTCATCATCTTGATGGCGTTGCCCGGCGCGCTTTCGGGCATCGTGCTCATGCTGTTCGTGTCGCAGACCACCATCAACGTTCCATCGCTGATGGGCGCTATCATGAGCATTGGCGTGGCTACCGCCAACAGCATCCTGCTCGTGAACTTTGCCAACGATGTGCGCGCCACAGGCGCCGACTCCATTACCGCTGCGCTGGAGGCGGGCCACACCCGTTTGCGGCCGGTCATTATGACGGCCCTGGCGATGATCGTTGGCATGCTCCCCATGGCCATGGGATTGGGCGAAGGCGGGGAACAGAATGCGCCGGTGGGCCGCGCGGTAATCGGCGGCTTGCTGCTCGCCACCGTCGCCACGTTATTCTTGGTCCCGGTGGTTTACAGCGTGCTACGGCGCAATCCGCCGACATATCTGGAACACGAGGCGGAAGTCGAGGCGTATGATCGTTAACCCCATACCCGAGACCCCACCGGTTACTCGTCCGCGGCCGCGCGCCGGACGTACGGCCCTGCTAATATTCTTCGGCGTAATTGCCGTGCTCATCGGCGCGTCCGTGATCGGCGGCTTGCTACCGCGGCTCACGCGTGAGAAGGCATTGCTGGCCGACGCCGCAACGGAGGCCGCGCAGGCGCCCGCGGTGGAGGTGGCGGTGGCTCGCGAGGCACCGGCGCGCGGATCGCTCGACCTGCCGGGTGATATGCAGGCTGAAGTCGACTCGCCGATTTTTGCACGCGTGGACGGCTACGTGCGCACCCGCCTGGTGGACTATGGTGACCGGGTGAAGGCCGGGCAGCTTCTGGCGGAAATCGATACGCCGGAACTCGATCAGCAGATCCGCCAGGCGCGCGCGACGCTCTCGCAATCGCAGTCTTCGCTCAATGAAGTGAAGGCCGATCTGGATCTGTCGAAAGCCAACTTGAACCTGGCGCGCCTGACGGTGGAACGCTGGCGGCGGTTGGCTAAAGGCGGCGTGGTCGCGCGCCAGGAGGCCGACCAGAAAGAGGCGGATTACGCCGTGGGCGAAGCGCAGGTGGCGCGCGCGCAGGCCTCCATCGCCACCACACAGGAGACCGTGCGGGCCAGCGAGGCCAACTTGCACCGGCTGGAAGAAATGAAGGCATTCGCCCGCATCACGGCGCCGTACGATGGCGTGATCACCGCGCGCAACATCGATCCCGGCTGGCTGATCAATTCCGGTAGCGGTGGATCGTCCCACGAGTTGTTTCATATCGCGCAGATCCGGGTGCTGCGCATTTTCGTCAACGTGCCGCAGACCGACGTGGAGTCCATCCATCCGGGCCAGACCGCCCAGTTGCGCGTGCAGGAACTGCCGGGCCAGGTCTTCCCGGCCAAGGTGACCCGCATCGCCAACGCGCTCGATGCGAATTCGCGCGCCATGCTGACCGTGCTCGAAGTCGCCAATCCGCGCGGCGTCCTGATGCCGGGCATGTACGCCGAGGTGCGTTTCGCGACCGGCCGGGCCCAAGCGGCCGTGGTCATTCCGGGCGACGCGCTCATCCTGGGACGCCAAGGGCCGCGCGTTGCGGTGGTAGCGCCGGACCATCATATACACTTCCGCGAGATTCGCATCGGCCAGGACCTGGGGTCCGAACTCGACGTAATTTCAGGCCTCGCCGCCGGCGAGATGGTGGTCGCCAATCCGTCGGACGCCGTGAAGGAAAATGCCATGGTCGCCGTGCGCCAGATTGGCAAGTAGACAAATCAGTTCCAGTACGTTTCGCTACTGACCCCGCGATGCCACGTGCTGTATAATTCCTGTAATTCTGTTCTGCGGAGGGCAACATGGAACGCGTCGGGCGGGCAGTCCTTCCGATTTCATTGGCGCTGCTGCTAGCCGTGCCTTGTGCGGCAGCCAAACAGGACCCCGAACACAATCCCGATCTGATCGGCAATCGTGACGTAGGCAAGGGCGTGAACTTCTACTCGATCGAGAGGGAGATCGGACTCGGCAAAGAAATGGCTGAGCAAACCGAGCGCCAGGTTAAGCTGATCGACGATCCCGTGGTCACCGAGTACGTCAACCGCCTGGTGCAGAACGTGGCGCGCAACTCTGACGCAAAGGTGCCGTTTACCGTTAAGGTGATCGATTCCGATGAAGTCAATGCGTTTGCCCTTCCGGGCGGTTTCACATTTGTGAATTCCGGCCTGATCCTGCAAACCGATAATGAAGCCGAACTGGCCGGCGTAGTGGCGCACGAGATCGCACATGTGGCCGCGCGGCATGGCACCCGGCAGGCCACCCGCGGCCAGTTGATCAACTACAGCACCATTCCGCTGATCTTCATGGGCGGATGGGCGGGCTATGCGGTCCGCCAGGCAATCGGCTTGGCCGTGCCGATGGGTTATCTGAAATTCTCGCGGAACATGGAAGCCGAAGCGGACCTGCTCGGCTTGCAGTACATGTATAAAACCGGCTACGATCCGACAGAATTCGTGAATTTCTTCGAGCGCGTCGAGACCCTGGAGAAGAAGAAGCCGGGCGCCGTTTCGAAGCTCTTCTCCACGCACCCGATGACCGGCGACCGCATCCGCGCCGCGCAGAAGGAGATTCAACGCGATCTCAAGCCTGAGCCGCGGTACATCGTGGATACTTCGGAATTTCACGATGTACGCGCGCGCCTGCTCATGCTCGAAAACCGCTTCAAGTTGCGGGATAATCCGGCCGGTCCGGTGCTGCGCACGCGAACCAGGACGAAAGTGGATCAGGCCGGCACTGACGACGCGGATCGGCCGAAGCTTACCCGGCCGGACTAGGCCTCGATACCCGCCAATCGCAAAGCTTTCCTGGCGGTAGTGCTCAACGGTAACGACTCTAATCTGGCGATCGGAACCCATGCGAGCGGTTTGACGGCGCGCGCCACGCGCCCAATCAGGACAGTCACTTCATAGTGATGACATGTGATCGTGTGGCGGAAGGTGCCAGCCGTGCGTTGCTCCTGTAAGCCCGGCACCTGTTCGGCGGATGGCAATTCCCAGAAGCCCGCCAGGCGCCGCGCATCAGCGGGCCGCTGCCAAAGCAGCACACTTCCGCGACGTGGCACCACGACGACCTGCGCCGCGATCTTCACCGGCGCCATCTTCCGCAGCTTCACCGGCACAGCTGCCGTGGTGCCGTGCTGATGCGCTTCGCATACCGCCGCCAGTGGGCAGGTCGCGCAACGCGGTGCGCGCGGCAGACACACCGTCGCGCCGAGTTCCATCAGAGCCTGATTGAACGCGCCAGGACGGCGGCCGTCGAGCCGCTGCTGCGCAACCTCCCGAAAGCGCGTGCGCGTCACGGCGGCGCCGATATCCGCGGCGTCGTTGGTCAGCCGCGCAATCACGCGCATCACGTTGCCGTCCAGCACGGCGTACGGCAGATCGAAGGCGATGCTGGCGATGGCCGCGGCCGTGTAATCGCCGACGCCCGGCAGCGCACGGATGCATTCGTAGTCCGATGGAAACCCGTCCACGACCAACTTCGCCGCGCGATGCAGATTGCGCGCCCGCGAATAGTAGCCCAGCCCGCTCCAGCAGGCCAGCACACTCTGCTCGGAAGCGCGCGCCAGCGCCGCCGCATTGGGAAAGCGCTGCAGAAATCGCGCGTAATAAGGGATGACCGCCTCCGCGCGGGTCTGCTGCAGCATGATCTCGGAGACCCAGATGCAGTAAGGATCGCGCGATTCGCGCCAGGGCAGATTGCGATGCCCGGCGTCGTACCAGCGGAGCAGTTTCGCCGCAATGGACCGCGTGCGTACGCCGCTCATTCGAGCGTGCAGACCCACTCGGCAATCACGTACTTGATCTGGTCCGGCGTCAGATCGAAGGCTTCGTATGCGGGATTCAGCGGCTCCAGCCGGACGCGCTCGTGATGCCATTCGTCCTCGCCGGTTTCAGACTTCTGGCTGGTATATCGTTTGACGGTGAAGCGCTCGTGCACACCAATCAGTTCCACGAGCACGATCTTGCCCTGCCGCGAGCCCACCACTGGCGCACGAAAGATATTCAGGCTGCCATCCGGAATGCGCGGCTCCATGGAGTGCCCCACCACGTGGACGACAAACATGCCTTCCTTCAGGCGCAGGCCTTCCGGCGCGCGTACCCACTCTTCTTCCTCGACCTCTTCGTCGCCCCCGAATTTGCCCGCCGCCGCGCGCAAGGTGTAGAGCGGCAGATGCGTGCGGAATTTCTCGACCGGCCGCTGCTCGACATGTTTCTCGAAGATGCGATCCGCCACACGGGCAAATGAATCGACCTCGACGGCTTCCCGTTCGGAAATCCGCAGCGCGTGCGACAGCGACTCCTCCCAGGATTCGAGCAACTGCCGCGCGCCCATTTCCGCGATCTTGTCCTGGATGTCTTGTTGGAGCGCCGCTAGCAGGGCCGCATCCTCGGGATCGGCGAGATCCTCCCAGTGTGAGCGCAGCCGAAAAGCGTGCCGGCCGGAACCCGGATCGGCATCTATCAGCAGCACGCCGACATCATGTAGCGGCTGGCCAGGCAGCGCCAACTGCAGCAGGACATACTCGCCCCGCCTACGCGCACTAATCGGGATGACCGCAGCCAGCGGCATAACTGTCTTATCGTCCTAATTCCAGATTATCGGCTATTCGCGAGGCGCTTGCACTACGGGGCGTACGGATAATATCCCTTGCGGAACCTGACCTTCGCCGTCGGCAGATCCGGTACCGTTACCTTGATCGCCCGGTATTGCTTCGCGCTGCCTCCTCCCACATCCGGGACGTAGCGCAAAATATATTGCGTGGTCACCTCGCCCGCAATCGCCGCGATGGCATGAAAAATCCCCGACGAGACCTCTGAAGCATAGGCGCCGATACCCACCGTCAAAGCGTAATTTCCGTCATCGGATGGATGCGACAGATAGCCGTCCACATCCGAGTACAGATTGTTCAACGGATATTCCACCCTCCCGCCGGTCTCGCTGGTCAGCCGCAGCAGATTGTCGTCGCCCTCGTTGGTGAACCCGAAAGATACCGTGCTCATGCCGTAAATCGTGACCAGGTTGCGCTGCGCGATCTCCACGACTTCATCGAGGCTCTTCTTGCTCGCGTTGTCGTGTCCATCGCCGATGATGATGATCACGCGCCGCGGATCGTAAGGTTCGCCTTCCACCACCTGCCGGTTCTTGCAGGCCATGTAAATCGCGTCGTAGAGCGCCGAGCCGCCCGCCGGCCGCATCTTCTCGATCTTGGCAACCAGCGGCTGCGAGTCGCTGGTGGTGTTCACCTGCAGCTCCGGCTCGTTGGCGTAGGAGATCAAGTAGCCGCTGTATTTCTTGTCGCCGGGCAGCAGATTGAGCACCAGCTCGATGGCGGCATCCTGATAATTCTTCCAGTGTATGCGCGAGTCGTTACTCAAATCGATCAGGAAGCCGACCACTACCGGTTGGTTGCGGTCGCGGCTGAAGAATTCGATGTGCTGCTCTTTGCCCTGATCGTAGATCTTGAAATCCTTCGCTTCCAGGTCCGAGACGAAGCGTCCCTTTTCGTCGGTGACCGTCACGGGGACGATCACCTCGTTCACCGCGACCTTGATCGGCGGAGACTGTTTACCGGTTTGCGCCAGCGCCAAACAAACGAACGCGAGCCCCAAAGCAATGCGTGACAACATGAAGATTACCGTTGTTTTTCATTCTAACAGGCCACTCGGGCGGGTAGGCCGCCTTAGTCCGCCAATCCGGCGAACAACACGGTGCTCAGATAGCGCTCGCCGAACGACGGGATAATGGTCACGATCAGCTTGCCGGCATTCTCCGGCCGCCGCGCCACCTCGACCGCCGCCCACAAGGCCGCGCCTGAGGAGATGCCTACCAGCAGGCCTTCCTCGCGGGCCGCGCGCCGCGCCGTGTGCAGCGCATCGTCGTTCTTCACGCGCACTACCTCATCGTAGATCTTGGTGTTCAGCATCTCCGGCACAAAACCAGCGCCGATGCCCTGAATCGGATGCGGTCCTTTGGCGCCGCCCGACAAGACCGGCGATGCATCCGGCTCCACGGCCACGCAGCGGAACGCGGGCTTGCGCGCCTTGATGACTTCGCCCACGCCAGTAATGGTGCCGCCGGTGCCGACCCCGGCCACCAGGATATCCACTTTGCTGTCCGTGTCGCGCCAGATCTCCTCGGCGGTCGTACGGCGATGGATCTCCGGATTCGCGGGGTTTTTGAATTGTTGCGGCACGAAGTATTTCGGATCCGACGCGGCCAGTTCCTCGGCTTTCTTGATGGCGCCTGGCATGCCCTCCGCGCCCGGCGTCAGGATCAGCTCCGCACCGTAGGCCCGCAGCAGCGCGCGCCGTTCTTTGCTCATGGTGTCCGGCATGGTGAACGCGCAGCGGTAGCCGCGCGCAGCGCAAACCATGGCCAGGCCGATGCCGGTATTGCCGCTGGTCGGCTCCAGAATCACGGTATCCGGGCCGATCTTGCCGGCTTTCTCCGCAGCCTCGATCATGGAAAAGCCGATGCGGTCTTTCACGCTGTGCGCCGGATTGTAGAACTCCAGCTTGGCTACCACTTCGGCCACGGCGCCCGCAGCCAGTTTGCGGATACGCACCAGCGGCGTGTTGCCGATCAGTTCCGTAACGTCGTTCGCGATTTTCATGTTACCTACGATTCTATCCTTCAGGCGAGCAGCCTCGGGTAGTTGGCATACACCTGCAGGATCAATTCCCCGAACAGCGTGTTGGCCCAGGCGAACCATGACCGCGTAAACTTGGCCGCATCGTCTTTCGAAAACGATTCGTGCATGAAGCCGGTGCCCGCGTGCGTAGCCTTTAGCGTAGCGAGACACGCGCCAATCTCCTGTTCGTCCCGCGAAGTCAACGCCCGCGTGATGATGCCCAGCGGCCAGATCATGTTCAATCCCGAGTGTGGACTGCCCAGCCCCGCGGCTACCTTGCCGCGATAGAAATACGGATTGTCGGCACTCAGCACCAGCTTGCGCGTGCGCAGATACAGCGGGTCGTCGGCTTTGACGCAGCCCAGGTAAGGCAGCGCGATCAGGCTGGGCACGTTAGCGTCGTCCTGAAAAAGTTGATTGCCGAAGCCGTCGACCTCATAGGCGTACACTTCGCCGTACTGCGGCCTGACCGCAGTCGCAAATTTTGCCAGGGCTTCGCGGATTTGCCCGGCCAAGCTTGCGCAATCCTGCGCGGCGCCGGTATCGTGCAACTCGCCGGTGTAGATCTCGGCCATCTGATCGAGCGCGGTCGCGGCGAACAGGTTCGACGGGATGAGCATCGGGAAAATGCAAGCGTCGTCCGACGGGCGAAATCCGGAGTGGATCAGTCCGTTGGGCCGCGTCGGATTGCCGTATCCGTCCTGCGGCAGCGAATCGCCGGGTACTGGCGTGATGCGTTGAAACTTGTACGGTCCGCGGCCGTGAAGCCGCTGCTGCTCGCGGAACGTCTGCACGATGAGTTTCGCGGCCTGCCGCCAACTGGCGTCGAAGCACGAACCATCGCCGGTCTGTTTCCAATAGCCGTGCGCCAGGCGTACGGGATAGCAAAGCGAATCGATTTCCCATTTGCGCTCGTGCAGTTCGGGCTTCATCTTGGTCAGATCTTTGTCCCATTCGCTGCCGGTGGGGCCGAAGTTGAAAGCATTTGCGTAGGGGTCGATCAGAATCGAGCGCGTCTGCCGCCGCACCACGCCCTCGATCAGCCGCCGCAGCCGGGCGTCGTTTTTGGTGAGCGGCAGGTAGGGCCACACCTGCGCGCTCGAATCGCGCAGCCACATGGCGTTGATGTCGCCCGTGACCACGAAGGTGTCGGGCTTCCCGTCCAGCGTGCCGGTGCGCACCGTCGTATCGAGCGTGTTCGGAAAGCAATTCTCAAACAGCCAAGCCAGTTCCGGGTCGGCGATGGATTTCTTGACATCCGCGATCTTGGCTTCGACGGCCTCGCTGGTAAACTTGCGCTCGGCCGCGGGCGGGCGGCGGCTGGTAAATGGCGTGGACGCGGCCAGTCCGACAGAGGACAGCGCCATCGATTGCAGAAAAGCACGGCGAGTGGGCATCTCATCTTTATCCTACGCTGCCTGTTCGGCTAGAATAATTGCGTGCCGCATCCGCTCATCTACACGGCTCCACTCCGTCTGGGCCCGATCCTCGACGATGAGTTGTTCCGGAGGCTGTGCCGCTCGCGCGACTGGCTGGCGGCGCACATCGACGGACCTGTGCACCTGGCTGATGCGGCGCGCCAAGCGTACCTTTCGCCTTACCACTACCACCGCCTCTTCGCGCATACCTTCGGCGAGACGCCGCACGAATTCCTGACCCGGCAACGCATCGATCGCGCCAAGCGCCTGCTGGCGCGCGATCACCTGGACGTGACGGCGGTCTGCTTGGCCGTCGGATATGAGAGCCTCGGCTCGTTCAGTACGCGGTTTCGGACCTTGGTGGGTTACTCGCCTTCGGCGTACCGGCGCGCGATCCGCCGGATTTTCCCCGCGCCCAAGCTGCCCATCCACCATTTTGTTCCCAATTGTTACCTGCTTAACCATGGTGTGACGCCATTCTGAAAGAGGAAAGCAAGATCCGAGAAGCCGCCATGGCGCGCACATGACATTCTGTGATCTGGAGGCAACTTACAAATGATTCAAAGACTCTCGCATGTCACTGTCTGGGTTCTCAATCAGGACGAAGCATACGACTTCTACGTAAACAAACTGGGGTTCAAGGTGAATACCGACGCCAAGATGGACAACGGCTTTCGTTGGCTCACGGTGTCGCCGCAGGGCCAGCCTGACCTGGAAATCGTGCTCATGCCGACGGACCCCAGTCCCATGATGGATCAGGAGACTTCCGACACACTGCGCGCACTCATCCGCAAAGGTAAGCTCGGCGCGGGAGTCTTTGCCACCGCCAATTGCCACAAAACGTATGAGGAGCTGAAGTCCAAGGGCGTGGAATTCAGCCAGCCGCCCACCGAGCGATTCTACGGCGTGGAGGCGTTGATGAAAGACAACTCCGGCAACTGGTTCAGCCTTTCCAGTTCGCTGGCCGAGAGCGGGACGAAGGCGTGACTGCGGCGGCGGAGAAGCTGCGCGCCTGGTGGTCGCATCGCCAGGCACTCGATGGCCGGCTCGCCGGCAAGCCCGCAGCCGAGGTACTGCAGCAGACGGGCTGGGCACGTTCGGTGGGCGGCTCAGCCCCTTATCTGACGCTGTTGGCGAGAGCCGGAACGGCGCGCGAGACGGCCGATCAAGCCGTGGCGGCTCTCGAGATCCATGAGCTGCCCGCCGCGCGTGGCTGCACCTACGTGGTTCCGGCTTGCGACTTCGCGTTAGCCCTCAAGGCCGGCGAGAGCTTTCGCGGCGCCGAAATGAAAGTCGCCTACAAGCTGGGCGTGACGGACAAGGAAGTCGGCAAGCTGTGCGAGGCTGTGTTGAAAGCGCTCGCGCCCGGACCGCTCGATCCCGACGAGATTCGCGAGGCCACCGGCAAAGCTTCCCGCAGCTTGGGCGAAGAAGGCAAAAAGAAGGGCCTGACCACCACACTGCCGCTCGCGCTCGGCAAGCTGCAGGCTGCGGGCGACATCCGCCGCGTGCCGCTGAACGGCCGGCTCGATCAGCAGCGTTATCGTTACACGATCTGGAATCCGAATCCGGTGGCAAAGTTCAAGATGCCGCCCGAGGAGGTCAGCACCGAACTCGCGCGACGTTACTTCACGTGGACCGGTCCCGCGAGTATGGCGGAGTTCCAATGGTTCTCCGCGCTGAGCGGGAAAGCCGCGCAAGCCGCTGTCGATCCGCTGCATCTGGAGGAACTGGCGGACGGGCGCCTGATGCTGCCGGGCGATCGCGAACGGTTCGAAGCCTTCCAAATTCCAAAGACAGCGCAATATGTTTTGGTGAGCAGCCTGGATGGAATCAGCCTGTTGCGGCGCGATCTGGCGAGCCTTGCCGATGCGCCCGACCTGAAGCATTCCTTATTCGCCGCATCGCGCGGCGGCCTGCTGCCCGATCTGCCCGCGCATGGCATCTTCGATCGCGGCCGGCTGGTCGGCCTTTGGGCCTACGATCCCGCGGCCGAGTCGATCGTGTGGACCGCCTTCATCCCGAGGAACAATGACCTGCGCGGAGCCGTCGCGCAAACAGAATTGTACGTCCGAACCCAATTGGGCGACGTGCGGGCCGGCAGCCTGGACAGCCCGAAGAGCCGCGCTCCGCTGATCGCCGCGCTGCACGCCTGATCCAGCCGTCACCCTTCTTTGCCGGCGTAAAGCTCGTCGATGCTCTCGCGGAAATTCTCCATCACGCGCGCGCGCCGGACTTTCATCGTGGCGGTCAGTTCGCCGTCTTCGATGCTGAAATCGCGGCCCAGCACGCGGTACCGGCGAATCTGTTCGAAGGGCGCCAACTGCTTGTTCACGCGCGCGACCACTTTCTGAATCTCCTTCTGCACCGGCTCGGCCGTCGCCATCTCAGCCGTCGAATGCCCTTTCAGCGCGTCCATCCCCTTCAGTGTTTCCGCCACTGCGGGATTGATGGTAAACAGCGCCGTCAGGTACGGCAGCCGGTCGCCGACGAGCATGATCTGGCTGATCAGCGGCTCAAACTTGAACAGGCTCTCCACGCGCGAAGGATGGATCTTCTTGCCGGTGGAAGAAACGATCAACTCTTTCTTGCGTCCGGTAATGAAGACGAAACCTTCGTCGTCAATGAACGCGATATCGCCCGTATGCAGCCAGCCGTCGCGCAGCACTTCGGCGGTGGCCTCGGGATCGCCATAATATTCGGAAAACAAGCAGGAGCTTCTCACGAGCAATTCGCTGTCTTGTTCGGCGATACGCATTTCGACGCCCGGCAGCGCCTTGCCGATGCTGCCTGCCCTGGGACGATCGAGCGGGTTCAGCGCCACCACGCCGCCTTCGGTCAAACCGTAGCCTTCAATCAGCGGCATGCCGATCGCCTCATAAAACTCGGCGAGATCCTTGCTGAGCGGCGCGGCGCCGGAACACGCCATCCCCAGGCGTCCGCCAAAACGCTCGCGCACTTTCGAGAAAAACAGCTTGTCGGCAATCTTCAGCGGCGCGCGAATGCGCACGGGAACCGGCTTACCCTGATGCTTATAGTTAGCAGCGGCCAACGCTAATCCTAACGCGCCGTAGAAGGCCTTGCGCGCCACGGCCGGACGCTTTCGCAGCTCGGTGCAGATGGTCGAGTAGATGCGTTCCCACATGCGTGGCGGCGCGAGCAGCATTGTAGGCCGCACCGCCCGGATATCCTGCGGCAGCTTGAGCAGGCTTTCGGCGAAATTCACCGGCGTGCCGAGACGCATGGGCAACAATTCCACGACCACCCGCTGGGCGATGTGCGCCGAGGGCAGGAACGCTACCGTCGTGTCATTCGGCCCTATGGGCAGAGCGGTCGGTCCCATATCCAGATTCGCGACGACCGCTGAGTGTGTCACCAACGCCATTTTCGGCTCGCCGGTGGCGCCGGAAGTCAGGTACAGAATGGCATAGTCGGAAGGCGTGACTTCCACCTTCAGCCGCGCCATGTATTCCGGATCTTCGGCCAGCGCCAGCCGTCCGCGTTCGCGCAACTGGTCGAGTGTCAGCGCGCCTTCGGCCTCGCCGGTCAGCAGAATCCGTGGCATCTCCGGCGCGGCGCGCAGCGCTTCTAACGTTTTCGGGTCCTCGACGAACAAGGCCTTCGCGCCACAATTCTGGATGGTGCGCGCGAGATCTTTGGGCGGATAACTCGGATACAGCGCGGCGGCGATGCTGCCCGCGGTCAGGATCCCCAAATCCGCCAGGTAGAACTCCAGGCGCGTCTCCGAATCGAGCGCTACGACGTCGCCCTTGCGGATGCCGATCGAACGCAAACCCCCGGCGATTTCCTGTGCGGCGGCCTTATATTGATTCCACGTGTATGTGAGATACTCCCGCTGGCCGGTCTTCCCGGTTACCGGCTGACGTAGCGCGAGAGCATCACCGTACTGTGCCGCCGACTCCTCCAGCACCTGATATATCGTGCGCGATTCCATTCGGCAACAATGCTATCAAATGGCGCGGCATCGTGGTGCAGCCGGTTGATTAGAGCCGCGCGATATCGCACGTGGCCGCGTTGGTCAGGCGGATCAGATCGTCCGGAGAAAGCAACATCTGTTGCCCCCGCTGGCCGGCCGAGACCGAGATGCGATCCCACAGGCCTGCCGTTTCGTCCAGGAACACCGGATAAGCTTTTTTCGTGCCAATGGGAGAGACGCCGCCGCGAATATAGCCGGTGAGGCCGAGCACTTCTTTGACGGGCACCAGGTCGATTTTCTTGTTGCCGCTGGCGTGGGCCAGGGCTTTCAGGTCGAGCTCCGCGTTGGCTGGGATTACCGCCAGAACGATACCCGTGCGGTCGCCGCGCAGCACCAGCGTCTTGAAGACTTGCTCCGGCGGCATGCCGATCGCCGCGGCGACTTCGGGCGCGGACAGATGCTCCTCATCCACTGCGTAATTCCGCAGCTCATATGGCACACCCGCGGCTTCCACGATGCGCGCGGCATTGGTCTTGCTCATCGCGAAGCCATGTTACCAGGAAATTCGGCTTTGCCATGATTTATACTCGACCTCGAATGAACCGTCGAGCTTTCTGTTCTCTTCCACTCGCCGCACTGCCCGCCTGGACGCAGGTGGATGCGGGCGCGCCGAAGGCCGCGATCGAGCGTTGGAAAGACCTGCGCTTCGGAATGTTCATCCACTGGGGCCCGGTGAGTATCATCGGGACCGAAATCAGTTGGTCGCGCGGCGGCCAGCGGCGCGGCCGGCACGATGCGCACACCGGCAACGTTCCGGTTGAGATCTACGATAACCTCTACCGCATCTTCAATCCCGTGAAATTCAATCCGGACCTATGGGTCCAACTGGCCAAGGACTCCGGAATGAAGTATCTGGTATTTACTACCAAACATCACGACGGATTTTGTGAGTTCGATTCGAAGTTGACTGACTATAAGATCACCAGCCCGCGATCTCCCTATCGGAAGGACATCGTACGGCAAATCGCGGATGCGTGCCATCGCGGCGGCATCAATTGGGGCGTGTATTACTCGCAACCTGACTGGCACAATCCGGACTATCGCAATGGCGCGCGCCATGCGAAATACATCGCATACATGCACGGCCAGGTACGCGAACTTCTGACCAATTACGGTAAGACCGGGATGTGGTTCTTCGACGGCTTGGGCGGCTCCGCTGCGGCCTGGGACGCGCCGCATCTGCTCCGCATGATGCGCCAGTTACAGCCTGACCTGGTGATCAACGATCGTGCGGGTGTGCCGGCTGACTACGACACGCCCGAGCAGACCATCGGCACGTTTCAAAATACACGGCCGTGGGAGACGTGCGCGACGGTCGGCCAGCAGTGGGCTTACAATCCGGACGATGTCTTGCGCCCGATCGAGGAGTGCCTGCGCGGTCTGGTGTGCTGCGCGATCGGCGATGGCAACTTACTGTTCAATGTCGGGCCGCGGCCGGATGGCTTGATCGAAGAATCGCACGCGGCACGCCTGCGCGAGATGGGCGCTTTTCTGAATAAGTACGGCGAAAGCATCTATGACACACGCGGCGGTCCTTTCGTCGCGCCGGGGGAGAAGCAGGCGAAGCGTGACGAAGAGGGCTTCGCTCTGCCGCAAGGTAAATGGTGGGGCGGGAGCACCAACAAAGGCAACACTATTTACTTGCACATCTTACGTTGGCCCGCCGAAGCTATTTCGCTGGCGGCGATCCCACGCCGTATCGTGCGCCATACCCTGCTGACGGGCGGCCATGCTTCACTGAAGCAATCCCCGTCAGGAATCGAAGTCAACGTTCCACCCGCCGCCCGGCACGCTGTGGATACCATTGTGAAACTGGATCTGGACGGACCGGCGCGTAGTATTCCCGTCACTTCTTGGGAAAAGTGAGTTCGCCCGACGGATCTTTCTGCTTTAGCCCGGTCACCTGGCCGTTTTCGACGACAAACTCGAGAGTCAAATCGGAAAAGTACGGCGTCTTAAATACCAGGTCCTTCACCTGAGTCAGCGCCATGGCCGGTTGGCCGGGCAGCAGTAACGATATTTTGCCGTCGGATGCCAACGCGACCTGCACCTTCACCCCGCCGGGCGTTTCGTAGCTGCCGGCCAACTGAGTCATCAACTTTGGATCGATCGTTTCAGGCTTGCGGACGAACACCGCCTCGGCTTCATCTAGCGACATCACGGCAGAGTCAATATCGCCCTGTGGATCGGTGCGGAAGTTTACCGACCACTTACCGTCTTGTTCGTCATCCGGAGTGTCAAAGCGATCGTAATGATAGTGGCTCATGGACATCCGTATCTTGTGAAAGTCAAACTGCAGCTCGTTGTCCTTCAGCCCGATGCGCATGATCCCGTAGGCTGGGTTCTCGTATGCACCGACATAATCCCAGAGGGGATGGGAGGGCTTGGTGTTGGGTACCTGGCCTACGTTCACCTTGGTGCGCGACTCGGTCTCAGCCTTTTTGTTCTTCAGCCGGATCGCCAATTGGCGTTCGCTCCAGGGCGTTTGATCCATGCCGAGCAGCCTTTCATAAACGTTGTAGCTGACAATGTTATAAAGCGGCTGGCTGTGATTCCCGATCTCGAAGACAATCACGCCGATATGATCCTGCGGCATGAACGAAACCTGCGTGTGAAAACCCGGCAGATCGCCGCCGTGCATGGTAATCAAGTGCCCCCGGTACGATGCGGTTTCGCGTCCCATGCCGTATGCCGCGTTCAGCATCTCGGACCAGCCCCGGGTTTCGAGCGTCGTATTCGGCAGTGCGATGGCCGGCTGTAGAGTGACCTTAAGGACCTCCGGCGGAAGCACCTGCTTGCCCTTATACATTCCGTTGTTCATCAGTGCGATGAGCCAATGAGACATATTTTCGATATTGGATACAATCGCTCCGCAGGGAGCCACGCCTGCGATATCTTCGTAGTAGGGAATGTGGTACAGTTCAAACGAATCGCGCCGCTCCGTATATCCGACTCCAAATTCAGGCCGCTGCAACATATCGGCAATGCTGTAACTGGTTGAAGTCATCTCGAGCGGATCGAAGATTCTTTCTTTGACGAACTGTTCCCAGGTTTTTCCGGACTGTAACTCGATCAAGTAACCGACCGCGGCAAACATTAAGTTGTTATAAAGAAAAGTAGTGCGCATGGGCTGCTCGGGCTCCAGATAGACTAACTTTTCGAACAGTTGCTTGCGCGTGAAATCCGACTTATACCAGATGGTATCGTGCCGGGTAATGCCGGTCCGGTGCGACAGCATATCGCGCAGAGTCACCGAATCGTTCAGTTGATCGTTGTAGAAACGAATGGAAGGGACGGAATCGCGCACAGGCTTATCCCACGTCAGTTTGCCCTCTTCGACCAGCATGCCGGCCGCGATGGCGGTGAACAACTTGGTATTCGACGCGATCGGGCTCATGGTGCCGGGTGTAAACGACAGCTTTTTTCCCCAATCGCGGAAGCCGTAGCCCTTGGCGAACACCAGCTTGTCGTTCACCACAATACCTACGCCCACACCGGGAGCGTTCCAATCCTTGAGAGTCTGGGCCATGTAGGCGTCGAAACCGTCGAGCTTCTGCGCAACGTCAATCGTCTGCGCGCGCGAACTCAACAGCGCCATTGATAGCAGTAGCGAAACCACCGCCGCGCGCCGCGAAACGTGGATGAGAGTTGTCATCGTCGGGACCTCGGTTACCCGGCCAGTATACAACGGGCGCACGCGGCGCGATAGGCTATAGATCATGATCTTCGCGAAGATGATTCCGGTATTTGCCATCGCGTCAGTCGCACTCTGCCAGGTCCCATCGGTCACCGTGGACGGCGGAAATGGCAAAACGATCGTCCTTACCGCCGCCGATCTGGCCGCGCTTCCGCAATACACCGTCGAGGCTACCGACCATGGCTCGCCGGCAAAGTTCAAGGGCGCGCTCCTCGCCGACGTGCTGGCGAAGGTCGATGTGCCAACGGGCGAGAAACTACGCGGCAAGCTCTTGACTGGATATCTGCTGGTGGAGGCCGCTGACGGTTACCGCGTCGTGATCGCCCTGCCGGAGTTCGACGCGGGCTTCACCGACCGCAAGATCTACCTGGTCACGGAACGCGACGGCAAACCACTCGGCGACAAGGAAGGGCCGTTTCGGCTCGTAGTGCCCGGCGACAAGCGGCCAGCCCGCTGGGTCCGGCAAGTGACTGCACTCAAGGTCAAGCAGGCTAACTAAGCCTGTCTATTTTTGCGCGGCGGTAGCCTGTTTCACCAGCCATTCCTGGCTGTTGAGCGCGCGCCTGCCTGAAGGGGAGCGGCGCACATAGGTGCCGTCACTCTTCATCTGGCGGCCTTTGATCGTGTCCGCGAGGTAGGTCTTCAGGATCTTGTCGCGTACGTGTTCGACCAGGCCAGGACCCTCCAGCGGAAACAGCACTTCCACGCGGCGATCGATGTTACGCGGCATCAAATCCGCGCTGCCCAGATAAATCTCCTCTTTCCCGCCATTTCGGAAATAATAGACGCGGCTATGCTCCAGAAAGCGCCCCACTACGCTAATCACCTGGATGTTGTCACTGACCCCGGCGATGCCGGGCCGCAGACAGCAGATGCCGCGCACCAGCAGGTCTATCTTCACGCCGGCCTGCGACGCCTGATAGAGTAACTGGATCACGTGCGGATCCACCAGTGCGTTCATCTTGAAGATCAGGCGGCCTTCTACGCCTTTGGCTTGGAGCGCGATCTCGCGGCGGATCATAGCCTCAAACCGCGCGCGCAGGTTCACCGGAGAGACCAGTAGCTTCTGATAGTCCGTCTTGGCCGAGTAACCGGTCAGATAGTTGAAAAGGTCCGTGGCGTCCGAGCCGAGTTCCTCGTCGCAAGTCAGCATGCCGATATCCGTGTACAAGTGCGCGGTAACAACGTTGTAATTGCCGGTAGCCAGATGCAGGTAACGGCGGATCGTGCCGGCCTCGCGGCGCACCACCATCAGCAGCTTGCAATGAGTTTTCAGACCTAGCAGACCATAAACGACGTGCACGCCTTCACGTTCCAGCGCGCGGGCCCATTCAATATTGCTTTCTTCGTCGAAGCGCGCTTTCAGTTCCACCAGCACGGCCACCTGCTTGCCTTCTTCGTTGGCTTCCAGCAGCGCCTCCACCACCGGCGAGTTCCGGCCGATGCGGTAAAGCACCATTTTGATGGCCATCGTGTTGGGATCCCTGGCCGCCCTCTTCAGGAAATCGACCACTGGCTGGAACGAATCGAAGGGATGGTGCAGCAGAATATTCTGGCGCCGGATCAAGGCGAAGATATCTTCTTCGGCATTGGCCGCGATCAGCGTCTTGGGCAGGGCGGGCAGGAACGGCGTATCCTTTAAATCCGGGCGTTCGAGCAGGTACAAATTCATCAGCCGGCTGAGCGACAACGGACCGCGCACACGATACACCTGGCTGGCATCGATCTCCAGGTTGCTGACCAGAATATCGAGAATATGCGACGGCATGTCGTCATTCACCATCAGCCGCACCACGCTGCCGAAGCGTCGCTGCCGCACGCCTTCCTCGATCGTCTCGAGCAGGTCTTCGGCTTCCAGTTCTTTGATGGCGATGTCGGCGTCGCGGGTCACATGGAAAGGATGCGCCTCGATCACGTCCATGCCGCGAAAAAGCGCCGGCAGGTTTGCCGAAATCACCTGCTCGAGCCAGACGAAGGTCTCCTCGCGTGGCGGCCGCTTGCGGGTGTTCTTGCGCTGGCGCCTCAACGGAATGAACTGTGGCAGAGAATCGGGCACCTTGACACGCGCGAAATGCTCGATACCGTTCTTATCGCGGATCAACACAGCCAGGTTTAGGCTGAGATTCGAGATGTGCGGAAACGGGCGCCCCGGATCGAAAGCGAGCGGCGTGAGCACCGGAAAAGCCGCTTCGTTGAAGTAACGGTCCGCCACGGCCAATTGCTTCGCATTCAACCTGGCGTAATCGAGGATTTCGATGCCGGCCTCAGCCAGCGCGGGCAGCAGTTGATCGTGCAGGCATTTGTGAGCATCGCCGAGCAGTTTCTTGACTTCGCGGCGGATAGCCACCAATTGCGCGGTGGGGTGCATGCCGTCGGGACCGACGTCCAGAATCCCGGCGTCCACTTGATCGATCAGACCCGCTACGCGCACCATGAAAAACTCGTCCATGTTCGATCCCACGATCGACAGAAACTTGACGCGCTCGAGGAGGGGATTGCGCTCGTCCTGGGCTTCTTCGAGCACCCGGAATTGGAAGGCCAGCAGACTCAATTCGCGGTTGATGTATAGCTGCGGTGAGTTCAGCGGAGGTATTTCGGCGGGCGCTTCGGTCTTCGCCGCCGCGGTTTCACGGCTTCTCTTGGGTGTCATACGCTTGCGCCGCATGGAACGCGTCAGTACAGTTTAACGCGATCCGGGGCGGCGTTTGAACGTGGGCCCGTTTTGTTGTAAACTGGGGAATTAGTCCAGAAGCTCCGGCCCACTTAGTGTGTCCAGGCGCCAAATCAGAGGTTAATTCATGCATGCGATAATTGAGACCGGCGGAAAACAGTACCGGGTGGCTTCCGGCGACGTGGTCCGCGTGGAAAAGCTGGCCGGTGACGCCGGCTCGGAAATCGATCTTCCGGTTCGCGCGATATTCAAAGACGAAGGCGAACTGGTGGCTGGCGCGGATCTCGGCCAGGCTACGGTGAAGGGCACGATCGTCGGCAACGGCCGCGGCCCGAAGATTCTCGTTTTCAAATTCAAGCGCAAGAAGCAGTACAAGCGCACCATTGGGCATCGCCAGGACTTCACGGAAGTGAAGATCGGCGACATTCTGGTTTAGGTGAAGTATGGCGCATAAAAAAGGTTTAGGCAGTTCGAAGAACGGGCGCGACTCCAACGCGCAGCGGCTGGGCGTGAAGGTGTTCGGCGGGCAACTGATTCCCGGCGGCTCGATCATCGTGCGCCAGCGCGGCACCAAGATCAAGGCCGGCGAGAATGTAGGCTGGGCCAAGGACGACACGCTGTTCGCCAAAGTTACGGGCGTGGTCGAGTATCGCGACCGCGGCCGGCTGGGCCGTTTCGTGAGCGTCAAGGAAGTCGCCTAACTGTTCATTGACGAAGCTCGTATCCTGGTGAAAGCCGGCGATGGCGGCAACGGCTGCCTGGCGTTTCGCCGCGAAAAATATGTCCCGCGCGGAGGGCCCAGCGGCGGCGATGGCGGACGCGGCGGCGACGTCTTCCTGGTTTCGAGCGAGCACCAAAACACGCTGCTCCGGTTCCGTTTTAATCCCGAACATAAAGCGCAGCGCGGCCGGCACGGCGAAGGCAGCAATCGTACGGGCGCCGAAGGCCACTCGATCGACTTGGAAGTGCCGGTTGGCACTGTCGTCTACGACGACCAGACTGGCGAGCGCTTGCACGATTTCACCGGACCTGGCGACCGTTTCCTGGTAGCGCGCGGCGGCCGGGGCGGCAAGGGTAATGCGCGCTTTGCTACCGCCACGCACCAGGCGCCCACCGAACACGAGCCCGGCAAACCTGGCGAAGAACGCCGCCTGCGGCTAGAACTGAAGCTGCTCGCGGACGTCGGCCTGGTGGGATTCCCTAATGCCGGCAAATCGACGCTGATCTCGCGCATCTCCGCGGCACGCCCCAAGATTGCCGACTACCCTTTCACCACGCTCGAGCCGCAACTGGGCGTGGTCTCCTTCGACGATTACCGCAGCTTCGTGGTGGCCGATATTCCCGGCTTGATCGAGGGCGCGCACCTCGGCCATGGCCTGGGCACGCAGTTCCTGCGCCACATCGAACGCACTCGCCTGCTCGCTCACCTGGTGGATGTGTCCGAAGCGAGCGGACGCGATCCCGCACAGGACTTTGAAACCGTGATGGCGGAACTCGCCTCCTTCAGCGAAGACCTGGCCGCCAAGCCCATGATCGTCGTCGCGGCCAAGATGGACGCCGCGCAGGATCCCGCGCGGGTTGCGGCGTTGCGCCAAGTGGCAGCCGAGCGCGGGCTGCCGTTCTTCGAGATTTCGAGCGTCACCGGCCAGGGGCTCGATGAACTGCGCTACGCCATGGCGGAACGCGTTCTGCCGCCCAAAAGCAACGAGTAATGCGGATTCTGTTCGTCACGCCTCCACTGGGCCCGATCGGTTCGGGTGAATCCGGCGGCGTGGAAACGCACCTGCTCACTCTCGCGCCGATTCTGGTGGAGCGCGGCCATTCCGTTGGTGTCGTGGCTCCCGCGGGCAGCCTCCTGCCTGTACCGGGCGCAACGCTATACGAGGCGGCGGGCGAACCGAGCCCCAGCGCCACACGCGCCGAGCGCTCAGCCGTTACCATCATGCGCGCCGGCGGGCTGGTCGAGAATATGTGGGAGCTGGCGTTTCGCGTCCAGGAAAGCTACGACGCGATCGTGGGCGTGAGCTACGACTGGCTGCCGTTCTACCTGACTCCGTTCTTCCGCACTCGCGTCTTCCACTGGATCAGCATCTGCTCAGCAATCGAAACAGTGGACCGCATGATCGAGCAGCGCTGGCGCGACGGCGGGCTGCGGCTCGCGCTGTATACTCAGGCGCAGACGGCGACCTTTCCCTTCCTCGATCCGGCCCGCGTGGCCCTGCTCTATGGCGCCGTAGATCCGGCCGTGTTTAAGTTCAATCTCCAGCCCCAGGGTCGGCTTTGTTGGGCGGGACGCATCTCGCCCGAGAAAGGCCTCGCGGACGCCACCGCGGCGGCACGCGCCCTCAATATGCCGCTGGATGTCTGCGGCGCGATCCAGGACGAAGCTTACTGGGGGAACTTGCCGAAAGAGGGCGTCACGTACCACGGCTTTCTGCCGCCCGCGGAACTGCAGCGGCGCTACGCCAATGCCTGCGCCATGCTCGCGACGCCGCACTGGATCGAAGCATTCGGCAACGCCGTCATTGAAGCGATGTCCTGCGGCACGCCGGTCGTAGCGTACAATCGCGGCGGCCCCGTCGAAATCATCGAACATGGCCAGAGCGGCGTGCTCGTGCCGCAAGGCGACGTACGCGGTTTAGGCGAAGGCGTCCGCGAAGCCATGCGTCTCGACCGGCGCCGTGTCGCCGCGCGCGCTGCAGATTTTTCCGTCATCCGGATGGCGGATCGCTTCGAAGCGTGGATCGGGGCGTGAGATGTTGTATGATTCCCTGCTATGCGGACTTTCGCACTTTGGTTGCTTTCGACAGGTGTAATCTGCGCGCAAGTGGATTTCAGCGCGCTCAAGGAATTGAAGTACCGCGAAATCGGGCCGTTTCGCGGCGGCCGCGCCGTGGCCGCGGTTGGCATCACCACACAGCCATCCACTTATTTCTTCGGCGCCACTGGCGGCGGCATTTGGAAGACCACCGATAGCGGCGCGACGTGGCTCTCGGTTTCGGACGGACAACTGAAGAGCGGCTCGGTGGGCGCGCTGGCGGTTTCCGAGTCAGACCCCAACGTGATTTACGCCGGCATGGGCGAGGCCTGTGTGCGCGGCAATGCAGCGAATGGCGATGGCGTCTACAAGTCAGTCGATAGCGGCAAAACCTGGAAGCACGTGGGTCTCGCCGACAGCTATCACATCGGGCGCATCGCGATCAATCCGCGCAATCCCGATATCGTGTTCGTCGCGGCGCTCGGGCACCTGTTCGGTCCCAACGAGGAGCGCGGCGTCTTCCGCTCGAAGGACGGCGGCAAAACCTGGCAGAAGGTGCTATTTCGCGATGCGGACACCGGGGCGGTGGACCTTTCGATGGACCCGTCGAATCCCAACCTGATCTATGCCACGCTCTGGCAAGTCCGCCGCAAACCGTGGACGTTCGAGAGCGGCGGCAAAGGCAGCGGACTGTTCCAATCGACGGACGGCGGCGATACCTGGACCGAGCTCACGCGCAACGAAGGCATGCCCAAAGGCACGATCGGCCGCATCGGTGTGGCGATCTCGCCGGCCAATTCCGAACGCGTCTGGGCGATCGTGGAAGCGGCAGAAGGCGGCGTGTACCGCAGCGACGACGGCGGCAAGAAATGGCACCGGCTGAATTCTGAAAACAAGCTGCGCCAACGTGCCTGGTATTACTCGCACATCTTCGCCGACCCGAAGAGCGCGGACACAGTGTACGTGTTGAACACCGCCATGTGGAAGTCAGTCGATGGCGGCGACAAGTTCTCGCTGATCCGCGCGCCGCATGGCGATCGCCACGCTTTGTGGATCGCGCCCAACGATCCGGACCGCATGATTGAAAGCGACGACGGCGGCGCTACGATTTCGAACAATGGCGGCCGCACCTGGTCGACCGAAGACAACCAGCCCACCGCGCAGTTTTACCGGGTCGCGCTCGACAACGATTATCCGTATCACGTCTACGGCGCGCAACAGGACAACAGCACGGTGCGCATTGCCAGCCGCAGCGATGGATTCGGCGGCATCGGCGAGCGCGACTGGTACGCGGTCGGCGGCGGCGAAAGCGGGTGGATCGCGCCAGATCCGCGCAACTCCCAAATCGTGTACGCGGGCTCTTACGACGGCCTCCTCACGCGCTACGATCATGCGACCGGGCAATATCGCGACGTCACCGTATGGCCTGACAATCCCATGGGCAACGGTGCCGAAGGCATGAAATATCGCTTCCAGTGGAATTTCCCGCTAGTGTTCTCCCTCCACGACCCAACCAAGCTTTGGGCCGGCGGCAACATTTTGTTTGAGACCACTAACGAAGGCCAAAGCTGGAAACCGATCAGCCCTGACCTGACCCGCAATGATCGCAGCAAGCAAGGCCCCGCGGGCGGCGATATCACCAAGGACAACAGCGGGGTCGAATACTACGACACGATTTTCACCTTAGCCGAGTCGCCGCTTGACAAAGGCCTGATCTGGGCGGGCTCCGACGATGGACTGGTCCACGTGACCACCGATGGCGGCGGGCATTGGACCGACGTCACGCCCAAGCCGATGCCCGAGTGGATCCAGATCAACTCCATCGAAGCTTCGCCGCACGACGCCAAGACAGCCTACGTCGCCGCGACCATGTATAAGTGGGACGATTTCCGTCCGTACCTGTTCGTCACGCACGATACCGGCAAGACGTGGACCGCGATCAATCACGGGATTCCCGACCATTCCTTCACGCGCGTGATCCGTGAAGATCCCAATCACGCCGGGTTGCTGGTAGCCGGGACGGAGACCGGCATGTTCATTTCCTTTGACGGCGGCGCGAACTGGCAGGCGTTTCAACTCAACCTGCCGGTGGTTCCGATCACGGACCTGGCGTTTCACAAGCGTGAGGAAGAGCTCGTAGTAGCCACGCAGGGCCGCTCGTTCTGGATTCTGGATGATGTCCCGCTGCTCTACCAGTTGTCTGCCGCTGCGCTGAAGGAACCGGCGCATCTGTTCCAGCCGAAGGATGTCGTGCGCGGCGTGAGGGGCGGATTCGAGATTCCTTCCGGCCGGCCGCTGGGGCAGAATCCGGCGAACGGCGCTGCGATTTACTATTCGCTCGCCGCCAAGCCCAAAGAGAAGGAAGAAGTCACTTTGGAGATTCTGGACGGGTCGGGCAAGCTGGTGCGGAAGTATTCGAACATCAAGAAGAGCGACGAGGGATCGGAAGGCCCGGAGGACGAGGAAGGCTTCGGTCCTCCGCCCGGAGCCGACACGCTGCCGGTGGAAGCCGGACTCAATCGCTTCGTGTGGAACCTGCGCTACGAAGATGCCACTAAGTTTCCCGGAATGATTATGTGGGATGGCGATGTCTCCGGCCCCGTGGTAGCTCCGGGAAAGTACACCGTAAAACTGACCGCGGCCAGCCAGACTCAGGCACAGACATTCACCGTGCGGGCCGATCCGCGCTTGAAGACGAGGCCGGAGGATTATGCTGCGCAACTCGCGCTGGCCCTGCAGATTCGCGATAGATTGAGCGCGGTCAATCAAGCCGTAATCGAAATCCGCGAGGCGAAAAAAGACCTGGCGCGGTATGAGAAGGAAGACAAAGTCAAAGACGCTGCCAAGGCGCTCGAAAAGAAGCTCACTCAAGTGGAAGAGGCTCTCTACCAGACCAAGCTGAAGGCCGGCGAGGACGCGCTGAACTTCCCCATCAAGCTGAACAACAAGCTGGCCGCGCTGAAGGAGGTCGTGGAGGAAACCGACACCACACCGCCGCGCCAGGATGAGATGGTCTACGAAGACCTCGCCACGCAATCAAACGCGGAGTTAAACAAGTTAAAGCAAGTGCTCGCAGGCGATCTGCCGGCATTCAACAAACTGGTGCGCGAGGCGAACATTCCGGCCGTGGAAGTGAAAAAGTAGCGCGGCTATCGCGCCCACGACCGTTCGATCTCTTCGAGACTGCGGCCCTTGGTCTCGGGCACGAAGCGCCACACGATGGCAAACGTGACCACACACATGCCGCCGTAAACAAGGAATGCGCCGGTCGCGGAAACCGCCTTCACCAGCGAGAGGAAAGTCATGGTCAGAACCGTGCAGGCGACCCACAGACAAATGGTCGCGATCGACATGGCGCGCCCGCGAATGCGCGTCGGGAAAATCTCGGCGATCAGCACCCAAACGCCGGGCCCCAGGCCGACCGCGAAAGCGGCCACGCAGAGCAGCATGATGGTGAGCACCAGCATCGCCGGCGGCGGATTCAGCAGGAACGCGAAGCCGAGCGCCGCCTGGCACAGGGCCATGCCGCCGGATGAAATCATCAGCAGCGGACGGCGGCCGAGTTTGTCAATCAGGCCCAACGCGACCAGCGTCATCAGAAAGTTCACGGCTCCCACCACCACGTTGGCGAACACTGCCGAAGTGTCGCTCTGGTGCGCGACGTGTTCTTTGAAGATGATTGAGCCGTAGAACAGCACGGTGTTAATGCCGGTGATCTGCTGCAGAATCGCCAGCGAGACCGCGATCCAGAAGGCACGCCGCAAACCGGGTTGGAACAATTCGCCGAGTGTCCCTGTTTCCTCGCCTACGACTTCCTGAATCTGCCGCAATTCGACCGCCGCGGCCGCACTGCCGTTGACGCGCGTCAGGACGCCCAGAGCTTCGGCGCCGCGATCGTTTTCCACCAGCCAGCGCGGACTCTCCGGCACGAAGAACAGGGCGATGAAGAACGCGGTGGCCGGGACCGCCGCGGCCGCGAACATCCAACGCCAGCCGTTCTGTGCGTTGAACGCCAGGGCCCAGTTCACCAGGTAAGAAAGCAGAATGCCGGAGACGATGGTCATCTGGTTCAGCGCCACCAATCTGCCCCGATTGCGCGCGGGCGCGACCTCCGCGATGTAGAGCGGCGCCAGCACCGAGGCCGCGCCCACCGCCAAACCGCCAGCCAGGCGCGCAGCGGCGAACTGCGCGAGCGTGTGCGGAATGGCCGCGCCAATCGCTGAGACCGCGAACAGCAAGGCGGAGATCATCAGCACGCGGCGCCGGCCGAAACGGTCGCTCAACCAGCCGGCGAGGCTCGCGCCGAAGATGCAGCCGAACAGCAGCGCGCTGGCGGCCATCTCGGTTTCGACCTCCGTAAGGTGCAGTTGCGCCCGCAGGAAAATGAGCGCACCGTTGATCACCGCGATATCGAAACCGAACAACAGGCCCGAAGTCGCAGCTACCATCGTCGCCAGGAAGACGTACAAAGAGCTACCGCTGTCCGTCCGTTGATCCACCGCGAAAGCGTAACACGGCACAAAGAGCCGCGCGGCGGCTTACTCCGCGAAGCGCCGGAAAAAGCTGTTGGCGTTCCAGCGCGGGCGCGCAGATTGATCGGCGACCGCTTCCGCCACTGCTTTAATCAGGCTATTGAAGCGCGCGGCACACTCCAAGTCGACGGGCTGCTTCAGATCGTCGGCGGGCGCGTGGTAGCGTTCCTTCAACCAGGTCTTGGCGATCTTCTCTTCAGGCGAGCCTTTTTCGTAGCCCACTTTGAAGGCCAGCGCCGGAATGCCGCGGCGGATGAAACTGTACTGATCGCTGCGGATGAAGATATTGCGTTCCGGCTCCTGATCGTCTTGAATCCGCACGCCATGCGCGCGACCCACGGCGCGGACATCCTCGCCCAAGTCAGATTCGTTGAGCCCGTACACCGTGATGCTGCGCAGCGGAAACAGCGGCAGAAACATATCCACGTTCAAGTCCGCTACGATACTGCCCGGCTTCACGGTCGGATGCGCGGCGAAATAACTGGACCCCAACAAGCCTTTTTCTTCGCCGGTGACCGCGAGAAACAACAGCGAACGGCGCAGCTTCGGTTTCGATTCGTGCAGAGACTGCGCGATATCGATCAGCGTCGCCACGCCAGAAGCGTCATCCATGGCGCCGTTGTAGATGCGGTCGCCGTTGATCGGCTCGCCGATGCCCAGATGATCGAGGTGCGCCGAGAGCACCACGTATTCGTCCTTGAGCGTGGGATCGGAGCCGGGCAGAATGCCGGCCACGTTCTGCGAAGTTACATCCGAGCGATCCACAGCCACCTTGGCCAGGATCGAAGCATGCAGGGGAAAACGCGGCAGCGGCTTACCCGCATCGGCCATCGCCACCAGGTCGTCAAACGTGTGACCGGAACCGGCGAACCATTTTTCCGCTTGCGCCGGATTCACCACCGCGGCGAACTTCAAGCCGAATTGCGGGTCGAGCGCCGGGTCGGCCAGAACCATGGAAGGCTGCCGGCTGGAGAGCGCGATGCGTTCCCATGGCAAGTCCATGTGATGCGGATTCGGTATGCTGATAATGCCGATAACGCCCGCACGCTCCAAAAACTTGCTGCGTTCGGCCGTGAATTGATAATGCGCGCGCAGGGGGCCCGGAATCGAGGACGGGCCGCCGCTGATGTACATCACGATCTTGCCGCGCAGATCCATGCCCGCAAAATCGTCGTAATGCATTTCCGGCACGGTCAAGGCGTATCCGGCGAAGACGACCTGCGCCTGCACGGAAGGCGCGGGATCGACGCGCGTGCTGATGATGGCGTCCTGGCCGAGCACCAGTTCTTCGGATTCGCCGTTGCGCTCGAGCGTCAGGCTGGAATCCATCTCCCGCAACCGGCGCGTATGAAAGCGCACCGGCTGAATATAGCCCTCGGTGCCCGCGGGCTTCAGACCCGCCCGCTCGAACTCCGCGGCAACGTAAGCCGCAGCCTTGCGATGTCCCTCGCTGCCGGTCTGACGGCCTTCCAGTCTGTCGTCCGCCAGGTATTGAACATGGCCCCACCACCGGCGGCCATCCATCGTCGTGGCCAGTAAGACCACAGCGATGGCGGCGATGAAGACAATCCGGCGAATCATTTCTTTCCCTTGGCCTTTTTATATTCGTCGCGGATGCCCTGCATCTGGCGTGCGTGACTCTCGGCGTGCTGCGCCATTAACTCGAGTTGAAAGCGCAGCGTGACCGGCCCGCGCTCGCTGTGGTTGCCGGAACGCGCGTACGCGGCCTCCGGCAACTCCTTCATCAGTTCGTAGTTTTCGGCACGCACGCGGCGGAAGCTCTCGAGTGATTGCTTCGGCTTGCGGCGGGCATAATCGAGATTCCTGGCCCAGGCTTCCTGGTCGAAAGCGATCAGCGTGGGATTATCTTCGGCGATGATCTGCCGCACGCGATGCGCGCAGACGATCTCGGCGTCCGCCAGATGCGCGATGATTTGCCGGATGCTCCACTTGCCCGGCGCCGGCACGAAGTCTTCCTCTTCGCCGAAGACGCCGGTCAAGACCAGGGCAAGCAATTCCGGTCCGCGGCGGAAGCGTTCCAGTAATTCTGAGATTTCACTCATGGCATTCAGTTAGTAGTAATCCGCGCAGCTCAGATAGTATCCGCACTTGGGACACACCAACTTGCACTTGTGCTGAACCAGATGTGTGGAGCACCTCGGACAATAGAGCATGGGCTCGTCTTCGGACTTCTGCTCGGATTCCGGCACTGGGCTAAACGCTATTATAGCCGTATGAAAGCGGGTATGCGGCCAGTTTGATGGGGGATACGCTATTTGACGAACCTTCCGCGTTCGATCGCCAGGCGCTTGCCGAACGGCTGCGCGGTCTCGCCGGGGAAGGCATTTACATCGGCGGCAGTTCGTGGAAGTACGAAGGCTGGATCGGCCAGGTATATTCGCGCACAAACTACCTGGCGCGGGGCCGGTTTTCCCGGAGGCTGTTCGAGTCCACGTGCCTCGAAGAATATGCACAGACGTTTTCGACGGTCTGCGGCGATTTCGCTTTCTACCAATTCCCCACACCGGAGTTTTGGGCGCGCCTGTTTTCACAGGTCCCGGAAGGATTCCAGTTTGCCTTCAAGGCGCCGGAACAGATCACCTGCAAAATGTTTCCGAGCCACGAACGCTACGGTCCGCTGGCTGGACAGGAAAACGAGGCGTTCCTAGATGCCGAAATGCTGAAGGAGATGTTCCTGCGCCCATTGTGGCCGCATCGCCAGAAGACCGCGCTACTGATTTTCGAATTCGGCACGTTTGCCAAGCGCGCGATTGGGGCGCCCGATGAATTCCTGCTGCGTCTGGACCCGTTTCTGTCCGCTTTGCCTCCGCACTTTCGCTACGCCGTGGAGGTGCGTAACCCGGGGTTCCTGCAACCGGATTATTTCAGTTGCCTGCGGGCACGCGGCGTGGCGCACGTTTATAACGCCTGGTCGCGCATGCCGGAACTGCGGCAGCAGATCGAGATACCGGGATCGCAGACGGCCGGCTTCCTGGTGTGCCGGGCGTTGTTGCGGCAGGGCCGGCCGTACGAGCAGGCGGTCTCGATGTTTGCACCCTACACCGAGATCCGCGATCCGAATCCGGGGGCGCGCGAGGCGCTGCGCGTATTGATCCGCCGCGCGCGCGAGGAACGCACGCTGGCCTTTCTGTTCGTCAATAATCGGCTGGAGGGTAACTCGCCGCTGACCATTATGGCGGTGACGGACGAAGATTAACGCGAAGCGCCTGGGCAACCCTGCCGCGTGATGATCTGTGCTTGGAACACGCTCAGGCGCGCGTCCGCATTCTGATACGCCTTCGATCCCAAACCCGCCTTCATGGAAAGCGCGCTCAGAAAATGCTGGGCGTCCCATTCGCGGCGTGCGGCCACCTGCGGCAATAGCAGCGCGGCGCGCCCGCGGGATTCGAGCATCGCGCCATGCTGCCCGATGCGAAAGCCGCGCGCATCGCGAATCGGTTTCATGGGCGACAGAATCGAGATCTCGACGTCAATCTCGCCTGCCACACCCAGCACGGCCGGAAAGCGTGGATCTTCCAGCCCGGCGCGGAGCGTGATTTCGGGCACAGCCTCGGCCAGACGCGTGTTGCTGCAGCGGCTGCCCATGCATCCGAGCAATTGCCCGTTCTGATGCAGGCTCACGAAGACGCCGGCCTTGCGCGTCAGCGCCGGAGGAATCTCGCGCGGGGGAATTGGCGCATGCTCCCCAGTCGCGCGCAAGTGCCGTAGTGTTTCCTCCGCGCTGTCGAGCAACAGCGCTCCACCGGCAGCATCCGGCCAAAAAGAACGCACCGGAAAATAGCCCATCGCGCCGTAGCTGACCGTGTGATCGTAGTCGCCAGTCACATCGCCCGAAGTCTGGTAGTCCAGGATCTCCTGATAGATCTCGTCTCCCGCGATGAAAGTGAGCGTACGAAGCCAAAGCGCGATAGGCGCGCGTCCGCAGAGAGTTGAGCGGCTGCCATCGAGAGCCTCCTGGAACATCTGCGGGTCGAGGCTGGACGCGGCTTCCATCAGGCTACGGTCCAGGTGCTCGAGCCGTGAGGATATCTTCGAATCCACCAGGAATGGTTGATAGCCGAAAGCCCGCCCGAAGTGCGTGAGATCGGAACTGACCAGGAAAATCGTCTCCGGTCCGCACAAGCCAGCCAACATCTCGGCTGCCTGATCGCGCTCCAGAGAATTCAAGTGGCCCACGAAGAGCGGCACTACACGCGCGTGCGGCGCGGTGCGCTGTAGCATCGGCAATTGGATTTCGACGGAATGATCGCAGAGGCGACCCTCGGCAATGAGTTGGAACGGCCGATGGGCAGTGAGCCGTTCCATGGTGGCGCGGTCCACCTCCGTCTCACCGAGCGGGGTTTCGTAGCCGTCCACGTCCGGAATCGCAATCCCGTCCGGGCCGCCCTTATGCGCGAAACCGAGGATCACCACACGCTCCGGCGCTTGGCGCTGGATATGACGATAGGCCGCGGCGGCTACGCTTCCCGAGTAATACGGGGCCGCATGCGGTACGACGAACCCCAGCGCATCAGGCAGCAGATACTCGCCGGTTCTTTGCCGGGAAGATTCGAACAGGTCATCGAGCAGAGACTCGAGATCCGTGCGGCAGTCTGGATACCACGTGCCTGCGTACGGCGAAACATGCACTGCTTGCATATGTCAACCACACTTCGGCGAGAGTAACTCGCCGTGGCCGGCGGTTGGTGGCTGGTGGCTGGTGACTGAGTCACTCCATCGTCCCGCGATGCTGGTCCCGCACCGGGGACAATGGCCATCTTCCGTCAGCCTTTTTCGCAACACCCGAAATCCATGGCGCTCTACAACGGCCACCCCGCAGCCCGGACAGTGTGTGTCTTCGAGGCCGGCGAGTTCGCGCGGCAGATTGCCCGCATACACATAGCGCAGCCCCGCGGCACGGCCGATTTCCGCCGCGCGGTGCAGCGTGGCGGCGGACGTATTACCCTGCCCAAACATTTTGTAGTCTTCGTGTGAGGCCGTCACATGCCAGGGGATATCGGGCGAGGTCGCCGACAGAAACTCCGCGATCGCCGTCAGTTCCGCGTCCGAATCGTTGAATCCGGGAACAGTCAGCGTGACCACTTCCAGCCAGAATCCCATGGCGTAAATCTGCCGGATGGAATCTAGAATGGGACCCAGCCGGCCGCCCAACTCGTGATAGTGCCGGTCGTCGAAACTCTTCAGGTCGACCTTGTAGAGATCCACCCACGGCCGCAAGTATTCGAGCACCTGCGGCGTGGCATTGCCGTTCGAGACAAAACCCGTGACCAGGCCCGCGGCGCGTGCCTCGCGGAAAACCGCCACCGCCCACTCACTGGTAATCAGCGGCTCGTTGTAAGTGCTGATCACGCTCGCGGCGCGGGAGAAGCGCGCGGCTTCCACGATCTGCCGCGGCGTGATGCGTGTGTAATCGAGCGTGGAACGGAAGTCACGTAATGCTTGCGAAGTGACCCAATTCTGACAGTAGCCGCAATGCAGATCGCAACCGAGCATTCCGAAGCTGAGCGCGCACGTGCCCGGCAGCGCATGGAAGAAGGGCTTCTTTTCGATGGGATCCGCGTGCAGCGCACTTACATATCCGTAAGGCACGTAGAGCTTGCCGCCGCGGTTGTAGCGCACCTTACAGACGCCCGCGAAACCCGCCGGAATCGGACAACAGTGGCCGCACGCATAGCAGCGCACACGATTCGAATCCAGCTTTTCGTAGAGTTCCCCTTCGCGGACCTGCTCGGCGAGTTGCTCAGCCACGGTCTTCATCATCAGACCTTCGCCACAGTTCATTATATCGCCGGGCGGCGACCTTCGACCCATGTGTGTGGCAATCGGGCACAGTCAGATGCGGGTAATTCCGTGTAAGTGACTATCTCTCTGTCCGCACTGACTGGCGCGCTACGTGCTGCACCCGTTGCGCTATGCTCGCCTTATTCGCAGCCGCCGTGTTTTTGGCGCCGCACTACACTCAAATCCTGCCATCGCAAAACGCTGTGCGCCTAGCGGTGGATAGCGCCGGAAACGCCTGGGTCGCCGCCAACGCCAACGCTCAGGGACAGGTGACCAAGCTCGATCCGGATCGCCACGTGGTGTTTACCACCAACATTCCGGGCATGGCCGTGAGTGCGATCGCAGTGGATTCGGCCGGGGCCGCCTATGCCGCAGGGACCCTCCTTCATATTAGCCAGATGGCCATTACGAAGATCAGCGCCACTGGTAGCGTGGTTTATCAGCAGAACTTGGGAGGGGGAGCGCCCACTGATATCGCGGCGGACGCACCAGGAAACGCCTACCTGACAGGCTCGGGGCTAGAGGCCGCCAGTCCGGGTGCATACCAGACAACTGCCAAAGGCCTGGGGAATGGTTTCGTCTTGAAGCTGAACGCCGCCGGGAACCAAGTGGTGTACGCAACATTCATAGGCGGCAGCGGCCCGCCGAACGGTGGGTGCATAACAGTGCCTTTTTGCCCGCCCTACGATAACGATAGCGGTACAGCGATCGCCGTAGACGCAGCCGGCAATGCCTATGTCGGCGGCATCACGAATTCGGAAGACTTCCCGGTCACGACTAACGCGTTTCAAACAATGACCGTTAACGGGTGGGCGGCGAAGTTCGATCCGTCGGGCAGCATCCTTATTTATTCCACCTTCGTGCCCTTCGGCGTGCAGGGGCTTGCCGTCGATGCTGCGGGTAACGCCTATATCGCCGGTGCCGAAGGCAACGTTTTCTCCGCCGAGTTGAACGCTGCCGGGTCCGGAGTCATTTATTCCGCACAGCTCGGACCGGGTGGCACTGTTGGAGGTGTCGCGCTCGATCCTGGCGGCAACCTCACCGTCGTCGGCACGGCCGCAGCCGGGTTCCCCACTACGACGGGCACTCTGGGCAACGGCACGAGCTTCCTGGCGCGTCTTAACGCAGCAGGCAGCGCCGTAGTGTGGGCAACCCTACTTCCGAACGGAGAAAGCGGCCTGAGCGTGGGCACGGACTCCGGCGGTAATCCGATCACCCTTGGGCAGTCTACCGAACAGGGCGTGGACCTCAATGGCAACGATGTGAACATTCGCGAGGCCGGAATCGTGACGCGATTTACGACCGTCGCTGCACAGCCCATCCTGTTGGGCGCAGCCGACTCTGCCTCTGCTACCGTGGCCAGCCAGTTAGTGCCGGGAGAATTTGTGAGTCTCTACGGAGGTGGTTTGGGCCCCAGCGCTCCTATCGGCGGATCTTTCGATGCCAGCGGCACACTGCTCACGTCGCTCGGAGCTACCACAGCCTACTTCAACGGGATCGCGGCGCCGCTACTCTACGCACAGGATCAGCAGATCAACGCGATTGTGCCGTTCGAAGTGGCCACCGCGAAAAATGTAACCGTCACAGTCGTGAACGGATACGGGCAGAGTAACTCGCTCCTGTTTCCTGTCGGCAACGCGGAGCCCCGCATCTTCACGACTTTCGGCGACGGGGCTCTGGCGGTCAATGAAGATGGCGCCCTTAATTCGCCACAGCATCCGGCAAAGCCCGGCTCGTGGATCACTGTCTACGCCACCGGCGGCGGCTTAATGAATCCGGCTGAGACAGACGGCAGATTGGGGATTGTGGGATCGGTCCCCGAATCGCCGGTATCCTGCACGATCGTCCCGACCGGGCCTTGCACTGTACTCTACGCTGGATCGGCAGGCTGGTTTGATCAGCGGGGGGTTGCAGGTCAATTTGCTGTTGCCCGCGGACGTCAGCTATTTCGGCGCGAACGTCCTCCAGTTCGATTTGCAAATCGGCGGCCAGTTCAGCGTGCCTGTCAGTATTTCGGTAAGCCAATAAGCCGGCTTGGGCCCTCATGCGAGAATAGCGTTTGCGCATGTCAGCGCTGTTTCGCTCGCTACGGCCGCTCGAAAATCCCATCGGGTTCGGGGCTGCGGACTTCATCCTCCTCGCGTGGGCCGCGCTGCTAGTGCTGCTGTGGCTGGCCGCCGCACGGCTGGAGCCGGGCATGCGGCGACTGGCGCGCCGCACGCGCTGGTTGATGGCTTTGCTGTTTGCCCTGCCCATCGTCCTGCGATTGGCGATGCTGGGCGTCGCACCAGTGCCCGAACCGCGCACGCCGGATGACTTCGCCTTTCTGCTATCGGCTGACACGCTGGCGCATTTCCGGCTGGCTAACCCGCCGCACCCGATGCACCAGTTCTTCGAAACGAACTTCACCCTGCAAGCGCCCACTTATAGCTCGATCTATCCGCTTGGGCAAGGCATCCTGCTTGCGGCCGGGCAGTTACTCTTCCGGCAGCCGTGGGCGGGCGTGTTACTCTCCGCCGGTCTGTTCTGTGCTCTATGTTACTGGATGTTACTTGGATGGACGACGCCGGGGTGGGCGCTGCTCGGCGGATTGGTCGCTGTCATTCAGTACGGTCCGCTACAGTATTGGATGAATACTTACTGGGGCGGGTATCTGGCGGCGGCCGGAGGTTGCCTGATTTTCGGTGCATTGCCGCGCCTCCACGCGCGAGTGACTCGCGGGGCTGCTCTCTTGCTTGGCTTGGGGCTCGGCATCGGCTGGCTGACGCGGCCATTCGAGACCTTGATTCTCAGCGTGTGTGTGGCATTATTCCTGGCTCTCCGATGGCGAGCGATGATACGCATTACGGCCATCGCATCGTTAGCCGCGCTGCCTACGATTGGTTTGTCGCTGCTACAGAATCGGCAAGTGACGGGTAACTGGCTCACCCTGCCTTACATGCTGAGCCAGTACCAGTATGGCATTCCTACGAGTTTCACGTTTCAGCCCGTGCCCGGACCGCATCGCGCGCTGACGCAGGAACAGAAAGTCGATTACGATCTACAGTCCGCAGTACACGGCGCCACCCCCGATTCACCAGCGGCATTTTTCCGCCGCCTTGGCGGCCGGGCGCGGTTCTACCGCTGGTTCTTTCCGGTCCCCCTGATATTAGTGCTGCCCGCGTTCCTGCCGGCACTGCGCCAGCCGCGGTTCTTGTGGCTCGCGGCCGCGCTGGCAGTCATTGTGGTGGGCACCAATTTCTATCCGTACTTTTACCCGCACTATATTGCCGGCGCCACTTGCCTTTTCGTATTGCTGATGGTGACCGCCCTCGAATACGCCAGCCACTGGAGCCTCGAGATTGTGCGCCTGTTGGTGGTGCTATGTGGCGCGCAGTTTGTATTCTGGTACACACTGCAACTGCTAAGCGCATGGCCGCCGGCGCTGGCGCTGACCAACCAATATGAAAGCTGGGACTACGTGAATCATCGCGACGATCCGGAAGGCCGTATAGCGATCGATCGCCGATTGGCTGCGGCGCCCGGCAAGCAACTGGTCTTCGTGCGATACAGCCCCGAACACCGTCTGCGGCAGTGGGTGTGGAATGCCGCCGATATCGACAATTCGCGCATCGTGCGCGCACTCGATCTGGGCGCGGCCGAGGACGAAAAGCTGGTCGACTACTATCCTGGCCGCACGGTCTGGCTGCTAGAACCGGACTTCATGCCGCCGCGTCTGACGCCGTACCACAGTGCACCACTGCAGTGAGTTTCGTATCGCGGCTGGAATACGCCTGTAATTTGCCTGCAACCAGGCGCCGCTATGAGAGACATCACGCGGAGGAAGCCGCCAGGCAGCACTCCGCTGAACACGCGCAATAAATTACAACTACGGGAGACGCCGGCCGTCTCTCGCGGTATGTTACTCTTCCGAACGCCTGGCAAGTTCCATCAACGTTGCATGCGTGCCAAGCGCATCGTCCTCCCCGACGGGGCGCAATTGCGAGTATTTCCCATCCTCACCCAGCACCCAAGCTTGGCGGCGATCCCGCAGACAGACATCCAGAACTTGCCACAATTTCTTCTTGGCTTCTTCGTCGAAGATCGGCGTAACCACCTCCACGCGCTTCGACAGATTGCGGAACATCCAGTCAGCCGAGCCGATGAAGAACTCGCCCTGGACTGGATCGTCCTGCCCGGCGGCGAAATGAAAAATGCGGGAATGCTCCAGGAACCGGCCGATGATCGACCGCACGCGGATGCCTTCGCTGCGCCCCGCGCGCCCCGGACGCAGGCAGCAAAAACCGCGCACGATCAAGTCGATCGGCACGCCCGCCGAGGCGGCTTCGCACAGCACCCCGATCATCTCGGGATCTTCAAGTTGGTTCATCTTCACCACGATACGCGCGGGTTTGCCGGCGCGCTGGTTCGAAATCTCACGCTGGACCAACTCGATTAGACGCGGACGCATGGTCGTGGGCGCGACCAACAGCGAGGTGCAGGCAGGCGACCGGGAATGTCCGGTCAAATAATGAAACAGGCTGACCGCATCGCTCGTCAGCCGCGGATCGCACGTGAACAGGCCAATGTCCGCATACAAGCGAGCCGTCCGCACGTGGTAGTTTCCAGTGCCGATGTGGACGTAACTGCGCAAACCGGAGGCTTCCTTGCGCACCACCAGCGCCACCTTCGCGTGCGTCTTCAAACCCTGCACGCCAAAGGTGACGTGCGCCCCGGCGCGCTCCAACTCGGCGGCCCAATGTAAGTTCCGTTCTTCGTCGAAGCGCGCCTTAATCTCGATCGCGCAGGCCACCTGCTTGCCTGCCTCCGCGGCTTTCACCAGCGATTTGACGAAAGGCGTATCGTCGCCCACGCGATAAGCCGTCATCTTCACCGCGACGGTTTCCGCATCGCAGGCCGCAGCCTCAATGAACTCCTCGACGCTGTCCTCGAAACTCTCGTACGGATGATGCACCAGAATGTCGCCATCGCGAATGGCGCCGAAAATGTCTTGAATGTTCGTGATGGCCACGGGCGCAAGCGGTGTCCACTCCGCATCGCGCAGCGCCGGCGCCGGCAGGCTGGCGATTTGGAACAGTGACGTGTAATCCAGTTCCGCGGTGAGATCGTAGACATCCAGCGGGGAAAGCTTGAAGCGCTGGCGCAGCATCTCGCGTATGGACGCATCCGCGCCCGGGGCGAATTCGATGCGCACCACCGGCTCGTAGCGCCGCTGCCGGATCTGTTCGCGCACCACGTCGGGCAGCGCTTCGTTCGACTCGTCACGTATATCCACCTCGCCGTCACGGGTCAGGCGAAACAAGGTGATGTTGCCGAGCGTCATTCCATCGTAAAGCTTGTGGACGTTACCCCGGATCACTTCGTAAAGCGGGACGAACACCCGTTGCCCGGCGGGGACGTCTTTTTCCACGGTGATCCATTGCTTCAAAACCGCCGGCACTTTCACGCGTGCATACGAGGTGATTTCCGTGCGCGGATCGCGCAGCAGAAACGCCAGCGACGTCGAGAGATTCGAGAGAAAAGGAAAGGGGTGCGCCGGATCGAAAACCAGCGGCGTCAGCGCAGGCGAGATCTCGTTATCGAAATAGCTGCCGATTTCCGCCTGCTGCGCGGGCGTCAGATCGTCCCATTTCACCAGCCGGATTCCGTGCGCGGCCAGCGGTGATAGGAGAGCGGTGAAGCACTCGGCCTGGCGTCTCAGACTTTCCACCAGCCGCTCGCGGATGCGCATGAGCAACTCAGCCCGCTCGGGCGCGTTTGTGCGGCGCAGCACAGAGATGCGCTTCATGAAGAACTCGTCCAGGTTCGACGTGAAGATGGCCAGGAACTTCACGCGCTCAAGCAGGGGCGTGCGCTCGTCGAGCGCCTCAGCTAGCACGCGGTCGTTAAAATCCAGCCATCCCAGGTCGCGGTCGAACCAGACTTCGGCGAGCGCTTCGGGCACTTCGCGGTTGAATACGCCAGTGTCGCCGATCGACACCATTGCGGTGGCAGCACTCATGGTGTTCCCCTCGGGAGACCTTCCATCTTATTTCCGGAAGGTTACGCCCGGATGAACAACGTGTTGCAGTCGCGTTGCTTCGGCGCGGCCGGGCTCGACATCTAATTGTCATTCTAGGAGTTCATAATGATGCCTGCTAGGAGCAAAACGTATATGCACCCAGACCTCGCCGAATATGGCCCAGTGAGCTTTCATGGCGACCCGAACGCTCTGTACGACCGTCATCTTCTTTTCGATTACGCCATTGATCCTGATCTGGCCACGCCGCGCGAGCGGTATGAAGCGGTGGCACGGTCGTTACGCGATGTGTTGGCGCTGCGCTGGCTACGTACTAAAAAGACCCATTACGGGGCGAATCCAACGCGGGCCTATTATCTTTCGATGGAGTTTCTAATCGGCCGGTCGCTGGCGAGCAACGTTTCGAACCTGCTGCTCGATCCGGCGATGCAGGAAGCCTGCCGCGAGAAGAACGTGGATTGGTACGAACTGCTCGATCAGGAGCCGGATGCCGGCTTGGGGAACGGCGGCTTGGGCAGGCTGGCGGCATGTTTCGTCGAGTCGATGGCCACGATGGATCTGCCCGCCATAGGCTATGGCTTGCGGTATGAGTACGGCATCTTCAAGCAACTGATCGATCATGGGTGGCAAAAGGAAAAACCCGACAATTGGCTGCGTCGGCCTGACCCGTGGGAAATCGTGCGGCTCGATCATATCGTCGAGGTCAAGCTGAGCTGCTCGTTCCAGATCCGCGGGGGAGCGCTCATTCCAGTTCCAGGCAAGCCCTCCACGTTGCTGGGAATCCCATTTGACCGCCCGGTGGTGGGCTACGGCGGCCGGACTATCAACTCGCTGCGGCTCTGGTCAGCCGGCGCTCCGGACTCATTTCACTTCCACCAATTCAGCCATGGCAACTTCGTCGGCGCGGTCACCGAGACGCTGGCAGCCGAGTCGATCACCCGCGTGCTTTACCCGGATGATTCAACGTCCATCGGCCAGGAACTGCGCTTCCTGCAAGAGTACTTCCTGAGTGCCTGCTCGGTGCATGACATTGTCCGCCGCTTTCGCGCGACGAATTCCGATTGGAACCTGCTGCCCGATAAAGCCGCGATTCAATTGAACGACACGCACCCGACGGTATCGATCGCGGAACTGATGCGGATTCTGTTGGACGAGGCCGGGTTAGGGTGGGAACAGGCGTGGGCCATCACGCAGCGGACGTTCGCGTACACCAACCACACGCTGCTGCCGGAAGCGCTGGAACGCTGGCCCGTTGCCTGGTTCAACGACATTCTGCCGCGTCAGCTCGAGATCATCTACGAGATCAATCGCCGGTTTCTCGATCAGGTGCGCCAGCGGTATCCCAGCGACGAGGGCAAAGTCGAGCGCATGAGCCTGATCGAGGAAGGCGACACCAAGAGAGTGCGAATGGCGAACCTGGCGATCACCGGTTCGCACAGCGTAAACGGCGTGGCCGCGATTCATACGGAGCTGCTGAAATCGCGCGTAGTGCCGGATTTCGCGCAGATGTTCCCGGAGCGTTTCAACAACAAGACCAACGGCGTGACGCCGCGCCGCTGGATCCTGGTGGCGAATCCGGCACTGGCCAACGTAATCACCGAAGCGATTGGCGATAGCTGGATCACCGACCTCAGCCAGATCGCGCGGCTGAAGCCTCTGGCCGGCGATGCGCAATTCCAACAAGCCTTCCGCAATGCAAAGCACAGTGCCAAGCTGCGATTCCTGGATTGGATGCGCACGGCCACGGGACTAACCGCGGATCCGGAGAGTATCTTCGATAGCCAGATTAAGCGCATACATGAGTACAAGCGACAGCTTCTGAACGCGTTGCACATTGTGATTCTGTACAACCGTCTGCGCCAGAATCCGGGTCTCGAAGTTCCGCCGCGCACTTTTTTCTTTGCGGGCAAAGCGGCGCCAGCTTATCAACTTGCGAAGCTCATCATCAAGTTCATTAACAATATCGCCGCGGCCGTTGACGCCGATCCGGTGACGCAAGCCAAACTCAAGGTGATCTTTCTGCCCGACTACAGTGTCACCGTAGCCGAACGACTGATTCCCGCCAGCGACGTTTCTGAGCAAATCTCGACCGCCGGTTACGAGGCCAGCGGCACCAGCAACATGAAATTCATGATGAACGGCGCCCTGACCATTGGCACACGTGATGGGGCAACCGTCGAGATGGCGGAGGAGGCCGGCGAGGAGAACATGTTCCTCTTCGGACTGACTGCCCGCCAGGTGGAAGAGACGCGCGGCTGGTACAATCCGCGCTGGCACTACGACCACGATCCGGAGATTCGGGAGGCTATCGACCTGATCGCGGGCGGCCATTTCAACCCGGGCGAACCGGGCGTCTTTCAGCCGATTCTCGACGTACTTACCGGCAGCGACCACTATATGCATCTCGCTGACTTACGTTCCTACAGCGACACGCATGCGCGCCTGGGCGGATTCTACCGGAATCCGGAGGGATGGGCGCGCGCGGCGATCATCAACGTAGCGAGTTCTGGCAGGTTTTCGAGCGATCGGACCATCGGGCAATATGCCAGTGAGATCTGGAAAGTGACTCCCTGCCCGGTATCTGAATCTCAGTTAGTCGCGAAATAACGCTTACATCCTTACAGTTTGCACAGGGTGCAAAAGCCGTGCCGCCGGCGTCCTACACGGTGCTCCGCCACACAACGAAGTGAGCGAGGTTACAATCTCGGTGTTATCTGGTTCACCATGTGGTACCGAAATCGTCGTGATTTTCTCCGTTTAGCGGCGCTGACCGCGGGTGGTAGGACGCTTTGGGCGGCCGCGGAGCCTTCCCGCGCGGAGATCTACCGTCTGCTGGGCTTCGCCACCATGACCGGCGAGGATCCGCTCAAGCTCTGGGCTCGTTTGCGCAACACGAGCCAGTGGCTGGCCGGCCCGCTTTCGCCGGACGCCTGGTGCGGCCAAGTCTTCGTCGCCGACAACGCCGATATCTTCGGCTTCCGGTTTCTGTCGCTGCCGCGCGGCTGGCTGAAGGAAACCGATGGCGGCAAGCGTGCCGAGACCTGCGCGCGAAATTTCGCGCAATGGTTTCACGGCTGGCCGCGCTGGTGGAAGACCGTGGGGCCGAAGGCTTGGGACGATTCGTACGCGCGGCTGATCTGGCAGATGCCGGACGGCGGTCCCGAGGTCACTTACGAGTGGGCGCGCACCGCGGCGAACGAAGTGGTCGCGCGCATCACGCATTCGAGTCCCGCCGCCTTAGCGATCGAGGGATACATCCCATGGGACTCGCAAGCGCCGCGATTTTCCGTGCTATACGCGGATGGCCCCGAACGCAAATTTCTGCATGGCCGTTCGTGGATGCCGGGCACGCGCGACGGCCTGCGCTGGGTGCTTGCCACGAGCGCGCCGGCCGCCGATACGGCGGGAAGCGGCGATGTGCGCTGGCACGGCTACTATCCGGAGGCCTCGCGTTTCTATTTCTGCGCGCGGCAGGGGCAGTCCTATGAGCCGCTCCAAAGCGCAACGGCCGCATGGCTGCAGTCCGGCCGCATCGACGAATTACTGGATCGTAATCGCGAGCGATACCTGGCTGCCCGTCCCATTGGGAGCGGATGGTTGGCGGATGTTCCGGCGGCGATCAACGATCAACTGGAGTGGAGCGAAGTCTACACGCCGGAGCGGCGCCGCCGTTACATCACGGTTAGCCGCAACTGGAGCCATGCAAATAACTCCGCGCCGGATTTTCTGTGGGACAGTTTCTTCAGCGCGCTGCTGGTGTGCCAGGAGGACGAGCGCAAATCTTTCGACTTGGTGCGCGATATTACTTCATGGCAGAACGATCAGGGAATGTTCGTGCAGTACGGCCAATGGCCGCTGCATCCCGGGCGCACTATTTTCCCCGTAGCGTGGGGCCATACGCAATATCCCGTCGGAGCGCTGGCGGTGGCGAAGATCTATTTGCGGCGCCCGAATCGCGCGTTTCTGGAAGAGATCTATCCGCGCCTGCTGAAGAATCATCGTTGGTGGTTTGCCGATCGCGGCGACGGCCAACCATGGCGCGACGGCAACCGCGATGGACTGCTGGAACTCGGGTCAAACTATCCGGATGAGATCCCGTACGAAGATCGCCAGCAGGTGGCGTACTTCGAGTCGTACGATGACAGCCCCGAGTGGTGGCACGTCGCACACTATAACGAGAAGACCGGCACACTCGAGCAAGATACGGTCGAACGCAATTGCCTGTATGCCATGGACTGCTGGATTCTGGCATGGATGGCGCGCCTCTTGGGGCACGCGCAAGACGCGGCCGCACTGGAAGCCGAGCACAAAAAGATCGCGGACAGGATCAATCGGCTGCTGTGGGACCCGGCGAAGCAATGTTATTTTAATCGCCGCTGGCGCGCGGAAAACGGCGAGATCTTCTTTCCCCAAATGGCGCCGGATATTTTCATGTCACTCTTGGGCAAGGTCGCCGACCCGCCGCGGGCCGAGGCAATTCGCAAGATCTTCCACGATCCAAACAAGTTCGGCGGAGAATGGATTTTGCCGACGATCAGCCGCGACGATCCTCTGTATCCCAAGCAAGACTACTGGAGAGGCAAGGTCTGGGGGCCGGTCAACTGGCTCGTCTACCAGGGCCTCAAAGTCTACGATTGGGATTTGGAGGCGCGGCAACTGGCGGAGTCGAGCGCCAAGATGTTTCTAAAGCCGTGGCTGGAGAAGGGCGAGTGCCACGAGAACTACCTGGCCACCACCGGCGAGGGGTCGAGCGACCCGCATTACACTTGGGGCGCACTGATGGCGCTGATCGCCGTCGAGGAGTTGATCGATGTGAATCCCTGGCAGGGCTTGCGCTTCGGAAATTTGGAGCCCGTAGAAGAAGGCGGCATCGAGCGCTATCCGGCGAGCGGCGCGTTGTATGATGTGAAGCTGTCGCCCGCGGGCCTGCATGTGAAGCGCGACGGCAAGGCCCTGTTCGCTACGGATGCGCCCGTCGAGATCCGCCATGTGGCGTTCGATGGCGGACATGTGGCGGGGCAGATCCGGGCAGCGCGCGCCGGGAAGATATGGGTCGGCGCCGGCGCCGCCCGTGAGTTTCCCGCCGGCATGAGCCGGATCGGCTGAGGTGCAAACAGAATGCGCGTGAAACTGGCGGCATTGTGCATGTTCGTTGCGTGGCGCTTAGCCGCGGCCGATCCTACATTTCTGCGGCGCTCGATCGCGGAGATTGCGCCACATGCGGACGACCTCACCGCCGGCGCGACGGGCGCGAGCTATCAACCGATTTTCGGTGCGGGCGATCCGCAGGCGAAGCAATTGAAGAGCGTCGCGCGTTACGGTCTGCTGACCGTCGCGCCCGGCGGCACGAGCGCTATTGTCAGTTATCCGGCCGAGGAGCAGATCTATTTCGTGATGGATGGACACGGCACGCTCATCTACGGCGATGAACGCGCGGCGATTCGCCCGCATGATTTCGCTTATCTTCCGGTGGGCGTCAAACACGGGCTTGCCAACATGCCTGGCGAGGCGCTGCGCGTGATGGTGATGGGCTTCCGCATTCCGAAAAATGTAACGGTCGCGCCAACGCCGCACCTGATGCTGGCCAACGCGGATGAAGTGACTCCAGTGATTGTGGAAGGTCACCCCCCGGATTGCCTGTTCAAATTGTTGATGGGGACTACCGACAGCCGGCGGGACAAACTCGCCGCCGCCAGCCAGATGGTGAGTCTTTTCATTATGGACTTCGCGCCCGGCGGCACGAACATTCCACATCACCACGAGTCGGCTGAGGAAATCTATTACGTATTGCGCGGTAAGGGTGACATGGTCGCAGGCGGTGGGGCGGATGGCAATGAAGGCCGCTATCCGGCGAAGCAGGGCGATGCTTACTTCATCCGCCTGAATGCAACGGTGGGGTTTTACAGCGGCGCCAAGCCGGGCGAAGAGCATGACCTGGTGCTGGCAGTGCGCTCACGTTTCCCGTTCCATGAGCCGGTTCAATGATCCGCGTACTGCATTAGGGTCATGAAGCCGAAGTCCATGTGAAGCTGCATGTGACAGTGAAACAATGAGGCGCCCGGATGATCTGCCAGTAGGTCGACGTCTACTTGCCGCTTTGGTGGGACCATCACTACATCTTTCATCACCCCAGCGGTGTCCACACCAGCGTACTTAGTCAATTCGAACGTGTGGCGATGTAAGTGGATAGGGTGCGCTTCGTTACTCTGGTTATCGAACCGCAGCCGGTAACGCCGGCCTTCCCGCACCAGGATCGGGTCGGTCTTGGGGAACGACTTGCCATTAATCGTCCAATGATCCACCCAGCGGTTCCCGGCGAACTTCTGCCGGAAAACCAATGGCACCAGTTCGGCATCGGCTGCGGGCGGGCCGGCCGTGCGTCCAAAGATCGTGTAATCCCAGCGGGTGTTGGATGGCGCTGTCCACTGGGGCTCGCCCTGGCGATTCGCGTACTCCACAACCACACCCATGCCCGCATTTCGCACATGGTCGTCGAGGTCACCCAGGATCCACACGCCAGGCTGCCGCATGGTCACGATCGCATCAATACGTTCCGCCGTGCCCATTTCCAGCACCTCGACTTCACGCGGCGTGGGCACCGGATTCCCGTCGAGAGCAGTCACTTCGAACTTATGCCCCGCCAGCGCGAGGCGGTGCAGCAGCGTCGCATTCGCGTTCAGGATGCGAAACATCACTCGCTGTCCCTCGCGCACGCGGATAGGCTCGCCGAAGCCGAGCGCATGGCTATTCATCGAAAAACTCTGGTAGATGACGTCGAGCGACCCTTCGTCCGAGGCCATCGTGCCGAGATATGGATCCCATCCATGCAGCGCCAGAAACACCTCCGCGTCATAGGGAGCCGGTTCACTCTTCGGCTCTATGTAGAGAAAACCGAACTGACCGGTATAAGTGGCGCGCTTCAAGTTACGGCCTGCGGAGACGTGTGTGTGATACCAGCGCGTACCGGTGGGCCGAGGCGTGAAAGTGTACTGTCGCGAGCCGTGCGCCTGCACCATCGGCGTGCCTTCTTCTTCGGAGCCATCCACGTCGGGAGGAATGAACAACCCGTGCCAATGTACGATCTCCGGCGCGGCTGTTTCATTTTGCACTTCTACGGTGACCGGTTGGCCTTCGCGCAGGCGCAACACCGGACCCGGAACCGAACCGTTATATCCAATCGTCTTGATCGTGCGCCGCGGCGCGATCTCCAGATCAACCGGCGAAATGCGCAGCGTAATGTCGGCCTTCGGCTTCTCCGTCGTCTGTGCGGCGAGTCCCGAGGCCATCGCGGCCAGAAACTCGCGGCGACTGATGATCATATATAAATCGTCGCATCATTCGGAGGGTTGACATCTTCCCCTCGTGCGGCCTATGCTCTGAAATTGTCACGGAATCGTATCGTGCGACTGGCTGAGTTCTGCGGTCTCTGCATCGCGTTCATGTGCTTCACACATCCGCTGCACGCCCAGACCGTGCAGCAACTGGAAGGGACGGCGCGCGAACGTTTGGGTGCGCATGACGCTAACGGAGCTCTGGCGGCGTACGAGAGACTGGCGGCGTTAGTCCCGTCGTCCGCCGTCTACGAGGATGAAATCGGCTTCCTGCTTGCCGCCACAAACCGGACGCCGGACGCCATCCCGCATCTTCAACGCGCCACGCAGCTCGATCCCAAGCTGGCGCAGGCCTGGTATCACCTGGGTGTGGCGCTGTGGCTGACGCAACGTGCCAATCCGGCGGTGCGTGCACTGCAGAAGGCGGCGGCGTTAGCGCCCGACCAAGCCGAATATCACTACCGGCTCGGTGCGGCTTATCAGCAGGTCGGACACAATCGCGAAGCTATCGCGGAACTGGTTCGCGCCAGCAAGCAGCTTGCAGCCAACAGTGAAATCTGGGCTACGCTAGGCGATGCGTACTCGCAGCTCAGCCGCTATAAAGAAGCTCGCGATGCTTACCGGCAGGCGCTGCGCATCACACCATCGAACGATATGGTACGCAACAGTTACGGCAACGCTTTGGTGCGTTCCGGCGATCCGGACGCGGGCTTGAAGGAGTTTCGCGCCATCCTGGAACGCGATCCGGGTAACTTCCACGTGCAGGTCAATCTCGGCTACGCGTACATCGCGGCGGGAGACTTTCAAGCCGCGATCAAACATCTGTCCGCGCTCACTCGCGACCACCCCGGCGACGCGGGTGCGCACTACGACCTCGGCATCGCTTATAAGCAGACGGATGATTTGCCGCGCGCCAAAGCTGAGCTCGAAAGGGCCGTGGCCCTCGACCCTAAGTTCGCAGAAGCACACTACAGCCTGGGTCTGACTTATATCGATGCCGGTGCGCCCGATAAAGCAATTGAGCAACTGCGCGCTGCCGTCGCCGCGCGGCCCGATTATAACGACGCCTGGTACATCCTGGGAACTACTCTCAAGCAACAAGGTGATGCGGATGGCGCCATCGAAGCGCTCCGGCACTCGGTGGCGCTCGACAGCTTGAACGCAGCGGCGTGGAACAATCTGGGGCTGTTGCTGCGACGCAAGGGTAGCGTAGCCGAGTCAGAAACAGCGTTCGCTAAGGCCGCGGAAATCCGAAAGGCCGAAGAGCGCGAGAAGGAGAAAAAGCTGAAACAGATCAACTAACTCCACTCAAAATAAGATGCCGGCTACCTGTTCGGCTAATCTGCTGCATTTCTCGCGAAGCATGCCGCGATCCACGGACTGCCCCTTGGCGACGATACGGACTACAAAGGCGCGGTTGCGCACCCGGCCCACCACCTGCGCCGCGACGCGGCCATCGCGGGTATCATCGTTACAAAGCAGGGCCTCGTTGCCTATCGCTTTTAGCGGCATTACCTGCGATTGGCAGCGCGCCGCGTAACTCCGAAAATCCTTCGCAGGGGCAGCCATCGTGTTAACTTCGATGCGTAGCTCCGTAAGCGAGCTTTCCGGGCTAATGAATGTGCAGGCGGCATCGTCGCCCGCGCCTGGCCTGATTATCTTCGTCTCAGTCGCCGGCCCGCCCAGAAATCCGCCAGCAGTGGCTGCGTTAAGCCATGGGCAACCTTCCAGGGTCGCGGAAATTGTGGTGAGCAAGAAAGCCAACCGCCACATGACATCACGCTCCGCGCTTCGCGGCCGGCTGAAGGGCTTCGCTCTTCAGGATCTTACCGCCCTCCTGGATCACATACAGGCGGTTGACTTCCAGATCCCTAAGCTGGTCGACCTGTCCGCTCAGCCACCGGATCTCGACGGAGTCCACCTTCGCGGCGTGCTCCAAACCGAAATGCATGCGTAGGTCATTCTGCGAAAAGTAGCTACCGCCGCTGCGCAGCTCGTCCATCTGTACCAGCGCTCTTTGCGCGTCTGGCTTGGTCTTGGCGGTGACGATCACCCGGCTACCAATGCCGCTACGATTGGACTTCACGCCTTCCAGTTTGATCTTGATCCAGTTGCGATTGAGCGTGGAATCGCAACGCAGAAGCTGCGGAATCGCATTTACGCAGTTTACAGCGACATCAATATCTCCGTCGTTGTCGTAATCACCGAAAGCGCACCCGCGCGCCGGAGCGCGCTCCAGAATGCCCGGTCCGCCCTTATCCGTTACTTCCTCGAAGCGGCCATTCTGTAAGTTCCGATAGAGATACTTATGTTCGGCGTATTTCAGATCTGCGTTCGACTTATCGACTTCCGGATAGACGTGCCCGTTCGACATTAGGATGTCGAGCCATCCGTCATTATCCATATCAAAGAAGCCGACTCCCCAACCCAGCAGTCGCGTATTCACACCCAGGCCGCTCGGATAGGTACGGTCCTCGAAGTTGGCATCACCCAGGTTGGTGTAAAGCGAATCTGTGTCGCCCGCAAAGTTAGTCTTCACCACATCCAGATTACCGTCGCGATTGTAGTCGCCGATGGAGACACCCATGCCCGCCTGGGGCTTCCCCTCAGGGGACAGCGCCGCGCCGGACTCGATGGCGATGTCTTTGAAAGTTCCGTCCTTCTGATTCTGATAGAGCGTCGCGGTGCTGGAATCGTTGGCCACATATATGTCCGGCCATCCGTCATTATCCAGATCGGACGCGGCCACGCTGAGGCCGTAAGTGCCCGACGTCTTCCAGATCCCGGCCTTCTCACTGACATCCGTGAATGTGCCCTTACCGTTGTTATGATACAGAATGTTCTTACCACCCCGCAGGCCGGGCGGGCCGCAGGCCACTAATAACCCTTTATAAGTGCATGGCCCTGCTTCGGGGGGCGGCGCGGTCTTCAAATCAAAATCTACATAGTTCGCCACAAACAAATCCAAATGCCCATCGCGGTCGTAATCTACAAAAGTACAGCCGGTATTCCATCGAATCTTTGGTCCCGGCTGAATCAGGCCGGCTTCCTTAGTCACGTCCGTAAATGTTCCGTCGCCGTGATTTCGATATAGGGCGTTCTGGCCGTAATAAGTTACAAACAGATCGTCGTAGCCGTCGTTGTTGTAATCTCCCACGCAGCAGGCTTGCCCCCATCCCGTGCGATGTTCAAGGCCGGACCCCTTGGTGACATCCGTGAATGTACCGTCGCGATTGTTCTTGAACAGATGGCAGAGCGGCTCCTTGCCCTCCGCAAAACCTTCCAGGCGCCATCCATTCACTAGAAACACATCCAGCCAGCCATCCTGGTCATAATCGTAAAAAGCCAGGCCGCAGCCGGTCGTCTCCAGCAGATACTTATTCTTACCCTCGCCGCCATAGATGGTCTTGACGGCCAGGCCCGACTCTTTCACAACATCGACAAAGCTGAGTCCCAGCGGTGTGCCTTCGATCGGGGACTTTGGCCCCGCCGGAGGAGCCATGGGCTTCGCATCGTAACTGCGTTCGATTGGTCCCGGCAGTTTCTGGCTTACAGCAACCAGGTCCGCAAAGGGAAGCACCAACGCGGTGCGGCTTAGAGACCGGATAAATCGACGCCGCGATTCGCGCATCAGAACTGCCCTCCGCTTGCAACAGGAGTAGGTACGATATCAGTATGCATGTGCCAGGGTACGCTTTCAGTCGATATCTCAGGATGCTTCCGCAGGTATTCTAGCGAGTACGTCGGGGCGCCTGGATCTACCTGCTTGGTGGCAAATTGCGCCGCCTGCTCGGCGGCTTTCTCTTTCCATCCCACGCGGCGATATAAAACCGCCAAATTGTAATGCGCGGCCAGATCGTCCGGATCGATTTTCTGCAAGGCCTCAAACTGCTCGATCGCATCCTGGTAACTGTGGCGCTGATAGTAGGCGATGCCCAACTCCCGGCGTGGGTCACGCGCCTGCGGATATTGGGTCACGACGCGCTGCAGGTCCGCCACTTCCTCGTCGTAGTGCGCCTCGCGCCGCTCCACCAGCGCCAAATAATAGAGTGCCCGCGGATTATTTGGACTTAAAGTCAGGGCCTGTTCTATATCGGGTCGGGCGGCCGAGTACTTTTCCCACTCGATGTAAGTGAGGCCGATATTAATATGCCCGTCGGCGTAATCCGGGCGAAGTTTCACCACCTGTTCGAATGCGTGCATGGCATCGGCATACTTGAGTTGGTCCAGATAGGCAATGCCGATGTTATTCCAACGCATCCAGTCCGGGTTGTCTTTCGGATCCGGCCCGGCAGGCGGGTTGTCGCCGATATTCAGGGTCCGGGTGCGGGAAGCCAGTTCCACTATCGGATAGGCAGGGTGATCGTCGCCCAGGACGTTATTCAAGTAACTCTGCCGCAGGTGGCGATAGTTGACGCGTGCCGTCACAGTTAGTGGGCCCTTCACATCTTCCGGAATGCGGAATTCGTAACGCACCAGCGTAGATCGCCCCGCCTGGATCGTGTTGTCGTAAGCGACAGAGTGGATCGTCCAGACCTTATGGTTATCCACGAAATCGCCGCCCATGTCCACCGGCTTATTGATAAAGCTGTGCGAGCGCGGATCGCGCGTGCCGTCCGGATTCAGGTATCCGCTGTGATAGATACTCCTGCCCGCCGAATCCTGCACAGCAAACTCCACCCAGGGTTCGTATAGGTCCCGAACCTCCGGTACCAGCGAATGGCCAATGTTCTTGTTCTGGATCACCACCATCATCTGCACGATGTCACCCGGAGCAAGATGAAATGCCGCCGAGCCAAGTGGCGCCGTCATTGCTCCCTCGCCAGCCTTCTTTATGCCGAATAAGTCCACGTTCAAGTACATCCCAGACTTCAGGAATTCGATCGTCTTCTGCAATTGCTCGTCGAAGCCGTAGTAAAACGGGACGGCTGTATTGCCCGCGGGCCAACGATGCGAGGCCAGTGTACCGTGCTTCGCGCCGTCGTCTTTCAATTTCAACCGCTCACGCTGCATGTGACAATCCTGACAGGTAGTGTAACCGGCAGGATAGAAGGTCAGGGGGTTGCGCTGCGAGAACTTCGAGTTCTGCCACTCGTCGTAGGTGGTAAATGCGCGGATGAATTTGTAATCGTTTAGGGTAACTGGCAAGTTGGCCTTGTGACAGGCCGAGCAAAACTCCGGCGTCCGGTAAAAACTCTGCATCACGGCCCTGGAGTGTCTGTCGGGATGCTTGCGGATCTCTTCGTCCGGCACGACGCCGGGAATCGGTTTGCCGTTTTCGTCGACGATGGCGGCAGGGATTCCCATCACAAACCGGCCGTTCCCGTCAGTGGATGGCACTTGTTGGATGGAGTGGCACGTGGTGCAGGTGATGCCGTCCTCATCGAAGCTGCGATCCACCTGCGAGTTCTCTGTGAGTGCCCCCGATAGAACCGCGATCGGGTTATGGCAGCTATCGCAATGCCGGGCGAATTCGATGCCCCTGGTGCGCATGAGGATGTTTACGCTGGCCCGATAGAACGGCGTGCGAAACGAATTCGAGTGCAATGCCTGGCGCCATTGGCTGTACGCTTCCTGATGGCAGCGGCCGCAATACTCGGCTGTCAGGAAAGCCTGCGGCGGAATGAAAGAATTCCCTTCCGCGGCAGCGTTGCCCGGCAAGGATGGCTTGTCTGCGCCAAAACGAAAGTTGTACGTTGCGCGAATCCTGTCAGAGTAACTCTGTCGGCCGCTATCCTGTTGCTGTGCCCACGACCTGACTAGCGAAACACTACACGTGCCCGCGCAGACAGCCGCCACCACGAGCCCGCATCTTGTTTCGAATCGCACAGGGACCCCTCTCGGGCGTGAAAACCTTCGCATTAGTATATCAAAGCCGTGAATGCCTTGGGCCGGCATTGCTGTTACAGTGGTCGATTATGGCGGAGCGGCTGAATATCGGCGTACTCGGGGCCGGTCCGATTTCCCAGGCCGCGCACTTCGAAGCCTGCCAGAAAGCCCGCAATGCGCGGCTCTACGCCATCTGCGACCTGGCGCCGGACCTGCTGGAGAGCGCCGCCGCCGTGTACCGGCCGGAGAAAGTTTTCAGCCAATTCGATGCCATGTTGTCCGATCCCGCGGTAGACGCTGTCATCATCGCCGTAGCCGACCAGTTTCATGTGCCGTTGAGTCTCCAGGCGTTAGGGGCGGGCAAGCATGTTCTGGTCGAGAAGCCCATGAGCACATCGGTTGAAGAAGCCGAGTATCTCTGTAGAGCGGTGACTGCCAGCGGCTTGATGCTGCAGGTCGGGCATAACCGGCGCTTCGACCCGGGGGTCGCATTCGCCCGGGAGTTCGTAACTCAAGAACTCGGCCGGATGCAATCGTACCAGGGTTGGTATTACGACTCAAAGGAGCGCTACACCATGACTGACAATCTGCAGCCCGTGATGCGGCGGAGTGACTCCTCCAGGCGGCCGGCCGGTGATCCGAGGAGCGACCGCCGGCGCTACTTGCTGCTCACACACGGCAGTCACTTGCTCGACACAGCTCGTTTCCTCGGCGGAGAGATAACTGCCGTGCGTGCGCGTTACAATCACTCATTCGACGCCTACTGTTGGTTCATCGAGATCCAGTTCGCCACTGGCGCTCTCGGCCATGCGGATCTTACTGTGCCGCTGCGGGGCGACTTCGAGGAAGGATTCCGGATCGCGGGCGAGTTCGGCAGTGTACGGGCCCGTCTGCCGCTGACATGGTTTCACCAGTGCGGTGACGTCGAATGTTACTCGATCAAAGACGGGTTATATCGCCGTCCCCTAGGTGCGGACGCCTTCAGCTATAAGTTGCAGGTCGAGTCATTTGCAGACGTCATTTTGCATGGCAAACCGCAGATCGGGGCCGGCGTCCACGATGGACTCGCCAGCGTCCGCGCCATGGCGGCTGTGGCACGGTCAGTCACAAGCGGTGAGCTGTTGCCGCTGGCGGGCATAACTGGAGAAGTGTAGGAATGCAACTCGGAATTATCACTAAGACTTTCACTCGCCCCAGGTTAGCCGAGACCTTGGATGCGGTTGCCAGCCATGGCCTAAGATTCGTGCAGTTGAACCTGCTATCGGCATCTCTTCCCACGATACCGGCGCATCTTACGGCCGAGCAGTGCGACGCAATTCGCGGCGAGCTGGACTGCCGCGGTATTGTCCACGCCGCCCTTTCGGCGACTTTCAACATTATTCATCCGGACCCGCAGGTGCGCGCCGCGGGCTTCGATGGATTTACCGTGCTGGCCGGCTCCGCCAAAAGCCTCGGCACGCAAGTGCTGACCATCTCGACCGGAACTCGCGATCCGGACGATATGTGGCGAAAACACCCGGAGAACAGCGGCCAGGACGCGTGGCGCGAGATGCTCGCGTCGATGTCGCGCATCGCCGCGATCGCCGAGCAGTATGGCGTGATCGCAGCGCTCGAACCGGAGCAGGCCAACGTCATCGACAGCGCCCCCAAGGCGCGCGCTCTCCTCGATACGCTGCGGTCAAATCACATCAAAATTTTAATCGACGCGGCCAACCTTCTGAACCTTGCTAACTTGCCGCGGCAGAGCGATGTCCTCAGAGAAGCCTTCGACCTGCTAGGCAACGACGTCGTCCTGGCACACGCCAAAGAGTATTCCGCCGGCGGCCAACTTGGGAACCTGGCATTAGGACGCGGAGTAGTCGACTTCCCGCTATATGTTTCGCTACTCAGAAGCGCTAACGAGCAAATTCCGCTGATCATGCACGGATTCCCCGAGCAGGCCGTATCAGAGAGCGCGTCGTACTTAGGGCAACTAACTCGATAAATGCCACGCTTCGCGCATCACGGCTTCACCTTCCACTACGTCGATTCCGGCAACGGCATTCCGTTCGTCTTTCAACACGGTCTCGGCGGCTCTGCCGGGCAGGCGGTGGATTTGATCCCGCAACTGGAAGGCATCCGCGTACTCTCGCTCGACTGCCGCAATCACGGACTGACTGAGCCTTCGCGCGCCGCCGCCCAACTGGGTTTTGCCCCATTCGCCGGCGATCTCGCAGCTCTGCTCGACCACTTAGGGCTTGCGCACGCCTATTTTGGAGGCGTGTCAATGGGGGCGGCGCTATCGCTGCGCATGGCGCTCGATCATCCGCAACGCGTGCGCGGCCTGCTGCTGGTTCGGCCCGCCTGGCTGGATGGCCCCATGCCGGCTCGCGAGTGGCTCACCACCGTCGCCCGCCTGATCCGCGAGCATGGACCCGCCCGCGGACGCGCGCTATTGGCCGCCTCCGAGGCTTTTCAACGGCTGCAAGAGAGCGCGCCCGATCCCACCGATTCACTGCTGCGCCAGTTCGACGCACCGCAAGCCGCCCAACGCGTCGCCCGGCTCGAAGTCATGCCTATGGATGCGCCCATCCCGAGCCTGGGCGATCTTCAGAAGTTGTGTATCCCGGCGCACGTAATCGCCACCGATCGCGATCCGATCCATCCTCTGGACCTGGCTCGAACACTAGCCGCGGCCTTGCCCGCCGCCACCTTTCAGCAGGTGATAGCCAAATCGGATAACCTGGCGCGACATACGGAAGAGGCTCGCACCGCGATCGCCGCCTGGCTCGCGCGCGAATCGCGCAAGCTACCATAAATAGAATGGCCGAGTCACTCACCGCCGGCACCGTCGTCGCGCACTACCGTATCTTGTCCCGCCTCGGCGCGGGCGGCATGGGCGAAGTGTATCTGGCCGAGGACTTAAACCTCGAACGGCCGGTGGCGCTGAAGATCCTGCCATCGGCAATGGCGCACGACACCGACCGCATGCGGCGTTTCGTCCAGGAAGCCAAGACGGCTTCGGCGCTGAGCCATCCGAATGTAGCGCGGGTCTTCGAAATCGGCGAGGCCGAGGGTATCAGTTTTCTGGCGATGGAATACATCGAAGGCCAGACGTTGGCCTCCCGGATTTCGGGCGTACCCATGCCCCTCGCGGAAGCCCTCGACATAGCGATTCAAGTCACCGATGCGCTCGATGCCGCGCACGCAAAAACCATCGTGCACCGCGACATCAAGCCGGCCAACATTATGATCGGTCCGCGCGGGCATGTCTCGGTGCTGGATTTCGGCCTCGCCAAAATGCGCGCAGCCGCCGCGGGTTCGAGTTTCAGCCGCGCAGCGACGCAATTCCTGACCGACCCGGGTATGGTCATGGGTACGGTGCACTACATGAGTCCGGAACAGGCGCTTGGCCGCGAGGCCGACGCCCGCTCTGATTTGTTCAGCCTGGGCGTGGTGCTCTACGAGATGGTCACCGGGCGCCTTCCGTTTGCCGGCGCCAATGCCACCGAACTGCTGATGCAGATCCTGCACGCGCAGCCGGAGGCCATGGCGCGCTTCAACTACGAGACACCGGCCGAGCTCGAGCGCATCGTGCGGAAGTGCCTGGAGAAAGACCGCGACCGGCGTTATCAAACGGCGCGCGACCTGCTCGTGGATCTCGAAAACCTCAAGCGCACTTATGAACCGTCCGGCCCGGCTGAGAGAGCGCCAACCGGAAGGGTACGCACCAGCCAGATCGGCGCGGTGATTGTGGATGACGAAGAACTCGCCCGCGGCCTGGTGCGTGAGATGCTGCGCCCGCACGCCGACGTGCGCATCCTGGCCGAATGTAGCAACGGCTTCGAAGCCGTCAAAGCAGTCACTGACTTGAAGCCCGATCTGTTGTTCCTCGACATCCAGATGCCCAAGCTGGATGGCTTCGAGGTGCTGGAACTGGTGGGCCGCGACATCGCCGTCATCTTTACGACGGCCTACGATACTTACGCGATGCGGGCGTTCGACGCCCACGCGGTCGATTATCTGCTGAAACCGTTCAACACCGATCGTTTCGAGAAAGCCCTCGAACGCGCCCGGCAACGGCTGGGCGAGAAGTCCGCCGATCCGGTGGAATTAGCCGCCGCGGCGCGGCCTCCCGAACAGTTTCTGCAGCGAATCGTGGTCAAAGACGGCCCCGCCGTACACGTGATTCCGGTCGACCGGCTCGATTATGTGGAAGCGCAGGATGATTACGTCGCGCTCAAGAGCGACAAGAAAAGCTATCTGAAGCAGCAGACCATATCCAGCCTGGAGACCATGCTCGACCCCGCCCGTTTCATCCGCATACACCGTTCGCACATCGTGAATCTCGACCGCGTGGCCAAGATCGAGGCATACACCAAAGACAGCAAGATTGCCGTATTACGCGATGGCACACAACTGCCGGTCAGCCGCGCCGGCTATGCGCGGTTGAAGGCCTTGCTCGGCGAAAGCTGAGGCTCACAGCTTGCCTAAGTCCTCGTACACCTGCCGGCCAAGATCTTCGATGGTCGCGAACTGATACACGGTGTGTTTCTTCACCCGGTTCAGCAGCGCCTTGCGCTTGTCTTCCGTCTCCGCGTCGAAGTCGCTCGCGCGCACGTGCGCGTCGCCGCTCATGACGTAGAGCAGCATCTGCTTCCCCGAACTCTCTGCTTCGTTGAACTCCAGTTCCGTCATGGAAAGCCCGGACTTGGGGTCGACCGATCCGTACCGCGTACCGAAGATACCCAGGTAGACATCCGCGTCATGCACTTCGCGAACGATCTTCTCCGCCGGCGGCGGGCTGGCCGGCTCCGCGCCAAAAAACTCCATGCCGCGAAACAGCAGGTCGCGCCGCACCAGTTGTTCGAGGACGGCTCTGCGATAACTCACCAGGTCCAGATAGGTCGAACTCACGAATACCTTCTTGCGCCACGCGTTCAGGCCGGCCTCCAACGTGAAACTGCCGAGCGCCTGGAGGGCGGCCTGCGCGCTGGTTTGCTCCAGCGGCTGCAGAAACAGCGCCCAAAGCCGAAGCAATTCACGCGTGGCCACGCTAGGCAGAAATGCCTTGTCCGGCCGCACGCGCACCACGACTTTGGCCTCCGGTCCCGGCCAATGCGTATCCACCAGCCACTCGCGCCCGGCGCGAACGGTTACCGCCGCCGGCGCGTGTCCATTGGACTCCACGCTCTCGTACTTGGGCACCTCTACCTGCGATACCGACGCGCCATCCATGGCGAACGCCGTCTTGCGGCTAAACAACACGAGCTGCGAACTGCCGTCCAAACCGCTGAGGGTCCGCCAAGCGTCGCCCACACAATCGAGCAGCACGGCCATGTCTCCGGCTCCCAGCGCGAATTTCTGCAGCCGGCTGATCTCCAGAATATTCTTGTCCACGGAGTTGTCCGCCGGATAGGCACGCACACCCCGGATGAGCCTCTCGACCAACCCGTTCCGGAAGCGAGGTTGGGACCGGTCCGCATGCGTCACCCAGGCGCCCGCCAGTTGGTAGCGATCGATATCGGTGGGCGGCGACGCCAGACCCACCGGCACGCCGTCCAGAATGCGATCGGCATTCTCCTTAAAAACCTTATCCAAAAGGTAGAGAGCGGCGGGACGGCTGAGGCGCGCATGTTGGCTCGCATTCTTCAACCACAGCGAAGCGGCCCTTTCCGCGGCCGCCATATCAATTTCGGACGCCGGCAGATAGTTATCCAGCGCGGCCAGGAACCCGGGTTCGCCGCCGGTCTGCTGGGCCAGAAATCGAATGACGGCTTCATCCGCCAGCCTTCCGGAAGCCGCGATGTGGCGTTGCGTTTCTGCCACGGCGTCCCCGGAAGATCCGTTCGGAAGGATGTGCAGGCGGAACTGCAGGTTCGGTGAGTTCACGCGGCGGCGCAGCTCGAATACGCTGACACAGCCGGCGACCACGCACCGCAGCCGTCCCCAAGCGCCGCCCGATTCAGAGTTGTTCTGAATTTCCCTCAGGTCGCTAACCAGTTGGTTCGCGCAGGCCTCCGGAAGCGAGTCCACATGATCGAGCGCCAGCAGGACCGGGTTACGGCGCTGTATCAGAGCCCGGCCGAGCATGGCACAGAACCCCAGCCGCGCCGACGTGGCGCCAGGCACGTCCCGCCACCAGCGGTCCCTCAGCTTGCGCACCAGCCACCAGTAGAACTCATCCACGTCCCAGATCTCGCGCGCCTCGATGAAGTCGATGTGCTCGGCGTGGAACTTCCGCTGGCGCGCGGCCTCCGCGGCCTTTTCCAGTAATGCCGTCTTGCCTGTGCCGGGCGGCCCCAGAAGCGCGGCCACCAGCGCGTAGTCGTGCTTCCAAGTAAGAATCTCAGAGACTAATGCGTGCGTCCGCTCGGGGGCCGGAGCCGCCGCGGCCGCGCTATGCCCGCGCCGCACTGCTCTGTGCCCCTTCCGGCGGATCGAAAGTCAGCGGCTGGCCCTGCGCCTGCGCATCCGCCGTCTCAATCAAATGATCGATCCCGGCTTCCTGACAGAACCGGACCAGTTGCGGGATCGCGAAATGATAGTCACCCTGCGTCCCCTTCACCCGCTCGATAAAGGATCCCACTTCCAGATTATGAAGCAGCGTCGCCATCTTCGCATTGCTCAGCGATACGCTCATGCTTTGTAACACGCTTTCTACGTCGGCCGCTCGAAACTCGTAATCGGTCGCGCCGGAGTTGCTGGCCACGGCGCGTTTCATCAAGCGCAGGCATACAGACTGCTCCCAGCCGTTCGCATTGTTCAGGAACGTGTGAAAAATGGTGCGGTTGAACGCGGGATCGGTATTCACATAACGGAGCAGGTCCCCGTCCGAAGGCAACGTCTTCTTTTCCTCAAACAGCGACACGATGGCCTGGCAGTACATTTGAATGATCTCCGGATGGCCGCGCGTCTCGCGATGGATCATGGTGGCCAGCCCGGAAGATCCCAGATCGATGCCGATCCGGTTCAACGGAACATTGACCATCTCGAGCGTCTCTTCCTTAAGCAAGGGAGTCAGGGGCACTTCGCGGGTGAAGTTGTAATAGGGGCTGTCCAGACTGACGCGCGTTTGCATCAGAAGCCGGAAACCAGCGATAATCACCGCGCAGCCGCTGTCTTCCGCCGTCGCTTCACGCAACAAGTGCAGGAGTTCCCAGTTCTGCTTTTGATCCACTTCCAGAAAAGCATCGAATTCGTCGATCAGAATCACCAATTGCATTCCGGTGCGGCGGGCATGCTCCTTCAGCAGGTGTGGAAACTTCCCCAGAAAGCGCGGCGCGATCGCTCCAAACTTGGTCAGACCTTTTGGAACATTGACCTTCAGCCCCTCCGCGATCAGGTACACCATATCCCAGGTGCTTTTGCATTTGCTGCCGTAGATACTGGCAAACATAATGCTCTGATTCAGCACATAGACCTGTGACAGCCGGTCACGAATCTCGTGCAGCAGGGATGTCTTACCGATGCGCCGGTTTCCGACGATCGTGCAATTCCGAATGGCCTTGCCGGAAAAGACTTTTTCCAGGTCCTTCGCGCGGCCGAAAAATCGCGCCCCGGAGGCAGGCTTGCCGGCGACGTAGGGCGAGAGCGCGCTGGGACCGATGCATCGCGCCATAGCGCGGCCCAGCACCTGGTAGCGCTGCGCATGTTCCTTGGCGGACACAAACGACTGCATCGCTTCGGGAGTCAGCGTCACGACGGAATGATCTTTCAGTTCCGGATTTCCGGCAAAACTCGCCGGAATATTTGCATCGGCTAAAAAAATTACCGGTGAATTTCCGTCGCGGGTTCTGGCATATTCGATCAACTTGCGCCGGGTGCTATCCGCGCCTGCATCTCCGGGCTGCGCCGGATTTCTCAGGGAAACGAACGGGACGAACGGGCCCACGTTCAGCTTTAGCCTGCGCAGATCGACCCAATTCACAAGGAAATCCTGCCACTCTCCCGGAGGCCGATGCTGTGTCAGGCGGGACGACGCGAGTTGTTCTAGAAAAACCCTGGCGGAATCGGTCATCTTTTCCCCCTCGGTTCGAGATCAATCGTCAGCCTGGAACACTTGTGCCAGGTGGTGACGGCGCAATACGGCTACCAGACCGCGAATATATTCATCGCTTTCTAATCCGCGAATTCTGTGCCATCTGTCGTATAATACCGAATATCGGATGGATTCGTAGTCGGGAGGAAGCAGTCCATATAGGCGCGCCAGGTCGTGGCTGATATCCGCGGCGCCGACTGTATAAACGCATTTCCGCTGATCGCCCACTGGACGAGTGACGCGCAAAAAACCTACCCCATCCTCGCTGCCGTGCAAAGCCGTCTTCTGCAGCACGAATTCCTTTGGGAGATCGCGCCCGAATTGTTCTGCCAAGGCACGGCCTTCGCGCCAATCAGATGGTTGCAGCGCATAGCGTCCGCGATCCAGAATCTTCTTGCCATCGATGGTCAGTGACGGCGACTGCGTGATGAAATCCTCGTGCAGCGGAGATCGCAACACGCCGCCGTAGATCTTGTTCTCGCCCACGGCCACGTGGGCCGTGCCTTCCTTCTTTTCGTCGAACAGGGCGTTGCCGGTCAACCCATCGAGTCCCTCGTTGACCCCTATGCCTAACTCAGCCAATCCCAGACGCGGTGGAATACGGCCGCCCGCGGCTTCCCGAAGCATCTGACGGAATGCTTCGCAATCCTCCTCCCTGCCTCTGACATTTACCAGATCCCCGCTCGCGAATTCGAGCAGCAGCGGTCTGTCCGGCTGGAGTACGAAACCGGTATAGGCGCCGTTCAACACATAGGAGCCTTCGGCGATTGCCTCCATGGGAGCGATGAAGGTTTCCCCGCCCGGCAGATTCGCCCATGTGCCCAAAGGCACGATTCCCGTACTGGTGATCGGCGAGCGGTCAAAACTGCCCAGGCTGAGCCGTAAAGTGTGCGCGCGTTCTGCGGCCCCATTGCTGCCCGGCGCATACGTGGTCAGGATGGCATCCTCGCCCGCCAGCATCGCCACGGCCAGGTCATCGCACCGTTGCTTGACTTTCTCGTAGTCGATGTTTACAGCGTATGCCAACAGTTCCAGCGTGGCACCAGGCATGACGCCGACAAAACGCGTGTCGTCAACAGCGTGCTGCACAAGGCGCCGCCGATACGGCATGCCCCCATCTTTGCTGGATAGGGATATCAGCACCGCCCGGGCCTCGTCAATGGCGGCTTCGTCCATGGGATCCAGTTGGCCCGATTCTGCCCAGCGGGTCTGCTCCGCCGCCTCCACCTGGCGCTTGAGGCACCGCAACTCCAAGGCATGCGCCGCCTGTTCAAGGACGCGCATGCAATCCTCCGTCTGCCGATCGAAGAACATGGCGACCGTATCGCCCGGCTTCACCGGCACACAGACGCCGAGTACCCGCTCCGCGCCCATCGCGGCCAGAGCCAATAGTCGTCCGTTGTCGGCCATGGGACTCCCCTCCCGTCTGTTGGGTATTCTATTGGTAGTGCGGCGGGGGGCGCAAGTGTTTCAATCGAACCGCTTATTCCTCGACGAACTTCCGCAGCCTGCCGATGGCGTCATCCCACTGCCGGGAGATCACCTCCAGGTACTGGCGCGCCTCGTGAACCCGGCGCTGTTCCAACTGCCACAAACACGTGCGGCCATTGCGCGTGCTGCGCACCAAGCCTGCCGCTTGCATCACGTGCAGATGTTTGGTGATGGCTTGCCGGGTCATGCGCGTGCCGGCCGTCAGGCTGGTGATCGACAGGGGTCCGGCGTCCGAGAGCCGTGCGACTAGCCGCAAACGAGTCTCGTCACCCAGCGCCGCGAAGATCGTGGCGGAAGCGCGTGCCTCACGCATGCTGTTCGAGCTGCGGCGCGCCGGCCAGATATTTCCCGATGAGCTTCACCTGCATCGTCCAACCCTGTTCGTTGGCCGCAAATGCCTTCGCGCGGCGCGCCAGCGGAATCTGGTCGAAGCCGGATTCGGTGATGGTCAGCAGTACTCCGCCCGCGGCCTCTTCCAGGGCAAAGGCCACCAGCGTGGCCGGCTCCTTCGAGTAATCCACACCGGGCTCCAGGGCATGTGGGTTCCAGCGGAACGAGAACAGCCGCTGTGGCACCATCCGCTCAATCGTGATCGTGAAAACCGTGCCATCGTAAGGCTTCTGCATGGCGGCCACCTCCGCATCCACCGCCGTCGGCGTGATCACCGCGCGCATCTTCGCGCCGGCCACAAACGGGCCATCGAAGCGTACGCCGAACCAGGCGCCGAATTCAGTGGAGTCGGATATGGCCCGCCAGACCCGGGCGAGCGGCGCGTGCAGCAGGACTTTCTTCTCGATACGATCGGTACTCATGCAACCTCCAGGTTGCATAATAGCAGCGGGCACGGCAAGACGCAACCATTCGGTTGCGCAAAATTCAGGCCACTTCGTAGGGCAGGATGATCTCGGCCCGGTAGTGCCGTTCGCCGCTTTCCACCGCCATGTCCGCGCGATCTGCGTAACGCGCCACGAGGCGCCGTTTCACGATCTGCAGCCCCAGCCCGTTGCGCCGTGCCGTAGCGCCTTCGGGGTCGAAGGGATTCTCCACCCGGATGTGCAGCGCATTGCCGTCCCGCCAGGCCTGCAGCCGGATGGTGCCCCCATCCAGCATGCTCGCTATGCCGTGTTTCACAGCATTCTCCACCAGCGGCTGCAGCAGCAGTGGGGGCACCAGGGCCGCTTCGCATTCCGGCGCGGTCTCGACTTCCACCTGCAAACGGCCCCCGAAGCGCACTTGCTCCACGCCGAGATAATTGTGCGCGAGCGCCAGTTCCTCCCGCAGCGGCACGGTTTCGCGTTCGCCTACGCGCAAGCTGCTGCGCAGGAAATCGGAAAGCCGTACGCACATGTCACGCGCGCGGACCGCGTCCACACCGGCCAGGGCGCTGATCGAATTCAGGCTATTGAACAGGAAGTGTGGGTTGATCTGCGCTTTCAGGGCCTTCAATTCCGCGTCCCGCGCGGCCACCAGCGCCTGCATCTCGCGATCCAGCGCTTCCTTGGATTCCTCCGCCGAGGCCAGTGCATAATGCATGCCGGCCGAGAGCAGATACAGCAGTACGCCCATACCGAACAGCAGCGGCGCGTGCGGCCGGAAACGTTGATCGGCGCCGGAAAAGGTCGCCAAGCGGGAGATCAGAACCGCCGTGCCGCGCGCGATTGCCAGGAACAGAACGGCGGCCGCCGCGGAGGCTCCGAAGTTGGTCGCCAGGATGCGCGTGAACCCGGTGCCGCGCAGCGGTGTCATGCGCATGACGTACCAGGGCGACAGGCACACGAACGCGTACACGATGCAGGCGGGCGCAATGATCGCCGCGCTAGCCGCCCAGCCCAGGCTACCGGAGGCTTCCAGAACGTAGATCAGCAGCGCCGCCAAAGGCACCCAGCCAACCAGGTAGATGGCCAAGGCCGCGCCGGAGACGAGAAGCGGGTGCATCCGGGCGCCTCAGTTCTTGATGCCCAGTCCCCCGAAAATCGTGGCGCCGCGAACGATCAACCGCTTGGGATGCGGCACCAGCCGCGGATCGGGCTGATGCGTCTTGTCTTCATGCCCGCCGAAAATGCCTACCACTTGCACCACAACCAGCCAATCCTCAGGCACACGGACCTCGAAACCGCCGAAGATCGCACTGACATTCAGGACGGCCTCGTCTGCCGACATTGTGGCAAAACGCAGGTCCACCCCGCCGCCGCCGAAGATCGCCACCAGGTCCGCGCCTTTGAAGTCGCCGGTGACCTTGCGATTGCTGCCCCCGAATAGCGAGAACATGTTGACGTTACCCGCGGTCGCGGGCTGCATCCACGGCATTGGGTTGACGCCCTTGCCTTCCAGGGCTCCCCACAGCAGCACGAAACCGATCACGATCAGCACCAGCGGCCACAAGGCCCAGAGACTCACGTTGTTGAGAAACGGCAGGTGGATCTTGTCGGCGATCAACACCAGCCCTACCAGCATGACGATCGCGCCACCGGTGCGCCCCGAGGTATCGCGGGAATCCACCAGCTTGGCCAGGCCGATGGCAATCAGGATGACCGGCCAATAGCCCCACACGAAACCGACCGGCACGCCGAAATTGTCGAGCAGGAAGAGCACGCCGATCGCGATGATCGCCAGCCCGAAGATCAGGCTGGGACTGATGCTCCCGCCATCCGGATCGGCTGCATTCTGACAGGCTCTGCGGTTGTCGCTCATCGTCGCGCTCCCTGTTTGCAGGTTAGCCCGGCCAGAGCAGCTAAGTCCTGTATTTTTCGGCAAAAAGGCGCGCAGAACCGGTGAGTGGCGAAAGCGCCGGAGTTGCGGCGGCTGGTGGCCGTCCAGGAACGATATACTCGAAGCGGATGCCGCGCAAGAAACAGAGGTTCGATATGAAGAAGGAGGTGCGCAAACTGGCTCGCGAGCGGGTCGGCACCGTGCCCTCCTCCCGCCCCATTGAGCCCAAAGCCGCGCGCAAGAAACCGAAGCACAAGAAACCGGCAGGCACGGAGGAAGAAGAGCGGGTCTAGTGCTGCCGCTTACATGAAGTAGTCTTTGACCCGGCCGAGGATGCCTTTTTCCGAAGGCTGATTATCCACCGGCAGCGTATCCCGGAGCTGCTCAAAGAGCTTGCGCTGTTCGCGGCTCAGCTTCGACGGCACGCGCACGTCGATGTGTACGTACAGGTCGCCGCGTCCGGTCCCGTTCACCGCCGGCACTCCCATGTGCCGCAGGCGAAACTGCGCGCCGTTCTGCGTGCCTTCCGGAATCTTCAGCCGATAGGGCTCTTCCATAGTCGGGACCTCGATCTCCGCGCCCAAGGCGGCTTGTCCTACGTTGATCGGGATGGTGCAGTGCAGATCGTTGCCCTGGCGATCGAAGAAGGCATGCTCCTTTACCTTCAGCACGACGTACAGGTCGCCCGAAGGCCCGCCATTCCCACCCGGCTGGCCCTCCTGCGCGAGCCGCAGCCGGTTGCCGTCCTCCACGCCCGCCGGAATATTCACTTTCAGCTTGCGCACTACCTGGCGGTAGCCCTGCCCCTGGCATTGCTTGCACGGATTGCGTACGATCTGGCCGCTGCCGCCGCAGGTGTGGCAGGTCCGCCGCACCGAAAGGAAACTCTGCTGATAGAGAATCTGCCCCCGGCCATTGCAGGTCGGACAAGTCGTCGATCCGCTGCCCGGCTCGGCGCCGGTGGCATGGCAGCGCTCGCAACCCTCCAGGCGCGGCACCTGGATTTCTGCGGTCATGCCGAACATGGCGTCTTCGAAGCTGATTTCCAGGTCATAGCGCAGATCTTCGCCGCGCTGCTGCCGGGTGCGCCGGCCCCGTCCGCCACCGCCGAACAGGTCGCCCAAGCCGAAGAAATCGCCGAGAATATCGCTGAAATCTGCGAATGCGCCCGGATCGAATCCCTGCGCCGCGGCGCCTTGCAAACCGGCATGCCCATAGCGGTCGTAAGCGGCCCGCTTCTGCGGATCGCTCAGCACGCTATAAGCCTCGGCGGCTTCTTTGAATTTCTCCTCGGCTTCGGGATTGTCGGGATTGCGATCCGGGTGGTATTGCAGGGCCATCTTCCGGTAGGCCGATTTCACCTGCCCGTCATCGGAATCCCGGCCGATGCCGAGGATCTCATAATAATCTCGCTTGGACACTGGAGGAATAGGGAAACCCTTAAGGCCTTACCGCGACCTTCACCATCGCCGGTCGCAAAAGCTTTCCTTTGAAATTATAGCCGCTTTGGTATTCTTCTAGAACCGTCTGATCGGGTAGTTCCTCAGACTGTACGCGGTCTACGGCCTGGTGCAGATTCGGATCGAATGGCTTGCCCACGGCCTCGATGGGCTCCAGACCTGCCTTCCGCAGCGTCTCAAAAAAGCGCTGGTCAATCAATGAGATTCCCTTCGCATATTCCTTATCGGCCGTTTCCACCTTCAGGGCGCGCCGGAAATCATCCAGGACGGGAAGCAGGTCACGCACGATTTCCGCGGCCGCGAATTGCACGTATTCCGAGCGGTCCCGCTCGGCGCGCCGGCGAAAGTTCTCAAAATCCGCCATCGTGCGCAGCAGACGGTCTTTCAACTCGGCCTTCTCCGCCGCTGACTGATCGCGTTCAGCGGTCAGCGCCGCAATCTGAGCTTCGGGCGTCAGCACAGGGAGATTCTCGTCCACGCCCGACACATTCTGTTCCTGGTTATCTTCAGCCACGGGATTTTATCCGCGCGGCGCCGGCTCGCGGCACCGCACTCATACTATAAAGATTACCAAAACCACGCCCAAGCTTCATCTGAATGACGTTTAGCGCGGGTACCCCTTCCGTTAACCGGGAATTTAATAGATAATTATCTGCAATGACCGTCCGCCCAAGGACCGCCTATGAACACCTCACGCACTTTTGCCATGAGCGCCCTGTCCGCGCTCCTGCTGGCGCCAATAGCGTTTGGCCAGCAAGATTATGTCGGCCGCTACGACGTATTCACAGGATATATGTACCTGAGAAGCCCGCTCATTAGCCTGGGAGAGTCCGGATTCCACACGCAGTTTGGCACCAACCCCACCAAGTGGTATTCGATGGGCTTCGATTTCAGCATTGGCGATGGAGACACCGTGCTGGTTCCCAACATGCTGAAATCATCCGTGCAGCAGGAGATCGCCACTCAATTGGAGCCGCTCAAGCAAGCTGGCCTGGTCGCGGCCACCTACGAACCCGCCGTGCCTTTGCATTCCCGGTCGGAGACTTACGCCCTTGGGCCGCAGCTCAATTACCGCCATTTCCGGGCGGTGACGCTTTTTGTCCATCCCGACCTGGGAGCCATCCACGAGACAGCCATCACGCATCCGAATCCCAAGGACTTGATCTCCACGGCGCTAGTGACCCAATTGGCACCCGCTGGAACGGTGAGCGACTGGACATACTTCTACGGCGTAGGCGGCGGCATGGACGTCAACGTGACGCACCGCTTCGGCATCAAGCTGCACGTGGACTTCGTGCGCGACCACCTCTTCTCCGATTTTCTGCCCTGGCGCAACTCGGTGCGCTTTTCGGTCGGACCGGTTTTCCATGCCGGCCCCAACGTCGCGGCGGCGAAGTAAAGCATTATGAAGTGATTCTTTATATAGTCAGTCTTTACATTGGCGCGGTTCCGTGATATGGTGTGGCTGGATGGCCCAACGCACGGAACTCCTGCAGGGCACCCTCGACATGCTGGTGCTCCGCACCCTGCTCTTTGGCCCGCTGTACGGCTACGGCATCGCTAAATCCATTCAACAGACCTCCGGCGACTCGCTCGCCATCGAATTCGGCTCACTCTATCCGGCGCTCAAACGCCTGGAGCTGAAAGGCTGGATCGCCGCGAAGTGGGAGACGTCGGAACGCAACCGCCGCGCGCGGTTCTACCGGCTTACCGCCGCGGGTCGCAAACAACTGACGCGCGAGCAATCCAAGTGGCAGAGCTTCGCCGATGCGATTGCCCGCGTCATGACGTCCGAACCGGAAAGCGGCCAATCATGAACCACCTGCGCAGGCTGCAATACCTATTCCCTGGCTACCGGCACCAGCAGGAACGCGACATGGAAGCCGAGCTTCAGTCGCTCCAGGAAATCGCGGCCGAAGACGCGACCCGCCTGGGAAACCTCACCCTGGCACGGGAGGATGCGCGCGCCGCCTGGGGTTGGACGTGGCTCGCCAGCCTCTACGCGGATGTCCGCTACGCCTGGCGGACGCTGCGCAAGGATCGCGTCTTCACCGCCGTCGCCATCCTGTCACTAGCGCTAGGCATTGGCGCCAACGCGGCCATCTTCAGCATCATCGACAAACTGCTGATCGAATCGCTGCCGGTGCGCGATCCGTCGTCGCTGGTGTTACTCGACGATAGCGACAGCTCGTACTTCACGTACCTGCGTTTCGCCGCCAACACCGAAAACGTGTTTTCCGGTATCTTCGCGCGCTGCTCCGATGCGCGCGACGTTGACCCGGGCGGCGGGCCGACACGCGCTAACGTCGAACTGGTTACCGGCAGCTACTTCCCCACGCTCGGCGTTCGGCCCTGGCTCGGACGCATGCTCGGCCCGGATGACGACCGCCGCGGAAATCCGGCCCCGGTCGCGGTCATCAGCTACGGCCTGTGGCGGCGGCGATACGCTGGCGATCCATCCGCCATCGGGCGCACGATTCGCGTCCAGCGCTCTCCGTTCACCATCATCGGGATCGCGCCGCCCGAGTTGTTCGGTGTGGTCGTCGGGGAAGCGCCGGAGGTCTGGCTACCGCTATCCTTGCATGCCAGCGTCTTTCCCGGGCGCCACTGGCTCGATGAGCCCAACACGAACTTTCTGGAGTTGATGGGCCGCCTGCGCCCTGGAGTGGCGCCGCAACGCGCCGCGGACGTGCTCACTCCAGTACTGATCCAGACGGAGTTCGACCGTAGCCCGGACGCTCCGGAATCCGTGCGCGCGGAGATCCGGAGGGAAAGGGTCAATCTGATTCCCGCCGCCACTGGAATTTCGTGGCTGCGCTACCGTTTTTCGGGACCCTTACGCATCGTATTTGCCATGGTGGCGATCACGCTTCTGCTGGCCTGCTTGAATTTGATCAACTTGCAGGCGGCCCGCGTACGCGAGCATCGCAAGGAATTCGCGGTACGACTGGCCATCGGAGCCAGCCGGTTGCGCGTGGCGCGCGAAGTCTTTACCGAAAGCGCGTTGCTGGCGCTAGCCGGCGGCGCCTGCGGCTTGCTGCTCTGCGGTCCCCTGGCGCATGTGCTCCTGGACCTCATGTCGCCGGGCGACCCCATCGCGCTGGGCCTCGGCCTGAATCACCAAGTGCTCGCCTTCGTGGCCGCTATCTCGATGGCCGCCGCGATCCTCTTCGGAACCGGCCCGGCCTGGCGGTCGACGCGCGGCGAGATCCTGCCCGCCCTCCAGTCCGGTTCCGGCGCCGCCAAGGCATCGCCCGCCAGCCGGATGCTGGGACGCGGCCTGGCTGCCCTGCAAATGGCCCTGTCATTGGTTCTGGTGGCCGGCGCAATCCTGTTTGCCACCAGCCTCTATAAGTTGCTGCACGCCGACTTCGGGCTCAACCCCTCGCACGTACTGGTGCTCGACGTGGACGCGGTGGAAGCCGGGTACCAGGCCAGCCAATCCGCCGCTTTAAGCCAGCGGCTTGTGGCGCGGCTGGCTCCTCTGGCGGGCGTCGAGTCTGTCAGCTTCTCGGCGGTTGGCATCTTCACGGGGCGCAACATGAATATGGCTGTTGAGCCAGTCGGCCAGCCTAAGCCCGCGAATCCTTACGCCTGGTACGACGAGATCGGACCGCGTTACTTCGCCACCATCGGCGCGCACATGGTGGCCGGGCGCGACTTCGACGAGCGCGACAACCTGGCCGCGCCGAAAGTCATGATCGTCAACCAACAGTTCGCGCGATTCTACTTGCCCGGCCTCAATCCGATCGGCCGCAGCGTGGCCGTGGAGGAAGTCGACAGGAAGCCAAAGGTCCTGCGGGAAATTGTCGGTGTGGTGAAGGATCTGCGCAACGCCGGCTCCCGCCAGCAGCCGGCGCCTTACTTCTATTTGCCGGCGCTGCAGACGGTCGACATACCGTTCTCGACGCGCTTCCTGATTCGCGCTGCCGGCGATCCGCGAGCGTTGTATGCCAGTATTCGCGCCGCCGTACGCGCGGAGGATCCGGCTCTCAACATCATCAGCCTGGACACCGCCGGCGAACTGCTCGATCGCGGCATTGGTCACGACCGGATGATGGCCGCTCTGGCTGCGGCTTTCGGCGTACTCGCCCTTTTGCTGGCCGCCATCGGCATTTACGGATTGTTGTCCTACGAAGTCGCGCGGCGTACCGGGGAAATGGGCATTCGGGCCGCGCTGGGCGCGCGCCGTGCGGATATCGTGCGCCTGATCCTATCCGAGATCGCCGGGATCGCCATCGTGGGCATCGTCCTGGGCGGAGTTGCCGCCTTCGCGGTCAGCACACTCATCACGCGCCTGGTATTTGGACTCTCGCCCAACGATCCGCTGGTGCTCGCGGGCGCAGCGCTGATTCTGCTGGCGGTGGCCTTGTCCGCCGCTTACTGGCCGGCCCGCCGCGCCGCGCTTCTGGACCCGTTAGCCGCCCTGCGGCGAGAATAGGGGAATGGCCCGCCGCCGTTTCCTGGTCGAGCAGATCCGCGACAACACCGCCGAACTGCGCGGCGACGATGCCCGCCATCTGGCTCGCGTGCTGCGCGCCGAACCGGGCCAGCAATACGAAATCGCCGATGGGGCCGCGGCGTACCTCGCCGAAATTGCCGACGTCCACAAGGACCGAATCGTCTTCCGTGTTCTTGAGCCGCTCGCCGCAGCGGCCCTGGCGGCGCGCCTGACGCTGGCCGCCGCGCTCATTAAGTTCGATCGCTTCGAATGGCTGGTCGAGAAAGCGACCGAAGTCGGCGTCGCGTCGATCATCCCGGTGGCGAGCGTCCGCAGCGAAAAAGGGCTGGCGGATGCCGCTCCGAAACGCGCCGAGCGCTGGCGGCGCATCGCCCACGAGAGCGCGCAGCAATGCCGCCGCCTGGCCCCGCCCGAAATCGCCGCGCCGCAAGCGCTAGCGTCAGTCCTCGCCGCGGACGCCGTCCTTCGATTCCTGCTCGACGAACAACCGGGCGCGCCGGCCCTGCTCTCGGCGATCCCGCCGCCGGCCCACCGCCGCCCGACGGACTCGATCGCCCTGCTCACCGGTCCCGAGGGCGGCTGGGCCGAGACCGAACGCAACGCCGCGATCGCCGCCGGATGGATGCCCGTCTCACTGGGACCGCTCATCCTCCGTGCGGAGACAGCCGCCATCACTGCCGCGAGCCTGCTGCTGCATTCCTGGTGGATGGCTCAGCTAGAATGAAGTAGGAACGCTGTCTTGCACACCCCCTTCGATCTTTTGGCAGTCTGCGCCATCGTCCTCATCCAGTCATTCATGATCCAGCACATCCTGGAAGCGGCCAGCCACCGGCTCTCGCCACCCGCAATGCGCTGGGTACGTCCGTCGTTGCTGGCGCTGAACGTGCTAATGGCCGTGGCTTTCGGCCTGAGCTTTACGTTTCTGGCGAGGCGCTTTCCCTTGCCCTCCCACGCCGCCCAAATCGCCGGCGCCATCGGCCAGATCTGGTTCTTCGGGTCGAGCGCCGGCTATGTTGCTTATCGTGCCGTGCGGTTCCTGGCCGAGCGCACCGCGCCGCGCGCGTTCAGTCCGGCCCGCCGCCGCGTACTGAACGTGACCGGAGGCGCGCTGCTCGCCGCCCCATTCGCCGCGGTGGGGTACGGCGCGTTAATCGAGCGTCTGGATTTTCATGTGCGCGAACTCGATATCCCGGTTCCGGGGCTGCCCGCCGGTCTCGACGGATTACGCCTGCTGCACCTCAGCGACATCCATCTGAGCGCGTTCTTAAGCGAGCAGGATCTGGCCCGCGTAATCGATAGCGCCAACGAACTGCGGCCGCATCTGGCCTTCGTCACCGGCGATTTGATCACTTCCGTCGGCGATCCGCTAGATGCGTGTCTGCGCCAGGTCGCGCGGCTGCGTGCCGACGCCGGCGTGCTGGGTTGCATGGGCAATCACGAAGCCTACGCCGGTGTGGAAGACTATTTGGAACGGGCCGGCGCGCGGCTCGGCATTCCCTTTCTGCGCCGCGGGACGCAGGCGCTCCGCTTCGGCGATGCCGTGCTGAACATCGCGGGCGTGGACTATCAGCGCTCCGACCGACCGTATCTGCCGCATGCCGAGCGCTTGCTGCTCCCTGGCGCCTACAACCTGCTGATGTCCCATAATCCCGATGTCTTTCCGGTCGCGGCGCGCCAGGGGTACGATTTGATGCTGGCCGGCCACACGCACGGCGGCCAAGTCACAATCGAAATTCTGAACCAGTCCATCAACGCCGCGCGGTTCTTCACACCCTACGTTTACGGATTGTTCCGGCAGGGTAACGCGGCCGCCTACGTGACACGCGGCATCGGCACCATCGGCATTCCGGCGCGCATCGGCGCTCCTCCGGAAATCGCTCTGCTACGCTTGAGAAAGGCATAGACCGGCAGCGTGCGATATCTGGTCCTCAGCGACATTCACGGGAATTGGGAGAGCCTGGAAGCAGTCCTCGAGCATGCCGCGGGCAAGTACGATCAGGCCATCTGCTGCGGCGACATCATCGGCTACGGCGCCGATCCTAACGCCGTGACGGATTGGGTTCGGACGCACGCTTCTCTGGTGGTGCGCGGCAATCACGACAAGGCTTCCGTGGGCCTCGACGACCTGGAATGGTTCAACCCGGTGGCGCGCGAAGCCGCCATCTGGACGCAAAAAGCACTATCGCCCGACAATGTGGAATACGTGCGCAATCTGCCGAAAGGTCCCTTGGCGCTCGATGGCTTTCAAGTCGTGCATGGCTCGCCGCTCGATGAAGACGAGTACATCCTCGGCGCGGGCGATGCCGGCCTGGTCTTCTGCTACCTGGATACGCCGCTGACCTTTTTTGGCCACACGCACCTGCAGGGCGGCTACATCTGGAACCACGCGCGCGTCGAGACCATCGGCAAGACGCCCGCCTCTGAAGAGCGCCAGACCTTGGAACTGGACCCGGAATGCACCTACATCGTGAATCCCGGATCTGTGGGCCAGCCGCGCGATGGCGATCCGCGTGCGGCCTACGTTCTTTATAACGACGAAGAGCGTTTTCTGATCTATTACCGCGTGCCCTACGACATTGCGAAAGCCCAAGACCGCATTCGCCACGCGGGGCTGCCGCCTTTGTTGGCCGATCGCCTGGCTGTCGGCCGTTAAGCCGCGCTTGACAATAATCCCCAGGCATTGCTAATATACCCCTATATAGCTTATGCCTAAAACGGACATGCCTTCCGGCGCCCTGACCCTTTTGCTGCTGCGCGTCCTGCGCTCCGGCGCGTTGCATGGCTACGCCATTGCGCAGCGTATCCACGTGCTATCGGACGAAGTCCTACAGGTGGAAGAAGGCGCGCTCTATCCTGCGCTTCAGAAGCTGTTGGTGAAAGGATGGGCCACTGCGGAGTGGGGCATCTCCGAGACCAATCGCAAGGTGCGTTTCTATCGCCTGACCGCCGCCGGCCGCAAACAACTCGAAGCCGAAATGGCCGAATACCAGCGCGCGCACGATGCGGTTCAGTCCGTATTGCGCGAGGCGTGAAAGGGATCTTATGGGAGAACTTTTCCGCCGTCTGCGCTACCTGCTCGACCGCCGCCGCTTCGACCATGAACTTGCCGCGGACCTGGAATTTCATCGCGAGATGGCGGCCCGCCAGGGACGCCGCAACCTGGGCAACGAACTACGCCTGCGCGAGCAGTCCCGCGACGCCTGGGGCTGGACGTGGCTCGACCGCATCGGCCAGGACCTGCGCTACGCCGCGCGTGTGCTGCGCAAATCGCCCGGCTTCACCGCGGCCGCCATCCTGATGCTGGCCCTCGGCATTGGCGTGAACGTTGCGGTTTTCGGATTCTTCGACCTGATCGTACTGCGGCCCCTGAACGTCCGCGATCCGGCCACGCTGCGCCGTTTCCACCGGCGGTCCGCCGAGGCCTATGCCTACGATTTGCCTTACTCGGAAGTGAGTTTCTTCAGCGCGCATTCCCGCACGCTGTCGGCGGCCCTGGCGCTGAACACGACCAAACTGGCCGTCGAGGGCGAGCAGAAGCAGATGGACGCCAGCTTCGTGACCGCCAATTTCTTCTCCGACCTGGGCGCGGTGCCCAGACTCGGCAGGCTGTTCGACCCATTCCGCGACGGCGCTCCAGATGCGGAACCGGTGGTGGTGCTGGCGCAAGGTTTCTGGGAGCGCCACTTTGGCAGCGACCCTTCGGTGATTGGCCAAACCATCCGTCTGAACGGGAAACCGGCCACCATAGCCGGTGTCGCCGCTAGCGACTTCAGCGGCTTATATCTAGGACAGTCTGCCATCTGGGTACCGATCACCCAGCAGCCGTACTTCGTGTACGGCAGCCGCCTGTTGGCGGAATTCGCAGCCGATAGCGGAGGCGTACGCATGTGGGGCAGGCTGCGTCCTGGGCTTCCGCCTGCCGCCGCCGAAACGGAACTGCGAACGCTGGCGGCCCGTTTCCACGCCGCGCACCCCAACGACACCTGGGCAAAGGAGAGCCTTCCCAGCGATCCGGGCGGCTACGCCGCCAGCCTGCTGATCGGCGACCGGAGCGGCACGGGCTCGGAGGGCCAGCCCGAGGTGTATCCGATCTTCGTCCTCCTGGCGGCGCTGGGCCTGCTGATTCTGACCGTCGCCTGCACCAACCTGGGCAGCCTGCTGATGGCGCGCGGCGTGGCGCGGGAACGCGAGATCGCGATCCGCACCGCGGTGGGAGCCGGCCGCGCCCGGCTGGTTCGCCAGTTGTTTACCGAGAGCCTTCTGCTGGCCTCGCTGGGATCGGCTGCGGGGCTGGCCACCGGCTACATCGTGCTACGGAGCCTGATGGCCATCACCGACACTCCCGCGTGGCTGAATCCCGCGCCGGACTGGCGCGTCACGGTATTCGCGCTGACGGCTGGATTTGTTTCCGCCGTGCTGTTCGGGCTGACGCCCGCGTTTCAGGTGGTCCGCCGGCGCCATCGCGCGAACGTCGCCCGCCAGTTTCTAGTGGCCGCGCAGGTAGCCGCGAGCTGCGTCCTGTTGATCGTGGCAGGCCTGCTCGGCCGCGCCCTGGAGCACGCGACATCCAGCGACCCCGGCTTCGACTACCAGCACGTCATTTCCATCGATCCGGGGCTCGACCGCGATGGTTACTCGCCCGCGCGGGCGCAAGCCTACCTGGACACGCTGCGCGCCCGGCTGCGTGCCCTCCCCGGAGTCGAGTCTGTATCGCTGGCGCAGAGTCCGCCTTTGGGACACCGGACCGAGACCGCCGGCCTCACGCTCGACGGGCGGACGCTCAGCATCCAGATCAACCGCGTCGATCCCGACTTCTTCGAGACCATGCGGATTCCGCTCCTGCGCGGCCGCAATCTCCAGCTCGCGGAACCGCGCGCCATCGTCGTCGGCGAATCCCTGGCGCGACGCGCCTGGCCCGGACAGGACCCGCTCGGCAAACAGTTCACCCTGAATGGCGACTATACCGTCGCCGGAATCGTGGGCACCGCGCGCGTAGTGAAGCTCCAGGATTCGGATTCGGTCGAAATCTATTTCCCGCTCGCGCCAGACGACCTGCCCTCCGCATCCGTGATCGTCAAGACCGCTGGCGCACCGGAAGGTCTCCTGCGGCCCGTGGCCGCGGCCGCCAAGGCAGTCGACCCGAATACATTCCCCGATGTGGAGTTGCTCAAATCCGGATTCCGGCGGAGGATCGAGGGTGCGCGCACAACCGCTGTTACGGTGACCGCCCTGGGACTGCTGGCCGATCTGCTGGCATGCCTCGGCATCGTGGGCGTGGTCGGTTACGCCGTCTCCCAACGCACCAAAGAGATCGGTATCCGGATGGCGCTGGGTGCCCGCCCGGCGCATATCCTGCCGCTGATCCTCACACAGTTTTCGCGTCCGGTGGCAGTTGGCCTGCTCGCCGGAACGGGCGGCGCCGCCGCGCTCTCCAGGCTTCTGCGCGGCCAACTGTACGGCATCAGCAATCTGGACGCGGCGGCTTACATCGGCGCGATCGGCCTCTTCGTCGCCACCGCCGCGGTCTCCGTTCTGTGGCCCGCCCGCCAGGCGCTCCACGTCGACCCGCTCGAAGCTCTCCGTCACGAATAGCCTTATGACCCAACTCCTACGCCGCCTAAAATACTTGTTGAACCGCCGCCGGTTCGACGCGGAACTCGCCGCCGATATGGAATTTCATCGCGAGATGGCCGCGCGCGAAGGCCGCCGCAACCTGGGCAATTCGCTGCGTCTACGCGAACAGGCGCGGGACGCCTGGGGTTGGACGTGGATCGATCGTCTCGGCCAGGATCTGCGCTACGCCGCGCGCGTGCTACGCAAGTCGCCGGGCTTCACGGCGGTCGCGGTCCTCACGCTGGCGCTGGGCATCGGCGTGAATGTGGCCGCCTTCGGCTTCTTCGATCTGATGTTCCTGCGGCCGCTACCCATACGCGATCCGGCCACCATTCTGCATTTCGTGCGCAGCTCGCCACAAGGTATGGCGGACAACTTCGTGTATCCCGAAGTGGCCTTCTATCGCGAACACGCCCAGACACTCTCGTCCGTGTTGGCGCTGAGCATGAGTAAGCTGACCCTCGACGGAGCCGCCGCGCCGGTCAACGTGCGCTACGTCACCGGCAATTTCTTTGTTACGCTCGGTGCCGCGCCGGCGCTCGGCCGTTTGCTCGACCCCATGCGCGACGAAGCTCCGGATGCCGATCCCGCGGTAGTTCTGAGCTACGGCTTCTGGCAGCGCCAATTCGGAGGCGATCCGCGGGTCATCGGCCGAAACATCCGGCTGGGCGCTAAGCCGGCAGCCGTGATCGGCGTCGCAAGCCGCGAATTCAGCGGCCTCGGCATGGGTACGCCGGACCTGTGGACCCCGATTACGCTGGCGCCCTACTTTGACCGGGCCACCCACCTCGGCGATTTCTCCGAACACGGGCTCGAGGTATTCATGTGGGGGCGGCTTGCGCCCGGCATGGCGCCGCCGGCGGCCGAGGCGGAACTGCGGGCTTTGGCCGCCGAACTCCATCGCCTGCACCCGAATGACGTTTGGGCGAATGAGAGCCTGCCCAGTGATCCGGGCGGCTACGCCCAAACCATCCAGCCCCCGATGGTTCCGGTCTTCGCACTATTGGGAACCCTTTGCCTGTTGATTCTGGTAACGGCCTGCGGGAATCTCGGCGGCCTGCTGCTGGCGCGCGCGGTCGCGCGTAAAACAGAAATCGCGATCCGTGTCGCGGTCGGCGCCGGGCGCGCCCGCCTGCTGCGGCAACTAATCACCGAAAGTTTGGCGCTGGCGTGCCTCGGTTTGACGGCCGGCCTGGCCTTGGGCTACATCGTACTGCGCATCCTGGTCACTGCGGCGGACCTGCCGCCTTGGGTGCACGCCACTCCCGACTGGCGCACGATCACCTTCGCCGCCGGCCTTGGCCTCGCCGCCACCGTGCTGTTCGGATTGACGCCCTCGTGGCAAGCCGCGCGGCAGCGCTATCGCACCGCGTTCCTGCGCCAGGTATTCATCGGTGTCCAGGTGGCCGCCGGCTGTGTGCTGCTGATCGTGGCCGGGCTCGAAGTGCGCGCGCTGCATCACGCCGTCCACCATGATCCGGGCTTCGATTATCAGCACGTCATAGCCATCGATCCGGCCCTCGACGGATACACTCCGGCACGTGCGCGCGTCTACTTCGACGAGCTGAGAGGGAAGCTGCGCGGAATTCCCGGTGTGGAATCCGTGGCGCTTGCAACCAATCCGCCCTTGGGCAATCGCTGGACCGTCGACAACACTACGATCGCCGGCCGCGCCGTGAACATCCACTTCAATCACGTCGACCCGCCCTTCTTGCAGACGATGCAGATACCGATCCTGCGCGGCAGGAATCTCGCGTCCGGCGATGGCGATAGCGCGGCTGTCGTGAGCGAGTCACTGGCGCGCATCCGCTGGCCGTCGGAAGACCCCATTGGCAAGTCGTTGCGCTTGGGGAAAGATGAACTGCGGGTGGTTGGCGTCTCCAGAAGCGCCCGCCTGGTCTCTCCCGAGGATTCAGACGCCGTGGAGGTTTATCAGCTCGCCGGGGCGGATCTGTCGCCAATGACGGCGCTCGTGCGGACGTCGGTTCCACCCGAAAGCCTCGTGCACTCCATTACGGCCGCCGTGAAATCGATCGACCCGCAGCTCCTGCCCGAAGTCCAGCTCATGAAGGACGAATTTCGCGGCAAGATCCAGACCGCCGAATACGCCGCGCTGGCCGTGAGCGTGCTTGGCGCGGTGGCGCAGCTTCTGGCCTGCCTCGGCATTGTGGGCGTAGTGGCGTATGCCGTCACGCAGCGCACCAAGGAGATCGGTATCCGCATGGCGCTGGGCGCTAAGCCCGCAAACATCCTGCCGATGATCCTGAGCCAGTTCTCGCGTCCGTTGGCGGCCGGCCTTGTCGTGGGCGTGGCGGGCGCGGCGGCGTTGTCGCGGCTGCTGCGATGGCAACTCTACGGCGTCAGCAATCTGGATCTGGCGGCCTACCTGGGCGCCATCGGGGTCTTTATCGCGACCGCCGCGCTCGCCGCGCTGTGGCCCGCGCGAAAGGCGCTGCGGGTGGACCCGATGCGCGCCCTCCACTATGAATAGAACAATCTCCAAAACGATGGCAGCCCGCGCCGGCGGCTAACCCTCCGCTTCCATTCCGCCGATCTTTAGAGCGTGTCGCGGTCCTGGCTGCCGATCGCTCTCGCCTGCTTCGGATGTACCGCGGCGGCGCAACCCATTTATATTTCCAACTCGATACCACTGTCTGGCGGCGGTAACGGCTTGGCTCTGAGTTCGACGGGCCGGTTCCTCTATCTGACACAGGCGGCGTCCGATCGAGTCGCCGTCGTGGACATGGCTTCCCGTGCAGTCGTCCGCAGTATGTCAGCCGGCAGGTCTCCCGCGGCCATCGTAGCCGGCGTGAACGGACGGGTATATGTCGCCGACATGGCATCGAATAGTGTGTCAGTCGTCGACACAGAAACCGGCGGCGACATAGCAGATATCCCTGTAGGCACGGCGCCTGCTGGACTGGCGTTATCGCCGGACGGCAGGCAGCTTTTTGTGGCGAACTTCTTTTCAGGAACTGTGGCGGTGATCGATACTGGTTCGAACTCCATCGCCGCAACCTGGCACGTGGGCTTCGGCCCGAGCGCCATCGCAGCCGCCTCCGGGCGCGTGTATTTGTCCAATGGTCTGACCGGTCAACTGGATATATATGATACCGGTGGCGGCTTGCTCAAGACCCTCGGCGGATTCGCCTGTCCAATATCTATGGCGGCGAATGCGGCATTAATTTACGTGGCGAACGGCTGTGACAGGTCAGTCGCCATCCTGAGCGCGTCGTCGTTCGATCGGTTGTCGACTATCTCTCTGGGTGCAATACCCTCGGCGGTGGCACTCAACCCGGATGGATCCACATTGTATGTTGCGAGCTTGGCTTCCCACGCAGTGTTTGTGATCGGCACGATCGCCCATGCCCCTGGCAGTTCGGCACATCGCGTTTCGCGAACGGTGCCGGCGACGGCTCGCACCACAGAAATAGTCGCGCGCTCCGTCCCGCAGACCGTCAGCGTGAAAAGCTTCGGCGCGGCGGGAAATGCGCATTCCTACGCCGACGGTTACTTGAGCGGAACGCTGCCCGCGCCGGTGTTGCACGCGCCACTGAGCGCGCCATTCCGTTCCGGCGACGTAGGCAAGTTAGTCGAGATTCAAAACTCTTGTCTGAATGCGGGGTCGGTCAGCACACTCGAAGGCAGAATTGCCGGTGTCGAATCCCCCTCCGCGGCCGTGCTCAGCGTGGATACAGCCAGCGTAGCGCACGGCATTGCCTGCGCAGCGCTCAACGCGTACCCGTTCTACGGCACGCTCACAGCCGCTGTAAATCGCGGCGCCACCAGCCTGGTAATTGCTTTGTACACGCCGAATGCGGTTCCCGTCACGTTACCCGCCACTCCGTTTCGAATGAGATTCACGGACGCGAGCCCCGAGACTCTCACCGTATCCGCGGTGACCCGCTTGAGCGCCACCGCCGTATTACTGAGCGTCAATTCCACAGCGGGCGCGCATGCGGCCTATGTTTCCGTGCTGGGGGCCAGCGGCAACCAATCGGCTGCCTGGGCCTACGGCACCGAAGACGAATCCGCGATCCAGGCGGCCGTAAACCATGCGTGCGCGATTACTAATGCCACCGTCTACTTCCCGTCAAACACGGGCGGATACATGATCCGCCTGCCCTCCAAAACCGGCGCCCCACACATTCTGTCGATCGGATGCGCGCACATTAGTCTACAGGGCGATAACCCAACCTGGATCTATAGCGCGGGCGCCTGGTCCCTGGTTTCAAACCGGGTAGTGCGCGGCGCCTCGATACAGATCGGCACTGCGGGCGACGGCATCTTCTACGACGGTGTCAGTATTCAGGGGTTGGGCCTCGAAGGCATGACCAGCGGTAACACCGATTACGGATGGTCGGGAGCGGCCAGCACCGCCATGGGCGACGGCTGGGACACCACCCATCAGGCAATCAACGCCGCGAGCGGCGGCGCGCCGCTCACCAGTACGGGCAAAATCACCATTCAGAACTGCACGATCCAGAACTACAAGGGCGAAGAAATCATCGTCAACGGCAATTATCATAGCGGGCTGAGCGTGCTCAATAACGTGCTGCTCAACAGCGAGGGCGATCATATCAGCACCTCCGACCTGGCCTTCACTGCTACCGGCAATACGATGAACGGCGCCGGCAACGCCAACATCGAAAACGGCGTGTACGGCTTTCAAAGCTACGAACACATCGACAACAACCGGATGTCCAACGGCGAACGCGGCGCGGTGATTCTGGCATCCGTCAGTGACGTGACCGCCACCGGGCCGATTGTGATTCAAGGAAATACGATGACCGGTTGTGGAATCACGCAGGCAGGCGGGCACTTCAGTAGTCTCAATTCCTGCGTGGACGTCACCTATCAGGCAGGCGCCATCGGAACCCTTTCCGTTCAAATGACCGGCAATAGCCTGCGCGACTTCACCAGCGGCGTCAGCCTGGGCGCCAACAACAATACAGTGATCAGCGGCAACACGTTCGTGATCGACGCTTTCCGCCTCAGCGCCGCGGCCCTGGCGCAGGGCATCGGCCAGTCGGGCATCCGGCTGGATGGCGGCGGCGGCCCGAACACCATCTGCGTTAATTGCGTGATCGAAAACAATATCTTTGAAGTGTCTTCGGCGGCCGCCGCAGCCGGGTATAGCTACGCGCCGATCGTCTCTTATGAAGGCTGCCCGAATGGAACAGCGCAGTGGATGAATGTGGCGGTTGCCGGTAACACAGCCAGCACCGGCCGGGGGTGGACCTTCGCTCCTTACCTGAACTTATCCACCAGTTGGGCGCTGATCCAACAGCAGTACCCTAAGTGGGCAGACAACACTTGTGCCGGATGCGCCTTTACTAACAGCGCGGGTCTCGAAAATCTGTCCGCATCCGCGCCCACGATTTACCCCGCGGCCGATATCGTTGGAATCAGCCCCAACGCGAACCTCACAGCGACTTTGGCGACCGCGCACGTGCAGGATGGACACCAGCTCAAAATAACCAACGTCTCGGCCACCTACACCGTGACCTTTGTCAGCGACATCCACAGCAGCTTCCCAGGCACTGTCAGGCTGGCGCCGCATCAAACGTTGTCGGTGGAATTCTCAGGAGCGCTCAGGAAGTGGGTGTATCAATCGCCGTAAGTATCACGCTATTGCCCGGCGTGTTTACTGCTCTCGCCATCTTTTTCGAGCAACTCCCGTACTTTTCGCAATAGCTCAGAGGGTGTAAACGGCTTTTGGATGAATGCCGACGCACTGGCGAGCAACCCGCTGTAGATCGCCGCGCGGTCCGTGTACCCCGACATGAAGAGGACCTTCATTGCCGGACGCTGCGGTGCCAGACTCTCGGCCAGATCGCGGCCGCCTTCCTTGGGCATGACCACATCCGTGATCAGTAGATGGATCTTTCCGGTATACTCGCGTCCCAGTCGCCGGGCTGCCGCGGCGGACGGCGCGTCGAGCACTTTGTAGCCTTTGCCCCTTAACGTATCCCGCACCAGGTTTCGCACGGATTCCTCATCCTCCACTAGCAGGATGGTTTCGTGGCCACGCGCCGGATTGGTCGGTGGCGCATCCGGCGCCGACGTGGCGGGCTGGTCCGCGCGCGGCAGCAGCACCTTCACTGCCGTGCCCTTGCCTGGTTCGCTATACACGTCCACGCCGCCGCCGCTTTGCTTCACGATACTGAACACCGACGTCAGGCCCAAACCCGTGCCCTTCCCCTTGGCCTTGGTAGTGAAAAAGGGCTCGAACAGGTGCGCGCGTGTTTCCGCGTCCATGCCGGCTCCGGTATCGCTCACCACCAGGGCAACGTATCTGCCCGGTTTCATGGTGATGTGCGTCGAAACATAAGCCTCGTCCAGATCTACATTGCGCGTTTCAATGGTCAAAATGCCACCGCGTGGCATGGCGTCGCGCGCATTCACCGCCAGGTTCATCACCACCTGTTCGATCTGTCCGGGATCCGCATTAATCCGTCCCAACTCCGGACCGGGGACAAAACGCAAGTCGATATCCTCGCCGATCAACCGCCCCAACATGCCGTCCAGGCCGGCGAGCAGTTGGTTCAGATCCAGAATCTTGAGCTGCTGCACCTGGCGCCGGCTGAACGTCAGCAGTTGTCCGGTCAGCGCGGCGGCGCGTTCGCCGGCCTTCATGATCTGTTCCACCGCGGAGTAATTCCGGTCGCCCGGCGGCAGCGAGTTCAGCAGAATGTGGCTATAGCCGTTGATGATGGTCAGCAGGTTATTGAAGTCGTGCGCGATGCCGCCGGCCAACATGCCCACGGCCTCCATTTTGGCCGATTGGCGCAACTGCGCTTCCAGTTGATTGCGTTCGGTCACGTCGTGCAACACGGACAAAACCGCCCGCCGGCCGCCATAGGTGATGGTGTGGGACGCTACCTCGACTTCAATGGTGCGCCCGTTCTTCAAACGATGGCGCCATTGGGCAGGTACAGTCAAACCGGCAGTTTGGCCTACTGCCTCCCGCAGCCGGCCGACATCTTCGGGCGGACGAATATCGGCCAACGTCATCTTCAGGAACTCTTCGCGGGAGTACCCGTAATGCGCTACAGCCGCTTGATTGACTTCGAGAAAACTCAGCGTTTCCCGATCGAACACCCACATTGCCAGCGGGTTGTCCTCAAAAAGCAGCCTGAACTTCACGTCCTTCTGGCCCAGCAGTTCTTTCGCAGCCATGGCCGTACCGAGAGAGCCCTCACCCGCTTCCAGGATAAATCAATCGCGCCGAAGACTACCAAGCTTTAATAAAAACCCGGTAATCTTTAACACAATAACATTTGGCTAGTAGGGCTGTAAGCAGATTTGCGGCCCGGTGAACGCGATATGAGGCGCACGTCGCAAATGGACGATTTACGTGAATTTGACGGGGCGTCCGTGAGACATCGGCGTAATACAAATCGTGCCGTTTATGTTGTGCAAGTCGATGTAGGTACCGCCGCCCTTGAGCACGCCGTGTAACTGGCTGCCGGCGGAGCGATTCCGGCTCACCGGGATTCCGAAGTCGTTGTCGATGCCGCCCGTGACGTTGCGTGCGTTAAACTCCGCGCCCGCGTCATAAGGGATGGCCAGCGAAATGGGCCCGTTCACCGAATTCATCGAGATCATCCGGGCATCTTGCAAGCGATCGAAACTGGCCTCCAGCCTGCCGTTGACCGTGGAAAGACGCGCATCGCCCGCAATCTTCTGCGCGCGCACCGTGCCATTCACTGAAGAGGCCGTGATGCCGCCGCTCACGCCCTCGATATCCACCGTGCCGTTGATCAGCTTGATGTCGCTCAAGCGTGCGTGGCGCGGAACCATCACGTGAAACTCTACGCTGCCGGGATTGCTGTTCGTGTCGTCCTGGTACCGCGTGCGGATGCTGATGGCGTCGGCGCCCGCATCCACCACGATACGCGCCTCGTTCAACTGGCCTTGGCTCGCGGCCCGCTTCACCGCTTCGATGCGCACTTCATTGCGGTCCCAGGCGCGGATATGCACGTCGCCGTTGATGTTCTCAAGTGAAATGCGTCCATGCGCGGAAAGCGCATAGATATGGCTGGATTCTTGATGAAAACTACCGCCTGCCGGCACACTGAGTACGCTTGCCAGCGCCAACAGGGCACACTTGAGTAGCATTCTCCCTCCTGTGGCTTCTCTCGTCTCGAGCCGCCCGAGGGCAGCTTAATTGCGCGACGCCTCGATGCTCTCTTCAACAATCCGGCCGTCGAACAGCCGGATGGTGCGGTCGGCAAACTGTGCGTAGCGTGGATCGTGCGTCACCATGCAGATGGTGGCGCCATTGCGGTGCAGATCTTTCAGCAGGTTCATGACAGCTTCCCCGTTGGCCGAGTCCAGGTTCCCAGTAGGCTCATCGGCCAGCAGAATCACAGGATCGCCGCCCAGTGCGCGCGCCACGGCCACGCGCTGCTGCTGACCGCCCGAAAGCTGCGAAGGATAGTGTTTCATGCGGTGCGACATGCCCACGCGCTCCAGAGCTTCCTGCACGCGTTTCTTGCGCTCCGCCGAGCCCATGCCGCGATAGGTCAGCGGCAATTCCACGTTTTCGTACACCGTCAGATCGCCGATCAGGTTGAACGCCTGGAAGATAAAACCGATCTCCCGATTGCGGATGCGCGCGCGCTCCGACAGTTTCAGTCCGCTTACCGGGCGGCTGTTCAGCGTGTACGTACCGTCGGTCGGGGTATCCAGCAGACCCAGAATGGCCAGCAAGGTCGACTTGCCGCAACCAGACGGGCCGGCAATGGAAAGATACTCGCCTTTCTTCAGATCGAGCTGAATGCCGGATAAGGCGTGCGTCTCCACCTCGTCCGTCACGAACACTTTGGTCACGCCGTCCAGGCGAATCAGCGATTCTCTTCCTTCGTTGTTCATTTCATCTCCAATACGTTTCAATCCGGGCTTTAGTTCAATTTAATTCGCTCGTAGGCATCCCATGCCGACATGTCCGACAGGATGACCCGGTCCCCTACCTTCAGGCCCTTACGCACCTCGATGGTATTCACCGAAGCACGGCCGAGCTCGACTTGCACGCGGTCAGCATATTTGCCGTCCGGCTCGACCTTGAAAATGCTGACCTTGCTGTCCGCCTGCCCGAATACCGGCCTGCCCATGAAAACCACATCGTCCAGCTTCTCCAACTGAATCGTGCCGTCCACGCTCAGATCGGGACGCAAAACGCCCTTCGGCAGCGAATCGGTATTCTCCAGTTTGACGTCCACGGTAACGGTACCGTTCAGAATTGCGGGATCGATGCGCATCACATGGCCGTCCACCAGACCATTGCGCGTGTCGATCACCGCGGGTTGCCCGATGGTCACGTCCTTCGCCTGCGTCTCGGCGATCTTCAATTCCGCCTTCAATTTCGAGAGCTGCGCGATCTTGCCGAGCGCCGTGCCCGCGGTCACTTTCTGCCCTTCCTCAACGGGCGTGGGCAGCGCCTCGAGCATGCCCTCCGTGCCGGCGCGCACCCTGAGTTCATCCACCTCCCGCTGCTTCAACTTGTATTCTGCTTCGAGCTGATCCACCTTGACCTTCTGCGCGGCCAACTGCGCTTCCACCGATTCCTGGTTGATACTCAGCCGTTTCTCCTCGATGCCGTTGCGGGTAGACAGTTCCTGCGCCGTCACGTCCGAGATCTTAGCGTCTATGGGAGCCACCAGCCCCTCCTTCACCAGGGCGTCGTCCCGCTCGGCCTTGAGTTGCGCGGAATGATAATCGGCAGCCACCTGCGCCGCATTGGCTTTGAGATCGAGCGCCTGCTTCTCGAGCGTCACACGCAGATCGGTATACGAAGCCTGGGCGGCCTTCAGCGTGTATTCGGCATCGAGTAGCGCGGTTTGCAGCTCCGGATTGCTCATCGTAAGGATAATACTGTCCGGTTTGACCGGGGTTCCAGGTTTAATCAAAATTCTGTCGATTCGTCCGTCGGTCTGGGCGGGGATCAGCAGCGTGTCTTCCGGGACCAGGGTACCCAAGCCGCGCACATCGCGGATCATGGGACCGCGCCGAACCGTGTCCGGCCATAGCGTCGACAACTCCACACTGGGCGCGGCAGGCTTCAACTTGCCGGCAAAAACAAATGGGACGCCCACGTAATACCCCACCGGCACGAGCGCGGCGACGATCACTAAACCCGTGATAATACGCCTGATGAGGCGTTTCTTGGCGGCATCTTTGCGAATTACATCCATGTTCGGTTCCGCGGAGACAAAGGCACGGCGCCTGCCAATCGTTCCGCAGTGGGTAACATTATGACTCCGTAGGGCCAAAAACGTTAGCCGCCCGCGCCGAACAAAGCGAAAAGTGTCCGGTTCTGGGAATGCACGTTCCGGGAGTGGACTGGCTTCGAAAGCGCCTCAAGCCCGGGCCAATCCACCGGCGGCCGAACGGCGTGATTCGGATGCTGAAGTACGTTGCTGCAAGAATCTTGTTGACTTCCGCCCAAAACCGCAATAATATTCTGCTCCAGGGTGTGACACTCGGCCCACACGACTGAGTGACTACTCAAAGCACACGCCCTCGGCTCACTGGGTTCCATAGGTCCACGAATTTCCCCGGGCAAGCATTTCAAATCTGGAAGCAGCGGAGTTCGATATGTTCGAAGACGACGCAATCAAAAAACTGGAGGCCCGTCTAGAGCGATTAGAGGCCGCCCAATCGGGTGCGGCCTCAGCCGGGCCATACGTACGCGCTATTGTCGATCCCGGTCCGTCGCCTTGGGGCGGCGGCTGGGGAGGATGGGGAGGAGTTTGGGGAGGCGGCCGGCCTGGCCCGATTGTGGATCCGGCCGTCTACGCCAGCCTGTATCGCAGTCCCGTCGATATCCCGTGGTGGTACGGCGGGAGACCGCCATGGGGACCGATTCCGGATCCCGCCGCTTTCGCCGGTGCGGCCCCGCAGCAGGCGGCCGCGGCAAGTCTCGGGCGGTACGGTCCGATCATGGACCCGCCACCCATCGACATCAGCCGCTTCTCGATAGTCCAACTCGAAGCCGCGCTGCACTCGATCAATGCGGAGAAGGCCCGCCTCACTTCCATGGAGTCACTCGTCAAGAGTCAGTTGGAGAAGGTGAAAGAGCAAGGTTAGATGGGTGAAGTATGCACATCCTGCCGTCCGATCCCGTGCAGGTCCCGAACGCTGACCCCAAGACCTCTTTGCAGAGGGTCTTGCTGGTCGGTTTTCAGGACCAGGATAATCTCGGATTGCGCTACTTGATGTCGGCGGTGAACGCGTCCGGCCACCAGGCCGCCATCACGACCTACGCGTCAGACCCGGAGCCGCTGCTCAAGCGCATCCGGCACGAACAGCCGGATGTCGTTGGTTTTTCGCTCATCTTCCAGTACATGGCGCCCGATTTCGGCCGGGTGATCGGCGCCCTGCGTGACGCAGGTGTCAGTGGCCACTTCACCATGGGTGGCCACTACGCCAGCTTCGAGCCGGCCGAGATTCTGCGGCGTACGCCTGGGCTCGATTCCGTCGTGCGATTCGATGGCGAAGTCACGCTGGTCAAGCTTCTGCATTGTCTCGGCTCGGGCGCGGATTGGCGAGGGCTGCCGGGTATCGCGTTTCGTACCGATCGTGAAGTCGTCGTGGCACCTTTGGCTCGCGTAGTGGAAGATCTGGATCTACTACCCTGGCCCGACCGGCGGTCAATCGATTATGAAGGCCATCCCATGCCTACGGCCTCCGTTCTCGGCAGCCGCGGCTGCCCATGGGATTGCTCCTTCTGCAGCATTCGTCCTTTTTATGAGGAGCAGGGCGGCTCGCTGCGGCGGTTGCGCAGGCCGAAAGAAATCGTCGCCGAGATGATCGACCTGCACGTCCAGCGCAGTGTACCTATATTCCTGTTCCAGGACGACGACTTTCTGGCCGGCGGCAAGACCGCCAAGCTCTGGGCCATGGAAATCGCTGACCTGCTGGCGGCTAGCGGGTTCGCCGACAAGATGGCGTTCAAGATCAGTTGCCGGTCGGACGAAATCGACCCGGAGATCGTCGCGCGCCTCATGGCGGGGGGCCTCACGCATGTCTATATGGGTGTCGAGTCAGGTGATGAGGAAGGCCTGATTTCGATGAGCAAGAGGATGAAGCCGGAAGCGCACCTCAGGGCCGGACGCATCCTGAAACAGCTCCAGCTCTCCTTCGATTTCGGCTTCATGATGGTCGATCCGTATTGCAGCTTCCGCAGCATCCGCCAGAACATCGCGTTTCTCGAAGAGTTCATCGGCGACGGCTGGACCGTGGCGCCGTTCTGCCGCATGCTCCCTTATGCCGGCACTCCCGTGAAACGCCGGCTCGAGTCGGAAGGCCGGTTGTTGGGTACACCATTCGAGCCGGACTACAAATTCCTCGACCCCAAGATCGATCTCTTTTACGACTGGATGGTGAACACCTTCTACGAAAGGAACTTCACCAACCGCGGGCTTTGTCATATCTTGCGCGGGCTGCTGTTTGAAGCCCATTTGCGGCTGCCCTCCGATCACAAAGTAACAGAGGGACAGAAGGCCTACCTGCATCACCTTACCGCTGTTTGCAACCGGATCGCCTGTTACACCCTGCTCTGTGCCGTCGATCACATTGAATCCACGCCATTAGCTAAACTCGAACGCGATCGTAGCTTCCTGGATGGATTGACGGCCCACGAGCGGCGAGAAGAGGCCCGGCTGGTAAACGAAACCGCGCAATACTATGAATGGGTCCACCAGGACCACAGCCCCATTCCGGGTCCTGTGGGAGGCTTCGAGAAATCGTGGACCTTCTACGAAGGCGACCGCGAAGCGGCCGGCGTCGGCGCCGCCTGACCTGTCCGCCAAGGTCCCGGCTCACCTACCGGCCACTGCCGGACCGCTACAATTAGATTTACGCCCTCTGCGCACGAAGCAGAAGTTCCAACCACATGATCCAACTCAGCGGGGCCGCCAAACGCTTCGGCCCTAAAACACTATTCGAAAACTTCGACTGGCTGGTCACGCCCAACGAGCGCGCCGGCATCGTGGGCGCCAACGGGACCGGTAAGTCCACGCTGCTGAAGATTCTCGCCGGTATGGACGGACTGGATTCCGGCACTATCAGCACCATGAAGGGTGCCAGTGTCGGATACCTGCCGCAGGAGGGGCTCTCGCTTTCGGGGCGCACGGTCTTCGCCGAGTGCATGACCGTCTTCGCCTCTCTGATGGCTCTCGAGCAGGAGCAGGAGAGCCTGGCGCGGCAGATGTCCGAACTCGATCCCGCGGGCCCCGAGTACGCGCAGGTTGCCGACCGGTTTCATCGCGCGGAAAGCGAGTTCCGCGCGCGCGACGGTTTTGCCATAGAAGCGCAGGTGGGCATGGTGCTCTCCGGGCTGGGCTTTCCGCAGCAGCAGTGGACCAAGCGCACGGAAGAATTCTCCGGCGGCTGGCAGATGCGCATCGCCCTCGCTAAGCTGCTGCTGGAAAAACCCAACCTGCTGTTGCTCGACGAGCCCACCAACCACTTGGATCTGGAAGCGCGCAACTGGCTCGAAGGCTACCTGGAAAACTATCCACACGCGTATGTGCTGGTCTCGCACGATCGTTACTTCCTGGACGTCACCGTGCGCAAGATCGTGGAGCTGTGGAACAAGGGTGTGCATTTCTATACCGGCGGCTACTCGCGCTACGAGTTGCAGAAGGCGGAGCGCCGCGCCCAGCTTGAAGCCGCCTACGCCAACCAGCAGGACCGCATCAAGCAGCTCGAAGCCTTCATCACCCGCTTCCGCTATCAGGCCACCAAAGCGAAGCAGGTGCAGAGCCGCATCAAGGAACTCGACCGCATCGAACGCATCGAAGTACCGCCGCAAGAGAAGACCATCCACTTCAGCTTTCCGCAGCCGAAGCCCAGCGGGCGCATCGTGGCGGAGTTTCAAAATGTGGCGAAAAGCTACGCCGACACGCCGGTCTTCGCGGGCGTGAATTTCGTAATCGAGCGCGGCGATCGCGTGGCGCTGGTGGGCGTGAACGGCGCGGGCAAGTCGACCCTGATCAAGATTCTGGCCGGCGCCGAACCGCTGACATCGGGCGAATACGTGCTCGGCCACAATGCCCAGCCGGATTACTTCGCGCAGGACCAATACAAGGAACTGGATGCGAACGCGCGGCTGATTGACGATCTGGGGACTGTTGCGCCGCGCGCGACGAACACAGAGCTACGCTCGATCCTGGGCTGCTTCCTGTTTTCGGAGGACGATGTATTCAAGACCATCGGCGTGTTATCAGGCGGCGAGCGTAACCGCTACGCGCTGGCGCGCATGCTGATGATGCCATCGAACTTCCTGCTGCTCGACGAGCCGACCAACCACCTCGACATGCGCGCCAAGGAAGTGCTGCTGACCTCCCTCGAGGCCTTCACGGGTACCGTGGTCTTTGTTTCGCACGACCGTTACTTCATCGATAAGCTGGCCACCCGCATCTTCGAAGTAGCCAACGGCGGCGTCGAAGTCTTCCCGGGCAACTACGAAGATTACCTGTGGCGCAAGGAAGGCAAGCAGGCCCAGCCTGATCCCGAACCGGAAGCGGCAAAACAAAGCCCCGGCACCCAGCACCCAGCACCCAGCACCGCGAGCCGCAAAGCGGCTCGCCTGAATCCCATCAAACTCCGCCAACTCAAAGAGCGCCGCCGCGCGATCGAAGACGAAGTCACGCGCCTCGAAGTGGAGATCGCGGATTACGAAGCTGCGCTGTCGAACTTCACCAGCGTGGAGGAAACCGTGCGCGTCAACGATCTGCTGAATGCGCGCCGCACCGATCTGGTTGGCCTGATGACGGAATGGGAAGACGTGGCGCAAACCATCGAAGCGAACAAATGAGCATGCTTTATTTGACGGAAAACGAAGTGCGCGATCTGCTGCCCATGGCGGAGTCGATCGGACTGATGCAGACTATTTTCGGGCGACTGGCGAGCGGCGAGGCGCTGAACCAGCCGCGCCGCCGGCTGTTTCTGCCGACCGGGTCCGTGCTGCACTACATGGCCGGGAGCGACGGCCGGTATTATGGCGCGAAGATCTACGCGACCAATCCTCGCTTCGGTGCGCATTTTCATTTCCTGCTATACCGTGCAGCCGATGCCGAGCCTCTGGCGCTGATCGAGGCGAACTACCTGGGGCAGATCCGCACCGGCGCGGCCAGCGGCCTGGCGACCCGCTGCATGGCGCGCGAGGATGCGGCCGTGCTGGCGATAATTGGCAGCGGCTTTCAAGCGCGTGCGCAACTTGAAGCGATGCTGGCCGTACGGAAGATCCGCGAGACGCGCGTTTGGAGCCGGAGCGCCGCGAAGCGCGCCGCCTTTGCCGCCGAGGCTAGCGCGAGTTTTTCTACCATAGTGCGCCCTGTCGAGACCGCCGAGCAAGCCGTGCGCGGGGCGGATATCATCGTCACCGCAACCTATTCCAAAGAACCGGTGATCTCGGCGGATTGGGTCGAGCCGGGAGCCCACGTCAATGCCATGGGATCGAACCAGGCAGGCCGACGCGAGATTCCGACCGAAGTTGTCCAGCGCGCGGGCGTCATCGCGGTCGACTCCATCGAGCAGGCGCGCATGGAATCGGGCGATTTGTTGCTGGCTTTCGGGGAAGCCGACTGGAGCAGTCCGCGGCTGGTGGAACTGAAGGATGTGGTAACGGGACATGCGCAGGCGCGCACCGCGCCAGGCCTGCTTACGCTCTTTAAGTCAAATGGGTTGGCCGCGGAAGATGTAATCGCGGCGGGGTTTGTATACGAACGCGCCTTAGCTACCGGAGCCGGCGTGTCTCTGGCAGCGCCTCATTCTTGAGCGGGCATCTGCTGCTCGACGTCGCGCCAAGCGCTGATCTTCAAGCGCCGGCACACCCAACAAAGCGGCTCTGCCGTGCTGAGCGTCGTCTCCGCTCCACACACTGAGCACTTGCCGGGCTTACGCAGATTATCTGTCACGAGCGACCGCTTGGCCTGCTCCAGAATCTCCGGGTCGATTACCGGTTCGGATTTGGGTGGCGTCTTTCTTCTCATCTGTTCCAAGCCTGACTACACTATAGCGCGTAATCCTGCGGGTGCCAAACCCAAAAGTACTGCCCGGTTTATGCCGCTTTTGGTATTTGTATGACTATCGCGACATCGAGCGAAGCACCGCAGCGCGGACAACGCTGCCCGGGCGCGACCATCGCCCGCTTCCCCAAAATGTCAATCACTGCCGGCACCGTATGGGTGCAGATCGGACAGTGCGCCAGACCGCTTATGCCTTTCTCAACGAGTGCTTTCATGCCCTCATCCTCTCTCACCTCATCGGACGCAAAAACCACGGCCGAGGTTTTGCCAATTTACAAACTTTTTCGAAACCGGCGACAGCGCTGCTCGCAGCACCACGGCGTGCGCTTTGTGTCACCATAAGCCTTATGAGTCAGCCGCCAGCACCGAAGATTCAAATGAGTAATTTGCCCGAGTACCGTGAGGGCTACGCCAACAGTGTCCAGATCCGCGTCAACCTGTGGGATTTTTTCCTACTCTTCGGACTGGTGAACCAGACGGCGCCGGATAACGTGAACATCCAGAATTTTCAAGGTATCTACCTCAGTCCCCAACAGGCTAAGGCATTGCTCAATGTGATCCAGCAGAACATCACGCAATACGAAACTGCGTTTGGTGAGATCAAGCTCGAACCGCACCCGCCGGCCGGGACCGTCCAGTGAACGAGGCGCCCGGCCGCAGGCGTGTCCGTCGCGAGACTTACCTCTTCTTTTTCGTTCTGTTTGGGTTGATCGCGTTCGTGTTGCACGCGCCGCTACTGCGGCTGCCATATTACTGGGACGAGTTGGGGCAATTCATTCCAGCGGCATTGGATATCTTCCAGAGCGGCGCCTGGATTCCGCATTCGACCGTGCCCAACGTGCATCCGCCCGGCGTGATGGCTTACCTGGCGGCATTCTGGACGGTGGCCGGCTGTTCGCCGTTGCAGACGCGCATCGCGATGCTGCTGCTGGCCTCGCTGGCGATGCTCGCCGCGTTTCTGTTAGCTATCGAACTTTGCCGCAACGTCCGCGGCGCGCCGGCCTTCCTGGCGGTATTTCTGTTATGCGTTTCGCCGCTGTTCTTCGCGCAAGCCATGCTGGCGCAGCTCGATATGCCGGCGATGCTGTTCGCGTCGCTGGCGCTGCTGCTGTTTCTGCAAGATAAGACGCGGCTGGCGGCCCTGGCGTCGATCGCGCTGATACTGGTGAAGGAAACCGGCCTGCTCGTCCCCATGGTGTTGGGCGCCTGGCTGTTGTACGAGAAGCGCTTGCGCGCGGCGGCCTGGTTCTTGCTGCCCGCGGTGGTTCTGGGCGCGTGGCTAGCGGTGCTGGCGCACGTTACCGGTCACCTGTTCGGCAATAGTGAATTCACGCAGTACAACCTCTATTACCCTTTGCATCCCGTGCGCTTCGTCTTTGCGCTGGGCCGGCGCCTTTATTACTTGTTCTTCCAGGACTTCCATTGGATCGGCGCGCTCGCGATCATAGCCGCATGGCGCCGCGGCATTTTCGCGACGCGGGCGTGGCGCATCGCCTGGGTCACCGTCGCGATCCATGTGCTGTTTCTAAGCGCCGTAGGCGGAGCCATGCTCGAGCGCTACCTGTTGCCCGTACTGCCGATCGTCTACGCCGCGATGGCCGCCGGCATCTTTATGTTTCCCGCGTCACTCAAGGTGGCCGCGCAGATCGCGCTTTTGGCTGGTCTGGCCGCTGGCAATTTCTGGAATCCGCCCTATCCGTTCCCATTAGAAAACAACCTGGCCTTCACTGACTTTGTCGCGCTGCAGCAGCAGGCGGCGGAGTTCGTCGAACGCGATTATCCGAGCCAGCGCGTTGCCACCGTGTGGCCGCTCACCTCCGCGCTGAGCCGTCCGGAGTTCGGCTACGTGAAGCACGCGATACCCGTATCGAGCCTGGCGGATTTTACGGCGCACAGTGTGGACGATCCTGATTGGCAGCGCCGGGCGCACGTGCTGGTAGTCTTCTCGCGTGCGTGGCAGCCTGCCTGGAGTTGGACGAAAATTGAACTGGTGCGCAAAATCTGGCGGCATTTCTACGGTTACGCGCCGGAACTAACCGATTCGGAAATGCGCAGCCGCCCGTTCACTCTGGTGGCTCGTTGGGAGCGCCGCGGCCAATGGATCGAAGTCTACGAGGTCAGCACGGGTACGGCTACTCGGGCCAACCCTCACGCCAAACTGAGTAGCCGTACCCGGTTGCGCCTGTCCGTACATTCAACGTCCACGTTGGAATGACCCGCGAGACGGATGACGCTTGGCCGTTCGTATTCAGCATTGGCTAGGACGAACGACAGGTTTTGCGGCCACGCCTCGGCGATCGCCTGGCTCGAGTAAGTCGCCATTCGCGCAGGCACGCACAGAACGATCTTCGATTCTCCGAAGGCATGGAGTAACGATTTCACGATGGAGGAATGGACAATCGTACGCTGGCGTTCGCGGCTTGTAGAGCGGCTCGCTGTAACTAATCAGATATGCAGAATTGAACCCGCCCGAATTGCTGTCTTCGACTAAGCCGACTACAAGTGCCACACTGAAGCGCTTAGAGACTTGTGGTAGCGACGCCTTCATGGAAAAGTCTACTTCGACGGACCTGTATCCGTTCCGGCAATTGAATGCCTCCGGTACCACGATGAGGCATTCGCTGAGGTCCACCCTCTTGCGTTCCTCGCATAGACCTCTCTCTAGCGAACGCAGTGGATCGGACTGATCCGGGTCGCGAAAATGGAAAAATCCAACCTTTCTTAGTGGCTTCGTAACTCACCTCAGTGCGTCATCGAGTAGACCACATAGTTCACCCCGATCCGAATCCCCAGCGCCGAATACTTCTCCGGATAGTGCGGCTCATCCGCCCACTCCCATGAGTCGCCTATGTCGGAGTTGAAAGCAATGGCCACCATGATGCGATTGTGATCGTCGTAGATTGCTTTCCAGTGCGGCGTCTGGCCGTCATTGCGGTAAGTGGTGCCGCGCGCCAGCGCCCACTCGCCCGGCACCTGGTAGCGATTGTCTAAGTCGTAAATCGTGTGAAAGATGGCATCGTGGTTGTCGATCTCGACAATTGGACGGTCGGGAAAGACGCGTTGCATGCTTTCATAGAAACGGTCCCACTCCTCCGTGCCCCAAAAATCGTCGAGCATCAGAAAACCGCCGCGCAGCAGATACTCACGCAGTTTCTTGGCCTGCGCATCGGTGAGCTTCCAGTCACCCATTTCGCCCGCACAAAGCCACGGCCAGTTATAAACATCGTCTCCGTCATCGAGATTCACCGGCTGTTCCACCGAGCGCGCCTGGATGCGAGTGAGCCGGCGGATGGCTTGCGCGAAATGCCGGTCGGCGCGCGGATAATCCTGGGTCCAACTGGTGCGCCCCTCGCGCCAGTCCCCGGTGCCGCCGAAGCGGCGCGCCCAACGTCCGAAGCGCGCGTTGGGATGCTGCGGATACATGAGCCGGCCGAAGACCCATTCGGCGGGCTGCTGCCAGTCGGCCGGCAGTTCCACATCGTCGTACGGCTCCAGGCTCGGGTATACGCGGAAAGGCCGCTGAAATGCCCATGCGGCTGCGATCAGCGCCACTCCGGCCCAGCATGTTTTCGGAAGCCGCATGCTCCTTGTCAATTCAGACCCCGCGCCTCGTACAAATCCGATTGGGCGGTTTCATAATTGTAGGCGTATGCACGGCCATCCGGCGTAACATGCAGATCGTGGATTGCGATAACCGGCTGTGCCGGATGAGTCGTTTTCCACGCCGGCCGTTTTCCGGTGATGAGATCGACGATTGTGACCGGAATGCTGTCGCTGTTCTCCACATCGGGCGGACGTAAGCCGACCGGTTATCGTTGCGCCATCCGATGACCGTTTCATCCCGCGCGATCCCATGGGCGGACTGCATCACCATGCCGGGTTCGGAGAGCCCGATGGCAACCGTGGCGGTATTCTCGCCGGCAGCGGGAGCATCCTCCTTGGCTAGGCCGAAATCGAGTAACTTCACCTGGCCACTCGGGGTGACCATCGCATCTTCAGGTTTGAGGTCCCGGTGGATAATGCCGTGCGCGTGCGCGGCCGCGATGCCGTCAGCCATCTGAATGGCGATATGCAGGGACGCGCCCTCCACCCGTTCGGAGACGAGGTAGGCGATCCCTCCATCCTCACCTACGTCGTAGACAGCGACAACGTTGGGATGATTCAACGCGCCCGGACGGCGGGCCTCCTGCTCAAAGCGCGCCCGGCGGCTGGGATCGGCGGCGGCGGAGGCCGACAGCACCTTCACCGCTACATTCCGCTGCAAACGCCGATCGCGGGCGCGCCACACCTCACCCATGCCGCCTTCGCCAAGCTTCCCGATGATTTCGTAGTTCCCCAGGTTCCTGCCGGCGACCATGCAGACACTATAGCGCGGGCAGCGGCGGCCGGGCGCACCGCCACCTGAGAGCCAGCCCATCGAGCGAGTTACTCGACGTAGAAGTCAGTTACACGGACCTTAGTGTTGCCAAGAGTATCGCGCGCCGTAACTTCGGCGCGATATTCGCCTGGAACGAGCTTGTCCACCGAGATCTTGAGTCCGATCGGGATGACTGGATTGCCTCGCTTCATCTCACGGCTAAGACTCATTAGCCCGGAGTCTTCCTTCGTGGCGTTTGTTTTGCGATCGAACACACGGATTTCGACGCCGACCATCGGCGGTGTCTTGTCGCCGATATGGGGTTCGTAGATCTCGGCGTATAACACCGTGTTGTCGGAGGTCTTGAACTTATAGGATCCGGCGGGCGTGATTTGAAAGCCCTGCGCGATCAGCGGAGTGCGGCCTTCGAGCAGCACGGCATCCAGATCTGACGCGATGTCCGTGACACGATGAAGGTCTTTACTGAGCGCGATCGAACTAAGGCCGAACTGCTTGGTATCGTAGGGCTCGATGGTCAGCGGCATTTCGACCTTGGAGAAATCATTACCCACGCCGAAAGCGGCCTTCAAAGTGTACTGCCCGGAAGCAATGTCGAACTGGCTGTCGTAGTGAAAAGGTTGCTCGGCGAAGGCCTTGGCTTCCTTCTTATTCTCGACTTCTATAGTCTTCGTGTCGCTAAAACGTGCGGCCACGCTGCCATCGGCGCGGTACGCGATTGCCAGGATATTCAAGTCCGCGCGCAGTTTGCCGTGCGCTTTCTCAAACTTGATGACCTCGGGCGGAACCTCGAGCGCCACATCCACGCGCGCGGTATTCGGCGAAGTATAGAAGTAGGGAGCCTCAATACTGGCACCCGGCGCGCCCGCAGCCGGTCCCGCTACGCGGGCTTCCAGAGTCTTTTCCACCGGATTGCCGGCCAGGGCGTCGGTAGGCTTCACGTTGCAATAACCGTTGCGGAAGCGAATGGAAACCCCGGGGCGATCGACTTTGACTTTCAGGAAATGGCAGCTACCTTCCTCCGACTCGGGAGGCGTGTAACCGAGTAAGTAGAACTGATCCTGCTCCTGGGCGATTTTTTGGAATCCACCGAGTAAGTCGTTCGTATTGGCAATAACAAATCCGCCGGTACCCGCGGCCAGCGAGTAGAGCACCTGCTGGTTGGTAGCCGCACTAGTCGGGAAGTGCGGAATCAGCATACGGGACTGGTTGTACTGATTCAGCGTGAACGGATTCAGTGCCGAGCCGCCACCACCACCTGTGGAGCCGCCCCGGCCGCCGCCGGTGCCACCGCCGGTCCCGCCGCTGCCACCCTTACCCCCGCCGCCGGTGCCACCACCGCCTCTGCCTCCCCCACCGCCGGTGCCGCCACCCGTACCGCCGCCGACACCGCCGCCACCGTGGCCACCGCCTCCGCCCACACCGCCGCCGCCCGTTCCGCCGCCACCTCCTCCGCCGCCTCCGCCGTGCTGGAAGAACGCGAGGGCCAAGGCATTGGTGACGCTATAACCCGCGGGAACAAGTTGGACGAGCTGGGGACTGGTGGGATGCCAGAGACTGGCTCCCGCCACCAAGCCACGTACGTCAATCGGGTAGATAGCCACGTTGGCGCGGTTGCACTCCGATATAACAGCCGTAAGTTCAGACATATTCTCGGGGGGCACGACGAAGCCGGAAGTCAGAAAGACGACCATCTTCCGGCCGGGAATAGGAGCCAGCAGCTTGGCCATGCTACGCAGCGCCAGTAACTCGTCATATAAGCCGAATGACGCCTCCGCTCTGCCGAAATTCGGTATCGCGGTGGAGGCCACTTCCACTGGCTGATTCGGGGACACCGGCGAGAACTGCACGCCCGCAACCACCTTTTTCAACCGGTCTGCGTCGGCCGTGAAGTTTTGCGCGACGTTGATACCTCCCGCGTAGTTCAGAATCGCCATCAGCCGGTTAGGTCCAGCGTTGGCATCGATAAACTGCGCCGCGGCCTGCCGCGCCCGAACCTGGTCGCTGACACTCATGGTGGCGTTATCGAAAAGCAGCACCAGGTAATGCTGCTGATTGTTATTGGGAGAGTTTGGGCTGGCCTCGAAGGAAAAACTGGTTACCGTTTGTTCCTTGTTATCCTCCCAGACCTTGAAGTCTTTCTGCTCGAGATCGTGAACGTACGCGCCCTTCTTGTCGGTGACCACGGCGTCCACCAAGACCACGCGTGTCTCGGCCTTGATCACCGGCAGAGAGCCGGAGGGCTGGGGATTGGCCTGCTGCGCGCGCGCGGCACCCGCGAGTAAGATCACGGCGGCCAGAAATAACATGCTGCGAAGATACATCGTTACACCTCAATTCAGCGGAATATCGACCGTACCGTTAGCCGCTGCCATAAGTTGCCCTTCAGAATCTCTAACTACAAGCCGGATCAGGTAACTACCCGACTTTAAGTCAAAACTACTCTTCAAGGTGATTCCGGAGCTTAGCCTGGTTTCCAACGTTTGATCCTTCAGACGCATTGCGACAGTCTTGGAATTACTGGTAACCAGGTTACCATTCCGGTCAAACAAGCCTGAGACGACGGTCAAGTCGTCCCGGTTGCGCCCATTTTCTTTGCGAAAGGGCAGACGCCTCACATCCACCCGCGCCAGTACGGTCAGACGGGCATTCTCCTCGCTCGATTTGAAGAACTGCGTGTGCACCTCTACCGGAATATCCCGCAACTCCTCGCGCGAGAAGAGCGCATCCTGAATCTCCTGCTTGGCTGTGTCTTGTGGATCGCCCAAATGCTGCGGCGCGTAATAGCCACGGCGGGCCTGCAGTTCGAGCTTGCTGGAATTCCGCAGCACCACCTTTAGCGCATGAAAGCGGCCATCGAGTTTCAGGTTTTGAGGCGAAAAACCCAGCACATAGAGAAACTCGGGCCGCGCGGCGGTGCGCTCAAAGCCCGCGAACAAGTCGTTATTATTGTGAAAGAATACACCGCCGGTGCCAAGAGCGACCTCCGCTAGCACATCCTCCTCCATCGAAGCGCTGGCGGTCACATATGTGGACCGCATCATCGCGCCCGCTATGCTTTGCGGCGAGGGTTGGCTGGCGTCGCCAAAGGGAATCACTGTATAAAGGCCGCGCGCATTCAACGAGCTGATGATAACGTTGGCGCGAATGGCGTGGTCGATCACATCGGACTTATCCTGGAGCGAGCCGGAGAAAGTAAGAAATCCGGGAGACACCATAATCACGATGCGCTGTCCTGGCATCGCCGAGATGCGTCGCACCACCTCTCGCAGGGAACGTAGAGACGCGCGGCATTCCTCCTCTCCGGAATTGAACACCTGCGAGGCGACGGCGCGCGCCATGTTTTGCGCGATGCGAATCGAGTTCGGATCGGTCGGATCCAGTTGCATACACGCCATGGCGTTCGCCGTGGCGGCCTGCAATGCCGTCGGGTCATTCAACTCCATGATCAGGTGAGCTTCGTAGTAGCTGACATCCGGGCACAACTGCGTCGTGGCCCGCGCCAGCGGGTGCGGACTCAGATGTAACAGAGCCTGATGCAGTTGGCCGCGGTCGTCCGTAAAGTCGAGGGTGTTTTGGCCGGACGTAGTGAAGACAGCGGCACGGTCCGTGGCGGCCAGCGATTCGTCGATGTTTCGCCCGGCGGCCTTGCGGACCAGCATCAGGTCTTCAATGGAGATGTGCACGTCATCGAATAGATAGGCGACGAAGCGGTTGGGCATATCAGCCGGGTTGACCGGCGCTTCGGACCCAGGCAGCACGGAGGGGGATGCAGGCTGGGGAGTTGAGGCGGGCTCGCCCGCAAGGGTTTCCACGGAAAACGAAGAAATGATTTGCGGCTTGCCGCGATCGAGAACCTGGAAATCGTCCTTCTGCAGATTGCCCACGGCGCGGCCCTGTTTATCACGCACCACCACCGGCACGAGCACGAGGTTGACTTTGGCGCGAAAGGTGGCCGGTGTTTCGTGCGAGGTTAGTTCGGCATCGTTCTGGTTCTGGGTAGGTTGGGACTGGCCTTGCGCGGTGCCTAGAAATACCACAGCGGCGCATACGGAGAGATAGAACTGGCCGGCCGGTCGATGCATTGCATCAATTCTACTCCTCTTTTAGAGAATAGTCGGCGCCTGAGGATCACTTAGACAACGTATATACGGCCCGTGTAGAGGAGCGGTGAGTAACACGCAGAGTAATCTCGTTGTGCTTGCCGGTTTCGAGCGGCGCGGCTGGGAGTGGCGTAGTTTGTTCCACCGTAAGTTCGGCACCGGCGCCCGCCAGGCGCACCGTTCGCTTCCAGCCCCTGCCCGTGAATTCGAGGACACCATCGCCCGGATGAACTTCCACGGGACCGTTACTGCCGAAAGCGCCGTTCTCCGGAAGCACGTTCAGCCCGTTGGGCGCCGCGTCTTTCCAGACGAACTCGAGCCAACGGCCGCCATCCTGGGCAGAAAACACGGCGCGCACTTTCTGATTTTCCAGAATCCATTCCGGGGAACCGTCGCCATCCAGATCCGCGGACCACGCCACCGCCTGGCCGCGTGGCACCACCAGGAAACGCGCCGGCAGATCGAGCGACGCGCCGCCGGAAAAGTGCAGGCTCCAATCGTGCAGACCGGCCGCCGCGCCATCGGGAAAGACGCGGAACCCGACCGAGCGATCCATAACCGCGCCTGAGCTGAGATCGGTTTTGGCCGGCAGAAAGCTGAAGCCTTCGCCCGCGGCTTCGATGGTATACGTGCGGATCTCGGGTGCGTTATTGCGAATGCTGACGTCCACCGTGCGGCCGGCCGTCGCATCCATGGGGATGATGGGCGGCTCAACGGTCAGATCCGCGGCTGCGCCATAGTGCAGCCGGACGGCGGCGGGAAAATGTACGGACGCGGGCCGGAACAGTTGCAAATGCGCGCGGCCCATGGGCACGCCATCCGCCTCGATGGCCAGATCCGCCCAAGCGCCATGCAGCGCGTCCGGGGGCACGTTGACGGTGTAATCGATCGCCAGCGGCGACTTGCGCGCGGGGCTGGCGGTGAAACCATCCGGCAGGCGCAGACGTGACCGGTCGGCCAACGCCGGCGAGGAGTAGGAAGTGGAGATAAGGTTCGTCTGGCCGATGACTAGCCGCTTGGCCTCTTCGAAGAAGGCGGAGTGCTCAGGCGCTTCGATGGCCAAAGCCACGCGGACGCGGCTGGCCGGACCTTTGCCCTGCGGGATTTTGAGATGAACCCGCATGGTCTTTTCGTCGAAATCGAAATCGCCCAGGTGCCCGCCGGCGACATACGGGCCGCACGGCCGGCGCGCCAGCTGCAGCACGGCTTCGCCCGCTTCAGGCGCGGCGAACTCCATGGCCAGCGTGCCGTTCTCGTACTCAATATCCTGCAGCTCCGCCGTGGCATAAACCACGTGCTCGGCATTCGCGAATTCAGAGCACTCGCGGCAGAGACCGGTCTCGCCCAACGCGACGTCCACCGGCAGCCACAGACTCTCGTGCGCTGATAGATGTAGGTTCTCGATCGAGACCGAGTGGCGCACGAAAGGATCCCAGGCGCGTAGCGTGGTGTTGAGCGGACGCGAACCTTCATCTGAAATGCTCACGGCGGAACCCACACCCGGGCGGCGCGAAACCAGTTCGACCGCCGTCACGCCCGCGGGCAGCCGGCCCGAGGCCGGACGTACGCGGATGGTCCGCTCCACCCGCATGCCGGCCAGCAGCGGGCCCCAGTGACGCAGCAGGGCGGCGTTCCGCCGGAGCGCCGAAACCGGCACGCGCTCATCACCATTGATCGACACGGCGCCCTCCTGGTAGATGGGGCCGCCGGGGCGCTCCCAGCCTGGAGGATACAGGGCATCTTCCACGCCTTCCCACAGCAGCGTGCCGCGGGCGTTGGCCAGCGCCTGCCGGCCGCGGAACATCGCCGCCGTGTCGCGCGCGGACACCGCCGTCAGAGGCGCAGGCGGCGCGGGACAATCCAGAATCCCGGCGTTCGCATCCACGAACGCAATCGGGCCGCCATGTTTTGCGGTCTGCGGCGCCAGCCGTTCGCCTAACTCGTGCAGCCAGGCGCGCGCGGCTCTGCGGTCCTGGGCCGCGCCCGCGGGATATCCGTTATTGAGCCATCCCTTGACGGGCGGCAGCGGGCGGATCCAGGCATGCATGTCCAAGCGGCGGAGCAGGCGGATGAAGCCCATCAGGTCGCGGCGCGGGCTGGTCGCGCCCGTGAAATCGTAGGTGCCGTCCTCGTGCTGGTGCCAGTTCCACGGGATCGAAAACTCCACGATGTCGATTCCGAGATCTTTGAGCCAGACCAGTTCGCGATCCCAAAGTGTACGCGGATAGAGGTAATACGGAAACTCGACGGCTTGCACAAACTCGGGCGCGGCCGGCGGCTCCGGGGCGGGCAGCACGGCCGCACACGCCAGCAATAACAGGAGCAATCGCATCAAACAGACCGGCGCAGCCGGTAATCCTCGACCAGAGGCATGCGCACAACCTTGCACATCTCAAATAGACGCGAGCGGGCGCGCGAACCGATACGATCCGCTAAGGAAGTTTTGTAGTCCGGCTTGCCGAGCGGGCCGGCCCGATCGATCATTGCACTGCCTGCGTCGGCATCCGGCAGGTTCGTGGTGGCGATCAGAGGCTTGCGGTTGTTGCAGCGCCACGTGATGATGCTGGTGACGGTATCCTCCACCCACTCGGTGACGCGGTGCGCGCCGAGATCGTCGAGCAGCAGGACCTCGGCATCGAGCGCCACGCGATACGCCTCCCGGTCGGCCGCCCCGGAAGCCGCGTCGTAACCGGAGCGGATGCGGTCGAGCAGATTCTGGTAGTCGAAGAACAGGCCCTCAAAACCGCGCGACAACAGGATGCGCAGCGCGGCCACAGCCAGATGCGTTTTGCCGGTGCCGGGGTCGCCGATCAGCAGCAAACCCAGATGCCGGCCAGTGGGAAATTCGCGCGCGAAGGCTTTCACGGTAAGCAGTACATTGGCGAGCTCGCGATGCCCGATGGGATTATCGCGCGGCAGGGCGAAGTTGTCGAAGGAGGCGTTGCGGTAGAGCGGCGGAATGGACGCATTCTCCTCCAACCGGCGGGCGCGTTCGCCAAACACGCACTCGCAGCGCTCGGCGCCGGAAAGGCCGCCGCGTTCGACAATTTTCCAGCCGCTGCCGCCGCAATCGGGGCAGACGGTTTCCGTGGACATGATGCTTCATTATCGCGCGGCGCGCACGATCGTCAGTTGGGCTCCGGCTTGGCGGCATGGTCGATCACGAAAATCTCGACCGGGCCGGCAGTGCGATCCATTTTTAACCCGATGTCGTGAATCATGCGCAGAAAAGAGTCAGAATTGTCTTTATAATTCGGCTCCAGGTCGGGAACGGGCTGGCGGTAATCGAACGCTCCACTCAAGCCCGTGCCATCCACGACCGGCGCGTGGAGGACGTTATCAGCCGCAAACTTCGCCAATTGCGGCATAGTGGTGGCGGCGATCACCCACGCGCCGCCGGCGTACCCGACACTTCCGGCATCAGTCACGGAAACATCCGCTGGTTGGAGGACCAGCGGCTTGTTGCTTCGTTCGATCCGGAAAACGCGGCCGGTTTTCGTCTCGCGATGGAAGCGCAACTGGAATCGATCGATGAGCAGCGCCTGCAGCATCTCGCGCAGGTGCTCGTCTTCGATTCCGTACAAGGTGTACCGCAAGGTGCGAATGGCGGCGCGGCCGCTATCGGAGGGCTCGGCTTCGACCGTGTAGAGGTCCTTGGCCGTCCATGGCTCGCCGCCGCTGATTTGCCAGTACGACATGCGGAAAGCCGTCATCACCATATCCTTCAGCGAGAAACAGGAGAGCACCACCCGGCCGCCTGGAAACACTCTGGCGCCGACCATATGGGGCGCACTCGGATCGACGGGCTTAACACTGGCGACTTCGAATTTGTCCTGGGCTGCGATCAGCCCGCACGCCAGGAGAAGAGACCACATTACCAGGCGCATTTTTCGATCTTAGCCTACTGCCGGCGTGCGGATCCGCACCACCGGCGTGTTGCGCAAGTACGTTGGCGCGTTCTGCTAGTGCGGGTGCCACGGTCAGCCTCTAAACTGGGAATGTACCTTAAACAGGAGAAACCATGGTCGAAACAGGTTTGCCCTGTATCGCGCCGTTTATGAACTGAGCGGCGACCCGGCCATCGGCCTCAAGCTCGGAAGCGAGCAGCGCATCGAGCGCTACGATCCCATCGCCATCGCGGCGCTCTACACGCGATCGTTCCGCGACGCGCTGGATCGCATGGCGCGCTACAAACAACTCACGTGCCCGGAAGAGATCCGTATCGCCGAACGCGACGGCGAGTGTGCCGTGCAGTTTTTCTGGCTGTTGAGCGACCAGCCGGAACCGGCCGCGCTGATCGACACGTGTTTCGCCTGGGTGGTGGCGATCGGCCGCCGCGGCACCGGGCACTGTATCAATCCGAAGCGCGTGGAGTTCAAGCGGCCGGAATCGTACCGGCGGCTTTACGAGGACCATTTTCAGTGCCCGGTGGAGTTTGGCGCGCGGGACAACATGCTGCTGTTCAGCCGCGAAGAAGTGGCGCGGCCGTTCGTGACGCATAATCCGGATCTGCTGGAAATGGTCGCGCCGCAACTGGAGGCCGAGCTGAACGAGCAGCTCGCCAATCGGTCTTTCCGGGAACAGGTGAAGGGAATTCTGAAGCGCTTCCTGGCGGGCCAACGGCCGCGGCTTGAAGACGTCGCGGGTGAAATGCGCGTCAGCACCCGCACGCTGCAGCGGCGGCTGCTGGCCGAGCGGGTCACGTTTCAGAACCTGATGGAGGAGGCCCGCCGCGAGCTGGCGCGCCACTATTTGCTGCATTCCTCGCTCGAGTTGAACGAGACCGCGTACCTGCTGGGCTACGAAGACTCGAATTCGTTTTTCCGGGCGTTTCACCGCTGGGAGGGCGCGACTCCCGGCGAGTGGCGGTCGGCGCATTGCGCCCGCTAACGTAAGAAAATGCGGGGCTGCGAGCCCCGCGCAGGGCACGGCCCTGGCCCACTAAGTCAGGCTTCGCTCGATCGCATCGGCGGCCGCGCGCGCGCCGTCTTCGGACTTCACGTGTTCGCTTAGCTTAACGGCTGCCTGCGCGTATCGCGATTCGTGCAAGAGCCGCTGCAATCGGTCCGCGGCCCGCCGCGCGTTGTAGCGCGATTGGTACAGCACTTGCGCCGCGCCGCAGCGTGCTACACGCGCGCCGTTATCGAACTGGTCGTGTCCGAATGGGACCACCAGCTCGGGCCGCCCTGACCGCATGGCCTGCGCGGTCGTGCCGATGCCGCCCTGGTGCACGATTACGGCCGCGCGCGGGAACAGCGCGCCGTGCGGCGCGTAGGCTTGCGCGATCACGCCATCGGGTAGCGCGTCGGGAAGACCTTGGGAATGCGGTCCGGTCAGGAACACCGCGCGGCAGCCGGCGCGTTTGACGGCGGCGAGGCTCTCGATGTAGAACGAGCCGGCCGCGCCCACGGCCGACGATCCCAGCGTGAACACCACCGGCGCCGGCCCCTTCGCCAGAAACGCATCCAATTCAGGCGGCAGCTCGCCGCGATCGTAGAACGGAAATCCGGTCACGACGGTGTTCGGCGGCCAATCCACTTGGGGCGCGGCCAGGTAACGTGAGAACAACGCCAGCACGCGCGTCGGAGAATGCGAGCCATCGAACAGCGGATTCTCACCGGGCGGCAGGCCGAGTTCCCGCCGCAAGTCCAGAATCGGCTTGACCCAGGCGAGTGTTTGCCGCCGGGCAGTATCCCATAGCCGCTTCATCAAGCCGGGTCCGAATACCCGGAGATGGTAGAGCCACGGCGTTTGCGGCGGGACCGGGGGATCGATGGCCGACAATAGCGACAGCGGAGCGAGGACCGTGGAGACCCACGGTAGCCTCAATTTCTGCGCGACCACGACGGAGGCGAAGGTCACCGGATGGGTCACGATGAGGTCCGCTTCCTGCGCCGCCGGGAGCGTGTCCGCATAGGAATCGCGCACCAGTTCCGCCATGTATCGCACCACCCGCTCGCTGCCGCGCCGCGTATCCATAACGTAGGCGAGCAACTCACGGTCGTCGAGATCCACGTTCGGCCGCACGGCGTGAAAGGCCAGATCCGCCGCTTCCACTCTGGCGCGGTATGCCGTGCTCGTTGCGATGGTGACCGCGTGGCCGCGCCGGCACAACTCCGCTCCCACCGCGAGGTACGGATACAGATCGCCCAGCGAGCCGAAGCAGTTGATTAGAATACGTGCCAAAGCTCATTATGGCGTGGCGGGCGGTGCTAAGTTAAGGGGATCATGAAATCGACTTACTGGAGCTGCTTACTGTTGCCTGCGCTGGTCCTGCCGCTCGCTGCGGGAAGCATACCTATGGGCAAGCCGGAGGACGCCGGCATGTCCACCGAACGCCTGCGGCGCATCCACGAAGCTATCGAGCGGCACATCGATGCCGGCGAGATTTCGGGCGCGGTGACGCTGGTGGCGCGGCGCGGACGCATCGTGCACTTCGAAGCGCATGGCCTGATGGATATCGAGTCGAAGCGGCCGATGGAGAAGGACGCCATTTTCCGCATCGCGTCGATGTCGAAGCCCATCACCGGCGTCGCGGTCATGATGATGCTCGAGGAAGGCAAGCTGCGGCTGAACGATCCGGTGTCGAAGTTCGTGCCGGAGTTCAAGGACGCGAAGGTGGCCATTCCGCATGGCGCGCCCGGCGCGTTTTACGAAGTTCCGGCGGACCACGACCTCACCATCCGCGACTTGCTCACGCACACGAATGGATTGATGACCGGCGGTGCGGGATCGAAAGCCGCGCCGCCGCGGCCCGTGGAAGGCGATACGCTGGCGACCTATATTCCGCGCTTAGGCGGCGTGCCGCTCGACTTTCAGCCGGGCACGCAGTGGGCGTACAGCGGCCTGGCGGGTCCGGACACGCTGTCGCGCATTGTCGAAATTGTTTCCGGGCAAAGTTACGACGAATTCCTGCGCACGCGATTGTTCGACCCGCTCGGGATGCACGACACGTTCTTCTATCCGCCCGATGACCGGCGCGCACGCATGACGACCTTGTATAGCAAGAGCGCGCACGGCTTGGTGCGCGCGGCGAATCAGGACGGCTTCTCACTCAAATCGTATTTCTCGGGCGCGGGCGGATTGATGTCGACCGCCGAAGATTACTTACAGTTCGCGCAGATGCTGCTCAACGGCGGCGAGTTGAACGGCCATCGCTTCCTCAGCCCGCGCACCGTGGAGCTGATGTCGTCGAATCACGTCGGCGATTTGTTCAACGGAAAGCTCGGCCGTCCGGCGCATGGCATGGGCTACGGCCTGCTGGTCGGCATCGTCGAGGACAATGTGGCGGCGGGCTTGCGCGTTTCGAACGGTAGCTTCGGGTGGGACGGCGCTTACGGCACGCAAACCTGGATCGAGCCGAAGGAGAAGATGGTCACCATCGTGATGATCCAGACGCAGGTGCCGGTCGTCCAGCGGGATTTCGAGAACGCAGTGATGCAGGCGATCGTGGAGTAGATTCGCCGCTATTCGATGGCTGCCAACACTTCGCCGGCGGCCACCGTAGCGCCCTCGCGCGCGGTCAGCGAGACGACCCGGCCGGCCTTGGGCGCTTTCATCTCGTTTTGCATCTTCATGGCTTCGACAACCAGCAAACCTTGTCCGGCTTCCACCGTATCGCCTTGCGCTACCAGCACCCGCACAACTTTGCCGGGCATGGGCGCGGCGATATTCAGGCGGCCTTCGACTCCACGCCGCCCCGCGCGGCGCGACCAGCGGCGCGGGTCCTGAATTTCGATTTCGAAGCGATGGCCGTCGATGAAGACAATCACGCAATCGTCGCCATCTTCGACGCGCGCTTCGTAGCTGCGGCCGTTGAGCAGAACCGAGTAAACGCCGGGTTCGACGGTGACGATCTCGGGGCCAGTCGGATCGCTCATCGCAGCGCCTCCAAACGTCCGCTTTGGAGCCAGCGGCTCCGCTGCGGCGGCGCTTCGGCCTCGCGGCGCGCACCGTTGTGCTTCGCGTGAAACTCGGCCACCAGCCGAGCGATCGACTCCAGGCCCTCCGGCGCCGTGAAAGGCTGGCGGCGCTCCAGAAACTCATCCACGAAACGCGTGTGCAGGCGGCCTGCGCGGAACTCCGCGTCTTCCAGAATCTGACGGAAAAACGTGATGTTGGTGTGGATGCCGGCCACATCATATTCGCGCAACGCGCGCAGCATGCGGGCGATCGACTCGTCGCGCGACTCGCTCCAGACGGCTAGTTTGGCCAGCAGCGGATCGTAGTCGATGGGCACGGTCCAGCCTTCGTACACGCAGCCATCCAGGCGGATGCCGGGACCCAGCGGACGCGTCAGGCGCGTGAGTTTGCCGGGCGACGGGAAGAAATTGTTGTACGGATCCTCGGCGTAGACGCGGCATTCGATCGCCGAGCCGCACCATGCGATGTCCCGCTGCTGGAGCCGCAACGGTTCGCCCGCGGCCACTTCCAGTTGCAGGCGCACCAGGTCGTGCCCGGTCACCAGCTCGGTGATGGGGTGCTCCACCTGCAGGCGCGTGTTCATTTCGAGGAAATAGAAATTGCCCGCGGCGTCCACCAGAAATTCGACCGTGCCTGCGTTGTAGTAACCCGCGCTGCGCGCCACGCGGATGGCGGCTTCGCCCATGGCTTCGCGCATGCCCGGACGCGCGGCCACCAGCGGCGATGGGCACTCTTCCATGACTTTCTGATGCCGGCGCTGGATGGAGCATTCGCGCTCGCCGAAGTGGATCATGTGGCCGTGGCGGTCGCCCAGCAGTTGAATCTCGACGTGGCGGGGACGTTCGATCAGTTTCTCGACGTACAGATCCGGGTTCTTGAAGGAGCGTTCGGCCTCGCTCGATGCATCGCGGAAGGCGGAGTCCAGTTCGGCGTCGCTATCCACGCGGCGCATGCCTTTTCCGCCGCCGCCGGCGACGGCTTTGAGCAACAGCGGATAACCGAACTCGCGGGCGAAGGTGCGCGCCTCCGCGGGCCCCGAAAGCACGTCATGGGCGCCTGGCACCACGGGCGCGCCGGCGGCGATGGCCATCTGGCGCGCGGCGGTTTTCGATCCCATGCGGCGGATGGAATCGGCCGACGGACCGATGAAGGCAATGCCGGCCGCTTCACACGCCGCCGCGAAATCGGCGTTCTCGCTGAGGAAGCCGTAGCCGGGATGAATGGCTTCGGCGCGGTGGTGGCGCGCCGCATCGAGGATGCGGTCGATGCGCAAATAGCTCTCCGCGGAGGGCGAGGGTCCGACCCATGCGGCCTCGTCGGCCATGCGCACGTGCAGCGAAGTACGGTCGGCATCGGAGAAGACCGCGACGGTGCCGATGCCCATCTCGCGCAGCGTGCGCATGATGCGGACGGCGATCTCGCCGCGGTTAGCGATCAGAACCTTAAGGAACACTGGAGTGCTCATTTACCGGTTCAATCAGGACCGGGAGGGTGACTTCAGCCACGATGATAACACTCGACATCTGCAAGCGCCCAGGTCGAAGAAGAGCCAATTTATCCGATCACGCGTGTTAATGGCTGCGAGTCCGGATTGCCAGTTTCACCGCTTCGTAGCCATCGACCAGCCCGCCAGATGCGATCTTTCCGGTGAGGCTCGGCAGCCTTCTGGCACTGTTCATCAGAACCTGTTTGAGACCGGCCGCCCCCAAGTCTGGCCGCACCGACAGCACCAGCGCTGCAATACCTGTAACGACCGGAGCCGCATTGGAAGTGCCGCCTGCCAACCCGTAGACGCTGATTCCGTTACGTACATCGGTCGAGAAGTTTCTGGCAATGGCGGCGATGTGAACACGGCGAAGACCGAAGTTCGACCCGCTGACTCGATCCGGGCCTGAATACGCATCCAACTCACCTTGGTAGTCAATTTCCGCCACAACCAGTTCGTTCGGCTCATCGAAACACACCGGATACGTGCAATTCTCGTCGTCGTCCATGTTCTTCATGGAATTTCCCGCTGCGACGACCAGCAGGACGCCGTGATCGCCAGCGTATTCAATTGCGGCCCTCAGATTGGCAAGTTTGCCGGACCGCTTGTCATCGACGAAACCGCTCCAATTGATGACCGTGGCTCCATGATCGACCGCGAAATGAATAGCCTTCACCGCACGATCGACTCGAGCCGGATCGAATTCGCCCCGCTTTATGCCTTGAGCGCCGATCTTCAGAAGCATCATCGACACGTTCCAGTTGATCCCGGCGACTCCGATTCCGTTGTTCCCCTTGGCCCCGATTATGCCGAGCGCTGGAGTCGAATGGCTGAGCGGCTGAATGCGTGCCGGGTCCATGCCGTCGAACACATAAGCGTCCGGGTCGGGATCGTCGAAGGCAAAATCCCAACCCACGACATCATCAACATACCCGTCGTGGTCATCATCGACACCGTTCGTTTCCTTTCGATGGCCGGTTGCATCCAGCCCTGTTTCACCGGGATTGTGCCAGATATTGTCCCTGATGTCTTCGTGCTGGTAGAAGAACCCGTCATCGAGGAGTGCAACCACCACGTCCTTGGACCCAGTTGTAATCGACCAAGCGGGCACGATGTCGTGGTCTAGGCCCTTTTTGGTGGTGTACTCTTCAATGGAGGGGCGGTACGAAAATGTCGGGATACGCTGAACGCCGCCTGGGTTGTCGAACGAAATCTGGTATTGGAAGAACGGGTCATTCGGAATCACCCGTTGGAGTGAAGGACGGGCACCAATCGAGATCGCCATCCCGCAGAGCACGGCGGCAGCGGAAACGGCGGCGGCAACTGTCGTATTAGCCATGACACGGTAATCCAACTGTAAGACTGCCGAACCGCCTGAGCCGTTTAGAGTATTTTCGTTTGCGGGCGAAAGTAGGTTGCCCGCACGAATTCCGCCGCGTGGCCGATAAGGAACCTTATAAGGAGTGCAACGGATGCAAGTGATGTACACAGCGCTGGGAGGACTGCAGCAAGCCGAGGGCGTGGTGAACCAGGCGGCATCGAAGATCGCCCATCTGTCCTTCCCGGCCGCGAATCCGCAGGACCAAGTCTCGTTGAGCGATCAAGCCGTGGCCCTGATCGAAGGCAAGACCAGCTTCGAGGCGAACCTGGGTAGCATCAAAGTCGCGGACGAGATGCAGCAGAGCACCTTGAGCCTGATCGCGTAATCTGGCTGCTCACACGTTGAGGTGGGCGCGGGCGTAATCCATACAACGTTTGACATTCTCTTCCTCGACCTCCAACTGCACTTCGCGGGCTAGGCCAGTCACCACAGGAAGCGGCGGCCTGCTACGAGCCTGCTCCACCCACCGCATGGTGCGCGCCAGATAAAGGCCGTTGCGCTCCGGGAACGTCGCCCAATATGCGTCAGTCAGGCACGGGACCTTCAGCGGATCGCGCGTGATCATCTCGAGCGTCAATGGCGTCTCGGGCCGCGCCGCGCGAATTGTGTCGAATATGCGGCGCATGTCCAGCATGCCCTCGCCGAAGGGCATTTCGGAAAGCAGAAAGCCGTCGGCATCCGGCGCGACGCTCATGTCTTTCACGTGCGTGCACACAGCGAACGGCGCGAGGGTCTCGACCAGCGTCATAGGATCGTCCAGCAGCGAGATGTTATTGCCGGTATCGAGACAGACTCCAAACCAACGGCTCTGCTTCGATTTCATCAGCGCCGCCATTTCTTCGGCGGTGAAGTCCTTGTGATTTTCGAGCGCCAACGGCAGCTTTTGCTTTTCGACAATGCGCAGCGCCACGTCGATGTTCGCATGGGCGCGAGCTACGGCGTTGCGCCAGTCATCCAGGTTCGAAAAATTCTCGTAGCGGCGCCCCGGTAGACAATTCACCCGCAGAGCCCGCGCGCCGGCTTCCTTGGCGGCGGCCACGGTAGCGGTGAACGCCGCGGGGCCATCCTTGCCCGGCAACGCTGTGATGACCTCCAGATACATGCCGAGTTGCTCGGTGCGGGCGCGCAGCTTGTGGATATAATCCGGCTCCTTCGAGGTCAGCGGCATCTGGATGCCGCCCGCGCCCAGCGAATCAGCATGTTCCAGAAATTGCAGGTTGTCCTTCGGCCGCGCGAAGCCCATATAACAAGTCACTGCCAGGCCCATCTTCGAGCGCGTTTCGGCGGCCGCGGCGCCCGCGGCGGCAGCAGCAGCGGCCAGAAATGTTCTACGATTCATAGCTGTAAACTCCGTAGCACGCCATCCCAAGGTGCGCGATAAGGCCGCTCCAGGTAAGTGGAAGCCTCCGCGTCACCGATGATTTCTTCTTTCTCCGGATCCCAGCGAATCTTGCGGCCGAGCCGCAACGAGATATTGGCTAAGTGACAAGCGACGGCGGTGCGATGGCCGCCTTCCAGGTCCGAGATGGGCTGCTCGCGCGACTTGATGCAATCCAGGAAATTGCGCGCATGCAGATCGAACTGTTGCGGCGAAGAGCCGGGTTCCTGGCGCGCCTCGACCCATGGCACGGGCTTCGTCGCGGAATGCCGCGGGCCGCCGGTGGGCTGGCCTTCGAAGACCGGGATGGCGTTCATCGGATCGATCTTCATGTCGGGTACCACCTGGTATCCACCGCGTGTGACGCGCATCATGCCCTTGGTACCGTAGAACTCCAGGCCGTAGCCGGCGCGATTCCCGGCGCTGGCTTCGCGGATCGAATGCACCGCCGTGAAACCGGGATATTCGAAAACGGAATCCTGCGTGTCGGGAGTCTCGCCGTTATCTTCGAGCGCGAAGCGGCCGCCGCTCGACGATACCGCGGACGGACCTTTCACGTCCATGTACCACTGCACGATGTCGATATCGTGCGCGCCCAGGTTGGTCATCTGGCCGCCGGAGTAATCCCAGAACCAGCGGAAATGATACAGCGCGCGATGCGGATTGTAGGGGCGCAACGGCGCGGGGCCCAGCCACATGTTGTAGTCGAGATCGGGCGGCGCGGGACCGTCGGGCTGATTGCCAAAGCCCGGCATCACGTTGCGAAAAGCGCCCATGCGCGCGCTCATGATCTTGCCGAAATAGCGGTCGCGCGCCAGTCGGCAGCCCTTCTGATAATGCGGGCCGGAGCGCTGCTGCGTGCCGACCTGCACCACGCGCCGGTAGCGCTGCGCGGCTGCTATCATCCAGCGGCCCTCCCTCACGAACAGGGTGAGCGGCTTTTCGACGTACACGTCTTTGCCCGCGGCGCATGACATGATGGTGAGCAGCGCATGCCAGTGATCGGGCGTACACACGACGATTGCATGAATGTCGCGGTTGTCGAGCATCTTGCGAAAATCGCGATAGGGCTTGGCACCGGGTCCACACGCCGCCAGCCCCTCTTCGAGGCGCGGCTGGCAAACCTCGCACATGGCCACCAGATCCGCATCTTTCTGGTTCTTGAAATCGTGAACGTGCTCGCGGCCAATCAGGCCGTAGCCGATAAAGCCCACTTGAATGCGGTCGTTCGCGCCGAGGATGCGCTGGTAGGAAGCCGCAGTGACGGCTCCGAGGAACGCGCGTCTTGAGGAGTGCATTTGGCGGAATTGTAGCAGGTCGGGAAGCGTGCCAGCGCGGCCTATTTGCGCACGACCGGGGGTTTGCCGCCGTTTGAAACCTCGCGGGTCACGTCGGCCAGCACCTCGGGAGCGCGATCGGAGTGCAGCTCCTGGTGCATACGGCGCAGCGCGACGCCCACCACGTCCCGATGGTGTAGCTTGGCGCCCGGGCCTTTGGACGTCAGATCCAGCCAGATCTCGTGGAGCAGGTCAAGATCCTGCGGCCACAAACGCGGGGGATGCGGTCCGAGGTTGAAGAAGATGGATTCCTCTTCGCCGGGAACGACAATCTCCAGAGAGAGAGACGGCCGCGGCTCCGGCAGATTTTCCCATTCGCGGCCCACGATGGCGCCCTGCTCGGCGGGACTCATCTTCGGCGAAAGCCCCATCACGATGCGCGTGGCCTGCAGCCGCTGGGCAGTCTGGACCACGGCCGCGTAAGGATTGCTGCCCGGCACAACCATCAACTCGACATGCTTGCCGGCCTTTTCGGCAAGGTTCACGACCTTACTGAAAACCTCAGTTTCGTCCGCGGAGAAAATCTGGTTGACATCCAGCGCATGTTCGCCTGAACCCGCCTGCGTCACCTGCCGGACGGACAAGACCACAATATCAATGCGGCGCGTATCGGTCTTCTCCAGCATACGCTCGAGATGCTGCAGGTGATGCGGGTTGCGCACGGCCACGATCACACTTCCGGGCCGCACGTGCGTGGCATTCGCGGTCACCTCTTCCTTGGTATCCAGGTTGAACTTCTCCATCTCCGAGCAATGCGCGGGCGCGTGGCGGCGATTGTACATTTCCGACAGCTCGAAGACGACGAAGAACACGATGGTGAAACTGACACCGGAGATGGTGGCGACCTTCTTTGTCAGCACGTTGATGATGGCGAGCGAGAACAGCGCGATGGTGATGAGGATCAATCCGACCGGGATCTCGGTGCCGGCCATGCGAAAGTTCAAGGGCACCTTCCAGCCGCGTCCCTCGGGCTGCTTGTAGCGCAGCACGAGCACCGACAGAGCCTTCATGGCGAAGCTCCAGACTACGCCGAAAGCGTACGCCTCACCGAGCATGTAAACATCGCCGCGGCTGATAACGATAGTGACCAGTTGCAGGATGACGATCAGGTTGATGAGGCGCGAACTGGTGCCGAACTTGTGGTGCGGATGGCGGAACCAGTCGGGAAGTACGCCGTCTTCAGCCACGCGGTTGAGTACGCCGTTCGAACCGATGATCGCGGTGTTCACAGCGCCCGAGAGGATCAAGGTGCCCACCAGCACGACGAAACCATGGAAGAGCAGACGCAGCGACATCGGCCCGACCAGAAACATCGACAATCCGCCGATCAGATTGTCGAGGAATTTCTGCCGCTGGACGTCGGGGATGATCATTACCGCGAAGAACGAGACCAGCGACGTGAACAGCATGCTGTAGATGAAGATCACGAAGCCGGCGCGTTCCAGGTTCTTCAGCTTGGGATGCGCGATTTCGCGATTCACCTGCGCCAGGCTCTCCTCACCACTCATGGCGAGCAGCGAATGGCCTAGCCCCACGAGCACTGCAATCACAGTGATGGAGGGCGCGGCGGTGCCTTTCAACCAGCCCAGCGCCTCGGTGCTGAAATGCAGATTGGCCAGCGTGGGCAGCGGTACTGGCTGATAGCCGTTCTTGAAGATGGTGATCAGGCACCAGGCAATCAGCATCACCACCATCACGGTAGTAATTTGCATGATGCGCAGGGCCTTCTCGCTCGATTCGTGGATGCCGATGATGTTCTTGCGCCAGAAATATAGGGTGACCACTGCCGCGAAGGCAGCGGCGAAGTACGGTGGATAGACGTGCAGACCCGGGATCTTCAAATAGTCGCCGGTCTCGTTCAGAAGGCCGCCCAAATAGAGGCCGGCGCTGACGCCGCTGATGGGGCCGGTGAGCACGTAATCGAACATCAGGGCGGAGACAGAAAACTTAGCCAAGGTGCCGCCCATGGCCTCGTGCACGACCTTGTATACACCGCCGCGCACGAACATGCTGCAGCTTTCGATATATATGGCGCGCACCGCGTAGGAAAACAACATGATCGCCAGGATGAACCAGGGCGCGGCTTTACCGATGGCCTGCTCGGCAATGCCGCCGACATAGTACGCCGACGACGCCAGGTCGCTCAAGACGATAGCTGCCGCCCTCCAAAACGAAATGAAGGACAACATGACTGTCGTGGCAACGACGACGTTGACGGTCCGCGGACGCGGCTGTTGGGTCATGCGTGAGGCGTTCAAGTGCAGTTCAGCAAGCACATCGTAACATGTGCGCGGATATAGTAGATAGTTGAAGATGATGTCGGAAGAGCTGGCCCGGGGAATCGTCGCGCGGCTGCGCGCGGCCGGGCATCAGGCCTACCTGGTAGGTGGCTGCGTGCGCGACCGCCTGTTGGGGCGCACACCCAAAGATTTCGACGTGGCCACCGACGCGCGGCCCGATCGTGTGACTGAATTATTCGAGCGCTCCGAGCAGGTGGGCGCACACTTCGGCGTCGTGCTGGTGAGGGAGAACACCGCACAGGTCGAGGTCGCCACGTTTCGCAGCGACGTCGGCTACAGCGACGGCCGCCGGCCGGATGAGGTGCATTTCGAAGACGGTCCGCGGCAGGATGTGCTGCGCCGCGACTTCACGGTGAACGCCCTGCTGCTCGATCCGGCGACGAACGAGGTAATCGATCTCGTGGGCGGCCGCGAAGACCTCGACCGGCGCGTGATCCGCGCCATCGGCGATCCGGAAGCGCGCTTCCGCGAAGACCACCTGCGGCTGATCCGAGCCGTGCGCTTCGCGGCGCGGCTGGGATTCGAGATTGAGCCGGTCACTATGGCGGCGCTGCGACGCTTACACGGCCTCATCCTGACAGTCGCGCCGGAACGCGTGCGCGACGAACTCACGCGCATCCTGACCGAGGGCGGCGCGCGGCGCGGCTTCGAGTTGCTCGGCGAGACCGGCCTGCTGCACGACCTGATTCCCGAGGTCGAGGCGCTGAAAGGAGTCGCGCAACCGCCTGAATTTCATCCGGAGGGCGACGTCTGGACGCACACCATGCTACTGCTCGAAAAGCTGCACCATCCTACCCTGACGCTGGCCGCCGGCGCGCTGCTGCACGATATCGGCAAGCCCGCCACGTTTCGGATTGCGGACCGCATCCGGTTCGACGGCCACGTGGAGGAAGGCGTGCGGATCGCGCACGATATCCTGACACGGCTGCGATTCTCGAGCGACCAGATCGAACAGATTGAGGCGCTAATCGCGCACCATATGCGCTTCAAAGATACAGGCAAGATGCGCGAGAGCACGTTGAAACGCTTCCTCCGTATGGAGAATTTCGGGGAACATCTGGAATTGCATCGCCTGGATTGTTTGTCGAGTAACGGACGCCTGGACACTTACAAGAGAGTACGGGCGCGGCTGGAGGAGTTGGGCGAGGAAGAGCTGCGTCCAGCGCCGATATTGACAGGCCGCGATCTCATCGAGGCCGGCTACCGGCCCGGTCCGGCGTTCGCGAGGATACTGGCGGCCGTGGAAGACGCACAACTGGAATCGCGGCTCCAAACGAAAGAAGAGGCCCTGGCCCTGGTGCGCGCGGAGTTCAGCGAGCCGTAGCAGGACGAAATTAAAACTCGATTTCCAGCCGCTTGGCGACGCGATCGAGCGTGTCCACCAACCGCTCCACCTGGCGCTCGGTGTGCGCGGCGGTGCAGGAGATGCGCAGCAGGTTCTGGGCAGCGGCGGGCCGCAGCACCGGGTTGATGTAGATGCCTTCTTCGAGCAGGGCTTTGCAAAGCCGGCACAGGTCGACCTCGTTCTCAACCACCACCGGCACAATAGCGGTCTCGCCTTCGAGCACGGGGAAGCCGCACAGGCGCAACTCCTGGCGCAGGCGCGCGGCGATACTCAGCAGGCGCTGCTGCCGTTCGGGCTCCTCGCGCATCACTTGCAGCGCGGCGGCCACCGCGGCCACCGAAGCGGCCGGCAGGCTGGCCGAAAACACGAAGGGCCGCGCCGTGTGTTTCAGATAGTCGATCACATCTTTCGACGACGCGACGAATCCGCCGACCGAAGCCAAAGACTTACTGAACGTGCCCATCACGATATCGATATCGTCGAGCACCCCCAGATGTTCGGCGGCGCCGGCGCCGGTCGGTCCCAGCACGCCGATGCCGTGCGCCTCATCCACGTAGATGCGCGCGCCGTACGGTTTCGCCAGATCCACGATGCCGCGCAGGTCGGCGATGTCGCCTTCCATGCTGAATACGCCTTCGGAGACGATCAGGATGCGTTCGTCGGGCGGGCAATTCTCCAGGCAGCGCTCCAGGTGATCCAGATCGTTGTGCCGGAAGCGCACAGTGCGGGCGGTGGAGCGGAGCGCGCCCTCCACCAGGCTGGCATGCAAGTTGTGATCGCACAGCAGTGCATCGCCTTTTTCGGTGAGCGCGGCCAGCGTGGCGTAATTGGCCTGAAAACCGGTGCCGAAAATGATGGCGGCTTCTTTTCGGACAAAAGAAGCCAGTTCCGCCTCCAGCTTGACGTGTACGTCCAGGGTGCCGTTCAACAGGCGGGAGCCGCTGCATCCGCTGCCATACTTCTTGACAGCCTGCATGGCGGCCTCCTTCACTTTGGGGTGCGCAATCAGGTCCAGGTAGTCGTTGGAGCCGAACATCAGCACCTTGCGGTTGCCCATGCGAACCTCGCCGGGGCCGCAGCCTTCGCGCTGGCTGAACACTTCGAAGTACATGTACAATCCGGCGGCTTGCAATTCGCCCGGACGCGTGAAATTCCGGCACTTCTCGAACAGGTCGCTAGACCGGTTGCTGCCGCCAGCCTTGCGGGCCTGTGCGAGGGTAGTCGAAGAGCTGCGCATCGTTCTCAATTCCATTCGTAAATTCGGTACGTCTTGTACTTCTTGGCGCCCATAGCCTCCAGCGAGCGGTTCATTAGAACATTATCTTCCAATATCCAGGACATCTCGCTGAGCCCGTAGCCCATCCGCCGGGCGTTGCGGATCAACGCGGCGTAGAAACCCGCGGCTACACCCGTGGTGCGGTACTCCTCGATCACGCCCAGAGCCAGCACACGCAATTCTTTGATCAATCGTTGATGATACAGGATTTTGAACAGTCCGAACGGGAACAGTTTTCCGCCGGCATGTTTTAACGCCAGATTGATGTTCGGCAAAGCCAGCGCAAAACCGACCGCCCGGCCCGCGACCTCGCCGACCAGAACGAACTCCGGCTTCAGGATCTGCTTCATCTCCGCGGCCTCGTGCAGGAATTCATCGCGCGTCATGGGCGTGAAGCCCCAGTTGCGGGCCCAGGTGGCGTTGTAGAGTTCCCAGATCTTGCGGACCTCTTCGTCGAACTGTTTCATTCGGATGGGCCTGATGGCCACGCCCTGCATAGCCACCGCGCGATCCGCTACGCGCTCGACCTTGGATCCGTTCACGGCCATCGGAGTGGACCAATACGCCAGCAGATCTTTGGCTTTGCGCAGCCCGATGGCGTCCAGCATGCGCGGATAACTGGGCGAGTTGTACGGCATCATCACATTCGGGCTGGAGTCAAAACCATCCACCAGCATGCCGCATTCATAGTTCGTAGACGGACTCACCGGCCCGAGGATGGTCTTCGCGCCCCGCTGGCGCAGCCATGCGCGCGCCGCTTCCAGTACCGCGCGCGCCACCTCGACATCGTCGACAGATTCGAAGAACCCGAAGAAGCCAGCCTCCTCTTTTTGATACTCATTATAGGCGCGATCAATTATGGCGCCCACGCGTCCGCAAGGCACGCCATCGCGCAACGCCAGGTAACATTGCAAATCGGCGTGCGCGTAGAACGGATGCTTCCTGGTATTCAGCAGTTCCTTCTGGGCCATGCGCAACGGCGGCACCCAATACGGATGGTGACGGTACAACCGGTACGGAAGGTCCAAAAAATGTTCCCAGGACCGCTTGTCTTGAACCGCTACAATTTCTACGCCTGGCAACTATGCGGCCTCTTTTCCCAAGATTCTGTAGAACTGCGGTGCGAACAGCACCAGAAAGCCGGCAACGGCGGCCCCGGCCAGCAGGTCGATGGTGTAATGGTATCGAAGATAAACTGTAGCAGAAATGATGGACAAGGTATAGGCAAAATAGATCCAGAATAGCCGTTTCGAGATCAGACGGCTGCCCCACCAGGCCAGCATGGTCAGCTCGGTGTGGCCGCTGGGAAAGCAATCCCAAGCCTTGGATTCCAGGCGGTCGAGCGTGTTCTGGAGCAGGCGCGTGACCCACAAGCCCCGCAGTTCGATGGTTTGCATGTTACGCAAGAAAAATCGCGGCCCGCGCGCGGGCACCAGCACGTAGCCGATGTAAGAAACCAGGAAACCCAACGCGATCAGGAAGGCGTAGTAACGGAACTCCGCATAGCGCCGCTGATGCCACAGAATAAACGCGATGAGCAACACCACCGGCACAAAGAGTGCATAAATAATCTGTAAGTATTCGGTGAGTACGGGCGCAGTCAGACGCTCAAGCCAAACAGTCGGATTCACACCCCAAATACGAAAATCCAGGCGAGCCAGTTCCGCATCGAACTCAGTGCCGCGGATGGCGGGCATCAGCACGGCCATTTCGCGATAGCACCACGCCACGTAGGGTAGTGGATACCAGTGGCGGAAATACCAACTGGCGCGGCTCGAAGTGCGCACCGCCAAAAGGGCCAGGGCGATGGCCGCCAGGTGTCCGGCCAGCAGCCATCCAGGTTCAGGCAGTTGCTTCCAGAAGACCACGACGGCGACGGCGGAGGCCGCGAAGTAGGGCAGGACCACCTTATCCACCGGCCACAAACCCCGGCCGGCCGGCCGCTTCAGAACTTGAGCCAACCCTCCTCCTTGTACCAGTCGAGGGTGCGGCGCAGACCCTCCTCCAGACCCGTGGCGGAGCAAAAGGCGAGCTCGCGGCAGGCCCGCGAGGGATCACAAACCCAGCCGGCACAGCAAGCTTCAGCCACCTTATCGCGCGACAGGATACCCGGGTGCCTGCTGAGGCGTGCCCACCATTCGGCGCACCAGCCGATGGCGTAGGCGAGTTTTTCCGGAATCGCGACACTGCGCAGCCGGCCGCCCATCAGGCGCGCGGCCGTCCGTCCGAATTCGTCCCAGGAGACTGCCACGGAATGTGCCACGTAATAGACGGCGCCGCCGGGCGCTGGACGATCGGCTGCCGCAAGTAGAGCATCCACCAAGTCTCCCACATAAATCAGACTGAAGGGGCGCGGTGCCGCCCCGATTTGTAACATCCAGCCGCGCGCGATCATGCGAATCATCTGATACACATCGCGGTCGCGGGGGCCGTATACCACCGGTGGCCGAATGATAATGCTCCTGGAAAAAAGCGGCGATTCCCGCACCAGGTCTTCGCCCGCCAGTTTCGACCGGCCGTAATACGAGACCGGATGCGGCTCGTCGCTTTCAGTGAGCGGCCGGCTGCCGTCACTCGGACCAGCGGCCGCCAGGCTGCTCACATGGACAAACCGGCGGACGTGCGCGGCGGCGCGTAACAGGTTCGCGGTCGCCTGCGCGTTCCCCCGATCGTAATCCGCGAGCGTGCGCGCCTTCGTCACACCTGCCAAGTGCAGGACCAGATCCACATCGCGCAGGGCCTCCGTAAGTCCCGCCCCGGTGGCCAGATCGCCGTAGGCAAGTTGAACTCCCGATTGGGGCAAGCCCGCAGTGGCGCTGGCGCGCCGCACCAGGCAACGCACCGGACGTCCTTGGGCGACCAGACGTTCGACCAGATGGCTTCCGATGAAACCGGTTGCGCCGGTCACCAGAATCATGATTGAGGAGTCGTACGGAGGGCGACTTCGCCGAAGCAGCTTTCGGCGGATGATCCCGTGTGCTGGGTATTGATCTGCAGCCGGATGCCTTTCACGCGCGGAGCGGGACGGCCGTACGCCTTTTCGTAGTCCGCCGCCAGGTTGTGGTTCTCGGTGAGCCAGCGGTTCAAGTCGGCGTTACCGGACCGGCAAACGACGGCGTAGATGTGCACTAACGGAATGGAACTGGAACTTTCCATAGTCCCGGCGGGTGCGCTGGTGTCCCAGATATAGGTAAGGATGCGCCGGTCGGAGAAGGCCACCAGTACCTGGGCCGCCTGGTCGTCGGTCTTGGAGCGCCGGAAATCGCCGCCTTTAGGAAGCTGTTTCACGTTCCATTTCCAGCTCAGATACGGCGCCTCGCGCGGATCGACGTCCACGGTGCGCTCCAGGCCGTACGAAGAATTATGGCTCTTCAGATCAAGATAATTATTATTCCCTTCACGGACCGTGGCGATTTCAGGCTTGCCGACATTTATCTTGACCTCCCAGCCATCCGGCAGGTGGCCAGGCTGCCAGCCTAACGTATTCAAGAGGATGAAAGCCATTTGGGTCGCGCCGGCTAGAGAGGCAAAAGTCACAACTATGAACAGAATCAGGACGCGCTTCAAAGACCCTCCGGTAATCCCCATCATCGCATCTTTTGGATGCTTTTGGAGGAGCGCGGGTTGCCGTTGGACCGTTGCTCATTGCAGGTTGCTATATCAAGGCGACCCCGCACCTGTTGACGCGGGGCGGTTCGGTATATGCAACTAGGGCAAGATTAGGGACTACCAAATCGTAGCGCGGGACCTTGTTGAATCGCTTCGGTTTTATCTCAGAAACCGTTCCTTCGGCCTTTAGGCGACGCTTTCTATCAAATAGAACAACACGCATGCCGATATATACCTGGTGGTAGAGCGTACTGTAAATCGCGTAATCGGGACATGTGTGGTCTCGCAGAATCGCGCCGAATTCCTTTTGGTGAGTGCCTTGTTTTACTCTCGAATTTGGGGCGCTCAGGTATAACGCCGACATCTCGACGATTCTAACAACCTTTCCCTTGTCGCGCTACGGCCAGTACAATCCAAATGGATTGATAACGGCCCAGCGAATACGTCTTCCGAGGCCTTTGCGAATGAATGGGTATGTTTTCTCCTTGCGTGCGAAACGGATCACGGCATCTCTCAAACGCTACCGAAGGACTGGGTTGCTGCGAGTCTCCGCCTTCCGCAAATCTGCTATAAGTAATCGGTGATGGATCGCCGCCAATTTATGGGAACCGCAGCCTCCGCCGGCCTCGCCGCCACGCCCTTGAGCGCCGCGCAGCAAAACGCCTTCTTCGAACTGCGTTATTACTACATGCGCACGGGCAGCCAGACGCAGCGCACTGCCGACTTTCTGAGTAAACATTTTCTGCCCGCCGCCCAGCGCGCCGGCATCGGTCCGCTGGGATTTTTCGGCGCGGTGATAGCGCAGGAGAGCCCGTTCATTTTGACGCTCACCAGCTTCCCTTCCGCGGACGCCTTCGCTTCCAGCATGGAGCGTCTGGCGGGCGACCGGGAGTTCCAACACGGCTTTGACGAGTACAACTCCATGACGGAGCTGAGCTACATCCGGATGGAGAACACGCTGCTGCGGGCCTTCGACGTGATGAAGTCGATCACTGTCCCGCCGGCGGGCGGTGCGCCGCGCATCTTCGAGCTGCGCACCTACGAATCGAACAACGTCAAGGCCGCGCAGCGGAAGGTCCAGATGTTTAACGAAGGGGAAGCCGGCATTTTCCAGCGGCTGGGCATGGGGCCGGTGTTCTTCGGCGAAGCCATGGTGGGCCGCAATCTGCCGCACCTGACTTACATGCTCTCGTTCGAGAATATGGCCGCGCGCGACAAATTGTGGGGCGCCTTCGGCGGCGATCCGGAGTGGCAGAAGCTGCGCGCGCAGCCGGGATACGCGGACGCCGAGATCGTGTCGAACATCAGCAACGCGATCCTCCGTCCGCTGGATTTCTCACCCATCCGCTGAGATCAGGAGCCGCGCATGCGCCGCCGTCATTTCATCGAAGCCGCGGCCACAGCCCTTGCGGCGGCCGGCGCCAGCCCGGCGCAATCGTCCGGGGGCGCGCGGAAGGCGGCGTTGAAGCTGGGCACACAGCACGCTGCGGCCGACGATGTGCTGCGGGTGGTGGCGGCGTTCGGCGTGAATCACATCTGCGGTGCGCTGCCGTCACCACATCTCGATGCGAACTGGTCGGCGGAAGGACTGACGCGGCTGCGCGAACACGTCGAGTCATTCGGCATCCGTCTGGATATGCTGCCGCTGCCGCTGAGTTCCAGCTACATCACGAAGTCCGAGAATCCCGCCATCATGCTGGGCCGGAGCCCGGAGCGGGATCGCGAGATCGACTCCATCTGCCAGATGATCCGCAACGCCGCGCGCGCGGGTATCCCGGCTTTGAAATACAACATGACGATTCTGGGCGTGGTGCGCACGGAGCCGACTCCCGGCCGCGGAGGCGCGCACTACAGCACCTTCATTTACGATCAGGCGCGACAGGATCCGCCGCTCACCGAGGCCGGCCGCATCGATGAAAACGAGGCCTGGGAGCGCATCGCATATTTTCTGCAGCGCGTAATCCCGGTGGCTGAAGAATACAAAGTGAGGATGGCTTGCCATCCGCACGATCCCGCCATGCCGCGCGATAAAGGCTTTCGCGGCGTCGATCGCGTGCTCGGCAGCGTAGACGGGTTAAAGCGCTTCATCGCGATCCAACCCAGCCCCTATCATGGCCTCAACTTCTGCCAGGGCACGGTCTCGGAGATGTTAGCGAAGCCCGCGGACGAGATCTTCGACGTGATCCGGTACTTCAGCACGCGCGGCAAGATCTTCAACGTACATTTTCGCAATATCCACGGCGGCTTCCTCAATTTTCAGGAGACCTTCCCGGATGCCGGCGACGTCAACATGATCCGCGCCATCCGGGTGTACAAGGAAGCCGGTTACGACGGCATGCTGATGCCCGATCACGTACCGCGTATCGAAGGCGACACAGATGGCAGACAGGCTTTCGCGTACGCTTTTGGCTACATCCAGGCGCTAATCCAGATGGTGAACCAGGAGAGCTGAAGTTTACCAGCCGTAGCGCTCCTCGGCCCAGGGATCGCCATGCATGTGATAGCCGTTTTTTTCCCAGAAACCGGCGCGGTCGCGATCCAGGATCTCGATTCCCGAAAGCCACTTGGCGCTTTTCCAGGCGTAAAGCCGCGGCACAATTAAGCGGGCCGGTCCGCCGTGATCGGCAGTGATCGGCACACCATCGTGGTGAGTGGCGATCAGGGCATCCTGAGCCAGGAAATCCGCCAGCGGTAGATTGGTGGTCCAGCCACGATCGTAACCGTACGCCATGACGTATGCCGCGGCGGGCAGCGCGCCTCCGGCGTGCGCGAGCAACTCGCGCGTGGATACGCCCTCCCACACATTACCGAGCCGCGACCAGCGAGTCACACAGTGCAAGTCAGAGAATACTTTGACGCGCGGCAGTTTGAGAAATTCCTCCCAGTTCCATGCCATTTCGCCCCCGACCAAACCGCTGAGGCGCAGACGCCATCGATCGAGGTCCAAGGCCGGAGGGCCGCTGGCATCCAGCACGGGCCATTTTTTTGTCCGGCTCTGCCCCGGCGGGATGCGCCGCGCGCGCCGGGTATCCGGGCTGACGATGACATCCGGCGGCAATCCTTCCGGCGACGGGATATCGTCTCCTTGCACTTCGGCCTTATCCATCCAGAACACTCGAAGAAACCCCCTTTTTGAGTAACAACCTATAAGTGTGCGATAACTCACTACAACAAGCCGGGATTGCTGAGGGCGAATATGATATGATGCCACATGGCGCGACAGAAGGCAGCCCGTATAACTGCCCCGCAGCAGGCTATATCTTTGCCCCGCATAGTGCTGCTGGTATCGCTGGCCGCCCTGATCGCGGGGTTGGATCTCTACTACCCGGCACTTAGGGCGCCTTTCTTTTTTGACGATTTTTTTCTACCCTATCCCTATCAATACGCGGATCAGCTACCTCTGGTCGTCTGGCTCTCGGGTGTGCGGCCCTTCCTGCTGTTTAGCTTCTGGCTCAATCACAAGCTTTCCGGGGAATCGCCCACAGGGTATCACATCTGGAACTTGCTGATTCACGTCTTCAACACCGGACTGGTGTTCCTGGTCATTCACCGGCTGATTGAAAGACTCGGGCGCATAAGCGCGGGAGCCACAACGGCGGCTGCGGTCATCGGCGCGGCGACCTTTCTGGTGCATCCGCTGCAGACTGAGTCGGTCAGCTATGTGGCCGGCCGGTCGGAAAGCCTCGCGGCATTACTTATGCTGCTGGCGTATATCGTGTTTCTTTACCGCCGCGGCGATCGCATATCGTGGGGTGAGTCGTTTGCCGTGGTAGCGTTATTCGTCTTCGCCGTGGCAACGAAAGAGAACGCCGCGGCCCTGGCCGGCGTATTCATTCTTACAGACATCTTCTGGCCCAAGCCATTTTCGACCCGGGGTTTGCGGAACAACTGGCGGCTCTACGCCGCGCTGTTACCCGGCACGGCCGTGGCGGGATGGAAGGTCTTTCAGGCGCTCGCCACCTCCAAGTCGGCCGGCTTTTCGGCTGCCGGTATGACCTGGTATCAGTACGGGTTCACGGAGGCGCGGGCTATCTTCACCTATCTCCGGCTGGCCCTGTTTCCGGTGGGCCAGTCGATTGATCATGACTACGCGATTTCGCATACAATTCTGGAACACGGGGCGATTGTTTATCTCGCCGCCTTGGTTGCCATCACCGTTTTCTTGATCGTCCGCCGGAAACGGTATCCGCTGGCTTGCTTTGGATGGCTGTTCGCCTTGGTACTGCTGGCCCCGACTTCGTCAATCGTACCGATTATCGACCCGCTCGTTGAACGGCGTATGTATCTGCCGCTGATGGGTCTGATTCTGATCGGTTGCGAGTTCGCCCGCCACCTGCATTGGAAGCCGGTCACCGCGTATGCGGCTAGCGCGGCGATGGTCATCGTATTCGCCGTGCTGTGTTACCAACGCAATGTGCTCTGGGGGCAGCCGTCGCAGTTGTGGGCCGCCGCCGCGATGCAGTCGACCGGCAAGAGCCGGCCGTATGCGAACCTCGTGCGCCAGTTGGCCCAGGAGCACCGCTGTAGCGCCGCGATACCTTACTTACGGCATGCCGACCAGGTGCTGCCGGATACTTATGACATAGAGCTGAGCTGGAGCCAGGTGGACCAGTGTCTCGGCCGTGTGGATGACGCCATGCAACAACTGCAACGCGCCTTGCATATCCGCCCGGACTCATACACGTACCGGCTAATCGGCCTGCTGTACGGGCAGATGGGAAAACGCACAGAGGCCGGCGCCGCGCTGCAAAAGGCGGTGGATCTGGATCCACGTTCGGTGGAAGCGCACAACTCTCTGGCGCTCTGGTATGAGTGGACCGACAACCTGACCGCCGCGGAGCAGCAATACGAGGCCAGCCTGGCCATCGATCCGACGGACCGTTCCACGCAGGTGCGTCTCGAGCGCGTGCGCCGGAAGCAGGCCTTCTGACGGGATCTACCCGGGAAATGCGTGGCTCCCTGGCTCGTAATTTATTTACCTGAAACGTCTTGCTTGTCACTGGCGTCGTTACGGTATGATGGCTCGACGCCGCTCGATTGCGCGATAATGAACCAAGGGGCCATCAAGTTTTTGTACATTCTCGAAGAACCTTTAGGAGACTTCTGACGTGAAACGAATTTGCCGTTACCTTCCCGCTCTCTCCCTGCTGATGCTGTGCGCACCGTTCGCCCACGCACAGAGTTCCGTCGACTTCATGGCGGGGTTCGGAACCGCGCATGATTCAGCCAACTCGAACGGGCTCGATAATTCCGCTCTGTCATCATGCTCACCGATCGGCAGCACGAGTATTACAACGGGAGGCACCTGTGTGTCGACTCCGAGCCTGGGCGGTTTCTTTCTAGGATTCGGCGGGGATGTGATCCTCTGGAAGAATCTCGGATTCGGAGCCGAGGTCAGCTTTCAACCCGCCCACAGCCAGTTCATCAATATCCCCGATTATGGCCCGCTGAACTATCGCCAAACTTTCTACGACTTCAACGCAGTGTATGAGCCGGTGCACACCAAGCGCGTATCGCTCCAAATCGAAGGCGGCCCCGGCGGAGCCAAGACGGGCTTCTCAATCGCATCGAGTACGTGCGTGGGAAGCGCCTGCGTCAGCCAGACGGAGCCCGTCGTCAATTCGAATCACTTTCAGGTGCACGCGGGCGTCGGCGTCTCAATTTTCGTGACGGAACACATCTTCATTCGGCCACAGTTCGACATCCACTACGTTCCCAACCTCACTGATCAGCCGGGATTCGGGAGCAACCTTGTAACGGCCGGTACGGTTTGGGTGGGCTACAATTTCGGTTCCAGGTAATCGCGTGCCGCGCTGTATCCACGAGGTTCAGGATGCGGCGCGGTACTTATCCCGGCAGGCCGCCGAACAAAAGTGGACGGTCTGACCGTTGATCCGCTTAGTGACCGCGGTATCCTCCGACACATAAGTCCCGCAGACCGGATCCTTCTTCAGCTCGCCGCCGGGAGAGACGTGCGGCACGGGGCGGGGGGGCCTGGCAGAGACCTGCGTGTTGAACCCGGAAAAGAACGAACTGAGGAGATTCCGGACCAGCCAGAACACAAAAAGCAACGGCAGAACCCGGAACAACAGAAATCGAATCATTCAAAACGGGGCGCCCTTTCCGGCGCCCCTTGTTATTATCTCACCCGGCGGCAGTCAGTTCTTCTTGCTCTTCTTCTTGTTCTTTTCGGCGGAAGGATTCTGATAAGACGTGTCGACGCTGCCGGAAATCGTGGCCAGCATCGACTTGGCGGAATCCGCATACGGCCCATCGGGCTTTAACTGCAGATATTTCTGAAAAGCTTCGACAGTGCCCGGGACCGCTTCATATTTGCCGTCGGCTCCTAGCTTAGCTTTGCCGATCAGATAGATGCCGTACTGATACTGCGCATCGGCGTAGTTCGGATCAGCCGCAATGGCTTTCTGGAAGGCCTGGCCGGCCGGCTCGATCTGGCCATTGTTCACCAGCAGCGCGCCCAGGTTGTAGTAATACTTGCCGGCATTCGGCGGATCAAGCTGCGCGGCTTTGGCCAGCTCGGCTTGGGCTTCGTCGAACTTCTTCGCCTGCGCCAATCCCAGGGCGTAGTTGTTGTGCACGCCGGCGTCATCCGGCTTCATCTCGAGCGTCTTCTTGTAGGCGTCCATGCCCTTGTCTAGAGCTGCGTCATGCTCCGGCCCGGTCTTGGTTTTCGCCAGGGCCATCTCCGCGTCACCCAGGTTGGCCCAGACGACATATTGGTCCGGCCCCAACTCAGTGGCCTTGGTGAACTGCGTGACGGCCACGTCGTACTGTTTCGCCATCATAGCGTCTTTGCCGGCGTTGAAGGCGTCGTTCAGAGCTTTATTCTTGGCCTTCATTTCGGCGCGTTCTTTGTTGGACTTCTCGAAGGCGGCCTTCTCCTCCGCGCTCATGCCACGCGCCTGATCCTTGCTGAGCGTGCCGGTCTCGGCGGCCTGGTTCAGGGCTTGCTGCTGCTTCGCCCGTTCCTGCATGTCGAAGTTATTGACGGTCGACTCGCCAAATTTCGAATGCACTTTGTCCACAAAATCCACGTCCTTGCCATCGACGGAGAGGGTGATTTTGTACTGGCCCAGCGGCAGACCGCCGTAGAAGTAGTGCCCCCTCTTATCGGTTTTCACCTGGTAATGACCTTTGATGTCCTCGCGGTCAATCTTGATCAGTGCGCCCTTCACGGGCTGGCCGTCGGCGCCCTTCACATCTCCCTCCAGCGAGGAAGTCTGGGCGAACCCTGCAATAGCGAATAACAGGACTCCCAAGGCGGGCAAGGCCACATTGCGGTACTTCATGGAACCTCCAAACTTTGGAATTGCTGGTATTAAATTCCAGTTTACTACAGGGCTATGCGCGTAGAATCAGCCGCGCGTGCCGCCGGTGACGCCCTTTTGCTTACGCGTCAGGATCTCCCGCACAGCGTAAATGCGACGGCCCTGGCTCTCAAAATACGTACGAATCATCACTTCACCGATCAGGCCGGTACTGAACATCATAATCCCGCCCAAAAGCAACAGGCCGCCGGCGATCATCAGCGGGCCATGTTCCACCATAATCAGTTCGCGGCCCAACAGCTTCTGGATCAGCAGCCAGCCCATAATCAGGCTGCCCAAACAAGTGCCCGCCAGACCCAGCGATCCGAAGAAATGCATGGGCCGGGTGAAGTATTTCAAAAGAAACTTGATTGTCAGAATGTCGAACAGCACGCGGAAAGTGCGGCTGATCCCATAGTGCGAATCGCCCGTAGCGCGCGGCGTATTCTGGATAGGCACCTCGGCGATGCGCGCGCCATAGAAACTGGCGAGCGCGGGAATGAAACGGTGCAATTCGCCGTAGAGGTTGACGTCTTTAAGCACCTCCGCGCGATAGGCCTTGAAGGTGGTGCCGAAATCACGCAGGTCGACGCCGGAAGCCTTGGCCATGAGCCAGTTCGCGATCCGTGACGGAATCTTGCGCGTGATGGGATTATCAACGCGCTCCTTGCGCCAGCCGCTGGCGATGTCGTATCCTTCATCGATTTTGGCGAGCAGCGCGGGGATGTCCTCGGGCGCATGCTGCAGGTCGCCATCCATGGCGATCACGACTTCGCCCTTGGCCTCGTGAAAGCCCGCGGAAAGCGCCGCGGTCTGGCCGAAATTCCGGCGCAGGCGGATCACTTTCAAGTGGCCGTCCGTCTCCACCAGGTTTGCCAGCAACTCAAAACTGCGGTCGGTGGAGGCGTCATCGATGAACAGAATCTCGTACGGCCGCCGAAGCGGCTCCAGCACGGCCGTGAGCCGGTCGTACAGCGGCAAGATGGAATGTTCCTCGTTATGGACGGGAATCACGATCGAAAGCATTTGAAACCACAGTGTATCAGTTAGAACAGAGGATGGCGCCGGGAGACTTACAATACAGGGTTATGATCGCTTTGCTGCGCGGCGTGCTGCTTGAAAAGCATCCGAACCAGGCCGTTGTGGATGTGGGCGGCGTGGGCTACGACGTCACCATTCCGGTTTCCACCTATGCGCACCTGCCGGAATCCGGCTCGGAGGTGCGCCTCCGTATTTACACCCACGTGCGCGAGGACGTGCTGGCGCTGTACGGCTTTCTCACGCCGGACGAGAAGGCGCTGTTCGAAAAGCTGATCTCGGTGAGCGGCATCGGTCCGAAGATGGCAATGGCGGTGCTGTCCGGGATTCCCGCGCTCGAACTGATCGGCAGCATCCGGCGCGGCGAGGTCGACCGGCTGGTGCGCATTCCCGGCGTCGGGAAGAAAACCGCCGAGCGTATGGTGCTGGAGCTGCGCGATAAGATGCCCGCGCCTACGGGCGAGGAAGCGCCACCCGCGGCGGGCGCATCGGCCGCGCTAATATCCGTCGAGCAGGACGTGCTTTCGGCGCTGTTGAATCTGGGCTGCGCGCGGCCCGCCGCGGAAGCCGCCGTGCGCAAGTCTCGGGTGGGTGGCGCGCCTCCCGCGCCCGATACGGAGTTCGAGCCTCTGTTCCGGCGCGCCCTCGAACTGGTACGGTAAGCTGAAAACGAATGCCCGATCGCGATCTGGTCTCTGGCACGCGCCAGCCGGAGGATGCGCAATTCGAAGCGGGACTCCGTCCGCGCAGCTTGGCGGACTTCACCGGCCAAAAGAAGCTGAAGGAGAATCTGTCGATCGCCATCGAAGCCGCCCGCATGCGCGGCGAGGCTATGGATCACGTGCTGCTGTATGGGCCGCCGGGACTCGGCAAAACCACGCTCGCCTGCATCATCGCGGAAGAATTGCAGGTGCCGATCACGAACACTTCCGGCCCGGTGTTGCAGAAGAAGCTGGATTTGACCGGCATCTTGAGCAACATCCGCGCGCAACAGGTCTTCTTCATCGATGAAATCCACCGCCTGATGCCGGATGTGGAGGAGATGCTCTACTCGGCGCTCGAAGATTTTCGGGTGGATATTTTAGTGGGCGCGGGCCCGGGTGCGCGCACGCATTCGCTGCCGATGCCGCGCTTCACCGCCATCGGCGCCACCACTCGCCAGGGCCTGGTCAGCGCGCCACTGCGCGGCCGCTTCGGACTGGTGCTGCGGCTCGATCCGTACGCCGTGGATGAACTGCAGGGCATCGTCGCGCGGTCGGCACGGCTGCTGGGCGTCGACATCGATCGCAACGCCGCAGAAGAAATCGCGCGCCGCTGCCGGGGCACGCCGCGCATCGCCAATCGCCTGCTGCGCCGCGTCCGCGATTACGCGCAGGTGCGCGCCGATGGACGCATCACGCAAGCGGTGGCGCAGACCGCGCTGAATCTGCTCGAAGTGGATCGCTACGGCCTCGACGAAATCGACCAGAAAATCATGCTGACGATTCTGGAAAAATATCGCGGCGGCCCGGTGGGCTTGAACACCATCGCGGCGTCGATTTCCGAAGAGGCCGATACCATTGAAGAGGTCTACGAGCCGTACCTGATCCAGCTCGGCTTCCTGAATCGCACACCGCGCGGGCGGGTGGCCACCGACGGTGCGTACGATTATTTTCACGTCGAGCGCCGTTTTCGCGGCAATCATCCATCGCTTTTCTGAATGCTGAAGAAGATTTATCTGGGGCTGGGGTCGAACCTGGGCGATCGCGAGGAGATGCTGCGGCGCGCGGTGGCGGCTCTCGATGGGCCACGGTTGCGCGTGCTGCGCGTCTCGCCAGTCTACGAAACTGAACCCATGGATGTACGCAACCAGCCCTGGTTCCTGAACGTCGTGGTGGAAGCGGAGACGGACCTGTTCCCTTTGCAGTTGCTGCATCGGACCACCAAGCTGGAAGTGGAGCTCGGCCGCCGGCGGCTGGTGCCCAAGGGGCCGCGCTCCATCGACATCGACATCCTGCTTTACGGCAACGCGGTGGTGGATACGCCGTCGCTCGAGATTCCGCATCCGCGCTTTCGCGAGCGGCGCTTCGTGCTGGCTCCGCTGGCGGATCTGGTTCCGGAGTTGCGCGATCCTGTAACACGCAAATCCATCCGCGAGTTGTTAGGCGACTTGCAAGGACAGGTGGTACGCCGGACCGGTGAGTTAAAATCGGACCACAGTTATGGCGAAACTGTTTCAGATTAAGCGGGTGAACGGCATCAGCGACGATGCCGTAAAAGCCAAGACCGGCAAGAAGTGGGACGAGTGGTTCAAGGTTTTGGACAAGGCCGGCGGGCGCATGATGGAGCACAAAGAGATCGCCGAGTTGGTGCAGAATCAGCTCGGGCTGACGCCGTGGTGGGGCCAGATGGTGACGGTGGGCTATGAGCAGGAGCGCGGCATGCGCGTGAAGCATCAGCGCGGCGTGCGTTACGAAGTGGACCGCAGCAAGACCATCGACAAGCCGATCGAGACGGTGTGGGCCGCCTGGCATGATCCGGAAATGCTCGCCCGCTGGCTGCCGGAGACGCAGTTTGAAGTGACCAAGTCGACGCCGCCCCGCATCCTGCATCTGAAATGGCCGGACGATACGCACGTGGTCGTGATGCTGCAAGAGCGCTCCGGCAAGACCAAGGTGGTGGTGTCGCACGAGCGCGTGCAGGTCAGCGGCGAAGTGAAACAGTTGCAGGATTTCTGGTCCGCCGCACTCGACCGGCTGAAGGAAGCGCTCGCCGGGTAAGGCTCAGAACTTCCGCAGGAACTGGCGGTACGCGCCGCTATTGAATGTGGTCCAGGATTCGAAGCCGCGCTCGGTATAGAGCTTGTAGGCGAAATCGATGTTGGCCTTGCAATCGAGCAGATCGCGCAGGTTTACGCCCGCGCGTTTCAGATGCACGGTATTGATCTGGAAGTAGCCCCAATCGAGCGTGCCATCGGTATTGTAATGATAGATCTCGCAGGCGCCGCGCGGATTTTCGGCGCGCTGCACGGCCAGTGCGATGCGGCACGCGGCGCCGAATTTGTTGCACGCGTATTGCTGGAAAGCGGTCAGCCTGCGGCCCTGATCGGCTTGGGCTTCGCCCGTTTCCTCGGCGGATACGCGCGGCGCGATCACCAGCGGCCATTGAAACCGGAGACGCACGGGAGACTGCAAGGTGAACGTGTAGTGGGCCTGCAGTTCGACGGTGGCCGCCCCCATCACTATGGCAGACAGAATCAACAGGGCCCACAGACGCCGAGGCGCGCGCCTCGGTTGCGGCCGTTTCTTCCGTACGCGCGGCCGCGAAGCTTGTTGCTGAAGCATTCTTCGATCAGGTTATCGCGTTACTGTTGCTGCTGCTGTTGTTGTTGCGGCGGCTCCTCACCGGGCGGAGGCTGCGCGGGACCGGCGGCGGTTTCCTGCAGGTGCTCGTGACCCTCTTCGTCGAGCGCCGGGCGGACCAGCACATCCACCGAGAGACGTTGCCCGGCGTGACCCTTGTAGACGCCGCGCACCGGCGCGACATCGCCGTAGTCGCGGCCATAGGCCACGCGCACATGCCGCAGGTCGACTTGCTGGCCGAGTGTGGGATCGAGTCCGAACCAGCCGGCATCGGGCAAATAAACCTCGGTCCAGGCGTGTGAGGCCTGGCCGCCGATCACTTCCGCGGCGCTCGCGCCCGGCTCGGCCGTCGACTGGGGCATCAGGTAACCGGAAACGTAGCGCGCCGGCAATCCGCGCATGCGCAGCATCGAAAGCAGCAGATGCGCGAAATCCTGGCAGACGCCGGCGCGCGTGCCCAGCGCATCTTCGATGGACGATTTCACGTGAGTGGCGCCCTTCTCATACCGGAAGCTGCCGTACACCAGCGACGTGGCCGCGCGCGCGAATCCGGATACCGAGCCACCGCTCGCGGCTTCCGCTTCGTCCACCAGTTCCTGCACCGCGGGCAGGTGCGGCGCGTACACGGTGGGACACAACAGATCGTAGAACTCGTCGAGCGCGCCGGCGTAATCCTCCAGCCCGCGCAACGAAATACCGTTCGATGGGAGCGCGTGCGGCTCATGCACCAGCACCACCGAGTTCGCTTCCACGCGCAGATGCCGGTGCTCGGCAAGCACGTTGAAACGATGCACCCAGTTGCCATAAAGATCCTGGTGGGCGGAAGCTTTGGCGGCAGGATCGGTTGAAAGGCGGAACGAGAGACAGGTTTGTGTCTCATCTTGCCGCGGCCGCAGGCGCACCTCGTTATAGCTTTCCGACACCGGACCGTCGTACGTGAAATCCGTGATGTGAAAAAGGCTGTACCGGTTCATGCCACCACCGCATAGTAGAAATACGTGCGCGCGATGTGCTCGCCGATGCTGCGGCAGGATTTCTGCACGTCGGCCAGAAAGGTGTGCAGTCCCCGCGCGAAGATATCCTCGATGCGATCGTACATCAGGCTCTCGTGCAGCTTGCCCGTGAGCCGCTCGGCCTCGTTGGCATACGCGTCTGGACCGCTGCCGCTGATGGCCCGCAACGATTGCTGGACCGCGGCGATGTTGAAGCGGATCGAGCGCGGAAGCTGCGCATGGAGCACCAGCAATTCGGCGACCTTTTCCGGCTCGATGCCGGCGTGATACTGCCGGCGGTAGAATTCATACGCCGCGACCGATTTCAGGACCGCCATCCATTGGTGATTGCCGGCTGCATCCCCCGCCGCCGCCGATTCGACCAGCTTATGATATTCCACGTCCACGATGCGCGCGGTCATTTCCGCGCGTTCCAGCGCGCGCCCCGCCTGCAGAAAATTCCAGCCCTCGTCATGCGGCAGCGTATCATCGGCCACACCGTGAAAGCTGTGGCTGCCGAACTTGATGTAGTTGCAGAACCGATGTGGGCCGACCGCGATCTCGTCTTCCGGGTTGTAGCGCGTCACCTCGTGGTAGAGGCTGTTGATGTCTTCCCAAAGTTCGCGCGAGATGCGGTCGCGAATGGTGCGCGCGTTCTCGCGCACGCTGGTGATGCACTCGACGATGGAGCTGGGATTTTCTTTGCTGAACGCCAAAAACTCGAAGACGTTCCGCGGCGTGGCTTGTTCGAAGCGCGTGCTGAAGCGTTCCTGCTCGCCGGTGATGGCCACCAGCGGGTCCCAACGCAAACGGTAGGCCTGCGGCGACTGCTCGATCATCATGTGATAGTTGACGTCGAGGATGCGGGCGGTATCTTCGGCGCGCTCCATGTAGCGCGCCATCCAGAACAGCGAGTCGGCGATGCGCGAGAGCATCATGCGTCGCCTCGCAGGACCCACGTATCTTTACTGCCGCCGCCTTGCGATGAATTCACCACCAGTGATCCAGCTTGCAGCGCCACGCGCGTCAAGCCGCCGGGAACGATCACAACCCGCTCGCCGTCGAACAGGCAATACGGCCGCAGGTCGATATGACGCCCCGCCATGCGGCCCGTAGAAGGATCGTGCGACGGGCACCGCGACAATCCGATCACCGGCTGCGCGATGTAATTGCGCGGATTGGCGCGTAAACGTTCGCGGAAATCGGCGATTGCCGCCGAGCCGGCCGCTGGACCGATCAGCATTCCGTACCCGCCCGATTCGCCCACCGCTTTCACTACAAGCTGCGAAAGGTGATCGAGCACGTAACTCAAATGCTCGGGGTTCGAACAGAGATATATATCCACGTTGCTCAGCACCGGCTCTTCAGCCAGGTAGTAGCGGATGAAGGCGGGCACGTAGGCATAGATGGCTTTGTCGTCCGCCACGCCGTTGCCGACCGCGTTGGCCAGCGCCACGTTGCCCGCGCGATAGGCGCCCATCAAGCCGGGGATGCCGAGGATGGAATCCGGACGGAAGGCCAGCGGATCGAGAAAATCGTCGTCGATGCGGCGATAGATCACATCCACGCGCGTGAGGCCGTGGATCGTTTTCATGTAGACGATGTCGCAGTCGACCACCAGGTCGCGGCCTTCCACCAGTTCGATGCCCATCTGCTGCGCCAGGAAGGTGTGCTCGAAATAGGCGCTATTGTGGATGCCCGGCGTGAGCAGCACCATCACGGGACGATCGCCGCCGCGCGGAGAAATCCGGCGGAGGATCTGCGTCAACTCGGCGGGATAGTGATCGACTGGCAGCACGTCGTGCAACTGGAAGGCGCGCGGCAGGGTGCGCGTCATCACCTGTCGATTCTCGAGCACGTACGAGATGCCGCTGGGAGTGCGGACGTTGTCTTCGAGCACCAGGTACTGGCCCGATTTCGAGTCGCGCACCAGGTCGATGCCGGCGACGTGCGTGTAGATGCCGCGCGGCACTTCGACGCCGATCATCTGGCGGCAGAAGTGGCGGCAGGAGTATACCAGCGAGCGTGGGATGATCCGGTCTTTCAGGATGCGCTGCGGACCGTAGACGTCCTGCAGGAAGAGATTCAGCGCGCGCACACGTTGGCCCAGACCGCGTTCGATGCGCTCCCACTCGGAGTGCGGCACGATGCGCGGGACGAGGTCGAAAGGAAAGAGCCGTTCGGTGCCGCGGCCGTCGCTATAGACCGTGAAGGTGATGCCTTGCAGCAGGAACGAGAAATCCGCCAGCTTGCGCAGTTCCTCGAACTGCGCCGGAGCCATGCCGGAGAGCTCCTGAAACATGGTGGCGTAGTGCGGGCGAGGTTGTCCTGGAGCTGCGAACATCTCGTCAAAGAACGGGCCGGTTTCGTAGCTCCGGAACAATTGATCCTCGGCGGGCTGTGCCTTATGTGCGGGCACTCACGGTAGTATAACAACCGTGACGTGGGGGCCGGGCTAGAAGTTTTTTGTGGGACCGATAAACGAGCCTTTGGCGGCGGGCCGGGAAATGGTTGATCATCCTGCTATGCTCGGATTTCGATGCGTGCGATCCGGCGGGCGTGGCCCTTACTCGTATTGCTGGTAGAGGCGCTTCTATTTTTCCGCCACATCCTGTTTTACGGGCATTACGGTATTCCCTGGGACTTCGGCGCTTACCATTATTCGCAGGCCTGGTTTATCGCGCGGTCGTTCGCGCGCGGCGAGCTGCCGCTTTGGGACCCGTACACCTACTGCGGCTTCCCGTTTTACGCCAATCTCACGGCGCAGGTATTCTATCCGCCAACACTAGCCACGGTGTTACTGAGTAACTGGACAGGCGGCGCACGCTTACTCTACTGGCTCGACTTACAACTCGTGGCGCACGTGTTCGCCGCCGGCGCGTTCACTTACTGGGTGTTGCGGCGGATCGGTGCAGGCCGCGGCGCGGCGATCGCCGGCGGAACGGTTTATCAGCTTGGCGCGTACTTCGCTTCGCAGACGGAACACTTGGGCGCCATCGATGTGGCCGCGTGGTTGCCGCTGGCGTGGCTGTGCGTAACCGCGCTGGGTGAGCAGTTTCGCTGGCGATGGCTCGCGGCTCTCGCATGCGCGCTGGCGATGGCGATTCTGGCCGGCTTCCCGGCCGCCACCGCCGTAGTGTTCCTCACGTGCTTTCTGTTGGCGGCAATCCTGTGGCTGGTGCGGCGCGCGCGGCTGCTGTTGATGGCTCAGGTATCGACAGCCGCGTTATGGGCCGTGCTACTGGCAGCGATCCAGGTTCTCCCCACTATGCAGCTTTCGCGGCTGAGCGTGGCGCAGTACCGCAACCAATTTCTGCGCACCGGCGGCGGTATGCCGCTTGCGGCGCTGGTGTCACTCGTGCTGCCGAATCATTACGGCATCTTTCAGTTCGATGGCGGCACGTGGAAGCTACCGTATGAGGTCACGTTCCTCTACACCTATTGCGGAATTCCGGCGCTGCTGTTTGTCGCATGGGCGCTGTTTCGCCGGCGGAATCCGTACACGTTGAGCTTCGCCCTACTTACTGGTTGCGCGCTGCTGTGGATGTTGGGCGATTCCACGCCGGTGGGCAAGACTGTTTTCGTCATGCTGCCGAGTGCGCTCAAGAACTCCCTATACGCGGAGTTCGCGCTGTGCGCGTTCACGCTGGGAATGGCTTTGTTGGCCGGAATGGGCGCGCACCAGATGATGGACAACCGCCGCGCGTGGTTGCAGGCTGCCATCGTGGCGATCGCCGCGGCGGATCTGATCGCGGTGAACTCCGGCCGTCCGTTCAACACGGTCGATCAGCAGCGTGATCCCGGCATCAGCTATGCGCAGTACGAAGGCTTCCCGCAGATCCCCGAAGGGCTGCGGCGCCTGGCGAATGAGAACGTGCCGCCGTGGCGCTTCGACGTGATGGAAGGCGCCGCGGACATGATCACGCATGGGCCGCTGTTCGAGTTTCCTTCGGCAAACGGCAACGATCCGTTCGCGCTGGTGCGGCTGATGCAGGTGCGGCTGTCATTCACGAAGGGGAAGTCTTGGGGCCGCTATTACGAAGTGGAGAATCCTGATTCTCCGGTGCTGAAGCTGATGAACGTGCGCTACGTGATCAGCGCGCACGCACTCGCGAATCCAGGGGCGCTGAAGCCGGCCGTGGAACTGCCGGGAACGCACGTCTACGAGAATCCCGGCGTGCTGCCGCGGTTCTTCCTGGTAGGACGCGTGCGGCACGCCGCGAATATGCAGGATGCGCTGGCAAGGCTGCGCTCGCGCGATTTCGATCCGCGCACGGAAGCTGTGGTGGAATCGGGGGCGGACATACCCGCAACTGCATCCACAGGCACGGTGCGCGTGCTGAGCTATGGCGCGCGCGAATTCACGCTCGAAACAAGCGCGACGGAACCGCAACTCCTGGTCACCTCAGAGACCGCGTATCCCGGCTGGCGCGCGTGGATTGACGGGCAGCCGCGCCAACCGGTCTTAACGAATGTCGCGTTCCGCGGCCTGCCGCTGCCCGCCGGCAAACACATCGTCAGGATGCGGTTCGATCCCGTGATTCTGTGGTATTCGGCGGCCATCACACTGGCGTCTCTCGGTGGGCTGGCTCTCGCTGTTTGGTTCGGCGATAATAGGCTAGCAAAGGGGCCATGGACTTCAAGGAGCAACTGAAATCCTCCGTCGACATCGTGAAGGTGATCGGGGAATATGTGCGGCTCAGGAAGTCCGGCGTGTCGCGCTACACCGGTTTGTGCCCGTTCCACAGTGAGAAGACTCCATCGTTCTCCGTGCATGCGGGGCACCAGTTTTACAAGTGCTTCGGATGCGGCGCATCCGGCGACGTGCTCAAGTTCGTCATGGAGTTTGAGCATGTCACTTTTTCCGAAGCGCTGAAGCTGCTGGCTGAACGCAACGGCATTCCCATGCCCAAGCGTGCGGAGTACGCCGACGAAGACACACGGCTGCGCGTAGCGGTTTTTCAGATGCAGGAATTGGCGCAGGAGGCCTTTCGCGAACAGCTCGCCGGACCGTCGGGGGCAGAGGCGCGCCGCTACCTGGAGAAGCGCGGCGTGTCGCCGGAAGTGAGCGCGCAGTTCGGGCTGGGCTATGCGGAACGTGGCGGCCGCGCGTTGCTACGCATCTTCGAACGGCAGGGCTTCACGGCTGAGCAGATGGAGAATTCCGGCTTGCTGGGCCGGCGCGAGGACGGCAGCTTCTATGACCGCTTCCGCAACCGGCTGATGTTTCCGATTCACAGCGAGTCGGGAAAAGTGATCGCCTTCGGTGGACGCGCGCTCGATCCGGCAGACGAAGCGAAGTATCTGAACTCGGCCGAGTCGCCCATTTATCGCAAGAGCGCGGTGCTCTACAATTTGCATCGGGCCAAGGAAGGCATCCGGAAGGCCGGCCGCTCGGTGCTGGTGGAAGGATACATGGATGCTATCGGCGTCTTTGCGGCCGGTGTGCGGGAGGTAGTGGCCAGTTGCGGGACGGCGCTCACCGCACAACAGGTGCAGGCGCTGCGGCGGCACTCGGATAAGATCGTTGTTAACTTCGATCCGGACGCGGCCGGCGCGAATGCGGCCGAACGTTCCATCAATCTGTTGTTGGACGAAGGCATGCACGTGCGTATAGTCGAGCTCGAGGACGGGCTCGATCCGGACGAATACTGCAAAGACCGCGGCGCTGAAGCATATCGTGGCAAGCTCGACAAGGCGCAAAATTATTTTTACTGGCTGGCCGATCGCGCACGCGCGCGGTTTGATTTGCGGACTGCCGAGGGCCGAGTGGCGGGATTTCAGTTCTTGCTACCGGCCATTCAGCGCCTCCCGGAGAAGATTGAACGCGTAGCGGTAGCCAACGATGTGGCGGGTTATCTCGGAGTGGACGCCGGCCTGGTGCTCGAGAATTTTCGCAAGTCTGCTATCGACCGGCGCGATAAGAAGGTCGCGCCCATACGCGAACCGTTGCGCGGCGATGAGAAGCTGCTGTTGAATCTGCTGTTATCCAATGGCGATGCGCGCGAGGCGCTGCTCGGCCGCCTGGAGCATCTTCCGGCTATCGAACAGTTCGCCACCAAGCGCATCTTCAAAGCTTTGTTCGCGCTCGCTGCGGCGGGCCCGGTGGATTACGAAGGCCTGCACGCGCGATTGGACGAGAACGATCAGGAGTTGTTGGCATCCGCGGTACTGCAGGATGAAACAAATGAGTTCGCCGTTTCACTATCAGTGGGCGAGGAGTGTCTGCGCAGCTTGGAGCGTTCCAGCCAGATGACGCAGGTGGCCGCCTTGAAGGCCCGCGTGAAAGCCGCGGAACGCGCCGGAGATCTCAGCGAGGCCCTCCGGCTCTATGAAGAATTGCGCGAGATGGAAAAGATCGGATAGTTGCGCATCCGAAGAAACGCGGGTGTACAATGTGGGAAATCGCTTTGAACGGGGTGGGTCGCTTCGGTGGCACCGGAAGATAAATTCGATCGGCTGCAGCAATTGGTCGAGAAGGGCAAGGCCAAAGGGTATCTTGCCTACGAAGACTTGAGCGAAGGTCTGCCCGCCGAATTGAACAACAGCACGGAAATCGATCACTTGTTGGCCGGACTGGATGGCGCCGGCATCGAAATCCTCGAAGAACCCAAGATCGAGTTCGATCAGAAGCTCGCGGAAGCCGAGGAACTACTCGATTTGGATCTGGTTCCGGGGGCGGGCGAAAAGGTCAATGACCCTGTTCGCACGTACCTGCGCGAAATGGGATCGGTGGCGCTGCTGACGCGCGAGGGTGAAACCGAGATCGCGCGGCGTATCGAACGCGGCCAGAACACGGTAATCAAAGCACTGTCGCGTTCGCCGTTGGTGATCCAGGAGATCTTGGAACTGGCGGAAGAAGTGCAGCGCGGCTCGGTTTCGGCGCGCGATATCGTCATGATGGCCGATCCGCTGATGATCGACGAAGCCGCCGAGGAGAGCCGCAAGGAGTTTCTGGCGGTGGCCGAAGACGTGGAGCGCCATTTCCGGAAATATCAGCAGTTGCGGCAGAAGCTGATCGCGATTCCGCGCGGTTTGAAGCCCAAGCAGTATCGCCGCCTGCAATGGGATACCAACCGCCTGCGGGTGCGGATTTCGCAGCGCATCCGGAGCGTGCGCTTCCAGGGTCCCATTCTGCGGCAATTCATGGCCCGTATCCGCGCGGCGGTTGACGACCTGACGCCGGTGGAACGCGAGATCACGCGCGTGGTGCGCCGTATCGAGACGTCGGCGCCACGGGCAGATGGCGTGAAGGATCTGCGCAAAGAGCAGCGCGGGTATACGCAGCGGTTGCAGCAGATCGAAGAGCAATCCGGCGCCACGGCACAGGAACTGCGGCGCACCCTGGCGGTGATCGGCAAATCGGATTGCGAAGCCGAGGCTGCCAAGCGCGAATTGATCGAGGCGAATCTGCGGCTGGTGGTGAGCATCGCCAAACGATATACCAATCGCGGCCTGCAATTCCTGGATCTGATCCAGGAGGGCAACATCGGGCTGATGCGCGCAGTCGATAAGTTCGACTACCGGCGCGGCTATAAGTTCTCGACCTACGCCACCTGGTGGGTGCGGCAGGCGATCACCCGCGCGATCGCGGACCAGGCGCGCACCATTCGCATTCCAGTGCACATGATCGAGACGATCAATAAGCTGATCCGGACATCGCGGCAGTTGATTCAGGAACTGGGCCGCGAACCGACCAGCGAGGAGCTGGCGCGGCGCATGGAGTTGCCGGTGGCCAAGGTGCGCAAGGTGCTGCGCGTGGCGCAGGAACCGATTTCGCTCGAAACGCCGATCGGCGAGGAGGACGAGTCACACTTGGGCGATTTTTTGGTCGATCAGGCAGGCCTGTCACCTTCCGATGCGGTGATCAATCTGAACCTGCGCGAGCAGACGGCGCAAGTGCTGAAGACGTTGACGCCGCGCGAGGAGAAGATCGTCAAGATGCGCTTCGGCCTGGAGGATGGCAGCGAGCACACCTTGGAAGAGGTCGGGCAAAATTTCGCCGTCACGCGCGAGCGTATCCGCCAGATAGAAGCCAAGGCGCTGCGCAAACTGCGGCATCCCAGCCGCAGCCATCGCCTGCGCGCGTTTCTGGAAGACGGCAACTGCAACGGCGACCACTAAGCGGCGCCGGCTACAGATCCGGATCTCAGATATCCGCCATTTCGAGCACAAAGCCATCAATGGGAGCGCTGGCGGCAACGCGACTCGGGTTTTCCAGCCGCTCGAGAGTTTCGCCGGGGCGACAGATATAGACTGCCCGAGCTGCCGGCCATTCGCGCATCTTAGCCTGCAGCCGCGAGAGGCGGTCGGAGGGCGAGAGTATCTCGACCACAAAATCGGGACACAGCGTTCAGCACCAGTTGCATCGCCTTCATGATATACGATTGTCTTTATCAGGAGGCATCAAATGGAACGTAGGACCTTCCTGCTGGGCGCGGGCTTGGTTTCGATGGGCGCGCGGGCAGCCAACGACACGGTGGGGATCGGCATCATCGGCCTCGGCGGACGCGGCCGCGATCATCTGAAGTATTACAGCAAGCTGCCGGACGCGCGCGTGGTGGCTATCTGCGATGTGAACCAGGCGCAAACGGAGCGCGCCGCACAAATCGCCGAAAAGTTGCAAGGCAACAAGCCGCGCATCTATCAGGATCTGCGCAAGCTGTACGAGGACAAAAGCATCGACGCGGTGTCCATCGCCACGCCGAATCACTGGCACGCGCTCTCGACCATCTGGGCCTGCCAAGCGGGCAAAGATGTCTACTGCGAGAAGCCGGCCTGCTACAACCTGTTCGAAGGCCAAGCCATGACCGCTGCCGCCCGCAGGACGAATCGCATCGTGCAAATTGGCATGCAAAGCCGCAGCCTGGAGCATAAGCGGCGGGCGATGGACCTGTTGCACAATGGCGCGATCGGGCAGGTCTATATGGCGCGCGGCATCTGCTTCAAGCGGCGGCCCTCGATCGGTCACACACCCGACGAACCGGTGCCAGCCGGTCTCGATTGGGATCTGTTTCTGGGGCCGGCGCCCATGCGTCCATACACGAAGAATCGCTACCAATATAATTGGCACTGGTTCTGGGATACAGGAAACGGCGACATCGGCAACCAGGGCATCCACGAAATGGATGTGGCCCGCTGGGGCTTGGGGCGTGGTTTGCCGAAAGCCGCGGTGTCGACCGGCGGGAAGTACATCTACCAGGATGACCAGGAGACCCCCAACACGCAAATCGCGACATTCGATTATGGCGATGCGGAGATCGTCTTCGAGGTGCGCGGATTGAACACCGGCGGAGAGCCCGGCATTCCGGCGTCCGGCCCGAATTTCATCGGCGTCACATTCTTTGGCAGCAAGGGATTCATGCCGGTGGACGAGCACGCCTTCCAGATCTTCCTCGGCGACAAGCGCGAACCGGGCGAGATGATGAAGCACACGGAGACCGATATTGACGACACCATCCCGCACATGGCGAACTTCCTGAAGGCTGTAAAGAGCCGGGATGCCGCGGAACTCACAGCGGATGTGGCGGTCGGCACGACATCCGCCGCGTTGGTTCATATGGCTAATATCAGCTACCGCCTTGGACGAAAGCTGAACTTCGATGAAGCTACCCAACAGTTCACCGGCGACAGTGAAGCCAACGCCATGCGGACGCGGCCCGTCTATCGCAGCCCATATATCGTGAGTTAGTTACTGATTTAATAAACCGAAAGCCACTACACCGTTGGGAGTACCCACATAGACTTTGCCGTTCGCAATAGCCGGCACCATGTACTTATTGCCCGCGCCGAAAGAATCACGGCCGTTGGCAGCCTGGCTGGAATTGTATAGCTCCTGCGCCAGGTTCACCGCGGAGTAGGCATGCAGCACGGCCGGCGATGAGTTTTCTATGGCCCAAAGGATGGCGTCCGAACTACCGTTCGACGAAATGCTCGGGGTGGCGCCTGGGTATGCAAACTGGGTCGCGGTCACGGATGCGGGCGTCGGTACCAACATCGCATCCCGAAACTGAAACTGCCGGAGCGGGCCGCCAACGGCTCCAAAGTAGACCGATCCATTGTAGAAGGCCGGCATCGAGAAGATACCGCCCGGCAAAGCTCCGGATAACTCCTGGTAAATGGCGGAATCGCTTTGCGGATTAAACTTACCCATGTTATTGCGATTCACGACGTAAATATTGCCGTCCTTACCGGCGCCGATTGCCAGTTGTTGAATCTGGCCGCTCGCGTCAGTCATATCCGGCAAAATCATCGCGCCGCCGGAACCCAGATCCTGGTCTGCATTAGATTCCGAGGTGGTATTGTGCATGCTGAAGTAGTCAGCCACCGCGAGTTGCTTGCCGGCGGTAGAAAGCTTGATGAAGGCGTTCCCAAAATCTCCCTGCGAAGGAAAGCCCTGCGAGTTCGACGTCGTGTCAAAGGTGCCGTTGGCATCCAGAAAAAAAAGATTGCCGAGAGGATCCGCCGCGAAGCCCGCGCCCGATCCCCAGATGGCCCCCTCGGAGCCATTCGGAGTGATATTGAGTACGCTGGTCTGAGTCAGCTTCGTGGCACTGTAACCCATGATCCATCCGGTATACGGCTCAATGTCACAATGCGAGGCCCACCCCAGATATACAGTCCCATTTACCAGGATGAGGCCTGACCGCTCTTTGTATTGGGCCGGATCGAAGATAACACTGCCATTTTGGCTGTTCGCGCCTGTTCCCGGATACTGAGCGGCAATTACCGCAGCGGGAACCATCGACAGGCCATCTTTCAGATCGACCTTATACAGCCGCTGATAATAGTTACCGGCGGAGTCTTTGCTCATTGCTACTGCGTATATGGCGCCCGTCGCGCCGCCGCGCTGCAATTCAATTACGGGAGTTGAGGTAATACCGATCTGTGGTGCGACTTGACCGCACCCACGGATGTCGGAAGGGGTCTCGCCGGAACCAAGCAGCACGGCTTTCCAAAGCTGCGCGCCGGAATCCGCGTCCAGCGCATAGAGACTGTCGTTTTCCGTAGCTACGATGAGGACGTTATGCACGCCCTTCTTCGGCATGCTCACGCCGGCAACGTACAGTGGTTGAGCGTCCACCACACCATCCAGAGTCACTTGGAAAAGCTTGCCGAATGTCTTCGAATTTACGTTGCTGGGGGTTAGGTTGGTCTCACTCTGGTTGAGTCCTGTCCGCGCTACGTTGTTGTGCAGAGTCAGCACGTCGGATTGGGCCATACAGAGCGGTCCAGATATAAGAGCCAAGCAGACGGATCTCAATAGATTGCGCATACCAGCGAGCCTTCCTGACGCCCATAAAAGTTACGACCCCAGGTGCGCGATCCGCTTTTGTATCTCGGCCGCATCCTTCGCCCCTGGCTGTAATTCCAAATACTTCGAGTAAGCGTCTTTGGCGTCTTTGGCGTTCTTGCGTTTCTCTTCCGCTTCGCCCAGCCGCAGCCAGGCTTCGGCCAGATTCGGATTCCACTTGGTGGCCTCCTGATAACGCATGGCAGCGGCCTTATAGCTGTGCTTCTTGAAGTACTCATTGCCGACGTCCATCTCTTTGCGCGCCTGCAGGGGGTTGAACGAGTAGACCTTGGGCTTGAGCTGGGCATCTTCCTCAGGCGGTTCTTGCACTTCGGTTGCCGTTGGAGACTTGTTCGCAGCCGGTTTCGATTGACTCTGCGGTGGAACGGCCGGCATCAGCCCGCCCGACAAAAGCAAGACGCAGACCCAACGTGACATATAGACGATTTTACTCCGCGTGCCGGGTGCACGCAGGCGCAGGGTATCGCTGTCCGTTCAGAGGCGCGACGCGGTAGTGCGATTCCGCCCACCAAAGTGATTTACCAGCTCGGCCCGGACCTGAACTGATGACGCCGGGTTCGCTGCCGCCCGGAAATCTGGGCCAATGCTCCGAATGCGGTCACGAGCCTGGCACACGTGACCGGTGCATGTCATTCTCCTGTGCGTCGACACCTCGAATTTCAACCACACATGTTTCGCGCCGAATTCGACGTCAACCACGCGCACACCGCCGGCGGGCTGTGTGATCCTGGGAGCATGTCCGCACTCGAGGGTATCCGCCGCGAATGGCGGCCGATGCTGACGCTGGCGTGGCCCCTGGTGCTGGCAGAACTGGGCTGGATGGTGATGGGAATCATCGACACCATCATGGTCGGCCGGCTCCCGAACAGCGCCGTGGCCATTGGCGCGGTGAGCTTGGGCACCAGCTTGTATTACACCTGCGCGATCTTCGGCGGATGCCTGCTGTTGGGCCTCGATACCGTGGTATCGCAAGCCTATGGTGCGCGGCGCCTCGCGGATTGTCACCGCGCCTTGTGGAGCGCGCTCGAACTGTGTGTGCCGCTCGTTCCCATCCTGATGGCCGGCAATGTGGCGATCGCCAGCGCACTGCCACGTTTCGGTGTGAACCCACAGGTCCTGCCGCCGGCCACCGCTTACATCCGCATTCTGAATTGGGGAACGCTGCCGCTAATTCTTTATTTCGCACTGCGGCGCTACTTGCAGGGCATGGGCATCGTGAAACCGGTGATGTTCACGCTGATATCCGCGAACGCGGTCAACTTGGCCGGCAATTGGATGTTGATCTACGGCCACCTGGGATTTCGCGCGATGGGCACGGATGGGTCGGCCTGGGCCACGGTCGCGGCGCGGGCCTACATGGCAGTGGTATTGATTGCCTGCGCCATCTACTATGACCGGTCGCGGCACTCCGGATTATTTCACGTCCCGATGGCTTTCGATTGGCCGCGCCTGGCAAGGCTGTTGCGCCTCGGTGTTCCCGCGGCGATGCACGTGCTTCTGGAAATCGCGGTTTTCGGCCTGGCTACGGCCCTGATCGCACGTCTGGACGCCGCGTCCCTGGCTGGTCATCAGATCGCGCTCAACCTCGCCAGCCTCACCTTCATGGTGCCGCTGGGCATCAGTTCGGCGGCGGCTGTGCGCGTGGGGCAACTGATCGGTCAAGGCGAACCGGCGCGGGCGGGGCGCGCGGGCTGGAGCGCGCTGATCTGTGCGGTCCTGTTCATGGGCTCGGCGGCCATCACTTTCCTCACGTTGCCGGCGCAGATCGCCCGGATCTATACCGCGGACCCGGCTGTGATCCGGATCAGCGTGACTCTGATGGCCATAGCAGCGGCGTTTCAGTTATTCGATGGATGCCAGATCGTGGCTGCGGGTGCGCTGCGCGGCACGGGAGACACGCGCACGCCGATGCTCTGCAATCTGTGTTTCTACTGGTTTATCGGGCTGCCGCTGGGGACGCTGCTCTGCTTTCGCGCCGGATGGGGCGCGGCGGGCCTGTGGACGGGGCTCTCGGTCGCGCTCATCCTGATCGGTTCAGTTCTATTATTAGTGTGGCGGCACACCGCCGCGGAACTGCGGCGCAGCGCGGAACACATGCCCCTGCGGTTCTCTGTCTCGAGTTAATTGAAATGCCGCACGAAGAAGTGCTCAAAGAGGAGGCTGTGCTGTCAGCTGTGCATGAAGACGTCAGTTGGGCAAACGGAATGGAAGGCGGGTATGTGCATGGCCGCGACGAGGTTGTCGAAGTACGGCAGGTGGTACGCGATCGGTCGGGCACCGGTCACATTTTTCATTTCGAAAACGGGCTGATCAAACGCTTCGATATTCGAGCCGAGTGAGCACACCAAATGGCAACCTATACTGCCAAGTTGGAATGGACGCGCCGTGCGGCCAAGTTCACGGACCAACGCTACAGCCGCGCGCATACCTGGCAGTTCGATGGCGGAGCCACCGTGGCGGCGTCCAGTTCGCCTCACCACGTACCGCTGCCCTACTCCGATCCGGCCGCGATCGATCCCGAGGAAGCTTATGTCGCGGCCCTGGCGAGTTGTCACATGCTGTGGTTCCTCTACCTCGCTGCCGGCCGGGGGTTCCTGGTCGATACTTACCACGATCAGCCAAGCGGCATCATGGATAAGGACGATGCGGGTCGCAAGGTGATCACGCAGGTGAATCTGGCGCCGCACGTGGTGTTCGCGGGCGACCATCGTCCGACTGACGCAGACTACAAGGTACTGCACCACGAGGCGCACGAAGCCTGCTTCCTGGCGAACTCCGTCAAAACGGTCATCGTGACGAAGGGTACGTGGGAGTTTGCTGCCTGAGGACTATCTCAAACCGCCGAACGAAAATAGTCGAGCGTCAGCCGGAGACCTTCTTCCAACTGCACGCGCGGCTGCCAACCAAGCAGGCGGCGGGCCTTGGAAATATCCGGCTGCCGCTTCTTCGGATCGTCCTCCGGCAGAGCTTCGTGCGAGAGCGGCGACGAGCCGCCGGTGATACGCAAAATCTGTTCCGCAAACTCGCGTATGGTGATTTCGTTCGGGTTGCCCAGGTTCACCGGATAGCGCTCGTCCGATTGCATCAGCCGGTAGATGCCATCCACCAGGTCGGTCACATAACAGAAGCTGCGCGTCTGCAATCCGTCGCCAAAAATCGTGATGGGTTCGCCGCGCAGCACTTGCGCCAGGAACGCGGGCACCACGCGGCCGTCATCCAGCTTCATGCGCGGGCCGTAGGTATTGAAGATGCGCGCGATGTTGGTGCGCATGCCGTAGGTGCGGTGATAGGCCATGGTGAGCGCTTCGGCGAAGCGCTTGCTCTCGTCGTAACACGAGCGCGGACCCACGGGATTCACGTTGCCCCAATAAGTCTCCGTCTGCGGATGCTCGAGCGGATCGCCATAACACTCCGAGGTCGAAGCCAGCAGGAAACGGGCCTCATTAGCGCGCGCCAGTTCCAGCATGTTGCGCGTGCCGATGCTGCCTACGTCCAGCGTGCCGATCGCGTGCTGCATGTAGTCTTTCGGGCTGGCCGGCGATGCCAGGTTCAACACGGCATCGAGCGGACCATCGACAGGCATCGGCCGCGTGATGTCGTGGCAGATGAGCTGGAACCGCGCGTTACCTGCGAGGTGCGCCAGGTTCCGCTCCGACCCCGTGAGGAAGTTATCCACCGCGATCACCGTGTGTCCCTCACTCAGCAGGCGATCGCACATGTGCGAGCCGATGAATCCAGCGGCTCCGGCAACCAGAATATGCAATTGAAGAATACCCCGTCAGGCGAAAGTTCGAGCGGACGTCGCGGACCGCTGTGCTACATTCAAAAGGTTACCGCATGATCCACCCATCCTGGCTGGAAATTGCGATCCTGGCGATACTGTTGTGCCTCTCCGGATCGCTCTTCTGGCGCCGTTTCCGCAAACCGGTGGATGTCATCCGCCGCGCGCGCGCTAATCCCGATTTCGAACTTCGGCCGCTGGGGCCGCGCATCCGGCAATTTGTTTGGGAAGTGCTTTTGCAAGGCAAGGTGATCCGCGAGCGTCCCCTGCCCGGCGTGGCGCACGCCTTCGTGTTTTGGGGCTTCTGCGCTTTCGCACTGATTACGCTCAACCACCTGGCGGAGGGTTTCGGCGTTCCGTTTCTGAGCCGCCAAGGCGGGTTCGGCAAAGCTTATTTCGCCTTCGTCGCCGTGTTCGCGGTGGCCGTGGCCGTGTCGATCGCGGGTCTGGCCATCCGCCGCTTTGTGGCGCGTCCGGTCTGGCTGGGAAAGGTATCGGCGGAGTCCGGTGTCATCGCGCTATTCATATTCATCCTGATGGTCACCTACCTGGCCGGCTTGGTGCTCGATGAGGGCGCCGCGCCGGCGCGCGTGAACTGGTGGCTGCACACGGCCACGTTGCTGGCCTTCCTGCCGCTCATCCCGCATACGAAGCACCTGCACCTGTTGATCAGCCCCGCCACCGTCTTCCTGCGGCGCGACGGCTTCAGCAAGATTCCGCCGCTGGTAGGCGACGAAGATTTCGGCCTGGACACCGGCAAAGACGTCACCAAGCTCGACGCATTGCAAGCTTACTCATGTGTCGAGTGCGGACGCTGCACCGAACACTGTCCGGCATACAACACGGGCAAGCTCCTCAACCCGAAAGAAATCATTCTGGGCCTGCGGCATTATCTGAACGATGAAGGTCCCGGCAACGAAGCGCCGCTGCTGGGCAAGCACATCTCGACGGAGGCGGCGTTCCAATGCACCACGTGCGGAAGCTGCGAGTACCAGTGTCCGGTGGGCATTCAGCATCTGCCGGTCATCATCGGGCTGCGGCGCGGCGCGGTGAACACCGGCAAGTGGGAAGACGACTACGGCTCGAAGATGTTCCTGACCATGGAACGCAACGGCAATTCGCTCGGATTCGCATCGAGCGAGCGGCAGAAATTCATCGAGAAAAACGAATTGCCGATCTTCGACGGCACGCAGGAGTATTGCTTGTGGCTGGGCTGCATGGGGTCGTACGATCCGCAGGGCCGCGAGATCGTGTTGTCACTAGTGCGCTTGCTGCGCCATCTGGGCGTGACGTTCGGCGTGCTGCGCAAAGAGAAGTGCACGGGCGATCCCGTGCGGCGCCTGGGCAACGATCTGCTGTTTTCGCAAATGGCCGAAGCCAATATCGAGCAGATGAAGACGGCCAAAGTGACAAAGCTGCTTTCGATCTGCCCGCATTGCGTGCGCACCATCGGGGAAGACTGGAAGGAATTCGGCGCGGAGTTTCAGATCGAGCATCACAGTGAGCTGCTGGCGCGCCTGCAGGCCAAGCTCCCGCAGCCGGCTAATGATCGGGAGCGCGTCGTCTTTCACGATCCCTGTTACCTGGGAAGATATCGCGGTGTGTTCGAACAGCCGCGCGAAGTGATCGCGCGTTACGGTGAAGTCGCCGATCCCGCACGCGCCCGCGGACGCTCTTTCTGCTGCGGCGCGGGCGGCGGGCAGATGTTCCTGGGCGAGGAGAAGGGCAAGCGCGTCAACGTGGAGCGCGCCGGAGAACTGGCGGCCACCGGCGCGGCGGTCGTGGGTACCGCGTGCCCCTTCTGCCAGACGATGTTCCGCGATGCGTTCGGCACCATGACCCAACCTCCGCCGAAGCTGCTGGACATCGCGCAGATCGCGGCCGCGTCCATCGAGCGCACCGCCTGAATTGACTTACTCCTGGCGCAGCACGGCGTTGGGATCGAGCGTGGAAGCGCGGCGAGCAGGTATATAAGCGCCAACGGCCGCGACGCCAAGCAGTCCGGCCGCGACCAGGAGCATCAGTCCCCAACTGAACGAGTGCGCCTGCACGACCGTCATCACCGGCCGGCTGGCAAGCAGCCAGAGCACCAGGCCGATCGCCACGCCGGCAGCCGCCATCTGCAATCCCTGCCTCAGAATCATGCGGAGCACATCGCGCGGATCAGCGCCGATCGCCATGCGAATGCCGATCTCGCGCTGCCGCAGACCCACCGAGTAAGTCATCACACCGTACAATCCCACCAGCGCGAGAATCAGGCCGAGCACGCCGAGCCCGGCCACCGCACCGATGAGGACGTCCATGGTCCGGCGCGCGCGCGCGTCGAAGATCTCATCCATGGTACGGATGCTCATCACGGGTTGGGCCGGATCGAGCGCACGGACCAAGGCACGCACAGGCGCAGCCAACCCACCCGGCGAGACGGTGGTGTGAAGAACCAGCGACATACCCGTCTTCGGGTCCTGTTCGAGCGGCTGATACATAAAGTCGACGGGCGGTTCGACTGGGAAGATGTACTTACTCTGTTTCGCAACCCCGACAATCTGCGCCACCGGACCATTGGGTCCTTCCAAACGCAACCGCTTTCCAATCGCGCTGCCCTTGGGGTAGTATTTGTGCGCGAACAACTCGTTGACGATCACCACACGCGGCGTATCGGCGCGGTCTGTTGCCTGGAATGCCCGTCCTTCGACAATCGGTATGTTAAGCGTACTGAAATAGGAGCCGGTGACTGTGTCGGACAAAACGCTCACGGCCTCGGTACCGGGAGGCAATTGCACGCCCACGGGAATCACGCGCATCGGATCTCCGGTCGGAAGCAGCGGCATGCTCGAGGTGAGGGTTGCTTCCTTCACTCCCGCCAGACTCTGCGCCTTCTCGAGCAACTGCTTATAGAACTGACGCGTCTGCGCGGGTGTGTCGCGCACCAGCGACGGATCGAAGGCGGCGGTCAGAATGTGATCGGTACGGAACCCAGCGGGTGACGAGAGCACTATGGCGGCGCCGCGGTAACCCTGGCTGGCGACCACCAACAACAGGAGCGATCCGGCCACTTGTGCCATTACCAAGGCATTGCGTCCGAAAAGACGCGAGCGCTTGCCGTCGTCGCCGCGGCTCGATTTCAGCGCCGGAGTCAGGGATGGATTAGTGCTCCGCAGGGCGGGCACCAAGCCAAATAGGATGGCGCTGGCCGCGGAGACGATCAAGTTAAATGTCAGAACCCGCGGGTCAAGGTGAAAGTCGAGGCGCAAGGGGATGTCGATGGGAATGGTGATCTGCGAAAATAGATCCGCGCCAGCCTGCGCCACCAGCAGTCCCAGCGCTCCGCCGGCCAGTGCGATCACCAGGCTCTCGGCCAGCAGTTGCCGGATCAGGCGGCCGCGTCCGGCCCCGATCGCCAATCGCACAGCGATCTCTCGAGCGCGCGCCCGCCCGCGGCTCAGCATCAAGTTCATGACATTGGCGCACGCGATGAGCAATACGACGAGACTCAGGGCCAGCAGCACGCTAATGACCATCGCGTCTGGGGCATTTTCACGCAGCCGGGACTGGATCTCGGTGCCCACCACAAACGAGCATGTCTTGTTCGTTTCGGGGTAGGCACCGGCAAGCTGCCGGCTGATGACCAGCGCCTCGGCGGCGGCCTGCCCAACCGATACACCCGGCCGCAGTCTTCCATGCACCATTACTTCACGGCCACTGCGCTTCTCCAGTAAGTTGGGATGGACGTCGCCGGCCAGACGCGGACCCATGGCCATCGGCACAAACAACGCCGCCTCGACCATGGGGCTCGGACCGGTGAACGATTCCGGCGCCACGCCGATCACGGTGAACGGGATCCCGTTCAAAAGGATCGTCCTGCCATCGATGTCGGGATTGCCGCCGAATTCGCTCTTCCAGAGTTGGTAGCCGAGCACCACGACGGCGTCGCGGCCCTGCACCTGGTCCTCCGCCGGCCGGAAACCGCGGCCGAGAATCGGATGCACGCCCATCACGTCGAAGAAATTGCCGCTTGCCAGTACGCCGAACTTCATCTGCGGCGTGGCTTTCTTATCCACTGCGAAGCCGAACGGGCTGAAATCAGACGCCGCCAGGCCCGCGAAAGACTTGTTACGATCGCGTAGGTCGACGAAGTCCGGGTACGACATTGGCGAATACTGGAACACGCCGCCGAGGCTCTCGCCCTTCATCTGCGATTGGACCACCATGAGGTTGCCGGGATCGGGCACCGGCATCGGACGCAGCAGCAGGCCGTTCGCCAGGCTGAACATGGCGGAATTTGCTCCGATGCCCAATGCCAGCGAGATGATCGCCACCAGGGCAAAGCCGGGGCTCCGGGCCAGCGTACGCAGGGCATAGCGGAAGTCACGAAGCATGCCGGGAGCAAGGCACGCCGCCAGCCAGAGGGGGCTTGGCGCATGTGGTTGTAAATGCGGTGCGGGCGAGTTTACAGGTGTCCGCTATCGGGACGAGGCGGCGCGCAAACGGACATTAGTCAGTTCGCGCTATATAGCCGCAGACGATAAGTCCGAATATCATGCGGCGCCATGGATAGCTGCCGTCCCTGATTACTTTGGTCGCCATTTAGCCTGGCATTAACTAACCAGTCCGCGCCAGACCTCGAAACTTCTTCGATGCTCGCGATGCCGGCGATACGTTCGTCCATGTCAGGGTCCCGCGTGATCTTTACCGTCAGGCCACTGCCTACCACAAAGAACTCATCCGTCGCGGATTCGATCAGCAGCATGCCGCCGTCCTGTGCGAGCAGTTCGTTGGTGGACCATGCGCGCGACAATGATGCCTGGAACAAGTAACCGCCGAGCGCGACCGTTTGCGCCGCGCGCGGGCTATGGGCGTGCAACACAATACCGCGAGTGCGGCCGGCGGCTTGCGCGGCGATGAGCATGTCTTCGAGACCGGCAATCGCTCCGTACACCTGCGCGATGGCGGGCGCATGATCCGCGGCTTCGAGACTGTCGATGCCGAACGGACAGAAGCCGAACGCATGACCCGCGCCGTAAGCATACAGCGCGTTCCAGGGAGCGGGATCTAGCCTGGCTTCCGGAACGAAGATCGCGTTCCCGGGAATCTCATAGCGCTTCAGCCAATACTCGAACTCGGGCCAATAGATATCGGGCGAATAGAAATCGATCGAAGGCGCGAAGGCCCGATACACCGCGAAGTAATAAGGATGCGGACCGCCGCTCGGATACTCTCCGGGCCGCTCCATTAACGCGGGCAGTTGCGCGTTCACATACATCGGCAGCGGATGTTCTTTCTTGCCCGCCTGGGCCACTGACTCAACCCACATTGCGTATCGCCAGGCCATGAACACCTCGTCCGCCGCCTCTCCGAATACTTCGCGCCATTTGCCGCCGCGCGGGTTGAAGTGCGCGGCCAGTTCCTGCGGTACCGCGCCATTGAACTGCACGTTCGCCGCAGCCGAGCGGTCGCGGCCGGGACCCAGATAGCCCATCTCGTTTTCGATCTGCACCAGCAGGACCGTCTGCTGTTCCTGATCCTTCGCGCGCAGGTGCGCCATAAGCGCGGCAAAGGCGCGACTATCGAGCCGCAGCGTTTCCGTTCCGAATGTGGAGAGGATTTCGAGGGGTTCGCCGTGCGTCGACTGCGCCCGCGGAAAGCGTTTCGTATCCCGCTTGACCCAATCCGGCACATATTCCGAGAGCGCGTTCTTCCAGCTCCCGAACCACAACAGGCCGAGGTGAAGCTGTTCGCGACGGGCGATATCGATCCAGTGATCGAGGATGCCGAAATCGAAGCTGCCTTCCGCCGGTTCCACTTGTTCCCACGCCACCGGCATGAGCACGGTATTCAGATGCATGCGCGCGAGTGCCGGCAGAATGCGATCCGCCTGCGCCGCGGTACCTGCCGAAGAGTTGCCCAGTTCGCCTCCGCGGATCAGATACGCCTTGCCATGCAACATGAGCTGCGGAACGCCGTTCACCGGCTGGATGTGAGGCAGATCGGCGCCCTCGATCGTGCACAACACAACGAAGGCGAGCGGAAGCAGAATCCGCATTAGTGTGTCGCGCTTGGATCGCCGGTGGGCGCAGGCGCGTGATCTTGTTTGGCGGGCGGTCCCAGCAATTCGGTGAGCATCGGCTTCAGCGCGTCCGCCCAAACCTGATAACCCTTCAGTGCCGGATGCAGTTCATCGCGCGCGTTCATCATGCCGCCGAAGAGTTTGCCATCGGCGTCCGCCAGCTTGCTGTTGATGTTCAGATAGCGGACCTTTTGGCCGTCGGCCAGGCGCGCCAGATTGCGATTAATCCTGTCGATGACGGGCATGTACGTCATATGATCGTTCCGCGGAAAGATGCCCATTAAGATGATAGTCGCCGCCGGAGCCTTCGCCTGGATCGCATGCACGACCGCATCGATACCGCGCGTCACGTCTTCCGCGCGGACCGGCGGATTGCCCACATTGTTCGTGCCGGCCAGCAGCACTACAACCTTTGGATTCAAACCGTCCAGTTCTCCGTTCTCGACCCGCCACAGGATGTTCTGCGTCTGATCGCCGCCCCACCCGAAATCCGCCGCATTCCAGCCGAAGAAGTTCTGTTTCCAGTTTGCGAGCAGATTCGGGTAATCGGTGGCGCCCCACCGCCGCGTGATCGAGTCGCCTTCGAAGTAGAGATCCACGCCGCCCTGCTTGGCTTTGGCCAGGAGTTGCGAATGTGCGACCAGGGAATTCGCATCGGTCCGGAACACGGGCTGATCGGCGGGCAGGTCCCAAGGCGCCCCATGATAGTGGAAGAATCTGCCCGCCCAGGGAATGAAGTATTTCCAGTTCGGGGCATCGGTGTGGCCGGCGTCATGTTGCCGCCAGGCGAGCGTGCCGTCGAGAAGGCCGTGGTTGACGGGCGGCATTTGAGCCGTGTGATAGTCTTCCGTCACTCCCAGATCCTTGACGCCCAAGAGCCGGAATACTTCGCCCGCGGCCACGGTAGCCATGAAGCTGCCATGCTGATCGAGCCATCGGGCATCGCCCTTCTCGGGCACGCCGTAGCTGATGAAGGTGGGCCGCGGCGCGCACAGCGCGATCAGCTCATTGGAATCGACTGGTATATCGCCGGCGTTCCTGCTCCCGAACGACGCTTCCGCCGCGCCGTACTTCAGAAAGTTGCCGGCCACCCAGTGATATCCGCCCGATCCAGTCAGGTTCTCGACTTCTTCTCCGAAGTTGCGGCGGTGCGGTTTAACGCCGCCTTCGCCGGACGAGCCGACCAGCACAACGGCGAAGCGCTTGTCGAAGGCCATCGTCACCAGCGCGGCCTTGCCGAAGCGCGACACGCCTTCGATGCCTACGTGTTGCGCGTCGACGGCTTTGTCGGTTTCGAGATAATCGAGCGCCCGCGACGCGCCCCAGCCCCAAGCACGCAGCGCGCCCCACTCATCCGGCTTGCGCGGTTGTCCCTTGTTGATAAGGCCGATGATGCCGCGCGTCAGGCCGGCGCCATTATCCGGTTGGATGCTGCCCGGATCGAGCATCGCATAGCCCCACCCGGCGGCGATCAACTGCTCGGTCGAGGGCGGATCGGTGCCCAGCATCGCTTTGAGTTCCGGCCGGGATGCGAAGATTGCCGCCATGCGCTTCAGGAATGCCGCGCTCGAAAACATGATCATCACCGGTACCGGACCCTTGGCATTGGCCGGCAGCGCCAGCGTCATCTGCATATCCACGTTGATGGCCGGGCAGCCAGAGTTGTCGGCGTGCCCTACAAGCTGCTGCTCGACCACGGGGAAAACGCCGGTCTTCGTGTGCGTGGTGCTCGCGACGGTCCAGGTGACCTTCGGCACGTTCGCAGGAATGCGTCCAACGACCTCGCGTTCGAAGTCCTCGACGATCTGGGGCCGGCGCTCGTTCCACCACTGGTCCGCGGTCGTCACTCTCTGGCCGTTGTTCAGGGTGAGCGCATCGGGCAAATTGGGAAACGGGTTGGCCTTGGACTCATCGTAGTTGGCGTGGTCCGGGGCCTTCTCGTTTCCGTTCGCGCCCCGGCGCAGGACCTTAATGCCAAGCTGGTCCATCATGTTCTGATGGTCCTGTTCGGTGGTCCAGTTCATCGGCTGGCAGGGGTTGGCAGCCTGCTGTGCGGCGGCGAACCCGCAGCCAAGAATAACCAGGAAAGCGAGCAAGAATGCGCGGTTGGAGGGCATCAGCGAATATTATCCGACAACGCGCCGGGCTACGGTTTGCGTAGCATCGCAAAACCCCATAATGTATCGCCGGCTCCCACCACCACGTACTGCGTGCCGTCGAGCTCGTAAGTCATGGGGCCGTTGCTCACGCTCCTGGCGAGGTTCGCATGCCACAGCGGCTCGCCTGTCTGTGCATTCATCGCGACGAAGTTATTCGCGGCATCGCCGGTGAACACCAGATTGCCGGCCGTACTCAACACGCCGGCACGGCTCCCCCATCCTTCCCACTTGTGGCGCCAGGCGATTTTACCAGTGTGGTAGTCAATGGCTTCGAGGCTGCTTTGCGAGTAGCCGCCGCGGTCGTTCCCAGCCCAGCCTTCGGGCTTGTCGGAATCGTCGTAGATATAGTAAATGCTCCACGCGTCGGTCGCGTTGATGTAGAACAGGCCGGTCAACGGGTCGAAGCTGGGGGGCGGCCAGTTAGCGGCGCCGCCTTGATCGGGAGACACCAGCGCGCCATCGGGCTGCGGCATTTTAGCCGGGTCCGGAATCGGTTGGCCCTTCGCGTCGGTCCCCTTCGCCCAGTTCGCCTTGGCGAACTTAGCCGTTACCAGGTTCTTGCCATCGGTGCGGTCGAGGACGAAAAAGTAACCGTTGCGGCTCGCCTGGGCCAGCAGCTTACGTGGCCGGCCGTCGACGGTTCCGTCAATCAGCATGGGGACCTCAATGGCATCCCAATCATGCGTGTCGTGGGGAGAACTCTGGAAGTACCACGCCATCTTTCCCGTGTCCGGATTCAGGGCTATGATCGATTCGGTGTACAGATCATCGCCCTGGCGCGCCTTGCCCGCGATCACGGGCTGCGGATTTCCCGTACCGAAATAAAGCAGGTTCAATTCCGGATCGTACGTGCAAGGACCCCAGGTCATGCCGCCGCCGTGTAACATGGCATCGGTATTGGGCCACGTCTTCGCTTCAGGATCTCCCGGATTCGGATGCGCGTACCAGCGCCATTGCAGCGCGCCGGTCTCTGGATCGTGCGATTCCAGATAGCCAGGAATATCCAAGTCGTCGCCGCTGACTCCCGTGATCACGTGGTCCTTGACGATCAGCGGAGCGATCGATCCGAAGTAAAACTGATCGAGATCGCAAATGGGCTTATGCCAGCGCTCGCTGCCGTCCTTCAGATTCAGCGAGACCAGGTTGCAATCGGGCGTTTCGAAGTAGAGCCAGTTACCGTACACGCCCACGCCGCGATTGCCGATATGGATGCCGCCATGCGATTGCCAGGTGTAGCTCCAAACCTCCCGGCCGTCGCGCGCATCCACGGCCCAAACATGATCCGGCACCGTGAAATAGAGAATGCCGTCCAGCAGCACCGGCGTCGATTTGATGGCGCCGATGGACTCGCCGCCCTGCCCGATACGGTACACCCAAGCCAGGCTCAGCGAATCGATGTTGCCCGCGTTCACCTTGTCGAGCTTGCTGAACCGGCGGCCGGAATAATCGCCGTTGTACATCGGCCACGTATCGGGCGACGGATCGAGCATCCGTGGCGAATTGGGAATCTGCGCCGCCAGGACCGCGGCCGACATGCACACTGCGATCGTGTTCTTCACTTCAAGGTCTCCAGGTAAGCCAGCAGGTCGTGGATGTTTTTATCCGTGTACACGTTCAGCAGTTTGATGTGGGCCGCATACGGGTCGTGGATATCCACTTTCAGATCGGCGGTCCTTTTCCACGAGTGGTACGTGCCGGATTCATCGCGCAGGGCCACATTGAAATCGTCGATGTGCACCAGCACCCCCTTAACGGGTGGCTTGGCGGGCGGCGTGACCGTGATCATGACCGGCTGCGGCTGCGCCATGCGGGCTCCGCGGCGGCGCCTCGTGCTATTCGGGAACACCAGCCTTTGTTGCAGCGACACAGCATCGTACCGTGAGGCAATATGCGATAAGTCGCCCGCGGGCGAATGGCAGGCGCCGCAACCTCCCGCGCCCGCAAAAAAAGCCCGCCCGGCCGCGGCATCCCCAGTGAGGATATTTACCGGCTGCGAATATGGGCCGCCGCGCAGGGTTTCGTCCACCATGGCATGCAGGAAATGCGAGAGGCCCAGAATCTGCGCCTGGCTCAGCGACGTGCTCGAATGGCCGCTTTGCATGGGATGGCCTTGCGCCAGGAAAGGACCGATCGTGCTGCCGTAACGATCATGCAAGACGATGAGCGAGCGCACCAGGTCGGGGCCGCGCAGATTTTCGGGGGCATCGTCGCGCGCGCCGCGCGCTTTCGCGCCATGACATGTTACGCACTCCGCGATGTAGACGGTCCGGCCGCGCGCCGCCGCCGCCGGGTCCACCACCTGCTCGTCATCCGGACCCGCGTCGACTACATGGTGCGCGTGTTCACTGCCCGAGGCGGCCGCCGCACCCGGTGGAAAGCTCTCAGCCAGATAATTGACGATCACCGTAAAATCCGCATCGCTGATCTTCGCGCCCTTCGTGACCATATTGGCCACCAGAGCGCTCCACTGATCATGATCCATGGCACGTCCGAGCACCATCGTGGCCGCGTGACAGCTTCCGCAAGCGCGTTGAAAAACGGCTTTTCCGGGCTTATCGGGAAAGGACTGCCCGCGGCAGACCGCGGCGGCGGCGCACAGCGCCAGGGGGAACCAGAAAGATGTTCGCATGTTCCGTCTCAGACCCGCATGATTTCCATCGCCTGCCGCAGACTCACCAGAGGATCGTGGCCCTGCGCCGGCGAATACTCGTGCGCCACGGAACCGTTGTATCCCAGGTCGGCGATCGCTTGCGCGATGAAATGATAATTCAGCTCCTGGGTGCCGTCGATCTCATGCCGGCCGGGATTGCCGCCCGTGTGAAAATGGCCGATCCACTGAAAGTGGTCGCGGATATTGCGCACAATATCGCCATCCATGATTTGGGCGTGATAGATGTCGTACAGGATTTTGACCCGCGGCGAGTCGACCCGCTGCATCACGTCCACGCCCCAGGCGATGTGATCGAACATGTAGTCTTTGTGATTCACTTTGCTGTTCAGGTACTCCATACAGATGGTCACGCCCTTGTCTTCGGCGTGCGCCTTTACCCGGTTCAGGAAGGCTACGCAGTTGTCGGCCCCTTCGGCATCTCCCATTCCGCGGCGATTGCCGGAGAACGTGATGATGCTGGGGACGCCGTTCGCCGCGGCCTCATCGAGGGCGGCATGCATCGATTTTTCGAGGGCCGCGTGATTCTCTGTCCGGTTCAGCGCATCGGGAATGGTGCCGCCCGGGCCAGGCGGATACATGGTGGGGATCAGGCCATACTTCTTGAGCATCGGCCACTCGGCCGGACCGATCAGGTCATAACCATAGCATCCGGCCTTGGCGGCCTCGCGGCATGTGTCTTCGAAACTCATCCCGCCCCGCCCAAAAACGCCGCGGGTGACGCATTGCTTCAATCTGCCCTTCTGCTCGCCCTGACCGGATGTCTGGGCGGCGGCCGCGGAACAGGCCAGCACCGGCCAGAAGTCTCGTCTGCGCATTCTCCCCCCGTGGCTAGCATATCGCAGTGACAAGGGCGTGTTCAGAACGTGACGCGAATGCCGATCTGCGCGGCAAAGGGGATGCCCACCGTGGTTCCGGGGCCGAAGAAATCGCCCAGGGCGCCTGCCGGGACGCGCAACTGATTCAGGCTCGTGATCGGCTGAATCGCGCTGCAGTCGGCATTCAGGCAAAACGCTGTGATGTTGGCGAGATTATTCACGGGATAAGGAAAGGCCGCGGCGTTGGTCACATAGTTCGCGCCCGGATTGTTGCGGTTGAACAGATTAAAAAACTCGATGAAAGGCATCACGTGCCACCGCTCGCCGATCTGGAACGGACGGCTGACACGCATATCGGTTTGCAGATAAGGCGTGCCGCGGAACGCATCGAGCGAAGTCTCGACGCCATCGACAACCGCGCGATCGTCGAGCGCATCGCCGAATCCGTTCACGTCCACAGGAGTAGTCAGAGTGAATGGGCGGGCGCTCTCCGCCTGGCTCAGCAGCGTGACTTCGAAGCCGCCGGGCGCGTGCCACGTCCCCGCGAGCACGGCGCGATGCGTCACGTCTTCGCCGGACGGTCCGTAGTCACCTTTGGCGAAGGCATGCAGCGGGTCGCAAACGCCGTTCACATAGTCGAATAACTCGCCCAGCACACAGCCCCAGGTTTCGGCGCTCGATAGGGTGTAATTGAAGATCAGGCTGAAGCGCGCGTAATTACCCTGCAGGTGGATGGACAAACCGTCGTAGCGCGAGCGGTTATCGCTACGGAAGACGGTGACGTCGGGAACGTTCGCCTGCTGCGTGGCGACATCGCTTGAAAACAGCGGCGAGAACAGCGTGTAACCCGCCTGGTAGTCGTACCGGCGATAGGCATGCACGCCTTCCTCGTGCGTCCAGTCGGCCGACATCATCCACCGGGAGTTGAACGCATGCTCGACGCCCGCTGACGCGTGCAAGGCATATGGCGTCTTGTACGCCGGATCGATGAGTGCGCCCGCGCCGCCGTTGGCCGATCCCGGAAGACAGCCGGGGTCGCCGGGATGCATGCAGACGCCCGGAGGCTCGTTGACGGCCTGGAACGCGGTCACCCAGCCGTTCTGCGCCAGGTCGTTATAGAAAAGTCCGAAGCCCGCGCGCAGCACCGTAGTACGGTTTTGTCCGAACGCGTAGGCCAAGCCGAGGCGCGGCCCGAACGCGCGGCGATAGTCGTGCGGCGCGCCGGGATGCTGGAATAGCGGGATCTCGAGTGCCTCCAAAGTCGCTAGCGCCGGGTTATCCAGTTGCGATCTGCCGGATGAAGTAAACAGGCCGAACGTGGTGTCGTAGCGCAGGCCGTAGTTCAGCGTAAAACGGTGAGTGACTCGCCAGGAATCTTCGGCATATAATCCGAGCCTCTGCACGTTCTGGGAAAAGCTGCCGTTGCCGGCCGGCGTGGACGCACACGTCGTCCCAGAAGTAACTTGTAGCGTACCGGTAGGAGTACAGGTCAGGTCAACGGCAAACTGTGCCGGATTACTCAGGTAGTCCGTGGGATTCTGCGCGAAGACAGTGAGATTTTCGGCATTACCCGGCAGCGCTCCGCTCATCACCGGTTCGTGGATGAAATCGATGCCAAAGCTGGGTGAGTGACTCCCCGCGGAATGCGTGACTGCATAGCGCACCTGGTACTTTTCCTGGTTCCGCAAGACAGGAAAAGCCGTAATAGGAGTAACAAACTGGTTATCGCCAAAGGTCTCAAAGCCGGAGATCGTCTGATAAGTCGAACTAAATGGAAACGCCAGCGCAAAGCCCAGATCCGAGTTACGCGCTTCGGTAAGATGCAGCCCGCTGGCATCTAAGGTAAGGGTCCCCAGCCAGGTAGGACTGAATATATATTGCTGGCCGATCACCGCATTCCAATAATTCGAATGCCAGTCGGCGCCGGTCGATGGCAGAGTAGCCTGCTCCACGAACGCATTGTCAGTCACATAGCTATCCTCGGACGTGCGCAGGAACCACTGGGAACGCGAAGATTGCGACCAATCGAAGCGCACGTCTCCCAGGAAATCGCGAAACGGCACGGGGACGTTGTCGGGGACGGCTATCGAACGCACTCCCGGAATCAAGCCCTGCGACGCTAGCGAAGCGAGCGCCTGAAACTGAGTCAGGCTCGCCGGGCTGTAAGCGATGCTGGCGTCTTCGTGCACAGCTTCGAATGCGGCGAAAAACCACAGCTTGTCTTTCACGATCGGGCCACCCAGCGTGGCGATGTAATTTTGCCGTGAGAATGGCTGCTTGGGCAGCGGCGCGGGGTTCTCGATCGGGTAACGTGCGTCCAGCGCGGCGGCGCGTTCATAGAAGGCCAGTGTCCCGTGCCAGTCGTTGGTGCCGCGTTTAGTCGTGATCACCACGGAGCCGCCCACCGTCCGGCCGGTGTCGGCGTCTTCCTGCGATGTCCGCACCGCGAATTCCTGGATCGCATCAGGCGAGAAATTCTGCAGGAAGCCGCCGATATAGTCATCAGAATTGTCGCCTCCGTCGACCGAGAGTACATCGTTCAAGCCGGAGCTGCCGCCAAACGAGACTGCCGTAATGCGCGCCTTGGTGGGGTCGGACGGTTCGACGGGTTCCGTCCCCGGAATAAGATAAGCAATATTAGCGAAGCTGCGATGCGCCAGCGGCAGAGTATCCAGATCCTGCGCAGTGACCGCGCCGCCGTGCACTGCACTGGTGGTATCCATGGGCTGCGTAGTTATAGAAGACGCGGCACCTTGAACATTGATCGACTGAGTCACGGTGGCCGGATGCAGTGTAACAGTAACCTCGCGCGCGGATGTGACTACCACGCTGACCTCGGAGCTGGCTTCGGCAAATCCGGGTGCAGTGACTGTCACCTGGTAAGTGCCTGGCGGCAGGTCGTCGAACCGGAACTCGCCGCGCGCACTGCTCGGCATATGCCGCGCCTGGCCGGAAGCGGCTGCGCGCAGTGTGACAGCCGCATTCGCGACGCGTCCCCCGCTCGCATCGTTGACCGTACCGATCAGGCTGCCGCGAAAATCCTGCGCCAGCGACACAGTGACACACACTGCCAGAAGCCAGACCCACCTCATTCCATCCAAGCTACATGACGGGGAATGGTTACTACCACAGGTCGTAATTCGCGCCCTATTCGATCAGACGCTCCAACACGCGATGAACAGCGATGAGAACAGCGGGTTGAAATATCGCGGCCAATGCGCCGGCAGCGAGGAGCGCCGCGGCAACCGGCAGCGCGCTCGAATGCGCCGGCCGGACGGCCCGTGCGGGCGACAGCAGGCGCTCCACGCGCGCGGCAAGCTGCTGATCGTCGCCGGATAACGGCAGGACCAGCGAAGGCGGTGGCATGCCGCAACTGTGCCGCGCGGCTCGAACCAATGCGGATGCCAGCGCCACCGAACAGCGTGGATCGCCGGCCACGGCGCAGTCGTCCGCGGCCCACTCGGCATACTTCTGCCATCCCCGTTCGAGTGACACGCTAGCACAGCCAAACGGCAGGACCGCCGGTGCGGCGAGCATCGAAAAATGTTTCAGGTTGTCCCGCGAGGCCGCGTGTGCCCGCTCGTGACGCAACGCTACCGCCAGTTCTTCTCTCGAAAGTACACGCCGCACATCGCGTGACATCATCAGGCGAGGCCGCAGAATTCCGCTGAGCGCCAGCAGGGGTCCGTGCCCGGCCCCGACGAAGCGCGCCGAACGCGCCACGGCGCGGACCGCGCGCACGAGCGAGCACATCCACAGCAGCGCGCCGCAGGATGCCGCCGCGAGACATCCGAAGCCAATGCTCTCGGTGACGCCGGAGGGCTCGAGCGCGATGTAACTCGGCAGGCAGAGGCATACCACGGCCAGCAGGCCGCCAACAGCCGGGGCCAGACGCATCGTGAATAACCAGCGTCCAGCCGTCCACGGATCGAAACGCCCGGCCCACCGAACCGCACGGCCGGCAGCCAGCGAAACCGCCGTGCCGGCGAAGACGTGGACCAGGAAGTAACTCGCCAGGCTGATCGAGATCAGGCGGGGAATATAGCCAAGTGTCATGGCTTCCCCCGGCGGGCAAGCTCTTTACGCTTGGCGCGGATCTTCTTTTCTAATTCGTCGAGCAGCGTGGAATCGTATTGCCCGACCGCATCGACAAGCGACGAGACCAGCAAATCGCCCGACGCCTGCGGCGATGCCAGAAAACCGGCGACGAAATCGCCCGCACGCTTCTGTTCCCATTCCTGCCGTGACCAGCGCGCCGCGTACAAGAACGCGCGATCCCACTTGCGCCGCGCGAGCAGCCCTTTCTTGAAGAGACGGTCGAGCGTGGTCATCACCGTCGTGTAGGCCAGCGGCCGGCCGAGCCATCGCACGACATCGTGCACACAGCATTCGCCGTGTGCCCAGACGATCTCCATCACGCGTAGTTCCAGGTGGCCAAGCCCCACCATGATATTCTACGCCAGCAGTTTCAAACGTAGCCTGAACCACACACCTCCGGCGATGCACAACGCCCCGCCGCCGATGATGGTCCACGGCGCACCAACCCTGGCAGCGATCGCTCCGGCGGCCAGGCTGCCGAACGGGGCCAGGCCCTGAAAGGCCATTGCGTAGTACGCCATCACCCGGCCGCGCTTGTCCTCCGCGACGATGGTTTGCACGATCGTGTTGCTGGACGCCATCTGCCGCATCATCCCGAAGCCCGCCACAGCCACGGCCGCCAGCGAGAGCCACAACACACGCGATAGCGCGAGGCCCGCCAGGCCGATGCCGAACAGGCACGCGGACCACACAATAACCTTCCCCAGCCCCAGCGCGCTCGGGCGCATGGCCAGGGCGATGGCGCCGGTCAACGCGCCCAGTCCCGCGGCGGCCATCAGGAAGCCCAGCGTGTGCGGACCGCCGTGCAGAATGTTCTTCGCAAAGATCGGCATCAGCATCGTGTACGGCATGCCCACCAGGCTGACCAGCGCCAGCAGCAACAGAACCGAGCGAATGGGCGCCGACGCCTTTACGTAGCGCCATCCTTCCACCAGTTCGGACGTGAGCCGCTGCCGCGCGCGCCGATGCGCGAGGGGTGCGACGTGCATGGCGAGCAGCGAAGCGATCACCGCCAGGTAACTGACTCCGTCGATCAGAAAGCAATAACCCTCCCCGGCCGCGGCGATCACCAGGCCCGCGATCGCCGGACCGATCAGCCGCGCGCCATTCACCATGGACGAATTCAACGCGATGGCGTTGCCCAAGTCCTCGCGGCGTTCGATCATCTGCACCACGAATGCCTGCCGCGACGGCATGTCGAACGCGTTGACCACGCCCTGGAGCAGCATCAGCGCGATCACTTCCCAAACCGTAATGACGTGGCGCAGCGCGAGCACGGCCAGCGCGAACGATTGCAGCATCGAGAGCGTCTGCGTCACCACCAGCGCGCGATGGCGGTCCCAACGGTCCACCCAGACGCCCGCGAAAGGCGTCAAAAAGAAGATCGGAATCTGCCCGGCGAAGCTTGTGAGTCCCAGAAGGAAGGCAGATCCGGTGAGGCGATAGACGAGCCAGCTTGTGGCGACTCGCGTCATCCACGTGCCGATGAGCGAAACGAGCTGGCCTTCGAAGAACAGCCGGTAGTTGCGCGATCCCAGCGCACGCGAAAGCAGGCGCAACCGGATGGGGGTGTGATCGGATGCAGTCAACTATTGCGCGTGAGCATGTGGCCTGCCACTGGCACGACTCTCACGCCCACCGGCGCGTGAAAACGAACCAGACCACCAGCACGCTGCCCGCGCCCAGCAGCCAGGTAATTGCCGTTTTAATAGCCGGTCTTTCGAGCCACCCACGCACGCCTCCCGGTTCCGCCTGAAACGGCTTCAGGAAGCGCCGCTGCAAGCTCGAGGGCAGATTTTGGATGGCGCGAGCGATTTCCTCGCGGCCGCGCCGGTCCGCGATCAGGATGGTCGCCGAGTTCAGCCCGTTGGTGGACTTCAGCAGCTTGCGGCGCAGCGGCGGCGGCACGTCCTTCACCGAACGGTAGACCGCGTCCATCTCGCCGGCCGAAATCAGGATGGTCGAGCTCTTCATGACGCCTGATTTGGCGGCGATCACCGCCTCGCCGCAGTGCGGGCAAATCGGCCTTTCCGTGACGTCAAAGCTCTTTCCGCAACGCCGGCAATTCATTTATCCCACCATCACTTTCGGGCGCTTATCGCGGGCAGCTTGTTGATCGCCCAGATTATCGAGAACCACCTGGATAAAGCCCAGCGCGGCCTTCGACAGCGCTTTGTCTCTACGATAAATCAGCCCCAGCCGCCGGATCATCGGCTCGGGCGCAAGCGAAATCGCCCGGACTTTGCCCGCGGAAACCTCCTCGCGGCAATTCGAAGCTGCCAGAAACGCAATGCCCAGGCCGGCCATGACGAAGCGCTTCATCATCTCGGTGGAATCCAGCTCCATGGAAACGTGCAGATCGTCTTCCACCAATTCGAACCACGTGTTCAAGCGCGTTCGCGTGGTCCCCGACTTCGGCAGCAGCAGCGGGAACTCCAGCAGGTCGCCGGCGAAGACGGCTTTGCGGTCGGCCAGCGGATGCCGCGCGGGCACAATCAACCGGATCTCGTCTTTATGAATGTGCACGACCTGCAGGCGCTTCTCCTCGACCGGTAGTTGCGTGAGTCCGAAGTCCGCGATATTTTCGGCCACCGCTTCCATCACCCGCGAGCCGTAAGAGCGATCCACTTGCAGTTGCACGGCCGGGAAAAGTTGTTTGTATTCCGAGAAAACTTGCGGCAAAACGTAGATGCAGGTGGCCTCGTTGGCCGCGATCACCAGCTCGCCCCGCGGATTGCGCTCCAGTTCGTTGATGGCGTCCTGCGCGCGGCGCCGTAAATCGAGCATCTGGGCGGCATAATCGGCGAAGATTTTCCCGGCAGTGGTGAGCGAAATACGGCTGCCGAAACGCTCGAATAACGCGCTGTTCAGCTCCTGTTCGAGCTGGCGCACTTGAGCGCTGATGGCCGGTTGGGTGCGATAGCAGGTTTGCGCGGCTTTCGAAAAGCTCTTCAGCCTGACGATTTCGAGGAACGTGTGTAGTTGATCAAAATCCATACGCTACGCAGCCCCTCACTCCCGCCAGTCCGCAGGCCTTTCCGCACAATCAAAACGTGAATCGGAGGGATAGAAATTATCAATTTCCCTCTCATCACTCATGTTGGTATGTATTGTAACAGAAGGCTCCGGGTGGTGCGGCCCTGAGAAAGGTGGGAATGCCTTTGGCCGCCGCACCAATAACCCGGCGCCCGACTTGCCCTCCAGGTGTAGCTAGAGTAAGCCGTTTGGTTCCTTGCAAGACTCCTGACTCCATGAGTCAGGGTCTGTCACCGCAAAGCTCGCGCACCTGCTGTTCGGATGCCTGCGCCGTGGTGCCGCCGCTGGCCAACGTCGAGATCGCGCCGCACGCCGCTCCGAAACGCAGAGCATCGATCAACGGCGATTTGCGCAGCCAGGCGTGCAGAAAGCCTGCGTTGAATGAATCACCCGCCCCGGTGGTGTCAACCGCCTGCACCGCGAACGCGGGGACCGTCAGCAGCTTGCCGGAGTCGAGCGTCGCGCAGCCGTTGCGGCCCAGTTTGGCGACGGTTCGGGTACGCCCGTTTTCGAGCGAACGGAGCGCCGGCTCGGGATCGCTCAGGCCGGTGATGCCCGCCAATTCCACCTCGTTGGGTAGGAAGACATCCACCTCGGCCAGCGTGTCGATCACATCGTGCCCCCAACGCTCCTGCGGATCGAATCCGGGATCGAGCGACGTGGTCAATCCGTGCGCGTGCGCCTCCGCAAGTAACTGCTTCAGATCGGGACGCAGCGCGCGCTGTAGAAAAATGGACGAGACGTGCAGATGGTTCAGACCGTCCCAGCCGCGCGCGGCGATCTCCGCGGCCTGCATGGCTTCCATGGCGCCCAGATAGGTCACCATGGCGCGGTCGCGCGGCCCGCTGATCGAGACCGTGATGCCGGTCTTGACTGCGGCGTCGCGTACCACCCGCGAGCTTTCCACGTGCAGCTTGGCCAGAAAATCGAGGCACGCGTCACCCCACGAATCGCAGCCCAGCTTGCCGGTGAACGACACGTCGTTACCCAGCTTGGCGAGTCCGGCCGCGCAGATCGCACCGGAACTGCCCAGCGTCAGGGTGATGTCTTCGACCAGCGTCTCCTGGCCCAACGCCGGAAACGAGAGGTAGTTCTGCAGGATCAGGTCGAGATTCAGTTCGCCCGCAACCAGGATTCTCATGAGTGGATGGGAAAGCTTTCGACGACGCGGTTAATGGCCCCGCTGGCACACGGTGAATCGGGATGCAGGCCTTCGGCCAGACAGCGGTAGAGCGCCAGTAATTGGCCGGCCACCACGTGGAGCAGCGCGCAGTCCGGGCAATCGATCGCCGCGTCGCCGGCGCGCAGCAAGCCGGCCGGAATCGATTCGCCGAAGAGTATCTTCGCCTGCCCCAAGTGCTTCCGATCGAGCTCCGCGATCAGGTCCGCTTCGTAAGCGCGCAGCAGCGGATCGGTCGACAGATAGCAGACGATCAGCGTGTCCGAATGGATGAAGCTCATCGGTCCGTGCCGCACGCCCAGATAAGTTTCCGCGAGCGTGGGGACCCGGCCGTCGGTCATTTCCAGCATCTTGAGCGCGGACTCGCGCGCCGCCCCGATGCCGACGGGGCTCGCGAGGAACACCGCTCGCCCGAAGCTACCGGCCGCGGGCACGTTCATCACTAGCGCCTGGCACGCGCGGCTCAGCGTGGCGCACAAATCGCGGTAACGTTCCGGCGTGCGCCGCATGCCGAGGTAGAGCGCGGCCAGAGACATGTTCGTCAAGCTGCTGGTCATCGCCAGGCTGCGATCGTTGGTGCGGTCGTCGAGCACGATGGCGTCGCGTGCATATTCCGTGGCAAGCTGCCCGCTGGCGTTGCAGGTGATCACCAGGTGGCGCATTTGCGGATCCGCCGCGAGCACGGCAGAAGCCGCAGCCACGCTTTCCGGACTATTGCCGGAGCGGGCCAGCGACACCAGCAGCCCGGGCCGCTCGAGCGGCATCGCCGCCGTGCCGTCAGTCAGCAGCGTGCCTGCCGCGATCGCCTCCACCGCGATGCCCAACTCGCGCCGCAACACAGGCGCGACACATTCGCCCGCATAGAGCGAACTTCCCGACCCGGTCAGCACGATACTGGCAACGCCATCGGCGAGCCGCCCGATCGCGGGCGCGGCGGCCAGCATGCGCTCGCAGGTATCCAGCCACGTGTCAGGTTGCTGCAGGATTTCGCGCAGCGTGTGGTAGTATCCGCGCTGCTGTTGCGTCTCCACGGGCTGCGCCGAGAGGTCGCCGGCATCGAGGTTCGGATTCACGTATCCTGATTTATAACATGCATACCAAAGCGGCCGTGGCGCACGGCGGCGGACCTACGGCGGTGATCAACACAAGCCTCGCGGGATTGATCGAAGCGTGCCGCGAGCGCGGCCAGAGCCTCTGCGGCGCGCGTTATGGGTTGGCCGGATTGCTACGCGGCGACTTCGTGGATCTGCTGGCACTCGATGCCGAATTTGTGCAACGGATCGGCGAAGCGCCCGGTTCCGCGCTGGGGTCGAGCCGCCTGCCGCTCGCCGACAGCGATTACGAATGTCTGTTCGATATTTTGCGCCGCGCGGAGATTCATACGTTTTTCTACACCGGCGGCAACGGCTCCATGGATACGGCTCTGCGCGTCTCCCGGCGCGCGCGCGAAGCGGGCTACGAACTGCAAGTGATCGGCATTCCCAAGACCATCGACAACGACCTGTGCGTAACGGATCACACGCCTGGTTATGCATCCACCGCGCGCTTTTTCGCCTGCGCCGCGCGGGATGTGGGCGAGGACAATCGTTCCCTGCCCTCGCCAGTGTGCGTGCTCGAAACGTTGGGCCGCAACGCGGGCTGGATTGTGGCTGCGGCTTCGCTCGCGCGTCACGCCGAAGACGATGCGCCGCACCTCATCTATTTGCCCGAGCGGCGCCTCAGCCTCGATCGCATCGCCGCGGACGTGGAGCGCGTCTACGCGCGGCTGGGGCGCGTGGTGATCGCGATCTGCGAGGGGCAGCTTGACGACCGCGGCCGGCCGTTCGGCGCCGACGTGGATCGCGCGGAGAGCAACGTCCATCGGCTGGCGTCGAATCTGGGCCACACCCTCGCGCGGCTGCTCACGGAAAAGCTGGGCATTCGCGCGCGCGCGGAGAAGCCCGGCTTATTGGGACGATGCTGCGGTCCCTTTGCTACGGCCCGGGATCGCGCGGAAGCCTTCGCCTGCGGGCACGCCGCAGCCATCGCCGCCGCCGAAGGGCACGCCGAGGTGATGGTCGCGCTGCACCGCGACGGAACCACATTCCTCACGCCGCTTGAAACCGTAGCTCGCGTGGAACGTCTGCTGCCGGCGGACTGGATTCATCCGGACGGTAACGACCTGCTGCCAGCCTTCCATGATTACGCCGCGCCGTTGATCGGCGAAGTACCCGGCTGGCCTCATTTCTGATCCTGTGTTATATGTCGGCATCATGCAGAACCGCAAAACATCGCGTCGTATGTTTCTGGGCGGAACCGCGGGCGCGGCGGCGTTGGCCGGGCAACCCGCCGCGGCCCAGACGGGAGCCAAAGTGAAATCGGCCAGTCTCGCGCTCGAGGATTTCGAGCCGAAGAGCATGCTGGTGGTGCCCGAGCATCCCGTGCCGCGCGCCAAGTTCCCGGTCGTGGATGTGCACACCCACATCTCGTCCGTGTTCCCCAAGCAGCGCACCGGCGCCCTCATGCCCAAAGCGTTCGCGCAGCTTGACGCCATCGTGGCGTGGATGGACCGGCTGAACATTCGCACGATGGTCAACCTCACGGGGGGCTATGCCGGCCTGCTGAAGCAGAACGTCAGGGATCTGCAGGAGCACTATAAGGGGCGGTTCTTCACTTGCGTGGAGCCAGCCTACGACCGCATCCGCGAGCCCGGCTATCCGCAATGGCAGGCCGATGAAGTCGCGCGCGGCAAGCAGGCCGGCGCCATTGGCTTAAAGGTGCTCAAGACCCTCGGGCTCTATCTGCGCGAAAACATCACTAGCGGCCCACTGGTGAAAGTCGACGATCCACGCTTCGATCCGATGTGGGAGGCGGCCGGCCAACTGAAGATGCCAGTTTTCATGCACGTGTCCGACCCGGATGCGTTTTTCACTCCGGTCGACCGCTTCAATGAGCGCTGGGAGGAACTGGGCAACCATCCAGATTGGTCGTTCTACGGCAAAGATTATCCGCCGAAAGCCGAGATTCTGGCCGCGCGGAATCGCGTGATTGCGCGCCATCCCCAGACGACGTTCGTCGGCTTGCACGTCGCCAACCACCCGGAGAATCTGGACGAAGTTTCGCGGTGGCTGGACGACCTGCCGAATCTGCGGGTGGAAACCGCTGCGCGCCTGGCCGAACTCGGCCGGCAGCCGCGCCGCGCGCGGGCGTTCTTTGAGAAGTATCAGGACCGCATCATGTTCGGCACCGACGCCAGCCCCAAACAGGCGGGCACGCCGCAGCAGGATGTGAAGCCGGCCATGTACCAGGCTTATTTTCGCTGGCTCGAGACGCTGGATGAATACTTCGACTACGCGCCCAGCAAGACGCCGCCGCAGGGACGCTGGCAGATCTACGGCATCGGCTTGCCGGATGAAATCCTGAAAAAGGTCTACTGCAACAACGCCGCGCACCTGCTGGGCTGGCCGGAAATCGCTTAGCCGAACGCCAGGCGGCGGTGCTCTTTCAAAATGCAGCGGTCCATCACGACGAACAGTCCGGCGGCTTCGGCACGCGTGGCGGCTTCATCATGCACCACGCCTTCCTGCATCCAGACGGCCCGCGCGCGGGTGCGAATCGCCGCCTCAACGATCGCGGGTACGAACTCCGGCCGCCGGAAAATGTCGACGATATCCACCGGTTCCGGTATGCTTTCGAGATCAGGATAGCCGGCTTCGCCCAAAACGGATTGTTCCGACGGATTCACCGGAATGATGCGATAGCCGTTGCGCTGCATGTATTCCGCCACGCCATAACTCGGGCGGAAGCGCTTGCCGGAGAGGCCCACGACAGCGATGGTACGGCTGGTCTTCAACAATTCCGCGATGTTCAAGCGCGGGCCCCTTTGCTCGCCACTTTGCGGAAGCGCGCAATTTCCTCGGCGGTCAGATAACGGAACTCGCCGGGCTTCAGCGGGCCGAGCTCCAGAAACCCGATCTTCACGCGCTTCAACTTTTCCACCAGCCGTCCGAAGTGTTTGAACATCTCCCTGATTTGATTCTTGCGGCCTTCGATCAGACGCACTTCGTACCATGGGTTCTGCGCGCGACGGGTCAGCTTAAGGCCGGCCGGCGCGGTCCGCCGCCCCCCAAGCGGTACGCCGTCCCGAAAGGCCTGCTCCTGATCGGGGGTCAGCAGACCGGTCACCTTCGCCAGGTAAGTCTTCGGGATGTGCGTCGAGGCGGAGGTGATAGCGTTGGCCAATTCGCCGTCGTTGGTCAGCAGCAGCAGACCCTCGCTGTGATAATCCAGCCGCCCCACCGGGTACACGCGCTCCTTGATGCCGTGCAGCAGATCCATGACCGTCGCGCGGCCCTCCGGATCGGAGACCGTGGTCATCACGCCGTTGGGCTTGTGGAGCGCGATGCAGATCAGGTGCTTCGGCGGATGCAGGAGTCTGCCATCGACCTTGATATGGTCGCGGTCGAGATCGGCCTTGCTGCCCAGTTCCGTGACCGCCGCGCCATTGACCGTGACGCGGCCTTCCCGGATCAACTCTTCGGCTTTGCGGCGCGAGGCGACGCCCGCACGCGACAGGATTTTCTGGAGCCGTTCGTCGGCCATCACTCTTCGTTCACGGGCGGCTCCGGCTCGGGCGCCGATTCAGGCTCGGGCGTTGCTTCCGCTTCGGGAGCCGCTTCCGCGGCCGGCGGCGCGGCTTGTTCTGGCGCCTCGCCGTCGATCGCCAGGCGGCGGATCTCTTCAAACTCCTTGAGGGACGGCAACTCCGCCAGGTCCTTCAAGCCGAACTGCACCAGGAACTCCTTGGTAGTCTTGTACAGAATAGGCTTGCCGATCACGTTCTTCCGTCCGGCGCCCGCGATCAGCTTGCGATCCAGCAGCGTCTTCAACACGCCTGCGCCCTGCACGCCGCGAATCTCCATGATCTCGGGCGCGGTCACGGGCTGCTTGTAAGCGATCACGGCCAGCGTCTCGAGCGCCGGCAGCGACAGCTTCAGCGGAGGCTTCAGACTGCGCACGAAATTGCGGACCGTTTCATGGTGCTCCGGCTTGGTGGTCAGCTTGTAGCCGCCCGCCACTTCGCGCATGGTCACGCCGTGTTCGGGCTTATCGTACTCCGCCACCAGCTCATCGAGCAGGCCCTGCACGCGCTCGCGAGGCTGTCCCAGCGCGGCCGCGATCTGCGCGAGCGATAGAGGCTCATCGGTCACGTAGACGATCGCTTCGAGCACCGCCTTCAACTGCGCGTCTTCGGTCGAGACGAGGCTGGGAGCGTCGACAACCGCGAGCAGATCATCCGGCGCCACCGTCTCGCCCGTTTCGTCCAATTTAGTTGCGGAGTCTGGCGTTTCGCCAGGTCCTTCCGCGGCGCTGCCTTCCAGCTGTTCCCCGTCCGTTGCTAACTCCAACTCTTCCATCACTACCGGTATTCCTTCTCCATCTCTATTGGCGGCTCACCATCCGCAAACACTTCGTCGAACATCTTGTGCCGCCGCAGCACGATCTCGCCGAACAAATCCTCCTGCGCCACCATGACCGCCTGCCGTTTGACCGACTCCAGGACCGCCAAAAACATCACGATCATGGCTCGCCGGGTGCGTTGCTCGGCAAACACGCGCATGATGTACACCGGCTGATCGCCCGCCTCCTGGAATAACGACTTCAACCGACCGATCATCTGCCCGACGGTGACTTCTTCTTCGGACACTTCGTAAATCGGCCGGTTCTTGGCGCGCTCCAGCAGCTCGCCGAACGCTTTCACCAAGTCAAACAGCGTGATCGCGAGCCCCGGATCTTCATCATCGGCGAACTTGCCGATCTGCGGATTCGACCAGACGTTCTCTTCGATCAAACGCTTCTGTTGCAGCATCTCCGCCGCGGTCTTGAACTTCTCGTGTTCGAGCAGTTTCTCGACCAGTTCCTGGCGCGGGTCCTCCTCTTCACTCACTTTGGCCAGTTCGGGGTCGCGCGGCAGCAGCATGCGCGACTTGATGTGGATCAGGGTTGCCGCCATGTAGACGAATTCCGCGCCCAGATCGACATCCAACTCCCGCGCCTTTTCCATATACTCCAGGTACTGCGCGGTAATGGTGGCGATCGGGATATCCTTGATGTCGATCTGCTGCTTGCGGATCAAATCCAGCAACAAATCGAGAGGCCCGTCATATCGTTCCAGGTGGACGTTTAAAGGCGAAGACACCGTATTTCACGATATCATGGTTGGGCTTCCGCCCACTGGCTTCATAGTCCTGTAACTCTCCTCGTCAGCAAGCCGTTTCCGGGTTTTTCAGAAGCTGCTCGTAGACGTTCCGCGCAGCGAGTTGCGCCGCGCTTTTCTTGGTATTCCCATCGGCTTGGCCGACCCACTCACGGCCTACACGCGCCTCCACCGTGAAGACCTTGGAGTGCTCCGGGCCACGCTCCCGTACGATCACGTAACGCGGCTGCGGCAGGTGGCGCGCCTGCGCGAATTCCTGCAGGGCGCTCTTGTAATCCGTCAGAGTAGGCGGAAGTTGCTCGCCCGAAATACCCGCCGCGGCGATGTCCGGCGCCACCACGAACCGGTAGACGAACCCGCGCGCAGCATCCATGCCGCCATCCAGGTAAATCGCGGCGATCAGCGCCTCCAGGGCATCCACCAGCAAGGTCTTCTTGGCGCGCCCACCGCTCATTTCCTCGCCGCGGCCCAGTTGCAAGTATTCCCCCAAGGCCAGGCGCTGGGCGGCCTCATAAAGCCAAGCCGCGCTGACCAACCTGGCTTTCAGCTTCGAGAGCCGCCCTTCGGCGGCGTCGGGATGCCGCTGCAGCAAGTCTTCGCTGATGAGGAAGCCGAGGACGGAATCGCCCAGAAACTCGAGCTGCTCATTGTCGTGCGGTGCGGCCTCTCCGCCGGTGAGCGCCTGCTCGTGCACGTGCGAACTGTGGGTCAGCGCGCGGCACAGGACTGCCCGGTCTGCGAACCGGTGGCCCGCAGCGGCCTCCAGGGCGTCCAGTTCCGCGCGCATAGCGTCGTTCTTACTGTTGTGGGCCGTTCGGTTTGGGAGCGTCCGGCTTGGCGGGCGGCGCCGCAGCCGGGGGCGTTCCAGGAGCGCCGGAAGCTGCGGGCGCGCCCGGGTTCGCGGCGTTTTTCTTCTGTATCGTGCGCACGCGCTCGGCCTGGGCGACTTGCCGGAAGGCCGGATTGATCTCCTGCATGGCCATCACTTTGTCGTATTGCGCGATGGCGTCGTCATACTTGCCTTCTTCGCTATAGACTCGGCCCAGCCGCACGATATAGCCGGGATCCGGCTTATCAGTCGAGCTGATGGCAGTCTTGAATTCCGACTCCGCCACATCGTATTTCTTGCGTGCCATCGCTCCCATGGCAAGAGCCGCGTGCGCCTGAGCCGCAAAATCCTTCTTGGCCCCCGCCCATTGCTCGTCGGTAAGCTGGTTGTTCGGTTTCGGCGCGTCCTTCAATAGTTCCAGCGCGGTATTGGCATATTTTTCGACCTGTGCCAGCTTCTGCTCGCGATCCAGGTCGAACTCCTTGGTGTGCTGGGCAATGTCGGACGCCAGCATCAGCATGGCTTCGTAGTGTTTCGGATCGGCTTCCAGGGTACGCTCCCCGAACACCACGGTGTTCGCGTAATCCCCTTTTTGCTCGTAGGACAACGCCTCGAAATAGAGCGCGGTAGCCTTAAAGTCCGAATCCTTGAACTTCTCCAGCACGTTCTCGCAAGCCGCGATGCGCGCGTCGGCGGTCTGGGCGGCGTACATGGCCTTCAGCGCATCCAACTCCGCCTGCGATTTGGGCTTCGGCTGCGCGAATATCGCCGGCGCCGTCAACGCCAGCGCCAACGCGCCGCTGAAAATAATTCGATTCATAAAAAACTCCTCTATTTTGACTTCTTTTCAAAACTCCGCTGGACGCCCTGCTGGGCGGCTTCGCGCGCCGCGGGCGAGGCGCCGTCCACCTTCAATGCCTGCCGGTAACGCTTGGTAGCTTCGTCGCGTTCCCCGGCCGCGTCGGCCAGCCGCCCGAGGTATACCAGCGTCCAGGCCTTGGCTTGCGGCTCCGGATTGCACTCGAGCGTCTTCTCGAAGAGGCGCTCGGCCATTTCCGGATTCCTTTCCAGAGCCGCGATACGCGCCAGGCCATAGTAGGCTTTCGCATGCAGCGTCTTGTCGCTGGTCTGCTCCAGGGCTTGCAGATAGAGCTCGCGGGCCGGTTCCAGGCTGCGTTCGATATAAAGCTGCTCCGCCTGCGCCAGCGTCTTGTAGACTCCCGTGGGCTCCGCCGGCTTGGGCGCCTCCACCACTTTCGCCGTCCGGACGGGGGCTTGCGAGACAAATTCGATTTGCGCCAGGCGCGCGTCCTCGCGCCTCAAATCGATCCCGGCAATCAGTTCTGGATAATAAAAACGCATAGCCTGTTCCTGCTTCAGGTAGGCCGGCAACTGCTCGGAAAAACAGGCCGTCAGGATGTAGCCTTCCAGCATAGCCTCGTTCACGGCATCCGGCTTGCGGTCCAGCCGCGCCTCAATCGCTTTGATGAGCGACTCGGTCACCAGCAGCAGGAAATCCGATTTGAACACCGGGTCGAGCGCCGTCGCGCGCTGCGCATGGTCCGATAGGCCCCGCTTGCGCATGACCAGTTCTTCATGCCGTGATGCCATGGGGTCGAGCAGGTAATGCAAATACGCATGCCGGATATCGTGGATGCGCGGCTCGGCCGTAGGCGTGACGACCACATAGTAATCGGCGCCGAAATTGCGCGTCTGAATCTGGTTGGGAGCGCCGAGCAGGTCAATATAGATCTGAAAATAACGCTCGCTGACGCCGGAAGTCTCGTTGCGCAGAAAACTGTTCACCTGCAGCACGGCCGCGGACACCGGTTCGTGATAGCGCTCGATGGCGCGGTCGAAAGCCGGCTGCGATTTCTGCCAGAGATCTTCGATGTGGGCCTGGGTGTAGAACTTCGCCATCAGCGAACTGAAGCCTTCGAGCGCGGCCACGTCCGGCGGTATGTCCACCCCGCGCCCCTTCAACTCGAACCAGGGCGGCCCGTCTACGGCCAGCGCGAACGAGACGTATTGGTTGAAATCGGCGATGGGATCGTCCTTGTGATGCTCGTGGTAGAAAAGTTTGAGCTCGCTCAGGCAGGGAATGTTCATGGCCGCCAATTGCTGGCGCACCGCATCGCGCAGCGGGTCGTTGTTGGGGGAGGCTACATCGGCGTCGTAGCCCGCCGCGTTGATCGCCGCCATCACCGTGAAAAGCGAAGGACTGGCATCGAGTTGGCCCTGTTCAGGAGGCGCGGCTCGCGCAGCCAAGGCCGCCAGTAAGATTACCGGATACGCAAATCGACTCAGGATAAGACCAGTTTACCCCATGGCGCGGCCGGGAGCGCGTTTACATGGTGAGCGTCACTTTGCTGATGGTGCGCGGTTTGTCTGGGTCGAGTCCTTTCTGCTCCGCCAGGCACGCGGCGAAGATCTGCGCCGGAACAATGTACGGGATCGGCGTATACAATTCCGGGAGCTTGCCCGGCAGACGGATCACGCGGGTGGCGCGGGCCGCCGCCTCCGTATTGCCCGCGTCGGTGATCACCACCGTCTCGGCCTTGAGGTGCTTCACCCTGTCCATGGTCTCTTCAATGGACAGCCAGGTGGCGCCCGGCGGGGCGAAAACGAATACCGGGAAGTTGGGCTCGACCATGGCGATGGGGCCGTGCAGGAAGTCGGCCGAGGAGAACCGTTCGGCCACCACGTAGCAGGTCTCCATCATCTTTAGCGCGAATTCAAAGGCGTTGGAATAGTTCAGGCCGCGGCCCACCACCACCGCGTGATCCATGAAGCGGTAGCGGCCGGAGAGTTCCCGGATGCCGGATTCAAGCTGCAGGGCGCTTTCCGCGCGCGCGGGCAACCGCCGCAGATCGTCGATCCGGATGCGCCCGCCCAGCGCGTACGCCAGCAGGTACAGCATCAGGACCTGGCCCGTGTAGGTCTTGGTGGCGGCCACGCTGCGTTCTTTGCCGGCCCGCACCTGGAAAACATGCTCCGCAAGCTTGGCCAGCGTGCTGGAGGCTTCATTGGTGATGCCGATGGTCAGGGCGCCTTGCTCGCGCGCCCGTTCGAGCACCAGGTTCGTATCGGTGGATTCGCCGGATTGCGAGATGGCCACCACCAGCGCATCGCGGTAATCCACGCGCGCGTTGTAAAGCGTGTAGATGGCCGGCGCCGCCAGCGAGACCGGAATGCCCGTGGTGACTTCGAGCAGATAACGCCCAAACAACGCGGCGTTGTCGGACGTGCCGCGCGCGGCCAGTACGATGAGGCGTGGCGGCCGCTTGGCCACGGCTTGCTTGAAGCGCTCTATGCGGCGCAGTTCGGACGACAACGTGCGTTCGAGGGCGGCGGGCTGTTCGCGGATTTCTTCCAGCATGCGGGACATAGCAATTTCTCAGTGTAGCGATTTCCGCACCTGTTCCCCGTACGCGCGCGCCTTCGCCTCGATCTCCGCCGCGTTCAACGTCAGCGATTGCCCGTCGCGCACCAGCAGCCGGCCGTTCACCATCACGTCTTCGACGTCCTCGCCTTTAAGCGCATAGACGATCTGTGAATACACGTTGTACAGAGGCACTGCATTGGGCCGATCCAGGCGGATCGAGATCAGGTCGGCGAGCTTGCCAGGTTCGAGCGAGCCGATTTCTTTCTCCATCCCCAGCGCGCGCGCGCCGCGAATGGTGGCCATCTCGACGGCTGCCGTAGCCGGCAGGTTGCGCGGGTCGCCCGTGATCACTTTTTGCAGCTTGGCGGCGAGATCCATCTCTTCGAACATGTTGAAGTCGTTGTTGCTGCCGGCCGGACCGTCCGGGCCCAGGCCCACCGGCAGATCGAGCGCCAGCATGCGCGTCACCGGCGCGACGCCGCTGGCCAGTTTCATGTTGCTCGACGGGCAATGTGCGATCCCCACACCGCGCGCCTTCAGCGTGGCCAGGTCCGCTTCGTCGACCCACACCGCGTGCGCCACGACGGTGCGGCCGTTGAAGAACCCGAGCCGATCGAGCGCCTGCGTGGGCGACATGTGGCGCTTCGCCATGCACTCGTCGTTCTCGTGCTTGGTCTCCGAAAGATGAATCAGCAGCGGCGCGCCGTGCCGGTTCGCCAGCGCGCGGCAGGCTATCAGTGTCTCGCCGGAATTGGTGTAGATCGCATGCGGCGCGACAGCGGGAGTGACCAATGGGTCGCCGTGGAAGCGCGTGAGAAAACGGTCAGTGAAGGCCAGGGCGTCCACGGGCGTCTTGGAATCGGGCGACGGAAATCCGATGATCGTCTCGCCCAGCACGCCGCGCATCCCAGCCTCTTTGGTTGCCTCGGCCACCACGTCCTCGAAATAGTACATGTCGGTGAAGGTAGTGGTGCCGGTCAACATCATTTCGAGGCAGCCGAGCCGCGTGCCCCAGCGCACGAAATCGGGCGTGACGTTGCGCGCCTCGGCGGGGAAGATGAAATGCTCGAGCCAATCCTGCAGGCGCAGATCGTCCGCGATGCCGCGAAATAGCGACATGGCCGCGTGCGTATGCGTGCTGATCAGGCCGGGCGCCAGGATCGCGTCGGGCCGGTCGAGATGCCGGTTCGCCTGGTAGCGCCGCTCGATTTCCGCCCGCGTACCGGCGGCCACGATACGCGTACCGCGAATCGCGATCGCGCCATGCTCGATCACACGCCGCTGCGGATCCATGGTGACCACGTAGCGGCCGGTCCAGATCCAATCCGCAGGCTCCGCAGCCAGCGCCGAAACAAAAAGTAAGAAGCTACAAAAAAGACGCATCGAAGGGCCTTGGCAAAAGATCTTTCAGGCGGAAGGTTTCGGTCTTGCCCTGCAGGTTCGCGAGCACCAGTTCCGCGTCGCCGCAGAATTCCCATAGGATCTGCCGGCAGGCGCCGCACGGCGGCGTCAGCGTATCGGTATCGGCCACCACGGCCACGCGGTGGAACTGCCGCGCGCCTTCCGAGATCGCTTTGAAAACGGCCACGCGTTCGGCGCACAGCGTCAAACCATAGCTCGCGTTTTCGACATTGCAACCCGTATGGATGCGCCCGGCCGCATCTTCGAGCGCCGCGCCAACCTTGAAATGCGAAAATGGCGCGTGCGCGTTTTCGCGCGCGTGCAACGCGGCTTCAACCAGCGAATCCATCGAACTGTCCTATCCGCGGCAGCAGCGCCCTCAAAAACTTCACCAGCGTGCCGCGCACCATCTCACCAGTTTCCAACACTTCGGTGTGGTCGATTCGCCGCGGCAGGATGCCCGCCGCCATATTCGTCACACACGAGATGCCGAGCACGCGCATTCCCATGTGATTCGCCACAATGGCTTCGGGCACGGTGGACATGCCCACCAGGTCCGCGCCGATCGCGCGCAAGAAGCGGATCTCGGCCGGCGTCTCGTAATTCGGCCCCAGCATCGCGGCGTACACGCCTTCCTCCAGGCGCATGCCCAACTCGCTACCCACCTCGTGCGCCAGCGCCCGCAATGCACGCGAGTAGGCTTCCGACATATCCGGAAAGCGCGGCCCGAATGAATTGTCATTCGGACCCACCAGCGGATTCGATCCCTGCAAGTTGATGTGATCGGAAATCAGCACCAGCCCGCCGCGTTCAAGCGACAGATTGATGCCGCCCGCGGCGTTCGTGAGCACCATCGATCGCACGCCCAGCGAGCCCAGCACGCGCACACCGAAGGTCACCTGCGCCGGCGTATAGCCTTCGTACAAATGCACGCGGCCCGCCATGGCGGCCACCTCCAGCGCACCCAGCTTGCCGATCGCCAGCTTGCCGGCGTGGCCTATGGCAGTGGATGCCGGCCATCCGGGAATCTCGGCATAGGGGATCTCGACGCGATCGGCCAACTCCATGGCGAACGCGCCCAGTCCGCTGCCCAGCACCACGGCCACCCGCGGCCGCGCAGCCGTGCGTGATTCTAACAAACGAACCGCTGCAGAGATCACAGCAGCATCCCCGCGATGCAGGCGGACATGAAGTTCGCCATGCTGCCCGCGGCCACCGCCTTCAGGCCCAGCCGCGCCAGGTCCGATTTGCGGTTGGGCGCCAGCCCGCCGATGCCGCCGATCTGAATCGCGATCGAGCTGAAATTCGCGAAGCCGCACAGCGCATAAGTGGCGATGGTGAACGAGCGCGGATCGAGCTGCGGCTTCAACGGTCCGAGTTCCAGAAACGCCACGAATTCGTTCAACACCACGCGCGTTCCGAGCAGGTTCCCGATGGTCGGCGCATCCTTCCACGGCACGCCCATCAGCCACGCCAGCGGCGCAAAAACGACTGCAAAGATCTGCTGCATACTGGCCGGAATCCAGTGCAGACCCGGCATGGCGTGCAGCCCGCCCAGGATGCCATTGAGCATCGCCACCAGCGCCAGAAAGGCGATCAGCATGCCGGCAATGTTCAGCGCCAGGTGCAGCCCGTCGCCGGCGCCCTGCGCCGCCGCATCGATCACGTTCACGGCGGTCTTTTCGATCTTGACTTCCACTTTGCCCGCGGTGGCCGGCTTGTCGACTTCGGGATAGAAAATCTTGGCCAGCATGATGGTGGCCGGCGCGGTCATGATCACGGCGGTCAACAGGTGCTCGATGCTCACGCCGGCGAGCTTCACGTACGCCGCCATGACGGAGCCGGACACGTGCGCCATCCCGCTCGTCATGATGGTGAACAACTCGGATTCCGTCATGCCCGCGATGAAGGGCTTAATCGTCAGCGGCGCTTCGGTCTGGCCCATGAAGATGCTGGCCGCCACGTTCAGCGATTCCGCGCCGCTCGCGCCCATCACCCTTTGCATCACGATGGCCATGCCCTTCACCATCCACTGCATGATGCCCAGGTAATACAGAATGGAAAAAAACGACGCGATAAAGATGACGATGGGCAGCACCTGAAACGCGAAAACCACGCCGAACGGCCCGCTCTTGATACCCAACGGTCCGAAGACAAAATTGCTACCCGCCTCGGCATAGTTGAGCATGGCGTTGACGCCCACGCCGATGACCTGGAACAGCTTGCCGAAATCGGTTTTCAGCACTAGCAGGGCGAAAGCGAATTGCAGACTCAGGCCCCACAGCAGAATCCGCAGCTTGATCGCGCGCTTACGCTTGGAAAGCAGCCAGGCGATCCCCAGGATAACGACGAGGCCGAGCAGTCCGGTGAAGCGCTGCATCCGCCATCAGCCCACGACTTCGAGAATCAGCTCCCGCTCGTCGGGCCGCTGGGACGAAATGCGGAAGGCATCCTCCACCATCTCCGCGGCTTCTTCCACGTGATCTTCCTTGGTGTAGTACAGGCGGCAGAGCACGGAACCGGCCTCCACCTTCTCGCCGGCCTTGACCTCCAAAATCACGCCCACCGCCGGATCGACCGTATCCTCCTTGCGGTCGCGGCCCGCGCCGATCATGTTCGACGCCAAGCCGATGTCGCGCGCGTTGATCACGCTGACGTAGCCCGCGCGCGGCGATAGCACCTCGCGCATCCCTGTGGCGTTGGGCAGCAACTCGAATTTGTCGAGCGCCTGCGGATTGCCGCCCTGCGCCTCCACGGCTTGCTTGAACTTCTGATAGCCCGATCCATCCACCAGCTTCTTCTCCGCCAGCCGGCGAGCTTCTTCGAGCGTGGGTACGATCTTGCCAACGAAGATCATACGCGCCGCCAGCTCGATGCATAGCCGCGTCAGATCCGCGGGACCCGCATTCTGCAAGGTCTGCGACGCTTCCATCACCTCGAGCGCATTGCCCACCGCGTAGCCCAGCGGCTGATTCATATCGGTGATCAGCGCCTGCACCCGCTTATCCATGCGGCGGCCGATGCCCACCATCACCTGCGCCAGCCGGCGCGCATCCACCTGCCGCTTCATGAACGCGCCATTGCCCACTTTCACGTCGAGCACCAAAGCGTCCACGCCTTCGGCCAGCTTCTTCGACATGATCGAAGAGGCGATCAGCGGAATCGATTCGACGGTGCCGGTGACATCGCGCAAACTGTAGAGCCGTCCATCGGCGGGAGCCAGTTCCTCGGTCTGGCTCATGAAGCACAGGCCCACACTCGAAAGCTGCGCCTTTAGCTCGTCCACGCTCAGATTGGTGCGCATGCCGGGGATGGATTCGAGCTTATCCACCGTGCCGCCCGTATGACCGAGTCCCCGGCCGCCCATGGTCGGCACTACCACGCCCGCGGCAGCCGCCAGAGGGGCCACAATCAGGGTAGTCTTGTCGCCCACGCCGCCGGTGGAGTGCTTGTCGACCTTCATGCCGGCGATCCCCGACAGATCCAGCACGGCGCCGGAATGCATCATGGATTCCGTCAGGCGGCTGACTTCCCGGTCAGTCATGTTCGAGAAGAACACGGCCATGAGAAACGCCGACATCTGGTAATCGGGTATTTCTCCGCGCGTGTAACCGTCGACCAGGTACGAAATCTCTTCGGGCGTCAGTTCGCCGCCGTCGCGCTTCCTCTGGATCAAGTCAACTGTACGCATTTTGAAGCACTTAGCGTACCATTTGCGGAATGGAAAGTAAAGCAGTGGCGCGCATGGCCGTGCGCCCCTACCGGTCCGGCATTTTGTAGGCAACCACCAGGAATCCGGAGCCCGCCAACAGCGCGAGAGGCGATAAGCTGAACAGCGTGGGAATTGCCTCCAACAGCATGAGCAACCCGGCGACGACCACCGCGCGTTGCCGCAGACGAATGGCGCCCCACACGGCCAGAGCTGCTGCGAGGAGAATTCCACCCTGCACCCCAACCGCGGAAAGTACGGTTTGGGTTTCGGTGAGCGACTCCACGGTGTATGTTTTGCACTTCGCCTTTGCGGTTACGCTGGCAGGAGGATGACCGCCCCAGCCAACGCACGGGTTGACCAGTTGCGCTCCGCTATGAGCAACGGAGGAGATTGCGACTAATGAAGCAGGCAGGGCGACAAGCGTTGCCGCCCATATTCCTTTTCGCCACATGGTCCTTCACCTCCCACGGGGTAGGTCCGGTCCGTGCGCCCTGTGCATGCGCCCCCGGTAATGGTCTATTCTGTAGCCTCCATCGGTCGAATCCGCCCGCCCTGATCAAACGGGGCTTGCGCGGCCTACGCCCGGTTCTCGCGCACAAATCACCCGCGGCACGACGAGTGTGGGCCGACGGCCTTAAGGGAGCGAGCGAATGGCCGCCCTCAGATCAGAGCCGCTGAGAACACCGACGTGCCGCCAGACAACCTTCGACGTGCGATCAAGTACCAGAACCGTTGGCGTTGCCTGCAAACCCGAGTCAACGGCAAAACGCGGGCTGACAGCACGGATATGCACCTCTGAGCCGCCAGTTGGGTCCTCCGGTAGGCCGCCCTCTGAAAGCGTCGGCTGCAGGTGTAGAATCTGGCAACCACGGGTCAGCGCAGCGGTGCGCAGCCGGGCCCAATTTCCGCGCGAGTCCAGTCGGCAGAACGCGCACGACTCCGACTCGTACCGGACGACCCGGCAGTCTTTCGCCGCCGCGAGTCGTACCGGACGCCCGTCGCGGGCAAAGGCTTCGACCGGCGCTAACTGTGCTCCGATGCCGGCTTGCCTCCGGGCGACGATGTAAAGGCTGAGTGCCGCCACCAGCGCGCAAGTGTTCAGGACCAGGAGGACGGCGAAGGCCGAACGAAAGGTCAGAAGCCGACTTTTCACGGGAGCCGCCGAATTCCTCCCAGGGTTAAGGAGCTTTCTCATGGCGCAAGGCAGTTCCCATTGGCATCCATGAAAAGGACGCTGCCCGACCGTAGCGCGGTAGCGACTGAGGCGAGCGTCCGGACCCCGCCCGAAGCTATGGTTGGAACGTCCGCCATCGCAGCCCTAGTACACCCTGGGGTCAGACAGAGGGAGACGATTGCGGAGCCGCTGTGCTTTGCGCAGAGTCCGGCGGCGGCCGAAGCTTCGAGGCCGGACGAAACCACACACAACTCCGAGCCTCTCTGACGCGCGAATGCAGCGACTGACGTTCCGCGGTTATCCAGCAGAAGATCTCGCGCGTCCACTTTGAACCGGCGCGGTCGCGCGGGGTGCGTTTGCCCGCCGTGCAGCCCGTCGCGCACGGAATGAAGCAAACCGTACGTCTTCGTGCCGAGAAGTATCAAGGCCAATGCCATGCTTGCGAGCACGATTGCACGTTCACGCATACGTTGTCCTCTTTTAGGGCTTGCGCTGCTAGAACCCGGCCCGCCTTTACGTGGTCGGGGGGGCCGCGCGCCGCCAGGCTCCTCGTGACTCTATAGGCCCGGCTGGCAGCCGGACGCGGCCCGCCTCAGCTTAGGGGAGCCGTGCCCTGGTCACTAGTTGAAGGGGCAATCGTAGTAGTTGTTAACGTACTTTACATTGGTTCCCCCCGTCGGTTCTTGGCAGCTGCACGGGGAGTTTTGGCAGGGGGAAGTGAACGTTTCTACGGGCTGCCAGTTACAAGAGCCAAACGCCGTGCATGCACCGCTGGACGCTTGCCCAGTTGGGATGTAGGCGCAGGCGGTCCACCCACAGTTACCCACACAACTAGAGCCGGTTGCGGTTTGGGGGGCGAGGAACACGGCGATCGCGGCCAGAAGAAACAACATAGAAACGGATACGATAGTCCTTTTATGCCTCATGCTTGACCTCCGGGCAGGATTATAACACGCGGCTCGCGACCCGTCGAGTGGGGCAGAATTGTCCAACATGGCCCACACACAGGCCAGCCCTGAGGCGGATGGTGCCATGGCGGTGCACCCCACGTCGCCCGCACGCCAAGGTTGCCGCCTCCTGAGGCAGAAAGCTGCCCGCCCGTATAGACGAAAAGAGCGTTCCAGTTAAGGAACGCTCTTTTTGGATTGCTTGGTTGCGCCCGCTGCCTAGAAATAGAACTTGACTGCGAGTTGTACAATACGGTGGCCCTGCTTATCTGTGGTGTAGCCGAATAGCGGACTGGTCACCGCACCAGCGCTATTGAAGCTTAGCGACAGATTCTCCCCGCCATAGAACGACCACAACGGATGGTTCAGGAAGTTGTAACCGTCTACGCGGAACTGCAGCTTCTTCGATTCCGTGATCTGGAAGTTCTTAAACAACCCCAGATCCGAATTGAAGAACCACGGCCCATAAATCGCAGGCAGGATGGTTGGGCCATTCTGCCCGATTTGCGTGGGCTGTGAGAAGCAGCTCGAATTGATGAACTGGTGCGGCGCCAGATTCGACGCCGGGTTGCAGGTCAGGATGGGCGATATCTGGATCTGCGGCGTTCCCAGTAAGGCCGTGTTGCTGATCGGATAGTCAGTGCCCGCTACGTTGCCGGCCGTACTCAGGTTGAACTCGTTGCCGGAGTTCCCCTCGGTGTAGCCCGACAAATTAGCGCCGCTTTCGATCTGCGTGATGCCGGAAAGCTGCCATCCATTGACAAAGCCGCCCAAAATCTTGTCGTGCGTGGGATTGGGCAACTCAATCGAATAAGCCGCATTGAAGATGTGCGTGCGGTTGGCGGGTACCACGCCGTAATCATTGGCAAGATTGTACGGGTCGAGGTTCGCGTTAACTATACCCATAGCCTTACCGAAGGCATAGTTAAGGTTGATGTTATAACGACCCTTCGACCGCACCCAGGTAACCTGCAATGCATTGTAATTCGCATACAGGTTATTGGTTGCCAGGTACGTGCCGTCTCCGTACTGCGAATAAGGCACGAAGTTAGCCGAATTCAACGTATTCGGATTCACGCCGCCGTTCTTCGAGGCCAGCATGGATCCAACCGGCACGAGGTTGATATCGGCGCCGGCGCCGCCACCGTTCAGCAAGTCCCGGCTACGGTTACCGACATAGGAGACTTCTAGCAGACTGGACCATGGTGTCCGCCGCGATACCGTGAAGTTCCAGGAATCCGTGTAGGGCTCTTTGTCGTCATTCGGGTTGAGGCCATCCGGCGATAGCGGGGTGTTCGCGAAGTTGATGCTATCCAACTGGCTGGCGTACAGGTGCGCGAGGCTCAGATTTTGCGACGTGAGGCTGCTTTGCAACACACCGGCGGACACAGACAGGCCCGTGGTGAACTGCGAAGAGTGGAAGTAATACCGGCCCCAGCCTCCGCGCAGCACTGTTTTGCCTGATCCCGTCAAATCGTAAGCGGCCCCAACACGCGGCGCGTAGAATAGTGGGCGCGTTCCGAAGCCGCCTAACGGGACGCTCGGATCGATCTTATGCCATTCCCACCCGCTGTATGAGAGGGGACTGGCAGAGGAATTGTACTCCGAGGGGACGAAGATGGGGAAGCCGTTCCCCACCCGGTCGATCCAGTTTTGGAAGTGCGTCAAGCGGATGCCGTAGTTGAGGGTCAGCCGCTTCGACACTTTCCAGTCATCCTGCACGAAACCTTCATAGGTGTTGTACGACTCGTTGTTGATGTTGGTGAAAGACGTTTCGTTATAACCGTACGACAGGTTGCCGGTAATCAGGTCGGCATATTCGTTGCCCCACGTGCTGGGGCTGCCGCCGCCCGACCAGATCTGCAGGTCGCCGTTGGTATTGTTGTTAGCTGGCTGCGCGTTGCGGATCCATTCCCAGAAGAACCCGGCCTTGAGTGTGTGCGTCCCCACAACCTTGGTAATCGTATCGCTGATGTTGGGCATCCACTTGTCCGCGTACAGACCGGCTGAGGGTCCGCCGGCTTCGAAGCCCCCCGGATTGAACACCAGCGCGGCTTCCTGGTTCGCCCACCCCAGACCGCCAAAAGACGGGATCTGCGTAACGCCGTTCTTGTAGATTTCGCTGTAGTTGTATCCGACGGTGCTGCGGTCTACCTTGCTCGGATCCTGGAACACATTGGGGAAACCGATGTAGGTGTAGCCAAACACGAATTCGTTGGTCATCGATGGGCTGAATACGTGCGTCAGCGAAGCCGAGACGGAGTCGGACTTGTTCTTGCCCAGAATATCGGTGGGATATGGAACCTGATCGTCTTGCGTCCACCACAGGCCCACCGGGAAGGGCTGCGTTTCCCGCTGCAGGTTGTAGCGCACAAACAACTTCGTGTTGTCGCTGATGCTGTAGTCTACGCGCGACATCCACTGCGTGTTGTTCTGGTTGAAGGTGGGCGAAGCCACGTAATTGTACCCACCCGTGATGGCGGGATTATTGTTGGGCTGTGGATACAACTTCATCAACGCCACCATGTTCGGGTCGATCATACTCGCCGGAATCTGACCGCCTGGAAATGCGGCCGTTCCCAATGCGTTCAAGGCTCCCGGAGGGCCGCCCGAAGCCGTGATCGCGCCTTCGGTGGCGATGGATTGCGGAGAGAAATCGCCCGTCATCTCGCTCGGGGTCGGCACCGTTGCCCGCACCAGGGAGGTGTTCAGCACCTGATAGTAATACTCGAACCCGGTGAAGAAGAACAGCTTGTTCCGGTTTTTGTTGAAGTTGGTGCCCGGGATTAGGACCGGACCGCCAATGGTGCCGCCCGGGTAGAAGTACTTGTCCTGCGGCCGTGTCACGCCATCTTTATTGAAGATCCAATCATTAGCGTTCATGGCGTAATCGCGCGCATAGAAGAACCCCGAGCCATGGAATTCGCTGCCGCCCGACTTGGCGATCGAACTGATGACGATGGGCCCCTTCTGGTTCTCCGCGCTGAAATTCCCAGACATCACCTTGAACTCCGAAATCATGTCCGAGTTCGGGTTGACCGGTGTATCGCAGTTGCAACCGGGGTCCGATACGTGCGCGCCGTCAGCGGTGATGTCCAGCGAATTGGAAGGCAACCCGTCATATGAATAAGCGTTATTCAATGGACTTTGGCTGCCAGCCGCGCCGTTGCCGTTGATGCCGATCGTCTCACCGGTGTAGTTCGACGCGTTGTTGGTGCCGTTCTGGACAGCGAAACCCGGCATGATTTTGATGTATTCAGCCGCGTTGCTGCCGACCTGCACGTAGTTCTGCAGTTCGCTGGTGGTTAGGGTTTCCGACTTCTCACCCGAGTCCACAGGGACAATGGAATCGGCAACTCCCATAACCTCAACGGTTTCGGAGGTATTGCCGACTTTCAGTGTAACGTTTACGTTGCGTTTCTCGCCGTTCAGTAGCGAGATGCCGGGCGCCTCAAAGGTGACGAATCCCTTGGCTTCGACGATCAACTTGTATGTCAAATCGCCAACGGCCATTCCGGCAAAAGTGTAGTAACCATCGTTGTTTGTTACAGTTTCCCGGGCATCCCCGGTTTTTTCATTCACCAGCCGGACCTTAGCCTGTGGCACAACGGCCCCCGACGGGTCCGACACAACGCCCGTCAGAGTCGCGGAGGTCAACTGCGCCGAAAGATTCGCCGCGAACAGGATCAAAGCTGCCAATCCGACGAGGAATGCGGTGCGGTTCTTCATAGACCTTTCCTTGCTCCCTTTTCTTTGCTGCTGCTTCCATCGCCAGGAACTGGATATACTCCGGCTTCCAGACGATATTCTAAGACAAAACGAGACTGGCCTAATTTAAAACCACTAGCTGGACAGCGTAAAGGCTAAAGCTGTTAACTCATACCGCCACATCGGTTAACGTTAAAAACTTCTTTTCTTTCATCGACGTTACTGCTAAGATAATTTTCACTGTAACCGGGGTCGCACGGGGTTAGCGGGTTGCCGGGCGAATGTTGCAACCCATCAGATAACGTCTTTAGGGGGAGATGGCCCATGTCGGCTATTTTGGATCTGGACCAGTGTAAGGTTGAACTGGATGCTGTAATCGCATCCGGGATCTTCGCCAAAGCACCCAGTTTGGCGTTGCTCCTGGAATATGTCTGCGCCAAGTACTTCGAAGGGCAAGCCAATCAAATCAAGGAATACAATATAGCGGTTGAAGCCCTGGGCCGCCCGCCGAGTTTTGATCCCCGCCAGGATTCCATCGTCCGGGTGGAAGCCTTCCGGTTGCGTAAGCGCTTGAAGCAGTTTTACGAAAAGGAAGGCGCGGAGCGTCCGCTCCAGATCGTCATCCCTTCCGGGCAGTACGTGCCGCAGTTTGTGACGAATCTCCCCGCCATCGCCAACGGCAACGGACATTGCGACCCGGTAATGGACGAATCCGTGGCTCTTACCGTGGCCTGCCCCGCCGTTGATCGCCCACTCGCCTTCAGCGCTGCACCTCCCGAGATTCTGCCCGGCGAACAGCGGCGGCCAACCTCCCGCCGCCAAGCTGCGCTGATGCTGGGAGTCCCTTTGGCGGCCATCCTGGCGGGAGGGGTTTGGTATTTCCGGAGCCAAGCGCCGCCAAAAGAGACTGGCGCGCCGAGGCTGGCGGCGGTGCCGCTGGGATCCGAATCCGAGGAGGTCCGGATCGCTTGCGGCTCGCCGGCCGGCCGGCTGGTCGACCGCCTGGGAAATGTCTGGATGGGCGACCGCTTCTTCCGCGGGGGATCCGTCTTCGCCACGCCCGGACATTCCATCTGGGGAACGTCCGACCCGGAACTCTTCCGTTCCCAGCGCCAGGGCGATTTCACCTACGACATCCCGCTCCGTCCCGGCGTCTACGAGCTGCATCTTTATTTTGCCGAGACGCTCTACGGCGAGAACAACACGGCCGGCGGGGGAGAGTCCAGCCGCCTCTTCCGCGTCACGATCAACGATAAGCTGGTCCTGTCAGCTTTCGACGTGATTTCGGATGCCGGAGGCAGCAACACCGCGGACGAAAGGGTCTTCAAGGACGTCTCACCCGCCGCCGACGGCATGTTGCATGTTCGGTTCGCCGGCCTGGTCAACAATGTCCCGTTCCTGAACGCTCTGGAAGTCGTGCCGGGCATCCCTGGCAAGATGCGGCCCATTCGCATCCTGGCCCGCCCCAGGAATTATGCCGATTCGCGCGGCCGGCTTTGGGGCGCGGACCGCTACTTCAGCCATGGCACCAGCGTGCCCCGTTCGGAGCCGGTTGCAAACACGCCCGATCCGGAGATTTTCCAGGGTGAGCGCTTCGGCAACTTCAGGTATGTGATCCCGGTGGCCGATGGGCATTACACGGTGACGCTCCATTTTGCGGAGACCTGGTTCGGCCCCGGTAAACCGGGCGGCGGCGGTCCGGGCAGCCGCCTCTTCGATCTGTACTGCAACGGCGTCGCCCTGCTGCGCAATTTCGATATTTATCGCGCCGCCGGAGGCCCGCAGCGCGCCACCGAGAAGTCCTTCCGCGGAATCACGCCCAACGCGCAAGGCAAGATCGTGCTGTCGTTCGTGCCGGTCGTCAATTATGCGTGCGTCAACGCCATTGAGGTCGTGGACGACGGCAGCTAATAGGGCAGGCACTCTGCCTGCGGCGGCCCCGCAGGCCGCCGTGATTGTAGAATCGGAAAAGGGCGCATGATCGGGATTGGCGCAGCTTTGTTCCTACAGGCGGTGGCCGCCGTATCCTCGTCCGCTCCGGCTCATCCCGCACCCGCCTTTGAAACCTTGTCGCGGCAGGCCATCGAGGCGCGCGACGCCAAGCAGTTCCCCGAAGCGCTGGTGCTCTTCCATAAAGCGCTGCAGCTCAAGCCGAACTGGCCTGACGGTCTGTGGGAGGCCGGCTCGATCGAGTACGATCAGAATCAATATAAGGCCTGCTCCGCCGATTTTCATAAACTCGCCGCGCTGACCCAGGGCAAAGCCTCCGCCGCTTGGAGCATGGCGGGTCTGTGCGAGTACCATCTCAAGGATTACGACGCCGCTTTCCACAGCCTCTTCGAGGCGCAGCGGCTGGGATTCGCCGAGCCGGTCGAGCTCGGCCGGGCCGCGCGCCTGCACATGGCCCTGGTGCTGATCAAGCTGAAACAGTACGAGAAGGCTCTGACCATGCTGGTCGAGTTGACCAGGGCGGACAAGAAATCGCCCGAGATCATCGTCGCGGCGGGCATCGCCGGATTGCGCCAGTCCTGGACGCCGCCCGAGGTTCCGGAGGCCGATCGCGATAAGGTCTACAAACTGGGCGACGCCATGGCCGCGGTGATGGAACAGGATTCCAAGGAAGCGCTCGGCAAATTCGAGATCGTACTGCGCGATTATCCCAACGATCCCAACGTGCTCTTCCGTTACGGCGCGTTCATGATGGAAGAGGACCCCGACCGCGGGCTCCAGGAGATTCTGCAGGCCGTCGCCTTGGATCCGGATCATATTCCAGCCTTGGTCAGCCTGGCGAGCATCTATCTGAAACGCGACCAGCCCCAAACCGCGCGCCAATACGCCGAAAAGGCTGCCAAACTGGCGCCCGAAGACTTCGCTACGCACGTCATGCTGGGCCGTGTCTTCCTGGACTCCGATGACGCCGCCGGAGCTGCGCGCGAATTCGAAACCGCCGTGCGCCTGGCGCCCAACAGCCCGGAGGCGCATTTCAGCCTGGCCACCGCCTATGCGAAGCTGGGACGCAAGGACGCTGCCGCTCACGAGCGCGACGAGTTCCGGCGCCTCAGAAAGTTGACCGACCCGAACCAGCCTTGACGCGCCGTCTCTAGATTCCCGGCGTTCGGTAACATCCATATTCATCATCGCGTCATCTAATCAAATCAGCTCTTACCTCCGGGCTACTTGTCCCTATGTGGATTGTTCGCCTCGCGCTGCGGCGCCCATATACGTTTGTCGTTATGGCGGTGCTGATTGCCATCCTGGGTGGTACGGCGATCGTCACCATGCCGGTCGATATCTTTCCGTACATCGATATTCCGGTGGTCAGCATCGTGTGGTCCTACCAGGGTTTGTCCCCGGAGGAGATGGAGAAGCGCATGGTTACCATCTTCGAGCGCGCCATGACCACCACCGTCAACGACATCGAACATATCGAGTCGCAGTCGTATAGCGGTGTCTCCGTGGTGCGCGTCTATTTTCAACCGAACGTGCGCATCGATATGGCGCTCGCGCAGGTGACCGCGATTTCGCAGACCCTGCTGCGCATTTTCCCGCCCGGCACATTTCCGCCCAATATTCTGAAGTACGACGCTTCGAGCGTGCCGATTCTGCAGTTGGGCTCCGAAAGCAAGACCCTCAGCGAGCAGGCCATCTTCGACTTGGGCCTGAATTTCATCCGCACCCAGTTGGCGACCGTGCAGGGCGCCTCCGTGCCGCTTCCATATGGCGGCAAATTCCGCCAGATTATGGTCGATCTCGATCCGGATGAGCTTTACGCCAAGGGGATCTCGGCGACCGACGTCTCGAATGCGCTGAGCGCGCAAAGCCTGATCCTGCCGGCCGGCGACGCCAAGATCGGCGATATCGATTACCAGATCAAGGTCAACAGCAGCCCGCGCACTCTGGCGGAGATGAACAACCTGCCGATCAAGGTGGTGAACGGCGCGCCCGTGTACATCAAAGACGTGGCGCAGGTGCGCGACGGATATGCCGTGCAGACCAGCATCGTGCGCACCAACGGTACGCGCGGCACTCTGATGACCGTATTGCGCAACGGCCGCGCATCCACGCTCTCGATCGTCAACGCGGTGAAGGCCGTCCTGCCGAAGATCCTTGACGGGCTGCCGAAAGAGCTGAACGTCCGGGAACTTTTCGACCAGTCGCTGTTCGTGCGGGCGGCGATTGCCGGCGTGGTGCGCGAAGCCGCCATCGCGGCTTTCCTGACGGCCCTGATGATCCTGCTGTTCCTGGGAAGCTGGCGCAGCACCATCATCGTCTGCATTTCGATTCCGCTGTCGATCCTGACTTCGCTGGCTATCTTGAGCCTCATCGGCGAAACCATCAACGTGATGACTTTGGGCGGGCTGGCGCTGGCCGTCGGCATCCTGGTGGATGATGCCACCGTGGAAATCGAGAACACGCATCGCAACATGGCCATGAAAAAGCCGCTGGTGCGGGCGGTGCTCGATGGCGCGCAGCAGATCGCCGCGCCCGCGTTCGTATCCACGCTTTCCATTTGCATCGTGTTCGTGCCGGTGCTGCTGCTAACTGGCGCCGCCAAGTATCTGTTCACCCCGCTCGCGTTGGCCGTGGTTTTCGCCATGCTGGCTTCCTACCTGCTCTCGCGCACCTTGATTCCCAACATGGTGCACTACATGCTCAAGCCCGAAGTGAAACTCTACGCTCTTGGCGCGCACGGGGAATCGGCCGGCGGGAAAGGCCTCATCTGGCGCGTGCATTACCTGTTTAACCGGCGCTTCGAGCTGATGCGTTCTTCCTACGCCGGCCTGCTGCACTGGGCGCTCGACCACCGTGGCCCGTTTCTGGCCGGATTCGGCGTCTTCGTGGCCGCGTCGCTTTGCCTGAGTTTTTGGGTGGGCCGCGACTTTTTCCCGACGGTCGATTCCGGCCAGATGCGTCTGCACGCCATGGCTCCCACCGGCACGCGCATTGAGGAAACCGAAGTCTTGTTCGGCAAGATTGACGCCGAAATCCGCCGCGTGATTCCGCCCAACGAGATCGACACCATTATCGACAACATCGGCATCCCCTTCGGCGGTTTCAACCTGGCGTTCGGCGATTCGACCACCCTGGGCTCCGGCGACGGTGACATTCTCATCTCGCTCAAGGCCGATCAACACGGTCCCACGGCCGAATATACCGACCGTCTGCGCAAAGATCTGCACGAAAAATTTCCGGGCGTCGAAGTTTTCTTCGAGCCGGCCAACATCACCAACCAGATTCTGAACTTCGGCCTGCCCGCTCCCATTGACCTGCAGGTGGTGGGGCGCGATCCGCACAACTACCAGATCGCCCGGACCATCGAGCAGCGCATTTCACGAATTCCCGGCGCCGCCGATGTGCACATCCATCAAATCGTCGACTATCCCGAACTCGACATCGACGTGGATCGCGACCGCGCCGGCCTGGTCGGTCTGCAGCAGCGGGACGTGACCAACAGCCTGCTGATCTCGCTCAGCTCCAGCGGGCAGGTGGCGCCCAACGAGTGGCTGAATTGGAGCAATGGCGTAAACTACACCCTGGCGGTCCAGACGCCGCAATATCGCATGAGCTCGCTGGCCGCCCTGATGCGCACTCCGATCTCCGCGCCTTTTTCCGGGATTCTAAGCACCACCCAAGCCGCACTGGCCGGTACTGCGGCTGCACCCGTTTCGTCCATCGGCAGCGGTCCTGGCCAGAACACCCTGGCCTATGGAAACCCTGGCGCCGCCGCGGGCGGTCCGCAGCTCCTTTCGAACCTGGCCAGCGTGCGCCGCGCCGTAGCCCCGGAAATCATCAATCACTACAACGTGCAGCCGGTCTACGACATTTATGCCAACGTGGACCGCACCGATCTGGGCAGCGTCGGCACGGCTGTCGAGAAGATCATGCGGGAATACGCGCCGAAACTGCCGCGCGGTACCAGTTTCGAACTGCGCGGCCAGATTCGCACCATGGAAGCGTCGTTCTTCCGCTTGGGCGCCGGGATGCTCTTTGCCGTGGTGCTCGTCTACCTGTTGATGGCGGTCAACTTCCAGTCGTGGCTCGACCCGTTCATCATCCTGATGGCGCTCCCCGGAGCACTGGCCGGCATCGTGTGGATGCTCTTCATTACCCGTACCAGCTTCAGTGTTCCGTCCCTGATGGGCTCGATCATGTGCATCGGCGTGGCCACGGCGAATAGCATCTTGATGGTGGTCTTCGCGAACGATCAGCGCGCGGAAGGGATGGACGCGCGTTCCGCGGCCCTGTCTGCCGGCCACACCCGCGTCCGCCCGGTGCTGATGACGGCGCTCGCCATGATCATCGGTATGCTGCCCATGGCCTTGGGTTTAGGCGAGGGCGGTGAGCAGAACGCTCCATTGGGCCGGGCCGTGATTGGCGGCCTGCTGCTGGCCACGGTCACCACCCTGTTCGTTGTTCCGATCGTTTACAGTCTGCTGAAGAAGAAACCGCCGGTGGACTTCGACCGCCGCATCGCCGAAGAGGAACAGGAACCTGCCGGCGGCGAACTCCTGTTGGGATAACCAAAGCGCGTCCGGCTAAAAGGCTAGAATGGATTACAACGCTCGCGAGGAAACACCTATGGCCACCGAGACAGAGGCTCGTCTCCGCGCCGAAATCGAGGATCTGAAGCGCAAGCTCGAGGACCAACAGCGGCAGATCGATCACGCCGCCACATCGCCCGGCGCCGCACCGCGGCCGTCGCAACGCACTTTGTGGCTCCTCGCATTAATTCTGGTGGTCTTGATTGCAGCGGGCTTCCTCAGAGGATATCTGCCCTACCGGCACAACGAGGCCACCCTGGCGGCGGAGGCCGATACGAGCGCCAAGGAATCGCCTACAGTCACCGTAGTCAGCGTGGAACGCTCCGCCGGCAGCGCTACCCTGGTCCTGCCGGGTGACATCCAGGCCATCACGGAAGCGCCCGTGCTCGCGCGCGCCAGTGGATACATCGGCCGGCGCTACGTGGATATCGGCGACCGCGTGAAAGCCGGGCAGTTGCTGGCGGACATCGAAGCCCCCGAACTCGATCAGCAGGTGCGTCAATTACAGGCCGCCGCGCAGCAGGCCGCCTCGGCGCTCGAACAGGCGAGTGCCAATCTGCAACAGGGAAAGGCCAACGAGCAACTCGCCCGCATCACGGCTACGCGCTGGCAAAAGCTGGTCGACAAGGGCGTGGTGTCGCGCCAGGACAACGACACCTATCAGGCGCAATTCGCCGCTGCCGAGGCCAACGTTCAGGCGCTCGAAAAGGCCGTGGCCGCCGCGCGCGATAATCAGGCTGCCGCGCAGGCCGGCCTTTCGCGCTTGCACGAATTGCAGGGCTTCAAAGGCGTGCGCGCGCCCTTCGCCGGCGTCATCACCGAACGCAATGTGGATACCGGAACGCTGGTCACCGCGGCCACTACGCTGCTGTTCCGCTTGGCTCAGACCGGCCGGCTGCGCATATACGTGAATGTGCCGCAGTCTGAAGCTGATTCCGTGCACGTGGGCCAGGCCGCCCGCCTGACCGTGCCGAATCTCAACGGACGAACATTCACCGGCACCGTTTCCCGTACCGCAAATGCACTCGATCCGGCCACCCGCACGCTGCTGACCGAGGTGCAGGTGCCCAACACGAGCGGCCTGCTGCTCCCCGGCATGTACGCGCAGGTCGGCCTGACTACGGCGCTTCGGAACCCGCCGGTGGTGATGCCCGGCGATGCGCTCGTGGTGCGCGGCGCGGGTACCATGGCCGCCGTCGTGGGCGCCGATCGCATCGTGCATTTCCAGCCGCTGCAGTTGGGCCGCGACTATGGAGATAAACTTGAAGTTCTCTCCGGACTCGAACCCGGACAGCAGGTGGTCGTGAATCCCGGCGATGTCGTGCAGGAGGGAAGCAAAGTGAATCCCGTGCCACTGCGGGAGAAAAAGCGCACGACGTGACGCAACTACATGACAGATTGCTATCTTTTAGACCGTGTGGGGCAGGCACTCCGGAGACTCTTCTCCGTGCAACTCCTTCTGCTGCTGGTACCCGCAGCCGGCTTTTGTCAGATTCCGCAAAGGCCTGTAGATTTCAATAACTCGCCGCGTGTCCACAATCTGATCCGCGCCGGCAACCTCTACCTTTCGCAAGCCGACGCGCTGGCGCTGGCCATCGAGAACAATCTCGACGTGGAGCTGGATCGCTTCAGTTTCCCGATCGCTGATACCGATGTGATGCGCGCCCAGGGCGGCGGCCTGTTGCGCGGCGTTCCCTTCATCGTCGCCGAAGCGCCCACCGGCGTAGGCGGGCCGCTCAGTCCGGTGGTGACCAATCCCGCGTCGGCTACCAGTGTCACCACCAGCCCCACTGTTTCGACGAACGCCCTGGAGCTTGGCGCGCTGGGCGAGCCCCTGACGAACCTTTCGATTCAGGGTACCATCCCGCAATCGAACGGCACCCCGGTGCCCGCCTTCGATCCGTTTGCCACCGGATTGCTGAACTGGCAGCACCAGACCACGCCGCAGTTGGATAACCAGGCGTACGGCGTGCCCTCGCTGGTGGCGAACGGCTACAACGCCAACGCCGGCGTGACTGGCGCTTTGAGCACTGGTGCGCAGTGGAACCTGTCATTCGATAACACGCACCAGTCGCTGAATGCGCTGGACACGAACTACAATCCGTATACCGCGTCGGGTCTCGGCCTGACCGTGACCCAGCCCCTCTTGCGCGGCTTTGGACCGGCTCTGAACCGCCGCTTTATCCGCATCGCCGGGAACGATCGCCGCATCAACAGCCTGCTTTTCCAGCAGCAGCTCATCGCCACCGTTTACGGAATCATCCGGCTTTATACCGATTTCGTAGCGCTCTACGAAGACGTGAAGGTGAAGGAAGAAACCCTGGCCGCGGCGAAGAAGTTATTCTCGGATACCAAGGAGCAGGTGGATGAGGGGACCCTCGCGCCGGTCGAGATGACCCACGCCAACGCGCAGCTATTTGCGACGCAACAGGACTTGATCAACGCGCGCGGCTTGCTGGAAGAGCAGCAGGCCATTCTGAAAAATCTGCTGACCCGTACCGGCAACGCCGATCCCGAAGTCCGCGCCGCGACCATCATTCCCACCGATGCATTGGACATTCCGGAAAAAGACGAACTACAGCCGATTCAGGATTTGTTCGCCGAAGCTTTGGCGAAGCGCCCCGATCTGGGGCAGGCCAGCCTGCAAGTGGAGAATACCAGAATCGGTCTGAAAGGATCGCAGAACGCGACCTTGCCCGAGGTCGATCTGGTTGGGATCCTGCAGAACAACGCCCTAGCCGGCCCGCTGACTCCCTTCTCAACCTCCCTGGAAGCACCCTTCAACGGCGGGTACGGCACCGTACTCGATCAGTTAGTCACGCGCAAATATCCGACCTATGGAATCGGTGTGCAAGTGACCGTGCCGATTCGCAACCGCGTTGCCGAGGCGGACCTGGCGCGCGACGAACTGCAGCTTCGCCAGACGCAGGTACGCCAGCGGCAATTGGAAAACGAGGCGCGCCTGGAAGTCGAGGATGCGGTCATCGCGCTGCGCCGCGCGCGCGGGTCTTATGAAGCCGCCGTCGAGGCCCGCCGCTATTCGCAGGAATCGCTCGACGCCGAACAGATGAAGTATGAGGTCGGCGCTTCCACGTCGTTCTTCGTCATCCAATACGAAAGCCAGTTGGCCCAGGCGAAGTCCACGGAAGTCGCCGCCAAGAGTGCTTACGTGAAGGCGCGCGCCGCCCTGGAACGGGCTACCGGGAGCATTCTGGATGCGCACCATGTTTCGATCGACGCGGCCGTGCGCGGGCGCATGTAATCAGCGGTCTTCGCGGTTCACGCGCGCGATGAAGTCGGCGATGGTCCGCCCCGCGGTCTCTTCGTAAGTCTCGTCCGTGAGTTCCAGGCGGCGGATGCGGTCCAGCCGGAAATTGCGGAAGTCCGCCCGCCACTCGCACCAGGCTGCCAGGGCCCACGTGGTTCCCCAAAACGAAAGCCCCAGCGGCACGATCGTCCGTGACGACGCGCGCTGCTCGCCGTTCACATATTCGATGCGCAATTTGCGGTGCTCCAGCATCGCCTGCCGGATCGTCTCGAAGCCTGCCGCCGCTCCCCGCGGCACCAGAAAGCCGGGTGCGAACAGCGGTGTGCGCTCGATCTCATCGCGCCTCGTGGCCGGCAGCGCCAGCGAGATTTTCGCCAGCGCCGAGCGCACGTGCGCCGCAACACCCTTGCCGCCCCACGCCGCAATCATGCGCGCGCCCGCCACCAGCGCCTCTACTTCGCCGAGCGTGAACATGATGGGCGGCAGATCGAAGCCCGGTTTGATCCGGTATCCCACGCCGGCCTCGCCGTCCACGGGCACGCCCGAAAGCGTGAGATCCCGCACGTCGCGGTAGATGGTCCGCTCGGAAACTTCCAGCCACCCGGCAAGCTGTTTGGCAGTGGTCAGGCGCCGTCCGCGCAAATGTTGCACGATCTGGAACAGCCGGTCGGCGCGCCGCATGGAGCCAGCGTAGCGCGTTCAAACACTCCTGACACAGCGCTGTCAGGAGCGGGGCTGCATACTCGCCTGCGGAGGGAAACACGTGGCTCACGAGGGAAGAATCGATTACATTGAGTTTCCGGCAGCGGATCTCGCGGCGGTGAAAGCGTTCTATTCGGGCCTGTTTGCGTGGAAGTTCACCGATTACGGCCCGGATTATACGAGCTTCGAAGACGGCCGGATCGCGGGCGGATTTGCGCGCCAGAATGCGGTCGCACATGGCGCACCGCTGGTAGTCATCTACAGCGCCGATCTCGAGGGGATGGAATCCAAAGTCCGCGCGGCCGGCGGCAAGATCGTCAAGGAAATTTTTTCGTTTCCCGGCGGCCGCCGTTTCCATTTCACCGATCCCAGCGGAAACGAACTGTCAGTCTGGTCCGACAAATAGAAGGCACGCATGCCAAACGCCCGGCAATACGCTCGCAGTGCGCTCGAGGAAATCCCCGGAGTCGGCCCATCCATCGCCAACGACCTTCATCGTCTCGGCATTCAAACGGTCGCGGAGCTCCGCGGCTGCAGTCCGGAATCGTTATACCGGAACCTTTGCGAGCAGGTGGGCCGCCCGGTCGACCGCTGTGTCCTGTACGTGTTCCGCTGCGCGGTCTACTTCGCTTCGGAATCGAAACACGATCCCGAGTTGTTGAAGTGGTGGAATTGGAAGGATCGCTAAGTCAGGTAGATTCCTGCGTACGCAACATCACGGCGGCCTATGTAAAAACATCGAACTGAAACGAAAGCCTGAAAGCGCGTCGATTATACTAGCCCACAGGAGAGGACCATGACCATGAACGTCAAACTATCCCGCGCACTCTGTACTGTTTCTTTTGTGACCTTCTGCTACTCAGCGGCGGCTGCCACCCAATGCGTCAACCCCGGCGGCACCTCCGGTTGTTACTCGACTATCTCGGCAGCAGTGGCAGCCGCTGCGCCCAACGATACGATCAACGTCGCCATGGGCACTTATCATGAAGACGTCATTATAGGTAAGTCCCTGTCTTTGATTGGCGCTAACCGTAACTCGACGATCATCGACGCGACCGGCATGGCAAATGGTATTTATATCGACGGCATCGATAATGCAGGCTTGAACAACGTGGCAGTTAAGGGATTTACCGTTCAGAAAGCTAACTTTGAAGGAATTCTGGTAACGAATGCTTCTACTGTGACGATCGTGAATAACCTGGTTGTGAATAATGACAAAAGCCTGGATGTGGCTACCGGGTCCTGCCCCGGGATTCCCAGTTTTGAGACCTCCGAGGGTTTTGACTGCGGAGAAGGTATTCACGTCATGGGCGTCGATCACTCGATCATTGCGAATAATGTAAGTACGACTAACTCCGGCGGTATCTTAATCAGCGACGACACCGGCCAGACTCACGATAACCTGATCCTGGGAAACTCAGTTACGAATAACCCGGCCGATTGCGGAATCACCATGGCATCGCATCCGCCGGCGGCCCTTACGGGCTCGGCGGTGCCGCTGGGCATCATTCACAATACGATTGCGAATAACAGCTCGGTCCACAACGGCTACAATCCCGCTGGCTCGGGTAGCGGCGTCGGGATCTTCGGTCCCGTACCCGGCTCGACCGTCTCGAACAATGTGATTATCAACAATACCATCACTAACAATGGCTTACCCGGTGTTGCTTTCCACAGCCATGCTCCGGGCCAGTTCCTGAACGACAACATGATCATCGGCAACCAGATCTCGGGCAACGGCGCCGACACGGAGGATGCCGCCACGCCTGGTCCGACCGGAATCAATGTGTTCGGCGCGTCCCCGATTACTGGCACGATCATCGCCGGCAACACCCTCCAGCAGGAATCGTATCTGGTCGTCGTCAACACTCCCGCCGCGGTGGATATGCACCTGAATAACTTCCTCGATACCACCGTGGGGGTGGATAATCTCGGCGCCGGAACCAGCAATGCAGTGGCGAATTGGTGGAATTGCGCTAGCGGTCCTAACACGTCCGGATGTGCCAGCGTCGGCGGTCCCGGGATCCTGTTTACACCCTGGCTCATGCAGTCCTTCTCGTATTAGCCATGGCCCGCGCGGGGCGGCAATCGCCCCGCGTTACCATAAACGCATGGCACCTGTGATTCGTGCGCCCCGCGGCACCTCGTTGCGCTGCCGGGGTTGGAAGCAGGAAGCTGCCCTGCGCATGCTCATGAACAACCTCGATCCCGAAGTGGCCGAGCGTCCCGCCGACCTGGTTGTCTACGGCGGCGCCGGCAAGGCCGCGCGCGATTGGCCGTCCTACCACGCCATCGTGCGCGAACTCGAATCGCTTGCCTCCGATGAAACGCTGCTGGTGCAATCCGGCCGCCCCGTCGGCGTGTTCCGTACGCATGAGGAAGCGCCGCGCGTCCTGATCGCCAATGCCAACCTGGTAGGCCACTGGTCCAATTGGGAGCAGTTTCGCGCGCTCGAAAAGCTGGGCCTCACCATGTACGGCCAGATGACCGCCGGAAGTTGGATCTACATCGGCACGCAGGGTATCCTGCAAGGCACTTACGAAACGTTCGCCGCCGCGGCCCGCAAACACTTCGGCGGATCGCTGGCGGGAAAATTGGTCGTCACCGGCGGACTCGGCGGTATGGGCGGGGCCCAGCCGTTGGCCGCAACCATGAACGGCGCGGCGTTCCTGGGCATCGAAGTCGACCCGGCGCGCATTCGCAAGCGCATCGAGACCGGCTATTGCGACGTGATGACCGAGTCGCTCGATGAAGCGCTCGCCATCCTGCAGGAGGCCATGGCCGCCGGCGAACCGAAGTCCGTCGGCCTGGTCGCGAATTGCGCCGAGGCGCTGCCTGACTTGGTGCGGCGCGGCGTCGTCCCGGACCTGCTCACGGATCAGACCAGCGCGCACGATCCGCTGAACGGATACATCCCCGCGGGACTGACCGTCGCCCAGGCCGCCGAACTCCGCGCGCGCGATCCGCAGCAATACATCGAGCGCGCGCTCGATTCCATCGCCACGCACGTGCGCGCCATGCTCGATCTGCAGCGCGCCGGCGCGGTCACCTTCGACTACGGCAACAACATTCGCCGCTTCGCCGCTGATCGCGGCGTCAGCGACGCCTTCCGCATCCCCGGCTTCGTCCCCGAGTACATCCGCCCGTTGTTTTGCGAAGGGCGCGGCCCGTTCCGTTGGGTCGCGTTATCGGGTGAGCCGTCGGACATCGCCGCCACGGATCAATTGATCTGCCGCCTCTTTCCTTCGAGCCCGTCTCTCACCCGCTGGATCTCCCTCGCGCAGAAGAAAGTGCATTTCCAGGGCCTGCCTGCGCGCATCTGCTGGCTCGGTTACGGCGAGCGCGCCCAGTTCGCACTCGAGATGAATCACATGGTAGCGACCGGCAAATTGCAAGCGCCCATCGTGATCGGCCGCGACCATCTGGATTGCGGCTCCGTCGCATCGCCCTATCGCGAGACCGAGGCGATGCGCGACCAGAGCGACGCCATCGCCGACTGGCCTATTCTGAATGCGCTGCTGAACACCGCCTCGGGCGCGAGCTGGGTTTCTGTGCACAACGGCGGCGGCGTGGGCATCGGCTATGCGCAACACGCTGGGCAGGTCACGGTGGCCGATGGCACCGATCAATCGGCCCGCTGTCTCGAACGCGTGATGACCTGCGATCCGGGCATTGGCGTCCTGCGGCACGTGGATGCCGGATATCCCGAAGCCATTGAGTTTGCCGAGCAGGCCGGACTGCGCACCCCCATGCGGCGCGATTCATGATGGTGCTGGTCCGACGTATCGGCCAGTTACTGACACTGAGCGGCGATCCGGGCCCGCGGCGCGGCGCGGGCTTAAGCGACTTGGGCAGCATCGCGAATGGCGTGGTGCTGATCAAAGACGGCGTCATCGTGGATGCCGGCCCGGCCCGCCGTATCGAGAAACTGCCGGCCGCACGCCGCGCGCGCGAGATTGACGCAGCCGGTGGCGTGGTGATGCCGGGATTCGTCGACAGCCACACGCACCTCGTATTTGGCCGTCCGCGCCTGGCCGATTACGAAATGCGCTTGGCGGGCGCCAGCTACGCGGAGATCGCCGCAGCCGGCGGAGGCATTCAATCGAGCCTGGCGGCGGTGCGTGGCATGTCCAGCGCGCAGCTTGAATCACAGGCGCGCGCGGCGCTCGCCGGCATGGCCCGTCACGGCACCACGACCGTCGAAGCGAAATCCGGTTACGCGCTCGATGAGGCCGGCGAACTCAAGACTTTGCGCTTGCTCGCCAAGCTGCAGGGCGATCCTCTCGATATCGTCCCGACCTATCTGGGAGCGCACATCCCGCCTCCCGAATATGGCGGCGATGCGAATGCCTATATCGACTGGATCGCCGCGCGCATGCTGCCTCTGATTCATCGCCGCAAGCTGGCCCGTTTCGTGGATGCCTATTGCGACGACGGCGCTTTCACGCTCGATCAATCCCGCCGTTATCTCGAGCACGCGCACAAGCTTGGCATCGGACTCAAGATCCACGCTGAGCAATTCGCGCGCACAGGCGCCGCGTGTATGGCGGTCGAACTCGGAGCAGCCAGTGTCGATCATCTGGAGCAGGCGGGCGAAGACGAAATCCGCGCGTTGGCGCAATCGAACACCATAGCCACGTTGCTGCCCGGCTCCGTCTTCCACTTGGCCCTGCGCACCTACGCACCGGCCCGCGCGCTGATCGCCGGCGGCGCGGCTGTAGCGCTGGCTACCGATTTCAACCCAGGCACCAGCCCGACGTTTAGCATGCAAATGGTGCTCTCGCTGGCCTGCGTTGAAATGCGCATGTCGCCCGCCGAAGCCATCGCCGCCGCGACCATCAACGGCGCACACGCGCTGGGCTGCGCCGATCGCGTGGGCTCGCTCGAACTCGGCAAACAGGCCGACCTGCTGATCCTCAACGTCGCCGATTATCGCGAATTACCGTATTACTTCGGCACAAACAATGTGAAAGTAACTCTGAAAAAAGGACTGCCGCTTTGACTAACACCTCTCTCGTCGAATGCGTACCAAATTTCTCCGAAGGTCGCGACGCCGCTAAAGTTGATGCGATCATCGATGCGATCCGCTCCGTCCGCGGCATAGCCATCCTCGATCGCGAGTTGGATGCCGATCACAACCGGTCAGTCGTCACGTTTGCCGGGCCGGCCACATCAGTGGTCGAAGCGGCTTTCCGCGGCGTGGAGCGCGCCGTCGGCCTGATCGATCTGCGTGTGCACAAAGGCGTCCATCCGCGCATCGGAGCCGCCGATGTGGTGCCCTTCGTGCCGGTGGAAGGCGTCACGCTCGACGATTGCGTGCGCCTCGCTAACGAGCTCGCTCAGCGTCTATGGGACCGCCTCCGCGTGCCTGTGTATCTCTACGAAGCCGCCGCCCGCCGCCCCGATCGCACGAACCTGGAGAACATTCGTCGCGGTCAGTTCGAAGGCCTGCGCGATGAGGTGCGCACCAATCCCGATCGGCTCCCCGATTTTGGCGAAGCCGAACTGCACCCGAGCGCGGGAGCCACAGTCGTAGGCGCGCGCAAGTTTCTGATCGCTTACAACATCAACCTGAACACGCCGGACGTCGAGATCGCCAAGCGCATTGCCAAGGCCATTCGCTTCTCCTCCGGCGGATTCCGTTACGTGAAGTCGATGGGCGTGCCGCTGGCCTCGCGCAACCTGGCGCAGGTTTCGATGAACCTCACCGACTTCGAGCAGACGCCCATCCATCGCGTCTTCGAAGCCGTCCGCGCCGAAGCCGCACGCTACGGCGCCGCGATCGTAGGCAGCGAAATCGTGGGTCTCATTCCCAAGCGCGCGCTCGAAATGACCGCCGAATGGTATTTGCAGGTGGAGAATTTCCATCCTAGTCTGGTATTAGAGAATCGCTTAGCCGAGGCCACCACAGTGGATGGATTGAACGAATTTCTGGACGAATTGGCCGCGCCCACTGCGACACCCGGAGGCGGAAGCGCGGCAGCCGCGGCGGCGGCCATGGCCGCGTCGCTCGGCGCAATGGTCTGCGGCCTCGCCAAGCTGCCCACCGAGGCCTTCGATGCCGATCGCAAATTCTTCGCTGAAGCCGTGAAGCGCGACGCCGCATCATACGAAGCAGTGCGGGCTGCGTACAAGCGCCCGAAAGACGAGCGCGCGCCGTACGTCGAACAGGCTTTGCACGAAGCTGCGAAGGTGCCGCTCGAAGTCGCCGAAGCGGCCGCCGGCCTGCGCGAACGGCTGCGGACTCTGGCCGCGACAGCGCCCGCGAAATTCGGTTCGGATGTCGAAACCGCGCGCGGACTGGCGCAGGCCGGCATTGACGGGGCGCTGGCCAACGTGCGCATCAATATCGAATCGATGAAAGACGAATCGGCGATCGCCGCGCTACGCGAACGGCTCGCCAAATTATCATGAGCGCCACGCTGGTCTCCATCACGCCCACTCCGCCGCCGCGCCCCGCATGGCTGCGCGCGCCCGCGCCGGTGGGCGAAAACTATCGCGACCTGAAAAGCCTCATCGAAGGGCTCGGCCTGCACACGGTCTGCGAAAGCGCGGCCTGCCCCAACGTGGGCGAGTGCTGGAATCATCGCACCGCCACATTTATGATCCTGGGCAACGTCTGCACGCGCCGCTGCGGATTCTGCGCCGTGCAAAAAGGCGCGCCTCTGGCGGTCGATTACGATGAGCCGCACCGCGTGGCCGAAGCCGTCGCCAAAATGGGACTGCGTTTCGCCGTGATCACCAGTGTGAATCGCGACGACCGCAGCGACGGCGGCGCGGAGCTGTTCGCGCTGACGATTCGCGCCATCCGCGAGCGCGTGCCCGGCTGCGGCGTCGAAGTCCTGGTCCCCGATTTTCAAGGCAGCCACGCGGCCATGGACATCGTGATGGCTGCCGCACCCGACGTGCTGAATCACAACACCGAAACCGTACCGCGCCTCTATCGCCAGGTGCGGCTTGGCGCGCGCTACGAGCGCTCGCTCGACATGCTGGCCTACGCGAAGAGTGTGTCTCCGCAGACGCCCGTAAAGTCGGGATTGATGCTGGGCCTCGGCGAGACCAACGACGAGGTGCTGTCGGTCATGCGCGACCTGCGCGCGCATCATGTCGACATTCTGACGCTCGGCCAATATCTACGCCCATCGCCGAAGCATCTGCCCATCGTGCGCTACGTCCCGCCCGCTGAGTTCGCCGACCTGCGCCGCACCGGCTACGAGATGGGCTTCGCGCATGTGGAGTCTGGCCCGCTGGTGCGCAGTTCCTATCACGCCGCGGATAGCGTTTCGCACGGCTAATTGTCCATCGTACCTGGATCGCACGTACAATAATCGTGTGGCGGGCCTACTCCAATCAATCAGGCTGAAGAACATCCTGAGCTTCAAGGATGCCAAGCTTTCCCTCGATTCCCTGAATGTGCTGATTGGCCCGAACGCGTCCGGCAAGTCGAACCTGATCGATGCGATTGGCCTATTGCAGGCCGCGCCGGAAAATGTGAACAACGCGATCCTACGCGGCGGTGGCGCACCGGCATGGCTCTGGAAGGGTAAAGGCAGCGGCGCCAGCAGCGCTGGCGTCGATTGTGAATTCACCCTGGGAACGAACACCCTCACGTACTCGCTCGACTTTTCGGCGGCGGACCGTACGTTTCTGATTGAGCACGAGAGTCTGCGTCCTTCGTCAAAACGTGGGGCCGGTGCCTACTTCGAACGTTCCGGCGCTACGGTGAAACTCAGAAAGCCATCCACCGGCAATGGACCCGCCGTACAAACCGCCACCATCGGCTCAACGAAATCGGTATTCTCTGCCATCCGGGACCCGTTGGATCCCACACCGGTTACCCGGTTGGCTACGGAGCTCGAGCGGATACGGATCTACCGCAGTTTCGACACGTCTCCCTTAGCGCCAACGAGGACCGGGGCCTCCGCGGCCGGCGTCCCCAAGGAGTTTCTGGAAGATAAGGGATCGAACCTGGCTGTCGTCGTGCAAGAGATGCTGTACAACGACACGATTAAGGACGTCAACGGGTACCTCCGCCGGCTTGCCGATTATTTTGAGGAAGTGAAGGTCAGGCTCGACTCGGGCGTAGCGCAGCTTGCCATCAAAGAAAAAGATATCGCGGACCCTGTGGCGGCCACGCGGCTTTCCGACGGCACTCTGAAGTTCCTCTGCTTGATGGTTGTACTCCTGCACGCGAGTCCGCCGCCGCTCATCTGCATCGAAGAGCCCGAGCTGGGCTTGCATCCCGACGCTCTGCAATTGGTGGCCGAGGTCTTGGAACGGGCTGCCGCGCGTACCCAATTGATTGTGACTACTCACTCGGAAGCCCTGATAGACACTCTGTCGGGGAAGCCCGAAGCTGTCGTCGTTTGCGAACGCGATTTCGACAACGCCACCTCGTTCCGGCGCCTTTCAAGCAAAGACTTGCGGCTTTGGCTCGAGCGGTACAGGCTCGGGGAACTCTGGCGGAAGGGCGAGATCGGCGGAAACCGTTGGTAAAGGAAATCCGGATCCACTTCGAGGGTCATCCCGCGCTCAAAGAGGGCTTCCGCCAATTCTTCGGCGAGGTCGTTTCGCTGGCGCGCGAGCGCCGATGGCATGTGCAGTTCATCGCAGGACATGGTAGGGGGAATACGATCCGCGACTATTGTGATGCCTGCGAGTCGCACCGCTTGTCATGGAACGTTCTGCTGATCGATAGCGAAGGTCCCGACGACGGCAAGCTCTTTCAGAAACTCGGGCTCCCTGCCGCGAAGAAAGATTCCGTGTTCTGGATGGTGCAGTTGATGGAGTCCTGGTTTCTAGCGGACATACAAGCGCTCAAGCAGCACTACGGCGCCAACGTAATGAAAGCGAGGCTCAGAGGTAACCCGAAGATCGAGGAGATCCCCAAGGCGGACGTCATCAAGCGCCTGAGGGCCGCTGTGCGCACGCCGAAACGTTCGTACGACAAAGTTGAGGACACCCCGCAACTCTTGAGGCTTTTGAATCCGGCGATTGTCCGCACGGCGTGCCCTAACTGCGAACGGATCTTCCGGATAATGACAAAGCGCATCCACAGCCGCTGAATTTACAAGTCTCACGCACACCCGCGCCTTATAATTGAGAGGCGCATGCGAGTTAGAAATTCCTTGGCACTTCCCTGTCTGCTGCTGTCTGTCGGCGCGCCTCTGAGCGCCCAGTCGATTTTTCAAGTAGTCCCCAGCCCCAACATTCATCCCACGCCATTTCAGAACGGACTGCAGGCCGCGGCGGCATCGTCTTCCACCGACATCTGGGCCGTTGGACAGTCGGCCATTCACTACGACGGTACCCAGTGGACCGCTTTCCCCGTCCCTGGGATCAATGGCGATAACACGAGTTACCTGACGTCGGTGGTCGATCTGTCTCCGACTAACGCGTGGGCGGGCGGACTTGTCGGGGTCGATGTCGGATCGACGAATCAGATCCTCGTGCACTGGGACGGCACGAAGTGGAGCGTATATCCGGGCCCCAAATTTCCCGCGGGCGACGAGCCGTCGATCTGGGGCATGACGGCGATTTCCGCTGACAACATCTGGGCGGTCGGCAATCTGCTCAACCCCAGCAACGGAGCGCTTTACGCACTCTTCGAGCACTGGAACGGCACCTCTTGGACCGCGCAAACCGGCCCGTTCTATGGCTTCTTCGAGGGCCTCTCCGCCGACTCCGCCAACGATATCTGGGCGGTCGGCTACAACAACGACGTGACGTTTTCCGAGCACTACGACGGCAGCACGTGGAGCCTCGTCCGCACGCCGAATGTCGGCACTGGACCGAACATCCTGCAGGGCGTCGTAGCGCTCGCGCCGGATAATGTCTGGGCTGTGGGCTCTTCGACCGCCCTCTCGAAAGCGCCGCCGCCCTATTACGATGTGCCCACCAAGACGCTGATCGAGCACTACGACGGCACCAGTTGGAGCGTCGTCGCCAGCCCGAACGTCGGGCCTTACACGCAATATGAGTCGAATCGTCTGCTGGGCATCGCCGCCGTCTCACCGTCTGATCTGTGGGCCTTCGGCTCTTACTTCGCCCCCAGCGGCTCGTTAGATCAAATCACGCTCCTGATGAAATGGGACGGGACCAGTTGGAATATGCAGCCGTGTCCGAATCCCACCACCAGCTCGCCGCAGTCGAACATTCTTTGGGGAGGTGTGGTCACCGGCCCCGGCGACGTGTGGATCGTGGGCGACTCCCAGGCCGGTCAACAAACCCTCGTACTCAATACCTCCGGCGGATAAAATGATCTTTAATGCACAGCATGAAGATCCGTGCGGCGGGGGCCCTGGTTGCCGGGCTCACCGCAACCTGCCTCTGGTCCGCCGTTGACCAACCCGCCGTCCTGAAAATCGACTGGAATAAAATTACGCGCGAATTGCGCACCACGCCTACGTTGCAGGTGGTTGTGAATCCACCGCTCCGCCGCGGGTCGCAGATCCACGACCGCGTCTATCAGGAATTGCAGCGCCTGGGCGCCGACTACGTCCGATACGTTCCCTGGGAGCCCTATCCGAAACTGGCCGTCGCCGAGTTGCGCCCGCCGGATGACAGCCAGACATACTGGGATTTCTCGCTGATCGATCCCATGACCGTCGATTTCCTGCAGGCTACCGCCGGGCATTCCGTGATGTTGAACTTCAGCACCATCCCCCAATGGATGTTTCGGACCCCGGCGCCGGTCACTTATCCGGACGATCCGGACCAGGTGGTCTGGAACTACACGCAAGGCAACGAGCTGCGCGATCCTACCATGCACGAACTGGCGGATTATTACGCGCGCCTGGTGAGCTGGTACACGCGCGGCGGCTTCACCGACGAACTGGGCAAGAAGCACGAGTCCGGCCACCATTTCAAAATCGATTACTGGGAAGTCTTCAACGAGGTGGATTTCGAGCACCACACCACGCCCGAACAATATACCGCGCGCTACGATGCCGTGGTCGCAGCCATCCGCAAGGTCGCGCCGGAGATGAAGTTCGTGGGCCTGGCGCTGGCCGATCCCTCGGGCAACCCTCAGATGTTCGAGTATTTCCTGAATCCGCGGAATCATCAGCCCGGCATTCCGCTCGACATGATCTCGTATCACTTCTATGCCACACCGTCTGCCGATGAACCGCCCGAGGCCCAACAGTTCACCTTCTTTGCGCAGGCCGATCGCTTCCTTACCACGGTGCGCTACATCGACGAGATCCGCCAGCGTCTCTCACCGGCGACGCGCACGACCGTCAACGAGATCGGCGCGATCCTGCCCGGCGATCCAGGCAAACCGGGGGAGACGCCGGCGATCCCGAATTCGTACTGGAACCTGGCCGGTGCGACTTATGCCTACGTGTTCGCCAACCTCGCGACGTTGGGTATCGACGTCGCCGGAGAGTCACAACTGGTCGGTTACCCCACGCAGTTCCCCAGCGTCACGATGGTCGATTGGACCACCGGCGCGCCCAACGCGCGCTTCCGCGTGCTGGAATTATTGCACAAGCATTTCGCGCCGGGCGATCAGTTAATCGAGACGTCCATCAGCACCCCGTATATCTACGCGCTGGCATTTCGCACACCCGCGGGCCAGCGTGAAATACTGCTCATCAGCCAGCGCGATCGTCCGCTCACCGTGACGCTTCCCGAAGCTGGTACGTGGGAATACGTGGATCAGACCACCATGGGTGCGCCGCCTGTCGCAGTGGCCGCGCAGGGGTCCATCACGCTCGGCGGTTATGCCGTAGGCGTAGTGACGCTGCCCTAGCGCGCATCCGGCGCGCTCGAATCCGCATCCAAAATAGCAATGCAGGAGAGTGCGGTTTTGAATGCCATCCACGGACGATGGAGTCCCGCAATTTATTCGCCGCGGGCCGTCGAGCCGGACAAACTGCTCAGAATCCTGGAGGCCGCGCGCTGGGCGCCTTCGAGTTATAACGCGCAGCCCTGGAGTTTTCTGGTTGCGCGCAAAGAAGATCCCGAAGACTTCGCGCGCATGCTCGGTTGCCTCGTGCCGGGCAACGTCGCTTGGGCGCAGCATGTGCCGGTTCTGATCCTGTCGGTTGCCAAGCTGGAGTTCGACCACAACGCCAAGCCCAATCGCCACGCGCTGCACGATACCGGCATCGCCACCGGGTTTCTGATGCTGGAGGCCACCGAACTCGGTCTGCTGGCGCACGGAATGGCTGGATTCGATCCGGAAAAAGCCCGCCAGTGGTACGGCATTCCGGAAACGCACGAGCCCGTGGCCGTGATTGGATTGGGCTATCCGGGCGACGAGGCGGGCGCGCCCGAAGAACTGGTTAAGCGCAACCAGCGCCGGCCGCGCCGCCCGCTCGACCAATTCGTCTTTGCCGGCCATTGGGGAAAGAAACTGCCGCTCGTATGAACCTACAACTCGAAAATAAACTCGCGCTGGTGACCGGCTCCACTGCCGGCATTGGTTTTGCGATCGCCCAAGGGCTCGCCGCCGAGGGCGCCCGCGTGATCGTCAACGGACGCACCAATGCGCGCGTCACTGCGGCTATGAAGGCGATTCGCAGCGCGCAGGCCGCGGCGAAACTCGAGGGCCTGGTAGCGGACCTTTCGCAGGCGGACGACGCGCGCCACGCCTGCGAGAGATTTCCGAATCTGGAAATCCTGGTGAACAACCTGGGGATCTACGAGATCAAGCCCTTCGAGCAGATCAGCGACGGCGACTGGCAGCGCCTCATCGAAACCAACTTCATGAGCGGCGTGCGCCTCAGCCGCTATTGGCTGCCCAAAATGAAGTCCGCCGGCTGGGGACGCATCATCTTCATCTCGAGCGAATCGGCCATTAACATCCCGGTCGAGATGATGCACTACGGCGTAACCAAGACCATGCAACTGGCGCTCTCGCGCGGACTCGCCGAAACGACTTCCGGCACGGGTGTGACAGTGAATTCCATCCTCGCCGGACCGACCCGCTCGGAAGGCGTCGAGCGGTTCGTCGAGGATGTCGCCAAGACTAAGCAGATCAGCACCGCGGAAGTCGAAAAGGAATTCTTCCGCAGCGTGCGGCCCAGCTCCATCATTCAACGCTTCGCCACGGCCGAAGAAGTAGCGGCGTTAACCGTGTTCGTAGCGAGCCCCTTGTCATCGGCCATCAACGGCGCGGCCCTGCGGGCGGATGGCGGCACCGTCCGGTCGATTACGTAACTGTTAGTACTCTGCACGATACTCAATCACCACCAGCGTGATGTCGTCCGCTTGCGGCGCGCTTTCGGTGAAACTGGCGACCGCCTGCGCAATCGCCTCGTGCAACGCCTCGCAGCCGTCGGCGCGATGCTCGCTGATCAACTGGCGCAGCCGTTGCCGTCCAAAGAACTCGCCGGCTTCGCTCTGCGCCTCCGTGACGCCATCGGTATAGATGACGATTCTGTCGCCCGAAGCCAGCTTCACCTGCCGCACCTCAAACGAGGCCTCATCGATCATTCCCACCGGCATGCCTGTGGCATCCAGCGATTCCAGATTTCCCGCGGATCGCACCACCAGCGGCGGGCAATGCCCCGCGTTGACGTAATGCAGTTGTCCGCTCCGCTCGAGCGTGCAATAAAAAACAGTCGCGTATTTTTCACCGGCGGTGCGTTCGTTCAAAAATGCGTTGATGCTCTCCAGATGTTTGTGTAGCGCAAAATCGCTATGCCGTACGGCCAGGAACGCGCCTTGCAGTAGCGCGGCCAGCAGTGCGGAACTCACCCCTTTACCTGAAACGTCTGCGACCACCGCGGCCCACGCGTGCGGCCCGGCGGGCATCACGTCGAAATAATCGCCGCCCACCTGGTGCGACGACACGCTGCTTCCGGACACGCGGAACCAGCCGGTGGAAGGCAGGCTGCGTGGCAGCAGTCCCTGTTGGATGGTGCGCGCCACGCCCAACTCCTCCTCGATCCTCTGCTTGGCGCGTTCTTCTTCAAGCAGGCGCGCGTTTTCGAGGATCGTGGAGGCCTCGATGGCCAGGCTCTGCAGCAGCTCGCGATTGCCGCCGGTCAGGTCGGCGGCCGCCAGGCGGGAATCCATGTAAAGTACGCCCGCGGTCTCCTCGGCCGTCGATAGGACGTTCGTCGCATCGCCGCGCACCTGGCTGATACGGACAATCGGCACACACACCACGCTACGCAGTTCCAGATCCGCCACGCTGCGCTCCGGGTGAAATTCGCCGGTGCCCTGCGGATCGAAGTTCATGGAGAACAGGTCGCGGCGATGTTCGAGCGCGCGCTGGATCACGCGGCGCGGCACGCGCAGGTCGCTGGCCTGCAATGTGACGCCCTGCCGGTTGCGCGCCACCCGCGTATCGAGTTCCACACCCTTGCGCAGCAGCAGGAAGCCGCGCTCCGCGCCGGTTACCGCCAGCGCCGCGTCCACCACGGAGTTGAGCACGTCCTGCAAAGAGAAGCCGGTTTGCAGGGTACGGGCCACATCCAGAATCGCGCGCAGCTTGGCGAGATTGGCTCCCGCGCCCGAGACGCCGCTGGCCGTGCTGGTTTGCTCGTGCGCGCCGAACTGTTCCATCAGCCGGCCGAGTTCCGCGCCGTCCGCCGCGAAGACCAGTTGATAGGAGTCCGCAAAGCCGAACTCGACGCGGTCGGAATTGTGCAGCGCGTGGCTGGAGATGCGCTTGCCGTTGACGAACACTCCGTGGCGGCTGCCGGGATCCTCGATCAGATATTCGCCATGATCGTACACGACGTGCGCGTGCACCCGTGATGCGCGGCTGTCGCGCAGGATCAGGTGATTGTCCGCCTGACGGCCGATATGGAAGGGCAGCGGTGCGATCTGCACGCGCGAACGATGCCCGCTGGGATCGATAACAATGAAGGATGCGGCCGGTACCGCGTCTGCCGTCGTATCCATCAGACGGTACGTTTAGGGCGCGGACGATGCGCAGTGCCGCTTCCGGTGGCGGCGCCCGCCAGCGGCTCTTCGAGCGGATGCGCGAGCCGCGCCTGCTCAATTTCCAACGCGCGCAGCGACTGGCAGTGCGCGCAGTAGCCGCCCACCTCCGTGCGCGCCAGCAGAATTTGAAATCCGAAGTGGCTCTCGATTTGTTTGCGCAGGCGCTGCAGCGGCTCGCCGAAAAACTCTTCTACCTTGCCGCAGCGCAGGCAGATGACGTGGGCATGCTCCTGCTTCAGGCGCGTCTCGTAATAATGCTGATCCCCGTCGTGGTGCATGAGATCCAGCTCATCCACCAGGCCGCCGTTTTTCAGCATCTTCAGTGTGCGGTAGACCGTGACCCGGTTCAGCTTCGGATCTTTTTCCTTGGCCAGTTGAAAGAGGCGCTCGGCGTCCAGGTGCTGTCCGGTCTGGTCGATCAATTCCAGCAGGATCTGCCGCTGGCGGGTCAGGCGCACACCCTTTTCCCGCAGCGAACCTTTGATCGAGTCAACCGCCATGATCGGACTTTCTTATTCTAGCAGCGTAAATCCGCGGATGCGGGTTAATACTTAGGGCCAAGACCCAGCGCGATGATCGAGAGAGAGTCCAGCTTGCCGCTGGCTTGCAGGTTCTGATCCTGCTGGAAATGCCGCAGCGCCTCGATGGAATTCTGATCCCACACCCCGCTCGGATCTTCGTGTAAATAACCCTTCCGCGCGAGCGCTTCCTGAATCTGCTTGTAGCGGTCCGGCGTGGGGGCCGACTGCGCCGGCTGACGAGTGGAATGCGCCACAGTCTTGCGCTTGCCGTGTGCCGCCAGCGCCGTTCGGCCTTTTGACGTCGTATGCCGCGTCGACGCAGCCCTTCGCCCTGCTGCGCTCTTAGTTTTCCGTGCGGCCGGCTTTTTGACGGAAGCCGCCGCTGCGGCCTTATGGTGTGCCGGCTTCTTCTTCGGGGTTACCGCCAGCAAAGTGGCGCAACAGATTACCCCCGCGGCCACTACGGCCGCACCCTTTAGCAACTGCAATCTCTCTCCCCACGAACGCGGAACGCCCTTGGAAGCGCTCCGCGATGATTCACTTGATTACCGGCTGGACAACGATCCGGCCAGGAACAGCGGCGTCCACTCGTTCCGGCCCGTCTGCCGCAGAATGCGGAAGGCCACTGCCTCACCGGCCTTGAGCGAGTTCTGGATGCGCTTCACGTCTTCGACCGTCTTCACCGGCTGGCGGTTGATCTCCACCAGCACATCGCCGCGCTGCATGCCGATGTCATCCGCGAACGAACTCGGCTCCACGGCGCTGATCAGCACACCGGGTTGCTTGATGCCCATGGTGTCGCGCCGCGCGTCCGTCAGGTTCTCGATGGTGATTCCGAAACGTGCCTGCGTTCCTTCCGAAGGCTCCGTCTCCTCCTCTTTACCATTGCCGAATTGCTCCGGAAATACCTTGGACAGATCCGCCACGACCACGTTGAACTCCATCTTCCGGCCTTCGCGCAGCACCGTCACCCGCAGCGTGTTGCCGATGGGCGTGCTGGTGACCCGCTCGATCAGCTCGCTGCCGTTGTGGATCGGCTTGCCATCCACCGCGATGATGATGTCTTCGGCTTTGAGGCCGGCCTTATCCGCCGGACCGCCCGCGGGCACCTGCTCGATAAACACGCCTTCTTTCGCCCCATTGGCCTTCAGCAAAGCGGACGCCTTGGCACTGTCGGACGGCGTGAACTTCACGCCGATCGATCCGCGAACCACCCTTCCGTTCTTGATGATCTCGTTATAGACCTTCACGGCTTGGTTGATGGGCAGCGCGAAACCAATGCCCTGATACCCGCCCGATCGCGATGCAATGGCGGTGTTGATGCCCACTACCTCGCCGTTGATGTTCAATAGCGGGCCGCCGCTGTTGCCCGGATTGATAGCGGCATCCGTCTGCAGGAAATGCTGGAACTGCTGGGTGGGGTCGACATCGCGCTCCTTGGCGCTGATGATGCCCAATGTCACCGTCGCCTGGAAACCGAACGGCGACCCGATCGCCATGGCCCAGTCGCCCACCTGCACCGCGTCGGAATTGCCGATGCGCGCGGGCGTCAGGCCGCTCTTCCCTTCCACCCGGATCACAGCCAGATCGGTGGCCGCGTCCACGCCCACCACTTTCGCGTCGTATTCCGTGGTGTCGCCCGTGAACTTCACCTGAATGCGATCGGCCTTATCCACCACGTGATTGTTCGTCAGAATGTACCCGGCCCGGTCTACCACCACACCCGAACCCAAAGCGTAGCCCTTGCGCTGCGGGATCTGCGGCATCGTGCCGCCGAAGGGATTGCTGAAGAAGCGTTGGAAGAAATCTTCCATCCCGCCCTGATCACCCTGATCGCCTTGATCGCCCTCGTCGCCCTCATCGGGCTGTTGCTGCGGCGCGGCACGGCGCTGATTGCGCGACTGCGCGGCAGCTTTGGGCAGATAGGTCGTGGAGATATTCACCACCGACGGCTCCACCTGCTTGGCGATAGTCGCGAAGGCCGATTGCAGTTGAACAGGATTAGGAACGGTGAGCGGGGTCGCGCCCGGCGCCACGGCATTGTCCTTGGCCGCCTTCACGCCGGTGTTGATCAGCGTGCCGATTACCACGCCAATCGCCAGCGTGAATAGGATCAGAGTGAACGACAGTAGCTTCTGGCTACGCAACTTGTCAAAGAAACTCATGGGTGTTTACTACTCCTCCGCGGAAACTGCGGCTCTTGATATTATACCTCCGCCGCTTAGCTATCCCGATGGATGTCTGCGTATCTCGAAAGGTTTCAGTTCTACTACCAGGATGCCTGCCAGGATCAGCCCCGCGCCCGCCGCGGCCCGCCGCGATAGAGATTCGCCGGTCAACAGGTACGATGTGATCCAGGCAAAAATCGGCTCCAGCATGAAAATCAAGGCCGTGCGCGTCGACGTTGTGTACTTTTGCGCCCAGGACTGAAACGCGAATGCCACCGCGGTGGCCAACAAACCGGTGATGGCTACCGCTGCCCAGACGCGCGGCGTCCACACAATATGCGGCGTCTCTATCCAGTGAAACAGTGACCAGGCGAACAGCGCCGATACGCCGACCTGTACCGTAGACAGAATTTCGATACTGGCCTGCGCCGAGTAGCGGCTCAACGTAAGAATGTGCGCCGCATAACAGACCGCGCAACAGATCGTCAGCAGGTCGCCGCGATTCATGTCGAGTCGCGCGCCCCCCGGCAGCGTCATCAACGCCATGCCGCTCGTGGCCAGCAGTACGCCGCCGATTTCCATGGCGCGCGGCCGGTTGCGATGCACCAGGGCCGCCAGCACAGGCGTAATCACACAGGTCAGTCCGGTCAAGAAGGCGGACTTCGGAGCGGTTGTGAATTGCAACCCAATCGTCTGGAATGCGTAACCGGAGAACAGGAAAACGCCCGCCATCGCGCCGCCGATCAGAGACCAGCGCAGATTCTGGGCGCGACTCCAGGCAGTCCGGAACAGCACCAGCAGCGCCACCGCCGCCACGGTGAATCGCAACGCGAGGAACAGCACCGGGGAAACATCCCGCAGTGCTTCCTTGACGACCACGAACGTGGATCCCCAGATAAGCGTGTTGAGTACCAGCGCGGCTTCCGCGCGTCTGGCTTTCACTGCGCGGCGGCGGGTGCGGAGGCTAGCCCGCCGGTGAGTTGCGGATCGCGTAACAGCAGGCCGAGCGTGAGCAGCACGCGCTTCAGCCCCAAATCGCGCCCTTCGGGCCGGAACCACTCCTGCATCGTGTGCGCGCCGCCGCCCTGCCCGCCCGCCCCGATCGAAACCGCCGGAATGCCCATCGACATTGGAATGTTGGCGTCGGTGGATGCGCAATCCAGGTGCGACCGAATGCCCAAGTGCCCATCCACCGCACGCAGATAAGCAAGAATCGCGGAATTTTCCGGCACCGTGGCGGCCGGCCGCGCGCCGATCTCGCGAATCTTCGCCGCGATCTTACCGCCCGTGGCGCGCTGGTTCTCCACCTCCTGCGCCCGCTCGATGGCCGCCGTCAGCGAATCCACCAGTTCATCCATCCTGCCGTTGTCTTCCGACCGGATATCGACCTTGGCCCGCGCCATCGCGGGAATCGCATTGACGCTGGCGCCGCCTTCCACAAAGCCCACGTTGATGCTGGACTTCGGCGATCCGTTCAACCGCACGTCGGAAAACTGCGCGATCGCGCGCCCTAGCGCGTGCACTGGATTGCCCACGCCATAATCGCTCCAGCTATGGCCGCCCGGTCCGCTGAAGGTCACTTCAAAGCGGCGGCTGCCCAGCGCGCGGCTGGTGATGTGATCCGTATTCGCGCCATCCAGCACCACGAAAGCCCCGATCTTCTTGCCCAGCGGCGATTGTTTACAAAGATAACGCATGCCGCTCAGGTTGCCCTCGCCCTCTTCGCCGACATTGGCTACCAATAGCAGATCCGAATGCCAGGCCTCGCACGACGGGCAGACTTTCAGCGCTTGCGCCATCGCCAGCAAAGCGGCTAGTCCCGCGCCGTTGTCGGCGATCCCCGGACCGCGAAAACGCCCGTCTGGCTCGACCGAAATCTCTTCCTTGTTCCGCGGCGCCAGCACCGTATCAAGATGCGCCGTCAATGCCACATAGGGGCCTTCGGCATGCGCCTCCGGCATGGCGACGACGTTGCCTGCGCGGTCGATACTGGCTTCCCACCCCGAGCCGCGCAATTGCCCCACCATCCACTCGGCGCGCTCCTGTTCGAGGAAGGTCGGCGCGGGCACGCGGCAAACCTGCAAATGGATTTCGTTGATCCACTGCTTTTCGCGCGTGAACCATTGCAGGCATTCGCGCATGCCGCGCAAGCCTGCCAGTTCATTCACCTGGCTGGATGTAGGTGCCAGATTCGCTGCCATCGCCCTCCAGTTTAGCAGGGAGGCCCGCCCGGCCAACTTTTTCGCGTGCCCAGCGTCTAAGACTGTTCAGCCCTAATACCGCGAGAATCGTAACATGAAATGGATGGGAACCTATCTGCAAGACGTGCGCTACGCCATGCGCAGCCTGATGAAATCTCGGGCATTCACCGCCGTAGCGTTGATCACCCTGACCATCGGCATCGGCGCCAATACGGCGATTTTCAGCGTGATCGATAGCGTCCTGTTACGGCCGCTGCCTTTCCGCGATCCCAGCCAGGTGGTCCGGTTATACGAGACCGAGGCCGCGCCCGGCCATTATCCCTTCGCGCCGCCGGACTTCCTCGATTGGAAAACGCAGAACAAAACCTTTCAGGACATGGCCCTGTTCGGTTGGTCGGGCGACATGAACCTCAGCGGCGGAGGCCGCCCCGATCATGTGAACGCCGTTCCCACCGAGGCCAACTTCTTCGCCCTGCTGGGTGTGCAGCCGATGTTGGGCCGCACCTGGCTGTCCGGCGAGGACCAGAAGGGGAAGGATCACGTGGCCGTGCTCGGCTACGGGCTGTGGCGCGCGCATTTCGCCGGCGATCCTGGCATTGTCGGCCGCGACATCACCTTGAATTCCGAAAAATACACCGTCGTGGGCGTGATGCCCGCCGGCTTCGGCTTTCCCTTCGAGACCCAGATGTGGGTTCCGCTCGACATGGATTCGAAAAGCCTCGGCCAGCGCGGCAGCCACTGGGCAAATGCCGTCGGCAGGCTGAAGCCCGGCGTTTCGGTCGAGACGGCGCGCGCCGATCTGAAGGTCATCTCCGGGCGCCTCGAAAAAACCTATCCGAATTCGAACGACAAGGTCGGCTCCGCTTTGGTGCCCATGCGCGATGACCTGGTAGGCGATTCGCGCGGTTCGCTGCTGATGATGCTGTCCGCCGTGGGGCTGGTGCTGTTGATCGCCTGCGCCAACGTCGCCAATTTGCTGCTCTCCCGCGCCGTAGCGCGCCAGAAAGAGATGGCCGTGCGTAGCGCGCTGGGAGCGGCCCGCGGCCGCCTAATTCGCCAGCTTTTGACGGAAAGCCTGCTGCTGTCCTTGTTCGGCGGAGTGCTCGGCCTACTGGTCGCGTGGATCCTGATCGCCCTGGCGGGCCAAGCCAAAAGCCTCGCGTTGCCGCACTTCAACGCCATTCAGCTCAACTTCGCAGTGCTCGCATTCACTTTCGTATTGGCCGTCGTGACCGGCGTGCTTTTCGGACTCGCCCCCGCGCTGCGGCTCTCGCGTCCCGATCTGCACGAGGAATTAAAGGGCGGCGCCGGAAGCCTGATCAGCCCCGGCAAACGGCGGCGCTTCACCAGCGACATCCTGGTCGCCGGCGAAATGGCCTTGTCGCTGCTCCTGCTCGTTTCGGCCGGCCTGCTGCTCAAGGACTTCGCGCGCTTGCGGACCCTCGACATCGGCGTGCGCACCCAAGGCGTCTTCACGGCGGCCGTCCGGCTCCCCGAAAATCAATACAAAGAAGCTGCCAGGCAGCGTCAGTTCGCACAGGACTTCCTGGCGAAAGCCTCGGGCATCGGCAGCGTGGATGCCGCTGCCATTACCAGCCATCTGCCGCTCGAGGGAGGCAGCAACTATTACGTGAAGCTGCGCGGCCAAACCAACCAGATGAGCGATCTGCTGGTCGAGTATCACACCATCACGCCGTCGTATTTCCGCGCCATGGGCATCCGGCTACTCGAAGGCCACACGTTCAGTCGGGACGATATCGCGCGCGCGGTGGATCTCGATGCGCGTTTTGAGCGGCTGCCGAAAGGCGAGGAACTCCCCGCCGCGGAGCGCAACGCGATGATCTATCCCGTGGTGATCAATGAAACCATGTCGCACGATTTCTGGCCGAACCGCAGCCCGCTCGGCCAACTCTTCTCGCAGGGCAGCGATACCGGACCCTGGAAGCAAGTCATCGGCGTAGTCAGCGATGTGCGCGAGTGGGGACTCACGCACAAGCCCGTGCCCGAAGCGTATGATGCGTTCACCGGCAGCGGCCGGTTTTTCCTGGTACTGCACACTTCGCGTCCGCCCGCCAGCCTCGCCCCGGATGTGCGGCGCATCGTGGCGCAGGCCGACGCCAGCCTGCCGCTGTTCTCCGTCCGCACGATGGACCAGGTAATCGGCGAAAATGCGCAAGGAGAACAATTCCTAAGCCTGCTGGTCGGATCGTTCGCCGGCTTGGCGATGCTGCTGGCCGCGGTCGGGATCTACGGCGTGCTCTCGTACGCCGTCACCGAGCGCACTCGCGAGATCGGCATCCGCCTCTCGCTCGGCGCAACCCGGGGCCGTGTCCTGCGCCAGATCATCATCGAAGGCATGCGGCTCGCCGTTGCCGGTTTCGCGGTCGGCGCCGTGGCCGCCGTAGCGGCCGGACGGCTGCTCGCCGGCCTGCTGCACGAGGTCAAGCCCAACGATCCGTGGATCTTCGCCCTGACCGCCGGTTGCCTGGCCGCCGTCGCGCTGCTCGCCTGCTACATCCCGGCGCGCCGCGCGGCCCGGCTCGATCCGATGGGCGCCCTCCGCTACGAATAGCCGCTGCTATCATAGAACAGCGTGGAACGAGAGGAGATCCTTCGCAAACTGCGTGAAAGGATCGTGGCCTTCGCGGCATCTCATCTTGCGGGGGATATTGCCGAAGACCTGGCGCAGGAGGTGTTGATCCTCCTCCACGAGAAGTACCATCAGGTGGACCGTCTGGAGGAACTCGTTCCTCTCTCTCTTCAGATCGCGAGGTTCAAAATCATGAGCCTGCGCCGCAAATCGCAACGCCACGGGGAATATACGCAAGTCTCCGTCACCGACATTCAGTTGCCCGACCTCGAAGCCGACCCCGCCACGCTGCTGGAGCGCAAGCTGATGCTGGAGCGCCTCGCCAAGGCCGTGGCGCAACTGGGCGATCGCTGCCGCGAATTGCTGCGCCTGAAATTGCAAGGCATGAACTTCGGCGAGATCCAGAAACACATGGGGGCCCAGTCCATCAATACGGTTTATACGTGGGACCACCGCTGCCGCAAGCATTTGCTCGAACTGATGGGCGGGGATTGGGAGCCGCACAAATGAGCCGCGACGAGATCCAGAAACTGCTGGGCGGATACGCGACCGGCACGCTCACCGAAGCCGAACAGCGCGACTTGTTCGCGGCCGCGCTCGAGGATCAGGAATTGTTCGATGCCCTGGCGAAGGAGCAGGCCCTGCACGACGTGCTGCGCGAACCAGCGGCACGGCGGCAACTGATCGAGGCCTTGGGCCCGCCGCGCGAGCCGTTCGGCGTGCGGGTGTGGCAATGGCTGCGCCGCCCGGCGGGAATCGCGATGACAGCGGGGCTGGCCGTCACGCTGATCATCGGCGCGATCGTCCTCCGCAAGCCGCAACCAGCCGCGCGGCCGGAGACCATCGTTGCGGATGCCACGCTGCGGCAAGCCCCTCTCCCTGAAACCGCGCCCGCGCCCAAGCCAGTGCAGGCGCGCAGTGCCGTGATACGTAGGCCCAAGTTGAAAGTAGCGGTGCAGGAGGAGGCCGCGCCGGTTCCCGCTCCTCCGCCGCCTGCCGCTCCGGCTCTGCCGCCTGCTCCCGTGGCGGTCGCGCAGTTCGCGCCTCCACCGGTGCTACCCGCGGCTACCGTGAGCCGCGCCAGCGCGGCCGGCAGCCCTTCGTCAGTATCGCCATTCACATACAGCCTTCTGGTGGGGCAGCCGGATGGCACCTACTCCCCTGTGGCCGCCGGGGCCGCGTTGCGTGCGGGCGACTCCGTGCGCCTCCAGGTGACGCCTGGGAGTTCCGGGTTCCTATATCTGTTCCGGCACTCCGAAAGCGGCTGGAGGATGATCACCGGTCAACCCGTGGAGCAGTCCGTAAGCTACCAACTCCCGTCAACCGGCGCAGTCGAGTCCATTCAGCCGGCGCAGATCCAATTGCTGCTCGTGCTTTCTTCCCAGGGCACGACGCTCGGCGATATCGACCTGCTGGCATCCGGGGCGGATAGCAAGGCCAAGGCAACGGTTCGGCGCTTCGCGCCTGGATTGATGGCGGCGCGCGCGCCAGCGCCTGTCTCGCCACCGCCGGCTGTGCTCAAAATCGGGCTCGAGTTCCACTAGCGCCGCTACGCTGTCACTCCCTACAATCAATCTATGACCGATCGGGCGCTGCTCGACCACATTACGCGCCTGCCCCACGCCAAGGCCAACTTCAAACAATTGGTGCGCGAATTGGGCGCCAAGGGCGACGCGCGTGCCGAACTGGATCTCTCGCTCGCGCGGCTGCTGGCCCGCGGCGAACTTGTCGAACTGCGTCCCGGCCATTACGTAGTCACCGCCCGCACCCGCGAATTCGCCATCGGCCGCATCCAGATGCATCGCGATGGCTACGGCTTCCTGATCGCCGAGCGCCCCATCGAAGGACTCAAGGGCGACATCTACATTCCCGCCGATTCCGCTCAGAAAGCCATGCATGGGGACCGCGTGCTGGTGCGCATCGCGCGCATCGAAGCGGACGGCCGCGCCGATGGCGAGATCGTCAAGATCCTGCGGCGCGCGCATCTTACCGTGGTCGGCGAGTTCCGCGTGGGACGCCGCGGCAATTACGTCGTGCCGCAGGACGAGCGCATCCAGCAGTGGATCGATATTCCCGAAGGCATGGAGATTCCCGCCGGCACGCGCTCCATCGACCGCATCGGCGCGCCGCCCATCACCGTCGCCGATGCGGCCGATCTCGACGGCCTGATCGTGAATGTCGAGTTGCTTGAATTCCCGGAAGATGGCGGACGCGCCGCCGGCCGCGTCATCGAGATACTCGGCCATCCGGACGACTTCGGCATCGATGTCGAAATCGTCATCCGCAAGCATCATCTGCCGCACCAGTTCCCGCCCGAAGTGGTCGAACAGGCTGAGCAGATTCCGCACGTGATCAGTACGGCCGAGCTCGCCGGACGCGAGGATTTTCGCGCCTACGACATCGTCACCATCGACGGCGAAACCGCGCGCGATTTCGACGATGCCGTGTGGGTCGACCGTCTGCCCAACGGCAACTACGCCCTCCACGTGCACATCGCCGACGTGAGCCACTACGTGCGGCCGGGCACGCCCATCGACGCCGAAGCGCGCCTGCGCGGCACCAGCGTCTACTTCCCGGATCGCGCCGTGCCCATGCTGCCCTTCGAGCTATCGACCGACATCTGCTCGCTCATTCCGCAGGCCGACCGCCTGGTGCTCTCGGCGCTGATGGAGTTCGATCATCAGGGCGATCGCGTGGCGCAGCGCTTTACATCGGGTGTGATCCGCAGCGCGGAACGCATGACCTACACGAATGTCCATCTGCTGCTCGAAGGCGACGCCGCGCAGCGCGCCCGCTATGCCGCGTTGGTCGCGCGCTTCGAACTGATGCAAGAGTTGGCCCTGGTGCTGAATCGTAAACGCGTGCGCCGGGGCTCCATCGATTTCGATTTGCCCGAGCCGCTCATCGAGTTCGACGAATTCGGCGAAATGACCGGCGTGATCCGCGCGCCGCGGAACATCGCCCACCGGCTGATCGAAGAGTTCATGCTGGCAGCCAATGAAGCCGTGGCGTCGCACTTGGAGTCGCATCTGGAAGCCTCCATCTTCCGCATTCACGAAAAGCCCGATCCCAAGCGCGTGATGGAATTCGAAGAAGTCGCCGCGCACTTCGGCTATTCGCTTGGCGTGGGCGCCATCCCGGTGAAGAAATTCGCCTACCAGGATCGCAAGAGCGACGGCCGCAAAGTGCGCAAAGAGATCGTGCTGGCGGATTCCTCCGCAGGCATCTCGTCGCGCAATTATCAAAGGCTGGTGGCGAAGATCGAAGGCAAACCCGAAGAGCGCATCTTGAGTTACCTGATGCTGCGCTCGCTCAAGCAGGCGCGCTACTCGACCGACAACGCCGGCCACTTCGCTCTGGCGGCGGATTCTTACACGCACTTCACCTCGCCCATCCGCCGCTATCCAGACCTGGTCGTGCACCGCCTTCTGAAAGCGGCGCTGCAGCAGAAGGCCGGACCGCCCGAAGCCGAGCTGCACACCATCGCCGAAGAGTGCTCGCAATCCGAGCGGCGCGCCGCGGATGCCGAACGCGAACTGGTCGAATGGAAGAAGGTGAAGTTCATGGAGTCGCGCGTGGGCGAGGAGTTCGACGCGCTGGTGATCAGCACCACCAAGTACGGCCTGTTCGTCGAGTTGGAAAATCTCTTCATCGAGGGGCTGGTGCCCATCGATCTGCTGCCCGGCGACCGCTACACCTATCACGAGAATGTGCGCAAAATCATCGGCCAGCATTCGCGCCGCGAATTCTCGATCGGCGACAAGCTCCGCGTGGTCCTCGATCGCGTGGACGCCGCCGAGCGCAAGCTGCAATTCTCCATCGTCGAGCCGGAACGTCCGCGCAAAAAGAAGAAGCGCGCGTGACGCCGGACCTGGTTCTGATTCCCGGCGGCGAGTTTCTGATGGGCCAGGCGGATGGCCGCGACGACGAGCGCCCCGTGCATCGCGTCATCGTGAGCGCGTTCCGCCTCGGCCGCTATCAGGTCACCAACGCCGAATACGATGCCTTCCGCCATGCGACCGGCCGCGCCATGACGCGCTTCCACGACGATCCGGATTTCGCCGACGCCGCGCAGCCGGTGGTGGGGGTGAGTTGGTTCGACGCCGTCGCTTATTGCGACTGGCTTTCAAACCAGACCGGCGCACCCTGCCGTCTGCCCACCGAGGCCGAGTGGGAATTCGCCGCGCGCGGCGGCGCCGCGCAGTGCCTCTATCCGTGGGGCAACCAGCCGGTCTTCGAGCGCGTCGATTATGCTACCCGCTGGCTCCGCGCGCCCGAGCCGGTGGGCACTTCGGCTCCCAATGCCTTCGGGCTCTACGATATGTGCGAAAACGTGCACGAATGGTGCGCGGATTGGTACGATCCGGCATTCTACGCGGTCTCGCCGGCCGACTACCCGCAAGGGCCGTCGCATGGAACCCGGCGCGCCTCCCGCGGCGGCGCCTGGCGACACCACATCAAGATTGCGCGCTGTGCGGCGCGCAGCAGCATCCCGCCGGAATTTTGTTACGCCGATTATGGCTTCCGCATATGTTGCGGCGCGTAACATATCAGTTACAATCACAGTCATGCGCGGAAACGAAGAAATCCTGCGGCTCCTCAACGAAGTACTCAAGGCGGAACTCACCGCCATCAATCAATACTTCCTGCATTCACGGATGTGCGCGAACTGGGGCTATCAGCGGCTGGCGGCTCTCGACCGCCAGGAATCCATCGAAGAAATGCACCATGCGGACATCCTGATGGAGCGAATTCTGTATCTCGAGGGCATGCCGAATATGACGGAATTGTTTCCCATCAAGGTAGGCCCCGACGTAAAGAGCCAGATAGAAAACGATCTGGCACTCGAGCTGGACGCGGTGCCACGTTTGAATGCGGCGATCAAGCGAGCTACTGAAGTGGGTGACAACGGATCGCGCGAGTTATTCAAGCAGATTCTGCTCGATGAGGAGCATCACATCGACTACCTCGAAGGGCAACTGCATATCATCGAGGAGATCGGCATCGAGAATTATCTCGCGCAACAGATCCATTCCGATAGCAAGTCTTGAAGTGATTGTTGTAAGATGGAGATTCACCGGGAGGTGAGTCTTCTCGAGTAGGCGTGCATCGTTAGCCGAGTTCTTCCCTCCGATCTTCGGTACGGTATCGCATGGCCTTTTTTCGCTCCTTTTCCCGGATGAATGCCACGTTTGTGAACGTCCCCTCACGCGCTTTTCACGAGTGCCGGTGTGCGCCGATTGCCTGCGCGAACCCGCGCCGCTGAGCGCCGAGTTTTTCTGCCTCAACTGCCGCACGCCTTTTCTGAATAGCTTTCCCCTCGACTCCGAAGGCCGCTGCATGCTGTGCCGCCAAGGGCGGCGCGGTTTCGATGAAGCCTATTGCTACGGCGCCTATGAGGGCACGCTGCGCAAGCTGATCCACCTTTTCAAGTACAGCGGCATGCGCGCGCTGGCCCATCCTCTGGGGCGCCTGCTCGCGGACGCCCTGCCGCGCGACCGGCAGTTCGACCTGGTCACGGCGGTGCCCCTGCATTGGCGCCGGCGCTGGCAGCGCGGTTTCAATCAATCGGCTTTGTTGGCGCGCGAGATTACGCGGCGCCGCCGGATTCCGTCAGCGCGCCTGTTGCGGCGCGGATTCGCCACCCGCGCGCAAGCCGGATTGAGCAACGCGCAGCGGCGCGAGAATGTGGCCGCGGCTTTCGTGGCGCGGCGCAAAGTGGCCGGCCAGCGCATCCTGCTGATTGACGATGTAATGACCACCGGCGCCACGGCGGGGGCCTGCGCGCGGGCATTAAAGAAAGCCGGAGCGCGCTCCGTGGCTCTGTTGGCGCTGGCGCGCGTCGACCGCAGATTTACCGATCCAGCGGACATGGCAAGCAATCGAAAGGGACCTGTTTAAATGGCGAGCTTGAGCAGACTGCAGAAGCCGGTTCTGGTTTTGAATGCGAGTTACGAGCCGATCAACGTTTGCGCCGCGCGGCGGGCGCTGGTGCTGGTGCTGAAGGGCGTAGCGTCCGCCGAAGAAGAATCCACCCAGCACATTCACTCCGCCCGCGCCGCCGTGCGGCTGCCGAGCGTGATCCGCCTGCTCGAATACCGGCGCATACCCCACCAGACGCGCGCCCTGTCGCGCAAGAATATCCTGATGCGCGACCGTTACACCTGCCAGTATTGCCACCGCACCCTGCCTTCGTCCGAGCTGACGCTCGATCACGTGGTGCCGCGCTCCCGCGCCGGCGAATCCAATTGGGAGAACCTGGTAGCGTGCTGCAATCCCTGCAATAACAAGAAGGGCAGCCGCACACCTGAGGAAGCCGGCATGAAACTGGCGCGCCAGCCGCGGCCTTTCAGCCTGCACACCAGCCGTCACCTGATGCGCCTGCTCGGCAAAAGCGACGAACAATGGCGCAAGTATTTGTTTTATTGAAGCGGCGCTAGCCCTTCAAATCCTGGAAAGCTTCTTCGATCTCGCGCTTGGCTTCCGCCGTGGGGACCGTGAGCGGCAGGCGCGGCGGACCGCCATAGTATCCATTCAGATCCATGGCGTGCTTTAGTCCCGGGACGCCGTACCGGGTGGTCGTCAGCATGGCCGCGCGTGCGATGCGATTCTGCCAGTCGCGGCCCGCCTCTTCCTCCCGCGTGCGATACGCTTCCCAGATGGCGATCGCGGCGTAAGGCGCGGCGTTCGCGAAAGCCAGGATCCCGGCGCTCGCTCCCATCAGCAGCGCAGGCCATAGAGTCGGCGCGTTGCCCACCGCCACCTGGAAGCCGTGGCGCGTCTCGCGGATCATCTGCATCACCTTCTCCATGCTGCCCGAGCTTTCCTTGATGCCCATGATGTTGGGATGCTCCGACAGTTCTGCCACAGCCGTGGCCGGTATGTCGAGCCCGGTGGCTTGCGGGATGTTGTAGATGATCACCGGAATGCGCGCCTGGTCGGCCACCGAACGGTAGTAGAGCATCTGCGCGTCCGCGCGGTTCAGCATGTTCTTGTAGTAATGCGGCGTTTTGACGAGCGCGGCTTTGTAGCCCAGTTCGGCGGCGCGATTGGTCAGGCACACCGTTTCGTGCACGCTCTCGACGCCGGTGCCCGCGATCAGCAGCTTCTCGGGCGCGGCGTGCTGCGCCACCATCTCCCAGAACTCGACTTTCTCCGCACCCGACAGCATTACGCTTTCGCCGGTTGAGCCGGTGGTGACGTATCCGGCTAGGGTGGTGCGGTTCCACTTCTCGATGTTGTGCTGCACCTTGGCGGCATAGATATTGCCGGCGTGGTCGAAGGGCGTCGTGACGGGGGCAAATATTCCTTGCAGTTTCATCTGAGAACAATGGTAGCGCGTGCGAGAATACAGTCGAGCCTCATGTTCTCCATCGAGTTGCAGTGTGATGGCCCGCATAAAGATCTGTTGATCGCGGAGCTTTGGGAGGCCGGCTCGGCGGGTATCGTCGAGTTGGAGCCGGGCGGGTTGCGCGCGTTTTTCGAGGATGACTCCGCACGCCCCGTGCTCGCGGACCGGTTTCGCGCCGCAAGCTGGCGCCAGGAAGAGCAGCGCGACTGGGTGGCGGAATCGCGCACCGGCTTTGAACCTCTCGCGGTTGGCCAACGGTTCTTCCTGGTTCCCGAGTGGCGCGCAGATCCGGCGCCTGACGGGCGCTTCCGTATCCAGGTCAACCCAGGGATGGCATTCGGCACCGGCCGTCACGAGACCACCCAGTTGTGCCTGGAGGCGCTCGAGACTTATCTGCGGCCTGGCACGCGCATGCTCGACGTGGGAACTGGCTGCGGCATTCTGGCGCATGCCGCAGTGCTATTGGGCGCGCGCGCCGTCTACGCCTGCGACATCGACCCGGAAGCGGTCACGATCGCCCGTGGCATGGCCGGTCGTAATGTATTCACGGGATCGGTGGATGCGGTGCGCTCCGGCTGGGCGGATCTGATGGCGGCCAACATCAGCCCGGAAGCGATCGTGGCGCTCGCGCCGGAACTATTGCGCGCGCTCGCGCCGCATGGCGTGCTGCTGGTCAGTGGGTTCGAATGTCAGGAAATCGTGGCAGTCGAGGCGGCCATCTCCCGCCACGGCGGCGCGATTCTCGAGGCCCGCGACAAAGGCGCCTGGGCACTGCTGGCGGTTGGAGTTACACTCGACGGAGGAGCCGGCCATGTCGACGAGCAGAAGGCAGTTTCTTAGCGCGGGTGCCGCGGCGCTGGCCGCCGGCGCTGCGGCGGCACAGAGTGCCAAGCCGCGCGGCGTGCGGTTTGGGGTGCGCACTCCGTTTCCGCGATTGAGCCTGCGCGAGCGTGCCATGTTAGTGCACCGCCTCGGTTATGACGGCATCGAGCTCGGGCCGGAATGGCTCAATCAGCCGGTCGAGGCCATCCAGGAGCAGATCGCGGGGACGGGCGCCGCGGTAAGCGCCATTGTCGGGTCGATCGCGCTGCTCGATACCGATCCGCAAAAGCGCGCGGCCGGCGTCGAACTGGACCGCCAGCGTCTGCGCATGGCACGCCAATTGGGCGCCGACTGCGTGATCGAAGTGCCGGTGTTCGGACCGAACAAGTACCCGGATCTCTCGCCCATCATGACCGCGCGGGAGGTAGAAGAAAAACTGCTCGTCGCCGGTCTAAAGCAACTGGCCGACGATGTGCGCCAGAGCGGGATCATCCTGCTGCTCGAACCGTGCAATCACAAAGAGACACACTTCATGAACCGGCAAGACCAGGCGGCGGCGACCATCGACGCGGTGGGCGCGCCGGGCTTCCGCACGCTCAGCGATTTTTATCACATGCAGATAGAGGAGCGGGACATCGGTGAGACGCTCACGCGCTACGGCAAATACACTGCCTACGTGCACCTGGCCGACGGCGAAAAGCGCACCGAACCCGGGTCGCTGCCCTTCGACTACCGGCCGGGATTCCGTGCCCTCAAGAAATGGGGCTATGCCGGCTGGCTGACGGTCGAGTCACGCGCCACCGACGATCCGGAAAGCGCGCTCGGCCGGGCGCTCCGGTATCTGAAGCAGCAATGGAGTGAGGCTTAGCGAAACAGGCGGGCGGCACGCATTGCAGCCGGTGCCGCCCGCGCAGCGTTACTGCATGCTTTTGCGTTTGCGGCGGCGCGAAACCAGCAGCACCAGCACGACTCCGGCTGCCAGCCACAGAATGGCTTGAAATATAGTATTGTTCACGTCTGTGTCCTCCTTTCTACTGAATCCCCTTCATCAGCGGGAACAAGTATTTGAAAACCTGTAAAATGCCCGGCCCGGCCGCCACCACCAGAATGGAAGGCAGCACAAAGAAAAAAATCGGGAACACCAGTTTCACGCCGACCTTGGCGGCGCGTTCCTCGGCCTCCTGGCGGCGCCGCACGCGCATGAATTCCGAGTGCGTACGCAGGGCGTCCGCCATGCTCGTGCCGAAGCGGTCGGACTGAATCAGCACCGCGGTTAAACGCCGCAACTCGGTTTCGCCGGTCCGCTGCGCCAGGTTGCGTAACGCTTCGGCGCGCCGCTTCCCCGCGCGCATTTCGAGCGACACCAGCCCCAGTTCGTCGCTCAACTCGGGATACGAAATAGCCAACTCGCGGCCCACATTCACCAATGCTTGATCGAGCCCCAGGCCCGCCTCGACCGAGACGACCAGCAGGTCCAGCCCATCCGGCAGGGCCAGGCGCAGTTTCTCCTGCCGCTTCGCGACCTGGCGCTCCAGGATGAACCCCGGCAGCCAATACCCGCCCACCGTAGCCGCTACCGGCAATACGATCCGTAATATCGGATTGAGGGTGATGTCATTGCGGAAGACCAGCGCCAGAATACCGAGCACCGCGGCCAGGACCAATTTGATGCCATAGAGCAACGCCACCGCGTTTTCCGCGCGGTATCCGGCGGAGATCAGGGTGTGCCGGGCCGTGCGCGCATCCTGCGGCGAGATGGGCGCATGCTGCCCGATCGCCTGAATCTGGCGCGCCAGCGGCGACGGTTTGGGCTGGCCTATCTGATCGAGCGGCACCGCCTCGCCGGCGGGGTCGCGATGCAACTGCTGCAACATACGCGCAGGCTTGGCATAGCGCCAATAGCCATAGGCCGTAATGGCGGTGACCAGCAGACCGAACAAGGCAACGGAAATGATCAATTGCATATGCCCGCCTATACCTTGATCCGAATGATCTTGCGGATGATCAACTGTCCGGCGATCTGGCACACGATGGCCCCCGCGATGAGCTTCTTGCCGTCCGGATCGTCCAGCATCGACTTGAGATACGCCGGGGCCGCCAGCATCATCAGCACCGCCGTGGCTGCCGGCAGAATCGTCAGCACCAGCGCTGTGACGCGGCCGTGTGCGCTGGCCGCTTTGACTTGGCCCTTCAACCGGAAGCGCTCCCGGATGACGTGCGCCAGCCGGCTCAGGATTTCGCCCAGGTTGCCGCCGGTCTGCTTCTGCAGCACCACCGCCGAAACGAAGAAGCGCACGTCCAACAGCGGCACACGGGCGGCCATATTGTTCAGCGCAGTCTCGAGCGGCGCGCCGAGATTCTGTTCGTTGAACAGCGTCCGGAATTCGAGCCCCAGCGGGTCCGGCATATCTTCGCTGGCCATGCGCAGGCTGATGGTGAAGGCGTGCCCCGCGCGCATGGAGCGCGCCAGAAAATCCAGCGCTTCGGGGAACTGTTCTTCAAAAGCCGCCAGGCGGCGCGCGCGCTTGCGGCGCAAATAGAAAAACGGCGCCGCGCCGCACACCAGCGCCAGCGCGGTGGAAGATCCCGGAAATGTGAAAAGGCCCGGCAGCGCGAACGTCACCACGAGTGCGCCTACCCCGCCGCCGGCCATTATCGCCAGCAATCCGCCGGGGGTCAGGTTCACTCCGGCCTGTTGCGTGAGCCGGTTGATTTTGTGGAGCAGCGAGAAGCGCTCCAGCCACACCTCGAGAGCCGGCCGTTTGCCGCCCATCTCGCGCAACAATTGCGCGCGCCCGGGCGAGGGCTCCTCCGCCGCGGTACGCAGCATGGCCGACATCTCGCGCTTTCGCCACCACTCGTAAAACTTCAGGCCCAGGGCGATCGACAACAGCACAAAGGTGAACAGGACCAGAAACAGTGACAATGAGACAGGCATGCCTACGATACCTCCTGATAGGCATCGAAGACCTCCGGCGGCAGGGTCAGCCCGCAGGCGAGCAGACGCTCGTAGAGCTTAGGCCGGATGCCGGTGGAGCGGAAACAGCCGCGCACGTGCCCGTTTTCACCGAGGCCGTGCTTTTCGAAAACAAAAAGATCCTGCAGGGTCACCAAGTCGCCTTCCATGCCGGTGACTTCCGTGATGTAAGTGACGCGCCGGGTGCCGTCGCTGAAACGTGACACTTGCACGAACAGATCCACCGCCGACGATACTTGCTGGCGGATGGAACGCACGCCCATGTTGGCGTTGGCCATCCCCACCATCACCTCCAGGCGCCCCACCGCGTCGCGCGGGCTGTTGGCGTGTACGGTGGTCAGCGACCCGTCGTGGCCGGTGTTCATGGCTTGCAGCATGTCGATGGCTTCCTCGCCGCGCACCTCTCCCACGATGATGCGGTCCGGCCGCATGCGGAGCGCGTTGATCACCAGTTCGCGAATGCGGATGGCGCCGGTGCCCTCGATGTTCGGCGGGCGCGTCTCCATGCGCGCCACGTGCGTCTGCTGCAGGCGCAGCTCGGCGGCATCTTCAATAGTGACGATGCGCTCGTCCTCCGGAATGTAGCTCGACAGCGCGTTCAGCAACGTGGTCTTGCCCGAGCCCGTGCCGCCGCTGATCAGAATGTTCAAGCGTGCCCGCACGCAGTACTCCAGCACCTGCCGCATGCCCTCGGTCAGGGCCAGCCCGCGCACCAGGTCTTCCGGACGCAGCGCGTGGCGTCCAAACCGGCGGATCGACAACAGCGGCCCATCCACGGCCACCGGCGGAATCGCCGCGTTGACGCGCGATCCGTCCGGCAGGCGCGCGTCCACCAGGGGCGAAGATTCATCCACGCGGCGGCCCACCTGCGCCACCACTTTTTCGATAATCCGCAACAGGTGCGCGTTGTCTTTAAACTGTACGGGCGTGCGATGCAGCTTGCCCGCCTGCTCGACGTAGACCAGGCGCGGCGTGGTAACCAGGATGTCCGAGATGGTGGGATCCTGCAGCAGCGGTTCGAGCGGCCCGAGCCCGAAGACCTCGTTGAGCACTTCTTCGACGACCCGATCCTTCTCCGCGCGGCTGAGCGGCGTCTTCTCCTGATCGACCAGCCGCACCAAGGCAGTGCGGATCTCCATCCGCGCGCGTTCCTCCGGGATCGCGGAAAGCGCCTCCAGGTTGAGGCGCTCGAGCAACTGCCCGTGCAAGGCGAACTTCAGTTGCTGATATTCCGGGGTGGACGCTTCGCTGTGAAACAGGCGCGCTACCCATCCGTTTTCAGCGGGCGGCCGCGGCGATCCGTTCCAGACATTCCCCATAAAGGCGCTCCTCTATCCGAACAGGCTGAAGCGGCGTTTGCCCTTCTCGACCGGCGCGCCCGCCAGCCGCATGGCGAAGTTCGAGATCTGCCGGTGGAGGTGCGTGCCCGGCGGCAGCAGCTTGCCCTTGCAAAACGCGTCGTACAGTGCGTAGTAATCGTTGGGCAGCATGGTGTCGATCGGCAGACCCAGGATGCGCTCCAATTCCTCGGCAGTGACGTCCGGCCGCTGCGGCGTGCGATTCAGGATCACGTGCAGCCGGTTGCTGTAGCCCGCATTCATCATGGTCTGGACCGCCTGCTTGGCTTGGTGCAGGGAAGGGACTTCCAGGGTAGTGACCAGGTAGATCTCGTCAATCTCGTCCAGGATCGTGAAGGTAGAAAGGCTCAGGCCGGCGCCCAGGTCCACAATCGTCCAGGCGTAGTGCGCGCGCGCAAACGCGACCACCTTCCCCAGAGACTCGCCGGGTACCGCGTCCTTGGGAAGATAACCGTTGGGCGCGGCGATCATCTCCAGTCCGGGCCAATCGGCCGATATCAGCGCGTTCCAGTAGCTCAGGTCCAGCCGGTGCAGGTTCTGCACCGCGTCCAGCACTGAATAAGGCGATTTAGCTTTCATCAGGAAGCCCACGATGCCGGACTGCAGATCCAGATCGGCGAGCAGGCTGTGCTCCGCGCGCTGCGCACTGAAGCGGCCTAACTCGGTGGCCAGGTGGCAGGCGATAGTGGTGGCGCCACAGCCTCCCTTGGCCGCCAGAAATCCCAGCACTTTTCCCGGCGGACGGCTGTCATCACGGGGGCGGGGCCGGGCGGCCGCGGTCGCGCGGCGCGCGATGGCTTTCTGCAGATTGGCGCCCAGCGGCGGATAGAGGAATTCGTTGGCGCCGGCGCGTACCACCGCCAGAATCGTCTCCGGCTGCGCCGACGTGTCGAGCGCCACCAGCATCGTATCGGGCAAAGCGGTGCGCACCGCATGCACGGCTTCCTCGAGCGCCACCGGCAAACCCGTAATGTCGAGCAATACGACGTCCGGCCGCAGGGACTGCAAGCGATCCACCAGCGGCGGCCAGTTGCTCAAATCGCGCTGTTCCATGACCACGCGTACGGACAGGCCACGGAGGGCCTCCTGCACGTGATCCCACAGGACCGCAGATCCGATCGCCATGCCGATCGTGGCCGGCGCGGCGGGTGCCGCAGCCGAATCCTGTTCAATGATGAGCGATGCCATTAGTGTCCTTCTCCTGAAGTTGTCCCGGCTGGGGCTGGACCGGCAGCCGGTGAGGCTGCTTTTTTCTGGATTTCCAACAGTTCCTCGAAGGGAATCTCTTGCTGCACGGGCGGCGTGGGAACCGCGCCGGTCACTTCCGCGCCAGGATTCCGCGGGGCTGCCTTGGCGGTGCCCGGCAGGAATTGTTCGGGCATCCTGATCGCGGGTGGCGCCGCGCCGGCCGGAATCGGTTGGACCAGTTCGGGTGTGACCAGCACCATCAGCTCCGAATTGCTGCGCGTGCGCGCGCGGCTCTGGAAAAGCTTGCCGAGCACCGGAATGTCGCCGATGCCGGGAATCTTGTTGAAGGTCTCCGTAATGGTGTTGTCGAGCAGCCCGGCAATGACGAAGCTCTGGCCGCTGGCCAGCTCGACCTGCGTATCCACGCGGCGCGTCGCCAGCGCGGGAATGGTAAAGCCCTCGAATTGTAGGGCGTTGGAATAATCGAGCGAACTGACCTCCGGCGACACGCGCAGCAGGATCGTGCCGCGCGGCGTAATCTGGGGTAGAAAGTTGATACGCACACCGTACTCGCGAAACTGGATGGTGACGGTGCCGACCGAAGCGCCGCCCTGTACCACCGGGAACGGAAACTCGCCGCCCGCCAAAAAGCTGGCCGGCTTGCCGTTGATCGCGAGCAGGTTGGGCTCGGCCAGCATCTGCAGCAGATTCTTGGCCTCGAGCGCCTTGACCAAGGCGCCCAGATTCAAATCCTGACGGAACAGGAAGATATTCAGCGCGTCGGAGAAGCTAAATTGCGTGGATCCGTTGCTGGTCTGCGGAACCGCCGGCCCGAACTGGCTGGTGGTGATCTGGCCGACCGTGTTGCCTGCGCCGGTGCTCAGTATGTTGACGCCAAATGAGACGGTGGCGGAGCGGTCCACATCGGCGAAGCGCACGCGCAGCAGAATCTGCGGTTCCGGAGCGGGAACCTCGACCCGCAGCAGATTGACGACTTTGCCCAACGTGCCGGCCATACTGACGGCGCGCTCGGCGCTCGAAAGATCTTTCACCGTGCCCCGCAAAAAGACGGTGCTATTGGTGAGATCGAAACTCACGGATTGGCCGGGTAGCGCGCGCGCCATCTCCTGTTTTACGGCTTCGACGCGCGCCGCGTTCGGCAGCACGTCCAGGTTATAAATGGTGCGCACGCCGTCGCGCTGCCACACGATGACCGATGTCTCACCGGGCGCTTTGCCGTTGATCAACACCTCGCGCGATGTCACCGCCAGGGCTTCGGCGAACTCACCATCCGCTACCGAGACACGCCGCAGCTCGGCGGGCGTGTCCAGGATCAGGGATTTGCCGACCGTAACCTTGAGGGTCGGCGCCCCGCCATCTCCGGCGAACATCAGTGCCGCCAGCCAGAGGGACGCGGCCAGCTTACAGAGGCGCCCCTTCATGGCCGGATCTCCTGCGGGAGCTGCGTTTCCGTGCGCTTCACGCCCAGAATCACTTCCACCGGCTCGCTCTGCGGAGGTCTGGGTGTCACGGCGGGCACCGCCAAACGCACGACTGCCGCGCGCTTCACCACCAACGGGGCCGCCTTGGAAGCTTCCTGGACCGGCTCGCCGGAGTGAAACAGTTCGACCACCGCGCTGCCCGTGGTCTTGGCGATCGCCGAATCCAGCGGATTGCGGAGAACCAGTTGAATGGTGGCCTCGGTGCTGGCCAGGCTCAACATTTCCGCCTGCTGCGGGGTGACCAGCAGATTCACCACTGGCACGGAGATCGGTTTGCCTTCCACGTCCTTCTGAAAGTGCTGTCCGGCGGAGAGCACCTGCACGTCCTGTAGCAGCGTACGCGTGACCCCGCCGGTGGCAGTCGATCCCGGCGGACTGCCGCAGATCAGCACATCCACGCGCATGCCCGGCACCGCAAAGCCGGCCACGCCCACAATTTCATTCACCCGGATGGCCACGGCGCGCATGCCTTTCGGAATCAGAGCCGCCAGACCGGCGCCTCCTCCCTTGGGTGCCAGGCGGTCCTCGACGAGCGGCTCACCGCTGAAAATCGCCGAAATCACGCCACGTCCCACAATCTCTTCTTCTTTCCGCAGGGCTCCCGACGGAATGGCCCCTGGCCAGTCCCCGCTGCGGAGATCGCTTTCGCGAACCAGTGTGCCCGGTTCCAGGGTCCGCGCAGCCAGGATCAGTTTCGTCGAATTGTGCGCCGTTTGCGGCGTGATATGGCTGGATAAAAGCCGGTATAGTAGAAAACTGGCGCCAGCGGAAACAATAAACGCGAACGCCAACACGGAGACCAGACGTTGATTCATGCTTCACTTGCAGGCCTTATCCCCACTCCGGATCGCAGGACCTGCTCCTCATGCCCGGGTTACACACTACCCGGTGCGCTCGTTTTCTATATCGGCAGGAGGATGCGTAAGCTGTAGTGCCGGCTAACGGAAAAATCGCCTTGGTGACCGGCGCGGGGAGCGGCATCGGCCGCGCGGTGAGTCTCGCGTTGCAGGGCGCGGGATACGCAGTGGTGCTGGCCGGCCGGCGGGCCGCCGAGCTTGAGCGCACCGCCGGGTTGGCTCAACCGGATGCCGGCGCCATGCTGCCGATCCCTACGGATGTTTCCGATCCCGCGGCTGTGCGGGCCTTGTTCTCGAAAACCGCCGAGACCTTCGGACGCCTCGATCTGCTCTTCAATAATGCCGGCAAAAGCGCGCCGGCCATTCCCATGGAAGACTTGACCTTCGCGCAGTGGAGTCAGGTGGTTGGCGTCAACCTCACTGGCGCATTTCTTTGCGCCCAGGAAGCCATCAAACTCATGAAGACCCAGACGCCCCGCGGCGGCCGCATCATCAACAACGGCTCGATCTCCGCCCACGCCCCGCGCCCCAACTCGGCACCTTACACCGCGACTAAGCACGCCATCACCGGCCTAACTAAGTCGATCGCCTTGGATGGCCGGAAGTACGATATTGCCTGCGGCCAGATCGACATCGGGAACGCCGGCACCGACATGACCGCGCGCATGGCCGACGGCGTTTCCCAGGCGGATGGCTCCCGCAAGCCGGAACCGGTTATGGACGTGCATCACGTGGCGGACGCCGTACTCTACATGGCGAATCTGCCGCTCGACGCCAACGTCCTGTTCCTGACCGTGATGGCGACCCGGATGCCGTTCGTGGGCCGCGGCTGATCAGAACCGCCGCTTATATACGAAGTTCAGTCCGACCAGCCCGTTCTCTTCCCGCAGCGCCACAGCCGACCAGTTGCGGCTGAAGGCCCACTCCACCTGGATCACCAGCGGGTCGCTGCTAGTCACGTCCGTGATGTAGGTGAAGGTGATCTCCGGCGTCACTTGCTGTTCGATCGTCAGGCGCGCCTGCGGGTTATTTTCCACGCCCGTCAGGCTGGTCAGCGTCGGATCGATTTTCAGCCGTGTCACGCCGAAGAATCGCTGCAGGCGGCCCGTCACGGGACTGGCAATCGCCTCGCCGAGAAGCGCGGAAGCGCCCATCTGTTCGAGCGACTGCGGCGCCGCCGGACTGTTCATCAGGGTGGCGTAGTCGGATGTCGGCGAACGCCCGGTTGCCAGCAGCGCTACGATATCGGAGAACGGCATAGGCGGGTCCGAACGCGGTGTCATGTTCAGCTTGTTCACCGGTCCGGAAATATTCAGGATCACGTCGATGCCGCGCGCCTTGGTGTCCAGATCGATGTTCAGCACCGGCTCGATCTTCACCGGATTGTAGAAGGCGATGGATCCCTGGTTCACCGTGAACGTGGTGCCGAAGAAAACCACCTGGCCTTGGGTGATGTTGATCCGCCCCAGCAGCGACGGATTGCTGCCCGTGCCGCGCAGCCGCAGGCTGCCTTCGGCCTGCACGCCCTGCGCCAGGGAACTCTGGAAGGTGACGTCCGGCGCCGTGTCGATCTGCACGTCGAAATGCATGTTGGCCAGCAAGCCGGTCTGGGCCGATGGCGTGCGCACCGGCTCGGCCGACTTGGCCAGGATCGAGCTGAAATCCGAACGCGGGTTGAAGCCGGTCCGCAACACCGTGATGCGGCCGGAGAGCGTGCTGCTGTCGCTGGTGCCGGTCAGGCTTAGCGAAGCGTTGCCCACCGTGCTGAAATCCTCCGGATAGCGCAGCCGCACCTCGTGCGCGGAAGCGTGCAGACGAAATACCAGGGCGTCTGCCGTGTAGCCCGCGAACCCGGACAGGGTGATCGTACCACCGCCGCTTTCGGCCGTGAAGCTCTGGATGGTGGCGCGGCTGGCGTCGAACAGAATCACGCCGTTGGCTTTAGAAACGCCGACAGCCACGTCCGCCAGGTTGATGGTGGCGTCCCGAATGTCCAGCCGCCCGGCAATTTGCGGCTGCGCCAGCGGTCCGCGAATGGTGACGCCGGTTTGAATAATACCGTCGCCGTCGATATCGTGGTTGAAGTCCTGCAACGTAGCCAGATCGAACTTGCCCTCGACGCGCAGATCGAGCGCGCTCTTCTGCTGCAGGTTCACGCTCCCGCTGAGCGAAAGATCGGTGGCGCGGCCTACCAGGCGGGCGCTTTGGATCTTCACGATCTCATGCTCCATGGAAATCGTGATGGGCGCCGGATTATGCAGCGCCAGCGCATTCTGCTGGGCGGCCAGACTCGGCCCCGGACCCACCTGCAGCGACGGGATGCGCAGCTCCGCTTTCCACAGCTTCGGTTCGAGGGCCGGCCCGGTCATCGTCAAGGTGCCTTCGGCGGACCCGTCCAGAGCAATTCCACCGGGCGGCTTAGCTCCGCGCAGCCACACGCGCAGACGCTCCAGATCGAGCCCCTTGAAGCTGACCTCCGCGCCACCGGGATAGTCGTCCACTAAACGCCATTGGCCCTTTCCCTCGATGGTCGACCCGGCCACTTCGGATGCGAGCTGGGCCGATAATTCAGCGCCCCGCGTGGATGCGATGACCGTCAGGTCGCGCACGGGCTGTTCGCCGACACGCAGGCCGTGGCCCTCCAGCCGCCCATTCAATGCGGCCAGGTGCCAGCCCGGCTTGTCCGCCGTGATCTCCAGCTCGCCCGTGGTATGTAATTCGGCGGTCCCCGCGATGCCCGGATAATCCTTCGCCAGCATCTGAAACTGGGCGATCGGCATGGCGTTGCTGTCCGCCGCGAAATGCAGATCACCCTGGCCGAAGCTTCCCGGCCGGTGTTGGTAGCGCGCCCCGAACGCCAGACTCTTGCCTCCCGCCGTGAGGTGTGCATTGGCTAATTCCGCAGTCGTCCCGGCGTAGGTCAGCGCGCCGGCGAAGCGGTCGAATGGCTCTCCGTATATGGTCCCCTTGAGAGCGGTAACTGAGGCTTCGATACGCGGACTGCCGATCGTGCCCGATATCGTGGCGTCTCCGCCAATGGTTCCCTCAACGGGCACATTGCGGATGTCCGCCAGCGCCAGCAGTTCACTCGCCGGAGCATTGCGAATCGATCCGGTAGCCGACACGGGACTCTGGTTATCGACTTTCCAGTCCTGCATGCCCAGCGTCCCCGCGCCGCGCGCCCGCAGAACGCCTTGCTGCAGGCTGCCATTCCGCACGGCGATGCCCGCGCTGGTCAAATCGATATCCCCGCTCGCCGCGTCGAGCACCTGGCCCGACCACAGGATATTCGTCGCGCTGCCGTGCCCGGTGATGCGCGGATCTTCGAGCTTGCCCGTAACCGACCCATCGAACGTCACCTCGCCGTGCTGCAGTTTCACCGGCAGGGACTGGATGTCGAAGGCCGGCAGCACATCGTCCAGATCGCGCGAGTCGGCGCGTACGCGCAACTGGCGGCCCAACACACCCGCAAACTGGATGCGCGAGGAGGGCAGCGATAGCGACGAACTACCCAGATCGAGCACATCGCCCGCCGCGTCGTATTTCGCGTCAATCGATCCCTGGACCGGCGCACCGGTTCCAGCGGGCGCGATGGCCATGTGCGCCGCCAGCATTAGTGTCTCCGGCGCTCCCAAGCTGACGCTCAGTTCGAGCGGGCCGGACGCGAGCGCATCCCACGGCACGCTCTGGCCGTTATAGACACGCATCAGTTTGCGCACGTCGAAGCCCGCGACATCGCCCTGCACCCGCACGCGCTTCAAGGCCGCGATCTGGGCTTTGCCCCCAAAAGACCCGTCCAGCACATCGATGTGGATGCCACTGGCATCGAGCACCTCTCCGCGCAGCGCCACGCTCTCAATCCGGCCGCTCACCGGAAACACTTCGAGCGGCCTGTGTTTTCCGGAAAGCGACGCCATGGCCGTTCCCGCCAGTTGCATCCCGGTGACGGCGACACGCCGTGGATCGATGCGGATGGCCCCATCGGCGCGGAAATCGCGCAGGGCGAAGTGCGGGTCCGGACGGAAAAACACGCCCGCCGTATGCAACGTGCCCGCCGCCGAGTAGTCTGCCGTACCGCGGAAATGCGCCGTGCCGGTCACGGTCACCGGGCCTTCCAGTTCGGTGCGCAGCGCCAGCGTCCGGACCACCTCGCCCAGCGACGCACGCACCTTATATTGCAGCGTGCCGGAAAAGTCTTTCAGGCTCTCGATCGCGCCCGAGAACTCCGCCTGCGATTGCGCGGTGGCCACTCTTCCGGACTCGATGTCGATGCGATTCGCCGAAGCGGCCAGAGCCAGGTCCACGTCCAGCGCCGCGGGTTTATATCGCCCCCAATGGAATTCCGCGGGCGCGATGGCGATCTGCCCTTGATAACGCGGCCCCGCCGTGTCATAAGTGAATTGCGCGCGCAGGCCGCGGCCCTGCGCGTCGAACGGCGTAGTTCCCTGCCCCGCCACCTCGAAGCTGCCGTTTTGCAGGCTGAAGCGGCCGATCGCCAGATCCAGGATCGTCTCCGCCGCACCCTTGCCCGATCGCCGCACCTTCGGCGCCGGCAGGTTGGTGCGTCCATTCGGGTCGACGATCAGGTCGATCTGCGGATGCCGCACGTCGAGGTACTGAATATCGACCGAGCGCTCGACCAAAGAAACAATCTTGATTCCCACCACGACCGCATCGGCGCGAAATAGCGGCGCAGCGCCAGCCGGCTCGGTGCCGTGCAGCGTGAAGCCGTCGACTTCCGCCCGCATTTTTGACCATTCGAAGCGAAAGGCGCCGATCTCCGCGCGGCCGCCGGTCGATGCTTCGACTTCCGTGACGATGCGCCGGCGCACCTGCTCGCGAAACCAATCGCTGCGCAGAACCAGCACGGTAACCGCCGCCAGCGCCAGCAACAGGCCCGCCGCGCTGCCCACCGCGATCCATATCCATCTCCTTCGCCGGCTCATTGGAACACCTCGTCGTGATAAATGATGCGCGTCCGCCGGCGAGCTTCTTTCAACCACTGCTCTGCCTGCGCATTGGCCGCCTCGCCGATCAGCGTCCGCTCAATGCTGTCGCGGTAGTCTTCGAGCACGGGCGTCTTGCCCGGATGCGCCAGCGCGGCGGCGGCCTTCACGTGATCTTCAAAATACTGGCGAATCTCTTCGTCGCCGATCTGGATGCCTGGACGGAAACGCAGATCGATGAACCGGATCAGCGTCAGTTGCCAGAGCAGCCTGTCCTTCAAATCCTGCTCGCTCACGCCATACTCCGCCAAAGCACGCCGGTAGGCCGCCTCATTCGGGAAACGGCTCTTTTCCTGCGCGAGTTCCGTATCCGCCTCGGCTTCGGTGGGCAGCAGGTAGCGGCTCGTTTCAAGCTCGCTGCGCACCAGCCGCTGATCGACCATGCGCTCGATCGTCTGCCGCTTGTTGCCGGCGCTGAAATCCGGCTTCTCGCCGTTCAGCAGCGCGGTGATGCGGATCTCCCGGTCCAGATCGGTTTGGGTAATCACGCGATTGCCGACTGAAACGGCGATGCGGTCGACGATTTCTGCCGTGCACGTCCGGCCCGCCAGCAGACCCGCGCAAACCATCGCCATGTAAAACGCAAGCCGCATTAGAATGTCTGTCCGATCGAGAAGAAGAATTGGAAGTGGCTGATGCTCTGCGCTACGCAGTTATAAGGTTGCGTCTGGCAGGGATTCTGCCCGGCATTCAGCAGATCGCTGAAGCTGCCGGCGAACCCGATGAAGCGCGGCGGATTGATGCTGTACGCCAGATCTAGGCGCACCGGCCCGATAGGCGTCTTGTACCGCACGCCGAAGCCCACCGCGTGGTTCATGTAATCGAAGTCGGAAAGCCCGTGCTGATCGGTGCGGAACGAGATCGCCGATGGGCTGCTGAACACGTTGCCCATGTCATGAAACAGCACGCCGCCGATATTCTCACCCAGCAGCGGAAAACGCAGCTCGGTCTGATTCATCAGCAGCGCCGTGCCGCCCAGCGGGAAGCCCGTAACCAAGTCGCGCGGTCCGGCCTGCAGATCGGGAAAGCCGCGCTCCGAGGTCGCGCCGCCGGAGAAGAAGTGTTCGGGAAGGGGGATGGCGGTCAATGGGTTCGACACATCGCGCAGCGGATGCACGATGCCGAAGCTGGTAGCGCGCGCCAGTACGTAACGCTTGCCCAGCGGATGATAGGTCGCATTACGCCCCAGGAAACGCCCGAAGCTGATCTGCGATCCCAGGGCGCGCGGCGCGGCGGAAATGTCCATCGTGTTGTAAATACCCTTGTGCGTTTCCACGGGGTCGTCGCGCCGGTCTTGCACCATGCTCCAGGCCAGCTCGCCCACCCGGTCCGGCTGCGAAAACAACGGGATCAGCAGCGGCGAAATCTTCAGCGTCGATTGCTCGACGGTCACATGCCGGTAGGTATAGCGATACAGAAAGGTGATCGACTTCGAAAGGCGCTCGGAGAGCTGCACCGAGCCTTCTTCGCGCTGCGCCGTGAACGTGCGCACGTCCTTACTGTCGTCGTACAGCACGGTGAAAGAAAGCGTCAGCTTGTCGTTCCCCCGCACGCGGGGCGCCGTATAATTGACCAGCGCGCGCTGCTCCAGGGTGGATACACGGCCGCGGAAGCTGAGGCTCTGGCCCACGCCCCAAAGGTCCAGGCGCGAGACATCCAACGTGAAGTCCGGCGCGAACCCGGTCTGCCCCTGCGGCGCTTCCAGGCACGTCGAGCAGCCGCCGATGCGCGCAAACTCCGCACCGAAGCCGGTGGCGATCGAATACTTGCGCGCTTCTTCCATGTCGTACAGGACGTATTTGTCGCTGGTATCGCCATCCGGATTTTGAATGGCTGTGTCGACGCGCGCAAAAACGCCCAGATCGTAAAGGTCGCGCTGCGTATCGCGCATGGCGGTGGGCGAGAGCGGATCGCCCGGCTTCAGCAGCATCTTGCTTTCCACCAGGCTGCGGCGCGTGTTTTCCAGGCCCCGGATCAGAATGTCGCGCACGAACTGCTGCTGCCCCTCCTGGATGACATACGATAGATCGATCTGGTGGACCTCCGCCGCCGGCTTGGAGTTCCATTCGAACGTGGCGTTCGGAAAACCATGCGAGGAATACTCTCTCAAGATGACGTCGCGGTCCACCGCCACGTTATACTCGCTGAACGGCTGCCCTTCCACGGAACTGAGCTGGCCCACCAATTGCCCCTTGTCGAGCCTGGTGATCCCGGCTATCGCCAGGCTGTGAATGAAGTATTGCGGCCCTTCCTGGATCTGGATGAAGACCGCCAGGTCGCCGGCCTTGCCCTGGTAGCCATCCACTACTTTGTGCGTGACAGCCACGTCCCGAAAGCCGTTCGATTGATATAGGTTGCTGATGGACTCTTCGTCCCGCCGCAATAGCGCCTCGCTATAGCGGCCGTGCCGGAACTGCAGCAGCGAAGCCCGCATCAGGAACATGCGCTCCCGAATATCCGCGGTACGGAAATAGTGATTGCCTCGAATCTCGATGAGCACCAGCTTGTGCCGCAGGCCGGGATTGACCAGATAATCGATGGATGCCTTGTCGTTCACTACGCGTTGCCGCTTATATTCCACCTCGGCGTCGAAATATCCCTGCGACTGGAAGTAGTCCCGCAGGTTGCGCGCCCCTTCCAGCAGCAGAGAGTCATCCACGGTGTGCTCTTCGAAGATCGGCACCAGGCTGCGCAGTTTGGCCTGTGAGATCTTGGCGCCCACCGCGTGTACCTGTACCTGCGGTCCGGCTTCGATATCCAGCGACGGCTGGCTGCGATTGGTGTCCGCATCGTACCGCATGCCTTTCAGCGACACGCGTGCTTCCATGCGCCCGCGATGTTCGTACCTTTCGCGCACGCCTTCCACGCCCTTGCGCACCCGCGCCTGGTTGACCGTGCGCCATCCGCCGACCAGCCAGCGCCGCCAGTGCGTCGCGCCCACGATTTCAGCGGGAGTCATCTTCGTATCGCCCGCGATCAGCGGCATCGTGAAGCGGGCGCGCCGCCCGGAATCGACCACGAAGCGAATGCTCGCCTCTTCGGTCTTGGGGCTGTAGTCGATTTCCGGGTGGATCTGCGCGTTGTACAGGCCGTTGGATTCAAGCAGGCGCGTCATGGCTTCCTGCGCCGGACCGATGTCGGATTCCGTGAACGGCTGCCCGAGGTTGAGGCGCGTCACGTTGGAGAGTTGTCCGCGATTCGGCGGATCGGAGATGCGTCCTTCCACCGCCACGTGCCCCACAAACCAACTGTTCTGCGTGATAATGCGTACCGTGACGCCTTGCGCGGCCGGCTCCACGTCGACTTGAACATCCTGGTAGCACCCGGTGGCGAACAGGCGCTCGATGGCCGCATGCACGTCCGCCATCCGCAGCGGCTCGCCTTTCTGGAGCGGCACCGTATTGGCCAGCTCGGCACCCGTGAGCGGCTGTTCCGGAGGCACGAATTCTACTCCGGCGATGACTTGCCCGTCGTAATTCGTCTTCTGTGCCAGGGCGACTGGTGCGGCGGCGAGCAACCACAGCGTCACGTAGCGGGCGAAGCGCAGGCGCACCTTCCCCATCATAAACGAAGCCCGCCGGCTCACGTGTACAGGTGAAGAATGTCACTCCCGGGAGGGAGGCTCACCCACTTTGATCTGCTGCCGGGTGTGCTTGCTCAGATACCAGCAGGGCGGACTGCCCAGGTGTGCGAACAGCGAATTGACGCAGGCTTGCGGCGCGGGCGGGTCGAACATGTACTCCGTCGAGCCGTTCTTCTGCGCGACGGCATACACGCGCCGCACCGTGACGCTGCCGAACTGATTGGTTCCCTTGGAGCGGAGCACCACGTAATCGCCGGCGTAGAGCAACGCCGCCGCCAGCACCAGGCTACCCACCGAAATGAGCAATATGCGCTTCAAATCTTCAGATACAGCTTGCGCTGATACATCCAGTATAAGATCAGCCAGTAGCAGAACAGCACCACTGATCCTTGCAGGAACGGCTCCAGTCCGGTGCCCAGGAAGGCGAAGAAGTTCGGGCCCAAATGGATGTGCAGCGAACTGACGATGAAGTGCTCGAACAAGTGCGCGATCATGTAGGCGGCAATCGAATTCATGCCGATCACTACCAGCGGAAACGCCCACTTGCGGTAGCCCTTCACGTCGATTACCCAGCTAAAAATCGCCACGTAGAAGAAGCAGATGCCGCCGCTAAATAACGTCCAGCTCGGCGTCCAGATGCGCTTTACGATCGGGCAGATGCCGGTGTAGTGCAGCAGCACGCCCGCAGCGAAGCAGGCCGCGCCCGCGGTCAGCAGCTCTTTGAATGGAATGCGCGGCGCCGCGGCGCGCAGCCAGCGCCCGCAGATCAGCCCCAGGATCATGGTGCCGAGCGTGGGGATGAAGCTGAGCGTCAGGTATCCGCCGTCGTTATACACGAACGGATGCTGCCGCGGAAACAGATTCAGGAACCACTGGTCGACGGCATTGCCGAAGTTGGCGTTCTTGTTCCAGTGCGCGGCGAAGCCTGTAAAGAAATGATGCCAGTCAGCCGGTACGCCCACCGACTGCCAGTTGAAGCCCGGACCGGGCACCGGGTAAAGCGCCCACGCCAGCCAATAGCCGCCAAGCACCAGCCCCAGCGCCGTCCACTGCCACTTCGGCTTGCGGAAGCCCAGCAGGAACAGAAACGGATAGCCGAGCCCGATCTGCGTTAGTGTGTCTTCGAAGGTGAAGTAGGTGCGCGGCGTGTACATCGAGCGCAGGAAGATGCCGAGCGCGATCAGCAGGAACGAGCGCCAGATGGCGTGCGCCCACATCTTGCCGAACGTGCCGCCCTTCGCCAAGCGGCTGGCAATCGAGTACGGCAGCGCCACGCCCACCAGAAACGAGAAGGAGGGCTGGATCATATCGTGCAGCGAACAGCCGGACCATTCCACGTGCGTCTGGTTAAAGCCGAGAAACGCCCAGAACCAGTTGCCCGGGTAAGCATGGGCCACGCGCGCCAGTTCCAGGACCTCCGCCATCATCAGGAGCATCACCATGCCGCGGTAGGCATCTACGGCCATGTTGCGGACCACGGTCTTCGGCACACGGGAAGATTCGCGCGTCACTGTGGGCGGCGGCGGGAGAGTAGCTTGCACGCTTCACCTCCAAGAGAGATTAGTCTCGACGTTATCACAATCCGCCGTGGCCGGGTTAACGATATATACTGAACGAGAAGCAACAACCGAGGGATACGCATGATCCAACTGACCATAAACAGCAAACCGGCCCGATTCGACGGCGATCCGGACATGCCGCTGCTCTGGTACCTGCGCGATGAACTGGCCCTGACCGGCACCAAGTTCGGTTGCGGCATGGGGCTGTGCGGAGCTTGCACCGTCCACGTGAACGGCGAAGCCACGCGCAGTTGCCTGACTCCCATGCGCGCCGCGGCGGGCAAACACATCACCACCATCGAGGGCCTGCATCCGGCGGGCGAACATCCATTGCAAAAAGCCTGGGAAGCCTGCAATGTGCCGCAATGCGGCTACTGTCAGAGCGGCCAGATCATGCAGGCGGCCGCGCTGCTGCACTCGAAGCCACATCCCACCGACCACGATATCGACTCCGAAATGCAGGGCAACATTTGCCGCTGCGGCACCTATCAGCGCATCCGCCGCGCGATCAAAATGGCGGCGGGGGTGGAGGCATGACGCCCGCTATCAGCAATGTTTCGCGCCGCGGATTTCTGGGCCAGATGTTTTCCGCCGGCGCGCTGGTGCTGGCCGCGCCGCTGGTCCGGGCGGCCAAGGCGGACGCGGTCTGGCAACCCAGCGTTTATCTCGCCATCGAGCCGGATGGCGCCGTGAAGATCGTGGCGCATCGCTCGGAAATGGGTACTGGCTGCCGCACGGGCCTGCCCATGATCGTGGCCGATGAACTGGAAGCGGATTGGGCCCGCGTGCAGGTGATCCAGGCGCTCGGCGACCCGAAGTACGGTTCGCAGGACACCGACGGCTCGTGCTCCGTGCGCGACTTCTACGATATCCTGCGCACTGCCGGCGCCACCGCGCGCACGATGCTCGAAAACGCCGCGGCTGCGAAGTGGGGCCTGCCTGAATCGGACTGTCACGGCAAGAACAACTTCGTGGTGCATGCGAACACCGGCCGCAAGCTGGCGTATGGCGAGCTGGTTGGCGCGGCTGCCGCGGCGAAAGTCCCCGATAAGAGCGCCGTCCGCTACAAGACTCCCGATCAGTTCCGCTACATCGGCAAAGACATTCCCATCGTGGATCTGAAGCCGATCGTCACCGGCCAGGCGACGTTCGGCATCGACGCGCGCATGCCCGGCATGGTCTACGCCGCGATCGAGCGCCCGCCCGTGATGGGCGCCACCATCCAGACCTGCGACGATGCCGCGGCCAGGCAGGTGAAAGGCGTCGCGCAGGTGGTCATGCTCGACCTGGCCAAACCGCCGTACGCATTCCAGGCGCTGGGCGGCGTGGCTGTGATCGCCAACAACAGTTGGACCGCGCTCCAGGGCCGCAAGAAGTTGAAGGTCGCTTGGGACGCGGGCGAGAACGGCGCATACGATTCGGCCGCGTACAAGCAGGAGATGCTCGACACCGCGCGTAAACCCGGACGCGTGGCGCGCGAGATGGGCAACGTCGACACCGAATTCGCCAAGGGCGGCAAGACGCTTGAAGCGTCCTACTACACGCCCATGCTGGCGCACGCCGCCATGGAGCCGGTGGCCGCGGTGGCCGAGTTCAAGAATGGCAAGGTGGTCACCTTCGCTTGCACGCAGGATCCGCAAGCCGTGCAGGATACCGTGGCGCGCGCGGTGGGCATTAAAAAGGAAGATGTAGAATGCCACGTGACGCTGCTCGGCGGCGGCTTCGGCCGCAAGTCGAAGCCGGATTATGTGGCCGAGGCGGCCCTGCTCTCGAAGCAGGTCGGCAAGCCGGTGAAGATCGTCTGGAGCCGTGAAGACGACGTGCACTTCGATTATTTCCACTCGCCGGCCGCCCTATATATGAAAGCCGCGGTGGACGAGCGCGGCCGCCCCATCGCTTGGCTGCAGCGCAGTGTGTTTCCGCCCATCGGCATGCTGTGGAATGCGAACGACGAATACGGCGGTTCCCAGCTCGGCATGGGCTGGACCGATATCCCGTATCCGATTCCCAACCTGCGCGTCGAGAACGGTCCGGCCAAGCCGCACGTGCGCATCGGCTGGTTGCGCTCGGTCTCGAACATTTACCACGCGTTCGGCGTACAGACGTTTACCGACGAACTGGCCGCCGCCGCGGGGCGCGACCGCGTCGAGTATCTGCTCGAACTGATCGGCGAGCCGCGCGTGATCGATTTTGGCAAGGAGGGCGAGAAGGGCGCGCGCCCCGATCCGAAATTTCCGTTCGATACCGCGCGCCTGCGCAACGTTATCGAAGTGGCCGCGCGCAATTCCGGCTGGGCGAACAAGAAAGCCGCACCGGGCCGCGCGCTAGGCATCGCCGCGCATCGCAGCTTTCTGACTTATGTGGCGGCCGTGGCCGAAGTGGAAGTGCACAACGGCGAGGTCCGCATTCCGCGTATGGATATCGCGGTCGATCCTGGCCGCGTGATCAACCCCGACCGCGTGAAAGCGCAGTTCGAAGGCGCGGCCGTCTTTGGCACCAGCATCGCGTTGATGGGCGAAATCACCGCCGCACACGGCCGCATCCAGCAATCGAATTTCGATCTGTACCCGGTGGCGCGCATCAACGAAGCGCCGCTCGAGACGCACGTGCATATTGTCGCGAGCGATGCCCCGCCGGCGGGCGTGGGCGAGCCGGGAGTCCCGCCCATCGCGCCCGCAATCTGCAATGCCATCTTCGCCGCCACCGGGAAACGCATTCGCGAACTACCCATCAAAGGGCAGTTGAGTTGAGAGGCGGCTATCTCCCGCGCGCGGCTTGGCCCGCGCCGGCGGCCTGCGCCGCCGCCACCAAATCGACGCTGTAATTCAGCGTGGTGCCGTGGACATTGTATGTGGCCGTCTGGCCGTTGGCGGCGTAACTCAGCAACGGCTTGCCATCGTTGCTGACGCCCAGGATGGCGTGCACGTCCGCCGTCATGGGCGCGCCTACGGGAATCCCGTTGTCCGCGCCATTGAGCGAACGCTCCTGTCCAATCGGATAGTTGCCGCTGTTTTGCGGGCCTACTTTCCAATCTCCCGTGTTGGTGTCCAGGAACTTGATCGAAAAATTCATTACAAAACCGGCCGCATTTACACACGCAATGTACTGTGCTTGTTGCATCGAATTCTCCTTTTTCTTAGCGAATCTATTGGAAAACAGGTTAGGACCGCGGCCGTTCATGGACCACTCCATGCGGTCAACAGCCCGCCGGAATCGCCTAAAACCTGGAACGGGCCGGCGTTGCTTACATACGCCAGCGGCGCAATAATCGCTTCACATGATCCGCTAAAATACGCGGATATTTAGTCTATTTACTCCGAAATTAACTCGATTTATTTCGGGTGTCAATCGATTTTCGCGATGGGTTGGTGCATTCCGGCACCAGGAGCAGCGCATGAGAGATAATGGCGAGTTGGAAAAACTTTGGAAAATCTGGGCGCTGGCGATGGCCTGCGCCGCGCTGTCACAGGCCCAGACCAATGCCGCCGCCCTCGCCGCGCGTGAGTGGCGTTCCGCTCACGAGCAGACCATCGTCGCCGAATTCACCGGCCTGCTCGCCATCCCGAACGTGGCCAGCGATATGCCGAATATCCGCCCCAATGCTGCGGCTGTCTCCGCGATTCTCGAGAAACGCGGCGTGCCGGCGCAGTTACTCGAAGTGCCCGGCGCGCCGCCCGTAGTCTTCGGCGAGATCCATACGCCGGGAGCCGCACGCACCATCATCTTCTACGCGCATTACGATGGCCAGCCGCTCGATCCGAAAGAGTGGACCACGCCTCCGTGGCAGCCCGTGCTGCGCGACGGCCGCATCTATGCGCGCTCGGCGTCCGACGATAAAGCCCCCATCATCGCCATTGCCGCCGCACTCGACGCACTGCACGCATCCGGCATCACGCTCCAATCGAACATCAAGTTCGTCTTCGAAGGCGAAGAAGAAGCCGGATCGCCGCATCTGGCCGCCATCCTGGCCAAGTACAAAGATCTGCTCGCCGGCGACGTCTGGCTGATCTGCGATGGGCCCGTGCACCAGAGCCGCCGCCAGCAAATCGTGTTCGGCGCGCGCGGCATCACCACGCTCGACATCACGGTCTACGGAGCGAAGCACGAACTACACAGCGGCCACTACGGCAACTGGGCGCCGAATCCCGCGATGATGCTGGCGCGTCTGCTGGCATCCATGAAGGACGATGACGGCCGCGTCACCATCGATCATTTCTACGACGGCATCGCGCCGCTGAGCGACACCGAGCGCCGCGCCATCGCCGAGGCCCCTGACGTGGAAAGCGGTTTGATGCGCGAACTATGGCTCGGCCGCACCGAGGGCGGCGGTCAGCGGCTGGTCGATCTGCTCAACCTGCCGTCCCTGAATATCCGCGGCATGAGCGCTGCGCGCACCGGCGCACAGGCGAGCAACGTGATTCCGGCCACCGCTACAGCGTCCATCGACATCCGCCTGGTGAAAGGCATCGATCATGATGTGGCCGCCGCGCGCGTGATCGACCACATTCGTAAACAAGGTTACTTCGTCACCGATCGCGATCCCGATGCGGACACGCGCATGTCGCACCCCAAAGTGGCCAAAGTGGTAGTCGAGCCAGGCGGCTACAACGCGGAGCGCACCTCGATGGATCTGCCGATTTCGCAACTCGTGCTGCGTACCGCCGAACCCGCGCGCGGCCCGGTCGTGAAGTTGCCGACCATGGGCGGCAGCGTGCCCCTATATATGATCGAAGAGACCCTGCACGCGCCCACCATCACCGTGCCGATCGCCAATCACGACAACAATCAGCACAGCTTCGACGAAAACATCCGACTCGTGAATCTGTGGGACGGCATCGAGCTGATGGCGGCGTTGCTCGCGATGTAGCGGCGCCTTTTCCCAATCCGCCGTGAAGATGCGGGCAAGAGGGCTGGACTGCCAGGAATGGGCGTGATACTATCTGGCCCGGAGGTTGCATTGGCCGCGCATCCTATGTACAGACCGTGTCAAGCAGGGGCGACAAGGCTTCGCAGTACCCCTGGCATGAAGCCGGCCCACGAGTGTTGGAAGACATTGGGGATAAGACATCGGAGTCAGGCAGCATGCGACGAACTCTGCTTTTCACATTAGCCTTCTGCACGGTCCAACACGCGGAAACCGTGGTTCGCCTCGTTCCAGATTGGCAGGTCAAGTTGAATCTTGGTTCCGGAGTGTTGTACGCGGCGGTTTGTCCAGACGGAAGCGTCTACGCTGTATCGAGGTCAGGCGAAGTGAATCTCGTCAGCCGGCAGGGAGAGGCAGGAGGTAGCTGGGGACGGGGTATCTTTAGAATCGTAGACGCAGTGGCGTGTGCGTCCGATGGCAAACTGTACGTGACGGGCAGGAATTCGAGTGGGGCCATGGACTCCTTAGCAATCGTGTCAAACACTGGGCGGTTTTATAGAAGTCCACGCGTTACCGATCTGGGCGTACGGATCACTAGCATCGCCGTTCTCGATCGCGACAACATCGCGGTCGCGGGGGATCGGACAGGTAGTTCGTTTCCTCTGCACCTGATGTCCCGTACGGGCAGGCTCATCCGTTCTTTTGGTGAGGGTGATGGAGCCGGCACCGTTGATCCGGAATTAACGAACGGTTTCTTGCTTTGGAGCGAGCACCGCCGCCAGTTGTTTTTTGTTCCCCGCCATTTGCCGGAAGTCCAGATATATGCCTCGGATGGCACGCCGGTCGCGGTGAGGGGCTTCGGCACAAACAGGCCGGCGGCAGCGCAATTTGGACAACAAGGGTCGCTTGACGAGATAAGAGGGGCCGCTATTTTGCCGACTGGACATATCCTGGTACAGGCATCGGTTCGGTCGCTCATGCTTTTGTCGCCGGATGTCAGTGGGGAACATTTCGAGATGTGGACGGATTTGGGACTTCTTGCCGGATCCGACCGTTACGGCGGTATTTATTTTGTCGAGCGTGACCGAATTGGCCGTGCACATGTGCAATCCCACTTAAAGCCGCCCTCCCAGCACGGAGACAAGCCCGGTCGCGCCGTGATCTAGCATCCCCGCAAAGGGGACATTTCTACTTTGCCTTGACATCCGCCGTGAAGATGTTGAACTCGTACTTCTCCTTGGCATCGCGGTCCGAGCAAAATACCAGCGTCTGGCCATCCGGCGAAAATTCCGGGAACGACGTGAAGCCGCCGAAATCCGTGACCTGCTCCAGATCGCTGCCATCCAGGTTCATCATATAAAGCTCGAATTTGCGCGTATCGCAGGCCTGCTTGTTCGACGCGAACAGGATCTTCTTTCCGTCCGGCGTGAAGGTCGGCGCGAAGCTGGCGCAGCCGAAATCGGTGACCACCTTGGCGTGGCTGCCGTCGGCATCCGCCACCACGATTTCCATCTTCATGGGCGCGGTCACATTGTTGGCGAGCAGCGATTTGTAGCGCGCCATCAATTCCGGCGTCTTCGGATAATTGGCGCGCCACACCAGCTTGCGCCCGTCGCGCGAAAACACCGCGCCGCCGTCGTAGCCCGCCTGATGCGTGATCTGCCGCTTGTGCGAGCCATCCGTCTTCATCGTCCACAAATCGAGGTCGCCGGAAGCCAGTGACGTGTACACCACGTTGCCCGTTTTCCAGTTGATGGTGGCCTCGGCGTCGTATCCCGGCGTGTTGGTGAGTTGTTTCAGAATCTTGCCCGCGTCGGTCGCGAGGTAAATGTCGTAGCCCGCGAAGACGCCCCAAACGTATCCGTGCCTGCGGTCGGGCGGCGTGGGGCACGCATCGCCCGCGGCGTGCGTCGACGCGTAGACAATATGCTTGTTGTCGGCCAGAAAATAGCCGCACGTGGTGCGCCCCTTGCCGGTCGAGACCAGATGCTGATCCGACCCGTCGGCGTTCATGATGAACATCTGATCGCACTCGTACGGCGGGCGCGTCGACTGGAAGATCAGGCGCTTGCCGTCCGGCGCCCAATACGCTTCGGCATTCTGGCCGCCGTGCGTGAGTTGATGGAAGTTCGAAAGGTGCGCATCAGCCGCCAAGAGTGCCGTCGCGCCAAGCGCCCAGATTGCCAAGAAATGCCGCAGCATCAAACGATCTTACCAACGAATGGTCCTCAGCTTCGACTGCGCAGCTCGAGTTCAACGGTGAACTCCATTCGCTCGATTGTTGGCCGGCTTCCGGCGCGCAAATTGCCCAGTGAAAGCCCCGTGATATTCAGCTTCCCGGTATGCACGTGCCCGTGCTTATCGATCTCCGACGATAGCTGTTCCGGAGTCAGGGCGTTGCGCACATAGGCCTCGATCGCGTTATATAAGACTTGATAATCGCCTGGAGTGGCTACGAAGCGGAATTGCCGCATTTTCTGGGGACGGTTGACGTTCTTCGGCCCCGGAGCGTTCGGCCCGGAATTATCGGAGTTGCGGAAATCCGAACCGCAGATGTCCGTGGCACGCAGACCGTGCATGGGCCCTGTGGCAATCCCGGCGTAGTTCTTCATCTGCTCTGAAGGCCCAATCCAGATCTCCCACCCCTGACAAGGATCGCTCGCCGCCGTTCGGTCCAGGCCGAATATCAGGCCATCACTGATCTTATGCCGGAACGATTGGCCGCCTTTGACTGTTCCCGAGAACCTGATCCTTTCCGCGCCGTCGAGGACGGCCGGTAGCGCAGAGAAAGCCACGAGAAGGATCCCAGCCGGAAAGAGTTTCATTATCAAATGTTCACATAGGTTACCCGGCCTCGAAATTACACAAATATTACGATCGGCCCATCGGCAAGGCGTTACAACAAAGGTTAAGAAGCACCGAAAGTCTGAAATGGAAACCCACCCCAAAGGCGCCAACGCCCGTGTCTTGTTATCCGCCGTTTTCGGCCCCTACGCGCAAAACGACCGGTTCGGCAGCCGCGCCATCAATCCCATGGAGCTGTATCACAACCAGGTGACCCGCGAGCAGGGCCCGTTCTCGCTGCGCATGTTTCATCGCTCGTGGGGCATCATGATGATCCAGGAGAATATCCCGGCCCCCTGCACGGTCCTCGATTTTCCCACGCGCGAGGCCTTCGCCCGCGAGCTCACCGAAAACGCCTACGACATCGTCGGCATTTCGTCCATCATCGTGAACGTCCGCAAGGTCCGCGAGATGTGCCAGATGACGCGCCGCCTGTCGCCCAATTCCATCATCGTGGTGGGCGGGCACGTGGCCGCCGTTCCCGGACTCGACAAGATCATCGATGCCGATCACATCGTGCGCGGCGACGGCATTTCGTGGATGCGCCGCTATCTGGGTGCGGACGAGATTGCGCCGATTCGCCATCCGCATATCGTTTCCGGATACGGCCTGCGCACCATGGGCCTGCGCATCCCGGAGACGCCCGGGCAAGCGGCCGCCACCATCATTCCGTCGGTCGGATGCCCCATGGGTTGCAACTTCTGCACCACTTCCGCGTTCTTCGGCGGCAAAGGCAAGTTCCTGAACTTCTACGAAACCGGCGACGAGCTGTTCGAGACCATGTGCGAGATGGAATCCTCGATGAACGTCCGCTCGTTCTTCATCATGGACGAGAATTTCCTGCTCTACAAAAAGCGCGCCATGGAACTGCTCGACCGCATGAAGGCCAAGGGCAAGGCTTGGGCGCTCTACGTTTTTTCCTCCGCCAACGCCATCCGCAAGTACAGCATTCGGGAACTGGTGGAGCTGGGCGTTTCCTGGATCTGGATGGGCCTCGAATCGCCGCTATCCACCTACGCCAAGTTGCAGGATACCGATACGCTGGCGCTTACGCGCGAGCTGCGCGCTAACGGCATCAAGCTGCTCGGCTCGACCATCGTAGGCCTCGAGCATCACACGCCCGAGAACATGCGCGGCGAAATCGAGCACGCCATCGCGCATGAGACCGACTTCCATCAGTTCATGCTCTACACGCCCGTGCCCGGCACGCCGCTCTATCAGGAAATGCAGGAGCAGGATCGCATGCTGAAGGATGTCGATCTGGCCGACATCCACGGGCAGGATCACTTCAATTTCCAGCACGCCGCCATTTCCCGGGAACAATCCAAGCAATTCCTGGATTGGGCCTTCCGCCGCGATTTCGAACGTAACGGCCCGAGTTTGTTTCGGGTGTGGCGCACCACGCTGGCCGGATGGAAGCGCTACAAGAACCATCCGGACGCGCGCGTGCGCGAGCGCTTCGAGTGGGAGGTCCGCTCCCTGAAACATGCGGCCAGCGGCCTGTTGTGGGCCATGGAGCACCAGTTGCGCAAGACCAACCAGAGCGTCAGCGTGCAGGTCCGCGCGCTGCGCAAGGAACTGGAGCGCGAATTCGGACCGCTCTCGCGCCTGGCCGAGGCGCTCGGTCCCGTGATCTTGTGGGCCAGCCGCCGCGAGCAGCATCGTCTCGAAAAAGGCGTCACCTACGAACCCGCGACCGTGATCGAGCGCCGCAACTGGTCCCCAGCTTAAGCCGCCGCGCCGGTGCTACACTCGCAAGGTGCTGCTACTGGCCTTTCTGCTGCTCTTTGCCGCCCAGCCCTACGACGTCGTCATCACCCACGGCCGCATCATCGATGGCACCGGCTCGCCCTGGTATTCGGGTGACGTAGGAATCCGCGACGGCCGCATCGCCGCCATCGGCAATCTCACCGGCGCGCCCGCCAAGCGCACTATCGACGCGCATGGCATGGTGGTCGCGCCCGGCTTCATCGACATGCTCGGCCAGTCCGAGCTGACCATTCTGGTCGATCCACATCTGCCCTCGAAAATCTACCAGGGCATCACCACCGAAATCACCGGCGAGGGCAGTTCCATCGCCCCGCAAAGCGACGCGCTGCTGCGCGCCGATCATGTAGATTACGAGCACTACGGTATTCATCCCGATTGGCACACGTTTCGCGAGTATTTCGCGCGCCTCGAAAAACAGGGCATGGGCATCAACCTCGCGAGCTACGTGGGCGCCACACAGGTGCGCCGCATGGTGCTGGGCGATGACGATCGCGCGCCCAACCCTGCGGAATTGGCGCGCATGCGCACGCTGGTGCGCGACGCGATGCAGGATGGCGCGGTGGGCGTCTCCACGTCGCTGCAATATGCGCCCGCGCCCTACGCCACTACGGACGAACTGATCGCGCTGGCATCGGAAGCTTCGAAGTTCGGCGGCGTCTACGCCACCCACATGCGCAGCGAGGCCGACGCCATCATCCCCGCCATCGATGAGGCCATCCGCATCGGCCGCGAGGCGCACATCCCGGTCGAAATCTGGCATCTGAAAGTCGCGGGGAAGGCCAACTGGGGACGCATGCCCGAAGTCATCGCGCACATCCAGCAGGCGCGCGACGCGGGCGTCGACATCACCGCCGATACCTACGCCTACACCGCCGGATTCAACTCCTTCTCCGCGATCATTCCCCCGTGGGCGCACGATGGCGGTGACCAGAAACTGATCGAGCGCCTGAAAGATCCGGCCATACGCGCGCGCATCCGCAAAGAGATGGAAACGCCCGGCGGCAATTGGGAGAACGAATGGCAGGAAGTGACCGGGCCGGAGTCGTTCCTGGTGGGCGCCGTGGCGAATCCGAAGCTGCTGCCGTTCCAGGGCAAAACCATCGCTCAAATCGCGAAGATCTGGCACAAAGATCCGTTCGACACCATCTTCGACCTACTGATCGAGGACCGCGCCTTCACCAGCGTGGCCCTCTTCATGATGTCCGAGCCCGACGTGGTGCTGGCCCTCCAGCAGCCGTGGGTCTCCATCTGCAACGATTCTCAGGGGACCGCGCCCGATGGCCTGCTGGGCAAAGAGCATCCGCACCCGCGCGCCTATGGCACCTTCCCGCACATCCTGCGAAAGTACGTCCGCGAAGAAAAGAAGCTCACCCTGCCCGATGCCATCCGCAAGTTCAGCGCGCTGCCCGCCCAACGCATGCGGCTCACCGATCGCGGCGTGTTGAAGGAAGGCATGTGGGCGGATGTGGTGGTGTTCGATGCGGACACCATTCGCGACGTGGCCACCTTCGACAACCCGAATCAGCTTTCCGAAGGCATGCAGTTCGTGCTGGTGAACGGCGTCCCGGTCATCGCCAACGGCCGCATGACCAACGCGCTGCCGGGCAAAGTGCTGCACGGTCAGCGGTAGAGCAGATACTTTTCGCGCAGCTCGACAAACGCCGCAACGCCGTCGAGCATCTTCTGCTGGATGTCGCGCGGATCGTCGCCCGCCGCCAGTTCCCGGATCACGGCTTCGCTGCCGATCAGCTTCTTGTCCGCTGCGAAATCGATCTTGCCCGGGTACAGCTTTTGCAAGGCGCCCGCGAGTTCCAGTCCGAATCGCGTGGAGTCGAAATGGTCGCGGTCGATAATCACGAACCGCACGCCTTCCATGGCGTTCAAATGCGTGGGATACACGCGCACGCCCGGAATCCGCCGCTGGTTCAGAAACGCCGCCAGTTCCGGCCCACGAATGAAGTCCGCCCCGACCTGCTCGAAAGGCGCATCCGTCCCGCGCCCCACCGAATAACCCTTCGAATATTCCAGCATCCCAATTCCGGGATAAAGCAGCGCCGCATTCAAGCTCCGCATATTGGGCGAAGGATTGATCCATGGCAGATCGGTTTCGTCGAACCAGTCGCCGCGCTCCCAGCCTTTCATCGCGATCACGGTCAAATTCGCGCCAATGTGATTCTCGCCGTTGAATAGCTGCGCCAGTTCGCCGATGGTCATCCCATGCCGCACCGGCAGCGGGAAATAGCCGACAAACGAAAGCGCGTCGCGATCGAGCACCGGCCCTTCCACGTGTACGCCCGTAATCGGGTTCGGACGGTCCAAAACATAAAATGCAATTCCTGCTTTGGCCGCCACCTCCATCGCGTAGGCCATCGTGGTCTCGTAAGTGTAGAAATGTACCCCGATGTCCTGGATATCGAAGACCAGCGCATCGACGTTGCGCAGCATCGCGGGCGTTGGCCGGTTCGTCTTGCCGTACAGGCTGAAGATCGGGACGCCGGTGACAGCGTCGGTGGAGTTGGCCACGTTCGTCTGATCCTGCGCGATAGCGAATCCATGCTCCGGCGAAAACAGCGCCACAATGTTCACGCCCGCCGCGCGCATCACGTCGATGTTGCGTTTGCCCGCTCGGTCCACGCCGGTGGCATTCGTAATCAGCCCGATGCGCTTCCCTTTGAGCGCCGCAAAGCCGTCCGCTTCGAGCACATCCAGACCAGTCAGCGCCTGCCCATTGCGCTCCACCTCGCGGCGCAGGCCCGGCCCATTGATGGTCTCGTTGTAGCCGGTGAGCGCCACGCCCGGCCGCTCGATCCCCAGCGCCGCCGCTGTGATCGTCGCGATCCGCCCGCGCAGGCTCGTGATGGCCGGCCGCCGGTACGGATGCACGCTGTTCGCCAGCAGAATCACGTACGTCTGACTCACCGGATCGATCCAGATCGACGTGCCCGTAAAGCCGGTGTGTCCATACGACCCGATCGGAAACAAATCGCCGCGATTGCCCGAAAACGGCGAATCGATGTCCCAGCCGAGGCCGCGCAAAATGGGCTGATCCGCCGGGCTTTGCGGCGTCGTAAACTTGGTCACCGTCATTGCGCTGAATAGCCGTGTGCCATCCAGTTCGCCCATGTTGAGCAGCATCTGGCAGTATCGCGACAAATCGTCCGCGGTCGAAAACAGGCCCGCGTGCCCGGCCACGCCGCCCATGTATCGCGAGGTCTCATCGTGTACCACGCCCCGAAACGGCGGGCCGTTCGGACCGTTGCGCTCCGTCGGCGCGATGCGCGGCACCAGCGATGCCGGCGGCTGAAACATGGTCTCCTTCATTCCCAGCGGCAGGAAAATATGCTCGCGCGCATAGTCGGAAAGCATCTGCCCGCTCAGCCGGTGCACCAGTTCCCCCAGCAGAATGAAGTTGATGTCGCTATAAACGAAGTGCGTGCCCGGCGGCGTCGTAGGCTTCTCCGCCATCGCCATCCGAATGCCGGTCTCGTAGCCCGACCACAGCGGCGTCAGCGGCAGATCCGGCGGCATGCCCGAAAAATGCGTCATCAAATTGCGAATGGTAATGTCGCTGTGGCCGCCCTGGAATTCCGGAAAATATTGCGTCACGCGATCGTTCAGCCGGAACTTGCCCTCCTCGAAAAGCTTCATCAGCGAAGGCGTAGTGGCCACCACCTTGGTCAGCGACGCCAGATCGAAGATCGTATCCACGGTCATCGCCTCCGCCGTAGGAACCAGCGCGCGCTTGCCGTAAGCCTTGCGATAGACGACCCGCCCCTGGTGCCCGATCAGCAGCACCGCACCCGGGATGCGCCCTTCCTGGATGGCCTGCTCGACCGCCTGATCGAGCAGAGGCGATGCGGAGAACGTTTGGGCACACGCGCAGCTGGCCGCCAGCGCGGCGCAGACGAGAAGCTTCATACGGCCATCATAGCGTCTGGCATCTTCTACACTGGAATGATATCCGGACACAGAGGAGGCGCATTGACCACACTCATTCGCAACGGCACCGTGGTGACATCCGAAAAGTCGTTCCCGGCTGACATCCTGATCGATGGCGAAAAGATCCACGAGATCGCCGCCGATATCCCCGTGGACACCGTGGACCGCGTGATTGACGCCTCCGGCATGCTGCTGCTGCCCGGCGGCATCGACGTGCACACGCACCTCGACATGCCCTTCGGCGGCACCACCTCGAGCGATGATTTTGAAACCGGCACGCGCGCGGCCGCGTTCGGCGGCACCACTACGCTGATCGATTTCGCCATCCAGGCGCGCGGCATGAAGATGCGCGACGCGCTCGACATCTGGTGGAAGAAGGCCGAAAATCGCGCCTCCATCGACTACGGCCTGCACATGATCGTCACCGATCTCTACGAAGCCGGCCTCGAAGACATGGACGCCCTGGTCGCCGAAGGCGTCGCCAGCTTCAAGCTGTTCATGGCATATCCCGGCGTCCTGATGGTGGATGACGCCACCATCTTCAAAGCCCTCTCGCAATCGGCCCGCAACGGCGCGCTCATCTGCATGCACGCCGAAAACGGCGGCGTCATCGACGTGATCGTGCGTCGTGCGCTCGCCGAAGGCAAGACCGCGCCCATCTATCACGCGCTCACCCGCCCCGCTACCGCCGAAGCCGAAGCCGTGCACCGCGCCATCGCCATGGCCGAGATCGCCGGCGCGCCGGTCTACATCGTGCATCTCTCGAGCGAAGACGCGCTCAACCAGGTGCGCGAGGCTCGCGACCGCGGCGTGCCGGCCTTTGCCGAAACCTGCCCGCAGTACCTGCTGCTCTCGACCGAAGAACTCGCGCGCCCCGGATTCGAAGGCGCCAAGTACGTCTTCACCCCGCCGCTGCGCGACAAGCAGCATCAGCCGAAACTTTGGGACGGCCTCGCCAGCGACCATCTGCAAGTGGTCTCGACCGACCATTGCCCCTTCTGCTTCGAAGACCAGAAGGTGCTGGGCAAAGACGATTTCACCAAGATCCCCAACGGCGGCCCCGGCATCGAAAACCGCCTGCAGCTACTCTTTCACCACGGCGTGAACCAGGGCCGCCTCAGCCTGAACCGCTTCGTGGAACTGGTCTCCACCACGCCCGCGCGCCTCTTCGGACTCTATCCCCGCAAAGGCACGCTCGCACCCGGCAGCGACGCCGACATCGTGATTTGGGACCCGCGGAAAGAACACATCATCAGCGCCCGCACACATCACATGCGCGTCGATTACTCCATGTTCGAAGGCTTCCGCGTCACCGGCAACGCGCGCATGGTCCTCTCGCGCGGCGAAGTGATCGTGGATGGCGCCCAGTATCTCGGACGCGCCGGCCGCGGCCAGTTCCTGAAGCGCGCCGCGCACGGCGGAGCGTTTCGATGAGCGGATCTCCTAAACCAGCACCCAGAACCCAGAACCCAGCACCTGCGAGCGAGCTTTACAACGAAGACCTAGCCCCAGTACCGGCCGCACGCCGCGATTGGGGCACCTACAACTACGCGTCGTTGTGGGTCGGCATGAGCGTCTGCATCCCGACCTACATGCTGGCCTCCGGATTGATCGCCGGCGGCATGAATTGGTGGCAGGCCATCGGCACCATCCTGCTCGGCAACCTGATCGTGCTCGTCCCCATGGTGCTGAACGCGCACGCGGGCACCAAATACGGCATTCCGTTTCCGGTGCTGGTGCGCGCACCCTTCGGCGTGCTGGGCGCGAACGTGCCCGCCATCCTGCGCGCGCTGGTGGCCTGCGGCTGGTTCGGCATTCAGACCTGGATCGGCGGCCAGGCCATCCACGCCATGCTCGCCATCCTGTGGCCCGCCTTCGGCCGCTTCGCCGCGGGATCGGCCGTCTGCTTCCTGTGCTTCTGGGCGCTCAACATGGTGGTGATCTGGCGTGGCATCGAGACCATCAAGTTTCTGGAAGGCATCGGCGCGCCGTTCATGCTGGCAATCGGCGTACTGCTGCTGTGGTGGGTCACGCGCAAAGCGGGCGGCTTCGGCCCCGTGCTCAGCGCGCCCAGCCGCTTCCCCGATCGCGCCGCCTTCCTGCGCTTCTTCGTGCCGTCGCTCACCGGCATGGTCGGCTTCTGGGCCACCGTGGCGCTGAACATTCCGGATTTCTCGCGCTACGCCCGCTCGCAGAAAGCGCAGATGCTGGGCCAGGCGCTCGGATTGCCCACCGCCATGACGCTCTACTCGTTCATCGGCGTGGCGGTGACCTCCGCGTCGGTCGTCATATTTGGCGAAGCGATCTGGGACCCGGTCGTGCTGCTGGGCCGTTTCCATCAGCCGGCCGTCGCGTTTGTGGCGCTGATCGCGCTGCTGCTCGCCACGCTGAATACCAACGTCGCAGCCAACGTGGTCTCGCCCTCGAACGATTTTTCGAACCTCAACCCGCGCCGCATCTCGTTCCGCACCGGCGGCCTGATTACCGGATGCGTGGGACTGCTGTTGATGCCCTGGAAGTTGCTCGCGAGCTACAACGCCTACATCTTCGGCTGGCTGGTGGGCTACTCCGCGCTGCTCGGCCCGATCGCCGGCATCATGATCGTGGATTATTTCGTGGTGCGCCGCTGCACACTCGCTGTAGACGATCTCTATCTCCGCGGCCACGCCTATGAGTACACCGCCGGATTCAACTATCGCGCACTCGCCGCGCTGGCGGCCGGCATCGCAGTCGCGCTGCTCGGCCTGGTGTTGCCTTCCGTACGCTGGCTCTACGACTACGCCTGGTTCGTCGGATTCCTCGTATCAGGAGCCGTGTACCGCGCGCTCACTCGGCCCTGAGCGCGCGCATCGGATCGACACGCAGCACCCGTGCGGTGGCCCTCCAAACGGCCAACACTGCAATGATCGCCAACAACAGCGCGGCGGCGGTGCACGTGCGGGTGCCTACCGGCTCCGCACCGGACACGAGATGCTCGAGGAACCGTCCCAGTTCGAGAGCGCAGGCCACGCCGGCAGCCATACCCACCGCAATAGGCAGCATACTACTCCGCAATAGCGCCACGCGCAGGCGCTGCGGTGTAGCGCCGATCGCCATCCGCACGCCGATCTCATGCGTGCGCTGCGCAATCGAATACGCCGCCACGCCGTAGATGCCGATCACCGCCAGCAGCACCGCGAATCCGCCCCGAAACAGAACCGCGGTCGTGTAAAATCGCGGGCGAGCCAAAGCCTCGTCTAACCGCGCGTCCAGCGTCATGGCGCCGTAGACGGCGACCTGCGGGTCGACCTCACGGATCGTGTCGCGCACTAACGATACATACGGCGCCGCACTCCCGCGCACGCGCGCAACGACCGTCATAAAAGGCGCCGGGTGCTGCGCCATCGGCAGGTAGAACTGTGCGAGCTGGCGATCCATCGAAGGACTGAACCGCATGGTCCGCACCACGCCCACGATCTTTCGGGGCTTCTTGTCGAACCAGGTATTCATCGTGCGTCCCAGCAAACGGACGCTCACGCCGGTCTGCCGCGCGAATTCCTCGTTTACCACTGCCACCAGTTCAGCGCCTTCGCGATCCGCATCCGTGAAATCGCGTCCCGCTACAATTCCGGCGCCTATGCTGCGGAAATAGCCGGGCGTGACGTTGATCGGAACCGCGTCCGCCTCCTGCCCGGAATCGAGTTTGGCGGCGATAATCAGCAGTCCCTGGTCGTTGAGGGGCACATAATCCGCACCGCCCGCCGACTCGACGCCCGGCAGACGCCGCAATCGGTCTAAGACCTGTCCAAAATAGGCGCTTGAATGGTGATCCTTTTCGTAGCGCGAGCCATACAGAGACGCGGTCGCGGTAACGACGTTGCGCGTGCGGAAACTCAGATCGCTGCCCATCAGCTTCAGGAAGCTGCGGCCCATCGTCAGTGAACCGGCCAGCAGCGCGACGGTCAATGCAGCCTGGACCGCTACCAACACCGTACGCATGCGGCTCGCGCCGCCGGTTAGCCACGCGGGCAGCACGCCGAAGACCGCGCCCGTGAGCAGCGCCACCGCGGTCGCAAAGCTCAGCACGCGCCAGTCGCCGATCGAATAGCTCTGCGACGTGAGCTGGGGCGGCTGAACGCTCGAGGCAAGGCGCGAAGTCCAATACGCCACGCCGAGGCCGGCGATCGCCGCGGTGAGGGTCAGCATGATGCTCTCTGTGACCAACTGCTGCACCAGGCGCGCGCGGCTGGCGCCCAGTGCGGCGCGTACCGCCATTTCATGCCTGCGGTCGGTAATGCGCGAGAGCAGTAATTGGGCGACGTTAGCGCAGGCGATTAACAGCACGAACGCCACCACCGCCATCAGCACGAGCGATGCCTGGCGCACCGGGCCGGCAAGCTGATCCTGCAGCGGGACCAGTCGCGGGCGGTTCTCGTCGTGCCCTTTCGCTTCCGGATCCGCGGAGCGCATGGCTTCGAGAATCGCCCGCGCCCGCGCCAGAGTTACCCCGGGACGCAGCCTGGCGATGGTGCGAGCAACAAATGAGTAGTCCTTGCCGAGCCGTCCGAAATCGAAAACGCTCGGTGCCCAAATCGCAGTCTTGGCGGGATAATCGAAATTTGGCGGCGCCACGCCGACTACTGTCAGGGGGGCGCCATTCACGTGAATCGTTGTGCCGAGCACTCGCGGATCGCCGCCGAACATTTGCTGCCACAGGTTATAGCCAATCACCGCCACGGCGTCTTTCCCGGACGCATCTTCGCCCGCAAGAAAGCCTCGCCCGAGTTGCGGCTCGGTCCCCAGCAGAGAAAAGAAATCCGCGCTGGCCTCGGTCACGTGCACGTGCGCCGCGTGCCCAGTGAGCCGGAGATTCATCTCGGTCGAGATGTATGTGGCAGTATCGAATCCGGGATTCGGCGGCAAGTCCACGGAGGCCGGTCCGTTGGGCTGAAGCCTGATGCCCAGGTTCGAAATCTCCATCAGCCGGCCCGGATCGCGGAAGGGCAGGCTGCGGATCAGCAGGGCATTCACCACGCTGAAGACGCCCGTGGTGACGCCGATCGCCAACGCGAGCGCCGCGAGGGCCAGGGTCGTGACAAAGAGGCGCGCCCGGTAAACGCGCGCGGCGTACTTGAGGTCCTGCCGCAACTCGCGCGCGAATTCAGCGGGAATCGATGTGGCCAGATCCGCGAGCGCCCGCAGCCAGAACGCCGCTCTGGCGCCTGCGCCGCGCGCCTCGCGATACTCGTCCGCAAACTGGCGTTCCAGCGGCGCCGCGTATTCTTCGCGGAAGCGCGCCGGATAGAGCCGCAACAGCCAGCGGTAGAGTTTCATAACGCCTCCGGCAATCCCCAGCGATCCTCGGCCAGGCGCACCAGTTCCCGCAGCCGCACGGCTTCGCCTTGCGCCACCCGGCGGCCCAGCGTGGTGATCCGGTAGTAGCGGCGGCGTTCATCGTCCAGGTGCGGATCGGGGCGCTCGTCGGATTCCTCGATCAGCCCCTGCTCCAGCATCTTGTTGATCGAGCCGTACAGCGCGCCCGATCCCAGGTTCACCTTGCCGCCCGTGCGCCGCATGATCTCGCGCTTCAGCGCGTACCCGTGCCGTTCGCCTTCACCCAACGCCAGCAGCATATGGAAAACGGTCGGCGTCAGGGGCAGGAACCCGTCGATATGCGATTTGGCTGTCTTGGACATACTGTATCTATAATTGACATAGTATGCCGCGAGTCCGTCCACTGTCAAGAGGTGTACGATAGGTAAACCATGATTGCCGCTGGCGTCCGCACCGTGCCGTTTTATACCAATGGAACCTGGGAATGCCCGCCCGGCCGCGATTTCCATCCCATCACCAACCCAGCCACAGGCCAGGTGATCGCGCAGGTGCCTTACGCCAATGCCGACGATGTCGACCGCACCGCCCGCGCCGCACACGCCGCCTTCCTCGAGTGGCGCGAAGTCCCGGTTGTCGAGCGTGTGCAGGTCTTCTACCGCTACAAAGCCCTGCTCGAAAAGCACACTGACGAGATCGCCCGCATCCTGTCTTCGGAGAACGGCAAGACACTCGACGATGCCCGCGGCTCTGTCCGCCGCGCTATCCAGATGGTGGAAGTCGCTTGCGGCATGCCCAGCCTGATGACGGGCTACTCGCTCGAAAACGTGGCCAAGGGCATCGACTGCCAGACCATCCGCCAGCCGCTGGGAGTGTGCGCGGGTATCACGCCGTTCAACTTTCCCGCCATGGTGCCCATGTGGATGTTCCCCTTCGCCATCGCCTGCGGGAACACATTCATCCTGAAGCCCTCGGAAAAAGTGCCGCTCACGCCCACGCGCACCGCCGAGTTGCTCGACGATGCCGGACTGCCCGCCGGTGTCTACAATCTGCTGCACGGCGCGCGCGAGGCGGTCGACGCGCTGCTGGCGCATCCGCTGGTGCGCGCCATCTCGTTCGTCGGGTCGAGCCCCGTGGCGAAGTACGTCTACCAGACCGCCGCCGCGCACGGCAAGCGAGTGCAGGCGCTGGGCGGCGCCAAGAATCACCTGGTGCTCATGCCCGACGCCAATATCGAAAAGAGCGTCGAAGCCATCATGGGATCGGCCTTCGGCGCGGCCGGCGAGCGATGCCTGGCGGGCAGCGTCCTGGTGGCAGTCGGCGATTCCGGACCACTGCTCGATGCATTGCTCAAAAAGGTCCGCGCGCTGCGCATCGGCGATGGCGCCGCGCCGGATACCGACATGGGGCCGCTGGTCACGGCCGACCATCGCCGCCGCGTCGTCGGTTACATCGAAAAAGGCGTAGCGGAAGGCGCGCAGTTACTGATTGACGGACGCGCGCGCATGGATGGCGACGGCTACTTCCTCGGCCCTACGGTCTTCGACGCCGTCACGCCCGGCATGACCATCGCCCGCGAAGAGATCTTCGGTCCAGTGCTGAGCGTCATCCACGTCAAGGATCTAGACGAGGCCATCGCCCTGGTGAACAGTTCCGCATTCGGCAACACCACGTCCATCTTCACGGCCGACGGCAAGTCCGCCCGCGAGTACGCCGCGCGCATCGAAGTGGGCATGGTTGGAGTCAACATCGGCGTGGCCGCGCCCATGGCCTTCTTCCCGTTCTCCGGATGGAAGAACTCCTTCTTCGGCGACCTGCACGCCCACGGCCGCGACGCGGTCGCGTTCTACACCGAGCAGAAGGTCATTATGACCCGCTGGGTTTAGCGGTTCGTCCGTTCGGTCAGCGTGACGGGCGCCTTCAACCGGAACGTCAATTTGGCTTCGGACGGCAAATTTAGAGCTTTGGCGTGCGTAACCGCGACCCCGCCAACTCCAGCCGCGCCGCCCGCGCCGGCCCCGATCGCCGCGCCTGTACCACCGCCTGCGATGGCGCCGATGATCGCTCCGATCCCCGCCGCGGCCCCCACAATACCGACGTCGTCGCCAGTGGACCTCGCGCTCTCCCTGCGGAGCGTCTCGGTTTGAATGACGACGTGTTGCCCGTCGGATGTATTCAGTTTCGTGAGTTCCAGAGCCAGCACGGATTGACCCTTCAGGTGGCCGGCTTTCTGCGCCTCCACCACACGCCCTTCCACGCGCGCGCCACGCTCCGCTATCACGAATCCGTCGACGGTTAGGGGCGCATCCAGCGTCGCCGTAAAGGTATCTCCCACCTGATTGCTGTCGCTCGACAGGCTCTCGCCCAGACGCACGGGCATCGCCAAACCGGCTTTCAATGTGACCGAAGGCGCGGGCTCTGGGGCCGGCTGGTCCGCGGGCTCGGGCGCCGCGGGCTGCGCAGGAGTGGGCGGCTCAGCGTCAGCCGGAGGCGGGGCGACCGGCGCCGGCTCGACGGGTGCGGGAGCAGGCGGCTGCGGTTCTACAGCCGGCGCTGCGGGCGGCATGTTCTGCGCTACCATTACAGGCTGACGCGTCGCTTTGGCCGGCTTCTCGCGATGAATCGGCTGAGCGGGCTCGACGGGCTTCGGCGGCGCGGGAACCGGGCCCGGCTCGGCCTTCGCGACCGGTACCGCCGGTGCCGGTGCAACCGGAGCGGGCGCAACCGGTGCGGGAGCAGCATTCACGATAGGCGCCGGGGCGGGCTTCACGCGCTGGGTGAACTTCATGATCACGGCGCCACCCAGCGCTCCAACCAGCACAAGAAGCCCGATTTGAAGTGGTTTCATGTGGTCGTGGCCTTTCTATCGAGTCGGACGAGCCGGCTCGCACTTTCGTTTCCAGTGTAACGCCGGGTAAAATAGGGATACCAGTCGATGACTCATTTCCCCGGCCAATTCGCCATCGGACCCGTGCGCATCGCTCCCGCCACGGTGCTCGCGCCTATGGCCGGTGTAACAGATACCGTATTCCGCCGCTTCATCCGCAACTTAGGTGGATGCGGTCTGCTGATGACGGAATTTACAAGTTCGCACGGTGTGAGCGCCTCGTTGCGCGCTCGCAAGCCCACCCGCACCCTGAAGTATCTGGCGTTCGAGCCAGAAGAGCGGCCGATTACAGCCCAGTTATTCGGCGCCGATCCGGCCGTGATGGCCGATGCCGCGCGCGTCTGCCAGGACTTGGGCTTCGATATCGTCGACCTGAACTTCGGGTGCCCGGTGAATAAGGTTGTGAAATGCAACGGCGGTTCCGGCCTCTTGCGCGACCTGCCGCTGATCGAGCGCCTGCTGCGCGAGGTGCGCGCGGCGCTCACGATCCCGCTCACGATCAAATTCCGCGCGGGCTGGAACGATCAGGAGCTGGTCGGCGTGCAGGTGGCGCGCCTCGCGGAAGATTGCGGCGTGGCAGCAGTCGCGCTGCATCCCCGTACACGCGAACAAGGCTATAGCGGCCGGGCCGACTGGACCCGCATCGCCGAAGTCAAAAACGCCGTGCGCATCCCGGTAATCGGTAACGGCGACATCAACTCGCCCGAAGACGCGTTGCGCATGGTGGCCGACACGAACTGCGATGCGGTGATGATCGGCCGCGCGGCATCGTCTAATCCGTGGATCTTCCGCCAGATCGAACAGTACCTCGCGGCTGGTACTTACGACCAACCTACCGATCACGACCGCTACCAGATGATGCGCACTTACTACAGCATGTTAGTGGAGCGCGAGGAGCCGGACAGTGTCGGCAAGATGAAACAGTTCGCCACTTACTTCACGCACGGCGTGCGGCACGGAGCGCAGTTGCGCGCGGCCATCTATCACGCGTCTGAAGGCCCGCAGATCCTGGAGCTGGTGGACGAGTTCTTTCACCGCGAGGTGGTGGCCGCCTGACCCCGGTGAAAAAGGTCAAAATCATCACGGACGGTTCCTGCCTGGGTAACCCCGGCCGCGGCGGCTGGGCTTGCATCCTGCGCTACAACGGACACGAGCGCGAGATCTACGGCTATTCGCCGCAGACCACGAACAACCGCATGGAGCTGACCGCCGCCATCGAAGGGTTGAATGCGCTCAAGGAATCGTGCGAAGTGGAAGTGGTCACCGACTCCGAGTATCTGAAGAACGGCATCACCACGTGGGTACCGAATTGGAAGCGTCGCAATTGGATGACGAGCCAGAAGAAGCCGGTGATCAATCGCGATCTGTGGGAAGCGTTAGATGACGCCGTGACGCGCCACAAGACCACCTGGTCCTGGACCAAGGGGCACGCTTCGCACGCCGACAACAATCGCTGCGACGAACTGGCGCAAATGGCCGCGCGCGAGCAACGCCGCAGCAGTTAGACTATGTGAATGTCCTACGGTCGTTCGCTCCTGATAGCCGCCTGGGCCTCCCTCGCCGCCGCGCAGCCCGCCGCCCACAAACAGATTGAAGCGCTGGTCGATCAACACACCGCCACGTTTATCCAGACTTCCAAAACCATCTGGGGATACGCCGAGCTCGGCTATCACGAAGACAAAAGCTCCGCGCTTCTGCAGCACGCGCTCGAACAGGCGGGCTTTCGCGTACAAGCCGGCGTGGCGGACGAGCCCACAGCATTCGTGGCGACTTACGGCGGGGGTAAGCCTGTGATCGGCATCCTCGGCGAGTTCGATGCTTTGCCGGGACTCTCGCAGGCCGCGGTGCCGGATCACAGTCCCGTGGTGGAAGGCGCGCCGGGGCATGGCTGCGGCCACAACCTTCTGGGATCGGGAGCCGCGCTGGCGGCTGTCGCGTTGAGGGACTACATGGCTGCCAATCACGTCGCGGGCACGCTGCGCTATTACGGCACGCCCGCCGAGGAAGGCGGCGACGGTAAGGTCTATATGATCCGCGCCGGCCTCTTCCGCGACGTGGACGTGGTGATGCATTGGCATCCGGCCGACCGCAACTCCGTAACCAACGGCGGCGCGCTGGCGATCACCTCGGCCAAGTTCCGTTTTCATGGCGTGGCGGCGCACGCTGCATTTGCGCCCGACCGCGGCCGCTCGGCGCTCGACGCCGTGATGTTGATGGGCACGGGCATCGAGTACATGCGCGAACATGTCCCCAGCAACACCCGCATTCACTACATCATCAGCAACGGCGGCGGCGCGCCCAACGTAGTGCCCGCCACGGCGGAATTGTTTCTGTACGCGCGCAGCCCGTCAGCGGAGACGCTCGCCGGTATCTGGGGCCGTATCGTGAAGATCGGACAGGGAGCCGCGTTGATGACCGAGACGACCATGGAAGTGCGCGAAATCGGCGGCGATAACAACATCGTGGCCAACGATGCGCTCGCGCACCTGGCGCAGAAAAACCTGGAGGCCGTGGGCGGCTTCACTTACAGCGCCCAGGAAAAGCATTTCGCCGAAGAGCTGCAGAAGACCTTGCCGCCGGGAGGCGCCGGCGACCTGGGCTTGGCGTCGGCCATTCAGCCGCTCGTCCCGTTCGACCCCAACGAGCCGGCCGCATCCACGGACGTCGGCGACGTGAGTTGGAATGTCCCCACCATCGGCTTCACCGGCGCGACGTTTGTGCCGGGCGTGGTGCCGCACACCTGGCAGGCGGCCGCCTGCGCCGGTATGAGCATCGGCCAGAAAGGAATGTTGGTCGCCGCAAAGGCGCTGGCCCTCACGGGCGCGGATCTGTTCGCCAATCCGCAATTGGTAGCGGATGCGCACAAGGATTTTGAGCGGCAGTTAGCCGGGAAGACGTACAAGTCGGAAATTCCGGAAGGCCAGAAGCCGCCGCTCGAATATCGCAAGCAGTAAGGCGGCCTATTTGCCGATGTTCTCCGGCGCCAGCGTGCTGTGCTTCCGCCCAAACGGGAAGTAGATCGCCAGCCCCACGATCAGCCACGCGAAGAAGCGGAACCAGGTGCGCAGCGGCAGGCCCATCATCAGCACCACGCAGCACACGATCGAAATCAGCGGGAACAGTGGAACGAACGGCACGCGGAAGGCGCGCGGGCGATCCGGCTGCTTTTTGCGCAGCACAATCACGCTCGCCGAGACCAGCGCGAAGGCGAACAACGTGCCGATATTCGAGAGTTCCGCGAACGTGTCGATATCCCAAATGCCTGCCGGAATGCCGACCAGAAATCCGGCGATCCAGGTAGAGATGTGCGGCGTCTGAAAGCGGCGATGCACGGCCGAGAAGAAGCTCGGCAGCAGCCGGTCGCGCGACATCGCAAACCAGATGCGCGCCTGCCCGTATTGATAGACGAGCAGAGACGAGATCATCCCGGCTAGCGCGCCCGCGGTAACGATGACGCGCAGCCGGTTGTATCCCAGCGCTTTCAGCGCATCGGCCACCGGAGATGCCGAGGTCAGCGTCGAATATTTCGCGATACCGGTGAGGACCAGCGCGACCGAACTGTACAGAATCGTGCAGACGATTAAGGTGGTGATGATGCCGAAAGGCAAGTCGCGCTGCGGATTCCGGCATTCTTCCGCCGCGGTCGAGACCGAATCAAAACCGATATAAGTGAAAAACAGGATCGATGCGCCTGTCAGAATGCCGGGGAATCCGTGCGGCGCGAAGGGATGCCAGTTGGCGCTGTTGATCGCCCGCGCCGATCCAAAACAAAAAAGCAGAATCGCGCCGATCTTGATCAACACCATGGTGGTGTTGGCCTCCGCGCTCTCCCGCACGCCGCGGATCAGTACGATGGTCACTAGCATGGTGATCAGCAGCGCCGGGATATTGAAGACACCCGCCGGACCTCCCGGCGCCGGTATCGGAGGATAAGCCAGCGCCTGCGGCAGATGCGCGCCGAATAAGTTGTCACATAAATCCTGTATGTACGCCGAAAATCCGACCGCCACCGACATATTGGAAACGGCGTACTCCAGAATCAGGTCCCAACCGATGATCCAGGCCACGATTTCGCCGAGGATCGCGTACGCGTACGTGTACGCGCTGCCCGCGACGGGAATCATCGAAGACAGCTCCGCGTAACACAGCCCGGCGAACAGGCAGGCGATCGCCACCAGAGCAAACGACACAGTGATTGCCGGACCCGCGCCGGGCCGCCCTAACTGCGACGCGGCGTGTGTACCGTGCAGCACCAGGTCGATCACCGTCGCTTCCAGGATCGAACTGGTGGGAATGACCGTGCCGGCCGCGGCCGTTCCGGTGAGCGTGAAAATGCCCGAGCCGATCACGGCGCCGACGCCTAAGGCGGTCAAGCTCCATGGGCCGAGGGTCTTCCGCAAACGCTTGCCTGGCTCCTCGGAACTCGCGATCAGAGCGTCAATGCTCTTGGTGCGGAATAATTGGCTCAACGGCCCACCTTAATGTTGGAGTGTGTGCTTACCGCTTGCGTTGTCCTTGCGCCATCTTCTTTACTTTTTTCTTCATCGACCCGCGCGCCACGCCTGCCGCACGCTTGGCCTTGGGCGCGGCTTTCTTACGCGCGACCCTTTTCGCTTTCTTCCGTTCCACTCTATCGGCAATCGTTTTGGTATCCATACTTAACCTCTTTTCAGTCCCGCATATTTTTCTACCAGCTTCTTCAGCCCGTAGCGCGGAAAGCTGACTGTAATCTTGGCGTCGTCTCCCTCGCCTTCACGCCGCACCACCGTGCCCGTGCCGTACTTGGGATGCTCCACGGTCATGCCCGCGCGCGTCGTCTTGCGTACTGGCGGCGGTGCCGCGGGTAGCGTCTTGGCGGCCGTCGGCGGGTGCGGTACGGCTGCGGGTGGAGCATTCTTCTGTGGCGCCGGAAACGGCACACCGCGTTCCGCAAAGAACTGCGAGATGTTCTCCAGCGAGTTGTAGGTCTTGCCCGTGAAAGTGTTGCGCTGCGCGCTCTGCCGCACTTGGTAGCGTTCGGCGTGCAGATCTACCTGCGGAATGCGGTCGTCGTCACCCAGGTTGACGACCAGTTCAGACGGAGCTTCGCCCAGAAAGCGCGACGCCGCGGTCCGCTCCTGCTCGCCGCCCCCGAAACGGCGCCGGTATTTCGCCCACGTCAGATACAGCCGCTTCTGCGCGCGGGTCATGCCCACATAGCAGAGCCGGCGTTCTTCTTCGAGCGCATCCGCGGAATCCATCGAGCGCTGATGCGGGAACAAGCCTTCCTCCATCCCGGCAAGAAACACGATGGGAAATTCCAGCCCCTTCGCGTTGTGCAGCGTGAGCAGGCTGATTTGCGCGGTTTCGTCCACGCCATCGGCATCCGCCACAAGCGCCGCATGATCCAGAAAGTCGCCCATGGTTTCGCCGCGCTCGGCGGCATCCGCAGCCGCGTTCACCAGCTCCAAAAGATTTTCCAGGCGTGCCTCCGCCTCGGGCGTGGCTTCGTGTTCCAGCATGCGGCCATAGCCGGTGCGATCGAGCATGTAGCGGATGGCATCGGGAAGTGACTCACTTGCCAAACGCAGGGTGAGTTCCTGAATCATGGTTCGGAACGCCACCAGCGCGGACTGCGCGCGCGCCGGAAAGAGCTGCTGGTCAATCATGCGCGAGACCGTATCCCATAAGCTCAGGCCATGTTCGCGGGCGAAGGCGTCCACCTGCTCCACGGTGGTGCGGCCGATGCCGCGCGCCGGCGTATTGATAACCCGCAGGAAGCTCACCGAATCCTGGTTCGAAAGCGCCAGCTTCAGGTATGCCACGGCGTCCTTGATTTCGGCGCGCTGATAGAAACTGAAGCCGCCGACCACCACGTACTTCCGGCCGTGCCGCCGCAGTGCCTCTTCGATCTGCCGCGATTGCGAGTTCGTCCGGTAAAGAACGGCCACGCGATCCGCCGGATCGAGCGCCAGCAGTTTCTCGATGGTGTTGGCGATGAAGAGCGCCTCGTTCTCCGCGTCCCAGCCGCCGTAAAGCCCGATCATCTCACCGCATTCCGCATCCGTCCAAAGCGTCTTACCTTTGCGCGCTTTGTTGCGTGCCACCACCGCGCCGGCGGCCGCCAGGATATTCTTCGTGGACCGGTAATTCTGTTCCAGACGGATCACGCGCGCCCGCGGAAAGTCGCGCTCGAAGTCCAGTATGTTCCTGATATCCGCGCCGCGCCAGCTATAAATCGATTGATCCTCGTCGCCCACCACGCAGACGTTGCCGTGCGTCTCGGAGAGCAGCCGCATCAGTTCGTATTGGCTGCGATTCGTATCCTGATACTCATCGATCATGATGTAGCTCAGGCGCCGGTTATACAGCGCGCGCGTGGCTTCATCGTGCTGCAGCAGGCGCACGGTCTCCAGCAGCAGATCGTCAAAATCCAGCGCATTGGCGGTGTGCAGCGCGCGCTCGTACTCGTCCCAAAGCACGGCCAGCTTGGCGGAGTTAGGATCCTTGGCGTCGCGATAGAAATCCTGCGGCGTCTGTTTCAGATTCTTGGCATGGCTGATGCGCGAGAGCGCCGCGCGATGCTGCATGAACTTGTCATCCAGGCCCAAGTGACGATACGCGCTCTTGATGATGGCCAGTTGATCGTCGTCGTCGTAGATGGTGAAGCGCCGGTTGAAGCCGGGGCGCAATTGCGCGAGCGGCTCGCCATCGCGCCGCAGCAGGCGCACGCAGAATGAATGAAAGGTGGATAAGTTGGGTGCGGAGTTCAGTTCCGCGCCGGCCAGCAGGGCCGACACGCGCGCGCGCATTTCATCGGCGGCCTTGTTGGTGAAAGTCACCGCCAGAATCGCGGGCGGCGGTACGTGCCGCGCAGTAATAATGTGCGCGATGCGGTGTGTAATCACGCGCGTCTTCCCGCTGCCCGCCCCGGCCAGGATCAGCAACGGTCCTTCGGTGCAGGCGACGGCTTCACGTTGTTGCGGGTTTAGGCCCTTGAGGAAGTCCATGTCGCGGGGAACTCTTAGAATTTTAACATGCGCGCGCAGTTAGCCTGTTTAGTTACAATTTTTGCCGTAAGGGGTTAACCTTCGATCTCCACCCGGTATTCTTCAATCACCGGGTTAGCCAGCACTTCGTGCGCGATGGTTTCCACAGCGGCTTTAGCCTGATCTCGAGTCACCCCGTCCGCGATGGCTATGTCGAAAAACTTGCCCTGGCGCACGTCGGCGATTGACGTATGCCCCAGTCCGGCGAGCGCGGCGCGGACAGCTTGGCCTTGCGGATCGAGCACGGTGGTCTTCAGCGAGACATAAACACGAGCTTTCATGAGACTACGATTATACGCGGAAGCGCGCGCGCGACGGAAATCGCCTTACGGACACGCGGCGCCAGTGGATAATGGACCTTATGCCGGAGCCCCCGATCATACCAAGGACAAAGGCAACAACTGCAGGTCGATGCCTGCCGCTGCTGGCCGTCCCTGGGGTCGTCTATATTTGTTTGGCATCGCCGTCAGCTTCTCGATCGTTGGAATTTCAATCATTCGATCAGCCCTCCGAAAGTAGCTCACTACACCGCTGATACCAGATCTCCAAATACGATATTGTGTTTCACGCGCAACACGTGCATAGTCTTGATAGGAGGCGGGTTGAAAATGGTCGTTCGCAATCTGACCCGGAACACCGTCCTGGCAGACGCGGCGGATGTGGCCGATACCAGCGCCAAGCGCCGCACGGGCTTGCTGAAGCACGATCATCTCGATCCCGGCCGGGGCTTGTGGATCGTGCCCTGCGAATCCGTGCACAGCTTCTTTATGAAATTCCCCATCGATCTGGTGTATCTGGATCGAAAGAAGAAAGTGCGCAAGGTCCGGCATTGCATGGTGCCGTGGCGCCTGTCCGCGTGCCTCTCCGCGCATTCGATCCTGGAATTGCCGGCAGGCGCGGTCGCGGCTACCGGAACACAACGGGGCGACCAGTTGGAGATCGTAGACCAGTAACTACGAGCTGCCGATCAGCACACCCGCTAGAAACACCAGCACTCCGCCCACCACCACCTGCAACGCCGCGCTCAGCAGCGGACTGTCCATATAGCGATGCCGGATGTAACTGATGGCGCCCAGTTCGATCGCCACCACCAGCACGGCGGCCGAAAAAGCCAGATGAAAGCTCGGGATCAGAAATGGCAGCGTATGCCCGATGCCGCCCGCGGTAGTCATCAGACCGCAGACCACCCCGCGCACCCACGGATGGCCGCGTCCGGTCAGTGAGCCATCGTCGGAAAGCGCTTCGGCGAACCCCATCGAGATACCCGCGCCGACCGACGCCGCCAGTCCGACGACAAATGCGTCGTGGCTGCGCTGTGTGGCGAAGGCGGCCGCGAACAACGGCGCGAGCGTGGAGACCGAGCCATCCATCAGGCCGGCCAATCCGGGCTGCACGATCTGCAGGACGAACAGACGGCGGCTGGCGGCTTCTTCTTGTTCTTTGACGTTGGTGGTTAGCTTCTCTTCGAGCGATTCCGCCGCCGCCTGGTGTTGACGTTCGACTTCCGCCAGGTCGCCCAGCAGTTTTCGGGTGGAAGCGTCCGTGACGCGCTCCTGGGCCTTCTCATAGAACTGGCGGGTCTCCAGTTCCATGATCTCGGCCTGCTTGCGCACCGTGTTGATGCCCAGCGGGCGCACCAGCCACACCGGCTTGCGCGTGATGAAGCCCTTCACGTCGTGCCGCCGGATCAGCGGGATATGCTCGCCGAATCGCTGGCGATACATATCGATCAACGCGCGGCGGTGTCCGGATTCTTCCGCCTGCATCTCTTCGAACATCTTCGAAGTCGCCGGATAGGTCTCGCGTAGACCATCCACGAAGTCGCCATAGATACGGCCGTCTTCCTCCTCCAGCGAGACGGCCAACGCCAGAATTTCCCGTTCGGATAAATCCTTGAAATTTTTCGCCATGGAATCTCCCGCGCGCTACGGATACATCGACGGATAAGCCGTGCGCATCTCCTGTGCCAGACTTTGCGCCGTTTCGATCTGCACCAGTTCACCCTTCCCGATCCCGGGGCACCACGCGGCCGTACGGTGCCATTCGCGGCGGCTCTCCGTCAGTTCCGGCCAGAAGGGAAAGATGCGGCACTGGGTCGGCTTGGCAGGATGAATCGCGCAGCCATCCGCGCGCAGGAAACGGCAGCGCCCCTCCCGCGGCATGCGCAGGCGGCGCAGATTCTTCGTCCGGTAGATGTAGCGTTTCTCGAAAACGGCGGCCGTCAACCCGAGGAATTCCGCGGCACGCGCGATATCGTCCTCGGTCAGATACACGAATCCCTTGCGCTGGCAACAAGCGGTGCAACCCGGCTGGCATGCGAACTGCATCTCTGTCATTGTATGCGGAGTGCGCGCCGCGGCCTAGTACGATAAAACGCTCCGGAACTCCGCAGGTGCAGATTTTGGCTTTCGGCCTCTGCTACTATTTGGAGTGTGCGCAAGAACGAAACTTAGGGCTCGGAAATGCTGAGGCTTTCATCTCCTGTTAGTCAGATCAAAGATCATTACACGGTCGTCGTGGCCGGCTCCGGCTACGGCGGCGGCATCGCCGCGTCGCGATTGGCGCGGGCCGGGCAACAGGTATGCGTTTTGGAGCGCGGCCGGGAGTTTCTGCCCGGTGAATATCCTGACACCGAGGCGGAGGCACTGGCCGAAATGCAGGCGGAGTTTCCCACCGGCCATATGGGCTCCCGCACGGCGCTCTATGATTTCTATATCAACTCCGACGTGAACGTGTTTGTAGGTTGCGGTCTCGGCGGCACCTCATTGATCAACGCCAGTGTAGCCGTGAAACCGGAACAGCGGGTGTTTGAGGATACCCGTTGGCCCGCGGCCCTTCGGAGCCAGTTAGTGGATTTGGACGAGGGCTACCGTCGCGCGCAAGAGATGTTGCGGCCGGTCCCATATCCGCCGCGTTACCCGGCTCTACCGAAACTCGAAGCACTCGAGAAATCGGCGGCAGCCTTGCGGCAGTCCTGCAGCCGCGCTCCGATCGCCGTGAACTTCAGCGAAGGCCAGAATCACGTGGGCGTGTCACAGCGCGCCTGCATGTTATGCGGCGACTGCATCACGGGATGTAACTACGGCGCGAAGAATACCGTGCTGTTCAACTATCTGCCGGACGCCCGGAACTTCGGAGCCGAGATCTACACGCAAGTTTGTGTCCGCCATCTGGAACGCAAAGATGGCCGCTGGCTGGTGCATTACCAGGTGCTCGCGACCGGCATGGAAGACGGCGGCGAGCCGCTGCGGACCGTATCGGCGGATATCGTCGTGCTGGCGGCCGGCACCTTGGGCTCGACGGAAATTCTGCTGCGTTCGAAAGCTGCCGGCTTGCCGCTTTCAGACCACGTCGGCCTGCATTTCTCCGGCAACGGCGATGCGATTGGTTATAGCTACGACTGCACGGACGAAATTCGCGGTGTGGGCTATGGATGCCGCGATGCCCGCGACATGCAGCCGGTGGGACCCTGCGTCACCAGCGCAATCGACATGCGCGGCCAGCCGGAGTTGAACGACGGCGTGGTGATCCATGAGATCGTCACGCCGGGCGCGCTGGCGGGACTGTTGCCGGAAGCGCTGGCCCGGACCGGCGCGGCCCTGGGCAAAGTCAGCGGCGAAGCTTTGGGAGAGGCGCTGGCGACGGACGAAGCGGAAATTGAGAGCATTTTCCTGGGACCCTATGATGCGGCGGCAGACCATACCCAGGCGTACCTGGTCACTACCCACGAACGCGGGTCGGGGACGATCAAGCTAGACGGCGGCCGCTTGCGGATCGACTGGCCGCACGTCGGCGAGCAGCCGATCTTCCGGAAAGTCAACAACACCTTAGCCGAAGCCACGCGCGCGCTAGGCGGGAACTACCTGATCAACCCGGTTTGGAGTACGGTTTTCAATCGCGACCTGATTACGTTCCATCCGCTGGGCGGCTGCCGGATGTCCGACGATGCCGCGCAGGGAGTGGTCAACCACAAGGGGCAAGTCTTCGCGGGGGCCGCTGGAACGGCTGTGCACGAAGGGTTGTACGTGTGCGACGGCTCCACGATCCCACGTTCGCTCGGTGTGGCTCCGCTGTTGACGATCTCCGCGCTTAGCGAACGAGCTTGTGCGCTTTTGGCGCAAGACCGCGGCTGGCACATCGATTACGCGCTGCCCTCACGCCCGGCGCCGGCCGTGACCGCGATGCCCCTGGGAATTCAGTTCACCGAAACGGTGCGCGGCGAGGACTTAGAACTCGATCTGATGGTAATCGCGGACGATCTGGACATGCTGATCGGCGTTCCGGCGGGCAAGACGCGCGTGGCAGGTAAGGCTGTGGCCATGTCACTTTCTCCAGGGCCGTTGCAGGCTTTCGGGGAATTCAGTTTGGGGCGCATGGCCTACTCTCTGACCCTGGCCGGCAGCGCGGGCCAGACCTATTATTTGGAAGGTTGGCGCGGAGCCAGCGCGCTCGCCGTGACCGTGCACAGCGGGCCGGATTCGCACAGCCCCGTGGTCCTCAAAGACACCTTGCGAGTGCTGCCCAAGGATCTGGGCCGTCAGTTATCTACCCTCCGCGTGCTGAACGCGGCAACGCCGCGGGAGCGCCTCGAAGCTACCGCGCGTCTCGGCCATGCCCTGGCTGGCGATCTTTACGAGATCTATGGCAGTGTGACGGGCGCGCGCAAGAAACGGCCCTTGCGCGTGAATGCCCCAACCGTATATTCCTCCCCGAAGGGCGGCCCGCATCCGTGGCTGGTCCGTTACGAAGGCGGTTCGCGCGGCCCGGTTCTGTTGGCGCCCGGTCCGGGTGAAAGCAGTCTGATCTTCACGCTGGATACGCTCGAAACGAATCTGCTTGAATTTCTCTTCGCGCACAGCTACGACGTGTGGCTATTGCATTCTGCCGATGCCGGCGGCTGCGATGCGGCCGTGGCCAGAATCCGCGAAATTACAGGGGTCACGGGCACGCAGGTGCAGGTGCTGGCCGGAGCGTGGCGAGCGGAGAACCCAGTGGAGCTGAACGCGGCCACCCGCGACGCCATTCCGGAAGAATGGCATCACCTCGCGATCCTGGGCCAGGATGCGGCGCAGGACGTATACCCGCGCATTCTCGCCGGATTGCAACGCCGGTAAGTCAACCGGCGCTGCGAATCAGACGTTCGGCGTGTTTCAGCGCTTCGGGCGTCAACTCCTGGCCGGACAACATACGGCCGACTTCCTGTGTGCGGCCCGGCCGGTCGAGTTCTTCCAGTTCCGCCACGGTGCGGCCCTTGATTTCGTGCTTGGCGACGCAGTAGTGATGGTCGGCGAAAGCCGCGATCTGCGCCAGGTGCGTCACGCACAGCACCTGGTTGGCCGCGGATAGTTTCTTGAGCCGCCGGCCCACGCCTTCCGCAGCGCTGCCCCCGATCCCCGCATCCACCTCGTCGAAGACCAGCGTGCGCGGCGCGCCGCCGTCGCCGGATAGGCGCTGCGGCGCGGCCAGGCACGTCTTCAACGCCAGCGCGATGCGCGAGATCTCGCCTCCGGAGGCCACTTTTTCAAGCGGCTTGGGCTCCTCGCCCAGGTTCGGCGACACTAGAAACTCGACGCGGTCCGCGCCATCTGCCGACCACGGCGCCGCCGCGATGTCGATACGGAACGTAGTGCGTTCCATGGCCAGCGACGCCAGTTCCGTCTCCACGCCCTTCTCCAGCTTGCGCGCAGCCCGGGCGCGCAGCGCGCGCAATTCGGCCGCGGCTTGCTCGTAATCGCGTGCCAGGCATTCGCGTTCTTGGCGCAGTGCGTCCATGCGCTCGCCGGCATGTTCCACCTGTTCGATCTGGCCGCGCACTTCGGCCAGGAACGCCAGCACCTCCGCCAGCGACTTCCCGTATTTTCGTTTCAGTTTGTCGAGCAGGGCCAGGCGATTCTCAATTTCCTCGAGGCGTCCGGGATTCGCCTCCAGGCCCGCCAGATAATCCCGCAGACTATAAGACGCCTCTTTGAGCGCGACCTCGGCAGATTGAAGCTGCTCGTTGAGTCCGGCCAGCGACGGGTCGATGCGGCCCAAATCGTCGAGCCGCTTAGCCGCCAGGCGCACCTGCGCCAGCGCGGACTCGGGCGAATCATAGAGCGCCGCGTAGGCCGTGCCGGCATTCTCCTGCAGGCGCTCCAGGTTCTGGAGCACGCGCCGCTCCGCTTCGAGGGTCTCGTCTTCGCCTGCCAGCGGCGCGGCGCTCTCGATTTCCTTGCGCTGGAACTCCCAAAGGTCCAGCAGCCGCAGTTTCTCCTGCTCGGTGGTTTCCAGGGCTTCGAGTGCGGCGCCAGTAGTTTTCCAGCGCGCGAAAATCTCTGCCACGCGCGCCAGCACTTCCGCGGCGCCGGCGAAGGCGTCCAGCATCTCGCGCTGCGCATCCGGCGAAAACAAAAGCTGCTGATCATGTTGTCCGTGGATATCGCCCAACAGCGGCGCCAGCTCGCGCAGCAGCGATACGGCCACGGGCCGGCTGCCCAGAAACGCGCGCGACTTACCGCCCGCCAGGATCTCGCGCTCGATCAGCAGTTCGCTATCTTCGATGGCCACGCCCGCCGGATCGAGCCGCGCGCGTACGTCAGCGCGGCCGCGCACATCGAAAATGCCCGCCACCCGCGCGCGAGTTTCGCCCGAGCGGATCATCTCCGCCGACGCCCGCCCGCCCAGCAAAAGCCCCAAAGCATCCACCACGATCGACTTGCCGCTGCCCGTCTCGCCGGTCAGCAGATTCAATCCCGGATGGAAGCGCACCCGGATGCGATCGACCACGGCATAGTTCTCGACCAGCAACTCCACAAGCATGCTGTGCCGATTATAACCGGCGCGGGCGGCCGGTGATCCAAAACAGCGGACCGGCCCCGAGACCGGCGGCGCGGTCGCCGGGATTCGCCAGCCGGCATTTTTCGAGCGACAGGCAGCCGCAGCCGATGCAACTCGCCAAACCCTCCCGCAGACGCTGCAACTCCGCAATGCGCGCATCGATCCGGCTGGTCCATGATCCGGAAAGCTTCGCCCAATCCGCGCCCTCCGGCACCCAGTCCTGCGGCAGTTCGGCCAGCGCGGCGCCGATCTCGTCGAGGGTCATGCCGATCCGCTGCGCGAAAACGATGAACGCGACCCGCCGCAGCACCGACCGCGGATACGAACGGCGTCCCAACTCGCTGCGCAGGGATTTGAGCAGCCCGCGCTCTTCATAGAATCGCAACGCCGAGGCTGCTACGCCGCTGCGGCGGGCCACCTCGCCGATCGTCAACAGTCCCGGCATGCGACGAAAAATAACACGCCCGGACTCTTGACTTCAAGTGAACTTGAACTTGTAGCATGGCTTCGTATGGCAAAAAACATGATTCTCGTTACCGGCGCTACCGGCAATGTCGGCCGGCAGGTCGTATCTCAATTGACACAGTCAGGCCGGCTTGCCCACAGGCGCCGAGGTGGTGCACGGGGACCTCGCGCAGCCTGATTCGGCTGCGGCCAGCCTGGAAGGCGTAGAGGCCGTGTTCCTGATGTGGCCGCTCCCGCGGCTGGAGACCTTGCCGGCGATTCTCGATTCGATCCGGAAGCATGCGTCGCGCATCGTGCTGTTGTCTTCTTCGGCCGTGCGCGACGGCCTGGCGCAACAGGAGACTCCGATCGGACAGGCACACGCCGATCTCGAAAACTACGTACAAAAGTCGGGCATCGAGTGGACGCTGCTGCGTCCCGGTGCGTTCGCCGCGAATTCTCTACGCTGGTGGGCGCCGCAGATTTGGGCGGGCGACGTAGTCCGCTGGCCTTATGCCGCCGCGGCCATGGCCCCCATTCACGAGCGGGACATTGCCGCGGTGGCCGTGCGCGCGCTTACCGAGAAGGGCCATGCCGGAGCGAAATATCTGCTGACCGGTCCACAGGCGTTGACGAATGCCGACCAGGTACGAACCATCGGCGAGGCCATCGAACGGCCCTTGCGCTTCGAGGAGATCCCGGCGGAGTCGGCACGCCAGGAAATGTTCCGCATCATGCCGCCCGTCATCGCGGACGTTCTGCTCGAATTCTGGGCCAAGGCGGTGCATGAACCGGCAACGGTGACCCGCACGGTAGAACAGGTCACTGGAGCCCCCGCACATACGCTCCGCGAATGGGCGCTCGATCATGCCGCGGAGTTTCGCAGCCGCGCGCAGGCGGCTTAACCGGCACAGCACTTGCCTCGGTTACGCGCGGAGTGCTACCGTGCGAGCGATGGCTGATACATTTCGCGATCATCTGCTCGACGGCAAGGTCGCATTCATTACCGGCGGTAGCAGCGGTATCAATCTGCGTATCGCGGAGCGCTTCGCGGCCCACGGCGCCAAACTGGGCCTGATGGGCCGTAAGCAGGATAAACTCGACCGGGCGGAAGAGGCCATACGATCGGAGGGCGGAACGGCGATGGGCATCGCCGGCGACGTCCGCAATTACGAAGATTGCGTCAATGCACTATCGAAAACGCATGCGGCGTTTGGCGCGATCGACATTCTGGTATGCGGTGCGGCCGGCAACTTCCCGGCTCCGGTGTTGGGCATGTCGGCGAACGGCTTCAAAGCCGTGATCGACATCGATCTGCTCGGCACCTTCAATAGCTGCCGCGCCGCGTTCGAACATTTGCATAAGCCGGGAGCCTCGATTGTGTGCATCTCGGCCACGCACGCTTTCGTGCCGATCGCTTATCAATCCCACGTATGCGCGGCCAAGGCGGGCATCGATATCTTTTCGAAAACTCTGGCGATCGAGTGGGGGCCGGCTGGCGTGCGCGTGAACGTCATCGCTCCGGGACCGGTGGACGATACCGAGGGCATGCGGCGGCTCGCGCCGACGCCGGAGATGCGGAAGCGTGTCGCGGCGGGTGTGCCGCTGGGCCGCTTTGCCAGCAAGGATGAAATCGCCGGCCTGGCGCTGTTTCTCTGCTCGGATGCGGCCGCCTATATGACGGGCGCGATCTGCGTTTGCGATGGCGGCCAGTCGCTGCTGGGGTCCGGGAACTTTCTCGCGCTTGACCGCGCCATGGCATGATCCACGCCGGCCTCGAACTGGCCCGGCGTTTGGAAATTGCCGAGGGCATTAATGGAGTCGCCTGTGCGGAGGCGCACCGGCGTATTCGTCCCGAATCCGGCGCTGCGGTGATGGAAGCGGCGGGCGGCTGGGCGATTTTCGTCGGTGTGGAGTCGTCTCTCACGCAAGGCTTGGCACTCGGCATGCACGGCCCGGTAAGCGCCGCTGATGTGGAGCGTATGGAAGAGTTTTTCCTCTCACGCGGCGCCGCGCCGGCGGTGGATTTGTGTCCTCTGGCGGACGTCTCCCTGATCGAGTTACTCGGCAAACGCGGCTATCGCGTTGTCGAGTTCAATAACGTGCTCGTTAGGCCGCTGGCGGCGGTGGAAATCGAGCCGCCGGAAATCGTGCGCGAGGCTTATGCGGACGAGGAGCACCTTTGGGCCCGCTCCGTGGGACAAGGGTTCTTGGAGAAGGATGAACTGACACCGGAGGAGGTCGATGTGGGCAGCGCTATCTGGCACATGCCGGACTCGCGCTGCTATCTGGCATTTGGCGGCGGGAGAGCCGCGGCGGCCGGAGCGCTGACTGTGAACCAGGGGCTGGCTATTCTCTTCGCGGACAGTACGATGTTAGGATTCCGCGGCGCGGGCCTCCACGCGGCGCTCATCCGCGAGCGCCTGCGCGTGGCTGCCGCAGCGGGATGCGACCTGGCTACGGCATCCGCGCTGCCCGGTAGTGTCTCGCAACGGAACTACGAGCGCAACGGTTTCCAGCCCGCGTACACCAAGGCGATCCTGACGCGGGCAGTTACTTGACCGCCAGGTAGCCTGTCTTGGTAGTCACGCCGCCGATAGTCAGTGTGATCGGCTGCAGTCCCGCACTGATTCCGCTTGGCACATCCACATTGACCTGATACAAGCTGGCGAAGTAGGGCGCGAGTCCGCTGAATATCACCGTGGCGTTCTGCCCCCCGATGGTGACCGTCGGAGTGGCCGTCGTTCTTGCCAGGTTCGTGGACGGGGCCCCCGCGCCATCCGCAGGTTGATTGGTTACCGGACCCAGGCCGTTGAGGAACAATTGAACCGCAGAACCCCGCGCCACCGGGTTACCGGTGTTGACCACGTGATAATTCAAATCCTCGGCCGCCACCGAATTATTGGATGTGTCGATAATGAAAAATCCCGGCGAATAATTCGCTAGCGTCAAGGTATACTCCGCGCTGTAAGTGTAGTTCACCATTACCTTCACGGTAGCGGAAGTTAGTCCCTGCAGTTCCCAGGGAACCTGGATATTCAACTGAGTCGGGCTGACGTAGCTGAAGCGGCCGGGATAACCATAAGTCAGACTGGCCGAGTCGAAGCTGAACGCCGTTCCGTCGATGCCCATCGGCAGCAGTTGATTCACCAGGTTGCACAGCCCACAATCGGCGAATACCCCATTTGCGCCGTTATTACCCTGTGTTGTGTCGGACATATTGGTGCCGAACACGGAGATCCACGAGCCCGGCGCCACGCTGGTCAGAGAGAAGTTTGCTCCATCCACGATGCCGCCCGCGTTGATCGCCGGCGGAACCCGCGAATATCCATCGAAAGGCAACGACATTGATCCGACGACCGCGGTGAACTCTTGCGGTCCTGCATCACCAACATTCACAGTTGCGCCGGCGATGCCGTTTGAGTCCGTTTCGAAATCGGTGTAATCCGAATCGTCGACGACCGTGCCATCACCCTGCGTGACCGACCAGGAAACCGGATAGTTCGCCACCGGCACGCCGAATTGATCGACCACTTGCACGGCGATCGGGCCGTAATCCTCGATGCATGTATTGATTCCGCTTGGACACGACTGATACCACGGAATCTGGGCGCCCACCGCGCCATCGAATGCGATGTAGCCTTGGCCCGGCTCAACATCATTCATCGGAATGACATCGTATGGTACGCCCGAGCCGTAAACGAACATATACGGTATAGTCAGGGCTACCGGACCGCCAGTCGCGCTGATCGTCCCTTCATAGCGGCCGACCGGCGGTGCGCCCCCCGTCAGAGTTACGGTCACGGTTGAGGAGCCTGGATTGGCGGCGGATCCGCCCGGAACAGTGACCGTGGTTGAGGCTGCATTGTTCACTAACACCTGCGCTACCGATGTTGAGTAACCCGCGTTTTGAGTTACGTTCATGGCCAACTGGACCTGGCTGGACGACGTATTGTAAAGCGTCAGTGTTTGTGAAGTAATCAGATTGTCGGCAACCGCCCCGAAGGAGATCGTCGCCGGCGAAACATACACGGTGGAATTCACCGCGCCATTGGTTTGCAGCAAGCCGGCGCCAATCTCCGATACAGAAGCCTGGGCGGATGTATCGGAGGTGGTCAAATTGGCGGCAGAAGCGGTATTCACGAGCGCGGACTTGACCTGCTCGGGCGTCAGGTTGGGATGCGCCTGCTTCACCAGCGCCGCGCTGCCCGTTACCATCGGTGTTGCGAAACTGGTTCCCTGCGTCGTGCCGTAGCCCGCATAGTTGAACAACTCTCCGTATGCATCGCCGGTTTGCATAGGCAGAAGGAAATCGGTGGCGGCGGCAACTAAGTCGGGCTTGAGCGCCTCGGTCTCGATTACCGGACCGCGCGAGGAGAAATAAGCCATGGAATAAGGCGCTAGTCCCTGAGCCGTGGCCGGTTCTTGATATGACTTGGGATCCATGGTGGCCTTGGCTCCTGCATGACCATCAATATAACTAGTAAGGGTAGCGCCGTCGCTCTGGCTCACGATAAACGTTGGAATCGCCGTGCCAGCCAAGCCAAATGGAAAATAGAACTCCGCGGCGTCAGCGATTTCAATCACGCCGACCGCTCCCGCGGTTTGCGCGTTGGTAACCATGGTGACATCGTCGCAGGCGCCTTGTTGCACCAGGACAATCTCGCCGGTGAACACGGTTGGACCCACCGCGCTGCAGAGGCTGTTTGCGCTTTGCGTGGCATCGGCCAAAGGCGCTGTCAAGGGCGCGTCGGGCGGAGGGCCATCGTAACTCTCGTAGGCGTCAACCGGCGACAGACCGGTCACTTCGACGCGCTGGACATACGTCACATCATTCTGAATGCCGCCGACCGCAATCACCGACGGCGCATACGCCGGGCTACCGATCGTGCCGAAAGTGGGTTGCGAATAGCAGGGAGGCGAACTGCAGCCATAATTGAACTGATAACCATCCGCGCCCTCATTGCCGGCGGCCACAACGGCAACCATCAAGCCATCGTCCATGGCGTTTTCCAACTCGTAGGCGAGCGGATCACAAGCGTCAGAAGGTATGGGAATCTGGCCCGTTGCCGAGCTACTGGAGACGCAGTAAGTGGGGTCTGTGTCGAGCGGCCCATTGTATGGAGAGCTTCCCAGCGAGAGATTGACTACGTCCATCCCATCCGCGTAAGCGTCTTCGACTGCCTGCAGGATGTTGCCGGAGCCGTTGGGATTGACCTCATCGGAACCGAATACCTTGTAGTTACCCAGAAACGCTTTGGGCGCGACACCCACAACCGTGACTCCGTTGTAGGTCGTGCTTTCCCCCGCCGCTGTGGCGGCTACCGCCGTGCCATGGCCATCCAGATCGCGCGCGGTCAGGTCGTCCGGGCGGGAGGCCGACGCCGTGTCTGTCACTCCGGCGGGCACGTCCTGATAAACGATGTCACTTACATAACTGCGCGCTACAATGACTTTACTGTTTGTAAATGCCAGGTCCGCGGCGTTGTCTGTGATCGGGTAACCCGAAGGAACGGTCAGCGAAGAATCCTGAAATGCCGGCAGACTCTGATCGATACCGGTGTCAATGATCCCGATTTTGATGCCGGCGCCGGCGTTCGATTCCCCCCCAATGCCCGACGCGCTCCAGGCCTGTTGGACATTGCTCAGACTGAGCTGGTCGGTCTTGTGGTAGCGCCGTATGTGCATGACCGCCTTGACACCGGAAAGCTGGCGGATGGCGGCGACCTGTTGCGGCGTAGCCACTACGATCATGCCGTTCAGCAGCCGTTGCAGCGATCCGGTAACGCGCGCATGGGTAGCTTCAATCTGCGGCCGTAGGCTGGCTTGAACCTGTAACAGATGCTGCCGGTAAGGCTCCGCTGCCGCGCGGGTAGTCTCGACCCTTCCACGGTATTGCTTGACTACGGGCGGGTCGGTGAGCAGCACCAGCCACTCAGTCGTGTTAGCGGCCACCGCCGGCTGGGGAATCAATGCGAAGCTCCCGCTAATTAAAATAACCAATACTGCGAGTCGTGTTAAGCGCATGTTAAGAAGCTCTCTCTCCAGTAATCCGGAACAACCAAAAACATATCAGACGTCAGAAACCGCATAAGCGGTACAGGAATGCGGTAAGTGCGCGATCGCACGAAACAACGCGGCTTCACTCTTTCAAGTCGCGGGATAGCGAGGCGAGAAACTCACGCCGGTTCGACTGCAGGTAGAAGTGACCGCCTGGGAACAGCCGAAGGGCAAATCCCGACGTGGTCTGTTCACCCCAGGCTTCCAGGTGAGCGCGAGTCACATTCGGATCATGCATGCCGCCATACGCGCGGATGGGGCACGCGAGCGGCGGCTCATCGGCATACACATATTGCCGGTAGATGGCGGCATCCTCCCGCAAAGCGGGTAGAACGATGCGCAGCAGGTTCGGATCGTCCAGGACCTCTTGCGGTGTACCTTCAAGCCGGCGCAACGCCTCGACAAATTGCTCTTCATCGGGTTCGGCGGGCGGCACGTGTCCGCGCCGGAACTGCGGCGCCCGCGCCCCGGAGACCAGCAGCACGCGTGGTACCGGCCGCCGGCGGCGGCGCAGATGCCGGGCCAGTTCGAACGCCACCACGGCGCCCATGCTGTGTCCGAAGAATGCGAACGGCTCATCGAGGTACGGCTCGATGGCTTCGGCTAGCGCCGCCACCACGCCCGCCATATCCTTGCGGCGCGGCGTGCGCATGGCCTGGACGGCCACATCATGCGGCAGACATTCCGCCCAACCGTAGAAAGCCGCCGCGCCGCCGCCGGCGTGCGGAAAACAGAAGAGCCGCTGCGTGCCTGGTGCGATCCCGGAAAGCTTACGCAGCCGCAGGGCGAGCAACTTGCGCCGGTCCGCAGACAAGCGGTCGAGAGCCGGCGGCGCACCGGATTCGGCGGCTGCCTGCGTTGCCCGGGGCTCGGCCAGCACCTGTTCCAGGAGTTTCTCGAAGGGCTCGACGCTCAGCCCTGCCGCGTAAGACAGCGCGGCCTCGCGTGAGACGCGCGAGATGGCATCATAATCGTGGCGATCGCGCAGCAGGTGTTCGAGTGCTGCAAACCATGGAGTAATATCCTGCGCCGGCACATCCGCCAATGGCACCATCTGCTCGTCGAGCTGCGATTGGTAGCGGGCGATAGGGCGCACCGGCAGCAGGTAATCCACGCCGAGCTTGGCTTCCGGAATGCCGCCGACATTGCTGGCCATCACCGGCACGCCGCGCAGCATGGCCTCCACCACCATGCGTGAGCGCGCTTCGGCCCACAGCGACGGTACCAGCAGGACGCGCGTGCGGCGCAGGATGTCGTCGACATTGTCCACCGGATCGAGCAGGGTCACATTGGCACGCCGGGCCAAGGCCTCGCGGTCCGCGTGATTGGTACCCCAGGTCGGCACGCCGGCGAATTCGACGTGAGGCATGCGGTCTGCCAGTTCCAAAAAAATCGAGATGCCTTTCACCGCGCACGGATTGACCAGCGTGACGAATTCGTTTTCAAAGCGGCCCAGATCCGGATAAGGCGGCGAATCGAGCAGCGAGATGGGCACGTGAACGGCCTGGATGCCGCTCCAATGCCGGATGTAATCGGCCACATACTGGCTCACGCCCACCACGGCCGCGGCCTGGCGCAGCGCATCCGTCTTGGCGGCGCTCGGAAAAGCGCAATCCGGCCCGAACGGCACTGCCAGCGTGGCGCGCGCCAGGTAGACGGTGCGGACCTTCGAGCGCAGCGCCACTTCCAGGAGCAACTGCGCCGGATCGTCGGTCGAAGCCAGGATCACATCGGGCGCGAACTCCGCAATCTGCGAAGCGAAATAACCACGCAAATTGGGATGCTGCGTGATGACGTGCGCCTCCGCGCCGGCATGTTCGAAAACCACCACGCCATTTTCCGCGGACAGCGGTGCGGCCGCGCGTTCCGCGAGTTCGCCCAGATAGCGCGCATGCTCGGCCGCCCCGAAGCGAGCGATGCGCGCCACCACCCGGCAAATGTGACCGCGCGCCGCCAACGCTTCCATCAGCAGACGATTGGATCGGTCGCCGCCGCCGTGCGCCGGATAGTAGAGCGAGTTTTGCGCCAGCAGGATGCGCATTCAGACTTTCCGGCCGCGGGCCAGCCGCAACAGCAAGGCCCGTTTATCAGGCGAAAGGTTGGCGAGCGACGGCCTCTCCGGCGCGGCCACCGCCGGCACGAGTGACTGCAGATATTCCCGCATGCGGCCGGCATCCAGGCTGCGCACAAAGCTCAGCGCGGCCGCGCGCGATTCATCCGAGACGCGCTCGTACAGTGACCGGTCGCTCAGCAGAGCGCACAGTGCTTCGGTCCACGGCTGAAAATCTATCGTCCCGGCAACCGGCTTGGGAAGCGAGTGCTCATCGAACACGTGCTCATAGCGATCGATAGCCGGCGCGTGTGCCACAAAAGGCGTTCCCATCTTTGCCTCGACCAAGCCTCCGGCATCGCTCGAAATTACCGGTATGCCGTGCAGCATGGCCTCCATCACGGTCAGGCCGAAGCCTTCGTACCAGAGCGATGGCATCAGCAAGATGCGCGTGCGCGAAAGGAATTCGGCGATGTGGCGGCAGTTCGGCAGCACTGTGATATTCGCCCGGGCCGCGAGCGCCGCGCGATCCTCCACCGTGGTTCCCCATCCCGGCAGAACGCCGAAGCCGTACGCGGGGAAACGATCCGCCAGTCCCAGAAAAATCGAGATGCCTTTCACCGCGCAGGGATTGACCATGGTGATGAGTCCAGCACCAAAGCGCGCCAGATCGGGAAACGGTTCGCGGCCATAGATTGGCGGATGGATCACTTCGGCTGCGCGGCCCAGATGCTGGGCGATGTACGCCGCGGCGTGATGCCCGATCGCGACCACGCCGGCCGCGCGCCTGACCAAATCCGCGGCGCCGGCGTCCGGATTCCAACTCGCCGGACCGAACGGGAAGAATTGCGGCGTGTGCGCCAGGTACACCACGCGGCCGGGAGCGGCATGGTGCGCTTCGCGCAGCAGTACGTGGCCTAAGTCTTCGGACGAGACCAGCACCCAATCCGGCTCAAATTCTTGGATGTGATACCGCAGCGCGGGGCCCAGCCCGGCGCGTCCCTGTGCTTCGAAAATCTCTACGCCGCGGTGGGCCGGAGGTTCGCGATCAAGCCCCTCCTGCGCGATTTGCGCGCGTTTGGCGGCGCTCTCCGCGAGCGCGCCGGCGACTACGCGGCAACGATCGCCAGCCGCGGCCATGTGTTCCAGCCACAGTAAATTGCTGCGCGTGGCGCCGCCGCGAGGCGGATTGTAGGATGCGTTAGCGGTCAGCAGGATCCGCATTTCACGGCGCTTCCCCGCTTTCCTTGGCCAGCAGTTCGCGGACTTCTTCGTCGGTGAGACTCTCCACTTCGGCCAGCAGCGCCTGGTAGCGGTCAGCGCCCGCCATTTCGATTTCGTGCAGCTCGATGGCCTTGGCCAGTTCCTCCACGGTGAACTCCGCGCTATACACGACTTCGAGCGAGAGCTCGATTCCCAGTTCCGCCTTCAAGCGCGAAAGCAGTTGCACGGCGAGCAGCGAATGGCCGCCCAAGTCGAAGAAATTGTCGTGAATACCCACCGGTTCGACGTGCAGCATCTCGGACCAGATACGGCATAGCTGGCTTTCGAGATCGGAGCGCGGCGGCGCCGGCGGGACTGATTGCGGAACGAAGGCACGGCGCGGGCTGAACTCAGCCACGGTGCGCTGGCGGATCTGTTCCACGGTGCGCAGTTCGCCGGCGATGCGCGCGTATGGGATGCCGTTACGGCCGGCCGAAGGCCACGCGGTCTCCGGAGCAGGCGAGCGCGGTGAAGCGGCGGCAGGCGGCGCGTACACCATCTTCGCCGCGAAGTCCGCCGGGAAACGAAACACCAACGCGTCGCCGCGCACGGTCTGAAATGGCAGTCCTGCACTTTCGAGGAACAGCAATGCCGGGCGGTTGCGCTGGCTGCGCAGAAAGCGGGCTTCCACCGCCGCCAACCCACGTTGTTGGGCGATCTGTCCTAATTCCGCGAGCATGCGATGCTCGACGCCGCGGCCCATCGCGCGGCAGCTCAGCAGGAATGTGTCGACCAGCAGCGCGTCCACGCCGCCGCGGAAGATCATGACGCCGGCCAAGCCGTAGGTGCCGAACCGATCGCTCACGTGGACGGTGAGGCATTCCGCCTTGCCCGAACCGAGCAGCGCCTGAATGTCGCTTTCCGACCGCCGCACGGCGGTGAAGTTCATCTGATTGGTGCGCTGCGTCAGTTGCGCGACGCGCGCCAGATCCTTCGGCGACATGGGCGCGATGCGAATTTCAAGCTGCAGGCTGCGGAGAAAATCTTCCAGGCTGGAGGCGTGCTTTGCGGCGTGCTGCCGTTCGCGTTCCTGCGCGTACAGCGCCGGGCGCGCGCGATCTTCTTCGGTCACGCGCAGCCGATCGAACGCCCACACGTGACGGAGAAAATCCGGTATCTCTTCTTCGTGCGGCGGCAGAGCCAGGCTCAACACTTGCGGATGCGCCGCCTCCACCTCGCGGCATTCGCGCGGATTGTCGTCCACCAGGATGAAGCTGTCGAGCCCCAGATCCAGCTCTTCGGCGAGCGCCGCCAGATTGGCCGGCTTCGGCGACCAGTTGATGCGCCAGGCCGCGAAATGCTCCATGCGCAGCCGCATTTCCGGATGCAGGCGGAAGGTATCCAGCACGTCTTCCACGTTGTTCTTGCTGCACAGGGTCAGCAGCATACCCTGCGCGTGCTGCGCCAGCATAAACTCCTGCAGCGCCTGGCGCGGCGGATCGACCACCACGCCCTGCGGCCCATCCTCGCCGCAGATGCCGCGCCACAGGGTATCGTCGCAATCGAGAGCGATCACCTTGTAGGGCGGCGTGCGCAGCGCGTGGATCTTGCGTGCGAGCATGGTGCCGAGCGCGGTGAAATACGCGGAAGTGTAAGGGATGTGACCCAGCTTGTCGCCCAGCGAATCGTGCGGCTCCGCCACCGGATAAAGCGATGCGATCTCCAGCGGCGTGATCACATGGACCGCATGCGGACCAGCGACCGACGATGCGACGATCTCCTCCATGCGGCTTTCGAAAGCGGCGTCGAAGCCGGGTGACGGCGGGCAAATCGCCACCAGCAGCGGCGCGGGAAACGATTCCGCCGCGTGCCGCACGGTGTCGACGAAGTGGCGGATGTCGGCTTCCAGGCGTGCCAGATCCGGCGCGGCGCCATCCTGCGCGTGCGCCCAATCCTCGAAGCGCACCAGGGCTACGTTGACGCCGCCGCGATTGGTGGCCAGCGCGCCCGACGGGTCCAGCAGGTGCTGAAACACCTGGTTATAGGGCGCCATCTGCACGCCATCGTCGAAACCCAGCTCGCGCATCCAAAAGGACAGCACCGGCTCAATGGCATCCGCCGTGAAGGTCGCACTAATCACAATCGAGGGCCCGGACATCGGATTAATCACCATTATATGAGGCAGCTTGCTAATCTTGCCGCAGAGCCGACATCGGGTCGATCCTGGTGGCGCGCCGCGCGGGGATCCAGCAGGCGGCTGCCGCGGTGAGGGCCACCAGCGCGGCAGCGATCCACATGACCGCGCGATTCGAGCCGAGGGCGCGCGTCGCGAACATGGACGCAGCCAGGCCGACCGCCACGCCGGCCGCGACCGCGACGAATCCCTGGCGGAAGATGAGCGATAACACATGCGCAGGCGTGGCGCCGATCGCCATGCGAATGCCGATCTCGCGCGTGCGGCGCGACGTCATGCATGAGACCACGCCGTAGACGCCCGCGGCGGATAGTGCCAGCGCGAGGGTGGAGGTCGCAGCGAGCAACAGCATAATGAATCGACGATCGGCAACCGAATCCGCGATCAGGTCTTGCATGGTGGCGCTGAGGAATACCGGCTGCTGCGGATCGATAGCTGCGATGGCGCGGCGGATGGCCGTCTCCATTTCGCCGGCGGGACGCGCGGTGCGCACCACCAGAAATACGGACGATTGCATGGCGCCGGCTGCCAGATAGACGTTGCCCTTCTCAGGTTCATCGAGCGCAGCATGCACCGTGGGCGCGACCACGCCGATCACGCGTTTCCAATTGTCCGCATGTTCCGGCGTGCAGTCGATGCAAATCCGCTGGCCGAGCGCGCTTGCGTGCGGCCACAAGCGGCTCGCAACGAAGGTATTCACGATCGCCGAGTCATTGGCCGGCTGCATCTCTTCGCGCCGGAACCAACGTCCCTCCATCAGATGAATGCCCATGGCTTGCAGATAGGCGCCGCCGGTGACGTCGATTTCGGCCACCAGCGGAGCAGCAAGCGGATCGGCGCCGCGCACAAATCCGCCGTGGTTTTCGCCGCTGAAAGGCAGCGCGTCGACTGTGCCCGCGCTCGCGACTCCGGGCAGTGCACCGGCCGCATCGAGAATGCGCTGGTAGAAAAGCGCGCGCTGTTGGGGCTCGCGATAGCGTTCTGGCGCTGGCAGGACGACCGATGCCAGAACCTTGCCGGTATCGAATCCGGGATCGGTGATCATCAGGCGCACGAAGCTCGCCAAGACTTGGCCGCCGATCACGACGAGCAGCACCGAGACGGCGACCTCGGCTATGACGAGCGAAGAACGCAAGCGATCGTGACGGGCCGTGCCTGCGATGCGTCCGCCGGCGATGCGCAGAGCAGGCGCGAGGCCGAAGAGAATGCCATTGACGATTGCTAGTGCGAGGGCGAACAGCATCGTGCTGCTGTCCGCGCGGGCGGCCGCCAGCCGCGGAATGCTCACGGGCGCGAGTGCCGGCAGCGCTTTCCATGCGGCCAGTGCCAGCAGGTATCCGCCGAGGCCACCGAGCGCCGCGAGCGTGCAGCTCTCCGTCAGCAGTTGCCGCACGATGCGCGCCGGTCCCGCGCCGATCGCCAGCCTGATGGCGATTTCCCGTTGCCGGGCGAGTCCCCGCGCCAGCAGCAGATTGGCGACGTTGGCGCACCCGATCAGCATAAATAACACGGCCGCCGCCATCAATAGCATGAGCGGCTTTGTTGCCGCGCCGACGGTGCGATCGCGCAACAGGTTCACAGTCACGATGCGATCCCGATTCGTGGCAGGGAAATCGTGCGCGAGGGCGCGGCTGATCGCCGCCATATCCTGACGCGCCTCAGCCACGGAAACGCCTGGCCGCAGTCTGGCCGCGGCTCCCAGTCCGGCTTCGGGATTCGAGGGGATCCGCAGCGGCGCCGCCCAAAATTCGACGTATGGAGAAGGCGTGTGCGCGGCGGCGCGGCGCAGCGGGAAGTTGAACCCGGGCGGCATCACGCCTATGACCAGGCAAGCGTGGCTGTTCTCAGTCACGGTTCGGCCGACGATGGAACGGTCGGCATGAAAGCGGCGCACCCACAGGCCGTAGCTCAGGATCATCACGTCCGAATGAGCAGTCTGTCCTTCCTCGGGCAGAACGTTACGTCCCAGCATCGGGGTGACGCCCAGCACGCGGAATAACGCGGTGTTCATGCGCACGCCGTAGAGCGCTTCGGGCGTGGCGTTCGCATTGCCCGCCAGGTCGAAGACGGCGTTCTGGTATACGCCGATTGGGCCGAGCGTGCGAGTGCGTCGCGCGATTTCACGTGCGTCGTTCCACACCACCCAATCGCCGTGCGACTGCTCCTCGATGCGCGGGAATTCGCTGCGCAACAGCACCAGTTCGCCGGGACGAGTATACGGCAGCGGATCGATCAGGACAGCCTTGATGGCCGCAAAGACTACCGCCGTGGCGCCTACGCTTAAGGCGATGGACGCCCAGGCAACCGCGGCGGGGACAGGCGCCCGTCGGAAAAACCGCAATGCCAGCCGGACGTCCTGCCAAATCACGGCACCACCACAACCTTGCCGAACTGCTCCTTATTTTCCAGCCGCTCGTGCGCGGCGCGAATCTCCGACAGTGGGTAGACGCGGTCGATCACCGGCTTCAACTGGCCGCGAAAGACGAATTGCAGCACGCGATGCAGTTCGCCTATGGTGCCCATGAACGAGCCCAGCAGCGAGAGCTGGCGGCTGAAAAGGAAGCGCAGATCCACTTTAGCGTCGTAGCCGGTGGTGGCGCCGCACGTCACCACGCGTCCGGCGGGCGCGAGCGATTCCAGGCTCTTCTGCCAAGTGGCCACGCCCACGTGTTCGATCACCACGTCGACGCCGCGCTTGTTGGTGAGCTTGCGCACCTCCGCCGAAATATCTTGCTTATAGTGATCGATCACATGATCTGCGCCCAGTTCGCGGGCCTTGGCCAGTTTCTCCTCGCCGCCCGCCGTGGCGATCACCCGGCAGTGGAACATCTTCGCGATCTGGATGGCAGCCGAGCCCACGCCGCTCGAGGCCGCCAGCACCAGCACGTCTTCGCCGGGTTGCAATTCCGCGCGCGCCATCAGCATGTGCCACGCGGTAAGGAACACCAGCGGCACGGCGGCGGCTTTTTCGTAATCGAGCGTCTCTGGAATCTGGATCGCGCTGTATTCCGGCGCCGCCATATATTCCGCGTTGCCGCCATCGGCGCGATAACCGAACATGGTGTAGCGGCGGCAAAGGCTGTCCTGGCCGGAGACGCACTGCGCGCATTGCCGGCAGCTCAAGCCCGGCGAAAGCAATACGCGCCAGCCGGGCTGCACGCGCTCGCACAATTCGCCCACCGCCACGACTTCACCAGCGATGTCGCTGCCTAAGATGTGCGGCATGTCGAACTTCATGCCGGGGATGCCGGCGCGGACAAAAAGGTCGAGATGATTGAGCGCGCAGGCGCGCACGCGCAGCAGGATTTCGTTCGCTTTGATCTTCGGTTCGGGAGCGTCTTCGTAGGCCAGCACTTCCGGCCCGCCGTGTTGGTGGATGCGTGCGGCTTTCATCCAGTCCAGAGTATCAAGGGCGCTGCCATGCTGGTATCCTGAAGTTTCTTGGGAGGCGTTCCATAGTTAAATTCTGCGTGCTGGCCAGCGGCAGCTCCGGCAATTGCGCGTTGCTGGCGACCGATCGCACGCGCATTCTGGTGGATGCGGGCCTGAGTGTAAAAGCTCTGGCGAAGCGCTTGGAATCTATCGGCGAGCAGCTCGAACGGCTCACCGCAGTTCTGGTGACGCACGAACATTCCGATCACGTTGCCGGCCTCGCACGTCTGGCCCGCCGCTTGCGCCTGCCGGTGTACATCAGCAAGTTGACCGCACCAACGATCGTGTGGGACCCCGACACGCCACCGCTCGAATGTTTCCAGGCCGGCGCCAGTTTCACGGTGGGCGATATCGATGTGGAAAGCTTTTCCATCCCGCACGACGCCATCGATCCGGTGGGATTCTGTTTTTATGCCGAGGGCATCAAGATCGCCGTAGCCACGGATCTCGGCTACCTGCCCGAGTCCGTGAAGTTCCACCTGCGCCGCGCGAATCTGATGCTGCTCGAATCGAACCACGATCTGGAGATGCTCAAAGTCGGGCCGTATCCGTGGTCCGTAAAGCAGCGGGTGATGAGCCGCGTCGGGCATCTTTCCAACGACCTGACCAGCGATTTTCTGTTACACGATTTTGATGGCTCACCCGCGCGGCTGGTACTCGGCCATCTGAGCGAAAACAACAACCATCCTGAAATTGTGCGCTTGATGGCGACCCAGGCGCTCGAACGCCGCGGTCTCTCTACGCCGCTTGAAATCGCCAGCCAGTCGCGCCCTACGGAGGTATTTCAGTTTTGATCGCGCGTTACACGCGGCCCGAGATGGGCCGCATCTGGACAGACGAAAACAAATTCCGGCAGTGGCTGGAAGTTGAACTGGCGGCCTCGGAGGCGCTGGCGGATATGGGGGTGGTGCCCGCCGCAGCGGCGCGCTTACTGCGGGCGCATGCCAGCTTCGATACCGCCCGCATCCTCGAAATCGAGAAGGAAGTGAAACACGACGTGATCGCCTTCACCACTGCGGTCGCCGAAAGCATGAAGGCCGCCGGACACGCCGAAGCGTCGCGCTGGCTGCACTACGGGCTGACATCGAACGATGTCGTGGACACCGCGCAGGCATTGCAGATCCGCGAGGCATGCAACATTCTGCTCGACGGCCTCGAGAAGTTGCAGGCCGTCCTGAAGCGCCGCGCGCTCGAGTTCAAAGACACTGTGCAGATCGGACGCACGCACGGTGTGCATGCCGAGCCAATCACCTTCGGGTTGAAGCTGGCCATCTGGTACGGGGAGTCCGGCCGTAACCTGACGCGGCTGCAGGCGGCCGCCGAGGATCTGCGCGTCGGCAAGATTTCTGGCGCCGTCGGCACGTTTGCGCACATCGGCCCCGAAGCCGAGGAGCGTATCTGCGCGCGCTTGAATCTGAGGCCCGCGCCGGTGTCGTCGCAGGTGATCCAGCGCGACCGGCATGCCGCGTTGATCTCGGCGCTGGCATTGGTGGCGGCTCTATGCGAGAAGATCGCGCTCGAAGTACGGCATCTGCAACGCACCGAAGTGCGCGAAGCCGAGGAGTACTTCGCGCGCGGCCAGAAGGGCAGCTCGGCCATGCCGCACAAGCGCAATCCGGTGACGTGCGAGCAAATCTGCGGCCTGGCGCGCGTAGTGCGGTCGAACGTGCAAGCCGCATTTGAAGACGTAGCGCTGTGGCACGAGCGCGACATCTCGCACTCGTCGGTCGAACGCGTGATTCTGCCCGACTCCACCATCCTCGCCGACTACCTGCTGGCCAAGACCACGCAACTGGTGGATCAACTGCTCGTTTATCCGGAGCGGATGCGCCGGAATCTGGAACTGACCCGCGGGCTGGTCTTCTCCGGCCAACTCCTGCTCGACCTCGCGGCGGCCGGGATGCTCCGCGAACAAGCGTATCGAATCGTACAAACTCACGCGATGCGGGCTTGGGAGGAGGAATCGGATTTCGCGGCAGCCATCTTCGCCGACCCTGAGATTCGCGCCGTTCTCAGCCCCGAACAGATCGCCGAAAGCTTCTCGCTGGAGCGCCAACTGCGTAATGTCGACGCCATCTTCCGGCGTGTTTTCAGTTAGTTAGCTGCTGATATGGCAGTCCGGCACGATCCACCATTTTTTGCGTGAAATGTTTTGGTTTTTCGGGTAAATTTAGATTGGAAGCCAATGCCGAAAAGCCTGGATCTGGCGCGTGTGCTGGTGGTTGACGATGAGCTATCCAGCCGGCTGACTCTGCAAACCTTGCTGCAAGCCGGCGGGTATAACGTCGACGTGGCCGGGTCCGTTGCCGAGGCCTGTTCCAAGCTGGATGAAGGGCAATACGAACTGGTGCTCAGCGAGGCCGAGATGGAATCGCCGCAGGCCGGTTTGCAGGTTCTCTCATACGCGCGCATCAAGGATTACCAGCCGGCGACGGCGGTGGTCACCGCCTATCGCGAGGCGAAGGCTTCCCGTTATCCGGTAGGCGACGAGCAGCAGGTTTCCATCAACAACGAAAATGTTTCGGACCTGCTCGGCCAGGTGGCGCATCTGATCGGGATGCGGGCGCAACGCCGCGCCAGTCGTGCCGCCGAGTAACTTATCCCAACGCGGCGACCTGCTGTTCCAACTCATCCAGTCCACCCGCAAAGAAGTGATCTTCCGCCGCGACCCAGATCAGCCGCTTGGGCTTCGCCACCAGCAGGAAGAACGCCTCCATTTCGGGCGGCGGACCGAATTCATCGTGGGTGCTTTGGATGAAAATCTTCGGTATCGTACACTGTGCCAATACGCCCACGGGATCGCGCTTAGCCGGGAAACCGAGCGCGATCACGCGCGCGACATCCGCAAGCCCACAAGCCAGGCTCAACGCGACGCGCCCGCCGAACGAGAATCCCGCCAGCGTGTACGGCAAGCCCGGATAACGGCTGCGCAGCCATTCCAGCGCGGCGCGTGCGTCATCGATTTCGCCGGCGCCTTCAGCGTGGCGGCCCTCGCTCTTCGAAACGCCGCGGAAGTTGAAGCGCAGCACCGCGTGTCCCGAGCCGCGCAGCGCGCGCGCCACGCGATAGACCACTTTGTTGTGCATGGTCCCGCCGTAGAGCGGATGCGGATGGCAGACCACGGCCACGGCGCGCGGCTCCGCATCTTCCGGCGCTTCGAGCAGAGCTTCGAGCCGGCCCGCGGGACCGTCCAGCAGATGCGATTCAATACGTCGCGGCATGCCTTAGAGCGGGATATTGCCGTGCTTTTTGCGCGGCGTCGTATCCACTTTATTCTCCAGCATGCGGAAGGCGCGGATCACGCGCGGGCGCGTTTCATGCGGCTCGATCACGTCGTCGATAAACCCGCGCTCGGCGGCGATGAAGGGATTGGCGAAACGTTCGCGAAATTCGGCGGTCTTCTGCGCGCGCATGGCATCGCCATCCGCGGCCGCGGCGAGGTCGCGGCGATACACAATGTTGACCGCGCCCTCCGGTCCCATCACGGCGATTTCGGCACTCGGCCAAGCCAGGTTCACGTCGGTGCGGATGTGCTTCGACCCCATCACACAATATGCGCCGCCGTAAGCTTTGCGCGTGATCACGGTGACTTTGGGGACGGTGGCCTCAGCATACGCAAACAGCAGCTTCGCACCGTGGCGGATAATGCCGCCGAACTCCTGGCCGGTGCCTGGAAGAAAGCCGGGCACATCTTCGAAGGTGAGAATCGGAATATTGAAGGCGTCGCAGAAACGCACGAAGCGCGCGCCTTTCACCGACGAATCGATATCCAGGCAGCCCGCCAGGTACGCCGGCTGATTGGCCACGATGCCCACCGAACGGCCGTCCAGGCGCGCAAACCCGACCACGATATTGCGCGCGAAATGCTCGTGCACTTCGAAGAATTCGCCGTCGTCCACTACGCGATGGATCACATCCTTGATGTCGTACGGCAGATTCGACTCCGCGGGAACCAGCGTGTCGAGCGCCGTGTCCATGCGGCCCGCCGGATCGGAAGTCCGGCGGCGCGGCGGATCGTCGCGATTGTTTTGCGGCAGATATCCAAGCAATGCGCGGATCATGCGCAGGCACTCGGCATCATCGTGCGCGATGAAGTGACCCACGCCGCTGACGGAGTTGTGCGTCATGGAGCCGCCCAACCGCTCTTTGGTGACGTCTTCGTGAGTCACTGTCTTGATCACCTCCGGCCCGGTGACGAACATGTAGCTGGTGTGATCGACCATGAAGACGAAGTCCGTAATGGCTGGCGAATAGACCGCGCCGCCGGCGCACGGCCCCATGATCGCCGAAATTTGCGGGATCACGCCGCTCGCCAGCGTATTGCGCAGGAAGATATCGGCATAGCCGCCCAGCGAGAGCACGCCCTCCTGGATGCGCGCGCCGCCGGAATCGTTGAGACCGATAAGGGGCGCGCCATTCTTCATGGCATGGTCCATGACCTTGCAGATCTTCTGCGCGTTCGCTTCGGAAAGCGATCCGCCGAAGACCGTAAAATCCTGCGCAAAGACGTAGACCAGCCGCCCGTCAATGTAGCCGTAGCCAGTGACGAAGCCATCGCCGGGCACGACCTGTTCGTCCATGCCGAAGTCGCGGCCGCGATGCGTCACCAGCTTGTCGAGTTCTTCGAAAGTAGCTTCGTCGAGCAGTAGCTCGATGCGCTCACGCGCGGAGAGTTTGCCTTCCTGGTGCTGGCGCTGACGGCGCTCCGGGCCGCCGCCCTGTTCAGCGGCAGCGTGGCGGCGGCGCAGTTCCTGGAGCCTGTCCATGCAGTTGGTCGCGGGGATCCGCCGTTACTGGCTCTTCTGCGTCGTCTCGCTCACAAAGGTGTCTACGTTGCTCTTATCCACCAGCACCTCGCCGGTATCGATGAACGTGGCCACGGGAGATTGAGGATCCGTAGCCCACGGCTTGTCCAGTGGGGTCGGCGGATAATGGTGCAGCGTATCCAATCCGGTGACGCCGATGAAGCCCATCGTAAAAGGCTTCTGCGCGATCGTGCCGGCGATGCGGTCCTTCTTGATCCAATCCAGCGTGCGCTGATCGGTATCCATGGCAACGATGATCTTGCCGGTGATCTTGTTGCGATCGAGCACGTCCGCGATCTCCGGGCAAGCGATGGCTTCGAGACAGATGAAGCCGTTGACCTTGTCGATCGTCTTCTTGTCCACCATGTCCTGCGTGCGATCGAAAGCGATGCGCGGATCGCCTTTAATATCGATGGTGCCTATAATCTTGATGCCGGGGTGGGCTTCAAAGCCGTCGTGATAGCCGCGCAGCCTGTCCTTCAGATTGGATTGCTCGGGCATCGTGTAGATCACTACATCGCCCTTGCCTTGCAGTTGCTTCACCGCCAATTCGGCGCCCATCAACCCGGCTTTGTAATTGTCGGTTCCGACGAACGTCAGCCGTTTGCTCGCCGGCGCATCCGAATCAACGGTGATGACGGGAATGCCCTGGCCGATGGCGGCGTCAATGTCGGGCTGCATCACCGAGGGGTCCGCGACCGAAACCATGATACCTGCCGGCTTGATCTTCTCGGCCAGAATACGCTGAAACGCTTCGTGCTCGGCACGGGGATCGAACGAGTCCGGTCCATCCATCTCCACCTTGACGCCCATCACTTGCGCCGCATGCATCAACCCGGCATTAGCACTTTGCCAATAAGGGATCTTGATGTTCGTCGCCACCAGGTAATACTTTTCGGTCGGCGCATGCGGGGAACTGCCGCAGCCAGCCAACCAAAGGAGCGCGCCCGCGCAAAACCCGATCAGGATCTGATTCTTCCGCATATGTGTGTCAGGCCTCCGCACAAGACAGTATATGTCACGGCACGCGTTCCAGGATCAGCAGGGTGCTGTCGTAATCGCCGCCCAGGCGAAGTTGGATACCGTGGTTCATCAAGTAGGCGCCGCTGGCGGTTTCCAAACGGTCAGTCAGCTTGTGATCGATGGACCGCAGCCGGTAAACAGCGTGTTCGTCGAGCCCCCGCAGATAGACAATCGGCACCGGGCGCAGATATTGCTGCGAGTGCAGGAATGCGAACAGTACGGCTTGCTTGCCATCTGCGGCTACGTACTGGTTAGCGGTGAACTCGCCATCGCGCGGCGAGAATAGACGATAGAGATTTCCCTGCTGCACCGTGCCGCGAATTTCCTTGTCAATGGCGACCATGCGCGTGGCCAGGGCGAAATCCGCGTCCGCCCAGTGATTCAGATTCGAGCCGATGCCGAGCGAGCCTTGCATGGCCACCAGAAAACGATATTGCAGCGGCGTGCTGCGGCCATTCAAATTAGGCACGTCGGTGACCCACGCCATCATTACCTTCGGCGCGTAAGCGTAAGTGAAGCCTTCCTGGATCTGCAGGCGGTCGAAAGCTTCGGTATTGTCGGAGGTCCAGACTTCGTCGACGCGCTTCAGGATGCCCAGATCCAGGCGCCCGCCGCCGCCCGAACAGGATTCGATTTCGAGCCCGGGATGCTTGGCGCGCAGCCGGTCAACGATCTCGTAGACATGATCCACGTACTTCACCCAGATGCGTTTCTGCTCGTCGACCGGCACTTCCGGCCATCCGGGCTCGCCGAAGTGGCGATTCATGTCCCACTTCAGAAACTCGATGTGATTTTCCGAGACCAGCTTATCGAGCACGCGGAAGATGTAGTCGCGCACGTCGTCGCGCGCCATGTTCAGGACCAGTTGGTTGCGCGCTTCCGAGCGGGGCCGGTCGTTGAAATGCATCGCCCACTCGGGATGCGCGCGGTACAGGTCGCTGTTCGGATTCACCATCTCCGGCTCGACCCAGAGGCCGAACTTCATGCCCAAGCCATTCACGTAGCGGATCAAGCCGCCGAGCCCGTTGCGGAATTTTTGCGGATTGACGGTCCAGTCGCCCAAGCCGGCGTGATCGTCGTTGCGCTGGCCGAACCAGCCGTCGTCCATCACGAATAGCTCCACGCCGATGCGCGCGGCTTTGTCGGCCAACTCCTTCTGACCGGCCTCATTCACGTGGAACGTGGTAGCTTCCCAGGAATTGTAAAGAATCGGACGCGGATGCGGAGCGGCGCGATCGGGCAGAATTTCCTTACGTTCGAAGCCATGCATGATGCGCGAACTTTCGCCGAATCCCTGGTCGGTGAAGCCGCCATAGAACGCCGGTGTTTCCAGGGTCTCGCCGGGCTTGAGCAGGTATCCGAAATCGAAATCGTTGAACCCGCCGGTGACTCTGACCTGCTGCGCGGGCGTCTCCTCCACGACCAGCTTCCAATTGCCGCTCCAGCCGATGGCGCCGAACCACACGCGGCCGTGATCTTCGGTGGCGAGGGGCATGGAAGGTCCGCCATCGAGCGCGAACCACGGATTCGCCTGGTGGCTGGTGTTGCCGCGGCGGCTCTCCATCACCTTCTTGCCCGGCCCGATCATTTCGTGGTGGAGCTGTGTCTCGCCGGCCCACCGGCCGGTCAGATAGCTCAGACGGTAGCCTTCGCCATCGGGCACATACCAGACGCCGGACTGTGCGCTCTCGACCACCAGCGGCTGTGCAGTCTGGTTGCGGATCACCGAGTGCTTCTCGATGATGTCCGACTGCGGGTAGACGTGGTAATAGAGATCGACCGCCAGCGCATAGCGAATGTCTTTGGTGTGGATCACGAGCGTCTCGCCCTGGATTTCCTGCGAAACGTAGTTGAGCACCAGATCGCGCGTGCCATCGGCCAGCGTGACTTTGAGACAAGGCTCGTTATACCGCAGGCCGCCCCAACCCGGATACTCTTCCGTGCTCATGGTCTCGCGCGAATCGAAGGAAGCGTGCTCCGGCGACGTGTGCGCGGGCGCAAGATCGTCGTCACGAAACAGCCGCTTGCCCCAATAGACATTCTGCAGACTGTTCTCTTCGTTCACGCCGAGCACGTAAGTGGTGCGTTCGGTGTCGACGACCCACAGCTGCTTCTCGGAGAGGAAGCGGATTTGACCAAACATGGGCAGCGCCAGGGCGAGGGCGATCAGTGTCTTCATGAGACATCAAAATAACACCTTTGCCCCGGCGCCAGCCGCTATTGCGCGCTGGAACTGGCCACCGGGTGCGCGGGCGGTAATTCTTTGCGCGGCAGCATGTCGGGATCGTTGGCCGCGTCGTAGACCACCGCGGCGATCACGGCGGAAGCTTCCATCAGATCCGAAGCCACCGCGTGGTCGAAAGTATCCATGCTCGAGTGATGCGTCACGGTACCGTAATCAAGCGGATCCTGAATGAACTGGAAACCCGGCAGTCCGACCGCATCGAAAGAAAGATGATCGGTACCCCCGGTGTCCCGGATGGTGATGGTGGTGGCCCCTTCGTCGCGGAACGGGGCAAGCCATTTTTCGAACAGTGGACGCATGGCGTCGTTGCCCTGCAAATATACGCCCCGGATCTTGCCGCTGCCGTTGTCGAGGTTGAAATAGCCGGACAGCTTGGCTTGTTCCGGTTTAAGCTGCATCGTATGCGGATCGCCGAAATGCTGCTTCACGTAGGCCTCCGACCCGAAGAGGCCCTCTTCTTCACCGCTCCACAACCCGATGCGCACGGTGCGCGCCATAGGCAAATTCAGAGCCTTCAGGACACGCATGACTTCGATCATGACTGCACTGCCCGCGCCGTTATCGGTCGCGCCCGTGCCCGCGTGCCAGGAATCGAAATGCCCACCGATCATGACTACTTCGTCCCTCTTCGCGCCGCCCGGAATCTCGCCGACGATGTTATTGCCGTTTACGTCCGCGGCGGAAACATCCACCTTCAGTGACACGCGGACGCGCACCGGAACCTTCTTGTCCATGACGCGGGCCAGCCGGTTGTACTGTTCCGCGGTGACGACAAAGGTAGGCGGCGGCAGCGGATTGGCGCTCTTGGGCGATCCCGCCGCTTCCGCGTTGGTGGTGCCGTCATGCGAGCGCCGGTCCCAGACCAGAACGCCCAGCGCGCCTTCCTTGCGGAAGAACTCGCCTCTCTCGAACTGGATTTTCTCGAGCTGATCCCACCAGTCATCGACGGTCGCTTCGGGCAGTGTCGCCAGAAACTTGAAGAAATCCTGGGGATCTTCCGGCCATTTCAGTTCGTCGAGGCTGGCGTAGTTCATCGCCATGTGTTCCGGCGCTTTGGCCATATCGGCCAGTTCGGCGTCCGTATAGCGCGTGAACTGCGGCTTGGTCTGTTCGCCGGGGACTTTCGGTTCACCGAGCATGACGAACTTGCCGCGCAGCTTGCCCGTCCATTCCTTGCGATAGGTATCCAGTGCTTCCCGCGCTTTCTTCGGATCGAGGATTCTAGTGTACGGAGTCACGATCAGTTCGCCGGTGACGGGAGCGTCTGTGCCCGCGCACCAGGCGAGCGGCGTGGCATTGAGCGGGGCGTAGCGCGGTTCAATCATTTCGACGGACCACTGCCGCGCCGACCAACTCCGGCCGAACGGCCCCCATGGCTCCAGATGCACGTTGGCGAGCCCGTATTCCTTGAGTCTTTGGACCGCCCAGTCCGCGGCCTGGTTGAACTCCGGGGAGGCGGTCAGGCGCGGGCCGTAAACATCGGAGATATACGACAAGGTATCCATCACCTTAGAGTGATCGTACGCTTCTGTCTTGATGCGCTCGACGACCGCCATCTCCGCGGGGGACTGGCTCCACGCCGGGGCCAGCAAGAGCATCAATAGAAGGAGTTGTTTGAATATACGCATAGAACTTCGGTCAGTATACACCCGGCGGATGCTTCAGACCTCCAGGCCCACCGATCGCATCAGTTCCAGCGCGTTGCTCTTCTCTACCACGCCGGGATGCAGGCGATAGTCGAAGATCATGCGGCCGTCTTCGAAGTGGTCTTCGAAGTGCACGTTGGCGGCGGCGGCTGGGAGCGTCTCCGCGACTTGCGCGAGCGCCAAATCGTGGGTGGTGACCAGGCCCATAGCTCCGCGCGAGACGAGGCCGCGCACGATGGCTTCGGCGCCGATGCGCCGGTCGTGCGAATTGGTGCCGTGCAGCAGTTCGTCGAGCAGGAACAACACGGTCAGCGGGCCCGCGGTCAGTTCCATGATCTGATGCAGGCGTTTGATTTCGGCATAGAAGCGCGAGGTGCCATCGGTGAGCGAATCGAGCGTGCGAATCGACGCGCCCAGCGCGAGGCGCGAGAGCCGCAGCCTGCGGGCGCGGACGGGCGCTCCGGCCTGCGCCAGCACAGCATTCACGCCCACTGTACGCAGCAGCGTGCTCTTGCCCGACATATTCGAGCCACTGACGATCCAAACGCGCAGCTCGCCGGCCAGCCGCACGCTATTGCGGACCACACTGGACTCGTTGAGCAACGGATGCGCGAGATCCTCGCCTTCGAAGCATGCGCTGGCGGTCGCGAACTCCGGCAGGACATCCGCCGGATGTTCCCAGGCGTAGGAGGCCAGCGCGCATAATGCCTCCATCTCACCCACAGCGGCCAGCCAACCCCGCAGCGCGCCGCCCGAGGTGCGCCGCCAGGCTTCGATGGCAAATGCCAGTTGTTCGGTCCATAGCATCAGCGGTCCGACAGCGCGCATGAATGGATTCTCACGGGAGTCGAGCATTTCGATGAGTCGGTTGAGGCGCGCGATGCGAAACGATGGCGGCTGCCCCGCCACGTCGAGCGCCGCACGCAACTCCGCCAGGCGCGCGGACGTGAAACGCTCACGCTCGAGACGTGCCAGCACTTGCGCGAGCAGCGCGAGATCGTGCGCCGGCTGCTCGACCGCTTCCACTACGTGCGCGACCACCCGGCGGTATCGTGCGATGAAGATAATCACGGCCGCCAGCATGGCGAAGAACGGATCGCGGATGCCGGCGGCGCCCCACAGGATGGCGGTGGCCGCCATCAGGCAAGGAATGATGAACGCTATAGTACGCGCGGCCCGGGATTCGAGCAAAGGCGGCGCTTCGCCCCAGGCCGCCAAAGCTTCGGGATGCAATCCTGTCCGTACGTCTTCACCCAAGATGGCCAGATCCTCGCGCAGGTCGAGCATGGGACCGAGCTCCGCGAGAGCTTCGTGACGTGCCCGCAGCACAGCCGGTTCAGCGGGCGCGAGCAGCCAATGCGCCAAGGTTTCCTCGCCCATGCGGGTGCGTGCGGTGCAAAGCAATTCAAATAACGATGCGCGGCCGAACAGGTCCAGATCTTCGGCGTAGGGGTGCGATTTCTCGAGGAAGCGTTCGCCGGTCTCGCCATGGCCGGCCCATTTTCCATCGAGCCGCGCCAGCGCGTGCTCGTAGTGAGCGACCGCACGTTGAGCCACCCGGCGCGCGCGCAAGACACGCTCATGCGCCACGATCAGCGCCACGAAAACCGCCGCCGGAGCCGCGAGCCAAAACGGGCCGATGGCGCCGCGGCCCCAGATAAGCCACGCCAATACCGCGGCGCTCAAAAAAATCAGCAGGCGCAGATTGCCGATCGTAAGGTGGCGCCGGTCGAGTCGCGCAACTGCCGCACGGCGCGCATCGAGACGGCTCGAGTAGGCCGTGCGAGGATCGCTATTCACTTGAACCATGATATAGTTCGGCTATGCTGAGCGGTTACTTGCCGATCTTTATTTTCCTGGCAATCGCGATCGCGTTTCCGGTGGTGACCATCATCATCGCGAAGCTGATCCGGCCGTCGTCGCCCTTCAAAACGAAGCTGGAGGCTTACGAATGCGGCATCAAGGCCGCCTCAGACTCGCGCGGGCGCTACACCGTGCGCTTCTACATCATAGCCATCCTGTTCGTGATCTTCGACGTGGAAACGATCTTCCTGTTTCCGTGGGCCGTGCGGTACCGCGCGCTGGGATGGTTCGGCGTGGCGGAGGTGGCGGTGTTCCTGGCCATCCTGGTAGTGGGCTACATTTGGGCGTACAAGAAGGGTGCGCTCGAGTGGGTGTGATGCAGGTTTAGACCGGCAGGCCGCATTTTTCAACTATTTCCCCGAGACGTGCGTCTAATTTATTAAGCGGCGTTAATCGCGCTCAACAGCCATGGGTTCGATTGTCGATTTCTGCAAATTGGCCGAGCTGCGGGCTCGCACGGATCGCGACTTGGTGCGCATCCTCACGGCGGACCTCGATCGTAGCCTTGCCTTGGCGAACGTGGCCGCCGGGAAGCACTCCGTCTTTCGCGCTGAGGCTGAGGCGGTCTACAAACGCGCACAAACACTGTTGCCCAAGCTCTCGGGCCTGACCACCGAACAGCGCACGGAACTCGAGGCCAGGCTCAAGGAACTCGGAATGGCGCTCGATCTGGTTCCGGGTACAATGGATCTGGAACCCGAAACACCCGTTCTTAGAGGGCGCATCACTATGTCCACCAGACGTCATTTTTTGCAAGCGTCCACGTTTGCCGGATTGGCCGCCTCCGCATTGGCCGCTCAGGACGACGCGGACAAGAAGATTTCTCCGAACGACCGCATTCGCGTGGCGCTGATCGGCGCCGGCGGCATGGGGACGGGCGATGCGGAAGCGTCGCAGAAAGTGCCAGGCGTCGAACTGGTGGCGGTCTCCGATATTTACGAGGGCCGGCTGACGCGCGCCAAGGAGCGCTGGGGAAATCAACTTTTCACCACGCGCGACTACCGTGAGGTACTGGCGCGTTCCGACATCGACGCCGTATTGATCGCGACGCCCGACCACTGGCACGCCAAGATCGCCACCGACGCGATGAATGCGGGCAAAGATGTCTACTGCGAGAAGCCGATGGTGCAGCATGTCGACGATGGCGCCGGGGTGGTGGCGACGCAGAAGAAGACCGGCCGCATCATGCAGGTGGGCAGCCAGCGCGTCAGCTCGATTGTCTATAAGAAAGCGCAAGAGCTGATGAACGCGGGCGCCATCGGCGAGTTGAATATGGTGGAGGCTTGGTGGGATCGCAACGATGCCATCGGTGCCTGGGAGTACTCGATCCCGCCGGATGCTTCGCCGCAGAATATTGATTGGGACCGGTTCTTAGGCCGCGCGCCGAAAGTGCCGTTCGAACCCGTGCGCCTGTTCCGCTGGCGCAATTATCGCGATTACGGCACGGGCGTGGCCGGCGATCTCCTCGTGCATCTATTCAGCGGCATGCATTTCATCACGGGCGCGATCGGGCCGACACGCGTCTTTGCGACCGGCGGATTGCGCTTCTGGAAGGATGGGCGCGATGTTCCCGACGTGTTTATGGGACTGTACGATTATCCCGCCACCGATCGCCATCCGGCATTCAATCTCGCGCTGCGCGTGAACTTCGTTTCGGGCGCGGGTGAAAGCTCGGGCTTCCGTTTCGTGGGAACGGAAGGCATCATGACGGTGGATGGCGGCGTGTCGATCGCGAAGACGCCGCGTGAGACTGAGCCCGGCTACACGATCGATACCTTTCCTAAGGCGGTGCAGGAGGAGTTCCTCGCGGCATACCAGAAGAAATATCCGCCGCAGACGCCGAACGCCGACAGCATGCGTCCCATGCAGGACGAGAAGTTCCACGCGCCGCACGGCTACAGCGATCATCAGGATCACCATCGCAACTTCATCGCCGCGGTACGCAGCCGTAAGCCCGTAGTGGAAGATCCCGTGTTTGGATTCCGGGCGGCGGGTCCGGCGCTGCTTTCGAACGTGAGTTACTTCGAGCAGCGGCTTTGCATTTGGGACCCGGAAACCATGACGTTGAAGTCGTAGTGCGACGGCTATGCGGTGGCTTCACGTCCTGATTTTTGCCGGTCTGGCAGCCAGCGCTTCCGCGGCATCGCATCCGAATCCGTACACCGATCTGGCGGACCGCGCCCGCTCACTGCCCCCGGAGTTCGCCGCCGACGCGCTGCTGCGGATCGTAGGCGCGCCAGGCGTGACCGATATCGCATGGCAGCGCCAGGTGATCGAAGATGCCTTCCACATAGCCGCCGGTGGGCAACAGCCGTTCGACCGCCACAGTTGGAACGGTAGGCCGACCGGTCCCTTGGACAAAGCCTACGCGCAGGGCCTGGACGTTTGCACACTGCAATGCCGCGCCGTCCACGCCATGCTGGCGGTCGACTACAAGAAGGCACGGGAGTTGTTTTTCGAGATGCCGCCGCCCCGCCTTCCGCGCATCTCGTGCGATGACTCGCTGGTAGACGACGTATCGATCTTCTACACCACGGCCGCGGAAGTGGCCGCGCGCGCATTTTCGCTGAAGGAGATCGCGCAGGATGAGCCGTTTCACCTGCTGCTACGCTACGCCGCGGACATCACTTCGCCAGTGCAGGTTGCACCAGTGGCGAGCATGTTGAGCAGCGCTTCGATCAAGCGGCAGCAGTTGGAGGCTCTGGTGGATTCGCTGGCCGGAGCAATCGGCCAACTGGGTGGCGACGACCGTTCCTTCTCGGCCGCCATCGCGGGCGGCTCGGATGCGGCACTGGGCGGCCTGCCGTCGCTATGCGCGAGCCATCAAGTGGATGCGCATCCGCTGGTGGACGCTTGGCACGCCTACGTCGCACGTCACTTGAACGGCGCGCGGTGCGCGGATTCGGCGGCGCTGACGCCGGCACCCTCCGGCGGACAGGCGCCCTCCGCCAGCGTGGACGGCAAAGCCAAGCCGGCGGACGAATGCCACTCGCCGGAATGCCTTGACCTGGGGCGTCAACTGGCGAAACTCGTGATCGCACCAAACGGTCAAGTACTTTCGGTCACCGAAGAAAGCACCGGCGATTGGGGCGCGCGGCTGCGGCAATACTTGTCCGCGCTGACGGACTGGAGCGGCGACGACGACCCGGCGGAATGTTTCGCGTGGAAGAGTCACTACTACAGCTTGCTGTTCGACTTAGCGCCGGACGGTCCGGGGCGCGACTTGGTTTTGAGTAACATGCTGGCTTGGCTGCAGCAGAATAGCTTCCAATACAATCACCGCGTGGAATGGTTCTATCCGGCGAATGCGTTGATCATTCGCGCGTTCGCCAACTCAGCAACGATGAAGACGACGGTGCGGCAGTTGCGCCAGTCGGCCGATCCGGTGATTGCATTATTTGCGCAGTTGGAGCAGTTATTTCCGCGGTCAGTGGGTGAAACGTTCGGGCTGCTGTGATGATGCTACCCTGGCTAGCCATTTTCACTCCCCCTCCTCGCTCGACACCTTCAACACCGCCAGGAACGCCTCTTGCGGGATCTCGACGCGGCCCACGCGCTTCATGCGCTTCTTGCCTTCCTTCTGCTTCTCGAGTAACTTGCGCTTGCGCGAGATGTCGCCGCCGTAGCACTTGGCGAGCACGTTCTTGCGCATGGCCGGGATGGTTTCGCGCGAGATGATCTTATTGCCGATGGCGGCCTGCAGCGCCACTTCGAACATCTGCCGCGGGATCAGCTTGCGCATGCGCTCGATCAGGATTTTGCCGCGCTCGTAGGCGACATCTTTATGCACGATCATGGAAAGCGCATCCACCGGCTCGCCCGCCACCAGCACGTCCAGCTTCACCATCGGCGAGATGCGGTAGCCGGCCAAGTGGTAATCGAGCGAGGCGTAGCCGCGCGACGCCGACTTCAGGCGGTCGTAGAAATCGAGCACGATCTCGTTCAGCGGTAACTCGTATTCCAGTAAGACGCGCCCGCTGCCGATATGCTCGAATTTCTTCTGCTCGCCGCGCTTCTCTTCGAGTAACTTCAGAATACCGCCTAGATACTCTTCGCGAGTAATTACCGTCGCCAGAATGATCGGCTCTTCTACCTGCTTGATGCTGGAGGGATCGGGGAACTTCGTCGGATTATCCACCTCGATAAGTTCGCCAGAAGTAGCTGTAACCCGGTAACGCACGCCGGGCGCGGTAGTAATTAAGTCGATATTGAACTCGCGCTCGAGCCGCTCCTGCACAATCTCCAGGTGCAGCAGGCCCAGAAATCCGCAGCGGAAGCCGAAGCCCAGCGCGGCAGAATTTTCCGGTTCAAAGTTGAAGGCGCTGTCATTCAACCGCAGTTTTTCGAGCGCGTCGCGCAACAGCCCGTGCTCGTGAGACTCGACCGGATACAGCCCGGCGAACACCATGGGCTTGATCTCTTCAAATCCCGGCAGCGGTTCCGCCGCGGGATCGTCGTGATCCACGATGGTGTCGCCGATACGCGCGTCGGAAACCGTCTTGATATTGGCGAAGACGAATCCGACTTCGCCGGCGGAAAGCTCGTCGCAAGGTATCGCTTTGGGTGATTGATAGCCCAGCCCTTCCACTTCGAAGACCTGCGCGCTCGACCATAGCCGGATGCGCTGGCCCTTGCGCAGACGTCCGTCTAACACACGCGTCAGGATGATCACGCCGCGGTAAGCATCGAACCACGAATCGAAGATCAGGGCCCGCAACGGCGCTTCGGGATTACCTTTGGGCGGCGGCACCAGGTGCACGATGGCTTCCAGCACATCGTGGATTCCGATGCCCTGCTTGGCACTCACTAGAATGGCGCCGCTGGCATCCAAGCCGATCACCGATTCGATCTGTTCGCGAATGCGCTCCGGCTCGGCCGCCGGCAGATCGATTTTGTTGATGACCGGAATGATCTCGAGGTTGTGATGCAGCGCCAGGTAAGTGTTCGCGAGCGTCTGCGCTTCGACACCCTGCGAGGCATCCACCACCAGCAGCGCGCCTTCGCACGCCTGCAAACTACGCGATACTTCGTAAGAGAAATCCACGTGGCCGGGGGTGTCGATCAAGTTGAGTTGATAGACATGGCCGTCACTGGCCGGATAATTCAAACGCACGGCGTGCGCCTTGATGGTGATGCCGCGCTCGCGCTCCAGGTCCATCGTGTCGAGGACCTGCTCCATCATCTCGCGCTGCGAGAGCGCACCGGTAGCTTCGAGCAGCCTGTCAGCCAGCGTCGACTTTCCATGATCGATGTGCGCGATGATGGAAAAATTGCGGATGAATTCACGATCCATGCGGTATGATGATGCCGTGGGGGCAAGTGTAACTTGCCTTTCCGATTATCCCATATGTCTTACAGCAACATCCGGTTTGAAATTGGCGGAGATGGTATTGCGCTGCTGACCATCAACCGGCCGGAGAAACTGAATGCGCTCAATTCGGAGACAGTACTCGAACTGGGCGTGGCTGTGATACGCGCCGCGAGCGAGGCAGAAGTGCGGGCCCTGATCGTAACCGGCGCGGGCGAAAAGGCCTTCGTGGCGGGCGCGGATATCAATCAACTCGCGGTGCTGACGCCGATCGAAGCGCAGGCTTTCGCCGAGCGCGGCCAGCAGGTGTTTCGCGAGATCGAGATGCTGGCGAAGCCCACGGTCGCCGCCATCAATGGCTACGCGCTGGGCGGCGGCTTGGAATTGGCGATGTCGTGCGCCGTGCGTGTGGCGTCGGAAAATGCGCGCCTCGGGCAGCCGGAAGTGAAGCTGGGCATTCTACCGGGATACGGCGGCACGCAGCGGCTGCCGCGCCTGGTGGGCCGCGGACGCGCGCTCGAGATGCTGCTTTCGGGCGAACCGGTGACGGCCGCCGAGGCGCATCGCATCGGGCTGGTGAATCATGTGGTACCGCAAGCCGAGTTGCTGGAGTTCAGCCGGCAGTGGCTGCGCAAAGTGCTGTCGAATGCGCCGCTGGCGCTGGGCCTCACGCTGCAGGCCGTGGATGTGGGTTTGGAAGCGGGTCTCGTGCAAGGCCTGCGATTTGAAGCCGCGGCGTTCGGCTTGACCACTGCAACGGAAGATAAACGCGAAGGCACGCGCGCATTCCTTGAAAAACGCGCGGCGGCGTTCGCCGGAAAGTGACACATGCCGAAAGTAATTGAAGGTCAACTGACAGCGGCGGGTTTGAAGTTTGCGATCGTGGTGAGCCGGTTCAACAGCTTCATCAGCGAGCGGCTGCTCAGTGGCGCTCTGGACGCGATCGCACGCAGCGGCGGTAACCAGGATGATATCGAAATCGTGAAGGTCCCCGGATCGTGGGAGCTGCCGGTGGTGGTGCGCGAGCTGGCCGGCCAGAAGCGGCATGATGCGATTATTTGCTTATCCGCTGTAATTCGGGGCGATACGCCGCATTTCGATTACGTGGCGGGCGAGGCGGTGAAAGGCATCGGCCACGCGGCAGCGGAGAGCGGTGTGCCGGTCGCGTTCGGCGTGCTGACGTGCAATACGCTCGAGCAGGCCATCGACCGCGCGGGCGTGAAAAGCGGCAACAAGGGCTTCGATGCCGCTATGGCCGCCATCGAAATGGGCAACCTGATGCGCCAGTTGCGCCAGGCGAAGTGATGCCTTCCCGCCGCAAGTCGCGTCAACGGGCCCTGCAGATTCTCTATTTGTGGGATGTGCGCCGACAGCCGGTGGAAGAGGCCATCGGGGCGTACTTCGATACACTCTATTCCGAAGAGAGCCGCACCAGGCCGCAGCGCGATGCCTTTCTCGATCAGCTCGTCAAAGGCTCCGTGGAGCATGTTGAAGAGCTCGACCGCCGCATCTCGCAGCATGCCGAACATTGGCGGATCGAGCGCATGCCCACGGTGGATCGTAATATTCTGCGGCTGGCGGTTTTCGAGATGACGTATTCCGATACGCCCGCGCCGGTGGTCATCGACGAGGCGCTGGAACTGGCACGGCGTTATTCGAACGAAGAATCCGTGCAGTTCGTCAACGGCGTGCTCGATGCGGTGCACCGGGACTCGCCGGCGAACGCCCACGCATGAATTAGAGGGCCGTTTGCGACGCCGGTGCGCTGTCTTCTTCGTCGTCAGGCGGTGGCTCGGTGATGTGATAGTAATAAGTCACTGCGCCGCAGACCAGCCCCAACGCCACGATGATCGAGACCCATCGCAGGGTGCGCGAGTTCCACGTGCGCGGCCCGCTCACCGCAGCGGCTGTCGCTTTCACGGTGGCGAATGAGATCGCTACTCCCAAGCCCAACTTCCAATACCACGCCATCAAATCCAGATGACCCTGGCCGCCGACCTGGCTCCACGCGGTGTAGGTAGCGATCAGCGCGATCAGAAACTCGATCGCGTAGAAGAGACGCAGCACCCTACTAGGGTATCCTGAAACAGATGCCCGCGCCTTTGCTTTCCGTGATGGGCGCCGGCAAGTCGTTTGGCTCGGCGCCGCTGTTTTCGAATATCAACATTCATATTTCAGATGGCGAACGGCTGGGCCTGATCGGGCCGAATGGATCGGGCAAGTCGACTCTGCTGAAGATCATGGCCGGGCTGATCGAGCCGGACACCGGGACGCGCACGGTACGCAAGCTGACGCGCATCGGCTACGTGCCGCAGGAGCCGGAGTTTGCGCGCGGCATGTCCGTGCGGCGCGTGCTCGAAGAGGCGCTCCCCGAGCCCGCGGCCGTAAGTGTGACGCTGGGCAAGGCCGGTTTCACGGACGAGAACGCGCTGGTGGAGTCGCTCTCCGGCGGATGGAAGCGGCGGCTTTCGATCGCGCTCGAGTTGATCCGCAATCCGGATCTTCTGTTGCTCGACGAGCCGACCAATCATCTGGACCTCGAAGGCATCCTCTGGCTCGAAAAGCTACTCGAAGCCGCGCCGTTTGCGAGCGTGGTGGTGAGCCACGATCGTTATTTTTTGGAGAATGTAGCTTCAGAAGTGGGCGAGATCAATCGCGCCTATCCGGACGGACTGTTCCGCGCCACGGGCACTTACGCGGATTTCCTGGAGAAACGCGAAGCTTTTCTCGAAGCGCAATCGGAGCAGCAGGCGGCGCTGGCGAACAAGGTGCGGCGCGAGGTCGAATGGCTGCGGCGCGGCCCGAAAGCGCGCACCGGCAAGTCGCGGGCGCGCATCGATGCGGCGCACGAATTGATGGGTGAACTGGCCGAAGTCACCGCGCGGAATGTGAAAGGGACCGCGCAGATCGACTTCACGGCCTCGGGGCGCAAGACGCGCAACCTGGTCCGCGCCGATGGGATCGCGAAGAGTCTGGGCGGCCGGCAGTTGTTTCGAAATCTCAGCTTTTCGCTGTTGCCGGGCATGCGGTTGGGTTTGGCCGGACCGAACGGCAGCGGCAAGACTACGCTGCTGCGCCTGCTCAAGGGCGAACTGGAAGCGGATACGGGAACGATCGAACGTGCGGAGGGGCTGCGGGTGGTGTACTTCGACCAGGGCCGCGAGCAACTGGATCCGGCCGCACCACTGCGCGAGGGCCTCGGCGCGCACGGCGATAGCGTGATTTATCGCGACCGTGCGATGCACGTGGCCGGCTGGGCCAAACGGTTCCTGTTCCGCGCCGATCAACTGGAGACGCCGGTGGGCCGTTTCTCGGGCGGCGAGCGCGCACGGATCATCATTGCACGATTGATGCTGCAACCTGCCGACTTGTTGCTGCTCGACGAGCCCACCAACGATCTGGACATTCCGACGCTCGAAGTGCTGGAAGAAAGCCTGACAGATTTTCCGGGCGCGCTGGTGCTGGTGACGCACGATCGCTACATGCTGGATCGCGTTTCGACGATTGTGCTAGGCCTCGATGGGGAAGGCGGCTCCGAAGTCTACGCGGACTACTCGCAATGGGAACAGGCGCGCAACGCAAAGCCGGCGCGCGTGGAGAAGGAGCCGCAGCAGCAGCGCGCCGAAGCACCCGTGGGGAAAAAGAAGCTGTCGTACCTGGATGCGCGCGAGTGGGAACAGATGGAGTCGCGGATCTTGGAAGCCGAGGCCGCGCTCGGAGCGGCCCGCGCGGCCCTGCAAGCGCCGGAAGTGGTTTCCGATCCCTTCGCCCTGCAACAGCGCTATGCGGAATTACAGTCCGCCGAAGCCGCCGTCGCGCAGCTCTATGCGCGCTGGGCCGAGTTGGAAGGCAAGCTCACCGGCTAACGCAAAGCGGCGGTCTTTACCGGCTCGGCAAACAGCACAGCATCTTGCGCATCCACCACCGCGATGGCGGCGATGTTCACGATATCGTTGACTTCCGCGCCGCGCTGCAGCACATGCACGGGACGCGACATGCCCACCAGGATCGGGCCGATCGGGTCCAGCCCGGCGACACGGCTGAGCAGCTTGTACGCGATGTTGCCGGCCTCCAGGTTGGGGAAGATCAGCACGTTGGCGCCGCCTTTCAAAGTGCTGAACGGATAGGTCTCGTCGATGATTTCGGGCACCAGCGCAGTGTCGGCTTGCATCTCGCCATCCACCATCAGGCCTGGTTCGCGTTGGCGCACCAGCTCCACGGCGCGGCGGACTTTTTCCGTCAGCGGATGCCGGCTGCTGCCGAAGTTCGAGAACGACAGCATGGCCACGCGCGGCTCCACGTTGAAGCGCCGGGCCAGTTCCGCGGTGGTGACGGCGATCTCGGCCAGGTCTTCCGACGTTGGCTCGATATTCACCGTTGCATCGGCCAGAAAATAGATGTCGCCCTTAGGCGTGATCATCACGTAGACGCCGGAAACTTTGCGCAGGCCGGGCCGCACCTCGATTACTTGCAGAGCGGGACGGATGGTATCCGGGTAATGCTGCGTTAAGCCGCCGACCAGCGCGTCGCCATCGCCCAGCCGCACCATCATGGCGCCGAACGTGGTACGGTTCAGAATCAACTGCTCGACTTCACGCCGCGTACCGCCCTTGCGCTGGCGGAGGCAATACAGTTCCTCGGTGTAAGCCGGCAAGCGATCCGATTTCTCGGGATCGATGATGCGAATGCCGCCGGCATGCACCCGTAGTCCGGCCATTGCCGCGCGGATTTTTTCTTCGTCGCCGAGCAGGATCGGCATCGCGATTTTTTCGTCGGTCAGAATCTGGCAGGCGCGCAGGATCTTCGGTTCCTCGCCTTCCGGGAAAACCACGCGCTTGGGCTGGCGCTGCGCCTTATGAATCATCACGCGCATGACCTCGTGGGCCTTGCCCAGGCGGCGCTCCAGTTGTTCGCGGTATTCCTGTATGTCGATGGGGGTCTGCGCCACACCGGTATCCATGGCGGCCTGCGCCACGGCAGCGGCCTCCCAAATCAGGACGCGGGAGTCGAACGGTTTCGGGATGATGTACTCGCGCCCGAATTCGAGGTGCTCCACGCCATACGCGCGCCGCACAGAGTCCGGCACATCCTCGCGCGCCAACGCCGCCAACGCGCGTGTAGCGGCCAACTTCATTTCATCATTCACCGTGGTAGCACGCACATCCAGCGCCCCGCGGAAGATGAACGGAAATCCGAGCACGTTGTTCACCTGGTTCGGAAAATCCGAGCGACCGGTGGCGACAATCGCGTCCGGACGCGTGGCCACGGCGACATCATAGGCGATCTCGGGATCGGGATTCGCCATGGCGAAGACGATCGGATCGCGCGCCATCGCCAGCAGCATCTCCGGCGTGACGCAGTTGGCGCTCGAGAGGCCGAAGAATACGTCTGCGCCCACCATGGCGTCGGCCAGAGTGCGCGCCTCAGTCTCCGCCGCGAACATCTCCTTGTAGCGATTCATGCCTTCTTTGCGGCCTTTGTAGATGACGCCCTTGGTATCGCACATCAGGATGTGTTCGGGGCGCACCCCCAGGTTTACGTAATGCCGTGCGCAGGATATGCCGCTGGCGCCCGCGCCGTTGAACACCACGCGCACATCTTCGATACGTTTGTTCACCAGATCGAGCGCATTCAGCAGCGCCGCGCCCGAGATGATGGCGGTGCCGTGCTGATCGTCATGAAACACGGGGATCTTCATGGTGCGCCGGCATTCTTCTTCGATATAGAAGCACTCTGGCGCTTTGATGTCTTCCAGGTTGATGCCGCCGAAAGTCGGCTCGATCAACTGGCAGGTGCGGATAATCTCGTCGGCGTTGGTGGTGGCCAGCTCGATATCGAAGACATCGATATCGGCGAAGCGCTTGAAGAGTACACCTTTGCCTTCCATAACGGGTTTGCCGGCGGCGGCGCCGATGTTACCGAGTCCGAGCACCGCGGTGCCGTTGCTGACGACGGCCACCAGGTTCCCCTTGGCCGTGTATTTATAAACCAGGCTGGGATCGCGGGCGATTTCCAGGCAGGGCACCGCGACGCCTGGCGTGTATGCCAGGCTGAGGTCGCGCTGCGTGCGGCACGGCTTGGTTGGCACGGTAGCCAACTTACCGGCGGGCGCGGAGGAGTGATATTCGAGAGCTTCTTCCGGTTCAATTTTCATAATGCGACCTTCATTTATAGCCATATTATAGTTACTTATCCGGAAGTGCGAAACGGCCTGCTACGCGTCGCCGATGCGATGGAGCTTCATCAGATTGGTGGTGCCCGGACGGCCCACCGGCTGCCCGGCCAGAAACACCACCGAATCGCCCGCCTGCACGCAGCCGCGCTCGGTAAGCACGCGGTCCATCTGCGCGAGCATCTCGTCGGTGGAGGCCACGTCCGGCGCCTGGACGGGAAACACGCCGTAGTTCACCATCAATTGGCGGCCCACATTTTCGCGTGGCGTCATGGCGTAGATGGAAACCGGCGGGCGGTAGCGGGAAACCAGCCGCGCGCTCGAACCGGTGGCGGTGAACACAACGATGGCCGCCACTTTGGCGTCGCGCGCGGCGTGATGCGCGGCGTCGGCCAGAATCTCGGCGTTGCTGGGATTCGGCCCGGCGGCTAGCTCTTGAAAGCCGCTTTTGCGGATGGATTTTTCGGTCTCCGCGGCGATGCGCACCATGAATTTCACGGCCTCGACCGGATATTTTCCGACGGAAGTTTCCGCGGAAAGCATCACCGCGTCGGTGCCATCGTAGATGGCGTTCGCCACATCGCTGACTTCCGCGCGCGTGGGCGTGGGATTCTCGATCATGGATTCGAGCATCTGGGTGGCGGTGATCACGAACTTGCAGTGGCGGCGCGCGCGCCGGATGATGGACTTCTGGATGCGCGGCACCTTTTCGAGCGCGATCTCCACGCCCAGGTCACCGCGCGCGACCATGACGCCATCGGCAGCTTGCAGAATGGCGTCAACATTCTCCCATGCCTGCGGCTTTTCGATCTTGGCCACCACAGGCAGAGCCGCGGCGCGCATGCCGCGCAGCACCTCGCGCAGGTTCACCACGTCGCTGCCGGTGCGCACGAAGGAGAGCGCCACCAGGTCGATGCCTTGCTCTACGCCGAAGCGCAGATCCGCCAGATCCTTCTCGGTGAGCGAAGGCAGGCTGACGTTGACGCCGGGCAGGTTGATGCCTTTGTGGTCGGAGATCGGTCCGCCCGAAACGACCTCCGTGCGGACGGATGCGCCATCAACATCGAGCACGCGCAGTTCGATGGCGCCATCGGCCAGCAGCACGCGGTCGCCGGGCTTTACGTCCGCGGCGAAGTTAGTGTAAGTGGTACCGGCGCGGCGACAATCGCCGGTTATCTGCTCGGTGGTGATGGTGAACTCGGCGCCGGTCGCGAGCGTGCAACCGCCTCCCGAGAAGCGGCCCAAGCGGATCTTCGGCCCTTGCAGATCGAGCAGGATCGCGGCAGGCAACCCCGATTCGGCGGCGACCTGGCGGATAGCAGCGATGCGCGCCGCATGTTCGGCCTGCGTGCTATGTGAGGCGTTGAGCCGGAACACATCCACGCCCGCCTGCAACAGTTGGCGGATCGCGGACGGGGAATCCGTGGCTGGACCCAGCGTGGCGACAATTTTGGTGTTGGCCATGAGTGCGTATGTTTATATTGTGCCGCACCGCACATGGCCGCAGGTTTACGCTGTGTTACGCCCACTCCCGATTGCGCCGCGCGCCGCCGTCGAATACGCTGATCGTTCAAGTCCGCATATGCGAATCGAGCCTATTGTTCCGCTGTTGGCCTGCATGCTGCCATTGCCTATGGCGCTCGCGCAAGGCACGGTGCCCACGTTTCGGTACACCGCCGCCCACGCCACCTATACCCTGATGGGCAGCGATCCGGGCCGGGGAGGCGTCACCACCATCCCCACGCTGCTGGTTCCCATTGCACTTTCGTTTGAGGGAAAAGAAACGGCCGGCAGGCCTTTGGTGATGGACGCGGCGCCGGATGTGCCTCTCCTTCTGCGCTCGCCCGTTTTCTCCGAGTTCGCCTTTCCTTTCGGCGGCGCTACGCAGTATGCCGATGCGTTGCTGCGCACCACTTTCCCCAAGGCCCGCGACTGGCACACGCTGCTGGCCAAGCCGGAAGTTAAGCCCTTGCGCATTGCCGTCCCAGCCGGTTATGGCTATGTCCTCACCTCGCGCAAGGCCGGCCGCTCCCTGGCTGTTGTGGATATCGAGTTTCTGCAAAAGCAGATCTTCCGGCAGATTCCCAAACAGCCGGGCAAGTTAGTCGTCGCGATAACCCACAACACCACTTACTATGTCTTAGGGGATGCGACCGTTTGTTGCTCCTGGGGAACGCACGGCGTTGACTCGGCCAGCGGTAACTCCTTCGTCCTGGGATCCTATCTTGATGCGGCGCCCGCCGTCGTCGAAGATCGCGACGTGCAGCCCCTCACTCAGCAGCTCGCCGAGTTTGTCAACGATCCCTTGCACGATCCGTTGTTCCAGGGCCGCGACGCCGAAGCTCCAGGCAACCGCTTCCCCCCCTGGATGCGTCCGGCCTCCATGCCTTCCGGAGATCAAGGCCGCTGCGGCGGGAGCGGCGCCGCCTCCAGATATTTTCTGCTCGAACCCACCAATACGAATCCCAAAAATAATATTCCCGCCTCCAGGGCCTTTACCGCCCATGCCGGCGGAACCACTTATCATCTGGAGAATGTTGCGCTGCTCCCCTGGTACACTGGCAAGTTAGAAGGCGAAAGCGGCACTTATAGCTATCCTGACCCGCGGGCTTTGCCAAAAGCGGCAGCGCCGTGTCCGGTCCGTGACCGCCGCGCTGCCGCGGAAAATGACTTACAGCCCAGCACCGCAGCCGTACCCTGGAATGGTCCGCCGAATGGCCATCAGCTCATCGGCTACTGGACCGGTTATGGAAACGCGCGTTCCAACTTTACCCTGCGCAAAGTCTCTCCGCAATGGGATGTGATCATTGTAGCTTTCGCCACCCCGGATCACAGCGCTCCGGAAGGTACTCTCCAGTTCCGTACTCCTGATGGATTCGACACCGCACAGTTCAAGGCCGACATCGCGTATGTGCAGCGACAAGGTAAGAAAGTTTTGATTTCGCTCGGCGGGGGCGGCCAGCTTTTCAGCCTTGCTGGTCCGAATAGTACTTCTAACTTCGTCTCTTCCGTCACCCGTATCGTCAGTGAGTACGGCTTCGATGGCATCGACCTCGACTTCGAATCTCCGTCGCTCGATCTCGACCCCGGAGACACCGACTTCCGCCATCCCGTTACGCCTTCCACAGTCCATGTCATCTCCGCCCTGCGGCAGTTACATGATCACTTCGGGACCCGATTCATGATCAGCCTGGTGCCCGAGGGTACTCAGATTCCAGGAGGCTATCCCAGCTATGGCGGCCAATTCGGTTCCTATCTCCCGATTGCTTACGCCATCCGCGACATTCTCTCTTTTATGGACGTTCAGGACTACAATACGCCGCCGCTGGAAGGTCTTGATGGCGAGATCTATCAGGCCGGCACGGTGGACTATCATGCCGCGATGACGGAACTGGTCCTGCGAGGCTTCGCCGTAGGTGGCGACCCGAAGCTGGTCTTCCCAACTCTCCCTGCTGATCGGGTGGCGGCCGGTTTCCTCACCGGCGACACCAACCCCGAGATCGTGAGCCAGGCAATGAGTTATATCATTACCGGTAAGGTCCCCGCCGGCGCCACTTACAAACTACGCAGCACTACGGGTTACCCCGGCATGCTGGGCGCTATGTTCTGGACCATCAATGACGATCGCCGGAATAACTATGATTACTCCAACGTCGTGGGCCCGCTGCTGCATGGCTATCACTGAGCTCGAATCACAAAAGGGCAGGCCTGAGCCTGCCCCTTTGCTTCTAAACTGCCGGAATTACGCGGTGCGCATGGTTTCCGACTTATCGCCGGAAATGGCCGCCTGCGCCGCCGCCAGCCGCGCGATGGGCACGCGGTACGGCGAGCAGGACACATAGTTCATGCCCACGCGATAACAGAACTGCACCGAACTCGGCTCGCCGCCGTGCTCGCCGCAGATGCCGATGTCCAGATTCGGCTTGGTCTGGCGTCCCAGCTTCACGCACATTTCGATCAGCTTGCCGACGCCGGTCTGATCCAGCACGGCGAACGGATCGTGCTTGAAGATCTTGGCCGTCTCGTACTGCTTCTGAAACTTCGTGTAATCGTCGCGAGAGAGCCCCATGGTGGTCTGGGTCAGGTCGTTGGTGCCAAAGCTGAAGAAGTCCGCTTCCTTGGCCACCAGGTCGGCGGTCAGGGCGGCGCGCGGCAACTCGATCATGCATCCAATCTCGTACGGCAGATCTTTCATGCCCGCCTTGCCCAGCACTTCCTCGGCTACCTGCAGCACGACCCTCTTTTGATTCTCGAGCTCTTCCACCGAACCGATCAGCGGGATCTCGATTTCCGGCTCGACCTTGATGCCCTTCTTGGTCACCTGGACGGCGGCCTCGAAGATGGCGCGAACCTGCATTTCCGTGATCTCCGGATAGGTGATGCCCAGCCGGCATCCGCGCAGACCGAGCATGGGATTGAACTCATGCAGCTGTTCAACGCGTTCCAACAGCTCAGTGAGCACCTTCTTCAGATCTTTCACCGTGGCGCCGAAACGTTCGTAGCGCGCGGCCATTTCGCGCTTTGCCTTGATATCCGCGCCGGGCAGCTTGGCCAGTTCGACCATCAGTTGTTCGCGCTTGGGCAGGAACTCATGCAGCGGCGGATCGAGCGTGCGGATCAGCACCGGGAATCCGTCCATAGCTTCGAACAGGCCGGCGAAATCCTTGCGCTGCATGGGCAGCAATTTCGCGAGCGCTTTGCGGCGGGACTTCTCGTCCTTGGCCAGGATCATGGCCTGCATGTGCTCGATGCGGCCCTCGGCGAAGAACATGTGCTCGGTGCGGCACAGGCCGATGCCCTCGGCGCCGAAACGGCGGGCAGCCTTGGCGTCGCGCGGGATGTCTGCATTGGCGCGCACGCCGAACTTGCCGCGGAATTCATCGGCCCACGTCATGAACGTCGCCAGGATGCCCGAAGACGGATCGGCATCCAGCGTGTTGGCCTGCCCCGAGAAAACCTCGCCGGTCGAGCCATCGAGTGAAAGCCAGTCGCCTTCTTTGAGGGTGGTCTTCTTGCCGCCGACCGCGACACTCATCTCCTTGCCGCGCTCGTTCACTTCGATGGCGCCCGCGCCCGCCACGCACGGCGTACCCATGCCGCGGCAAACCACCGCCGCGTGGCTGGTCATGCCGCCGCGCGAGGTCAGGATGCCCTTGGCCACTTCCATGCCGTGGATGTCGTCCGGCACGGTCTCGGCGCGCACCAGAACCACTGGTCCGTTCTTGGCTTGCTCGACCGCTTCGTTCGCAGTGAAAACTACGCGGCCGACCGCGGCGCCCGGAGACGCCGGCAGACCGGTGGCAATCGTGGTGAGCGACTTCTTGGATTTGGGGTCGAGCACCGGGTGCAGTAGCTGATCGAGTTGCTGCGGGTCGACGCGCATGACAGCTTCTTCTTTGCTGATCAGGCCTTCGTTGACCATGTCCACCGCGATGCGGACCGCGGCCGGACCGGTGCGCTTGCCGTTGCGCGTCTGCAGCATGTAGAGCTTCTTGTCCTGAATGGTGAACTCGAAGTCCTGCACGTCGCGGTAATGCTTTTCGAGGTTGCTGGTGATCTCGTGAAGTTGGTGGTAAGCTTCCGGCATCAGCGACTCCAAGGTGGAGATGGGCTGCGGCGTGCGCACGCCGGACACCACGTCTTCGCCCTGCGCGTTCACCAGATACTCGCCGTAGAACACTTTCTCGCCGGTGGAGGGGTTGCGCGTGAAACCGACGCCGGTGGCGGAGGTGTCGCCCATGTTGCCGAACACCATGGCCTGCACGTTGACGGCGGTGCCTAGGTTATCCGGAATGTTGTTCATCTTGCGATAGTGCTTGGCGCGGGCATTGAACCAGGAGCGGAACACGGCGTCGCGCGCCATGGCGAGCTGCTGGATGGCTTCCTGCGGGAACGGCTTGCCGCTCTTCTTTTCGACGACCTTCTTATAGTCGACGATCACGGCCTGCAAATCCTCGGCGGTCAGGTCAGTGTCGAACTTGGCCTTCACTTTTTTCTTGCGGCCATCGAAGACGTGCTCGAAATCGGCCTTATCGATATCCAGCACCACGTTGCCGAACATCTGGATGAAGCGGCGATAGCAATCGTAGGCGAACCGCGGATTGCCGCTCTTGCGCTCCAGCGCCAGCACGGTCTTGTCGTTGAGGCCGAGGTTGAGGACGGTGTCCATCATGCCCGGCATGGAGAACTTGGCGCCCGACCGCACGCTTACCAGCAGCGGATTCTCGGTGTCGCCCAGCGTCTGCCCCATCTGCTTCTGGAGCTTTTCGAGCGCCTGCAGCATCTCTTTGTGGATCTCTTCGGGAACCCTGTTTTCGTGCTCGAAATAGATGTTGCAGACTTCCGTCGAGATGGTGAAGCCGGGCGGCACGGGCAGGTTCGCCCGGCACATCTCGGCCAGCCCGGCGCCTTTGCCGCCGAGCGTTTCTTTCATCGTTCCGTCGCCATCGGCCCCGCCGGGACCGAATTGGTAAACGTATTTTTTCATAAGCGTCTCCTAAGAGTTCGTGACAATTTCCGAAAAATCGGCAAACGTTTTAAATTGTTCCAGCAGGCCATGCAGCATGGCCAGACGGTTGGCGCGCACGGCCGGGTCGGGCGCGTTCACCAGCACCTTGTCGAAAAACAGGTCCACTTTGGGCCGCAACGCTCCAATTACGAATTCAATTTGTTGGCCCTTCGAGCGGTTGATCTCATCAAATAATTCGGTTTCGGGGCCGGGCTCTAATAGACCGGCGGTGAAGGGGCCACCGGTGAATTCAGCCTGGCGCAGGATATTCTTGATGCGTTTGAAGCTGGCGGCCAGAGGTTCGAAATCGGGTGTGGCGCGGATCTTCTGCAGGCGATGCAGACGCGCTTCGAGATCAGGTAGATCGCTCCAGCCCGCGGCCATCGCGGCGTTGACTTCGTCGTAGCGGAACCCGCGGACGTCGCGGAAGTAGAATTTCACGCGGTCCGCGAAGAAATCGGCCAAGTCGGGTTGGCCGAGCAGGTTGAACCACGGCAAATCGAGGCGCGCTTCGGCCACGATCTTTACGATGCCCTGCGCCGCGCGCCGCAACGCGAACGGATCGCGCGAGCCGCTGGGGATCAGCCCCACGCTGAAACAGCCGCGCAGCGTATCCAGCTTGTCGGCGATGGAGACCAACTGGCCCGTGCGGCTGCGCGGAATCGGATCTTCCATGCTTTCCGGCTTGTACTGATCGTAGATGGCTTGCCAGACTTGCTCCGGCTCGCCCTGCGCACGCGCATACAGACCGCCGACCACGCCCTGCAATTCGGTGAATTCTTTCACCAGCTCGGTTGTGAGGTCGCACTTCGCCAAGCGCGCGGCGCGTTCCGCGTGCGCATCGCCGCCGAGTTCCCGCACCAGCGCTACGACGCGATCGGTCTTTTCCAGATACGTGCCGAGCTTGGCCTGGAACGTGACGTGGCCCAGATCTTCCACACGATCCGCCAGCTTCTTGCGTTGATCTGTCTGCCAGAAAAAGCGCGCATCGTTGAAGCGCGCACGCAGGACGCGCTCGTTGCCGCGGCGCACCAGGCCCTCACGATCGGCGTCAATATTCATGACGGCCACGAAGCGTGGCGCGAGCCTCCCGCTTTCATCCACCACCGAGAAATAGCGCTGGTGATGGCGCATCACGGTGACCAGGACCTCTTCGGGCAATTCGAGAAACTGCGGATCGAATTCGCCCATGATGGGCGTGGGATATTCGGTCAGGTAAACCAGCGTTTCGAGCAGTGAAGCATCCGGCTTCACACTCAGCGCCGCGATGCCGTCTTCGATTTTCTTGCGCCGCTCCGCGGCCGAGAGGATCACGAAATTATCGCGAAGCTGCTGCTCGTAAATCCCGACTGTCACCGGAACGCTCGCCGAGCCCAACCGCCGATGTCCGGACGTCACATTGCCCGACTGTACGCCGGCCAGTTCAAACGGAATCACATCCGAGCCCAGCAGCGCCACGATCCAGCGAATCGGACGAATGAAGCGCGGGCCGCCCTTGCCGGTCCAGCACATCGTCTTGGGGAAGGGAATCTTCAGGACCATGCCGGGCAGCGCTTCGGCCAGCACGTCAATCATGCGCCGTCCGGGTGTCTTGCGCAGGTAGGTGTAGTATTCGCCTTCGATCGCCAGATCCGCCGGAGTGACTCCCTGCTTGCGCGCAAAACCCTCGACCGCTTTCTCGGGCGCGTTCTTGCGCGGCCCGTTGACGCGCTCTTCGGTATCCGGCAGGCGCTCCGGCAGCCCGTCCGCGCGCGCCACCAGACGGCGCGGCGTGGCATCCATGCGCGCCGCAATTCCCAATCCGGCGAGCTGCTCCTTCAAACTAGCGAGCGCGCCCTCGATCATCCAATCCGGAATCTCTTCCGTCCCGATCTCCAGCAGAAACGGCAGGCTCATTGCGCCGCCCCCTGCTGATCTGCCCAAGCCTGCGCCACGCCCACCGCCAGCTTGCGCACGCGCTGGATCACGCCCACGCGCTCGGTGACGCTGATCGCTCCGCGCGCATCCAGCGTATTAAAAAGGTTCGAGCACTTCAGGACCTGGTCATACGCCGGCAGCAGCGGGAAGCGCGCCTTCTCCGTCGACTTCGGATACGCGCCCAGCAGCCGCGCCGCCTCGCCCTCGTGCAGCGCGAACAGCTTCCACAGCGTCTCCACGTCCGCCATCTCGAAGTTGTAGACCGAAAACTGCAACTCGTCCTGCAGCCGCACATCGCCATAACTGAAGCCCGGCGCCCACTCGATGTCGTAGACGCTGTCCTTCACCTGCAGAAACGCCGCCAGACGTTCGAGTCCGTAGGTCAGTTCCGCCGGCACGAGTTCCAGATCGATGCCGCCGCACTGCTGGAAATAAGTGAACTGGGTGATTTCAAGGCCATCCAGCATCACCTGCCAGCCCACGCCCCAGGCGCCCAGCGTAGGCGCTTCCCAGTTGTCTTCTTCGAACTTGATATCGTGCTGCCTGAGGTCGATGCCGACGGCTTCCAGGCTGCCCAGATACTGCTCGATTACATCCGCGGGCGACGGCTTCAGGATCACCTGCAACTGCGAGTGCTTATAGAGCCGGTTGGGATTCTCGCCGTAGCGGCCGTCGGCCGGACGGCGGCTGGGCTGCACATAAGCCACGCGATAGGGCTTGGGACCCATCACGCGCAGAAACGTTTCCGGGCACATGGTGCCGGCGCCCACTTCCACGTCGTAGGGCTCCTGAATGATGCATCCCCGCTGCGCCCAATACTGCTTCAGCTTGAAAATGATGTCTTGAAAGGAGTCCATCGTCTATTCGGCTTCGAGCACCGCGGGCGTCATGAGCTTGCGCTCGATGTGCTGCTCGATCTGCTGCACGAGGAAGCGGCGCAGGTCCGCGCAGGTTTCGCGCGACCAGCCGGGGTGACTGATCTGCGCTACCGGCTTGCGGAGCATCTCCTGTGCGATCGCCCTCGATTCCATACTCATTTCCCAACTTCCTGGTTGGCGGCAGGCGCCGCACCACAATCCCGCCCGGCCGCCGGCAAACCAGGCGCGTTCCTGTGTATCGCGATCGGCCAGCACGCTGCCGCAACCCAGGCAGACGTTCAGATCGGGCAGAAAGCCCGACAAGCGCACGGCCCACAAACTGAAGTACGTGGCCGCGCGCCACACGCTGCCGTCGTCTGTAGCCGTGGCCGCGTGCAAATGTTCGAGCACCGCCGCCAGCAGGCGGAAGAACTTATCGTTCGGTTCAGCCGGCGGCAGTAACTGCTCTGTAACTTCCGCGAAAAAATCCAGCGCCACTCCCGCCCGGTAGTCCGACAGCAACCCGAACTGGGAAACCAGCAGATCGCAGGAATCCAGACTAACTAGCTCCTTGCCCTCCCGCTGGAAGTACGACAGGCGCACCTGCGACAAGCGCTCCAGTCCGGCCCCAAACGCGCTCTTCAGGCGGCGCGCCCGCTTCGCGACGCCCCGGAGTTTCCCCTGATCGCGAGTCAGAAAGCTGACGACGAGGTCCGCCTCCTTGAGGGGATAAGTTCGAAGCACGAAGGCCTCGCTCACTCGGGCCGGCACTTTGGAAATTTCAGAGTATCACATGGTGCTTAAGCGCGCTGTGGCAGGGCCGCAGCGCTACCATTCGACGGGCTTGCCGGGATCGAGCGCCCACACTTCCGTGCCCGCCAGATCGCCGATCAGTGCCGCGAGTTGTTCCGGCCGCCCCGTGAGCGGAGGAAACGTCCCGAAATGCATCGGCACAACTTTCTTGGGCTTCAGCATGCGGCAGGCCGCGGCGGCTTCGCGCGGGCTCATGGTGTACAGGTCGCCGATGGGCAGGAACGCCAGCTCCGGATGATACAAATCGGCGATCAATTGCATATCGGTGAACACGTTGGTATCGCCTGCGAAGTAGAGTGCGCGGCCATCTTCGAACCGCAGCACGTATCCCGCGGCCTCGCCGCCGTAGATGATCTTGCCGTCATCCAGGATGCCGCAACTATGCACGGCGTGCGTCATGGTGAACGTCACCGAGCCCGCCTTCTGCGAGCCGCCCTTGTTCATCGGGCTGGTGTTGGCCACGCCTTGCGACTCGAGCCAGTGGCAGGTCTCGAAGATTCCGACCACCGTGGGTGTGAACTGTTTCGCCAGCGGCACGGCATCGTGCACGTGATCGAAATGCCCGTGCGTAATGGCGATGGTGTCGACGCGCGTGACCTTATAACCTTCCGGATAAGCGGGATTGCCCTCGGTCCACGGATCCATCAGGATCGTTTCGCCCGAGGGTAAACGGAATTGAAAAGTGCCATGTCCAAGCCAGGTGATTTGCATAGGTCAGATATCCTTACCATCTCGCATTCGAATAGTTCGCCCGGATCCATTCATCTCTTGTCACCAGCGGCGCAACGCCGTTCGATCTAGCATGGGCCACGATGATCCGGTCGAATGGGTCCCGGGTCCAGGTCTCTCGAAGCGCCATTTCGGCAATGGCCGGAAATGGATGATCGCAGACAGTCAAGCCGATTTCGGCCCCGAGCTTGAACAGGATGTCTTGCGGCTTGACGATGACCCGGCGAATTTCGTATAGGTACTCGAGTTCCACAACTGCCATCGGGGAAATCCGTAGATCCTCAGTCTCGATCAGCGCCAGCGCCTTGTGTGAGAACTTCGCCAGATTTGCTTCATTCAGCCAGATAGCCACTTGCGTGTCGATGTAGCAGATCAATCGCGACCTGCCTTCCTATATGTCCGCCCAATCTTTCTCGATCGCCGACCACATTTCAGTTTGCAGCTTTTTTTCAGCGGCCCGCTGCTGCTTTTCCGTCATCTTGGAATTGGCCGTGCGCCGGGGCGTAAGGCGGTCGAGCTTGACCGGTGCGCTGCGTTCGGGCACGACCAGCCGAACCGTTGTACCCTGATGTACGAATTCAACCGTTTCGCCGGCGATGACCCGGCCCACGAGCGCGAAGAGGTTCCGGCGAAACTCGGTGATCGTGACCCTCATCGTCTTAATTCTAGGGTAGGATGTACATCCGAGTCAATCATATGTACATCTACCGTTTCCGCCCAATCCTCACAGCCGCGGGCCGCGACCATGCGCCGTTTTAAGATGTGAGTAGTGAAGAGATTTCTATGGCTGTTCGCCATTCCATTGGCGCTGCTCGCGTGGTTGGTCTACCATCGCAGCAATCAGGAGCCGCAGGTCCCGGTCGCGAAAGTGATCCGCGAGACGCTGGTGAGCACGCTGCCGACCAACGGCAAGATCGAGCCGATTGAGTGGCAGGCCGTCCGCGTGGAGAAGGCCGGACTCATCGTCAAGGTGCCCGTACAGGAGGGCCAGATGGTGAGCGTGGGTGCGCCGCTCGCCATCCTGAGCGACACCGGCCTGCAGGCGGATCTGGATGCCGCGCAGGCGCGGGTGGCGCAGGCGCGCGCGGACCTGGGCGTGATTGACCAGGGCGGCAAACGGCTCGAATTGACCACCATCGAAAGCGATCTGGCGCGGCAGCGCGCGCAGCAGGCCCACGACCAGAAAGAACTGGCGTCGCTCGAGCGGCTGGCCGCCAAGCAAGCCGCCGCGCCCGTGGAAGTGGACGAGATGAAGACGAAGGTCCAGGCCACCCAGATGGCTATTGATGCGCTGGAAAAACGGCGCGCGGCACTGGTTACCGCATCCGATAAGACCGTGGCGCTGGCACGCCTGCGCGACGCGGAAGCCGCGGTCGAACTGGCGCGCAGCCGCATCGCCGAGACGATCATTCGCGCACCGATCCCCGGTGTGGTGTATAGCCTGGCGGCGCGGCCGGGAGCCTATCTCAGCGCCGGCGACCTGGTGGCGAATGTCGGACAAGTGGATCGCGTACGCGTGCGCGTCTACGTGGACGAGCCGGAGTTGGGGCAGATACGGGAGGGCGAGCCGGTCACGATCAATTGGGATGCGCTGCCGGGCCGCTCGTGGGAAGGCGCCGTAGAACGCACGCCTGCCAACATCGTGCCCCTGGGTAGCCGGCAGGTCGGCGAGGTGCTTTGCACCATCGAGAATCCCGGGCGCGTATTGCTGCCCGGCACGAATGTGGACGTGCACATCCGGACCGACAAGGTGCCGAACGCGTTCACAATCCCCAAGGAGTGCCTACGCCGGGACGCCAACGGCGTGGGCGTCTTCGTGCTACGCGGCGGCCGGCTGGCGTGGCAGGCGGTATCCACCGGCGCGTCCAGCGTGACGCGCGTTCAGATTCGCCAGGGACTCGCGGAAGGCGACGAAGTCGTGTTGCCGACCGATCTGATCCTGCATCCCGGCGAGGCGGTTGTTCCGAAGCAGCGATAAGTGGCCGATGAAGAATTGAACGTTACATCAAGTTAGTTTCGAGTTAGTACATCGGCGCGGCAGCCATGTGCTAACCTGGAGCGCTTGGTTAGGGACGTTCTGTACGCCTTGCGGGGTTTCCGGAAAAACCCCACCTTTACGGCGGTGGCCATCGTTTCCCTGGCTTTGGGAATCGGCCTGAACACGGCTATCTTCAACTTAGTCAGCGCGGTCCTGTTGCAGCCGCTGCCGGTGGAGGACCCCGCGCGACTGGTTTCCGTGTTCACCATCGATCATACCAATCCAGGCTTGCTATACGTCTCTTATCCAAACTTCAAAGACTATCGCGATCTTAACACCGTCTTTACAAGCTTGGCGCTTTATACGCCGATACAGGCCACGCTTACCGGGGCGGGCCAGCCCACCGACATACAAGGCCAGATTGTATCGGGTAACTACTTCAAAGTGCTTGGTGTAAAACCAGTTCTGGGGCGCACGTTTCTTCCCGAAGAAGATCGCGTCCCCAACGCGCAGGCGGTGGTGGTGCTCGGCTACCGTTTTTGGATGCAGCGGTTTGGCGGCAGCCGCTCCGTGCTGGGGTCCACCATCGGGCTGAACAATCGCCGCTACACCATCGTGGGGGTTGCGCCGCGCGGATTTCATGGGGCCAATTCTCTGGTGAGCACGGACTTCTGGGTGCCCATGATGATGTATCCGCAAATGTTCCCGCTGGCCGACTGGGTCGATCATCGCAAGGCGTTGTTATTCTCCGTGATTGGCAGGCTTAGGGATGGCGTCAGCCTGGGCCAGGCGGAAGACAACATGAAGATCCTGGCCGCGCGCCTGGGCCAGGAGTATCCGGCCGACAATCAAGGCCGCACCGTGACGTTGCTGCCGCTCACGGAATCCGTCATTCAGCCCAACTCGCGCGGCGCATTCGTGCTGGTGGGGAGCGTGGCCTTGGGTGTCAGCGCGCTGGTGTTGCTGATCTCGTGCGCGAACGTGGCGAATCTGCTGCTGGTCCGCGCTTTCGGCCGGCGCAAAGAAATGGCCCTGCGGCTGGCGCTGGGCGTGGGCAGTGCGCGATTGGTCCGGCAACTGATTACCGAGAGCGGAGTGCTGTCGCTGACCGGCGCAGCGGTGGCACTGGTGCTGGGCCGCTGGGCGCGAAACACCCTCTGGACCTTCCGGCCGCCCTGGATGCTCAGCGGGGATGCCGTTCTAAGTTACGACGCGCGCGTGTTGGCGTTTACGCTGCTGATCGCGGTCGCGGCGACGCTGATCTTCGGACTGGCGCCGGCGTGGAGCGCCACGCATGCCAGCCTGGCGACCGAGCTCAGGGAGCGCCGCAGCCCCTGGACCAGCGTGGGGCAGCGCGTGAATGTGCGCAGCTTGCTTGTTGTGGTTCAGGTAGCCCTGGCGGTAGTCGCGTTGACCGGCGCGGGGCTGTTTTTGCGCAGCCTACGGAATGCCGAGGCGATGGACCCAGGGTTCGACGCCGAGCACATCGTCACCCTCACTTTGAATTCGAAGCCGTGTGGCTTCAGCCCGGCGGAGGGCCGCCAGTTTTACGAACGCGTGGCGGCGCGCGCCGCCCATTTGCCGGGCGCGGCCGCTGCCGCCATCGCCTTCAATCCGCCCTTCACGGTCTATCGCGCGCGGAGCGTTTCGATTGAGGGACATGCGACGCCCCGTGGCGCGACCGCAGTGATCCTGATCGATCTGGTCGAGCCGGGATATTTTCAAACGGTGCGCATCCCGTTACTGCGCGGACGGGATTTTACCGGTGCGGATTCCGCAGACGCGCCGCGCGTCGCCGTGGTGAATCAGGCGATGGCGCGCGCATTCTGGAATGGGCGCGATCCCGTTGGCGGGCGCCTGCGCTTTTTTGGCGACAGCGCACCGGTGGAAGTGGTCGGCCTGGTCCGTGATAGCGCTGCGTCTGGTCCCACGGAGCCTCCCCGGCCTATGGCTTACCTGGCACTGCGCCAGAATTACTCTTCTACCGTTACCCTTTGGGTGCGCACTGTGGGAGATCCGGAGGCCATCCTTGGCGCGCTGCCGCGCGCGGTGCAGAGTATGAATCCCAACGTACTGATCTCGGATGTCGAGACGGCCGGGCAGGGGAGCCGGGAGTTACTCTGGGCCCCCCGGCTGGGAGCGATTCTATTCACTTTATTCGGCGCGCTGGCGGGTGTGCTGACCGTGGTCGGCCTCTATGGCGTGATTTCGTACTCCGTAGGACAGCGCACCCGCGAGTTGGGAATCCGCATAGCATTGGGCGCGCCGCCTGGCACGGTTTTGCGGCAGGTCTTGGGGGAAGGCATGATCCTCATGGTCTGGGGATTGCTGCTCGGACTGGCTGCGGCTGTCGCTGCCGGGGGCGTGCTCAACAGCCTTTTATTCGGCGTGCAGGCGCGCGATCCGCTGACGCTCGCCGGCGTGATGGTTCTCCTGCTGGTGACCGCGCTGGTGGCCTGTGCGGTGCCCGCGATGCGCGCCACGCGGATCGATCCAATGGCCGCGCTGCGCGACGAGTGAGCCGCGCAGTTAGCGCGCGAATTGCACTTCCCAATCGACCGGCTGGGGCTGGCCTGCAAACGTGACGGATAGGAGTTCGCCCGCGATGTGTTGTTCCGGCAGCAGATTCGTGCCCTCGCTGGTAGCCGCCAGGCGCGCCACGTTAAAGCCCGCGGGAACGTGAATCCACAGCGTGTAAGGATCGCCCGCTACGGTCTGCGCTTCACCCGCCAACTTCTGGGCGGCGCCATCCCACCCTAACTTCGATACGGAGTAAGCGCCGCTTATGTGCCGCGAGGTGCCCAGCAACTGCGGATGGTCCAGCAGGCGGTGAATCAGGAGTACGCGGGTGTCGTGCGGCTCGATCTCTGCCTGTAAGCGGTTCCGCGCGACGCCGATCAGGCGCCGCCTCCAGAAGTCGAATACGACATACGGCGCGCCGGACTCAAGACCCAGCTTCTCCACCATGTCCAGATCGCGCAGAGTTTTCTCACTGCGCCAGTTCGTCAGGCCGGCCACGTCATAACTGCCGGACGGTGCGTTTACCTTGAGATCCAGAACCTCGGGATAGTTGTGGATATAGAAATCCGCCTGCGTGTGCTTGAACGTATCCCAGCGCATATCCGTGCCACGGCTGAATAAGTCCGCGGGCAGGATCGGCATGGTGGGCATGGTAGCTTTCAGTAATTTGACACGCTCTTCCGGCAGTTCCGGCATCACGCTGGCAAGCGGATAGGCGACGCCAGTAAGTGCAACATAACTCACCAGCGTGCGCGCTTCGGCGTCGGTGGCGCCGAATCCGATCATTGGATCTTCGCGCGAACGCGCGGTCTCGATGACGCTGCGGGGGCGCTTCCGCATGGCCTCCGCGACGGTCATGGGCAGCCCCAGCTCCAGCCCCTCGCCAGGCATCACATATACCGCCAGGTGATTCAGAAACGCGTTGCCATTGATCGAGCTGAACAGCGGATACATGCCCTGCCAGTTGTTATAAAGGTCGTGGCCGTTGAAATAGGAGTTGAAGTAACCGATGCCGTTCAGCGGCGTGCCCGCCGGGCATCCTTCGATGAAGCGCCGCGGGCCCAGGATCTCGCGAATCGCCGCCAGACGCCGGCGATACACATCCAGTAAGTCGGCTTGGGGATCGTGCAGCCGCGTGCGATCTACCGCCGGAATATAGCGCGGCAGTGCATGTTCGCCGTCGAATTTGTAGTAATCGAAACCCCAGCCATCCAGCGTTTCGAACATATGCTGGACAAATTTCACGACCTCCGGGTTACTCGAGTCGAGCGCCGGCGTCGAGTAGTCGAGCACCAGTTTGCCTTGTTTATCGCGCAGATACCAATCCGGGTGATCGGCTACCGCTCCGGCATAAGCATTGGGCACGATCCAGATGCCCGCGCGCAGGCCTTTCGCGCGAATGTAATCAGCCAGCCATTTCGGCCCGTGCGGGAACTTCTGTCGATCCCATTTTTCGATCCAGTAGTGCTCGCCCTGGCTGCCGCGATCGTAGCCATCATCAAGCTGCACGAACTGAAAGCCGTAGGGCTTCAAGTGTGCGGCCAGCCAGTCGGCGTTCCGGACGATGTCTTCCTCGCGCACCGCCTCGTAGTAACTTGTCCAGCTTGACCAGACCATCGGCGCGGCGCGGAAGTAACTATCATCGAAAGGCACATAATAAGGCACGTGCAGCGACTGAGTAAAATAGTTGGAAATGACCTGAATTACAGTGTTGCCTTCGACTGGAAGCGTAACGTCCAGCAAATCCGGATCGGAAAAGTTGCGCCGCAGCACGGCGTCATTAAAGAACCGGACCGCCGTGTCTGTCTGGCGGTCAAAAAGGCTGTGGAAGATAGGGCTCGACACCTTGCCGAGCGCGAAGTACATACACTCCGGATTGCGGCGCGGCAGGAACGAAGGATTGTGCGTCTCATCGCCGCCATAACCGTCGGCAACTTCGGAGGTGCCGGCCCAGTCGACCGGCGTCCCCTGCGGATCGAGCAATCGCGCCACGATCCGGTCATTGGACGCCGGCGCGGTGGCTGTAATCAACGCGTTGGAAACGGTGCTGGAAATCTTCAGATCCGCCGGCCCCATTTCGAATTGCCACGCCGTCCGCGGCTGCGCGGTGTGCACGGCAAACGTATCAGCGCGTCCCCGGGTTACGGTCCAATGCCCCAGCGGGCGCAGGCGGCTACCCTCGCGCACGTTCAGGCGAACGTCACGCAGCAGGACGCCCAATTTCTCATGTGAGATGGTCAGCGTGCCGTGGGCCTGGTCTTCGGCGATCGTCCAGGGACCTCCGGCCTGCGCCGCCATCGCGGCGAACGCGGCCGCCAGGGCGATCGGAAGAGCGAAGAGTCTGGTCATGGTTACCACTTGATGTGGTAACACATGTCATTCCAGGCGGCGCCCAGGACTATGCCGGAGGCTGGGCGAACTTCGCGTCATCAATCGGGACGTTTTGTTTGACGGATTCCATCTGAATCGTGAATCGTCCGTTGGTACGCGCCAGGGTCCACCGGAATGGGATCTTTACGCCGTCCTGTTCGCGGTAATCGGCGTAATCGATCTGCGTGGGGCTGCGTCCAACCGGCGTCTCCGTGTAGCGCACCATCCGTACCAGCAGGCCGGTGGACTGATCGAAATAAAGCCGCACGGGCGGCTGGCCCTGCCGCATGCAGATCAGCGTGTTGACGGATCGGTCGCCGATCGTGTCGGGATGTCCCACACGGAACGAAGTGAAGATCTCCTTGATGCGTGTCGGAAAGTAGAAATCGGCGTCCAGGCGGGCGGCTTCGGCTTCCTGGCCGGACATCTCACGCGCCGGACGGCCGGTGCTGCCCAGCCAGCCGACTTGTCCATCAAACGCCGTGATGCTGTCGCCGCGAGACGAATGCGTGATGGACATGCGCTTGTCCGGCGCCTTGGCGAATAACTCGATGGGCTCGCCCTGGCCGCCGAACATGATCTTGCCTTTCTCCTCGCGGCTGGAGATTTTGTGCAACGCCTCGGCGCCGCCCACCGCGGCTACGTATTTCTCCAGAATCTGATCCGCGGTCAGGGTCGCGCCGGTATCAGTGCGCGGCGTTTCGCTTGCATGTTCGGCTTCGTCGCTGGTGGCTACTGGCGGCGTCCCCACCGGATGGTGATCGCCGCGATGACAGGTAAAGCAGCTCACTTCCAGGTGACCGTGAAAGTTGTCTTTATTAATGGCGAGCGTCATGGAGATCATCGCGCGCGCGGTCCTCTTCTCCGGCTTATCGTCCGCGGCGAACTGGTGCTCCACGTGGCAGAATTCGCATTCCACACCGAGAGACGCGGCCATGAATTGCATCGTTGGAATCAGCTGGCCGGCGGGAGTGCCCTTTAATGCTTGGATGTTTTTGAAGACCTGCTCGGCGGTCTTAGCGGCGCCCGCCGGCTGTGAGTGTGCCGGCACGCAAAACAACAAGGCCAGCGCTGTGCTGGCGGCAACGGATAGGTTCCGCGATTTCGAGTGCATTTCTAGAGCCTAGCACTGACTACGGTCGAGAGCCTGCGCCTGCACATGAAATTTCTGTCGGAAGATCGCGCGATAATATGGTTTGCGCCGCTTGAATCAATGGCTGGCCACGCTGGCCGTGGCTCTGGCTTTTGCGCTGCCCGCCTGCCCCCTGGATCCCAACTATTTCGTTCCGTCGCACCGCTTGGCCGGCATCGGTCTGGGCCGGCGGGAATTGTCGAGCGAAGTGCTGGCCGAGCGCATCGATGCCATGACTCAGTCGCAGACGTTCAGCATCATGCGCGAGCCGCAAGCCCAGCCGGGCGCGCGCCGCATCGAAAGCTCCAGTTTGCAGCGGCTGTTCCGGGATGCGGAGCGCCGCAGCGGCTTTCCGGCATCTGTGCTGCAGGCCATCGCCTACCTGGAAAGCTGGGGCGTGGCGAATGCGGAGAGCCCTGCCGGCCCGCGCGGCATCATGCAGATCTCCGAAGCGACCGGACGCCGCATGGGTCTGCGGGTTGTGTACGCAACACGTCATCGCGTGACCAAGACGAGAACCGCCGTTCGGGATCGCCATGGCCGGCTGGTTTATCGCACGGTTAAGCATAGGGAAACATATACGGTGCTGGTGCGCGATGACCGACTGCGTCCCGAGCGGGCGATTCCTGCCGCCGCCCTGTATCTGTCGCGGCTGGAGCAGCACTATGGCGGCCGCGACTGGGCCATCTGGGCCTATCACTGCGGCGAGGGTTGCGTCGCCGATTTTCTGGCGATGGCAAAGGACACCAGGGAGGGCCGGCCGCCTAGTGTGGCGGAAGTGTTCTTCGGCTGCGACCCGGGCTGGAACCGGGAGCTTTGCGCGGCGCTGCATACGCAAATGGATCGCGACTATTCGCCCACCTATTGGTTCCGTGTGATGCGCGCCCAACAATTGCTGCAGATGTACGAGACCGAGCCGGCCGAGTTTCGCGACTTAATCGCGGATTATAAATACGCTTCATCTCCATCGTTACGGGCGCCGGACCGGTTGTCGGTATGGCTGAAGCCGCAGGACTTGACTTACAGCACGAGCGAGCGCATCCACGACGACTCCGAGAACAAACTGTTCAAAGCGCCGGACGATCCGGAGTTCTTCGGCTACCGTTTGGATGCTCTGACGCTCGGCATGGACGGCAATAACTGGCGCACGCTGGCGCTGCCCTCAACCATCGGAGCCCTGGTATATATCGCGTTCGAGACGCGCCTGCTGTTTGCCGCCGTGTTGCCGGACGTGCCCTTCGTCCCGCTGGATGTCACTGCGCTGGTGCTGCCGAAAGGAGAACCCGGCGCTTTCGGACTGGGAGACGGGTCGCGATGGACCGAACACTCGAGCGGCCAAGTTTTCGATCTTTCATTGGCTGATCTGCCGGGCGGCGAGCGGGAGTGCTTGCGCTTCATACTCGATGATCTGGGATGGAACGGCGATCTTGGCTTCATCGACCAGCCGGAGGGAAAAGAGGCCGTACACATCGGCTGCTCGCCCACGTCGCGCGGGTTCTTCACGCAAATCTTCGCAGAAGCGCTGGCGGCCCAGCGCGAGCGGCTCGTGCCCGCGACGGCGACCCCGGTGGCGCCCTGACGCAGAGTAGTTTAAAATCGAAATTTAGCCCCGCCATCGGGCGCGTAGCTCAGTTGGTTAGAGCGCCTGCTTCACACGCAGGAGGTCACAGGTTCGAGTCCTGTCGCGCCCACCATCAAGTGCTTCTAAAGGATTCTGTTCGATCTCTCCTTCGAAATACGTACTGGTCAGATCGTAGAGCAGTACTTCGAAATCGGCTGCGAACAGATCGGCCCACTTCTGTTTCAGGTAGACGAATAACTCCTGCTTATGCTCAAGCACGCGATCCAGACACCGGTACAACCGGTCTTTCTCCGCCACTTCAAAGCCTGTACCCATCAGCTCGTCCATCGCGGAATTCAAATACCACTGGCGATGCACGCGAAATTCGCTGCCGGGATCGAGCAGACGATTGACCACCAGCAGCCGCAGCACCTTTTCCCAACTCACCGTTTCACGGCCTTCGGGCAGACGTTGCCGCCAGAACTCGTCAAGGCTCAGTTGCTGCCAAAGTTCGCATGCCAGCCAGCAACTACCGAAAATGCGCGGACGCTTCAACTCCAGCCCGCTCAGGCGCACCTGCACGCTGTCGATAGCATCGGCCGGAACTTCCCGATCGTCTGGAAACAGACTCAGTGAAGTAAAGCGCTGTTCAGCTTCGTCGAATACATCGAGCGTCTTGCGCCACTACATCGAGCGTCTTGCGCCACGCCGCCTGCTGTTGATCGTTGATCTCGCCGAGATACAGAACGGTGCGCTGCGCGGTCTTGCCCCCGGGCAGTCGCCGGTTCTCGACCACGCTGAAATACCGATGATCCTTGCCGTCCTTGTGCCGATTTGTGCTGCGCAGAAACATCGCTCAGCAACAGCATGCCAGAGATCGATCTCTCAGAAAAGAGGCAAGGTCTTCACCTAGCCTGTTTTCGCCGATTCTCGTAGTGCCGACGTTGAAAGCAAAAGGAACTTTCTGGCGGCCAGCGGCTTCCTGGAGCATTTCACGGAGGACACGCGTGGCTCGCTCTGCGGTATCGGCCATGACGCGTGACACTGTCAGGTCGATATCGAGGGTGCTGCGGGCTGTCCGGAAGCGAAGTTCCAGAGCGTAGCCTCCCTTTAAGACCCACGGAGCGGCGTCGGTCCGAAAAAGCCGCATCAGCAATCGGTCGAATGCTACTTCGCGACGCAGGCGATTCACTTGGACTTGCTCGGTTTCGGCAATCTTACTCAAGCGGTCTTCGAGAGCCCTGCGGAAAGCCCTGGCCGTGGCGTAGTCCCGTGCCATATCGATCAGGCAACTTGCCGGAGAAGACCGTCAAACAATTTCTTGGCGGGAGCGCTCAATCTTACTTTGTTAACCTGCGATCGCGTAATCAAGCCGCGATGGAAAGCTTGCCGCAGTTCGAGACCAGTCCGGCCCGATGGCGCTGGGGCAGGCGCTGGCTCCTGGAGTGGCCATGCTTAGCCCCCACGGGTACTGGAGAACTGCATGCCGCGCTTCTTCCAGGCGATATCATCGCGCCGGGAATCATCCCTTTACAATAAACTTCGAGTATGACCAATCACCATCTGGCGTTCGCAGCCATCGCAAGCGCTCTTGCGCTCCTCCCGCAGCGCGTCTCCGCGCAGCCGGTTCATGAACGCAGTCAGACACCCGAGCGGGTCCCAAGCATTGAAGAACGCACTGCGGGCATGCGCCGGATCGATGGCTATTTTCCGCTTTATTGGGACGAACGTACCGGCAGCCTGTGGCTGGAGATTCCGCGCTGGAACAGCCAGTTTCTGTTGGTTACTGGCCTAGCCGCGGGATTGGGGTCGAATGATATCGGACTGGACCGGGGTACGCAGGACCAGGGCAAGGTCGTTGCCTTTGAACGTGTAGGTCCCAAGGTGCTATTGGTGCAGCCCAACCAGTCGTTCCGTTCTTTGAGCGAGAATCCCGCGGAGCAACTCTCGGTGGAGGACTCGTTTGCCAAGTCGATCTTATGGGGATTCACCGTGGGCGCGGAGAGCGGCGGCCGCGTGCTGGTAGACGCCACGGATTTTTTCGTGCGCGATGGTTCAGGCGCCGCAGCGGCGCTCTCCGGCCACGGCACCTACAGAATCGATCGCACGCGCAGCGCGGTGTATCTGGCGCGCACCAAGGCGTTCCCCAAGAACAGTGAAGTGGAAGTCACCGTGACTTTCACCCGTGATTCGGGGGGCGGCCGGGGCTTCGGGGGGCCTACCCAAGGTCCGCCACCGATCCAGGTGCCCGCGCCCGGAGCCTCTCCGGCGGCAGGAATCGGGCAAGGTTTCGGAGGCGGCTTGTTCTCGGGCAGCGTGGCGAGCGTCACTCCCACCGCCGATGCGGTAACCTTGCGCGAACACTACTCGCTGGTCGAGTTGCCGGACAATCGATACCGTCCGCGCCTGGACGATCCGCGCGCGGGCTACGAAAGCCTCAGCTTCGTCGATTACAGCACGCCGATTGGCGATCCGATGGTGCGGCGCTACATCGTTCGTCACCGCCTGGAGAAGAAAGATCCGGCGGCGGCCATGAGCGACCCGGTGAAGCCTATCGAATACTGGGTCGATCCGGGTGCGCCCGCGGATGTGCGGCAAGCCCTGATCGACGGCGCCAGTTGGTGGAACCAGGCGTTTGAAGCGGCCGGATTCCGGAATGCATTTAAGGTTGCAGTGCTGCCGGCCGGCGCGGACCCCATGGACATCCGCTATAACATGATCAACTGGGTGAACCGCTCAACGCGCGGCTGGAGTTTCGGCGGCTCCGTGGTCGATCCGCGTACGGGCGAGATTATCAAGGGCACAGTGACGCTGGGATCCCTGCGCGACCGGCAGGACTATCTGATCTTCGAAGGACTGACATCGCCCTACGTGACCGGTCATGAGAAGCCGGATCTGCTCTATCGCACAGCGCTGGCGCGCATCCGGCAACTGGCCGCGCATGAGGTCGGGCACACCTTGGGGCTCTCGCACAATTACTACGACAGTACGCTGGGTTGGATCTCGGTGATGGATTATCCGCATCCGCAGGAGAAGTTGCTGGCCGATGGAACGATCGACTTATCGCAAGCTTATCCCGCGCATATCGGCGAATGGGACAAGGTCACGATCCGGTATGGGTATAGCCAGCTGCCGGCAGGCGATGAGACGGTTGCTCTAACTCAGATCCTGGATGAGGCTTGGGCGAAGGACCTGCGCTTCTTCACGAATCAGGATCTGGGTGTGCATCCACGCGTGGATCAGTGGTCGAACGGCGTGAACCAGGCGGATGAGTTGAATCGCATCATGAAGATTCGCCGTGCAGCGCTTGACCGGATGGGCGAGCACACGATTCGCGCGGGCGCGCCGATGGCGACGGTGGAAGAAGCGCTGGTGCCGATCTTCATGTACCATCGCTATTCGGTGGAATCGGCGGCGGCCAGCCTGGGCGGGCAGGACTTCATTTACGCTATGCGCGGGGATGGGCGTACGCCGTTGCAGTGGGTATCGGCGGCGGATCAGCGCAAGGCGTTGGAGGCTCTGATGGCGACGTTGAAGCCGGCCGAGCTAGCCGTGCCGCAGGCGGTGCTGGATGCGATCACACCCCGGCCGCCTGGTTTTGGCCGTCATCGCGAGTTGTTTCCGCGCACTACTGGTACAGCCTTCGATCCACTAAGTCCGGCGACCATCGCCGCGGATGTGACGATCGGGTTCGTCCTGCAGTTGGACCGCGCGGCGCGCATGGTGGCGCAGCACGCGGAAGATCCCGCGCGGCCGTCGCTCGAAGAGGTGATCGACCGGCTGACGAAGGCCACCTTCGACGCACCGCAAGCGCGGCCGTATGAGAGGGCGATCCGGCGGGCGGAGGAGCGCGTGCTGTTGGATCGCGTGGTATGGCTGGCAACTGCATCGCCCAATGCGGCTGTACGGGCCATCGCGTCGTGGAAGCTGTCGCAACTGGCGAGGCGGCTGATTGCGCCGGCGCACGCCGCTGAACCGGAAGACGTGGCCCAGGACGCGCTACTGGCGGCGGATATCAAGCGATTCCTGGATCGTCCGGCGGACCCGGCGCGGCCGATGCCGGCGCCACCCGCGCCTCCGGGCGCGCCAATCGGGGACAGCGGAATCGATTGGCTGGCGTCCCCGCCCTGGTAGACGTTCTACCATGATCAGAAGCCGAATAATTTGACGACCATCCTGTCGCGGTCGAGTGATCCTCAACAATCATATGGAAGCCTTTCAACGTGGTCTCCAAATCGCATCGTCTTTGGTCATCATTGATCGAAACGTCGGCTCCCCTTGGTAACAAGCACGCTACAATGTCCCACATGCGATTTGCAGCTGTCGCTTTACTCGTATGCGCGCCGTTATGCGCCGCGCCGGAATTCCACGTGACGTTTCCTTCGACTGCCCGCGCGGCGGCGGCTGATGGCCGTATCATTGTGGTGGTCTCCAAACAGACCGAAGGCGAACCGCGATTTCAGGTCGGTTGGGGGATCGCCACGCAACAGATATTCGGCATGGATGTGGATGCCTGGAAACCGGGCGATGTCGCGCGCATGGACGGCAACACTGCGGGTAACCCCCTGCCTCGGCTGCGCGATCTCCCGCCCGGTACTTACAATGTGCAGGCCGTGTTGAATGTCTATGAGACGTTCCATCGCGCCGACGGCTATACGGTGAAGATGCACATGGACCAGGGTGAGGGCCAAGAGTGGAACCGCTCCCCCGGAAATCTGTACAGCAAGCCGCAGCACGTCGAGATCGGCGCGGACTCCAACATCACCCTCAGCCTGACCGAAGTCATTCCGCCGGTCACGCCTCCTAAAGACACAAAGTACGTACGCCACGTCAGCATCGAAAGCGCATTGCTCACCAAGTTCTGGGGACGGCCAATGCGCCTGGGAGCCATCGTACTGGTGCCGGAAGGCTTCGATGAACACCCGCAGCAGCACTATCCGGTGGCATACATGCAAGGTCACTTCAGCGCTGATTTTTCCAGATTCCACGAAAGCTCCTCCAACCTGCTTTATCAGGAATGGACTTCGGGCCGTTTGCCGAAGATGCTGATTGTGCTCACGCAGCATCCCACGCCGTTCTATGACGACTCCTACGGCGTCAACACTGCGAACGCGGGGCCTTACGGCGACGCACTGACCCAGGAGCTTTATCCCTACGTCGAACGGCAATTCCGCGCCATCGGCGAGCCATGGGCGCGCGTGCTCTTCGGCGGTTCCACGGGCGGCTGGATAACGCTGGCCGAACAGATCTTCTATCCGGAATACTTCGGCGGAGCGTGGGGGTTCTGTCCGGACCCGGTGGATTTTCACGCCTTCCAGATGGTGGACGTGTATGCGGATAAGAATGCTTACTTCGACCAAGGGCCTTTCGTGCAGTTGCCGAAGTTAGTGGGCCGCATGCGGAACGATCACATCCTCGCCACCATGCAGCAATTCAGCCAGCAGGAAAACGTGCTGGGCACCAAAGGCCGCTCCGGCGGGCAGATGGATGCCTTCCACGCAACTTTTGGGCCGGTGGGCAGCGAGGGCTACCCGGAGAAACTTTGGAATCCCGAGACAGGCGCTATCGATTCGTCAGTGGCTAAGTACTGGGAAGAGCATTATGACTTGACGGCTTACCTGGAACGTGACTGGGAAAGGCTGGGGCCCAGGCTAGTGGGTAAGATACACGTGACTATAGGAACTAAGGACACGTTCTATCTGGATGCCGCCGCGCACCGTATGGAAAAGTTTCTGGAATCCACCAAGCTACCAGGCAAAGGTCCGTATTACGGGGGAAGTTTCGAATTCGGCGACAACGAGCCGCATTGCTACGCCGGCAAAATCCCGGCCGGAGTCAGTTTGCTCGGATATTATCTGCCGATCTTCGCTGAGCACATGCGCGTGATGGCGCCCAAGGGAGCGGACCTGGATACCTGGCTACCGCCGCGGACGCAGCACGATTGACCGCACGCCCTACTCATAGCGGTATACAGTGCAACGTTCGATATTCAAGCCCTGCGGTGAAAAGCGCCATTGCTGTCCCTGGTCGTCTTCGTCACCGTTCAACCGCCGGCCGGAAATCCACTTCCCGTCGCGGTAGGTGCCTTCGTCGACCGAGCCCACACCAACCAGCGGGGGCCCCGGCGTCTTGGGCTTGAAGACCACACGAAATCCGCTGCCGGCGCCCACAAATTGGTTCGGGCCGTCAGCCATGATCAGGCCATATCCGGAGTCAGCTTTGGAGCCGAAGATTTCATCCAGAGAAATCTGCAACTGGTAATCGCCGAGTTCGCGGGTCAGCGTAGGATGTTCTTTGTCGAGCAGAAAGCCGGTCATTTCCCCGGTACCCTGCCTCTGCAACACCAGGGGCGCAATCTGTTGAAGGACTTGATAGCTCCGCGCCAGATGGGACTCCTTCGGGTTATCGAGAGAGTCAACGGCAAAAGGCGACGTCCCCATGGCGCTATATTCTCCGACCGCCACAAAGACGTCCCGGGGGCCCGCGCCGCCGAGATTCATCTCCGGGATAAACAGCGGATTGCCGCGTTGCGTGTACTTCTGACACCAACCCTGGAAACCCGGCGCGTATATGTCGGGAGATAGAAAGTCGATGTGAGGCGCGCCCGCCAGCCACATATCCATGACATGCGGCAAGGGACCGCCGCTCGGCCACTGGCCAGGCGTTCCCTGACCGCCCAGCCAGGTATTGACATACATCGGGATGTTATATTGTGCCTTGCCCGCCTCGGCCACATGGTCGATGTAGCGCGCATAATTCCAAGCCATGAAAAGTTCGTCAGTCTGCGGCCCATCGCCAAAGACATCTCGCCAGGTTCCACCCTGTTTGAATCCGGCGGCTTCCCATTCCTTATGGATCTCCGGAACGAGTGCCTCGCGATTCTTCTGGAGATAGTCCATCAACTCCTTGGGAACCGGCGAGTCAAACGCGGTGTTAGCCGCTTCGGATCGATCCCTGGAATCCCGCAACACACCTACCTCGTTCTCCACTTGCATCATGATGACGGTATGTCCGGACCCGTCCACTTCCCGAATGTGGCGCATCACGGCCGCGAACGCTTTGGCATCGGCCTGCCAGTTGGCGGAGGCGAGCGTCGATAACACTTCCACAGTCCCGTACTTCTGCAGCCGGACACGCGGGAAACGCTGGTAGTCCTTTTTCACCCACAATGGGATGTAACTGGACATGCCGTTTTTCCAACTACCGAACCACAAGAAGACCAATCGTAAATTGTTGCGGCGCGCGTCCTGAATGAGGCCGTCCACCAGCGAGAAATCGAAGTGCCCTTCTTCCGGTTCCACTAACTCCCACGAGATGCCTGCCAGCACGGTGTTCAGATTCAAATCCAGCATCCTTTGCCAGATCGGTCGCATGTATTCGAGATTCGAGGAGGAGGAATTGTGTAACTCGCCCCCAATCACCAGGAACGGTCGGCCGTCTACCACCAGTTGCATTGCGGTTCCCTGCTTTTGCAGATGAGGGAGGTCCACATCTGCCGCGAGAGCAGGGGTCACATAGGCGATGGCTGCCAGCCCAGCCCACGTTGCCAGCTTCATAGCGCTATTCATAAATCCTCACCGCCATCGTACATCTATGCACTCTAGGAATTTGTTGAAAAACCCGGCTTGAACCACTTCCACTCCAGAACATTTCGAGCGATGATTGTTTTATGCGCGGAGACGATCAACAACAGGCGGGAATGTTCAGCTACGTATCTCTGGAA